>OEIU01000029.1_pt1 | contig 130257 bp, 119 predicted proteins | sample 1539221 | NCBI WGS metagenome assembly OEIU01 (sample SAMN03792071, study PRJEB22550) | activated sludge metagenome | feature: wastewater treatment plant; material: activated sludge; isolation source: Wastewater treatment plant of a petroleum refinery complex | place: Argentina: Zarate... | reverse complement strand
GAATGGCAGCGATGCCTGGGGTGAGATTTCCTGCGGCTCGATGGCGAAATCGATCTCGGGCATCGACGCGACTTCGGTGGGTGCTGCGGCAGCTGCGGCTACGACAGGCTCGGTCGGCTTCGCAGCTTCCTCAACCTTCGCCGGCTCGGAAACCATCGCAACGATTTCAACTTTTTCCGGCACAGCCACGGCCGGCTTCTCGACCGCCGCCTGCGACGGATTGGTCTGCAGTTCTTCGGGCGTCAGCAGATCTTCCATTTCATCCGCGACGCCGCGCGCGCGTTCGTTCATCGCTGCTTTACCGGACGAATTCACGTTGGCCTGATCCGCTTCGAAGATTTCCAGCACGTCGCCCTCGCGCGGCGGCGGCGGCGCTTCGACGACCGGTGCCGGTTCCGGATCGGGCTTGTACTTCTTGTAAGCCACCTTCGACGCTTCAACGCGCGACTCGATCGAATCCGGATCGGCGAGCTCGGTGCTCGACACCAGATCGACGGTCTTGGACTTCGACTTCACGGCCGCGACGATCTGCATGTCCGGCGGCGGCGCAGGGATCGACGCATCGATCTCCTGCACCGGTACGGCGTCGGCGGCCAGCGCCTGACGTCCGACGGTGTCGAAATAGAGCTGCAGATATTTCTGCATCGAGCGCACCGGCACGAAGTGCGTCAGCGCATGCTTGCGTGCGCCCTGCGCCATGAACACGCGCTTGTCCGCAGGCAGTTGCATGATGCGGGTGATGCCGCGAATGAAGGCCGCGGGACTGCCCGGCTCGACGGCCACGCCGAACTGGCCGATGACTTCGCCCTGCGCGCCCATGCCGGTCGCGACACACGGAACGCCGCACTGCATCGCCATGACGAGGGTCATGCGACCGGCATCGCTCAGCGAACTGGAACAGGCGACATCGCAGGCGTTGAAGAACGAAGACAGGTCCGACCATTCACCGAGCAGGTGCGTGCGCGTGCCCATCGTGCCGCCGCCGACCAGCGCCATCAGCGGACCATTGCCCTTCTGCACGCCGTGACCGGCGAGCAGCAGCGCGATGTGCGGATTGGTCTTGACGAGTTCGCCGACCGCCTTGATCAGCGTCGGATGATCGTGCTGGGTCTGGAACGGCGCGACCATGCCGATGACGAAGGCTTCGCCGCCGAGACCGAGCTGTTCGCGCACTTTCTTGCGCGCGGCGAAGTCCGGTTTGAAACGCGTCGGATCGACGCCCGGCGGCACGACGACATGTCCGCCTTCAGGAAAGCCTGCGCGCCGGTGCAGCACGGCGGCTGCCTCGGAGGTATAGACGATGCGATCGGCCTTGGCCGAGAACTTCGCCAGCCACTTGAGTTTCTGGCGATCGATCAGGCCCGCGTTCTTGGGCAGCGGCGCGGTTTCGCCGACGCTCCACACGACTTTCGGATTCCATTCGCAGCGCGAACGCAACGTGAGCGCCGCGAGCTGCGCCGTATGGCCCCAGGCCTGGATCACATCGGGACGGAAGGCTTCGGTCGCTTCCTGCAGTTCGCCGAACGCGCCCCAGTTGAAACGCTTGCGCGACAGCGCGATGTCGTGAACCGGAATGCCCGACTGACGCAGCACCGCGCCCGCAGTGAAGCCCGGTGCGAGCGACACCACCTGCGTCTTCACTTTGTTCTTCGGCATGCGCGTCAGCAGCGGCATGAACAATGCCTGCTGGAGGGTGCCGCTGAGACCCGCGGAACTCACCAGGTGCATGACGCGCAGCGCTCGGAGATTGCCTTCGGACACGATGAACTACGATCGCTCTGAGATGGAACAAAATCGTAGCAGTAGTCGTAATCCCGACGGGCCGCGCGCCTCGCGAATTGTTAAACCGGCCACATTTCGCGGGTGACAAGAATTGGCACGTCGCGAAGTGGGTCACATGAAGTGCGGCAAAAGCCCGGGATGAAGAGGCCGCAAAGGACCGCGGTCTTTTGCGGCACTCTTCCTCTCATCTCGCCGCCCCCTCCACCCCCGGCTGACTCGTGACGCCGCCGATCAGCACCATCCGCATCGCCTCCTCCACCGACAACTGCGTCTCCTCGAGTTCCGATTTGTGCAGGTACAGCGTGTAGCCGCCGATCTGGTAGCTCATCGGAAAGTACACGGCGACGATGTCTTCGCTGGCGGCGCCGAAGAGTTTCGGATTCAGGTGATCCTCGGTGACGAAGCCGACCATTCGCGCGCTGCCGAATCGCCACAGCACGACGCGCTTGAGATCGCGTCCCTTGCCGCCGGCCGGCAGGAAGCGCGTGAAGTCCTTCAGCGCGCCGAAGATGGTCTTCACGATAGGAATGCGCGCCAGCAGCGACTCGCCGAAACGGAACAGGCGCCGCACCACGTACGCATCGACCAGCACGCCGACCAGCAGCACGAACAGGAAGGCGACCAGCAGACCGAGTCCGGGCCAGTAATGACCCCGCGGCAGCACGATGCGCAGCGGCCCGCTCAGCATCGATTCGGCCGTCGTCGCCAGCCAGTAGACGACATAGATGGTGAGGCCGACGGGCAGGATCGCCGCCACGCCCTTCAGAAACGTATTCCACAGACGACGCATGATGTCTCCGCCGTGTTGTCCGGCCACGATGAACGGCCCGGAGTATGAAGGCCGTGCGTGCCGAAAGAAATTCCGGCGCTGCGGTGAATGCGGCGTGACAGGCGGGCACGGCTCGCTAACCTTCAGCGCGCCACCGCACGACGAACGATCTTGCCCGGACGATCCGTTAAGATGCCCGCGTCCCCGCTGTCGATTTCCTGCCGCATGCCTCATTTCGCGAACGCGCCGGCCCTGCTGCGAGCCGGCTTTCTCGCCATGGCCGCCGCCTGCCTCGTCTCTCCGTGCCTGGCGCGCGAGTCGCCGGCGTTGCCGCCGACGCTGACGCGGGCAATGCGGGAAGCGCGCATTCCCGAACGCAACATCAGCATCCATGTGCGCGATGCGGGCAGCGACCAGACCATCATCGATCTCAACGGCGATCAGCCGCGCAGTCCGGCATCGACGATCAAGGTGCTGACGACATTCGTCGCCCTGGACTCGCTCGGTCCGTCCTACACCTGGAAGACTCGCGTCTATCGCACCGGCCGGCTGGCGAATGGCGTGCTGGCGGGCGATCTGGTGCTGGTCGGCGGCGGCGATCCGTACATGACCAGCGAGCGCTGGTGGAGCTTCGTGCAGAGCCTGCGCGAGAGCGGCCTTACCCGCATCGACGGCGACATCGTCATCGACAACACCTATTTCGCGCCGATCGCCGGCAGCCGCGGCGACTTCGACGCCAAACCCTGGCACAGCTACAACGTGCTGCCCGATGCGCTGATGGTGAACTTCCAGACCTCGCGCTTCACGCTCACGGTGAATCCACAGCGCGCGCGACCGCAGATCGCGGTCAATCCGCTGCCCTCGAACCTGGTGGTGCAGAACCAGGCGCTCATCGGCCAGGGGCGCTGCGGCGGCTACAACTACGGCGTCACGTTCAATACGCCCGAGGACAAACCGGCGACGGTCGTCGTCGGCGGCACGCTACCCGCGGCCTGCGGCAGCTTCTCCATCAATCGCGCGATCATGACGGCACCGGAGTACGCCTATGGCACGTTCCGCACGCTGTGGGCGCAATCCGGCGGCACGATCGGCGGCGGATTGCGCGTTGCACCGCTGCCTGCCGACGCCACGCTGCTGTACACGCACGATTCGCTGCCGCTGCCGGAGATCATCCGGCTCGTGAACAAGTTCTCCAACAACGTCATGGCGCGGCACCTCCTGCTGACGCTCGGCGCGGAAAAATTCGGCGCGCCCGCCACGGCGCAGCACGGACGCGAGGCCGTGAGCCAGTGGCTCGCCGATCACGAGATCCGCATACCAGGGCTCGCGCTCGACAACGGTTCCGGACTGTCGCGCGAAGAGAGAGTCACAGCGCGCGGCATGGCGGAGATGCTCGACGTGGCCTGGCACAGCCCGTTTATGCCGGAATTCGCCGCGTCGTTGCCGCTCTCGGCTGTCGACGGCACGCTGCGCAATCGCTTCCGCGCCGCCGGCATGCAGGGACGCCTGCGCCTGAAGACCGGACGCATCGACGATGTCAGCGGGCTCGCCGGTTTCGTCAATGCGGCCTCCGGAAAAACGTACGTCGTCGTCATCCTGATCAATCATCCCGGCACCCAGAACGGCAGCGCCGACATCGTTCAGACCGAACTCATCCGCTGGGTGTTCGCACAGTGAGTGAGTCGGTCTTCCTGTGGGGCCGGCTTCAGCCGGCCGCGCCAGCCGAAGCAATCTACGCAATCCAGGCCGGCTGAAGCCGGCCCCACAGGAAGACAGGTCCCACTGGAAAGACACGCTCCACAGAAGAGCGGCCCGCGGGTGCTGTAGTTCCTTTTCCGGTGCATCGTGTTGCATGCACGCAGCGGTTTCGACGTCTGCATTTTTCGCGGCTTTTCTCCGGAACTGACGCAACGTCGACGCGTTGTGCCTGCACGCTCGGTGGAGTGCACGCCACTGATCCGCATTCCCTTCATTGATGCAGGAGATGATTTCATGAACCGATTGATAACTGCAGCAACGCTGCTTGCATTGTCCGGCGCGTGGACGGCCGCGAATGCCGAGAATGAAAGCGGCTTCTATGTCGGCGGCGGTGTCGGTCAATTCAACGTGCAGATCGACGACATCGACGATACCGACGAGGCCATCGAGCGCCTCGACGACGACGATACGTCGTGGAAAGCCTTCGTCGGCTATCGCTTCAATCCCTATCTGTCGCTCGAAGCCGCCTACATCGATTTCGGCGGACCGTCCGACAGCATCGACGCCTCCGGATCGAGCGGCGATTACAAAGTCGAAGCGAGCGGCTTCGCGCCGTACGTGATCGGCACCTTGCCGCTCGGACCGGTCGAACTGTTCGCCAAGGTCGGTTACTACTTCTACGACGTCGACCTGAGCGTCGATCTCGATGATCTGGGCGGTGACGTGTTCCGGTCGAGCAGCAGCGAAGAAGATCTGCTGTACGGCGCCGGCGTCGGCATGACGTTCTTCGAACATCTGCACGCCCGACTCGAATACGAAAAGATCGACTCGGATGTGCTCGACGACGCCGACGCGATCTGGCTGTCGGGTGCGTGGCGGTTCTGAGCGCCGGTGGACTTGGACTTCTGTGGGGCCGGCTTCAGCCGGCCTCCGGAAGTCAGGCTGTGACCGAAGGGAATCCCGCGGGAAAGCCTGACCTACAGGAAGAGTTGAAGAGATCACTCCCGCCGCGTAAACCCGCGACACACCACGGCCAGCTTGTTGCCGTCCGGATCGCGCACGTAGGCCGCATAGAAATCCGCGTTGTACGCCCGCAGACCGGGCTCGCCTTCCGCCTCACCGCCATTCGCCAGTGCAGCGGCGAAAAACTCATCGACCTGTCGCCACGACGTGGCACGCAACGCCACCATCGTGCCGTTGCCGACAGAAGCAGCATGGCGATCGAACGGACGACACAGCCAGAGCGCATCCTGTCGTCGGCCTTCGTCGTCGTAGATGCCCCATCCGACCCAGTCTTCCCATCCGGCTTCCGCAGACGTATCGCAGCGGGCATAGCCCAGCGTCGCCATCACGGGATCGTAGAAACGACACGCACGTTCCATGTCGTTGGTACCGAGGCAGATATAGGCGAAGACGCTCATGTCTCGAATCTCACATCGCCGATCCAGTGACGCGCACCGACAGCCGCAGCGGCATGCGACGTGCGCCCCAGGTACCCGGCGCTGCGGCGAACACGCCGAGCAACGGAGTATGACAGTCGAGACATTGCCCGCGGTCATCCAGATGCCATTCGCCGAGTTCGTACCAGTCGCGCTCGATGAGGCGCGTACCGCAGCCGCTGCAGTAGGTACTCGAGCCGACCGGATCGTGCACGTTGCCGGTGTAGACATAGCGCAGGCCGTTGCGCATCGCTATGGCGCGTGCGCGGGTCAATGTGGCAGGCAGCGTGGGCGGTTTGTCGCGCATCTTCCAGTCGGGATGGAATGCCGTGAAATGCAGCGGCACGTCCGGACCGAGCCGGTCGCGGATCCACTGCGTCATCTCGTCGATCTCGCGATCGGAGTCGTTCTCTTCAGGAATGAGCAAGGTCGTGATCTCGAACCAGACGTTCGTGTGCTTCAGGTACTCGAGCGTTTCCAGCACGGCCTGCAGTTCGGCGCCGCAGATCTTGCGATAGAAACTTTCGGTGAAGCCCTTCAGATCGACGTTCGTCGCATCCATGTGGCGATAGAACTCGGCGCGCGGCGCATCGCACATGTAACCGGCGGTCACGGCCACGCTGCGAATGCCCTGCTCGCGACAGGCATCGGCCACGTCGACGGCGTACTCCATGAAAATGACGGGATCGTTGTAGGTGAACGCGACGCTGGCGCAGCCTGCAGCCTTGGCGGCATCGGCCAGCATCTGCGGCGTCGCTCGATCGGCGAGCGTGTCCATCTCACGCGACTTGCTCATGTCCCAGTTCTGGCAGAACTTGCAGGCCAGGTTGCAGCCCGCCGTGCCGAACGACAGCACCGAGGTGCCCGGCAGGAAATGATTCAGTGGTTTCTTTTCGATGGGATCGATGCAGAAACCGCTCGAGCGGCCGTACGTATAGAGCCGCACTTCTCCCTGCTCGATGCCGCGCACGAAACACAGGCCGCGCTGGCCTTCGTGCATCCTGCAGGCGCGCGGACAGACATCGCACTGCACCCGACCATCGTCGAGCACGTGCCAGTAGCGGGTGGGATGAGCGTCGCTTTTCATCGGGGAGGCGCGGGCGTATATAGCCGATCATGCGCGCCGCATCGGAAAAGACAAGCACGCGACCGGCGGCGGTCGCCGGCCTCTTCTATCCCGCCGATGCCGGCGAATTGCGCGATATGGTGAACCGGTATCTGCAGGACGCGCCCGCAGACTCCCTACGTACGCCACCGAAGGCCCTGATCGTGCCGCACGCGGGCTACATCTATTCCGGCTCCGTGGCAGCCGCGGCCTACGCGTTCATCGCCGCCCGTCGCGAAACGATCCGCCGCGTCGTGCTGCTGGGGCCGAGTCATCGCGTGTATCTGCACGGCCTCGCGGTGCCGCGCGCCGACGCCTTTGCGACGCCGCTGGGCGAGATCCGCATCGATCGCGAACAGCGCGCGGCACTCATCGCCAGCGGTGAGGTGATGTCGGCAGATGCGCCGCACGCGCAGGAACACAGCCTCGAAGTGCAACTGCTCTTCCTGCAGATGCTGCTCGACGATTTCGAACTGCTGCCGCTCGTTGCAGGAAACGCCGCGCCGGATCATGTTGCCGCAGTGCTGGAACGCAGCTGGGGCAGCGACGACAGGCTGGTGCTGATCAGCTCCGACCTCAGTCACTACCACGACTACGCGACGGCGCAGCACATCGATGGCGAAACCAGCACCCTGATCCTGCGCAAGTCGCCGACGCTCGTCGGCGAACAGGCCTGCGGTGCCGTATGCATCAATGGTCTGCTGCATCTGTCAGGCCAGCGGCACCATGCACTGTCGCAGATCATGCGATTGAATTCCGGCGACACCGCCGGCGACCGGCAACGCGTCGTCGGCTATGGCGCCTTCGCCGTACACGAACCGGCGCATGCTTGATCCGTCGCAACGGCACGCGCTGCTGACACTGGCCCGTCAGTCCATTCTTGCCGGCCTGCGCGAACAACGCCGCGTCCCCTGTCCGGACCTGGATCACGATGGCGTTCTCGATACGGCACGCGCGAGTTTCATCACGCTGCGTACCAGCGGCAATCTGCGCGGCTGCTGCGGCACGCTCGAACCCCAGGGCACGCTGGCCGAAGGCGTGTGGCGCAATGCGTGGTCGTCGGCTTTCGCCGATCCGCGCTTCGCGCCGCTGCAGGCGTCGGAATATCCCGACCTCGACGTGCATATCTCGATCCTGAGTCCACTCGAACCGCTGCCGGCCCTGACCGAGGACGAATTGCTGCAGACGATCCGCCCCGGCATCGACGGGCTGCTGCTGCGCAGGGCGAACGCGCAGGCCACCTTTCTGCCGGCCGTCTGGGAACAGCTGCCGGACGCGGGAGAATTCCTGCGACAACTGAAGATGAAGGCAGGCTGGTCGGCGGATTTCTGGTCCGACGATATTCGTGCGTGGCGTTATACGGCGGAGAGTTTCGGCGAGCAGCGATCAGCTTGAGCACGGACCTGAGACAAGGTTTCCAATAAAAAACTCAGGGTTTACAATAAAAACAGCAAGGTTTCCAATCAAAGGCGGCCGGATGGTCAAGGCAGTCCGCTCTCGCGGCGAAGATGTACGGCGTTTTCTGCTCGAGCACATCGACGTACACGCAGGCGACATCGCACCCTTTGCGGCGAAGCAGCTCGGCATTACACGTCAGGCTGTCGGCAAGCATCTACGACGGTTGCTGGAAGAAGGTGCGATTACCCAGACAGGTGAAACCCGTGCCCGCAGATACGCGCTTGCCACTGTGTCCGAATGGACCAGGCGCTATCGACTTGGCGATTCGCCCGCCGAGGATGTCATCTGGCGCAAAGACGTCGAGCCTGTGATCGGCACATTGCCCGATAATGTTTCGCGCATCTGGCACATCGGCTTCACCGAGATGTTCAACAATGCGATCGACCACTCGGAAGGCACGATCATCACGTTACGCATCGACAAGACCGCAGTGAGCACGGCGATGCTGGTGACAGACAACGGCGTAGGCATCTTCCGGAAGATCCAGGGCGCACTCGGATTGCTGGACGAACGACATGCGGTCCTCGAACTCGCGAAGGGAAAGTTGACGACCGACCCGGCCCGGCACAGTGGCGAGGGTATCTTCTTCACCTCGCGCATGTTCGATGACTTCCGGATTCTTTCCGGCGGCGTCTATTTCGATCACAAGTACGGCACCAACGAGGACTGGATACTCGAGCCCAATTCACCGAAGAAGGGCACCACGGTCTGGATGGAACTCAGCAACCACACCGCCAGATCGTCCGCAAAGGTCTACGCGAAGTTTGCCAGCGCGACTGGCGAGCACGATTTCGGCAAGACGATCGTGCCAGTCGATCTTGCCCGCTACGGCGACGAAAACCTCGTCTCCCGGTCGCAGGCGAAGCGGGTACTCGCCCGTGTCGACATGTTCAAGGTCGTGATTTTCGACTTCGCGCACGTCCCTGCCATTGGTCAGGCATTCGCCGACGAAATATTCCGCGTCTTCGCGCTACAGCATCCGCTGATCGAGATCCACGCCATCAACGCGAACGCGGAAGTACGATCCATGATCGAGCGCGCTACCGCGCGCTGATCTCCACGTCAGAAGCTGTACGTCACGCCGAGCGACACACTATTCGCATCGGAATCGCCGAGCGTGATGCGCTCGTATTCCAGTCGCAGCGCCAGGCGCGCGTATCGGTATTGCGCGCCGGCACCGTAGACGACGTCCACGTCGTCATCGCTGCCGCGCGCGATGGTGACGGGGCCGTCGGCGATCTTCGCGTCGGCGTCCCAGTAGTTCGCGCCGAGGCGCGCGAACAGGTCGAAGTCGCCGAGCGGCCAGAATCCCAGCGCCGCCAGCTGCGTCGAACGGACTTCGGCCGATAGCTCCGTCGGGCAGGGAAAGCCGACCGCCGCGACGCATACGATGCTGGTATGGCTGCTCGCACCACCGAGATCCGCGTGACTTGCTTCGAGCGCGAACCAGCGGACGGGACGCCAGCCGATCAGCACCTTGTAGCCCTGATCCTCATCGTCGACGTCGACGATCGACGCGTTCGAGCCGATGCCCCAGTCATGATCGAACTTCGTGTGAACGAACGACGCACCGGCGTACAACGTCGCCTCGTGCGCGGGCAGATCGCCGGCGGACAGATCGGCACACCAGCCGGCCGTCAGCAGACCGGCAGCAGCGACGATGAGCACAGGCGAGCGGCGCGTGAACGTACGTGCAGCAACGGAAATCATTGCGAGGTTCCTGTATCGGTGACGACCCGCGGATTGCGGTGAAACCATGCTAGTGGGCCGGCGGCGCGGAAACTGTCGCGCCTTTGTTAGCGCACGCCGGGAAATTCGCCGGATTTGTACAGTCTGTTACGAGGGCCGAAGGCGGAAGGCCTGTCGGCAATGCACCGGCGCACGACACATTCGGATGCACGCTGTGCGTCCATTCCGTCTGTTCGGACGCGTCCGCAGCCGTCGAAGCGAATTAGACTGCGCAGCTCGCCGCGACGGGCGCGCGGATCGTCATCGGCTTTCATGCAGGACGCTGTGCTCATGTCCACGATCACCATTCCGGGTTATCGCATCGAACGCAGGCTGGGTCAGGGCGGCATGGCCACCGTGTACCTGGCGATCCAGGAAAGCTTCGGGCGCGAAGTCGCACTCAAGGTCATGTCGCCGCTGCTGAACTCGGATCCGACGTTCGCGACCCGGTTCATGCGCGAGGCACGCATCGTCGCGCACATGCATCACGCTTCGATCGTCCCGGTCTTCGATGTCGGCGAGCGCAAGCCGCATCACTATCTGTCGATGGAATATCTGCCGGGCGGCGATCTGAAGCAGCGCATCCTGCACGGGCGCGGCGGCGCGGATCTGCTCGAAGACATCTGTCGTGCGCTGTGCCCAGCGCTCGACCTGGCGCATCGCAAAGGCTTCATCCATCGCGACATCAAGCCGGAGAACATTCTTTTTCGCGAAGACGGCACGCCGGTCCTGACGGATTTCGGCATCGCGCGCGCCGTCGACAGCGGCACGTCGCTCACCATGGCCGGCATGTTCGTGGGCACGCCGAGCTACATGAGTCCCGAGCAGGTGAAGGGACAGGAACTCGACGGCCGCTCGGACCTGTATTCGCTCGGCATCGTCTGCTACGAAATCCTCACCGGCACCCTGCCCTTCCGCGCCGACTCGTCGTTGTCCGTCGCGCTCAAGCATCTGAGCGAACCGTTGCCGACGCTGCCGGCGAAGCTGGCGAGCTATCAGCCGTTCCTCGATCGTCTGACCGCGAAGGAACGCACCGACCGCTTTGCAAACGGCGCGGATGTGCTGCGTGCCCTGCGCTCGGCCGATCCGCGCCGGCGCGCCTCCGATGTCACGCTGTTGCGCGAGATGCCGGAAGCGCTGCGAACGCAGGCGAACGCGGGCGCGTTGCCGACTGCCCGGAAGGCGGCGCTGCGTTTCGCTTCGCTGATGAAGGAGCAATGGGCGAAACGACCCGCGCTGCCGCGCATCACGATCTCGCGCAAACCCGTGATCGATCGGCGCATCGCATTGCACGTCGGCACTGGCATCGCCGCGGCCATGATCGTAGCCACGGGAATTCGCAGCCTGCGCGACGGCGAAGTCGAACCGGCGGTTGTCGAGGCAGCACAGCCCACGCCGGCGACTCCGGCTCCGCAAGAAATACCCGCGACTGCGCAGGTCGCGGACAGCGCGGGAATCGCGTCCGACACGCCGCCCGAACCGTCATCGGCTGCGATCGAGCCGCCGGATCCGGTCGCTGCCGCAGCGGAAGCCGCGCGACTGGCCGAGGCCCGCGCCGCGCGTCAGCGCGAGCTGGAGGAAAAGCGTCAGCGCGCAGCCGAGCAACAGGCGGCGGCGCAGCACGCACAACAGGAACGAATCCAGCAGCTGCTCGCCGAAGCGAAGGATCTGTACGCTCGCGGCGCCCTGGCGCTGCCGTCCGGCGCGAGCGCCGCCGATCGCTATCACGACGTGCTGCAGCTGCAACCCGATCAGCCGGAGGCGCGCGCTGGTCAACGACACATCGCCGATGTGCTGGCGAAGGAAGCGGAACATGCGCAGTCGGTGCGCGACGCCGATGCGCTGCGCAGCCTGATTCCGCAGATCGCATGGGTGCAGCCGGGTCATCCCAGCCTCGTGCGGTTGCAGAGCGGCCTGACGGAAATCGAAGCCGCGCCGGCGGAGTTGAGCCGGCGCGAGGCAGCGAACATCGAGAAGGCCGCGAAGCACGTCGCGAAGGCCTACAAGCATCTCGACCGCACGCCCTATGACCTGCGCGCGGCCGATGCAGCGACCGATGAGTACGATCGCGCCTCGTCCGCGGTGGCAACGGCGCCTGGACTGCCGGTGCTCAGAGAGCGACTGATCGCCTCGTACTCGCAGGCAGTGCGCACGGAGCTGAACGACGGCGACACGCGCAATGCGCTGCGCATGATCGAGTACGCCCGCAAGCGCAAATGGATGAGTCCGGACCTGGAGCGGCTGGAGACGAACATCCGGCAGGGAGCGGTGGCGGAGGCGTCCGGCGCGCGTTGATCGCGCATCTGGTTGGGCGAGAACCGTCCCTGGCTCTCACAGCGGGGCCGATCATGACCGCCGCCGGCCCGCCCGTCTGTATCGCCTTTGTAAAAACGTCAACGACACACGCGAATCCGACGCGTCGCGAAACGCCGCCGCAAGCCGTACATTTGCGTTACAAAGCGCGTGCGCCGACTCTGCGACAATGCCCGCACGTTAATAGTCCAATCGAGGATTGCAGGAACGCGCGATGAGCGGCAGCGGATACACAGCGGCATTCGGCCCGATCGCGGGTCTGCTGGCCATTGCGTTCTGCGCGCCGCTGCGAGCCGCACCTGTTCCCGGCAATTGCACGGCGCCGTCCGCCGAGTGTGTCGAAGTCGGCCAGCTCGACATCAGCGTGTCGCTCGGCGTGGGCTCGCGCTCCAATCCCGTCATGGGCGAATCCGACATTCCGCTGGTCGTGATTCCCCAGGTGAGCTACTACGGCAAGCGTTTCTTCCTCGAGAATCTCGATCTCGGCGTCACCCTGTACGAGGGTCGCTCCAACACCTTCAACCTGATCGCCTCGCCCGGCTACGACCGGGTGTTCTTCTATCGCGACGATCTGCAGAATTTCTTCGTGAGCGGCGCCACCGGCGCCGTGTCGCTGGCCGCGCCGACGGACAAGGAACTCGAACCCGCAGTGGAATTCGAAGTGCGCTCGCGACGCACGACGTATCTTGCCGGCCCTGAATGGCTGTTCCAGTACGGAAACATCGTCGGCCAGGTCGATGCCCTCTACGAAGTCACCGGACGCAACGACGGATACGAGGTGCGCGCCGCGGTCGCTGCCCCTATCATCCAGTCCGAACATTCACTGGTGGTCAGCGGCGGGCTGACCTGGAAAAGCGCCGAGATCGTCCACTATTACTATGGAGTCGATGGCCTCTATGAGCCGGGATCGGCCTTCAGTCCGTTCCTCAAGCTCGGTTACACGCGCGCGCTGTCCGATCGCTGGAGCATCAACGCGTTCGTCCATTACGAGCGTCTCGGCAGTGCCATCGCAGACAGTCCGATCGTATCCGACGACGGCGTTACGACAGCGTTTGTCGGTGTCGTGCTGCGGGTTCTTTAGCGCAATCGCCATCGCCCTGCTGGCCTGCGCCGGCGCAAGCGCCGCGACCAGCGTTCAGCACGACGACATCACGCTCGAACTGCAACCGCGCGTGTGCACGCTCGCGGCGGATGACGACACCTGCGATACGACGGTGCGCGCCCAGTGGCGCTCGCCGCGCAACGAGTCGCTGTGCCTGGTGATCGTCGACCGGCCGGACATCCAGCGCTGCTGGGAAGATTTCTCCAGCGGCGTCTACAACGTCGAGCTGTCGTTCAACCGGGATCTGACGGTGGAACTGCGCGACCCGCAGCTGCAGAAGGTGCTGGTGTCCGAAACGATCGCGGTGATCAGGCAGGCGCTGGAGCTGCGGCGCAAACGGCGACAGCCATGGAATCTTCTTTATTGAGTACGACAGAGAATGGCCGCAAAAAAGCGCAAAAGAACGCAGGTAGGAAAACCAGAACTTTTGCGCCTTTTTGCGGCCATTATCCCGCCCGCATGAACGCCGCCGCACAACCGTTGATCCTTCTGGTGGAAGACGACGCCCGCCTGGCCGAACTCGTCCGCACTTATCTGCACGACAATGGCTTCCTCGTCAGCATCGAGAATCGCGGCGATCGTGTGCTGGAACGCGTGGAGCGCGAACATCCCGACCTCGTGATTCTGGACATCGGGCTGCCGGCGCGCGACGGATTCGCCGTCTGCCGCGAACTGCGCGCCGTGTACAGCTCGCCGATCCTGATGCTCACCGCCCGCAACAGCGACATCGACCATGTCGTCGGCCTGGAACTCGGCGCCGACGACTACGTGATCAAGCCCGTGGAACCGCGCGTGCTGGTCGCCCGCATCCAGGCACTGTTGCGGCGCCGGCGTGCCGCGGAGTCCGCGGGCGGCAAGACGTTGCAGTTCGGCACGCTGTCCATCAACAGCGCGGCACGATCCGTCGTCCTCATGGATCAGCAGGTCGCGCTGTCGAGCAACGAGTTCGATCTGCTGTTCTTCCTCGCGACGCGCGCCGGTCAGATCCAGTCGCGCGAGACGCTGTACCAGCAGCTGTATCGTCGCGACTACGATGGTCTCGATCGCACGCTCGATGTGCGCATTTCCCATCTGCGCAGGAAACTCGGCGATACCGGCAATCCGGAGAAGATCAGAACCGTCTGGGGCCACGGCTACCTGTTCGTCTCCGACGCCTGGGGCGCGTCTTGAAAGCGGCAGCGTCGGCGCGCTTCTGATCCAATCGCATGGCGCGACACTTCCTGCAGCTCTACCTGCTGATCGTGGCGACGCTGGCCGCCGTCAGCTGGGGCCAGGAACGGCTGTGGCAGACCTATGCCGAGCGCAATCCCGCGGAAATCAGCGCCGAGAATCCCTCGCAGACGGCGTTGCTCGAAATCGTCGAGACACAACTGCGCGCGCTGCCGGCCGACCAGCGTCGATCCTTCGTGCGACAGCTCGCCCGCGACAGCGGCGTCGATCTCGAACTCTTCGATCTGCGCGATATCGCAGGCAAGGACACGCTCGCAGATCTGGCGCGTGGCGACGTGGCGTACATGAGCGCGACGAACGGCGAGCGCTGGATGCTGAAGCAGGTCGACGGCGATCCCATCGTGCTCGCCTTCCGGCATCCGCCCGCGGAAGCGCGCCGCGGACCGGTCGACTGGGCGCTGGCCTTCGTTTTCTATGCGGCGATTGCGCTGGTGATCATGCTGTGGCTGTGGCCGCTGCGACGCGATCTGCAGCGCCTCGAGCGTGCCACCGGGACGTTCGGCGACCGCAACTGGATCTTCGATGCCGGCATCGGGCCGCGATCGCAGATCCATCCGCTGGCGCAGGCCTTTCGCCGCATGGCGGCGCGCATCGACGACCTGATCCGCTCGCACCAGGACATGTCGAATGCGATGTCCCACGAGATCAAGACGCCGCTGGCCCGCATGCGCTTCGAAGTCGAGGTCGCGCGCAGCACGACCGCCGACCCGAGGATGAAGCAGCATCTGAACAACCTCGATACCGACATCTCGGAACTCGATGCTTTCATCACGGCGACGCTCGATTACGCGATCCTGGAGCGCGCCGAAGTCGCGCTGAATCTGGCCGAGCATGACTTCACGGCCATGTTGCCGGCGGTCACGGAAGCGATTCGCAGCAGCAGCCGCACGACACTGCATCTGCGCTGCGAGGTCGATCCAGCCGCGACGCACGTACGATGTGATGCGCACCTGATGGAAACGGTGCTGCGGAATCTGGTGTACAACGCGCTGCGCCACGCCCGACGCGAAGTCGTGGTGCGTTTCGGGATCGCGCCGGAAGCACGTTATCGGCTCTGCGTGGAAGACGATGGTCCCGGCATTCCCGAAGCGGATCGCGAGCGCGTCTTCGAATCGTTCGTGCAGCTCGATCGCACGACGCCCCACAAGACGGGCTTCGGCCTGGGCTTGGCAATCGTCAGACGCATCGTCGAATGGCACGGCGGCGATGTCGGCGTCGATGCGTCGCCGCTGGGTGGGGCACGCTTCGTCGTGACGTGGAGACCGCCGGGGATGTCGGGCTGAAGCCTGTCCGCTCCGCCTGTGGGGCCGGCTTCAGCCGGCCGGGTGAGGTGTCAGGCTGAAGCCTGACCTACACGAGGAGAGCCAGCACTGCCGTCACCGACGCACCGGCCGTGGCCGGATGACGGTCCAGCGCCTGGCCGAGATCGCGCAGGCTGCGCTCGATCTGGAACAGCCGGATCAATGCCGCGCTCTCGCCGGCTTCACGCGGCATGCACGGCGAACCGTCGACACCGCGCATATAGCCCTTCATGAAGGCTTCGCTGGCGCCGTCGAGCCACGTATCGAGCGCTGCCGCATAACGTTCGTGCAGTTCCGGCTGACTGCTCAGTCCGCGCGCGAGCGCCGCCGCGCGCGCCTGCTCCAGCGAACACAGCAGGGTCGCGACATCGCGCAGCGGCGGTGCCTTCCAGCGGCGTTCCTCCACCGGCAGTTCGAGAATGCCCTCGAAGTCGGTGATCACGAAGTCGTCGGCGACCAGCAGGACCTTGCGCAGCAGCAGGTTGCCGTGGTGACGCGTCTTGACGCCCTGGACGGGCCTGGACGCCAGCTGACGCACGCGCGCATCGAGGGCTTCGTCGGCGTCGATGAGACGTGTCGCGTCGGCCTGCGCCGACTCGGGCAACTGCGCCAGGCGCTGTTCCAGTCGTCCCAGCGTGGCATCGGCGAGCTGCCCGATGTCCGTCGCGATCCGCGCCATGTCGGTGACGGTCAGCGGCTCAGGCGCAAAGGCGGGATCATCGACCGCCGCACACAGCACCGCATGCATTTCGCCGATGCAGCGGCCCAGCGTCCGCAGGCGATCGTAGAACAGCGTATGCGGCGACTTGCCATTGCCGGAACCGGACCGCAGCTCCGTCGCCAGCCGCTCCAGGTGATCCAGCGTGAACGTGAGCGCATCGCCCTGGTGACGCACATAAGTCTGCATGGCCGCCAGCACGATCGGCGGCGAGCCGTCGAGCAGACAGTTGACCGTCCCCGTCAGCGCCGCGACGCGCGTGAAGCCGGCGCGGGTCAGGAAGTCGACCATCTCGACATCCGGATTGATGCCCGGATCGGCGCGGCGATACGCCTTGAGGAAGACGCTTTCGCCCAGCACGACATTGACCTCGAGCGGATCGAGTCCGAAGCGCTCCACCGGTGTGAGGCGTTCGACATCGACGCCCTGCCAGGCCGGCGTGGTTTCGAACACGAGTTTTCCGCCCGTGAACGTGATGCGCTCATGGGCCGCCATCGACCTGACGATGGCGCCGCAGAACGCCGGATCGGCGAGCGCGTCGACCAAGACACCGACCCGCGCATGTTCGCGGATGCGCGCGAGCGTCCATTCCGCCGAGCGCAGCACCTCACTGTCGGCGACATCGTCCCAGGCCAGCGTCAGCGGCAAGGCAAAGCGCTGTCGCGGCCGATTCGGCGTATCGACATAGATCAGGCTCAGCAGCACGTCCTGCGGTGCGCCGGACCAGACCATGCGTTCGCCGAGCTGCACGGTCTGGCCGCCGCGGATCCAGCCGCGCTGGCGCATGAACTCCGGCAACACTTCCTGTTCCAGCTGTTGCAGCGTGCGGCGCGTGACCGTGCGCGTTGCGACCGTCCGGTCGAGCCCACCGAGTGAGCGGATGCCGTCGGTCAGCACCAGCGTCGGCAGTTCGGCGGCGGGCAGTCGTTCGACATGCCACGAAGGCGCCGCCTGCGAATCGCTGAGCGCGAGCCAGAAAAATGAATGCGCCGGCAGCGTCAGGAAGTAAGGCAGATCGCCGATGGGCGGAAACGCGTTGTTTCCGGCCAGCTCCACCGGCACGCGCCCCTTGTAGCGCGACAGGTCCAGTTCGACGGCCTGCGCCGACTGCGCGAGATTGGCCACGCACAGCACGATCTCGTTCTCGTAGCTGCGGACGTAGGCAATGATCTTGCGATTCTGCGGCCGGATGAACTCGAGCGTGCCGCGCCCGAAGCAGCGATGATGGCGACGGATGGTCAGGATGCGGCGCGTCCAGTTGAGCAGCGAGGACGGGTCGCGACTCTGTGCTTCGACGTTGACGGCCTGATAGCCATAGACCGGATCCATGATGATCGGCAGGTACAGGCGCTGCGGATCGGTCCGCGAGAAGCCGGCGTTGCGATCGACGCTCCATTGCATGGGCGTGCGCACGCCGTTGCGGTCGCCGATGTAGATGTTGTCGCCCATGCCGATCTCGTCGCCGTAGTACATGATCGGCGAGCCCGGCATCGACAGCAGCAGGCTGTACATGAGCTTGATGCGATCGACGTCGTTGCCGAGCAGCGGCGCCAGGCGGCGGCGGATGCCGACGTTCACGCGCATGCGCGGCTCCTGCGCGTACATCTTGTACATGTAGTCGCGCTCGCGGTCGGTCACCATTTCCAGCGTCAGCTCGTCGTGATTACGCAGGAAGATGGCCCACTGGCAGTTGTCCGGAATGTCGGGCGTCTGGCGCAGGATCTCGGCGACGGGAAAGCGGTCTTCCAGTGCCACGGCCATGAAGATGCGCGGCATGAGCGGAAAGTGGAATGCCATGTGGCATTCGTCGCCGTTGCCGAAATACTCGCTCACGTCTTCTGGCCATTGATTGGCCTCGGCGAGGAACAGGCGGCCGTGATAGTTCGCATCGACGACCGCACGCATCTGCTTCAGCACCGCGTGGGTCTCGGGCAGGTTCTCGTTGTTGGTGCCCTCGGCGACGCACAGGTACGGAATCGCATCGAGCCGAAGGCCGTCGACGCCCATGTCCAGCCAGAACCGCATCACGTCGATGACGGCATCCACCACCTGCGGATTGTTGTGGTTGAGGTCCGGCTGATGCGAAAAGAAGCGATGCCAGTAGTAGCGGCGCGCGATCGGGTCCCACGCCCAGTTGGAACTCTCGGTGTCGGTGAAGATGATGCGGGTACCCGCGAACTTCTTGTCCGTGTCGCTCCAGACGTAGAACTCGTGCTCCGGCGATCCCGGCGGTGCCCGGCGCGCGGCCTGGAACCACGGATGCTGGTCCGAGGTATGGTTGATGACGAGTTCGGTGATGACGCGCAGGCCGCGCCGGTGCGCTTCTTCGACGAAGCGTTTGAAATCGTCGAGCGTGCCGTAGTCGGGATGGACATCGCGGTAGTCGGCGATGTCGTAACCGTCGTCGCGTTGCGGCGACGGATAGAACGGCAACAGCCAGATGGTGTTGACGCCAAGTTCCTGGATGTAATCCAGCTTCTGGATCAGGCCGGCAAAATCGCCGATGCCGTCGCCATTGGCATCGTGGAAGGCCTTGACGTGCATCTGGTAGACGATGGCGTCCTTGTACCAGAGCGGATCCGCAGAATCCCCGTGACGCTCGACGATCGATCCGGACATGGGCGCAGGTTCAACCATTCCACATATATGTGACGGATAGCGCCGGCCGGCCATCAGGACTTGCCCTGCCGCCGACGCGACCCTGTGCAACGCACGCAAGCGCGGAAAAGGTCCCGGCGGCGGAATGTGATGCAGTCGTCATTCCGGCATCCGGATCGGGGCGGCTGCGGCTCAAGAAACGATGTGCGGCGCCGATCACAAAAAGGGAGCGCCGGGTCAACGGACGGTGCGCGCACCACAAGAATCTGCCGCGCCCGTCCGGCGCAGGCGTCCGGCGCATTGCGAGTGTCTCGATGAAGTCAGTGTCTGAAGCGGTAATCGGCCCCGGCATCCGCCTGATGCAGAAGCTGCGGCTGCCCGCGAAGTTCGCGCTCATCGGCCTTGCCTTCATGGTGCCGCTCGGTGTCGCGACCTACGGCATGATCTTCCAGGATCGGCGCAACACCCTGCTGGCCCTGATCTTCGCCACTCTGACGCTGGCGATTTACCTGACCGTCAGTTTCTATGTCTCCAACCGCCGCGGCTTCGGGGCGCTGCTGTCGCGCATGCACAAGCTGGCGCGTGGCGATCTCACCGGGAATTTCGCGCCGCGCGGTCGCGACGAAATCGGCGCGCTGATCAATGCCTTCGACGTCAGCCGCCACGAACTGCAGATGCTGATCGTGCGCATCCGCGAGGCGACCCGGACCATCGACGAGGCCGGCCAGCAGATCGCGCAGGCCAACGACGATCATGCGCAGCGCGAGTCGTCGCGCTCGGCCTCCGTACGCGAGACGGCCGACAGCGCACAGCAGGTTGCCGTCGTCGTGCAACGCAATCTCGACAATGCGCTGAATGCCAACCGGCTCGCCGAAGACGCACACGGCACCGCCTCGCGCGGCAACGATGTTGTCAACAAGGTCGTGACGACGATGACCGCCATCACCGGCTCGTCGCGCAGGATCGGCGACATCATCGGCGTGATCGACGAGATCGCCTTCCAGACGAACCTGCTGGCGCTCAATGCGGCCGTGGAAGCCGCGCGGGCCGGCGAGCAGGGCCGCGGCTTCGCCGTGGTGGCGAGCGAGGTCCGCAACCTGGCGCAACGCTCGGCCTCGGCCGCCGACGAGATCAAGAAACTGATCACGGCCTCCATCGAGGACGTCGAGCGCGGCGCGGCGCTGGTCACCAGCGCGGGCACGACCATGAGCGAGATCCTCGGCTCGGTCACGCGCGTGTCCGGCATCATGAAGGAGATCGCGCTGGCCAGCCGCTCGCAGACCGACGACATCGGCACCCTGAACAAGGCGATCGAGCGCATCGACGAGGACACCCAGCAGAATGCGGCGCGTGTCGAACAGACCGCTGCCGTGGCTGCGTCGCTGCGCGACCAGGTGTCCCATCTGCTGGAGGCCGTCGGCAATTTTTCCATCGGCGACGACCCGGCTGCTGCGTCGCGGCCGCCGCCGGCGCGGCGCCCGGCCGTTCAGGAAGCCGATCCGCTGCGTTCCGCGGCCTGACCGTTCGATGCCGGTCTGCAGTACGGCAAATCTCCATTTCTGACTGATTGACAGCACTCGGACGTCGCTCGTACGGTTGCCGTCACGATCCAATGCTGGAGACGGCGATGCCCGATGGAGATCACGGCCCAAACGCCCGCTTTCATTCGATGGAAGACGGCACGCGGGAAGACTGGTCGATCATCAATGATGCGATGAAGCCCTTCATCGCCGACCTGCCGAACCGCGTGCTGGCGCATCTGCGCCTGCTCGACGGCGACTGCGGCGGCTTCGCGGTCGATCGCCTGGAGCACTCGCTGCAGACCGCGACGCGCGCGCATCTCGACGGACGCGACGAGGAATACGTGGTCTGCGCGCTGCTGCACGACATCGGCGACACGCTCGGCCCGCGCAATCACGCCGACGTCGCCGCCTCCATCCTCAAGCCGTTCGTGTCCGAACAGAATTACTGGATGGTCGAGAAACACGCCATCTTCCAGGGCTACTACTTCTTCCATCACCTCGGGCTCGATCGCAACATGCGCGACCAGTTCCGCGATCATCCCTGGTACGGCTACACCGAAGAATTCTGCCGGCTCTACGACGGCCCGGCCTTCGATCCCGGATTCGAGAGCCTGCCGCTGTCGACGTTCGAGCCGATGGTGCATCGCGTGTTCACGAACGTGAAGAATTCCATCTACGTGCCGAAGGACAAGCGGCCGCACGCACGCTAGGAAGCCTGTCGAAGGGGAGCATCTTCCTGTAGGTCAGGCTTCAGCCTGACTCCTGAAAAAGAGCCGGCTAAAGCCGGCCCCACAGACAGAGAAGACCTCTGTGCGAAGTCTTTGACCAGGACCGTCCGTATCGTCGCACACGACTATCGCCGTACACGCATTGGCGGTAGCCTCGGATCATCAGATCCATCGGTGCGTCCCTTGATTGCCATCCTCCCGAGTCGTCTGTGGGCCGCGTGCCTCCTCGTCGCGGCCGTCGGTTGCGCCGCTGCTGCGACCACGCAGCCCGTGCCGCCTTCGTGGCAGCAGGAATACTGGGCGCGTTTCGACGATCACGACTGGGATGCAGCCATCAAGTCGGCAGAACAGCTGGTGGCCGCAGCACGTCCGGCCACTGCCGCAACGGGTCTGCGCCTGGCCGAGGCCCTCTCGCTGCTCGGCAGCGCGCAGCTGAGCAAGGGCGACCTCGTTGCCGCGGAAGCGGCATTCACCGAAGCATTGCAGCTCGCCGAGCAACACGGCGGCAGCCGCAGCAGTGCCGCGCTCATCGATCCCCTGCGCGGCCTGGGATACACGCTGGCCGCCGAAGGCAGGCACGACCGGGCGATTCCCTATCTCGACCGGGCCCTGCTGCTGTCGCGGCGCTCGGCCGGCCTGTTCGACATTTCGCAGCAGGGCCTGCTGCGCCAGCTCGCCGCGAGCCAGAGGGCGGTCGGCTCCGCCCCCGAAGGCGAACGTCACATGCTGTATCTGCGCCGCCTCGGCGAACACGCCTACGGCGCGAACGATCCGCGCCTGATCCCGATCCTCTGCATCGTCGGCGACTGGTACGTCGAAGTCGGCCAGATGGACCTGGCGCGCCAGAACTATCGTGCCGCCGTCGCCATCGCCGAGCGCAAGCTCGGCAAGAACAGCCTCGCCGCCATCGAACCGTTGCGCGGGTTCGCATCGAGCTACACGCGCGAGATTGCGTTGTCGTTCTTCGGGCTGTCGCCGCGGGTCGACCGGCTGGGCAATCTCGATCCGAATGCGCACGTCGAAGGCGAACCGATGAATCCCCGCTATCTCAGCGGCGAAGGCGAACGGGCGCTGGCGCGGGCGCTGCAGGTCGTGCAGGCGAATCCCGATGCTTCATTGCCGACGGTGATGGGTACGCTGCTGCAGGCCGGCGACTGGTTCGTGATGAAGCTGCAGCCCGAGAAGGCGATGCCGTATTACGAACACGCCGCGCAGGCGCTCGCAACGGCCGACCCGACGCAGGCCACACCCGAGATCAACGCGGCACTGAGCTTCCCCGTGCAGATCTTCTACCCGACGCCGCCGATCGCAACGCGCAATCTCAATCGTCCCGCCACGGAGACTGTCGATCACTTCGTACAGCTGGAATTCACCGTCCAGCCCGACTCGACGGTGACCGATGTCGTCGTGACCGACAAGGACGCCAACGAGCGCCAGGTCGGACAGGTCGTCGACGCACTGCGCGCCGCGCGTTATCGCCCGCGCTTCGTCGATGGCAAGCCGGTGGCGACGACCGCCGTGGGCTATCGACAGGTGTTCAAGACCCGCAGGGAGGCGAAGGACGGGGAGTAGGAGGAAGGCACAGAGTCACCCCTCGTTGCGATAGAACCCGATCTGCTGCTTCCCGAACTCCACAGCCTCGGCGAGCGAAACCCCGTACGGCGTGAGATAGCCGATCCACTGTGGATCCCGGATGAACAGGTCGATGTCATCGCTCAGCCGGTGATGCAACGACAGCATGAGTCGGGTGCCGCCGCCCAGAAGCGGATGCAGCGCGAAGCCCGCGGTCCGGCTCACGTCTTCGACGAGGCGGGTTTGCACGGCGACGCTGCCACAGGTCATTCCGTCCTGAAAATCCTCGCTGAGCAGGATCGAGCAGTCCTGCAATTGGCATTGTGTATTTTCCGATGACGGGTATGCGAAGCAGTCCTGCGCCCGCGGGAGCTTCAATCAGACCAGCGATTCGGGCACGACCGGATCGGGCTGCTTGGATTCTTGCCTGGTTTCGTCCGCGCCTTCGGTCGATTCTTCCGCCGGTTCCGCGGGGTTGGTTTCAGGTTGTTGAACAGCAGGAGGCGCGGGCGCATCGGTGGCTGCAGGAATGCCGATCGGCGGCAGCACCGGCGTGTCCGGCACGGCGGACTCCGGCAACAGACCGCGCACGATGGCCTGATCGCGGAATTCCACGGCGAGCTTGGCCCCGGCATCGCGCAGCGCCAGTGCGGTGGCCTGCGTGAGCGGTTCGTCGCTCGCAATGCCTTGCGAAGGCGCGGTGCCGTAACCGGTGAAGCCCCAGGAATCTGCGAGGCGGCCGTCCGGCGTGTAGACGTTGATGCGGTACTTGATGCTCACCGCGTAGAACGGCGAGCCGGCATCGCGCGGCGTGACGAAGGCGTATTCCTCGACGGCAGGTTCCAGCACGGCGCGCACGTCGGCGCCGGCCTGCGGCACGGCGTTGACGTCGTCGACGACGATCACGCGCTCGAACATGGCGTTGAGCAGGCGCATGAGGCCGTCGGTCTGCGCCTTGCCGAGATCGATGTGCCAGTCGGTGCCCGAGCGTTCTTCGTCATGGGCGAAGGTGGAGAATTCCTGCGGTACGTGGACCGCGACCGCGACCGGAATCTTTACGACCAGGGGCGTCGGAATGTTCGTCGTCGCGACCAGTTTCACCGGTCCGCAGGCTGCGAGGCACACCAGTGACAGAGTGGCGAGTGCAGCGGCGAGTGATCGGCCGAGTCTGTGCCCTGTCGTGGCTGCCCCCTCCCTGCCCTCCCCCGCTTCGCGGAGGAGGGAAAGAACAGTTGGAGTGGGGGCGATCATGCGTGCAATGTTCATCGTCGTTGCTCTATGGCTGTTGCATCGCTGCCTGCAGGGCCGGCAGATCGCCCGGTTCGAGCGGCCCCGCCGCCGCATCGCCGACCCGGAAGGGCGAAGGACGCCGTTGCGGATCGTCGAGACCGACGAAGGTACCGCCGTTCTTGGCACATAGTATCCGCATCAATGTCGCGAAGCGGATGCTCGTGTATTGCGGCGCATCGGGCCGCACCGGAAAACCGATGGCGTGAATGCGCACCCGGCGCTCGCCGGTATCGTCGGCGCGATTCAGCACGTCCACGCTCTTGACCACTGCGTCGATCGACGGGCCGGTGAACTCGTCGCCGAACACGTAGATGCTGATCTTCTTGTCCTTCGAATAGTAGGTGCGGATCGCCTCGACGATGCCTTCGATGGGACTGGAGTTCGAGAACGCATTCCAGTTGCGGATGCGATCGATCACGATCTTGCGCTGCGCCGGCGTGTCGGGAATCCACTTGCCGCGATAGCCCGAGAACATGTAGCCGCCCTCGTCGTCCATCACCTGGAAACCCTTCACCTTCGGATACAGGTTCAGGGTCTCCTCGACTTTCTGGATCAGCAACGGCCACGCGTAGTTGACCATGCTGCCCGAGGTATCGACGACGAAGATGATGTACTCGCTGTCCACCGGGATGCCGCCGACCGCATCGTCCTTCTTGCGATGGAAGCCCTTGCCCAGCACGCGCTTCATTTCCTCGGTCAGCGATTGCTGCGCGGAGGCGAGCTTGCCTTCCAGTGCATTGGCGACGTCGGCTTCCTTCTTCGAGGTCTGGTACTTGCCGCGGATGTCGCTCAGGTCGCCGCGCAATCGCGCGATCTTGGCCTTCTCTTCCGACAGCTGTTCCTGCTGCGCCTTGAGATCGCGATTCAGGATCTCGCTTTGCCCCGCGATGTCGACCAGTTCGTCCTGCAGCTTGACGATCTGCTCTTCCAGGTTCTCCTGCGACTTCTCCGCCTCCGGCGACTTCATGTCGCTCAGGACGAGCAGCAGCACCACCGAACCCAGGCCGCAGGTGATGCAGTCCAGGAACGAGATGCTGAAGATCTCGGTTTCGCGGCGGGCGTTACGGCGGGACATGGGAGATACCAAGCGATAGGCGACAGGCGACAGGCGACAGCAAGAAGAAGAGCGAAGCCCTTCTGGCTGTAGCCTGTCGCCTGTAGCCCGTCGACCTCCTCATGGCCAATCCTTCGCCGGACTGATGAACGATCCGCCGGTGCGACGCGAAGCAAGCCAGAAGGCGCTCGGCGCGGAAGGATCGCCTTCCATCGGCATCAGGATGACGTTGAGCGGCACGGCCTTCGGATATTTCGCAATGGCGCGCTCGAAGAACTTGAGGCGGTCGTCGCCGTCGACGGTCTTCTTGATCAGCGGCGCACTCGTGCCCTGCGTCGGCAGACCGTCGGTGATCAGGATGACGTTGTCGGGCTTGGGGTTCAGCGTATTCATGGCGATGAAGGCGTTCTCGAGACTGGTGCCGTCCTTCGGCACGGTCTTGCGCAGCGCGGTGAGCGCTTCGTTCAATGCGTTCGGATCGTTGACCTTCAGCCACTTGCCGGCCGAGCCTTCGGTGAGCGGCCAGGTCTGGGTGTTGAAGGCATAGATCTGGAATTCGCTTTCCAGCGGCAACTGCGCGGCGAGCCAGTCGACCGTCGACAGCGTGCGCCGCCATTTTTCCGACAGCAGCTTGCGCGATTCGGACATGTTGCGCATGCGCAGGACGTTGACGACAGTCTCATCGAGCATGCTCGCCGACGCGTCGACCATGATGAGGATATGCGAGCCGCCGACGCGCAGGCCGGTGAGGTACTGACGGTCGCCATCGCCGGTGAAGCCGCGCACGCGGGTGCCGGTCGTATCGGCACGTTCGCTCGCGCCTTCCAGGCGGCGGTTGCCTTCCTCCAGCGCCTTGAGATCCGCCTTCAGCCGCTCGATCGCTTCGCGGCGCGACAGCGTGTCCTTGTCGGCATCGGCGAGCTGGACTTTCAGCTGTTCGGTTTCGCTCAGGACACGCTCGCCCATGCCCTCGGTACGGACTTTCTCGGCTTCCGTCTGGGTCATGGAGTTCTTGAGCACGACCAGGTTCTGGTACCCCTCCAGCACCTGTTCTTCGAGCTGCGTCACTTCCGATTGCAGCGCGCGCGATTCAGTCGCGGCGCGCAGTCCGCCCTTGGCATTGATCAGCACGTAGACCAGCACCACCGACCCGAACGCGCAGGTGATGCAGTCGAGAAACGACATGCTGAAGACTTCAGTCTTGCGGCGCGCCATCGTCCTGGACCAGTTGAATCATGTCGAGCGTGACGCCCGGGGTTCCCAGTCGCAACTTGTCGCCGACCGTGAGGATGCTCTGGCCGACGACCCGTTCCTCGTTGACGTACGAGCCATAGGTGCTGCGATCTTCCACGAGTACCGAGCCGTTGCGGCGCACCAGCAGACAATGCGCGCGCGACACGCCCGGCGCCGCACTCGGCAGCACCAGCGAGCGTCCCGGCGGCGGCGACCAGCCGATCGCGAGCGGCGCATCGGAAATGCGCCAGGCACGGCCCTGGAACAGCACATGCGTCGGCCGCAGTTGCGGCGGCGTGCTTTCGTACTCGACCGTGGTATTGCCTTCCGCCCGCGCCACCGGCAACTGATATACGAGCGCCAGCGATTCCGGTGCGCGTTGAATCGCCTGTCGATGCAGCAGCGCACCCAGCGCCGCCGCGCCCTGCGGCAGTGATTGCACCGAGCAATCACGCAAGGTCGCGAACCGGTCGAGCAGTCCTGGCAGTGCGGCCACGCGATGTGACACGCGCAGTTCGATCGGCAGGCCGGCGACGCGCGCGTCCTGCACGAGCTTCACGAGTTCGGCGTAGTGAGGTTCCGCCGCAGTGACGAACTGCGCGCGCGTGAGTTCGATTTCCAGCGGCCGGTCGCCGAACTGCAGCGCCAGCGTGATCGACTCGCTGTCGATGAGCTGGTCCAGCCACTGCGGGAGCTGGTTCAGCAGGCGCTGTTCGCTCGCCGCATCGTGCAAGGGGTCGAAGCGCGTATTGCGGACGAAGGCCTCGGCGATCATCTGCATCCAGGTCTGCTGCAACGCCGAGAGGCCGCGGCGCGGCGCGATTTCGTAGCGGTTGCGCTTCAGGCCATTGCCGGCGTAGTCGAGCGCGGTGAGCAAGGCCTGATGCAGTTCGAGATCGAGATGCAGGATGCGCGCAGGGGCCGCTTCGAGACTGCACGCCGCCAGCGCGGCATCGACGACGCCGGCGACACGCACGCCGGTTTCGTTGATCACGCCGAGCAGCAGGCCGAGCTGTTCGCGCGAATAGCCCGCAGGCACGGCCAGCAATACGCCATCGGCGTCGGACTTGTAGGGATCGAGCAGTGCACTCGCCTGTGCAAACGCGGTGTCGGCGGTGGTCCGCACCAGGCGCGACGGCCGCACCAGCGGCTCGGTGCTCAAGCCGCGCCAGAAGTTCGTCTGCGCCAGCAGCGGCTGCAGCCGCAGCTTCGGTGCTGCCGCATCGCCGGTGAGCGTCGCGCCCTCTTCGAGCACGGCGACGCCGGGAGCGACGGTCAGTACGGTCGCGGCTTCGTCGCGCTGCTGCGCGAGCGTCAGGCCAGCGTCGATGAGTTCTAAAGAAAGCATGAGTGACGAGAGTGACAAAAGTGACGAAGGTGACGGAAGTCGGGAACGAAGAGTAGCGACGCCGCCAGCACCGGGATGGCTTTACGGATTCTCGTGACTCTCGTCACTTCCATCACCTTCGTCACTTGCTTTATCTCACCTGCATGTGCCGGATCAGCCGCTGATCGATCCAGTGATCCGTGTCGTGCACGAGCTGTTCCTGCGACTGCTGCAACTGGTGCAGGAAGAACATGAGCACGATGGTGAGCGACAGCGCGACGAAGGTGGCGTTGAAGGCGATACCGAGGCTCGATGTCACGGACGTGATGTCGCCGCTGACGGCCTGGTTGGCCTGCAGCAGCGCATCGCCGATGTGACGCACGGTGCCGATGAAGCCGATGGCCGGAATCGCCCAGGCGATGTAGCGGATCATGGCAAGACTCGAATCGAGCCGGTCGGCTTCGGAATCGCAGACGGCGCTGGAGGTTTCCGCGGAGTCGCGGATGCTGCGCGTTGCCGCGAAGCGATCGAGCGTGCGCTGCAGGGCGCGCACGACCAGGCGCGACTTGTCTTCCTCGGGCAGGGATTCGAGCTGTCGCGCGTAGTCCTTCGCATCTTCGGGCAAGACCTTGATGCCCTCGGGCACGTGGATGAGATCGCGCTCCAGGAACTTGCGTTCGCGCCGCACCAGCACGGCCTTGTAGCCGATGATCAGCATGGCCCAGACGAAGTGCATGATTTCGAGTTCCTGTTCGAAATCCTTGATCACCAGGAAGAAGGAACGCTTCGGCACGTAGGTGCGGTCTTCCTTCATGTGCTGCAGTTCCAGCTGGGTGATGGCTTCGCCCTGCGGGCGGATCCACGCCACGTACGTCGCGTGCACGGCCATGAGCGTGAAGATCAGCGCGAACAGCGTCCACGCGAACTCGCTCGGGTACGTGAAGCCGCGGCGCTGGCGCGGAGGAGTCGCTGTTGCTGTGACCATGAGTGTCTCGATGCTCAGATGTCGATCGGGAAGGACACGTCGAAGTCGGCGCGTACCTGCTCGGAGGGAATGAAGCGCTGCGGCGAGCCTTTCGCGGCGGTGCCTTTGTCCGCCGTGCTCTTCTCGCCGCCCTTGTCCGCTTCGGAGGCTTCCGCCGGTTTCGCCGCGTCGTCCGCTGTCTTCTCTGCCTCGGAGGCCGGCGCCGCAGGCTCGGTCGCGGGAGGCGTCTCAGGCTCTGCGGCGAATGCCGACCATGGACTCAGGGTCGACATCGCCACCAGCATGAATGCCTTCAGGCACGCGCCCCCATCCCAACCTTCCCCCAACGGCGGGTGGGTTCCGCAAAGCCTCCTCCCCGCAAGCGGAGGAAGGGGCCGGAATCGCAGGAAGGATTTCATGGTCATGTGCTCCGCATCATTCATTCGACGTACCGCGCCACTCTGAAACCGACATCATTGCGCGGTCCGTCGCCGAAATCGCGCGCCGAGAGCCGCAGGTCGGTCACGCTCGCCTGTTTCCAGCTCGATCCGCGGATGACGTGATTGCGGCCCTGCGCCGGGCCCATGGGATCGACCTGCACCTGCGTGCCGTCGACGCTGACGGTGTAGTAGTCGTGCGCCCATTCGGCCACGTTGCCGCCCATGTCGTACAGGCCGAGCGTGTTGGGCGGGAATTTGCCGACAGGCGCGCTGACCGCGAAGCCGTCATCGTAATCCGGAACGATGTCCTGCAACACCACGCGCGCGGTGTAGTCGGCGTAGTTGCCCGAGGCCGCGGCGACGGGCAAGGCATCGCCCCAAGCATAACGCAGGAATTTTCCGCCGCCGGCGTAACGCGCTGCCCATTCCCATTCGGCATCGGTCGGCAGGCGATAGCCGTTGGTCATCGGATTGGCGGGCACGAGCGAGTCGCCGTCCTTCACGTAAGCGGGCTTGAGCCCTTCCTGCTCCGACAGCCAGTTGCAGTAGGCCGCGGCCTGTTCCCAACGCAGGTTCACGACGGGCTGATTGTCGAGTTCCAATGTATTCGGCGGCACGATGCCGGAGCGGTGATCGCTCTTGAAACGCTTGAACTCCGCATTCGTCACTTCGCGCACGCCGAGATAGAACGCGCGTTTGAACTCGACGTCGCGCTGCGCTTCGTTGGCACGACGGCCGGGCTCGCGACGCGGACTGCCCATGGTGAAGCGGCCGAGCGGCATCAGCTTCAGTTGCTGCGACACCTTCGTCGATACGACGGCAGGCGTGGCCGCAACGCGCGTCTGTTCGGCGGTCAGCAGGGTCGTTTCGACGACCTGCGGCAAGCCCGGCCGCGGCGTCACCGTCGTCTTGAAATCGACGAAGCCCGGCTTGCGCACGATGAGTTCGTGCGTCGTGGCCACGAGTCGCAGCGTCTGATTCACGGCGCCCGCGGGTCTGCCGTCGACGAGGATCTGCGCATCTGCCGGTTGCGCGCGCACGGACACTTCGCCGAACACGCCGGTGAGCGCGACATTCACGCTCTGTTTCTCGCCGGAACGCAGCGTCACTGCACGCGTCGCCGACTCATAGCCCGGACGGGTGAAGACGATGGACTGGGCGATGTCCGGACGCACATCGATGTCGAGCGGCGTCTGGCCGCGATACACGCCGCTGATGGAAACGCTCGCGCCCGACGGTTCCGAGCGCAGCGACAGCCGGCCATCCGGCAGGCCGAGGCGCACGGGACCGACGTTCATCGCTTCGTTTGCCTTCACCTGGATGTCCGTGGTCCACGGCTTGAAGCCATCGAGACGGACTTCGAGCGGCTGATTGCCTGCGAGGACTTCGGTGGTCAGCGGCGTCGTGCCGCGGACTTCGCCGGCGATGGCAACCTGCGCGCCCGCCGGTTCGGACGTCACCGTGACATTCGCCCACGCCGGCACCAGCGGCGCAGTGAAGGTCTGTTTCTTGCCGAGCCCTTCCACCTCGACCGTGCCGCTGAACGGCTGATAGCGCGGCGCGTTGATCGCAATCGTGTGACTGCCCGGCGCGAGTTCGAATTCGCCGGGTGCCGCCGCGCTCTCCTTGCCATCGATCGACACCTGCGCGGCGACCGGCACGTCGATCTGCAGGGTGCCCGGCAGTTTCGCGAGCGACAGCGAGAACTGCTGATTCGCGGCGTCGGTGACTTTGATCTTCAGTTCTGCCGGCGTGTAGCCCTGCTGCGTGGCGCGCACGGTGTAGTCGCCCGGACGCAGCATGTACCGGCCGCCGACCGGCACAGCGGGCAATCCGCCGTTGATCGCCACCTGCGCCTGCTGCGGATCGGTCACGACGCCGATCGATGTCGCCGTCATCAGGAACCAGAGCACGCCGGCCGCGAGCAGCGCGATGAGCGCAAGCACGATGCGCCCCGGCCTGATCGTGAAGCCGCGACGCTGTCTGGTGCTTTCGGAGGCGCGGAAGCGCACGGCCGCGATCGGCTCGGCTTCGGCATCGCTGTCGCCGCGCAGTCGCGCGTCCTGCGAAATGATGGGCGGCGCGGTGATGTTGCCGGCGCTGCCGTCGTCGACTTCGATCGTGCGCTGCGCGCGTTCTTCGACGATGCGCAGGCGCGCAGCGCCAAGATTCACGACGTCACCGGCCTTGAGCCAGGTGGACTGCGTGACACGCAGGCCGTTGTGCAGCACCTCGGCGCCTTCGGCCGGCTGCACGAACAGCTGGTCTTCGTGCACGCCGATCCAGGCTTCGACACCGGCCGGGCGTCCGGCCAGCACGATCAGACTGTCGGCGCCGCCGAAACCGAGCGGAAAATCGGCAGGGCCGAAGCGCCGCTCGCCCTGCGGCTCGCGCACGACCAGTGATTCTTCCTGCCAGGCGCTCGCGTTCAAATTTTCTCCTCGCAGCGGACCACGACGGGCTGCAATGCCGCACCGGGAGTCACGTTGATCTCGCGTCGCACGTCGCGATAGCCGGGACGCGTGCCGACGACGGTGTAGCTCCCCGGCGCGAGTTCGAGCGAGCGTTGCTCGAACGCACCCAGTGCACCGACGCGGTAAATCGTGATCTGCGTGAGATTGTCGGACTGGATCGCGATCTGTACGGGCGTTTCGGAGCGCGCCAGCCAGTCGCGCAACGTGGCGATCTGCTGCTTGAGCGCCGGCCCGGGCGCCGCGATCGACTGCGCGCGTTCGAGGGTCTGATGCGCCGCGCTGCGCACCGGGGCGCTGAACAGGCGCTCCGGCTGCGTCAGATACAGTTCGAGTTGCTCGTTGAGGTCGGCACGCGGCTGCGTGCGCGCGATGCCTTCATTCCCAAACGCGACGGTCGAATCGAGCTGCGCGACGGACTGATATTCCTTGAGCGCCTCGGCCCAGCGCTCTTTCGCTTCGAACTCGCGTGCGGCATCGAGCTTCGCGGCGATCGAGCGCGTGTTTTCTTCCTGCTCGATCTGTTTCAGGGCCTGCGCCACTTCGGGCGAGCCCGGACGGATGCGGCTCGCCGCTTCGAACGCCGAACGCGCCTCGGCATGGCGGCCGGCGGACAAGGCGCTGAAACCGCGCGCCATGTTGCCGGCGAAGGCATCGCCAGCAACCCGGGCGCCGACACGCGCCAGACCGTCAGCGGCGCGCGGTGCATCGGCATCGAGCTTCAGCGCCTTATTGAAGGCTTCTGACGCGCCGGCGGCATTGCCTTCGCGCTCCAGCCGTTCGCCCGTGGTGACCAGCGCGAGCACTTCATCGAGCGTGCCGGCGCGTTTGAGTCCGCGCGTCGCCGCGGCATTGCCGGGTTCGACTTTCGCCGCGAGTTCGAAGGCTGTCTTCGCATCGCCGGAACGGCCTTCGGCAAGCGCCTTGCTGCCCGCCGACAGTTCGCGCGCCAACACTTCGCCGGCGCGTTTTTCAAGTACGTCGAGCAAAGGTTCGATGGCGGAGAAGTGCTGGCCCGCCGTCACGTATTCGCGCGCGGCGAAGTCCTTGTCGCCCGCAGCAAGTTCGTCGGTCGCCTGTTTGAATTCGGCGCCGCCCCATTGATCGACGGCGCGGGTGCGGAGTTTTTCGAGTCGCGGATCGATCGCGGCGCGCAGATCCTCGGCCTGCTGCTTGGCGCGTGCGAGCGTGGCGAAGTCGAGTTCCTTCTTCGCAGGCGGCGCTTCTTCTTCCTTCGGCTTGGCAGCCGTCACGGCCTTCGCCGGCTCGGCGGTGGGGAACCAGCGCGGCAGCGCGAAGAAAACGATGCCGACGCCGACGATGCCGGCCACCAGCGCGGCAGCGCCGAGCCCGCGACGAAAACCCTGACGCCGTAGATCGTCTTCGCTGCGACTCGCCGCATCGGGCCGTCGCCACTCGCTGCGCAACGGCTCGCCCTGCGCGACCGGCGGACGGATCGACGGCGGCGTCACGGCAGGACGCGCGGCCGGCGCATTGACGATGCTCACGGCCGGCAACGCGGCGAGCGCGGCCGACAGTTCATTCGCGATGCTGTCCATGTCGGCGGGACGATCGCCGGGCGACTTCGCCAGGCAGCGATCGACGAGTTGGGCCACGGCGGCAGGAACCGACGTCAGCGACTTCGGCGCTTCGTCGCGGACCTTCTCCGGCGTCGCCTCCGGATAGAACGGCGGATAGCCGGACAGCAGTTCGTAGAGCAGCGCGCCGAAACCGTAGACATCGTCGCTGGCGCTCGCCGGCTGTCCGTCCATCTGCTGCGGACTCATGCTGAAGGGCGAACCGCGGCCGGCATTCGCTGTCGGCATTTCGGCCAGCGCGAGCGCGATGCCGAAGTCCGTCAGCTTCGGGATGCCATCGGAAGTGAGCAGCACATTCGCCGGTTTGACGTCGCGATGCACGAATCCGCTGCGATGTGCATGCGCGAGCGCCTGTGCCACCGGAATCGTGACCCGCAGGATCTCGGCACAACCGCGACCGCGCCAGGAAGTCAGATCGCCGCCCGACACGTATTCCATCGCGATCCAAGCGTGTCGTGGCGAGCGATACAGACCCTCAACCTGAAGGATGTTTGGGTGTTCGAGCGTCTTGAGACGCGAGGCTTCGCGATGCAGGGCCGCGATGGCGGCGACGTCCTGCATCAGCTCATCGGCGAGCACCTTGACCGCCACGAGACGTTTGCGTTCGTTGTCCTGCGCCAGCCATACGTGGCCACTGCCGCCTGACCCGAGGGCGCGGACCAATACGAACCTTGCAGAGAGCTCCTGCCCGCTTTCCAGCATGCTGAGATTCTAGAGAGGACCTGGTGACGGAAACTATCGTGTGCCACCGCCGTTGCTTGCGGAGGCTGCGGGCTGCCCGGCAGCGACGGGCGCCACTGCAGGAAGACCTGTCTCGTTCTCGTAGAGTTCCTTGAGCAGCCGGCGCCACTCCTGGAACTGCTCTTCCGCGGTGCCGCGCAACTGCAGCGTCCGGCCCTCGACCTCGACGACCATCGGCTGCACCTCCGCCTGGAAGGATTCGCCGAGCTGCTTGAGGGAATCGGAGTGCATCTTCACTTCCGAACCCTTGTCGAAACCGCTCTTGACCGCGTAGGCGCCGCCGAAGACGGCAGCCGTCGCCGCGGCCTGTCCGACGTAGGTATTCGACTGCGTGCCCATGACGAGGCCGCCGATGATCGCGGCGGCGCCGAGGAGTTTGCGTGTGGTGGCCGAGCGCTGGGCTTCGTCCTGCGCTTCGATTTCGTCGTGGCTGTAACGACGCCAGTTCGTGTACGACTCGGACATGTTGTCCGCGAACAGCGCGTAGTGTTCGTTGACGGTGTCGAGCAGCGCGTAGTCGCGTTCACGAATGCGATCCATGCGCGCGATCATGGGATCGTCGCTGGCAGGCAGCCGCACCACCTGGTACGTGCCCTTCTTCTTGTCGACGACCAGGAAATCCTGGAACGCATACGGCGCCAGATCCTGCGCGAAGCGCAATTCGGAGACGTTGCGGACGGTCTGCAGATCCGTCGCCGCGAGCGTCTGGCGATACGCCAGCATGTCGTTGGCAAGCTGCGAGTACAGATTCTGGAAGGGATCGCGCGGCTTGCCGGAGGTGTCCTTGTAGGAACGCGTGTCGGCGAGCTGTTCGTATTCCTTGCGGAACCAGACCCGGCCGCTGGCATCGTCCACCGTGACATCGAGCCGCAACTGCATGCCGGTCGATTCGAGGATCTTCGCGGACACGCGCACGTCGAGCGCATCGTCGTCCACCGGAACGACACGCACCTGGCCCCACTGGCCGGAGCCTTCGAGCGTGTTGCGCACCTGCATGGCGAGGTAACGCGCCTCGGCCTTGCGCACGTCGGGGAAGATGCGTTCCTTCTCGCGCTTCTTCTCATCCTCCGGCACGTTCTCGTCGAACAGGCGCACACCGACGTCGAGCAGCTGGTCTTCCGGAATTTCCGCCGCTGCCTGAATGGCGTTGACCCGCGGCTGAGGTCGCGTCTCGTGCGTCACGCAGCCGCTGCAAGCCAGTGCCGCGAGGGCCAATGCTGCGAGAGCGAGGGGCGGCGCGAGCCGCTGCCGGGAGATCTGTCGCAAGGATCCGTTCATTGCATTCAACTCGACTTCGTCCGGATCAGCTTCCCTTCTTGTACAGCCGATATTCCTGCCAGAGCTTTTCGCGCAGCTCCGGATCGGTTTCCGCCATTGCCGCTTCACGCAGCTGTCGTGCCACAACGTCGTCGTCGCTGCCGTCCGGGATATCCGCAGGCACGGTGTTGGGACCACCACCGCCCTTCGGACCGCCGCCGCCGACACCGCCACCGCCACCGCGGCCGCTGCCTTCGGAGGCGGAACCTTGTCCGCCCGCGCCCTGGCCGCTGCCCTGACCTTGACCCTGACCCTGGCCTTGGCCCTGACCTTTGCCATTGCCATTACCGTTGCCGTCGCCCTGGCCGTCGCCTTCTTCGCCGGATCCCGAGTTGCCGCCGGCACCGGCCGAATCGCCCGCACCTGCCGCCGAACTGCTGCCATTGCCCGAACCGCCGCGGCCGGCGCGCTGGCCGGCGATGACGGCCTGTTCATCGCGGATCTGACCGTCGAACACACCGAGTGAAATGTCGAACTGCTTGTCGATGTGAGCCATGCGTTCGGAGGTGGTCATCGGACCGCTGCCGCCCGAGCCGCCGCGGCCACCGGACTGACCCGTGCCGTCCGGCGATCCTGCCGCGCCGCCACCGGCTGCACCGCCGCCCATCGAGCCGCCCGAGTTGCCGCCTCCGCCACCACCGCTCGGCGTGAAAACAGGCGTCACCGCACCGGGCACGCCTGCGGAGACCGTGATGTTCGGACCGCCATTGCTGCCGGTGCCGTCCGCACCGCCGCCGGATGCACCGCCGGCCGAGTCCGCGGCACCGCCGTTGCTCTGACCGCCAGCCGAGCCGTTGGCCGAACCGTCGCTGCCGCCGGCCTGACCATCACCGCCCGCCTGGCCTGTCGAACCGGCGCCGCCCTGAGAGCCATTACCGCCCGACGCAGACTGGGCACCGGCACCGTCCGTTCCACCCTGACCGCCACCGGACGCTCCGCCCTGTGCTCCACCGCCAGCGCCTGCAGATCCACCCCCCGCAGCGTCTGTTCCAGTCCCGGCTGCACCGCCACCCATTTGTGCAGAAGCACCGCCGGCTGCGCCGCCGCTTTCACCTGCGCCACCAGCGGCCCCCGCGGAACCGCCGGCGTTTCCCGCTGCGCCCATCGATCCGCCGGCAGCACCGCTCGCACCACCGGATGCACCTGACGCTCCACCCATGGCGCCGGCTGCGCCGCCCGAGGCTCCGGCCGATCCACCGGCGTTGCCGGACGCACCGCCGCTCGCACCGGACTCGCCGCCTGAGCTGCCACTGTTGCCGCCCGACGCACCACCGGAACTGCCGTTACTGCCGCCCGAGGCACCGCCAGCAGCAGTGCTTTGTGCACCGGCCGAACTGCTGCTCGAACTCTGGAAAATACTTTCGTTGGCCGAGGCGCCGCCCGATGCGCCGCCGCCTGCCGTGTCGGCGCTGGTGCCGCCGCTCTGACCACCGGATCCCGAAGCGCCACCCGAACTGCCGCTCGGCAGATCCATGCTGGGTGTCGGAATGCCTACGGACGGCGCGCCGCCGCCGGCTGACGGCAAACCCATCGTCGGTCGGCTGCCGCCCGACGCACCGCCACCGCTGCCGCCGGACTGGCCGCCGCTCTGTCCACCCTGCGCACCGCCCAGTCCGCCATTGCCTTGTGAACCGCCCGATGCGCCGGGCAATCCACCGGATGCGCCGCCCGATGAACCATCGCCACCCGCGCTGCCGCCCGACTGACCGGACGCACCGCCGGAGGAACCCCCCGAGCTGCCACCCGACGATCCACCGGAGGCGCCGCCTTGCGATCCCGACGAACCCCCGGACTGCGCGCCGGGAAGACCACCCTGGGATCCGGAAGAACCGCCTTGCGAACCGCCCATCGAACCGGAACTGCCGCCGGACGATCCGCCGCCTGAGGGCATCGAAGGCATCGATGCCCCGCCGCTCGATCCACCGCCACCACCCGACGATCCGCCCGACTGACCGCTGGAACCGCCGGAGCTGCCGCCGGGCATGCTCGAACTGCTGCCGCCGCTCGAACCGGAAGAGCCAGAGGAACCCGACGAACTGCCGGAAGAACCGGACGATCCACCCGAGGAGCTGGGCATGCTCGGCGACGAAGGCATGCTGGAAGAAGAAGAGGAGCCGGCGCAGCCGCCCATCAGGAATGCGGAGACGGTGCCGATGGCAGTCGCCTGCGCTGCAATCACGAGCAGGCGGTCGATTGCAGGGCTTCTGTTCATCGCATTCTCCGGAAGGGAATCAGGAACTCAGCGACGCTGGCGCCGGCCTGTCGCCGCGGCCTGGCCTAGGGTGCGACCGCCGAGCTGAACGCGCGCTGAGCATTTCCATCGCGCCGGTCACTGTGCCGCCTTGGTCTGTTTCGGCGCGACATCGGGATCGTCGTCGGCACCGACCAGGAACGATCGGAGCTGACCGGCAAGGCGATCGCAGGCCGTGCTCTGTACCGGAGAAATGATCGGAATCGGCGCCACCGCACCGATCATCACCGACGTGCCTTTCACATCGGTGGTCACCGTGCCGGCACTGACGCCGTCACGCAGATCCCACACGGTGGCTTCGTAGTCGGACTGCTTCTCCCACCAGCCGAGGCCGAGACAGCCAGCCCCGCCGGGACCGACCGCACAGGCGATGCTGCCGCCGCCGTCGGTCTTCTGCGTCACGCCGTCGACCCAGACGATGAAGCGAACGCCGAGTGAACTGACCCGCTCGGCGACGCCGGGACGCGACAGGAAGGTGCTGAACGCCTGCGGGTTGACCGGCGCCGTGCTCGGTTCGAGCCAGGGATAGAACGCATCGACGAAGTGATCGTCGGCGAAGACCTGGAAGGGCTTGTTGGCGACGTTGCTGCGCGGACTCATGTCCTTGCCCTTCTTCCTGGCTGCGGCATGCTCGGAAGAGAAAGCTTCGCCGACCAGTTCGCGTTCCAGACAGTCGAGAAATTTGCTCTCGGTGCCGGTGCCTTCGAGATGCGGCTTCGCCAGCAATACCACCGCTTCATTCGAGCTGATGCGCGTGGGTGCGTCGCGGACTTCTTCGATCTTCGCGGTCATGCAGCCCGACAGCGCGAGCGCCGCGCACGCGGCGAGCGTCGCACGAGGCATCGGGGAAAAGACGACGCCGGAAAGCATCGACACGCCCACCCCGGTGCAGCCGGACTTCTCTGATGACATCGCAAACGCTCTCCAGGAATTGAATGACGGATCCGTCCCGAAGCTACGGCTGTCGACTTCTCATCGTCGCTCGAATGTCGACATTCCTAGATCTCGTTCGAGTATACGCCAAGGCCTGTGACGGCAACGCCGGAAAACGCGCACGAATGTTTCGTCTTTGTACAGCGCGCGGCGCTGCGAGATCGCGAACGCTCAGAGCAGCGTCAATTGCTCCGGCCCGATGACCGGCGGCTGAAACAAGGCAGTGTTATGTATGAATCGCTCGCCGGTACGCAGACCGTACTTCTTGCAAGCGGCCTTGAATCGCATGTCGAGAAGGCGGGCGTATTCGCCTTCGCCGCGTTGCCGTACGCCCCAGGCCGAATCGTAGTCGCGCCCGCCGCGCATCGCCTGCATCCGGCTCATCACATGCCCGGCCTTGAGCGGTTCGTGCGCCTGCAGCCATTCGCGAAACAGATCCTTCACCTCGTACGGCAGACGCAGCAGGACGTAGCCGGCCGAACGTGCTCCCGCCTGCGCCGCGGCGGCAAGAATCTTTTCCATCTCCGCATCGGTAAGTACGGGAATGACCGGGGCGACCATCACGCCGACCGGTATACCCGCCCGGGCCAGGGTGGCAATGGCGCGCAGTCGTGCTGCCGGTGATGCAGTGCGGGGTTCGAGGGTGCGTTTGATCTCGCCGCTCAATGTCGTGACGCTGACCAGCGCCAGAACGAGATTGTCGCGGGCGAGCGGCGCCAGCAGATCGACATCGCGCTCGATCATGCTGCTCTTGGTGATGATCGAGAATGGATGTCGATGCCGCGCCAGCACCTCGATGATGCTGCGGGTCACGCGATATTCGCGTTCGATGGGCTGGTAGGGATCGGTATTGGCGCCGATCGTGATCGGCGAGCAGCGATAGGACGGTGCGGCCAGTTCGGCCTCGAGCAGCTTCGCGGCATCCTGCTTGTAGAAAAGCCGCGTTTCGAAATCGAAACCCGGCGACAGATTCAGGTAGCCGTGCGACGGCCGCGCATAGCAATAGATGCAACCGTGCTCGCAGCCGCGATACGGATTGATGGACTGATCGAAAGGAATGTCGGGCGACTGGTTGCGAGAAATGATGGAACGGGCGGGATCCGGTCGCACGATGGTTTCGAGCGGCGGCAGTGGCTCGTCCAGGCTGCCCCAGCCGTCATCGACCGCCTCGCCGCGCACGGACTCGAACCGGCCTTCGGGATTCGAGACGGCGCCGCGCCCGGTGCGCATGACGGGTCGGTTGGGGGAAGCCATGGTCGGATCATACTGGATATAAATCCAGTATCAATCAGCGGACGGACGACTCAGGACACCGCCTGCGGATGCGGCGTCGACGACACGCGACGCGGCGCCTTGAACCGCACTTCCACCTGCGTGCCGCGCTCGGAACTGATCTTCAGTTCGCCATGGAGCTGGCGCACGAAGGCATCGATCAGCGAGCGTCCGAGTCCGGCCGTTTCGGCGCCCGCCCCGGTATCGAAACCGCGTCCGTTGTCGCGCACGCACAGCAACAGGATCTCGTCCGACTCGCGCTGCACGATCACCTCGATGAGGCCGTGCTCGGCGCCGGTGAAGGCGTGCTTGTAGGCGTTCGTGATCGCCTCGGTCACCAGCAATCCGAGCGGCACGGCGATATCGGGGCCGATCACTTCATCCGGCGCATCGACGGTCAGGTCGACTTCCTGCGTGCCGGGCAGCCCGCCGCGCCGCAGTTCGGCGCACAGATCCTTGAGGAACCAGCGCAGGTCGACTTCCTGCAGGTTCTCCGATTCGTAAAGTCGGCGATGCAGCGTCGCGAGTGCGTTGATGCGGCTGCGCGCCTCGGCGAAGGCCGCTTCGGCGCGCGGATCGCGAATGCGTCGCGCATGCAGGTTGAGCAGGCTCATGACGAGCTGCAGATTGTTCTTCACCCGGTGATGGATCTCGCGCACCAGGATTTCCTTCTGCGCCAGCGATTCGCGCAGTTCCGACTCGCGCGACTGGATCGTGTCCGCCATGCGGCTGAAGGTTTCGCCGAGGCTGCGGATTTCTGCCGGCGCGGCTTCGGCGCGCTCCGGACGCACGCTGTGTCGCCCTGCTGCGTAGGCCGAGGTGATGCGTTCCAGATAGGTGATCCAGCGCACGACCAGGTGTTCGATACCGAACCACACGACGGCGATGGCCAGCGCCCACATGAGCAGCGGCGTCAACACGCCCCACGCCACCTGCAGCGCCAGCGGCCCCATCGCGGCGAGCATGGGCGTGCCGAGAATCACGAAGATGCGGCCTTCGAGCAGCGGACTGATGGCGTACAGGCGCCAGGTGCCGTCACGACCGCGTGCCGTGAACGTCTGGGTACGCGCACGCAAATGCTGGTCGATGAGATCCGCGGCGGGCAGACCTTCGAGCAGCAGCGGCGCGGGTTCGGTTTTCGACGTGATCGGATCGCCCTTGCTGTCGAGCAGCGCCAGCGCCGTATCGCCCGACGCGGCGCGCTGATAGCGACGCGTCACCCAGTCGAGCCCGATGATGAGTGCGACGGAACCGTCGATGACGCCCTTGTCGTCGACCAGCGGCACGGCCGTCACCATGCCCCACTCCTCCAGCCAGCGGCTCTCCACCAGATCGCTGACCACGAAGGCGTCGCCGGACATCACGTCGCGAAACCACGGCTCGTCCGCCACGGTGATGACGGCCTTCATCGGCCCGGAACTGCAGGTCATGACACCCTGCGCATTCACGACCGTGGCGCCGGCGTACTGATCCAGTCCGCCGATGGCGCGCTGCAATGCGCGCCGGCACGCGGCTCCCTGCCCGGCGCGCACATCCGGATGCGCGGCGAGACTCGTCAGAATCTCGCGCGACGCGGAGATCATGTTCTCTTCTTCATTCGCCGCGAGCTGCGCCGCCTGCGCCAGGTTCTGCTGCAGGTAACGCACGCTGCTGTTGTAGCCGGAGACGGCCTGCAGCACGGCCAGCACGCCGGGAGCGAGCATGGCAATGCCAACGATCAGCACGAGCCGCGGACGCAGCCCGGCGTTGCGCCCCCACCAGCGACGTGGCGCAAGGCCGAGCTTGGAATGCTTCATGGGGCGGCGGCTCGAAGCAGCGCCGGGAAATCAGGAAGCTTTGGCGCGGGCCGCCGCGGGCGAGACGCTGTTGCCGTCTCCGCGGTCGCCGAGCCGGTCCGTCACGTGCGCCGCGTCTTCGCCGAGCAGTTCGATCAACCGGTCGCGGGCGCGCGCGATGCGGCTCTTGATCGTGCCGACGGCGACCTGGCACACATCCGCCGCTTCTTCATAAGAGAGGCCCGTTGCGCAGACCAGCACCAGCGCTTCGCGCTGATCGTGCGGCAGTTGCTGCAGCGCGCGGTTGAGGTCGCGCAGATGCAGCCGCGCATCGTGAACCGGCGCGACGGACAGCTGCGCCGCGCAGACGCCTTCGGGATCTTCCACTTCGAACTTGCGATGACGCAGTTCCGAGTAGTAGCAGTTGCGCAGAATCGTGAACAGCCAGGCCTTCAGATTGCTGCCCGACTGGAACTGGTTGCGATTGGTCCATGCCTTGAGCACGGTGTCCTGCACCAGATCGTCGGCACGCGCCGGATCGCCGCAGAGCGAACGACCGAAGGCGCGCAGTGCCGGCAGCAACGCCGTGACCTGGTCGAGAAAGGGATCGTGAGCGTCCATGAAGCATTTCACGAGCCCGCTCAGGACCCGCGCTCCTTGTCTTCCAGCTGCTTCAGGAGTGCCTTGAATTCGTCGGGCACCGGTTCATCCATGACTTCGGTAAACATGCGGCGCAGCCGGTTGCCCAGCCATTCCGGCACCTGTTCGCCGGGAGCATCGCCTTGGCCTGGGGTGGCCTGTTCTGGCTTGATTTTGTCACTCATGATCATGGCTGCTGAGGGTGGGCGCATCGCCGGCACCGATGTTGGTTCTCTTCGACAGGATGCCCAGCAACGCCGCCGGCGATGAAAAGTTCCGGGTGCGCGGGAACCTTTGTACCACTTCATACATAGTATCGGGCACGTCGCGCGGCCCGGCCGCGTGCACGCGACAGTCTCCGTACCCTCAGCGATAAAGAATGATGGAGTAGCTCCTATGGCCCTGGCTCACGCGATTGCCGAGCATCTGCCTTATTTGCGCCGCTACGCCCGAGCGCTGGCCGGAACGCAGCAGAGCGGCGACGCCTATGTACGCGCCTGCCTGGAAGCCATCGTTGCGGATACGTCGGTGCTCGGCGATGACGCATCCCCGCGCGTGGCGCTCTATCGTCTGTTTCATCGCCTGTGGGACACCACGAATCTCGACGTCCGCCCGGTTCCCGGCTCGGGCCCCGTTGCGGCGGACAGCGTGGAAAAGCGGCTGAAGGAATTGACCCCGGCCCACCGTCAGGCGCTGCTGCTGACGGCGATGGAAGGCTTCAGCCCGGCGGACACCGCAACGATTCTCGGTGTGCCTTCCGAGCAGGTGAAGACCATGACCGGCCAGGCCGTCCGCGAGATCTCCAGCCAGCCCAGCATCAATGTGCTGATCATCGAGGACGAGCCGATCATCTCGCTCGATCTGCAAAGCATCGTGCGCGAGATGGGCCACAAGGTCATTGCGACCGCCACGACCCGCGACGAAGCAGTGCGCGAAGCGCGCCGCACCGGTCCCGGCCTGGTGCTGGCCGACATCAAGCTGGCGGACGGCAGCTCGGGGATCGATGCAGTGCGTCAGATCTTGTCGGAAGTGGAAGTGCCGATCGTCTTCATCACGGCCTACCCGGAACGCCTGCTTACGGGCGAACGTCCGGAACCGACGTTCCTGGTGACCAAGCCGTTCGTGCCGGAGACGGTGCGGGTGGCGATCAGTCAGGCGTTGCTGTTTGCGTGAGAAGAAGCGGGCGGCTGGCAACTGGCTGCTGGCGACTGGCCAGAAGCATCAGGATCAGCGACAACCAAAAAAAGGGAGCCGATGGCTCCCTTTTTTTTCCCGAGTCCTGATCTGGCCAGCCGCCAGTCGCCAGCAGCCAGCCTCCCTCCTCACACCGGCGGTCTTCCCCGCATCGCGCCTGCCACCAGCGCCACCAGCGTCAGCACCAGGAAGATGAAGAAAAGGATCTTCGCGATACCCGCCGCAGCACCTGCGATGCTGCTGAAACCCAGCACCGCCGCGATGATCGCGACGATGAAGAACGTAAGTGCCCACGACAACATAACAACCTCCTGCAACCACCTGTTCGGAACACGCTCTGCGACGCAACGCCTCAGCGATTCGCAGGTTCCGGGTGTTTGCCGCAGCGCGTGCGGAAACGATCGGAGCCAGTCTGTCCGGAACCTTGGGTCGACCGTGGACGTTTCGCCGACGAACGCGATCCCCAACGCGATCCATTGAGTACACAACCGACAGCGGAGGATGCCCATGACCCTGAAACCCCTGATGCTCGCCGCGCTGGCCTGCACGATGACCCTCGGCATCGCGGCCTGCGAAAAGAAAGGTCCGCTCGAACAGGCGGGCGAGGAAATCGACGAAGCCATCGACACCGTGAAGAACGGCGGCGAGGAATCGACTGCGAACAAGCTCGACGACGCCGTCGATGACGTTCGCGAAGGCGTGAATGACGCCGCGGACGAACTCAAGAAGGATTGAGAGTCCGCTGCAACGATCCTTCCCCGGGGGAGACGCGCATAGACAGCTGCGATCCAGGTGCCGGCGTGTCCTCCTCCCTTTCATCCCCGCAATTTCTCCCCCGGCTGGCCCCCGCCTTCGTCGCACTGTTGTGCTGTGCGTGCGCCGCGCCCAAGGCCCGGCCCGTCCATCCTGCCGGGGCGGCGCCCGCCGTGGTCGTCGCGACCGGTGCGCTGAGCGACGCACGCGGTGAACGTCTCATCGAACGACGCCTCGGCGATGAATACGACGATCCGCACGTCCGCGAACTGATCGATGCCTTCCGGGCCCAGGCGGAGGCGCCGCTGGTCGCCGGCAACCGCGTCAACCTGCTCATCGACGGACCGCAGACCTTGCAGGCGATCCGCAAGGCGATCGAAGGTGCGCAGCACAGCATTCACGTCGAGACGTACATCTTTGCGAGCGATCCCGTCGGCAGCGAGTTTGCAGACCTGCTGATCGCCCGCCGTCGCGCCGGACTTGAAGTCCGCGTCATCTACGACGCCGTCGGCAGCGTCACGACGCCCGGCGAATTCTTCGACCGCATGCGCGAAGCCGGCGTGGAAGTCCGCGAATTCCGGCCGCTCGATCCGGTGCGCACGCCGCTGCCGTGGAAGATCAACAATCGCGACCATCGCAAGATCGTCGTCGTCGACGGCCGCATCGCATTCACGGGCGGCATCAACATCAGCAGCACCTATGAAAGCTCGTCCGCCACGCGGCCGGGGCCGGAAGCCGGCCGCGACGAAGCCTGGCGCGACACGCATGTCGAAATCGTCGGGCCGGTCGCCGCGCAGTTCCAGGCCTTGTTCTTTGCTACCTGGACGCGCGCCGGCGGCAAGGTGGACACGAGAAATCCGCTGTACTTTCCCGCCATCGAACCTGCCGGCGGCGAACTGGTCGCCGCGGTCGCGACCGATGCCGACGACAAGTCCGAAACGCGCATCTACGCGACCTATCTGGAGGTCATGAAACATTCCAGCCGCCGGCTGTGGCTGACCAATGCGTACTTCGCGCCGAACAAGGAAATGCGCCAGGAACTGATCGCCGCCGCCAAACGCGGCGTCGACGTACGGCTGATCGTGCCCGGCTTCACCGATTCCGGCCTGATCCTGCACGCCTCGCGCAGCACGTTCGATGAACTGCTCGCTGGCGGCGTACGCATCTACGAACAGCGTTACGCACTGCTGCACGCCAAGACGGCGGTGATCGATACGGCGCTGTCGATGGTCGGCTCCGCCAATCTCGACATGCGCAGCTTCCTGCACAACAACGAAGTCAACGCGGTGGTCGTGGGGTCGGGCTTCGCGCAGAAGCTCGAAGCGGTGTTCGAACGCGACCTGAAGGATTCGCGCGAACTGGATCTCGAAACGTGGCGCGAACGACCCTTCAGCGACAAGGTGAAGGAGTCCGCGAGCAGCCTGCTGTCGTACTGGCTTTGAGACTCTTCCTGTGGGGCCGGCTTCAGCCGGCCTGGGCTGTAGGTCAGGCTTCAGCCTGACATCTTCAGAGGCCGGCTGAAGCCGGCCCCACAGGAAGAACTCATCCTTCCGGCGGCCCACGCCGGCCGCGCGACCAGTACGCCGACGCCGAAGTCATCACGGAGTTGCCCGCCGTCCTGAGCCTTTTCAGCCAGAGTTTCGCCCAGGCGAATTCGAGACTGAGAATGGCGAGGCCGGCAGGAATGACGACGATGGCGGGACCGGGAAACACGATCATCAGGATGCCGATCAGGACCACCGTGCCGCCGACGACGGCGATGGCGCAGCGACGCGCCCACTTGTAGGTGATCCGCAGCAAGGGCGACACGATGTTCCGACTCCTGGCGTTTCTCTCGTCCGGGTCTGGAATCAACGAAAAAACGTTTCGATCAGTTCCGCCACGGCCGCGGGCTGCTCGTGATGCATCATGTGTCCGGCGCCGGCGACAGTGACGGTTCTGACATCGCGGAAGATCGCCTGCAAACGGTCGGGCGACATTTCGCCACTCATGCGACGCGCCATGTCCGATGCATCGCCGACGACATACAGCACGGGAGCGGTGATGCGCTGCCAGCAGGCTTCGGCCTGCTCGCGCTGATACAGCACGGGGTTCGTTCGTTTGTGTCGCGGATCGGCGCGAAGGTCCACGACCCCGTCCTCGTGCCGCCGCGCCCACGACTGCGCGATGAACCGGATGTGGCTGGCGGGTGTGCGCGGATTGCGGCGCGTCAGCACTTTTTCGAACTGGGCGAAATCGTCGTAGCGCGCGAACGCGGTGCCGCCGCCGATTTCGTCGAGCCATTCGCGATAGCGCAGCGGCGCCTGGTCGGGTTCGGTCCGCGCCAGGCCGAAGCCCTCGAGACTGACGAGCTGACGGACCCGTTCGGGCCGGACACCGGCATACATCAACGTCACATTGCCGCCCATGCTGTGGCCGACCAGACGTACGCGCCGGTCGGGAGCGATCGCGGCGAGGAGCGCGTCCAGGTCGGCCAGGTAATCGGGAAACCAGTAGCCGTCTTCCGGCCATTGGGTACGACCGAAGCCGCGTGCATCGAAGGCGATGAGCGTGCGGTGCTGCGGCAGCGCATCCACGACGAACTGCCACGTTTCGCCGGTATCGCCCCAGCCGTGCAGCAGGACGATGGGATCGGGATCGGTGCCCGCCCACCGGTAAAGCTGGAAATCGAGACCCCGGAGTCGAAGAGTCTCCAGAACGGGAGCGCGTCGGACGACGTAGTTCATGAACGGGCGATGCGGATTCGTGGCGACCGCCTGCACGCCAGCGGTCAGTGAGAGAGGAAAGAGAAAGGGCGCCGGCAGATCGCCCGGCGCCCCTTCATCGACAGCAAACCCGGCAACAACCTCGGACGGCAACCTGAGCGTCGATCACTCGGGAATGCGGACGATGCTGGCCATCACGCCCAGCGAATCGTCGTTCGACGGTTCTGCCGGCGTCGGCTCCGGCGTCGCCTGCACCACGACGGGTGCCGGTGCCTTCGGCGTCTTTTTGCGCGGCTTGGCCTTCGGCCTGGCGCTTGCCTTCACCTTGGCTTTGGCCTTCGCCTTCGCCTTCACTTTGGCTTTGGCTTTGGCCTTGGTCTTGGTCTTTGCCTTCGCTTTTACCTTTGCCTTCTTCTTGCCCTTCTTCTGCGGCGGGCGAACGATGCTCGCCTTGACCTGCTTTTTAGCCTTCTTTTTGCTGGTCTTCTTCTTGCCCGCCTTCTTCTTCGTCGCCATGTGTCACCTCCGGGTCAGTCCCCGTTTCGATCCATGTTGCACAATTGATGGCGTTTAACGCCGCTTTCGATATTACACGCACTGCAGTCGCTGGTGCATGATGCGCGCACAGCACGTGCGCCGCGCATTCCATGACCGACAACGATCCCCACTTCGAGAGCATCGTGTTGCAGGCGCAGGCCTTGGGTCCGCGCGAACGCGCCGACTTCGTGCGCAAGGCATGCGGCGCCGACGAAACCCTGCTGTCGCGCGTGCTGCTGGTGCTGAGCGAGGACGATCCCGCCGCCTGGGATGACCTCGAGGGCGAAGCGCCGACGGGAATCGCCGTCGAACCCATCGAAGGACAGCGACTCGGTCCGTACCGGATCGTGCGCAAGCTCGGCTCCGGCGGCATGGGCGATGTGTACCTCGCCGAACGTGCCGACGAGGAATACCAGCAGCGGGTCGCCATCAAACTGGTCCGCGCCGGTGCGTTCACACCCCAGATCCAGGGACGGCTGCGCACCGAGCGCCAGATCCTCGCCAAGCTGCAGCATCCGAACATCGCCCGACTGCTCGACGGCGGCCGCGCGCCGGACGGCACCCCGTACCTGGTCATGGAATACATCGAGGGCGATCCCATCGATGTCTATTGCGACCAGCGCCGCCTGACGCTGAACGAACGCATCGCGCTGGTCCGCACCGTCTGCGCGGCCGTGCATTACGCGCACCAGAACCTGATCGTCCATCGCGATCTCAAGCCCAGCAACATTCTCATCACGCCCGTCGGCGAGGTGAAGCTGCTCGATTTCGGCATCGCCAAGCTGCTCGATACGCGGCATTCGGCGCATACGCTCGCCGTCACCCACATGGATTACCGGGTCATGACTCCGGCCCATGCGAGTCCGGAGCAGGTGCGCGGCGACACCATCACCACGGCCAGCGACATCTATGTGCTCGGCGTGCTGCTGTTCGAACTGCTGAGCGGTCGCAAACCGTTCCAGCTCATCGGCAGCCGCCTGACCGACATGGAACGCATCATCTGCGAACAGGAACCGCCGCTGCCGAGCGCCATGATCGAACGGGCACGCCAGGAATCGCCCGACGTGCTGGCCTCGATCGTCGCCTGCCGCTCGACCACGGCCAGCCGGCTGCAGCGCGAGCTGCGCGGCGATCTCGACAACATCGTGCTGATGGCGATGCGCAAGAACCCGCTGCGCCGCTATCGTTCGGCCGAACAACTGTCCGCCGATCTCGAACACCATCTGAACGGCGAGCCGGTCGAGGCGACCCGCGACAGCTGGCTGTATCGCACCCGAAAATTCGTCGCCCGGCATACGTTGCCGGTCGTGGCCTCGGCAATTGCCGTGCTGCTGCTCGCGACCTTTGCCGTCATCACCTTCATCCAGGCGCGGCACCTGGCGCGCGAACGCGACGTCGTGGCCGCCGAGCGCTCGCGCGCCGAACAGGTGTCGTCGTTCCTGGTCGAGCTGTTCCAGCTGTCCGATCCGTCGAAGAGCCGCGGCAACCAGGTCACGGCGCGCGAGTTGCTGGATATCGGCGCCCGCCGCGTCAACATCGGCCTCGCCGATCAGCCCGAAACGCGTGCGACCCTGCTCGGCACCATCGGCCGCGTCTACAGCAGCCTCGGCCTGTATCCGGATTCGGTCGGCCTGCTCGAAGAAGCGCTCAAATCGCGCATCGCGATCCACGGGCCCGAACACGAGGAAGTCGCCGAGGCCATGGTCGCGCTCGGCAGCGTGCTGTGCGAACAGGGCAAGCTGGACGAATGCGAGCGGCAACTGAGCGGCGCGCTGGCCATGCAGCAGAAGCTGAAAGGTCCGACCGCTGTCGACATCGCGCCGACGCTGCTCGCCTACGCCAAGCTGTCGCAGCAGCGCGGTGCGCTCGACGTCGCCGAGAAGTACTACGAACAGAGCCTCGCGCTCTATCGCCGCAACGGCCAGGAACGCTCGACCGAGGCCGCCTCCACCATGAACGAGATGGCCGGCCTGTATGTGTACCGCAGCGATTTCGCCAAGGCGGAAACGCTGTATCGCGCCGCGCTCGACATCGACCGGCAGACGCTCGGCCAGGATCATCCGCAGGTCGCCATGCACGTACACGATATCGCGGTCGCCTTGCAGATGCAGGGCAAGCTGCCGGAAGCGGAACCGCTCTACGCCGAATCGACCCAGATGCTGCGACGCATCCTCGGCCCCACACATCCGACGACCCTGGACGCGCTCGCCAACTACGGCCGCTACCTGCGTCGTACCGGCGATCTCGAACGCGCAGAACAGGTGCTGAACGACGTGCTGGTCAACGATCGCACCGCACGCGGCGCGCAGCACCCCTTCGTCGGCCACGACCTGGTCAGCATCGCGAACGTGCGTCTCGACCGCGGCAATTTCGCCGGCGCCGAACAGGACCTGCGCGCGGCGCTCGACATCTACAAGAATGCGCTGCCGGCGGAGCATCCCTACGTCGCCTCGGCGCTGTCGGCACTGGGACGCGCGCAACTCGGTCAGGGCGATGCGCCGCAGGCGGAAAAGACGCTGCGACAGTCCATCGCCATGGCGGAGAAATCGCTGGCCGCCGACAGCACGCCGGTGATGGTGGCGAGAAACGTGCTCGGCCTGAGCCTGTATGCGCAGGGCCGCATGAGCGAGGCCGACCCGCTGCTGAGCAGCAGCTATCCGACGATCGTGACGACGCAGGGGGAAGACGCCGCGCTGGCGCGCCAGACGCGCGCGGCGCTCGATCGTATCCGTGGCAGGCGCTGAAAGAGGAACAAGAAAATGGCCGCAAGAAGGCGCAAAGAACACAAGGTGGGAGGAAGGAATCCTGTCTTGTGACTCTTGCGCCTTTTTGCGGCCATTCTCTCTGCTCCGATCTCCGTGATCTCCGTGTGAACCTCTTAGTTCTCCGGCGACTTGCCCCCAAGAAACATCCGGTACGCCGGGTTATCCGTCTCCTCGGCATACACATATTTGAGTTCCCGCACGTGCAGGTCGAAGTCGACGCTCTCCGACGGCGGCACCTGCACGCCCGCGAGCACGCGGCCGTAGTCCGAACCGTGATTGCGGTAGTGGAACAGCGTGATGTTCCAGCGCGTGCCGATCGAATGCAGGAACTTCAGCAGCGCGCCCGGACGTTCCGGGAATTCGAACCGGAACAGGCGTTCGTGTTCGATGTTGCCGGGATGGCCGCCGACCATGTAGCGCACATGCAGCTTTGCCATCTCGTTGTCGCTCAGGTCGACGACCGGATAACCGGATTCGCGTAGCTGGGCGATCGCCTGTTCCTTTTCGCGATGACCTTCATTGAGCGCCAGGCCGACGAACAGGTGCGCGAAACCGTTTTCGTTGTAGCGATAGTTGAATTCCGTGACGCTGCGCCGGCCGAGCGTTTCGCAGAAACGCAGGAAGCTGCCCTTCTGTTCGGGAATTTCTACTGCGATGGTCGCCTCGCGCTGGCCGCCGATGTCGCCGCGTTCGACCACGTGACGCAGGCGATCGAAGTTCATGTTGGCGCCGGAGTTGATGGCGATGAACGTGCGTCCCTGGCAGTTCTCGCGCGCCACGTACTTCTTGATGCCGGCAACGCCGAGCGCACCGGCCGGTTCGACGATGGCGCGGTTGTCTTCGAAGATGTCCTGGATCGCGGCACAGATCTCGTCGTTGCTGACGACGATCACTTCATCGACGTACTGCTGGCACAGCCGCAACGGCTCTTCGCCGACACGCCGCACGGCGACGCCGTCGGCGAACGTGCCGACGCGTTCCAGGCTCACGCGCTTGCGCGCCTGCAGCGACTGGTACATCGCATCCGCATCTTCCGGTTCGACACCGATGATGCGGATCTTCGGAAACAGGCTCTTCACGTAGACGGCGATGCCGGCAATCAGGCCGCCGCCGCCGACCGGCACGAAGATGGCGTCGATTTCATCGCCGGCGTGCTGGCGCAGTATTTCCACGCCGATCGTGCCCTGGCCCGCGATGACATCCGGATCGTCGAAGGGATGAATGAAAGCGAGCTGGCGCTCGCGCATGAGCTGCATGGCGTGTTCGTACGCCTGGTCGTAGTCCTCGCCGTGCAGCACCGCATCGCCGCCGCGATCGAGCACCGCGCGCACCTTGATCTGCGGCGTCGCCAGCGGCATCACGATCGTGGCTGGAATGCCGCGACGCTTCGCGGCCAGCGCCACGCCCTGCGCATGATTGCCGGCGGAGGCGCAGATCACGCCGCGGCTGGCCGCGGTCTGCGACAGATGCGAAATGCGGTTGTAGGCGCCGCGAATCTTGAACGAGAACACCGGCTGCAGGTCTTCGCGCTTGAACAGCACGTCGTTGCCGAGCCGCTGGCTCAGGCGCGGCGCAGCTTCGAGCGGCGATTCGATGGCGACGTCGTAGACCCGCGCCTTGAGGATGCGTTCGAGATAATCGTTGGACATTGTGAACGGAGCGTGGCCAGGCCCGGTACGGTAGCAGGAAAGTAGGCAATAATACCGGCCCTCACCCGGCCCCACTCCCGTCGATGCACGATTCCGACCGCGATCCCACAGCCCGTCTCACCCGCCGCGAACTGCTGACTTCCACTGTCACGGGCGCGCTGGCGACCGCCGCCCTCGGCACGGGCGAGGTCGCGAATGCGCAGTTCGAGCCGCCGGCGATCACCAAGGAGCTGTGGCAATGGGTACGGGTCCAGCCGGTCACGGACGTGCGCGAGGCCTGGATGAACACGGCCAGCATCGCGCCCACCCTGCGCATGGCGATGGCCTCGGAATACCGGGCGCGCGAGATCCAGAGCAACGAGTTGCCCTCGTTCGCGAACGGCAGCCGCTGGAGCGTGGAAAGCACCCGGCTGGCGGGCCGCTTCGCGCGGTTCGGCGGCTGCGACCCGGATGAAGTCCTGTTCACGCGGGGCGCGGGCGAAGGGCTGAGCCTCGTCGCCGCGGGACTCGATCTGTCGAGCGGCGACGAAGTGTTGATGACGACTCAGGAACATCCGGCCGCGCTGAGTCCGTGGCTGACGCTGGCACGCCGCCGCGGCATCGTCGTCAAGCAAGTCGCCCTGCCCGCTCAGCCCGCAACGTCGCAACTGCTGTTCGATGCCATGGCCGCGGGATTCACCGAACGCACTCGCGTGCTGGTACTGAATCACGTCCAGTATGCGGACGGCATCGTGATGCCGGTGCGTGAGCTGTGTTTCCTGGCACGGACGCGCAATGTCGTTTCCGTCGTGAACGGCTCACAGGCCTTCGGCGCGATCACGTTCCAGCTGCACGATCTGGCCTGCGATTTCTACGCGACCGGATTTCACAAATGGCTGGCCGGATCGCAGGGCAGCGGCCTGCTGTTCGCGCGCCGCGAGATGCAGGACCGGGTGTGGCCGACCGAACCCCGCGGTTTCGACGCGTCGCCACCGATTTCCACGCCGACGCGCTCCGCGGGCAACGACGACGTGCCGGCGGCGCTGCACCGCTTCGGCAATGTCGTGCCGCAGCTCTGGCCGGCATTGCGCGGCAGCGAAGCGGCCCTCGATTTCCAGGAGCAGGTGAACCGTGCGCGCATCGAAGCGCGCATGCGCGAACTGGTGCTTTATGCCCGCATGCGACTGCCGCAGGTGTCAGGCGTCGAGATCCTCACGCCCAGCGCACCGGGCATGTGGGCCGGCATCCTCACCTTCCGGATGCCCGGCCGCATCGCGACCGAAGTGGCCGGTGCACTGGCGCGCATCAATCGCGTCCACGTGGCCGCGCTGAACTGGCCGGCGAGCGCCGATGCCCTGCGCCTGTCGCTGCACATCTTCAATTCGCACGACGAGATCGATCGGCTGATCGGCGGTCTGCAACAACTGCCGAAGCTGTAGAAGAAGAATGGAGCGTTCCTACCTGCTGCTGACCGGGGCCTTGAGCGGACTGGTCAGCCTGCTCGCCCACTCGGTGCTCTGGTCGATCGCCGAGATGCTGCATCCGCGCCTGCGCATTGCGAATGCATCGAACCGTCAGCTCGACGTCCCCGACATCTTCCTGCATCTGTTCGCCGGCATCGGCCTCGGCGGCCTGTTCTGGATCAGCTGGGGACTGGCGGCGCTGGTCGATGTGACCTGGTGGCAGCGCGGCCTGATCTTCGGCGGCATCACCAGCGTGATGCTGGCAACGCCGGCCGTGATCAGCACGGGGCGCGCGGGACAGATGAGCTCCGGCACCACGCTGCTCATTGCGAGCCGCTGGCTGACGACGTGCGTGATTGCGGGGCTGGCGTGTGCGTGGAGCTGGCAGCGCGGAAGCTACTGACGCCGGACAGATTCGGAAAAAACATTGGCCGCAAGAAGCGCAAAAGGCGCAAAGGTCCGGAATCCCATCCGAAACCTTTGCGCCTTTTGCGCTTTTTGCGGCTATTCCGAATTCAGCGATCGAAAAATTCCTTCGCCACCGCCGCAAACCGCTGCGGTGCCGCGCTGATGAATCCCTGTCCGTAGTCCGAGAGATCCAGCATCGTGGACGCCGGCAGGGCCGAGCGGGCGCGCGGTGCGGTTTCCCAGAACTCGTCCTTGAGGCGCATGACCAGGGTCTGCTGACGTACCAGCGGCAGGCGTTCGCCGACGGCGTATTCGGCCATTGCCGCGGCGGCGCGGGCCGCCGAGGCGCCGGCACGCAGACGGTCGGCCAGATCTTCAGCAACTGCATTGACGGGAACGCCGGGGCCGCGATTCTCGAGGGCGCGACGCCAGTCCTCGATCACGTCGCTGCCGTCTTCGCGCATCGCCTGCGGCAGCACGGTGACGCGATCCTGCGGCGAATAGCCGGGGACGCCCCACACCATCATGCGACGGACCTGCTGCGGACGGGCAATGGCGAGTTCGGCACCGATCAGCGAGCCGAGCTGGTAGCCGAACACATCGACGGAACGCAGACGCAGGCTGTCGAGAAAATCGCCGATCGCACCGGCGAGCTCGGCCACCGAGAACTTCGCGGTCGGCGCATCGGACGTGCCGTGGCCCGGCAGGTCGATGGCATACACGCTGCGGTCCGCGCCCAGCTCGCGCAGCATCGGCGCGAAGAAGCGGCCCGAACCGCCGGCATGATGCAGACACAGCAGCGGCGTGCGTTCGTCGAAGCCACCGCCGGACGGGTACGCCGTCCACACGTGCACCTGGCCGAATCGTGATTCGGCATAGGAACGGCGGATGTGTACCGAGGCGGGCTGCGGCAACGGAAGACGGCTGCGATGTTTGGCTTGAATCACTTTGAGGAGACCCTCGCTGGTTTGAGCAACTGCGCAGATCCATGTTCGTGGCAGCTGCGCAGCGTTCGACGATGAAGACGGATCTTACGATCGGGCCGGCGCGCGGAAATGGATGCAGGTCTCAGGTACGGAAACCGCAGCGCCATTTATGCGCCGGCAGGCAACTTACGTCACCTTCGATACACTCTTGGAATTCGAACGGCAGTCGAGGTTCCTGATGAGCATCACAGTTCCGGCAACTCGCCGAATTAAGGGAAAACCGTATCCGACGCTGCTTCTGTGCGCCCCGTTCGTGGTGCTCGCCGCGTTGGCAGCGACGGCCGCGCTCGCCGCCGAGCCCTACACCGCCGAGGCGATGTGGAAACTGAAGCGGCTCGGCGCACCGGCGATTTCGCCGGACGGCCGACTCGCCGTCGTGCCCGTGACGACGTACGACATCGACAAGAACAAGGGCGACGCCGATCTGTGGCTGGTGCCCACCAAGTCAGGAAAACCGCGACAGCTCACCAGCGGCACCGCCGGCGATTCCTCGCCGACGTGGAGTCCCGACGGCGAACTCATCGCCTTCGTCTCCAAACGCGGCGACGACAAGGAAGCGCAGATTTATGTCATTCGCGTCGACGGCGGCGAAGCACGCCGCGTCACCAACGTGCCCACCGGCGCCGGTTCGCCGAAGTGGTTTCCGGATTCGCGCCGCATCGCCTTCATCGCCTCGGTGTGGCCGGATCTGAAGACCTGGCCCGAAACGCAGGCGCGCCTCACTGAACGCGCCGATTCGAAAATGACGGCGAAGGTCTGGGACAAGGCGCCGTTCTCGTACTGGGATCACTTCCTCGACGATCGCCAGCCGCACGTCTACTCGATCGGCATCGACGGCGGCGAACCGCAGGCGATCACGCGCGATTCCGGTTATTCGCTCGACGTCGGCGACGCCGATCAGAACTCGTACGACATTTCTCCCGACGGCACCGAGATCGCTTTCTCCGCCAATGTCGACAGGAGCGGCATCGATCCGAACTTCGACATCTTCGTCATGCCGATCGACGGCGGCACACCGCGCAACATCACCGCCGACAATCCCGCGGACGACGCCACGCCGCTGTACAGCCCGGATGGCCGCCTGCTCGCGTATCGCAGCCAGCGCATCAAGGATTTCTACGCCGACCGCGCGCGCCCGATGCTGTTCGAGCGCAAGAGCGGCGCCGCACGCAATCTCACCGAGGACTGGGACCGCTCGGCCGATGGCATCGTCTGGTCGCCCGATTCGCAGGCGCTGTTCGGCGCCATCGACGATGCGGGCACGCGGCGCGTCTACCGCTTCGATGTCGGCGGCGGTACGCCGCGCGCCGTCACCGGCGCCAGCAGTTTCAGTTCACTCGCAGTCGCCGGCAGCGGCCCTGTCATCATCGGCCTGCGCGAGAGCTTCTCTGAACCGCCGACGCTGGTAAGCGTCATCGCCCGCACGGGCGCAGCGACCAAGCTCAGCGACTTCAACGACGCCGCACTCGCCAACCTCACGCTCGGCAAGGTCGAGAGCGTCACCTATAAAGGCGCCAACGGCGCCGACGTGCAGATGTGGGTGATCTATCCGCCCGGCTTCACGCCCGATCGCAAGTGGCCGCTGCACCTGCTGCTTCACGGCGGTCCGCACAACGGCATCACCAACGGCACGCAATGGCGCTGGAACGCGCAGGTGTTCGCGAACTGGGGCTATGTCACCGCCTGGCACAACTTCCACGGCTCCAGCGGCTTCGGCCAGGAATGGGCCGACTCGATCACGAAGGAATGGGCCGACCTGCCCTACCAGGACACGATCAAGGCCGCCGAGTGGTTCACGGCACAGCCCTGGATCGATGCGGACCGTCTCTCCGCCGGCGGCGGCAGCTACGGCGGCTATCTCGCCACCCTGCTGCTCGGCAAGCCGCATCCGTTCAAGACCCTGGTCGCGCACGCCGCGGTGTACGACCTGTACACGCACACGGCCACGGACTTCGGCGCGACCAAGCAGCGCTACGGCGAATACTGGGAAGACTTCGAGCGCCTGAACCGCAACTCGCCGCACCTGCTCGCCGCGAACTTCAACACGCCGACGCTCATCATCCACGGCCAGCTCGACCTGCGCGTGAACGTCAACCACGGCTTCGAACTGTTCAACACGCTGCAGAAGCGCGGCGTCCCCAGCAAGCTCGTGTACTACCCCGACGAGAACCACTGGATCCTCAAACCGCAGAACTCGCTGTTCTGGTACGAGACCAACCGCCAGTGGCTGGAGCAGTACAACAAGCCGGGACCGGGCGCGGCGGTGGCGCCGGCGGTTACGGAGTAAGAGAGGGAGAATGGCCGCAAAAAGGCGCAAAGGTCTCAAAGTAAGAAAAGAGAACGTTTTGGTTGGTCTTTCTGACCCTTGAGACTTTTGCGCCTTTTTGCGGCCATTCCTCTTCCGCTTGGCACAACTCGTCGCAATCCAGCCTCACTCCGTCTTTGGCGCCGCAATCCTTGCATCGTCTGCGGTTACTCTCCTCGCCTTCTTCTTCGAGGCACGACCATGAATCGACGCGATGCGATGAAACTGGGTGCGGCGACGCTGGCCGCCGGCATGTTCGGCAGTGAGGCAGTCGCGGCGACGAAATCGCTGCGGGTGCTGATCCTCGGTGGTACCGGCTTCATCGGGCCGCACTTCGTCGAGTCGCTGCGCGGCGCAGGCCACAAGCTCACGCTGTTCAATCGCGGCAAGCGCAATCCCGGCCTGTTCCCCGACGTCGAACAACTCCACGGCGATCGCCGCGGACAGGTCGATGCGCTGAAGCAGCGCGACTGGGATGTGGTGATCGACAACTCCGGCTACTTCCCGCAGGACGTGCAGCTCTCGGCCGATCTGCTGAAGGGCCACACGCAGTACTACCTGTTCATTTCCAGCATCTCCGCCTACGCCGATCTCACGGCGCCGAACATCGACGAGGACTACAAGCTCGCGACGCTGTCGGCGCCCGGCAGCGAAGATCTCAACAAGGACTACGGTGCACTGAAGGTGCTGTGCGAGCAGGCGGTCGAGAAGACCTACGGCGATGCGGCCTGCATCGTGCGGCCGCACTACATCGTCGGACCGGGAGATACCTCGGACCGCTTCACCTACTGGCCGGTGCGCGTGGCCCGCGGCGGCGAGATGCTCGCGCCTGGCACGCCGGATGGTCCGGTGCAGTTCATCGACGTGCGCGATCTCACCGACTTCGTGAAGCTGTGCGTCGAGCAGCGCATTCCCGGTCGCTACAACGCCTGCAATCCGCCGCGCTCCGTGACGATGGGCGAGCTGCTGGAGACGGCGAAGCGCATCTCGAAGTCGGACACGCGTTTCACCTGGGTCGATCTGCCGTTCATCGAGCAGCAGAAACTGCTCGACAGCAACGAGCTGCCGATCTGGGCGCCGACGACCGGCGAATTCGCCGGCGCGACGCTCGTCAGTCCGGCACGCGCCATCGCCAGAGGGATGAAGTTCCGCGACGTCTCCGTGACGGTCGCCGACACACTGGCCTGGCAGAGCCAACGACCCGCGGAACAGCAGCAGAAGCTGCGGGCTGGCCTCACGGCGGAACGCGAAGCCGAGTTGCTGAAGCGCTGGCATGCCGGCCGCGGAGCGACATAATCCGCCTGATTTCCCTTCTCCGCTGCCCCCATCCCAGCCTTCCCCCGCGAGCGGGGGAAGGGGCAAGATAGCCCGTCCGCAAAATTCGGAAACGGGGGTCCCATGAAGCGCAGCTCTGCCTCGACACGGAACGTTCGCTGGATCCTGCCGCTGCTGGCAGTCGCCCTCGCGAGCGCCTGCGCGAAACAGGAAGGCTCCGAATTGCAGTGGGCGCGCTCGGCACTGGCGCGCAACCCCGACGTGGAGATCGTCGCCGCCGACGAGAAGGCCAGCGTGTTCACGCTGCGCGATCGGCAGACGGGCGAAGTCACCGCCGTACCGCTGCAGGAAATCGCTGCGGCGCCGGTATCGCAGCTGCTGCGCAAGCCGCTGCCGCTCGCGCCGGCGACGCCGGCATCGCAACCGGCACCCGCCGACACTGCACCCGCAACGCCCGCACCCGAACCCACCCCACAGCAAGTCGCTGTGGAGCCGACGCCGATCGAACCGCCGGCAGCCGCCGAATCCGTCGCGACGACGAACGACACGAAGCCCTACGTCATCGATCGCGTCGACGGCCAGCTGCGCGTGAGCGGCCCCGGCATCAGCGTCGTCTCCGCCGGTCCGGCAGTGACCACGACGCCGCAAACGCAAGGCCCGCACGCCGCGGAGCCGATCATCTGCGAAGGCCGCCGCATGCTGCATCTCGACAACCGCAACCTCCAGGTCGAGGGCGACGCCATCACCGTACGCGGCGGCTGCGAGCTGTACATCACCAACAGCAACATCGTCGCCTCCGGCACCGGCGTTCGGGTGCACGACGGCATCGTGCACATCGCCAACAGCTACATCGAAGGGGCGGCGAGTTCCTTCGAAGCCGACAGCCAGGCGAAAGTTTTCCTCCGCGGTTCGACGTTCCAGGGTCTGCCGCGTCGCGATCAGCTCGCGACGGTGCAGGATCAGGGTGGGAATCGCTGGCGCTGAGGTTGTTCCATGCTCGCCGCGCGCGCCCTTCGGGCCGGCGACTGGCGAGGCCAGGGGGAGTGTCTTGGCGAGACCTCCGGTGAATGCATCGCGACCTCCAAGAATGTCCCCGCAGCATTTGGCCTGTGCCCACTTCACCTGCTGATTCGCTTCGCTACACCGCGTCGCTGCGTACCAACTGACTGAAGAGTGCCGATCTGCGCAGTGTTTCCCGGCCGTCGCCGGGTCCGCCAAGCCCCTCCCCCTGTCCTTCCAGTCGCAAGAGCGCGCTGCAGTGGTGGCGGCGGGCTCCTATCTGATCCCCTCCCCCGCTTGCGGGGGAGGGCCAGGGAGGGGGCTGTCGATCGAAGCCACTCCCGTGTCTTGGGTCCTTCGCGCCTTTCGGGGCTGTCGAAAACATGGATGTTTTCGTCAGAGCCTCCAGGGACGGATTTACGGCGTCCCCGAAAGGCGCGAAGGACCCAAGGCACGGGCCTCAACGCAGCGATGCACTTGCAGATAAAGTAGCGACGAAAGCTTTCACTCAGCCCACCGAAAGAATTCTCAAGCCGGGAACAACAAACCTTCCAACGCCGGTACGCTGCACACCTCATTCACCGAGGTGCAGCCATGAAGACTCGACTGACTCGCCGATCCGTATTGCTCAGCGGCGCCGCCATGCTCGGCGGGCTGAGCGCACAGCGCCTCCTCGCCGCCGAAACGAACGCGACGGCATTGCCTTCGCTCGCGGGCAAGACGGTGCTGGTCACCGGTTCCACCGACGGACTCGGCAGGGCCGTTGCGCTCAAGCTGGCGGGCGCCGGTGCGCACGTCATCGTGCACGGTCGCAACCGCGAACGCGGCGCCGCGGTCGTGAAGGAGATCGATGCGCTGAACAAGGGCGGTGCGATGTTCTACGCGGCCGACTTCGCATCGCTCGCCGCGGTCCGCGAATTCGCGGCGGCCATCCTCAAGGACCACCGGCAACTGCATCTGCTGATCAACAACGCCGGCATCGGTTCGGCGGATGCCGACGGCGGCAAAGACCGTGAAGTCAGTGCCGACGGCTTCGAACGACGCTTCGCCGTGAACTATCTGTCGGGCTTCCTGCTGACGCGCCTGCTGCTCCCCACGCTGATCGCGAGCGCACCGGCGCGCATCGTCAACATCGCCTCGCTGGCGCAGCGACCCATCGAATTCGACGACGTGATGCTGGAGCGCGATTACGACGGCGGTCGCGCCTATTCCCAGAGCAAGCTGGCGCAGATCCTGTTCACGCAGGATCTCGCAGAGGAACTCAAGGGCACCCGCGTCACCGCCAACTCGCTGCATCCCGCGACTTACATGGATACCGCCATGGTCCGCGACGCCGGGGTCACGCCGCGCAGCACGGTCGAACAGGGCGCCGACGCCGTCGTCTATGTCGCGACTTCGTCGGATCTGGATGGCAAGTCCGGACTGTTCTTCAACGGCAAGGCCGAAATGCGCGCCAACGCGCAGGCCTACGACGTGCAGGCCCGCGCGCGACTGCGCGAACTCAGTACGAAACTGACAGGCGTCTGAAGGGACTCATTCCTGATCCAGCGGCCCGAACGGCTGCACCGCGGAGAGATCGACGACGTCGATCCCTTTCGGATGACGGAACATGCGCTTGCCGAGATCAGGAAAGTCGATGAGATCCGCCTCGCGATTCTCGCCACCCATCAGATAGACGAGTTCGGTGTCGAACGGATTGCTCAGATGATGGGCGACGCCGGGCGACGGAAACGCCATGAAATCGCCGGGCCCCACTTCATAGTCGCTGCCGTCGATGCGGGCGATGGCGCGACCGGCCAGGATGTAGATCCACTCCTCTTCCTGCCAGTGCGCGTGATACACGAACGATTCCTTGCCGGGCGGGATGCGCGCGAGATTCACGCCCGTGCGTTTCAGCCCGGTCGATTTCGCCATCTGGTAGCCGGTCATTTCCGAGCGCGGATTCCACGGATGCGAAAACGTTTGCGAGCGGGCGGCAATATCTGCGGCACGCAGCAGGTACAGGTTGGGTCGGTCGGTCATGACGATGCGCTGTGAGTGGAGTTGCCGCGACTCTCAACCGCGCACAGACAAGCGTCAACTTCTTTGGCACTCTTCGCGCCATGAATCGATGGCGCATCGCGGGACTGCTGCTGCTCGCCGCATTTGCGGTGTGGCTGACGCTGCGCGGATGCAAGCCGGAAGAGCCGGCCCCGCAAGTGCCGCCACCGACGGCGCCGCAGGTACGCGACAAGTTCCATGCGTCGCGGCCGTTGCAGGTGGTCGCCATCGCGGCGCCGTCGTCCGATCCCGCCCGGCCCGCCGCCGACTTCGCCTGGCTCGAACGCGAGCTGCGACATCTCTTGATTCGCGGACGCATGCAGGTGGCGCCCATCGGTCCGGAGGCGCGGCCGAGTTACACCCTGCGCGTCGAAATGCATTCCGCGCCGGCGACATCGGCCACGCTCGAGCTCGCGACTCCCGACGGCGTCGTCGAACGCGAACGAAATATCGAACTGGGCCGCGACGAATTCGAGATCCTGCGATCGCTCGCCGCCGCCCTGCCCGAATTCCTCGGTGCCGCCCACGCGCAGGGCGACTGGGTCGCGCTGCTGGGAACGACGGACGCCGATGCCTACCGTGCCTACCTCGCCAGCGCCAACGAACTGCTCGGCGCCGACGGGCGCGGCTTTACGCAGCCGGCAAGCGCGACGAGTTCTGCAAGCGTTGACCGGCTGGAAGCATTGACGCGCAATCAACCGCGCTTCGCGCGTGCGCTCTCGCTGCTGTCGGTCGCGTATCTGGGATTGGGCGGCGAGGATGAAGGCTCGCTGACGAATCTGGCCGAAGCCACTGCGGAACGCGCACTCGCGCTCGATCCCTCGCTGACGAATGCGCAAAGCGCGCTGGGACTGGTGAGCCTGCGGCGCGGTGAATGGGCCACGGCGCAGGATCATTTTCAGACGGCGCTGCAGTCGGACCCTAACGCGCCCGCAGCCGTCGAGGGCCTTGCTTGTCTGCTGATGGATGTCGGTCACGCCACTGCGGCGCTGCCGATCGCGCAGCGTGCCGTCATCCTGCAACCGCACAGCGTCGGCGCGAATGAATGTCTCGCCTATGCACAGCTTGCGACAGGAACCGTCGAAGCAGACGGCGTCCGCAGCACCGCTCTCGATGTCGCAGTGGTTCACGCACTCGACGCCGTGCTGTCGGGCCAGATCGCCGATGCGCAACAGATCCTGCGCACCGCGGAGAACTCGCGGAATTCGTCAGCCTGGGTCGAACCGCTGCTGCGCGCCGTCGCCAATCGCCGCGAAACACCGCGCGCATTGCAGGCCATCACGCGCGCCGCCAACGACGGGCTGATCGATCCCGTCACGGAACTGGTGTGCGGCGCCGCCCTGCGTCAGTCCGATTTCGTCTTCAACCGCATGCTGCGGCTCGACAAACAGAACGAAGCGGTACCGCTGCGCATCCTCTGGCTGCCGAAGACGGCGTTCCTGCGCAGACACGACGGTTTCGAAACCATCGTCAGCGCCGCAGGCCTGCTGCCGTTCTGGCAGGACCACGGCCTGCCAGACATCTGCAAGAGCGAACCTGCGGTGTATGGGTGCAGGCTGAAGCCGCAGAAGGTCAGGAAGGAGGAGTAACCGTGACCGAAGGGAATCCCGCGGGACATAGAACGCAAAGAACGCATAGAAGAAAAGAATGGCCGCAAAAAAGCGCAAAAGGCGCAAAGTCAGAACGTCTGATTTTTTGCGCCTTTTGCGCTTTTTGCGGCGATCTTCTTTTCCGATTTTTTGCGTTCTATGCGTTCTTTGCGGTTACTCCGATTCCTACCAGATGTATTCCACCTGCACCCAGAACTTGCTGGTGTCGGTGAACAGTCCGTCCGCGGAATAGTCCGCGTACTTGAGCGCGCCAGTGAAGCGCTTCCATTTCGCCTGCAGCTGCACGTCGATCTCGCTGCCGTAGTCCTGCGACGTGCGTTCGGCCTGGTACTCGTGCCAGCTGGCCTGCAGTCCGAGCGTGTCGAGCGGACCGACGCCCTTCAGCGTGAAACCGGCGTTGAGGTACTTGTCGTCGATGCCATCGACGGGGGTCGTCAGGAACTTGTCGGCCCAGCCCTGGAACTTGTGCAGCGTGGCGAGCGGCGTGGTGAACCCTTTCACGCCGTTGCCCGCCATGACTTCCCAGCCCAGGCCGACGGAGTACTGCCGGTAGGTGCCGGTGAGCTCGAGCAGGGTGTAGTCGTTGTCGAAGTTCAGCGGGTTGTCGCTGTACTGCTCCTGCGTGGCGTAAGACGCCGCATAGGCGAGCTTCAGTTTGCTCAGCGGACGTTCGCCGGCGAACCGCAAGCCGTAGGTCTGCGATGAATCGCGCACGGCCGCGGCCACGTTCGGGATCGGATCGAATTCCAGCCAGTAGCCGAACGCCGTCAGCTTGCCGACCGGGAATTGGTAAGAGACGTTGCCGAGAAAGCTGTCGCCTTCGTAGCGGCCCTGCGGCGAGTCCTTGCTGAAGACGCGATTGACCTGGTCGAGATACGTGACGTCGAAGGTAAGATTGGCGATCGACTTGTTGACCACGCGCAGCGCATCGAACGTCTGTTCGTTCTGGCGCCAGCCGACGTTGCCGACGAAGCGCTGATCGTCGAGCGTGATGCGCTGGCGTCCGAGCGTGATCGTCGTCTGCGGCAGGCTGGTGTTCACCAGCTGCAGGCGATTGACCTCGTAGCTCTCGGGATCGGCCACGACCGGATACTGCGTCTTGCCGTTGATGGTGCTGTTGTAGTCGCTGATCCACGGCCAGACGAACTCGCCTTCGACGAGCAGCGCGGTTTCCCACGCCTTGCCGGTTTCGAATCCGAGCCGCGCCCGCAGCGTCACTGCCTCGGCGTCTTCGGCCATCGGGTCCTGATCGACGCCCTCATAGCGCAGCCGTGCGTCGATGATCGGCTTGGTCTCGCCGATCGCCCCGCCGATGGGACCGAAGTCCGCTGCCTGAGTGGTGGCACTCATTGCCAACGCCGTTGTCATCCAACCGATTCTTCTCATATGTCTCCTCCAAAGCCGGAAAAATCGAACTTCGCCCTCTTCCTGTGGGGCCGGCTTTAGCCGGCTTTCTTGGGAGTCAGGCTAAAGCCTGACCTACAGGAAGAAGTTCAAGCCGCCTTGTGTTCGCGATCGCAGTCCGCGAGGAACTGCAGCAGTTCTTCGCGGTACTCGTAGTACTTCGGATGCTCCAGCAGCGCCTTGCGCGTGCGCGGGCGCGGCAGGTCGACCCGCATGATGCGCCCGACACGCGCGTTCGGGCCATTGGTCATCATCACGACGCGGTCGGCGAGCAGGATGGCTTCGTCGACATCGTGCGTAACGCAGATGGCGGTGACCCGATTGCGGCGCCAGACATCCATCAGCACTTCCTGCAGGTCCCAGCGCGTCAGCGCGTCGAGCATACTGAAGGGTTCGTCGAGCAGCAGCAGCTTGGGGGCGAGCGCGAAGGCGCGCGCCAGGCCGACGCGCTGCTTCATGCCGTTGGAAAGTTCGCCGGCTTTCTTGTCGAGCGCATCCGCGAGGCCGACACGCGTCAGGTAGTAGTCGACGATGTCGCTGCGTTCGCCGCTGCCGATGTGCGGGTAGACCTGTTCGACGCCGAGGGCGACGTTCTCGCGCGCCGTGAGCCATGGCAGCAGGCTCGGCGCCTGGAACACGACGCCGCGATCGGGCCCGGCGCCGACGACTTCGCGTCCGTCGAGCACGATGCCGCCGCCGGAAATCTCGTTGAGCCCCGCGATCATCGACAGCACGGTCGACTTGCCGCAGCCGGAGTGGCCGATAAGCGAAATGAACTCGCCCTTGCGGATGTCCAGACTGAAACGATCGACGACGGTCAGCGGGCCTTTCGGTGTCGGATACACCTTGCTGACTTCGTAGAACTCGACGAACTTGTCGGGATTCTCGGCCGGCTTCGTCACCGTCGCGGTGCGCTGCGCCTTCGACGCGGTGATGGGAACGACTTCAGGCAACCCGGCGCCTTCCTGCGTCTGCGACGCCTGGGTCGCGCCGAGTTCGAGCAGGTACTGCGTGATCTGCGCGCGCAGGTGCTGGTATTCCTCGCTGTGATTGATCGCCGCGCGCTCGCGCGGCCGCGGGAAGTTCACCTTGAATTCCCGCCCGAGCGTGGCGCGCGGACCGGGCGTCAGCGGAATGATGCGATCGGCGAGCAGCAGGGCCTCATCGACGTCGTTGGTCACGAGGATCACGGTCTTGCGCTGCCGGCGCCAGATGGATTCGATCTCGTCCTGCAGCCGCGAACGCGTCAGCGCATCGAGCGCCGACAGCGGCTCGTCGAGCAGCAGGATCTCGGGACTCATCGCCAGCGCCCGCGCCACCGCGACCCGCTGGCGCATGCCGCCCGACAGCTCGGCGGGCTTGCGATCCGCTGCATGCGACAGACCCACCATGTCGATGTGTTCGAGCACCTTCGCGCGCCGCGCCGTTGCGGCGAGCCGGGGAAATACCGCATCGACCGCAAGCGCGACATTGCCGAAAACCGTGAGCCACGGCATGAGCGAGTAGCTCTGGAACACCACGCCGCGATCCGGACCCGCGTCCGTCACCGGTCTGCCCTTGAGCAGAATCTCGCCACTGTCGGGCGCCGTCAGTCCGGCGATCGTCGAGATGAGCGTCGTCTTGCCGCTGCCGGAAAATCCGACGATGGCGACGAACTCGCCCTCCTCGATCTGCAGGTTCACCCCGCTCAGCACCTCCGCGTGCCGGCCGCCGGAGCCCTTGTAGCCCTTGGTCACGTTCTTGAGTTCGAGAAATTTCATCGAGAATCCCTGCCAAAGAGAAAGACAAATGGCCGCAAAAAAGCGCAAAGCCCGCAAATCGAAGTCGAGAATCGCTCTTCCCTATTTGTGTTTTTTTGCGCCTCTTTGCGGCTATTTCTCGGCTCATCGCCCGCGACCGAAACTGAACGCGCTCTGCAGTGTCAGCATCGCGCGATCTAGCACGAAGCCGATGAGGCCGATGGTGAAGACGGCGACCATCAGGCGGGCCAGGGAATCGGAGCTGCCGTTCTGGAATTCGTCCCAGACGAATTTCCCCAGGCCCGGGTTCTGCGCCAGCATTTCGGAGGCGATCAGCACCATCCAGCCGACGCCGAGCGACAGGCGCATGCCGGTAAAGATCAGCGGCAGCGACGAGGGCATGACGAGCTTGAACAGCTTGGTCTGCCACGGCAGGCGCAGCACCTTGGCGACGTTGAGCAGATCCTTGTCGATCGAGGCGACGCCGAGCGCGGTGTTGATGATGGTCGGCCATAGAGAACACAGGGTCACGGTGATCGCGGAGATCAGGAATGATTTCTCGAACATTGGATCGGCCGACACATACACCGCGCTGACGACGATGGTGACGATCGGTAGCCAGGCGAGTGGCGAGACCGGCTTGAAAACCTGGATCAACGGATTGAGTGCGGCGTTGATGCTCTTGCTCAGGCCGCAGAGGATGCCGATGGGCACGGCGATCAGTGTCGCGAGCGCGAAACCCATGAACACGGTCCTGAGACTGGTGAAGATCTGGTCGATGTAGGTGGGCTTGCCGGTGTACTTGCGCGTGACGATTTCCGCAGATGGATCCGCAGCCAGTTTCTCCGCGTTGCGCTTTGCCTGGCGTTCGTAGAACGCTACCGCCTTCTCACGCTCCGCCTGGTGATCGACCCACAACGCCTGCGTCTGCTGCCATACGGCGACCGGTCCGGGAATCTGGCCGAGACTCGTTTCGATGGTGCGGGACGCCTGGCTCCAGGCGAGCAGGAAGATCGCGATGGCGACCAGCGGTACGCCGAGCAGCTGCCACAGTTCGCGCAGCTGTGCGCGCGGATTCTCGCCACGCGCGAGGCGGATCAGCGGATTCAGGAATCCGAGGCCGACGCTGTCGATGACGCCGTGCAATCGTTCGAGCGATACGGGCTTGCGCACTTGCGGCGCGTTCGCGGCGGGCAGCGCGGTGACGTCGGTCGGTGCGCTCTGCGTTTGGGGTTTGGCCGATTCGGAAACTGCTGCATTCACGGATGTTTCTCCAGCTCTCGGAACCGCCCCCTCCCTGCCCTCCCCCGCTGCGCGGAGGAGGGGAAGAGAGGAAGCCTTCTTTCTATTCCCTCCGCCGCGCAGCGGGGGAGGGCCAGGGAGGGGGAGCTCACTTGCGGGCAACTGCTCCGCCTTCAATCTTCTTCCCGCCTCTCAAGCCGATCGCGAACTTCGCCAGATACTCGTTCGGCTTGCGGCCGTCGTACTCGGTGCCGTCGATGAACTCACGCGTCGCTGCGCGATAGCCGTCGCTGGCCCAGGGGAAGTCCTCCTTCTTCGCCTTCTTCTCATCGACCAGCAGCTGCGCGGCCTTCAGATACACATCGGGCCGGTACACCTTCTTCGCGATGTCCGCGTACCACTCATCGGACTTCGCTTCCGGGATCTGCCCCCAGCGACGCATCTGCGTCAGATACCAGACGGCATCGCTGTAGTACGGATACGTGGCGTAGTAGCGGAAGAACACGTTGAAGTCCGGCAGGCTGCGCTTGTCGCCGCGACCGTACTCGAACGTGCCGGTCATGCTGTTGGCGATGACGCGGTAGTCGGCGCCGACGTATTCGGATCGCGCGAGGATCTGCGCCGCCTCCTTGCGATTCGCGCCGTTGTTTTCATCGAGCCACATGCCGGCACGCAGCAGCGCCTTCACGACGGCGAGGTGGGTGTTGGGATTCTTTTCCGCCCACGCCCTGGTGACGCCGAACACCTTCTCTGGATTGTTCTTCCAGATTTCCAGGTCGGTGATGACGGGCACGCCGACGCCCTTGAAGATCGCCTGCTGGTTCCAGGGTTCGCCCACGCAGTAGCCGTTGATCGTGCCGGCTTCGAGCGTCGCCGGCATCTGCGGCGGCGGCGTTACTGACAGCAGCACATCGGCCTTGATCTGGCCGCTCACATCGCTCGGCGAATAGAAGCCGGGATGGATGCCGCCGGCGGCGAGCCAGTAGCGCAGCTCGTAGTTGTGCGTCGAGACCGGAAAGACCATGGCCATGCGAAACGGCTTGCCCGCGGCGCGCGACTTCTCGATCACGGGCTTCAACACATCTGCCTTGATCGGATGCACCGGCTTGCCCTGCGCATCCACCGGCAGGCTCGCCTTGATCTGCGACCACACGTCGTTGGAGAGCGTGATCGCATTGCCGTTGAGATCCATGCTGTAGGCCGTGACGATGTCGGCCTTGGTGCCGAAACCGATGGTCGCGCCGAGCGGCTGGCCCGCGAGCATGTGTGCGCCGTCGAGTTCGCCGGTGATGACGCGATCGAGAATGACCTTCCAGTTGGCCTGCGGTTCGAGCGTCACGTACAGGCCTTCGTCTTCGAAGAAGCCTTTCTCGTAGGCGATGGCGAGCGGCGCCATGTCCGTCAGCTTGATGAAGCCGAGCTTGAGCTGTTCCTTTTCGAGCTTCAGACCGGCGCCATGCGCAGCACCCGCCAGAGTCAGCATGGCGAGTGCACCGCCGATCGCGCTCCGCCATTTTCCCGAACCCGTACTCATGAATGCCCGCTCCTCGAACTGTCGGCCAAAAAAAAACGCCACCGACCTCGAGCGCGTGCGTAGAAGCGCGCAGGAAGTCGGCGGCGTTGCCCGGCAGGCCCGATGCTGGGCCTGCGTTTCGGTGGATGCGTCGCGATGAGCGATGCGCATCCGTTGCCGCGGAAATTGCAACTGGTGTGCCAGCACGGCAAATGCCGGGAAATCCCTGCGGCTTCACTGCAACGACCCTCGCAGTTCGATGCCGGTTTGATCCGCGGCAGCGCAGTCGCGCGCGGCGCCCGCACGAAGTTCGTGCAAGCCGGTGCGTCCGGAGCGCGTCAGATCGCGGCGACCTGCACTGGCATATCAATTGCACTCATCCGGTGCTGATGCTTGAAGAAAAGACCTCCAACGATGCGGGCCTGCACATCCTGATCGTCGATCAGAACGTGATGCGCGCCGCCATTCTCGAAGACGGACTGCGCGAGGCGGGCTATCGGCGCGTCACCGTCGTGCGCGACATGCAGAACCTGATGCGTCGCATCGTCGACAACGATCCCGACGTGATCTTCATCGACCTGGAGAATCCGAACCGCGACGTGCTGGAACAGATGTTCCAGGTATCGCGCAGCGTCCGCCGGCCCATCGCGATGTTCGTCGACCGCTCCGACACCGACATGATCGCCGCCGCCGTCGATGCGGGCGTCGGCGCCTATGTCGTCGACGGACTGAAGAAGGAACGCATCAAGGCCGTGCTCGACATGGCGGTGAGCCGCTTCAATGCGTTCAGCAAACTGCGCGACGAACTGGAGCGGGCACGCGCGGCGCTGGACGAACGCAAGCTGGTCGAACGCGCCAAGGGCATCCTCATGACCAGCAAGGGCATGAGCGAGGAAGCCGCCTATGCGCTGCTGCGCAAGGCGGCGATGAACGAGAACCGGCGCATCAGCGAAGTGGCCCAGAGCGTCGTGACCGCAGCAAGGTTATTGAAATGATCTCATCGGGCGTGGTGGTGGTTGGCTTCATTCCGCTGCTCGACTGCGCGCCGCTGGTCGCCGCGGTCGAAAAGGGATTCGCGAACGACGAAGGCATCGACCTGACGCTGGTGCGCGAGACGTCGTGGGCCAACATCCGCGACCGCGTGGTCGTCGGTCATTTCGATGCCGCGCACATGCTCGGCCCGATGACCCTCGCCTCGACGCTCGGCATCGGCCATCTGCAGGTGCCGATGGTGGCGCCGCTGTCGCTCGGCCTCGGCGGCAACGCGATCACGGTATCGCTGCCGCTGTGGCAGCAGATGGAACGCGCCGGAGCCGCCGGCGGCGCCGATCCGCTCGTGCAGGGCAATGCGCTGCGCCATGTCGTGGCGGATCGCCAGCTCTCGCGCCGGCCGCCGCTCACGTTCGCGATGGTCTATCCGTTCTCCTGTCACAACTACGAACTGCGCTACTGGCTGAGCGCCGTCGGCATCGATCCCGATCGCGACGTGCGACTGGTGGTGCTGCCGCCGCCGCTGCTGGTCGATGCCTTGCGCGAAGGACAGATCGACGGGTTCTGTGTCGGTGAACCCTGGAGCAGTCTCGCCGTGTCGGTGGGCGTCGGCAGCATCGTGACGCCGACGACAGCCATCTGGCATCTGAGTCCGGAGAAGGTCCTGGGCTGCCGTCGCGAATGGGCCGGGCGCTTTCCGGAACGCACGGCCGCACTGGTGCGCGCGATCCATCGCGCTGCCGAGTGGTGCGAGCAGCCGTCGCATCATGAGGAACTCGCGCACCTGCTGTCGGAGCCGAAGTACGTCGGCGCGCCCGCTCACATCCTGCTGCGCGGGCTTTCGGGCAGCCTCACGCTTGCGCCGGGGAGCGAAGCCCGGCACATCGAGAATTTCTACGTGCCGTCACGTCATGCGGCGACGTTTCCGTGGGTCAGTCACGCGCTGTGGTTCTACTCGCAGATGGTGCGCTGGGGTCAGGCGGAGTTTTCCGACAGGGATGTCGAAGCCGTGCGTGCGACGTATCGTCCCGACCTGTATCGCGCGGCGCTGGCGCCGCTGGATGTGAATCTGCCGCACGATGATTTTCGTGCCGAAGCGTCGCCCGACGGCTTCTTCGATGGCCGCCCGTTCGATCCGGCGCGGCTGCGCGAGTACGCGGCATCGCCGTAGGCAGTCCTTCTTCCTGTGGGGCCGGCTTCTGTAGGTCAGGCTTCAGCCTGACTCCGACAAGGCCGGCTGAAGCCGGCCCCACAGGACTAGAGAGATCTTCATAGCCGCGCGTCATGACTACAAAGCCTCATGGAAGAGGACAGCCGGCGCCTGCGGCGCTACAAATGCCCCGCACGACAGACGGGGGAATCATGAGCGAGAAACATCCTGCCAGCAGCGATCCCGATCTGGCTGCAACCGACAGACCATCCGGCGGCGGCATCAATGAGGACTGGGCAGCGACGATCGTCGGGCTGGGCCTGCTCGCGCTCGCGCTGTTCGGCCTGATTCCCGAAGCGGTGCTGTGGTAATGGCCACTGAATCCGCAGCGATTGCCGCCGATGCGCAATCGTCCGCCGCAAAGACTTCACCGCTGTGGTTCGCCGTCGGACTGACGCTCGTGCTGTCGCTGGCCTGGGCCACGCGCTTTCTCGAAAAGAGCGTGCCGACCTGGGTCGACTGGAACTGGATCAAGTCCGTCGAGTATCCGGTGTACGCGATTGCACTGGGCCTGATCGGCAGCGGCGTCATCGGCCTGCTCGGCATTCGCGAGCGCATTGCCGCCGCCTTCCAGACGGAGTTCTTCATCAAGACCGGCCTGGTGCTGCTCGGCGCATCGGTGCATCTGCACGTCATTGCCAAGGCCGGCGCGCGCGGCGTGCTGCAGGCACTGTTGCTGGTGGCGGCCGTGTTCCTGTTCACGTGGTGGCTGGGCGGCAGATTCAGGGTGGGCGATCGGCTGCGTGCGCTGCTCGCAGCGGCAGTGTCGATCTGCGGCGTCAGCGCCGCCATCGCCGCGGCCGGCGCCGTGCGCGCCACCAAGGAGCAGATCGCCTACACCGCGACGCTGGTGATCCTGTTCGCATTGCCTTCCATCTTCGTGCTGCCGTGGCTGGCCTCGGTGCTGGACCTGAGCGCACCGGTGGCCGGCACCTGGATCGGCGGCAACATCGATACGACCGCCGCCGTCGCCGCAGCCGGCGCCATCGTCGGCGAGGAAGCGCTGCAGATCGCAGCCATCGTCAAGGCCGCGCAGAACGTGCTCATGGGCGTCGTGGCCGTGGCATTGACGCTCTACTTCTCGCTGCACGTCGAAAAGAAGGGCAGCGACGCGACCCGCGGCGTCAGCCGCGCGCTGTGGCACCGCTTTCCGAAGTTCGTCATCGGCTTCATCCTCGCCTCGGTCATCGCGACGCTGTATCTGCAGTCGGGCGGCTCGAACGAGGCGATCGGTGCGGCGAACACCTTGCGCGCGTACTTCCTGATCCTGGCGTTCGTCAGCATCGGCCTGGAGTTCCGCGTCACCCAGCTGCTCGCCGAAGGCTGGCGGCCGGTCGTGGTGTTCGGTTCGGCGACGATCTTCAATCTGGCCGTGGCGCTGGTGATTGCGTCCGTCATCTTCGCGGGGTTCTGAAGCCCGCTGCATCGTGCGTTTCTGTGGGTCAGGCTTTAGCCTGACTCTGAATAAAGAGGCCGGCTGAAGCCGGCCCCACAGCAAGAGGCCCCCCGCTGCAGCTTGAGCCCACACGGGTTTCCCGCGGTGCGGAATCTTTGCGCTGCAGTATTCAGTTCCGAATTCGCGCCTATAATGCCGCCCCCGCCGCGCATACCGATCGTTCTACATCCCGTCAGGCCGGAGCAGCCGATCTCGCAGCGGTGATTTTTCAACTTCGGAATACATGGGAGACGCACTGATGGGGGCTATCAACGCCGTGGTCAATCTCGCCGTCGAAGGCGACGTTGCCATCCTTTCGCTCAATTCCCCGCCCGTGAATGCGCTGTCGCAGCCAGTGCGCGCCGGCATCAATGACGGCGTGAAGCAGGCGATCGCGGATCCGGCCGTGAAGGCCATCGTGCTCATCTGCGAAGGCCGGACCTTCATCGCCGGCGCCGACATCACCGAGTTCGGCAAGCCGCCCGTGCCGCCGAGCCTCCTCGACGTCGAAGACACCATCGAGAATTCACCCAAGCCCGTCGTCGCCGCGATCCACGGCACCGCGCTCGGCGGCGGTCTCGAAGTCGCGCTGTGCTGTCACTACCGCGTCGCCGTGCCGTCGGCAAAATGCGGACTGCCCGAAGTGAAACTCGGGCTGCTGCCGGGCGCCGGCGGCACGCAGCGCCTGCCGCGCATCGTCGGACCGGAAGCCGCGCTCGACCTGGTGACCTCCGGCCAGCACATGCCGGCGGCCTGGGCGCAGAGCGTCGGCCTGGTCGATGAGATCGTGGCCGAAGGCGAACTGAAGAGCGGCGCCGTCGCCTTCGCGAAGAAAGTGATCGCCGAGAAGCGCCCGCTGAAGAAAGTGCGCGACCTCAACGACAAGGTCGAGGCCGCGCGCGGCAAGCCGGAGATCTTCGCCGACTTCCGCAAGGCCAATGCCCGCAAGTTCCGCGGCTTCCTCGCGCCCGAATACAACATCCGCTGCATCGAAGCCGCGGTGAACCAGCCGTTCGACGAAGGCATGGAAACCGAACGCCAGCTGTTCATCGAACTGGTGACCGGCGTGCAGTCCGCCGCGCAGCGTTACGTGTTCTTCGCCGAACGCCAGGCCTGGAAGATTCCGGACGTGCCGGAAGACACGCCGATCATTCCGATCAAGAAGGTTGGCATCATCGGCGCCGGCACGATGGGCGGCGGCATTTCCATGAACTTCCTCAACGTCGGCATTCCCGTGACGATCGTCGAGACGAAACAGGAAGCGCTGGACCGCGGCCTGAAAGTCATTCGCGGCAACTACGAGCGCAGCACCAGGAGCGGCAAGCTCACGCTGGCCGACGTCGACCAGCGCATGTCGCTGCTGACTGGCTCGCTGAATCTCGAAGATCTCGCCGACTGCGATCTGGTCATCGAGGCCATCTTCGAGAACATGGACGTCAAGCAGGAGGTGTTCGGCAAGCTCGACCGGATCGTCAAGCAGGGCGCGATCCTCGCGACCAATACCTCCGCGCTCGACATCAACGAGATCGCCACGGCGGTGAAGCGTCCCGAGTACGTCATCGGCCTGCACTTCTTCTCGCCGGCCAACGTGATGCGCCTGCTGGAAGTCGTGCGCGCCAGGCACACTTCGAAGTCGGTGATCGCGACGTCGATGCAGCTCGCCAAGCGCATCGGCAAGGTCGCCGCGCTGGTCGGCGTGTGTCCGGGCTTCGTCGGCAACCGCGTCCTCTACGCCCGCACCCTGCAGACGAATGCCATGCTTCTGGAAGGCGCGATGCCCTGGGACATCGATCGCGTCATCTACGACTTCGGCCTGCCGATGGGGCCGTACCAGATGGCGGATCTCGCCGGCCTCGACCTGGGATGGATCAAGGAGAAGTCCACCAGCTCCACGATCCGCGAAGTGCTGTGCGAGAAGGATCGCCGCGGCCAGAAGACCGGTGCCGGCTTCTATGACTACGACGCCAACCGCAACCAGAAGCCCTCGCCCGTCACCGAGCAGATCATCAAGGATTTCGCCGCGAAGTCCGGACTGCCTCAGCGCAGGATTTCCGATGAGGAGATCCTGGAACGCTGCGTCTACGCCCAGATCAACGAGGGCGCGAAGATCCTGGAAGAAGGCATCGCGATCCGCCCGTCCGACATCGACATCGTCTGGATCAACGGCTACGGCTGGCCGGTGTATCGCGGCGGCCCGATGTTCTATGCCGACACCGTCGGCCTGAAGAACGTCGTCGCCAAGCTCAAGGAATACGGTCCGAAGCTCGGCAGCGATTTCCGTATCTCGCCGCTGCTGGAAAAGCTCGCCGCCGAAGGCAAGCGTTTTCAGGACCTGAAGTAATCGGGAGAACGGATTTCACACGGAGTTCACGGAGATCACGGAGTTCGGGGAATGGAATCCCCGGACCCGATCGTTCTTCCTGCTCCGTGAACTCCGTGATCTCCGTGTGAAATGTCTTTCATCCGAGGATTGGTCATGCGTGAAGCAGTCATCGTCTCCACCGCCCGTACCCCGATCGGCAAGGCCTATCGCGGTGCGTTCAACAACACCCAGGGCCAGGAACTGGCCGGGCACGCCATCGCGCAGGCGGTGAAGCGCGCCGGCATCGATCCGGCACAGGTCGAGGACGTGGTCTTCGGCTGCGGATTGCAGCAGGGCTCGACCGGCGGCAACGTCGCGCGCCAGGCATTGCTGCGTGCGGGCCTGCCCATCACGGTGCCGGGCCAGACGATCGATCGGGCGTGTTCCTCGGGCCTGATGGCGATCGCGACGGCAGCGAAAGAGATCATCTCCGATGGCATGCAGGTGACGGTCGGCGGCGGCGTCGAATCCATCTCGCTGGTGCAGAACGACAAGATGAACCGCTTCCGTGCCGCCGATCCCTGGCTGGTGAAGAACATCCCGCAGGTCTACATGGCCATGCTGGAGACGGCGGAAGTCGTCGCCGAGCGCTACGGCGTGAGCCGCGAGGCGCAGGACGAGTTCGCGCTGCAGTCGCAGCAGCGCACGGCCAAGGCGCAGGCCGAAGGCCGCTACAACGACGAGATCGCGCCGCTGACTTCCATTATGCAGGTCACCGACAAGGAAACCGGCGCCGTCTCCGAGAAGGAAGTGACGATCAAGCTCGACGAAGGCAACCGTGCGCAGACCACGCTCGCCGACCTGCAGAAGCTGCAGCCGGTGTTCAAGAACGGTCAGCGCATCAAGGAAGGCAAGTTCATCACCGCGGGCAATGCCTCGCAGCTCTCCGACGGCGCCTCGGCCTGCGTGCTGATGGAAGCGAAGGAAGCGGAAAAGCGTGGCCTCAAGCCCCTGGGCGCCTATCGCGGCATGATGGTCGCCGGCTGCGATCCGGATGAAATGGGCATCGGCCCGGTGTTCGCCGTGCCGAAGCTGCTCAAGGTGCATGGCCTGACCATGGACGACATCGGCATCTGGGAACTGAACGAAGCCTTCGCGAGCCAGGTGCTCTACATCCGCGACAAGCTCGGCATCCCCAACGACAGGCTCAATGTCTCGGGCGGTGCGATCTCGATCGGCCATCCCTACGGCATGTCGGGCGCCCGCATGACGGGACACCTGCTGATCGAAGGCAAGCGTCGCGGCGCCAGGTACGGCATCGTCACCATGTGCATCGGCGGCGGCATGGGCGGCGCGGGACTGTTCGAGATCTTCTGATCGCGAAACGGTGCCTGAGGCATCCGAAGGGCGGAACGTCGGTTCCGCCCTTTTTGTTTTCGCCTGTTGCCAGAACCGCCTCCGCGCGAGGAAACTGGCCGCCAACAACGGATGACATGGCGGCAACGAGCGCATCGGCCCAGCGACGGGCAGCAAGCTCCCCACGAGATCATGGCAACCAGCGAAGACAGCCTCACCGCGAAGGACACCGTAAAACCCACGGCGGCGACCGCGCGCTATGCGCGCAAGAAGCTCGCCATCGTGGCAGCCGCCAGCGGGATCCTGAATCGCGACGGCATCAAAGGCATGACGCTCGCGAACGTGGCCGCGAGCGTCGGGCTGATTACCACGAGCGTCACTTATTACTTCAAGCGCAAGGAAGATCTCGCCGTCGCGTGCTTCCTCGAAGGCATCGCACAGTTCGATGCGCTGATCACGCAGGCATTGCAGGAATCCGATGCGCGATCGCGGCTGCGGCGGTTCCTGGACCTGTGGCTCGATCTGAATCGGCGCATCGCCGCCGGCGACGGGCACCCGGTGCCCATGTTCAACGACATCCGTTCGCTGCAGCGGCCGCAGCGTACGGTCGTGGTCGACGCGTACATGCGCTTCTTCGGCAAGGTCTGCCAGCTGTTCGGCGACGACGAATTTCCCTGGCTCGACGACAACAACCGCCGCTCGCGCGCGCACCTGATTGCGGAACAGATCTTCTGGACCGTCGCGTGGCTGCCGCGCTACGACGTGGAGGATTACGACCGGATCCGCGACCGCATGTTCGATCTCTTCGCCTGCGGCCTCGCCGGCACGGGACGCGAATGGAATCCGGTGGCGCTGTCGCTGCAGGACATCCTGGCGCCGACCGAACCGCAACCCACGCCGCGCGAAACCTTCCTGATCGCGGCAACGCGCCTGATCAACGAGCGCGGCTATCGCGGCGCCTCGGTCGAAAAGATTTCGGCGCGTCTGAACGTGACCAAGGGCTCGTTCTATCACCACAACGAAGCGAAGGACGATCTCGTGGTCGAGTGCTTCGATCGCAGCTTCGAGGCCATCCGTCGCATCCAGCGTGCCGTCACGGGGCGCGCGGAGAATCACTGGTGGAAGCTCTCGACCATCGCCGCGACCTTGATGGCCTATCAGCTTTCAGATCGCGGTCCGCTGCTGCGCACCTCGGCGCTGTCTGCCGTGCCGCTGGCGATTCGCTATGAGATGGTGCGCAAGTCGAATCGCGTGTCCGACCGTTTCGCCTCGATCATTTCCGATGGCATCGCCACCGGCTGCATCCGCGCCGTCGATCCGTTCATCGCGGCGCAGATGCTGACCATGACGCTCAATGCGTCGGCGGAAATCAGCTGGTGGGTTCCGCAGGCGCCGCTGTCGGCGGCGACCGATCTCTACGCGAAGCCGATGCTGATGGGGATCTTCACGCCCTAACGTGTCGGACTCGCCGCCGCCGGCCAGTCGGAGGCCATGAACACGCCGCTGGCGCGTGCGATCCGCTCTTCTCCCACGTGGATGTACGCGTTCGCGAACGCGAGCCGCTTGCCCTGGCGCTGCACGTCCGTGCGCACTTCGAGCCAGTCGTCGACATGCGCCGTGCCCGCGTAATCGATGGCGAGATTGACGGTGACATACCGGGGGGGGGAGCGGGAAGAAACCCGCGGGGTGTGGCCGTCGGGAAATACCCCGCGCGGCTCAAACCCCCCGCCGTGAACGTGGCCGCGCAGATTGCAGTGCTTCGGCTGCGCCCGCAGGCCGATGACCAGATCGCGCCCCGAACCGTGCGAGTACACCGGCCCGATCATTTCGATCACGGGACTGACGCGGAAGATGGGCTGGAAGGGAGCAGGAATGGACATGACGAAGGCAGCGAGCAGCGAGCCGGAGTCGCTCTCACCACTCGCCGGAGTTCGGCATCGAGACCCAGGGTTCGCACACGGGTAACGAAGCGCCTTTCTGCAGCAGCTCCACGGAAATCCGGTCGGGCGAGCGGATGAACGCCATGCGACCGTCGCGCGGCGGTCGGTTGATGGTGATGCCGCGATCCATCAGGTGCCGGCAGGTGGCGTAGATGTCGTCCACCTCGTAGGCGAGATGGCCGAAGGCGCGGCCGATCCCGTAATTCTCCGCATCCCAGTTCCAGGTCAGTTCGACCTGCGCCTCGTCATTGCCGGGCGCCGCGAGAAACACCAGCGTGAACCGGCCCTTCTCGTTCTCGTAGCGCCGCAGCTCGCGCAGGCCGAGCGCATCGCAATAGAACTTCAGCGATTCATCGAGATCGGTCACGCGGACCATGGTGTGGAGGTAGCGCATGGGTCGCGTCTCTCAGAACATTTCCGACGCATCCGGCGTGCGGATTTCCGTCTTGTGACGCGAGACGATGTGATCGCCGGTGATCATTTCATCGTAGGCCTGGCCGGGACCGACCATTGGGTAGACGCCGGCATCCGGGTCGATCATGACTTCGAGGAACGCCGGACCCTTGAACTCGATGAACTCGCGCACGACCCGCGGCACGTCCTCGTTGCGATCGAGGCGCACCGCAAACTTGAAGCCGTCGGCCTGCGCGGCCTTGATGAAGTCCTTCTTGTGCAGCGATTTGTCGCTCGCCGAAAGCCGGCCCTTGAAGAACAGCTTCTGCCACTGCTTCACCATGCCGTCGCCGCAGTTGTTGAGCACGATGACTTTGACGGGCAGATCGTAGGTCGTCACCGTTTCCAGTTCGCCGACGTTCATGCGGACGCTGGCGTCGCCGTCGATGTCGATGACCAAGCGGTCGGGTCGTGCGAACTGCGCGCCGATCGCGGCCGGCAGGCCGAAACCCATCGTACCCATGCTGCCCGAGGTCAGCCACAGGCGCGGCTGTGCGAAATCGAAGTACTGCGCGGCCCACATCTGATGCTGGCCGACGCCGGTGCTGATGATGGCCTGGCCTTTCGTCAGCTTGTTGATCTCTTCGATCACGTAGTACGGCTGCACCAGTTCGCTGGCGCGGTCGTAGTTCATCGCATGCTTCGCGCGCAGGTCGGCGCAGTGCCTGTGCCAGGCCGACCAGTCGCGACGGAAGCTGACGCGACGGCCGTAGTTGCGCAGTGCGCGCAGGGCTTCCTGAAGCAGCCCCACGTGGTGCCACTGCACCGGCTTGACCTTGTTGATCTCGGAGGCGTCGATGTCGATCTGCGCGATGCACCTGGACTTCGGCGCGAACTTGGGCGGATTGCCGGCGACGCGATCGTCGAAGCGCGCGCCGAGCGCGAACAGGAAGTCGCAATCGTCGACGGCATAGTTGGCGAAGGCGGCGCCGTGCATGCCGAGCATGCGCATCGACAGCGGATGCATCGTGTCGAACGCGCCGAGTCCCATCAGCGTCGTCACCACGGGAATCTGGAATTCCAGCGCGAATTCGCGCAGCGCATCCGAGCCTTCGGAATTGATGACGCCGCCGCCCGCGTAGATCAGCGGTCGTTCCGCCGCGCCGAGCCGGCGGAAGAATTCGGCGCACTGGTCGTCCGACAGCACGTTGCGTACGAGCCGGTTCATGCGATGCCGATAACCGGCGACCGGCAGGCGGCCGGTACCCTGGAATGCGCCGCGCCAGTTCTGCACGTCTTTCGGGATATCGATGACGACCGGGCCGGGACGGCCGGTGCGCGCGATCTCGAAGGCGGTACGCACCGTGGCTTCGAGCTTGGTCGCGTCGGTGACGAGAAACACGTGCTTCGCGACCGAGCCCATGATGCTGGCGACCGGCGCTTCCTGGAAGGCATCGCTGCCGATCGCGGCGGTGGGCACCTGGCCGCAGATCACGACGATGGGAATCGAATCGGCCATGCAATCGCGCACCGGCGTGACGGTGTTGGTCGCGCCGGGACCGGACGTCACCATGCACACGCCGACTTTGCCGCTCGCACGCGCGTAGCCCGCCGCCATGAAGCCGGCGCCCTGCTCGTTCGCAGGAACGATCAGCGGCATCTGCTGCTGGCCGGCGCCGGTCCGCTGCTGGTTGTAGACGAAGATCGCGTCGTAGGTGGGCAGGATCGCGCCGCCGCTGTAGCCGAAGACGATATCGACGCCCTCGTCGGCCAATACCTGGACGATGATGTCGGCGCCGGACATCTGCTGCCCGGCAAGCGGATGAGCGCTGGCGTTGAGCGCGGCTTGACCGTATTTCACGACTGTTGGTTTCCGTCGGTGGGTCCGCAATGCGGGCCCGATGGATTTCAAGGAATGGGAGGCGGCCTGTCAGGGCCCTGGGCGTCGCTAATGCACTGCAAAGAAGCCTAGCAGCATCCTTCCCCCAGCGTCCATTTCGGCGGGGAATTACGCGTCGCGGCAGGCCCGGCCGCTGCATGATTCTGGCAATTTCCGCTTCTTCCCGTATGCTCGCCGTCCGCCATTGCAGGCCCAGGGACCGCCCGTTCGAGGAATTCCAGGAATGACGACGACCAAGCGCCACATCATTTCCATCCTGCTGCAGAACGAAGTCGGCGCGCTGACGCGCGTCACGAGCCTGTTTGCCACGCGCGGCTACAACATCGAATCGCTGAACGTCGCCCCGACGGACGATCCGACCGTTTCGCGCCTCACGCTGGTCACGAGCGGCTCGGAAGCGGTGGTGCAGCAGATCGTCAATCAGTCGCTCAAGCTGATCGACGTCGTCAATGTCGATGACATGACCAGCGATCAGCACGTGGAGCGCGAACTGCTGCTGATCAAGTTGCGCGTACCGCCGAGCCTGCTCGTGCGTCTGCGCGAGTCGGTCGGGAAGGCCGGCGCGCGGGTCTTGTCGGACGAAGCGGAAAGCTTTACCGTCGAACTCACTGATAGCGAGTCGCAGATCAACCGGTTCGTTGCCGAGGTGGGGAGCTTCGGCGAAGTCCTTGAAGTAGTGCGTAGCGGCGCACTGGCGATTCTTCGCGGAGCCACGACGCTCCGCGCGTGATGCGAAGAGCAACGGCGCTCCACGCAACAAGTCACGATCGGCAACGCGCGGCATGACAGCCGCCCCCGGCACGTCCGGGATCTCCATGATTCGATTCGGCGAGGCATCGGGCAGGATGCTTCCGCTGGCGGGTGCACCGACCGCAGCCTCGGGCTGCGCATAGGGAAGTCACGCACGTGGCTTGCCAAAGGGAGTGACGATGTATCGCCTCTACGACTACCTGCCCTCCGGCAACGGGTACAAGGCCCGGCTGGTGCTCAAACGCCTGCGCCTGGAATACGAACTGATCGAAGTCGACATCATCAGGGGCGAATCGCGCACGCCCGAGTTCCTGGCGAAGAATTCGAACGGCCGCATTCCCGTCCTCGAAGTGCCGGGCAAGGGCTTTCTTCCGGAAAGCCACGCCATCGTGTCCTTCCTCGCGGAAGGCACGGATCTCATTCCGGACGATCCCTTCGATCGCGCACGCATGTGGCAATGGATGTGCTTCGAGCAGTATCACGTCGAGCCGAACATCGGCACCGTGCGCTTCTGGGCTCACGTCCTGCGCAAGACGCGCGCGGAACTCGGCGAAAAGCTCATCGAAAAAAAGAAGAGCGGCTACGCGGCGCTGGACGTGCTCGAGGACACCCTGCGCGATCGCGACTACCTGGTCGGCAACCGTTACTCGCTGGCGGACATCTGTCTGTACGCCTACACCCACGTGGCGCACGAAGGCGGTTTCGATCTGCAGCCGTACCCGGGAGTGCGCGCGTGGTGCGATCGTGTGACGAGTCAACCGGCCTGGGCGCCGATCACGGAAAGATGAACTGCGTCATACCAGCAGCACGGTCGAGCCGGTCGTCTGCCGCGATTCCAGGTCGCGATGCGCACGCGCGGCATCCTGCAGCGGGTAGGTCTGTCCTACGCGCACGCTGATGACCGACCGGCCGACGAGATCGAAGAGTTCATCCGCAGCACGCTGCAAGGCGCTGCGGGTCGAGATGAAGTGGAAGAGCGTCGGTCGTGTGAGGTACAGCGATCCGCGCTTGCCGAGTTCCAGCGGCGCGACCGGCGGGACCGGGCCGGAAGCATTTCCATAAGACACCATCAGTCCGCGCGGACGAAGACAGTCGAGCGAGCCGAAGAACGTGTCCTTGCCGACGGAGTCATAGACGACGTGGGCACCGCGACCGCGTGTGATCGACCTGACGCGCGCCACCCAGTCGTCCTGCAACAGCAACACATGATCGGCACCGAGCGAACGCACGACGTTCGCCTTCGCCTCCGAGCCGACGATGGCAATGACCGTCGCGCCGAGATGCCTGGCCCATTGCACGGCGATCGTGCCGACGCCGCCCGCCGCCGCGTGGATCACGAGAGTGTCGCTCTTGCGAACCCGATGCACCTGTCGCAGCAGCGCCTGCACGGTCAGGCCTTTCAGCATGACCGCCGCGGCCTGGACGTCGTCGATACCGGCCGGCAGTTTGACCAGCCGCTCCACCGGCATCACCCGCAACTGTGAATACGCACCCCCACCGCCGGCGGCATAGGCCACGCGATCGCCGGGCGCGAAACCTTTCACGCGTGCGCCGACGGCTTCGATCACGCCGGCGGCTTCGTGTCCCGGCGTGGCCGGCAACTGCGACGCGTACAGGCCGGTGCGTTCGTAGACGTCGATGAAGTTGAGGCCGACGGCGGTGTGGCGGACGAGCGCTTCGGTGGCGCCGGGACTACCGACGTCCACCGATTCCCAGCGCAGGACGTCGGGGTCGCCATGGGCGTGAAAACGGATCGCATGTGTCATCGGGAGACTCGCCTGCAGGGTGCCGCACGAGTCTAGGGACGCCGCGTCCGGGACGTCCAGCCGGGACTTTGCTCAAGTCGGTGCCGTCGCGCAGGATCGGCGACGGCTCAGGACGACAGCGCAGGGCGGCGCAGTGGCCGCCGCCCTGCAATCAAGGCAGCAGATCAGAGGGCCTGATCGTCCGCTTCGCCGGTGCGGATGCGCAGTACGCGCTCCAGATCGGTGATGAAGATCTTGCCGTCGCCCACCTTGCCGGTCTTCGCGGCATTGATGATGGCTTCGGTGACCTGATCGACCAGTGCATCCTTCACGGCAACTTCGATACGGGTCTTCGGGACGAAATCGACGACGTATTCGGCACCGCGATACAGCTCGGTGTGTCCGCGCTGGCGGCCGAAGCCTTTGACTTCGGTGACGGTCATGCCCGAGACGCCGATCTCCGAAAGTGCGGCACGCACGTCGTCGAGTTTGAAGGGTTTGATGATGGCGCTGATAAGTTTCATTTTCCCCGTGGCTCCTGTCTCGAAGTGCGGGACTCAAATTGGGTTTTTGGTCGGCCGCTGCTGGCAGCCGGTTTGTCGTGGCCAGAATAACTGACTTGCCGCAGCGTGGCTTTGCAATGCACGTTCCATGCCGTGCGTTGCAGCGAAGTTTCTACCCGGCACGCCGGGCGCCGGCGAACAAAATCGCATCCGTGACGCACCAAGTTCGAGCGGAGAAAAAGCCCTTCGCTCGGTACTGGTGCGACGTCTGCCGCCGCTCGCGCAGTGGCGGCGAAGGACGCGAATTTGTGGGGATCGGCTCAAGGCATGCCCGAGGAATGTGGCCCTGCATGTCCGTCTCCGTTGAGCAACAGTCTGATTTCCCGAGTCAATTTACCTACTCTGGCGACGCTTGGCTTTGCGACGGATCTCCTTGTTGATCCGGCTCCGGTGTGGGAAAACACAAACTCGATTCATTTTCCGAAGGGCGTGGGATGCGGATAGGCAGGGGAGGTATCGCCGGCGGGTGGCCGGGCATCGCTGTGTGCGCCGCGCTTGCGCTGCCTGCGGGTGCGATGGCGGCAGACGCCGGCCCCCTGCGCATCCTTGCCCATGAACCGTTTCACCCGCTGCCCGTTGTCGTGAACGGATCGGCCAAACCGTCGGCCGGCAGTCTTCGCACCTTCAGGTTCGACGCCTTCGGACGCCGCTTCAGCCTGCTGCTGGAACCCAACGAACGCCTGACACCCGCGGTATCCGCCGAAGGCCCATCTCTGTCGCTGTATCAGGGCACGGTCGAAAACGTACCCGGCTCCTGGGCGCGGCTGAGCGCGAAAGGCCAGACCATCCGCGGGGCATTCTGGGACGGACGCGAGCTGTACCTGGTGGATTCCGCCGCCGCCGTCGACCCGGCGGCAGACACGGACGACACGGTCATCTTCCGGCTGTCGGACACCGAAGTGCCCGCCGGCACCACCTTCTGCAGCGATGACCCCGCCGCGGGCATGTCGGGCAAGGCGGCGTACACGCAGATGCTGCATGAATTGAAGAGCACGCCGGTGATCATGCAGGCCGCGGGCGCCACGCTGCGGCTGGAGATTTCCGCGATCGCCGATGCCCTCTTCCGCAATCGCTACGCCAGCGATCAGCAGGCGCGCGACGAGATCCTGAACCGCATCAACATCGTCGACGGCATCTACAGCTCGCAGCTGCAGGTCGAGATCCAGGTGCCGACGATGAACATCGGCGACGACGACGTCGCCGGCCGGCTCTCGACCACCGTGAATGCCAGCAATCTCATCGAGGACCTGGGACGACTGCGCCGGAGCACGCCCGTCCTGCGCGCCCGTGGACTGACGCACCTGTTCACCGGACGCGATCTGGACGGCTCCACCGTGGGCATCGCTTTCAACGGTCGCCTCTGCGACGCGCAATACAGCACCGGTCTCACGCAGACCAGCACCTTCACCACGCTCGACGCCCTCGTCACCGCGCACGAGATCGGGCATGTGTTCGGCGCCCCCCATGACGGAAGCGGCGCATGCACGAACACGGCGACGGGTCAGTACCTCATGTCGCCGTCCGTCGGCACGAATGTCTCATCGTTCTCCGACTGCAGCCTTGCGCAGATGCGACCGCGCATCGCATCCGCAAACTGCCTGCTGCCCCTGATCGCCCCCGATCTGGAAATACCGGCCGACCTCGGCACGAGCAATCACGTCGTCGGCGAGTCGTTCGACTGGGCATTGACCATCACCAACAAGGGCGGTTCGATCGCCTACGGCAGCAGCGCCACGCTGGAAGTGCCTCCGGTGGTATCGATCCGGGAGGCATTCGTCGTCGGCGGCACCTGCACCGCGAGTCCCGTCGGTCGCGTGCAATGCTCGGTAGGCGACATTCCCGCCGGCGGCAGCCGCGTGGTGAATCTGAAGATGGCCAGTGACGTGCTCGGCAGCAATTCGATTTCGGCGCGGGTCTTCGCACCCGACGAAACGCAGACCGCCAACAACCTGGGCGACGGCACGCTCGTCATCGATCCGAAGGCGCCCGACGCCGTGAGCACGCCCAGCCAGGGGCCGCGGAACGGCGGCGGCTCGATCGATGCGCTGTGGCTGGCCTTCCTCGGCGCGCTCGCCGGACTGCGACGCCGCCGCGCGTCGAACGCCTCGCGTTAGCAGAAGTCCGCGCGCCCGCGCAGCCTTGAAATTCCTGCATCGCGCCATCAGTTCTGGCGCTACATTCCCCGCTGTCGTTTCGAGGTATCCAGCGCTTTCACAGGCGAGGCTATGGATTACAAGGACTATTACAAGATCATGGGCGTCGAGCGCGACGCGAAACCGGAGGACATCAAGAAGGCCTACCGGCGGCTCGCGCGCAAATTCCATCCGGACGTGAGCAAGGAAGCGAACGCCGAAACGAAGTTCAAGGAAGTGCAGGAAGCCTACGAAGTCCTCAAGGATCCGGAAAAGCGCGCCGCCTACGATCAGCTCGGCTCGAACTGGCGACAGGGTCAGAACTTCACGCCGCCGCCCGACTGGGGTCGCGACTTCGAATTCACGACGAACTTCGGCGGTCGCGAGGATTCCGGCTTCAGCGATTTCTTCTCCTCGCTCTTCGGCGCACACAGCCCGTTTCGCGGCCAGCGCGGCGGCTTCGGCGGCGGTTTCGAATCCGCCGGCGAAGATCACGCAGCGAAGATCGCCATCGATCTCGAAGACGCCTTCCGCGGCGGCGCGCACACCATCGAACTCAAGGCGCCGCAGCTCGACGAGCAGGGTCGCGTCACGGTCAAACCGCGCACGCTCAAGGTCACGATTCCTGCCGGCGTGATCGAAGGACAGAAGATCCGTCTCGGCGGTCAGGGCAGTCCTGGCGCCGGCGGCGGTCGCGCGGGCGATCTGTACCTGGAGATCGGCTTCAAGCCACATCGACTGGTCCAGGCCGAAGGACGCGACATCACGCTGACGTTGCCGATCGCGCCGTGGGAAGCGGCACTCGGCGCCACGGTGCCGACACCCACGTTGGCCGGTACGGTCGATCTGCGCATTCCGCCGAACGCCAAGGCCGGCCAGAAGCTGCGACTGCGCGGACGCGGCCTGCCCGGACCGACGCCCGGCGATCAGTACGTGATCCTCAAGATCGTGCTGCCGCCGGCGGATACGGAGAAGGCGAAGGAACTCTACGAACGGATGCAGACCGAATTGCCGTTCGATCCGCGCGCGGAGTTGGAGAAGAAGTAGGCACCTGGTTTTCGGGCTACAGCTGCACTGGCGTCTTTTCCCCTGTAGGTCAGGCTTTAGCCTGACTGTTTTCAGGCCGGCCGTGACCGAAGGGAATCCCGCGGGAAAGCCGGCCCCACAGCAAGAAAAGCAAGCAGCCGCCAACCTAGTGCTTCAAACCCTGCTGATGATCCAGCAGGTACGCCACACGTCGCAGGATCGCGATATCCACGTGCGGCTTCTCGATGAAATCGACTGCACCTTCGCGCATCGCCGTCACCGCGGCGCGCACATCGGATTCTTCACCGAGCAGGATGATGGGCGGCGTCGTGCCGTTGGCGCGCAGCACGCGCAACAGATCGAGACCCGACATGCCGGGCAATGCGACTTCGGTAATCAGACAGCCCAGCGCGCCGTTGCGACCGGCGAGATAGCTCTCGGCGCTGTCGAAATCACGGATCTCGGCATCGAGCGGGCTGAGCAGCGAGCAAAGCGTTCGGCGGTCCCTTGCGTCGGCTTCGATTACTGCAACGATGGGGCGTGTGACCACGGAGGCTCTGAAACAAAAAAAGCGGCCACGGCCACTATCCAAGAGACATCCGAGCCGCAGGGAGGATTGGGGGCGGTGGAATCGCTTGAGGGCCGTGGTCGCATGGGCGCTATGTTTCTGCTTGCGACCCCTCGCGAGAAATTCGCACTTGTACTTAAAAAGAATATGCAAAGCGCGTCATGCAACGCACGCACCGCAAGTGCAATGCCGCAAGAGTAAGTGATGCGATGAAACGGCGTTGATGGAATGAGGTAGGCGAGTCGTGCGTGTGCTCGCAACGCATCAATCAATAGAGAAGAAAACGAGAGGCCGCAAAGACCGCATAAAAGAAATCATGGTTCGAAAAAATCGCTTTCTTTTTTGCGGTCTTTTGCGGCAATTCTCTCGCTCCTTACGCCTGCCCGACTTCGAGCACCATGCGCACGAGGTGTGCGAGCGACGATGCCTGCATCTTCTCCATCACGCGTGCACGATGGATTTCCACCGTGCGCTGGCTCAGCTTCAGATCGCCGGCGATGACCTTGTTCGCCTTGCCGTGCACGACCAGATCGAGCACTTCGCGTTCGCGCGGCGTCAGCGTCTCGAGTCGATGGCGGATGTCGTTGCGCTCGCCGAGCGCGGCACGATTGTTGCCGTCCTTCTCCAGCGCCTGGTTGATGCGATCGATCAGGTCCTGATCGCGAAACGGCTTCTGGATGAAGTCGACGGCGCCCGCCTGCATTGCTTCGACCGCCATCGGCACGTCGCCGTGACCAGTGATGAAAATGATCGGCAGGATCGAATGGCGTTCGTTGAGTTTCTGCTGCAGTTCCAGGCCCGACATGCCTGGCATGCGGATGTCAAGCACCAGGCAGCCGGGACGATCTTCGCTGTAGGCCTCCAGGAATTCCTGTCCCGAGCCGAAGGTCTCGACCGCCTGGCCGACCGAGCGCAGCAGCAGTTTCAGTGCATCGCGCACTGCTGAGTCGTCATCGACCACGAAAATGGTCGGACGTGCGTTATTTGAATTTGGCCTCATCGCTCAACTCCCTGCTGGCGCCGGCGCTGCCGGCAACGTGAAAAAGAAACGTGCTCCGCCGCCCGGATTGGCGCTGCACCACAGCTTGCCGCCGTGGGCACGCACGATCGAACGGCTGATGGACAGCCCCAGCCCGGTGCCGCCGGGCTTGGTGGTGAAGAAAGGATTGAACAGCTCTGCGCTCGCCGCGGCCACGACGCCCGCCCCCCGATCGGCGACCATGAATTCGACATCGCCTTCGGCATCGATCTGCGTACGCAGCAGGATCTCGCGCTGCGGCTCGGCGATCTCCTGCATGGCATCGATGCTGTTGCGTACCAGGTTGAGAATGACCTGCTGGATCTGCACGGCATCGGCCTTCACGAACGGCGGATCGCTGCACGGCTCCAGTCGCAGGCGCACGCCGTGATGATGGGCGTCGGTCTGCGCCAGCATCATCACGTCCTCGATCAGGCGATTGGCCTCGATCGGCTCGCGGCGCACCTCGCGATTCTTGACGAAGCTGCGCAGGCGGCGAATGACTTCACCCGCGCGCAGCGCCTGCGTACTGATCTGATCCAGCGCATAGTTGATCTCGCTCATCTCCACATCGCCCGTCGCCATCAGACGCTGACACGCCTGCGCGAAGGTCGCGATGGCGGTCAGCGGCTGGTTCACTTCGTGCGCGATGCCCGCGGCCATTTCGCCCATGGTCGAGATGCGGCCGAAGTGGGCGATGCGATCCTGCATCTGGCGCGCTTCGTCTTCGGCGCGGCGGCGATCGGTGATGTCGTGCAGCGTGCCGACCTGCCGCAATGCACGCCCTTCGGGTCCGAACGTCGTCTGTGCGATGTGATGGACGTAGCGCAGCGACCCGTCGGGATGAATGATGCGGTACTCGATGTCGGCCGTGGGCGCCCGGGCGGGGAGTTCGGCGCGCTTCTGCTGCCAGCGCGTGCGGTGGGCCGCGTGCACCATCGGTTCGAGGTATTCGTACACGCCGATATAGCGCTCGCCGTAGCGACGGCCGAGCACGCGGTACAGATGCGGCGACCAGTAGTCCTCGAAGCGGCCATCGAAGTGCACCACGTAGTTGCCGAGGTTGGCGATCTCCTGCGCGATGGTCAGCTGGGCTTCGCTGCGCCGCAGGGCCTCTTCGGCATTGCGCCGTACCGTGATGTCGCGAATGAAACCGGCAAAGCGCGGCGGGTCGGTGCCCTGCACGCGACCGATGGCGAGTTCCGCCGAGAACTCGCTGCCGTCGCGCCGTTTCGCCAGCAGCTCGCGGCCGATGCCGACGATGCGCGGCTCGCCGGCTTCGATGTATTGCCGCAGATAGTCGTCGTGCTGCGAACGATAGGGTTCGGGCAGCAGGATGTTCACCTTGAGCCCGACGACGTCCTCTTCCTTGTAGCCGAACATGCGTTCGCCCGCATGGTTCAGCAGTTCGATGCGCCCTTCGTGATCGAACAGCACCACCGCGTCGACTGCCGCATCGAGCACGGCCTGGAACTCACGTTCCAGACGCTGGGCCCGCTCCTCCTGCGGCTCGGCGACTCGAAGTAACGTCATGAAAGGATTCTAACCAATGATCGCCGCCACAAGACTAGGGGTCGCGGGCAACCGTGCCCGCACCTGTCGCCTGTTGTCGTTCGGCGCTGTAATCTTCGCCCCACATGGACTCCACGACTGTCCTGTTGATCGACGCTCACCCGGAAGACGAGCAACTCATTCGTGAGGAACTCGCCGAACTGCGTTCCGGCCCGTACCAGCTCGACGTCGCGCGCACCTTCGCCGAGGGCCTTGCCCGCATCCGGCAGGGACATCTCGATGTCATCCTGGTCGACCTGAATCTCCCCGACAGCCTCGGCATCACCACGTTCCTGCGATTGCAGCCGAAGGCGAATACTTATCCCGTCATCGTGCTCGTCGGCCAGGCCGATGAGGACCTGGGCATCGAAGCCGTCGAACGGGGCGCGCTCGACTACCTCATCAAGCAGCAGGTGGTCAGCAATCTGCTCGGCAAGGCGCTGCGCTATGCGACTGAGCGTACCCATACCCTGCTCGCGTTGAAGGCATCGGAAACACGCTATCGCGAGCTGTATGAGAATGTGGTAGCCGGCGTCTTCCAGACGACGCCCGACGGCCACTTCATGGCCGCCAACCCGGCGCTGGTCAGACTGCTCGGCTATGCCGCCGAGGACGAACTGCTCGAACTCAACATCGCCCGCGACCTCTACATGTATGCCGAGGATCGCGACAACTGGATGCGCGCCATGGCGGCGGCCGGCGAGATCCGCAATGCCGAGCTGGTGCTGCGGCGCAAGGACGGCAAGCGCATCGTGGTGCTGGAGAACTCGCGCGCGGTACGCAACGAACAGGGACGCACCATCTATTACGAAGGCACCCTGACCGACATCACCGAGGCGCACGAACTTTCGCGCCAGCTTTCCTACGAGGCCAGCCACGATGCGCTGACCGGCCTGATCAATCGCCGCGAGTTCGAGTCGCGCCTGCAAAGCGCGCTGGACACCGCGCAGTCGAACAACGCCGCGCATGCGCTGTGTTACGTGGATCTCGATCAGTTCAAGGTCATCAACGACAGCTGCGGCCACGTCGCCGGCGACGAACTGCTGCGGCAGCTCGCGCAGACGCTGCAGGAGCGCGTGCGCAGCAACGACACGCTCGCGCGCCTCGGCGGCGACGAATTCGGATTGCTGCTGCACAACTGTTCGCTGGAGGACGCGACCGCCGTTGCCACGGGCCTGCTGCGCGCCGTCGAGCAGCACCAGTTCGTCTGGGGCAACAGCACCTTCTCGGTCGGCGCCAGCATCGGCGTCGTACCGGTGACCGGCGCATTCCGCCGCATCACCCAGCTGCTGCAGGCGGCCGATGCGGCGTGCTACGCGGCGAAGGATCAGGGACGCAATCGCATCCATGTCTATCGCGAAGACGACAGCGTCGCGGCGCAGCGCCACGGCGAGATGCAGTGGGTCGCACGCGTGAAGCAGGCGCTGGCGGAAAACCGCTTCTTCCTCGAAGCGCAGGCGATCGTTCCCGTCGCCAGCAACATCGGCGGCGTGCGCAACTACGAGCTGCTGCTGCGCATGCGCGACGAATCGGGACGCATCGTGCCGCCGGGCGCGTTCCTGCCATCCGTCGAACGCTACAACCTGTCGCAACGACTGGATCGCTGGGTCATCACTGCGGCACTGCAGTGGCTGGCATCGAACCGCCAGCGCGCCGAACGCGTCGCACGGTTGTTCGTGAACCTGTCGGGCGATTCGCTCGGCGATCCGCAACTGCTCGAATTCATCCGCGGCCTGTTGCGCGAATCGCATGTATCGCCGCACAAGATCGGCTTCGAGATCACCGAGACGGCGGCCATCGGCAATCTCTCGCGCGCCAACCAGCTCATCTCGGGACTGCGCGCACTCGGCTGCGCCTTCAGTCTCGACGACTTCGGCAGCGGCGTTTCATCGTTCGCCTATCTCAAGGCATTGAGCGTCGACTTCCTCAAGATCGACGGCCTGTTCGTCGGCAACATCATCACCGACCCGGTCGATCTGGAGATGGTGCGCTCCATCACCGACATCGGCCACGCGATGGGCAAGAAGGTCGTCGCCGAATCCGTGGAGAGCGTGGCCGTGATGGACAAGCTGCGCGACATCGGCGTCGACTATGCGCAGGGTTTCGCGGTGGGGATGCCGGGGGCGTTGGAAGAGATCGGAAAGTAGGAAAGAACGAAGGAGTGACGAAAGTCACGAGGGTCACGAAAGTCACGAGGGTGATGAGCTTCAGAAGTCAGCCGACGCATTGCGCACCTTCGTGACTTCCGTGACCCTCGTGACTTTCGTCACTCCCTCATGAACTCCGCACAGGCGACTCCGCGAGTTCGCCGACGACCGTGGTCCAGCGCCGTACGTACCAGCGCTTGACGAGCCCGTTCTTCACGTAGGGATCTTCGGCGGCGAAGCGTTCGGGCACGGCAGCGGAATCGCAGTTGAAGAACGGCACGCCGCCATCGGCGGGCGCGGCGAGCGCGCCGCCGGCCAGCAGTTCGCCGCGGGTAGCCGATTGCCAGGCGCGGTTCAGGTGCTCGGTGCGGAACTGGGCGCGTCGTTCGAGATAGTCGGGCACGAATTCGTAGAACAGCAGGTAGTGCATCGTTTCTCCTTCAGAGGAGCTGGCGCGCCTGCTCCTGCAGGCTCCGGATGGTCTGGCGGATCTCGTCGCTCGAGGTGCCGCTGGCAAGAATCGCGCGCGAAACGTTCGGCAGTACGCGACCCTTCGCCGCCGGCATGCGTTTCAGCACGTCCTGCATCGTGGCCCCTTGCGCGCCGACACCCGGGGCAAGGATGAAGGCGGACGGCAGGGCCGCAACGGTCTCCGCCGCATCGTCGCAGGTCGCGCCCACGACGGCGCCGATCGGACCGAGTCCTTCGCCCCAGGCGCGATTGCGTTCGGTGATGAGCCGCGACAGGTTGCCGGCGACGGTTTCGCCATTGGGCAGCTTCGCGAGCTGCAGATCGCGACCTTCGGGATTCGATGAGCGCACGACCACGAACACGCCGCCCTCGTTGCGAAGGGCGATCGCCAGAAATTTCTCCAGCGCCGCGAAACCCAGGTAGGCATGCGTGGTGACGGCATCGACGCGCAGCGGCGTCGCTGCCGAGAAATAACCCTCTGCATACGCCTCGGCCGTCGTGTCGATGTCGCCGCGCTTGCCATCGATCAGCACCATCACCTCGCGCGCGCGCGCCAGCTTCGTCAGCTCCTCCAGGGCACGAAAGCCTGCGCTGCCGAAGCGCTCGAAGAACGCCGACTGCGGCTTGATGATCGACAACTCGAACTGCGCCGCTGCGAGCACGCGCTTGCCGAACTCGAATGCGCCTTCGGCGGAATCCGGCAATCCGCAGCTTTTCAGCAGCGATGCGGAGGGATCGATGCCGACACACAGCGGGCTGTGGGCGGCGATGGCGGCTTGCAGGCGTGCGGCGAATGACATGGCGGTTGCGGTAGATGGCGGATGGCGGGCGGTATTGTGAACGGTTTCTGCTGCGGGTACCGGGGTTCCTTTTGCAGACAGATGAGGCCTGTAGGTCAGGCTTTCCCGCGGGATTCCTTCGGTCACAGCCTGACTCCTCAGAAGCCGGCTGAAGCCGGCCCCACAGCCAGGGGCGGGCTCTGGAACCCGCCCGCCCGATACGTCAGGACCAGGGTATCGCGCACGCCGCCCGCGCCTTCCGGCTGGATCGGCGTGGTTTCATGAATCACGCGTGCGTCATCGAGCAGCAGCGTCGTCCAGGGTTCGACCATCGTAAACCGCACGCCGGCGGTTCCCCGCGCTTCGAACACGCGCGTTTCGCCGCCGCGGACCTGGTGTCGCTGCACGAGCGTCACGGCAACGTAGTCCACGCCGTCGCGATGCGCGCCTTCGGGCGTCGGTCGACCGATGCCCTCGGCCGTGTCGATCCGGAACTGATGCGCTTCGATGTACCAGCGATCGACGGGACGGGTTCGCGTGAACGCGGCACCGAGCCCGGCGAGGAATTTCTGCCAGACCGGGTTGTTCACGACCTCCGGTTCGATGGGCTCGAACCAGCGCTCCATGCCGCCGTGCAGGGCGTTGTAGTCGGTTGGCTGCCAATGCGCGCGATGCGGCGCCTGTTCGAGCCGGCCGCTCGACGTCTCGTAGACGAAGCAGCTGTGGCGACGGTAACGATAGCGTCCGCCGTCGCGCAGATACGTGTCGCGCGGCAGGCGTTCCCAGAAGCGGCCGAGTTCGTCCAGGGCACGAGCCGGCGAGTGCAGTTGATGCTCGACCTGCACGGGGGTCAGCAACGCACAACCGAACTCCTGCAATGCCCCGACGGCATCCTCACCGCGCAATAACACGTTGCACTCCACGACGATTCCCGGCGCGAATTCTCGCACGCCGACAACGGATCGTTGCCACACAGTTGCGCGCGAAATCGGTGATCGCCGCATACGCGCCCGGGCATCACTGGCGTTTTTCCCGGAGCCCGACAAATCCTGACGGGGCGATACGCCAGGCTTGCGACCTTCCAATTCGCCGGAGACATCGATGATCCTCTCCAGGAACATTTTCGCTGCGGCCATCGCGCTCGGGAAGTGCTGCGGTAACCTTTTTGTGGGGCCGGCTTCAGCCGGCCTCTTTGTCAGAGTCAGGCTGTGACCGAAGGAAATCCCGCGGGAAAGCCTGACCTACAGCAAGAAAAAGCAGCGGCCCTCCTCGCTTATCTTCGCAACTCGACCATCGCCGGCTCATATCCCTTGCTGCGCAACCAGTCGCGCAGCGCGAATCCCGTTCCGGCCGGCCAGTAGAAACATTCGTCGAACGGCACGTGCCGGTGATCATCGAGTTCTTCGTTGAGCGCGACCGTGCCTGACGCGAGCACGTGGTAGGCGATGATGACCTGGTTCATGCGCTCGAAGGGATAGACGCCGATGAGCGTCGGTTCCGCGGCGGCGTCGAGGTTCAGTTCTTCCTTGACCTCGCGGATCGCGCATTGCGCCGGGCTTTCGCGCTGTTCCAGAAACCCGGTGATCAGGCCGAAGAAGCTCCGGCTCGGCCAGGCACGATTGTGGGCAAGAACGATCCTGCCCTCGTGCTCGACGACGGCGGCCACCACCGGCGTGGGATTGTCGTAATAAATGAACCCGCAGGGGCGCGAACAGACGCGGCGCGGCTCGCGATCGACGGTCGAATCCACCAGCGGCGCCGCGCATTTCGGACAATAGACGAAGGTCATCGGATTGGCAGTGCTCTTTACTTGTCCAGCTCGTCAGCCTTCGCCTCATCGGCCCTGGCTTCGGCTTCCTTGCCCATCTCGTTGTAGATGTCCGCGCGACGGTAGTAGCCGTCCGGATCCTGCGGCGCGAGCGCGATGGCCTTGTTGGCATCCTCGAGCGCCTTGTCCTTCTTCTCGAGCGACAGGTAGACGCGCGCGCGGTTGAGATAGCCCAGCGAATCGTTCGGCGCCAGCTCGACGTATTTGCTCGCGTCCTCGAGCGCGGCGTCGAACTTGCCCGACGAATCGCGCGCCCGGGAGCGCAGCAGGTACAGGTCGGCACGGTTCGGCTCCGCATCGATGGCCTTGCGCAGGATCGACACGGCTTCCTCGGGCTTGCCCTTGGACAACGCGGCCTGCGCCTGCGCCAGCAGTTCGTCGCCGGTCTTGCTGCCCTGCGCGTAAACGCCGATCGGCACCGTGACAGCAAGCATCAGCAAGGAAAGGATTCGTACCGCCATCCTTGACGCGCACTCGATACGCATGGCTGCATCCCCCGAAGACTGGTGTTGTTGAAAGTATGTGGGGCCCGGCGCTCGCCGGAGCTGCGGCGATTATGCGCTCAGGGAACGGGCGGAGGGGAGATGCGCCGCCCATTGACCAGTCACCGGAATCAGCAGCGTCGCGCCCGGCGCTGCGTTTCCAGGTCGCGCTTGCGTTCCTTGAGCCGCTCGCCCTGCCTGGCCGAGTAGCCGGCCCGCATCGTCGAGGCGATCTTGCGCAGTGACTGGTCGATGCGGGCGCAGGCTTCCGCCCGGGTGTCCTTCGCCTCGATGGCTGTCCGCCGCGGCGAGGACGCAGCCCTGGTCGTGACCGGCTGCGCGGGCACGGTGGTCATTACGCTGACCGAATCGAGATCGGGCGAATAGGGTTCGCTGTCCGGTCCGCAGGGCCGGTCCGCAAACACGACACCCGCGGCGGTTTCGCAACGATAGATGGGACGCTCGGCCGCCAGCACCGAACCCGTCAACGAAAAGCCACCGACCACGACGATCCACGCAAGCCTGCACACGATCCTTCTCCTGCGGCTGGTACCGGGCAGATCGTGCGTGTCCCGCCAGTGCGCGGGCAGCGAATTTCTGGTGGATTCCGGGAGAAACTGGCGGCAGCGATTCCTTCGGGACGGGGTCCGTACCTGATCACGCCACCAGGCTTTGCTCGACTCGCGCGATCAGTGCCCGGTCGTCGTGATCCCAGGGATGGAAGCCGGGCCGGTAGAAGCTGAGATAGGGGCGGAATATCTTGCGCACGATGCCGGGCCGGCCCAGCAGGTACTTCGCGACGCGCCACCAGGTGCCGGCCGAATTCATCCCATCCTGGCGGCAGAAGTCGGCCATGTGGCGAAAGTTCGCTTTCCAGAACAGCAGGCTCACGAGGAGCATCACCTTGCAGCGGATGAAATAGCATCGCGCCGCGGACAGGTTCTTGGTGGCCGCCACGTAGGTGTCATAGGCGACGCTCTTGTGTTCGATCTCTTCGATGGCGTGCCATTGCCACAGCTTGAGCACGTCCGGCGGCGCTCCGGGAAGCGGATCGGCATCGGTCAGCAGCGCATGCGCCAGGATCGCCGTGAAATGCTCCAGCGCGACCGTCATGGCCAGCTGGCCGATCGGATGACGGGAGCGCGCGATATCCAGCCGCTTGCGCGTGTGTTCGTCCATGCGTGCGGTGCTGTAGCCCGCCTGCCTGATCAATTTATTGAAGGCGACATGCTCGCGCGTGTGCATGGCCTCCTGCTGGACGAAGGCGTTGATCTGTTCCCCGAGCCCGGACCCGACCTCATCGCGATAACGCCGCACCGACTCGATGAAGAACGTCTCCCCTTGCGGAAACGTCACGGACAGGGCGTTGAACCACGCCGTCGCGACCGGATCGCCGCCGTGCCACCAGCGCGCGGTGTTCGCGTGCTCGCGAACAGGCAGTGCGCGCGAGGTGATTCGAAGATCGGCAGGGGTGGCTGCAGGTGACCCGCTCATGCCGCAGATATAACGGTCTCGTCGAAAGCGTTGTCAATACTCCGGCTGTGGGTCAGGCTTCAGCCTGACTCTGAAAGAGGCCGGCTGAAGCCGGCCCCACAGCAAGGCTCCTACTGCAGCGCAGCGATGCGCTCGGCCTGGTTGCGCAGCAGCCGGCCGAAACCGACGGAATCGTACAGGCGATGCAGCGCATCGAGATTCGGACGACGCCGGCGCAGGTCGTGCAGCGTCACCTGCAATGGAATGTCGCAGGCGATGCCGGTGAGCTTGCGCGCGAGAAAGACCGAATCGCGGTGATCGCGCAGCTGGCCGCAGACGAAGCCGGCGTTACGCAGCTTGAGTCGCAGCACGCTGTCGAGATTGTCGTAGAGCTGGGACACCGATTCGTAGTGACGGAACAGCATCGACGCCGTCTTGCGGCCGATGCCGGGCACGCCGGGAATGTTGTCGACCGCATCGCCCATCAATGCCAGGAAGCAGGCCATGCGCTCGGGCACGACGCCGAAACGTTCGGCAATGTCGGCGTAGCGATAGCGGCGATCGTCGAGGTAGTCCCAGTACTCGTCGCCGTGGCGTACGAGCTGCGTCAGATCCTTGTCGCGCGAGACGATCACCACGGGCTTGGCACTCGCACGCGCCTGGGTCGCGAGCGTGCCGATGATGTCGTCGGCCTCGTAGTCGCCGCCGCAGAAGCTAGCGATGCCCATGGCGCGGCACACCTGCCGGCACAGCAGGAATTGGCGCTTCAGTTCGAGAGGCGCCGGTTCGCGATTCGCCTTGTAGGGCGGATACAGCAGGCTGCGGAAGGAGTTCGCCGTACGCTCGTCGAAGGCCACGGCGATGTGGCCGGGGCGCACCTGTTCGAGCAGATCGCCGAGGAAGCGCGCGAAGCCGTGCATGGCATTGACGGGATTGCCGTCGAAGTCGACGACGTTGTTCGGCACCGAATGCCAGGCGCGGAAGACGAAGATCGACGCGTCGATCAGGAACAGCGAGTCGCTGGAGGGATGGCGGCCGGGGGAGGAGGGGGGTACAAAAAAAACCAACGCGCCGCTACAAGAAAAACCCGGGCGCGGACTTCCCCCCTCCCCCCCCCCGCCGTGACCCGCGATCCGCTACTGCAGGATGCCGTGCTGCTTCAGACGCGCGTGCAGCGGGCTCGAACGCGGGAAGTGCGCGAGCAGGTATTCCATCTGGTCGGCCAGCACGCGCCGGCTCTTCAGGTAGATGTATTCGGCATAGGTCGGCGTGAACGGCACGGCGATGAGCTGCAGGCCCGCCTGCTCCGGCGTCTTCGACGCCTTGAGGTTGTTGCAGCGCCGGCAGGCCGTGACGACATTGGTCCACTTGTCGCGTCCACCCTGACTCAAGGGGCGGACGTGATCGCGAGAGAGCTGGTTCGCCGGAAAACGCTGGCCGCAATACAGGCACAGATGCGCGTCGCGCTTGAACAGGGTCTGGTTGTTCAGCGGCGGGGTGTAGTCCTGGCGCAGGTTGCCGGGGTTATGCGTGTGACCGATCGTCGCGATGATCGAGTTCACTTCGACGGTGGTCTGCAATCCCGTGCGGGCGTTGGTGCCGCCGTACAGCGTGTAGAGCTGCGTGCCGCAGGTGTAGGCCACCTGTTCCGTGTGATACAGCCGTACCGCGTCCCTGTAATCGATCCATTCCAGGGGCATACCTGACACATCTGTGCGCAGGATCTCTTGATTCAAGTTGTACGGGTGTTGCACGACTTAAGAATCAGTACGGCCCGGCCCTACTTTGACCCGGCCTTCAGTAGCGACTCGCGGCCAAAGATACGCGACCAATATGGAAATATTCAACGGGGCAAGTGGTTCTGGAGGAAGGGGAAAGGCGGCAGGTGTGGGGTCGGGACAACGGGGTCTTTGGCAACGCCCTCCACCCGTCCCTTCCGCAGACTGGCGGAGGGGCAGTGCGCCGATTGTTGGCGCCGGTCATTCTTCCGTTCCTCCGTCTTCTTCGCTGCCGCTCAGTTCCCGCTCGATCTGCTCGATGCTGGGCAGGCTGGACTGCAATTCCGCCGGCAGCGACTCCACGAGTTGGTATTCCGAAACGCCGAGCGGTTTGTTCACGTCGCGCAGCGCGTATTCGGCGACTACCTTGTTCTTGGCCCGGCACGACACCATGCCGATGGTGGGATTGTCTTGCGTGCGCGACCAGTTGTGCTCGATGGCCTTGGCCGCATACCACTTGCGGGTTTCCGGGCCCGGCAGTTTGCCCAGCAGCGCCAACTGGTGATACCACGGCAATTGTGCAAGCACCTCTTGCACGAATTGTCCGTCCGGCCATGCCTCCGCAAAAGCGCGCATGTACTTGAGGTTGCGCTGGGAAAAACCCTTCATTTCCGGAAAGGCCGTGCGCAGATCCTGCGAAAGTCGTTCGATGACCTTCGCACCCCAGCCCTGCTCGGCCTGTCGCATCAGGATGTCGCGCCCGATCTGCCAGTTTGACGGGCTTCTCGCTCATGGCTTCTTCCTTGAAGCATTCTTCGCCTGCGACTTCGAGGCTCGCGCCTCTCCCTCAGTGTCCGCCCTCCAGCGACTTCACCGCCTGGATCATCTCCACCATCACCTTCTGGGCGTCGCCGTACACCATGTTGGTGTTGTCGGCGAAAAAGAGCTCGTTCTCGACGCCGGAGTAGCCCTTGCCCTGGCCGCGCTTGATGACGTAGACCTGCCTGGCCTGGTCGACGTTGAGGATCGGCATGCCGTAGATCGGCGAGGACTTGTTGGTCCGGGCGGCCGGATTCACGGTGTCGTTGGCGCCGATGACGATGGCGACGTCGGCGTCCTTGAACTCGCCGTTGATGTCTTCCAGGTCGTAGATCATGTCGTAGGGCACGCCGGCTTCGGCCAGCAGCACGTTCATGTGGCCGGGCATGCGACCGGCAACCGGATGAATCGCGAACTTCACTTCGACGCCGGCATCGGTCAGCAGCTTCACGAACTCGTACAGCTTGTGCTGCGCCTGCGCCACCGCGAGGCCATAGCCCGGCGCAATGATCACCTTCGACGCATAGCGCATGTTCACGGCGGCATCGCCGGCTTCGGCAGGCTTCATCGATCCCTTGATCTCGCCCTGCTGTTCGTCGCCCGTCGCGCCGAAGTTGCTGAAGATCACGTTCGAGACGCTGCGGTTCATGGCCTTCGCCATCAAAAGCGTCAGCAGCGTGCCGGCCGAACCGACCACCATGCCGGCGATCATCAGCGCCGGGTTCTGCAGCACATAGCCTTCGAAGCCCACAGCGAGTCCGGTGAAGGCGTTGTAGAGCGAGATCACGACCGGCATGTCGGCGCCGCCGATCGGCATGGTCATGAGCACGCCGAAGACGAGCGCGAGACCGAAGAACACGGCGACGACCTGCGGCGAGGCATGGCCGTGTTCGGCGAAGACGATGAAGAGTCCCAGACCCAGCGTGATCAGGAACAGCGCACCGTTCAGCACCTGCTGGCCCTTGATGCGCCACGTGCCGTTGATCTTGCCGTCGAGCTTGGCCCACGCGATCAGCGAGCCCGACAGCGAGATCGAACCGATCAGCGCGCCGATGATGGTGACGACCAGCGGCACCGTCTGATGCTCGGCGCCCGGACGCAGCAGTTCGACTGCCGCGATCGCCGCCGCCGCACCGCCGCCCATGCCGTTGTACAGCGCGACCATCTGCGGCATCGCCGTCATGGCGACGCGCTTGCCGCTCCACCAGGCCCACAGCGTGCCGACGCCGAGTGCAGTCGCAGCGAGCGCAATGTTGGTCGTCAGGTGCGGCTGCGCAGCTTCATTGATGCCGAACACGTACAGGAAGCTGGCCAGCGTTGCGACCAGCATGCCGACGCCGGCGACGACGATGCCTGACCGCGCCGTCACCGGCGAGGACATGCGCTTCAGCCCGTAGATGAACAGGAACGCCGCAGCGATGTAGCTGGTATCGATGATGAGTTGGGGATTCACTTCTTCGCTTCCTCGCCCGGCTTCTTCTTGTCGCTCGGCTTGAACATTTCCAGCATGCGCTCGGTCACGACGTAGCCGCCGGCGGCGTTGCCCGCGCCGAGCAGCACGCCGAGAAAGCCGATGACCTGCTCCGTCGTCGTCGTTGCGTTCAGCAGCGCATACATCGCGCCGACCACGACGATGCCGTGCACGAAGTTCGATCCCGACATCAGCGGCGTGTGCAGGATCGCCGGCACGCGGCCGATGATCTCGTAGCCGGTGAAGGCTGCGAGCATGAAGATGTAGAGGGCCACGAAGCCCGTGAGTGTCGTCGTCAGGTCCATGTTTTCATCTCGTCAGATCGGAGAATTGCCGCAAAAAGGCGCAAAAGAACTCAAATAGAAAAGCTGTCGATTTCCTGTTTTGCGTGCCTTTGCGCCTTTTTGCGGCCCTTAATCTTCTTCAGCCCTCGACCGCCTTCTTCGCGGCCTCGTTCTTGATCTCGCCCGCGTGCGTCAGCGCGGTCTTCGCCAGCACTTCGTCGTTCCAGTCGAGGTTGATCGCCTTGTCCCTGAGGAACAGCTCGATCAGGTTGAACTGGTTCTTCGCATACAGTTCGCTGGCGTGTTCGCCGAGCATGCTCGGTACGTTGAGCGGGCCGACGATCGTCACCTGGCCGACCTGCACGGTTTCGCCCGGCTTCGTGTACTCACAGTTGCCGCCGCCTTCGGCGGCGAGATCGACGATCACGGCGCCGGCCTTCATGCCATCGACCTGCGCCTTGCTGATCAGCTTGGGCGAAGGGCGGCCGGGGATCGACGCGGTGGTGATGATGACGTCGGCCTGCTGGATGTGCTTGGTGACGACGGCGGCGACCTTGTCCTTCTCTTCCTGCGTCAGCTCGCGCGCGTAACCGCCGGCACCGCGTGCATCGACGCCGGTATCGACGAACTTGGCGCCGAGCGATTCGGCCTGTTCCTTCGTCTCCGGACGCACGTCATAGCCTTCGGTCATGGCGCCGAGACGACGCGCGGTCGCCAGTGCCTGCAGGCCGGCAACGCCGAGCCCCATCACCAGCGCACGCTGCGGACGGATCGAACCCACCGCGGTGGTCATCATCGGCAGCATGCGCGCGATGTTGGTCGCACCGAGCAGCACCGCGTAGTAGCCGGCGAGCGCGGCCTGACTCGACAGTGCATCCATCGCCTGCGCGCGCGTGATACGCGGCACGAGTTCCATCGCGAAGCAGGTGATCCTGCGATCGCGCAGCAGCTTGGTCAGTTCGACTTCCTTGTGCGCATAGACGAAAGCAATGAGGATCGCGCCTTCTTTCATGGCGCGAACGATCTCGATGTCCGGCGGCTGCACGGCCAGCACGATGTCGGCTTCGCTCACCAGCTTGCGCGGATCCGGCTCGAACCCGACGTTCCTGAACGCCGCGTCCGCGAGCTTCACGGCCTCGCCCGCACCGCTCTGGATGCCGATCTGCGCACCCAGCTTGATGAGTTTCTCGGCAACGGCCGGGACCATTGCGACCCGTCGCTCGTTGGCGCGGGTTTCTTTCAGCACGGCAATCTTCACGGACATGAACGCTCCGGACGCAATCGGATAGCGGGCCGCAGTCTGCGCGGCACGCTGCGGACAGCGATGAATTTACAGCTTGACGACAGTACCGCGCAGAGCCACGCCGCCAATGATGGCGCCGGCGCCGCACTCATATTCGGTTTCGCTCGAGAACTGGTTCTTTTTGTAATAGCTCTCGATGTTGATGACGGCATTGCCGCCTTCGGCCAGGGCGCGTTCCTTCAGGGAAATCATCGCCGACAGGAATGCCCATTCGCAGCCTTCCTTGTCCGACTTGTTGGCGAAGTTGGTCTTCTTGTTGGACGTATAGGTGCCCAACTTCTGCACGACGGCGGGCGTTGCCTGCGAGCCGAAGAAGAACTTCACGTCGGTACCCAGCTTGTCCCTGGCGTCGACGGTTTCCAGCGCATCCTTGAGGGGCAGCTTCAGTCGCGTGTCGCGGGCCTGCGCGACGCTGAACACGAGAATGGCGGCCAATGCCGCCGTCGTCATCGTTCGAATCTTCATGGCTCCCTCAAGCTCCTCACTTGCCCGTTGAACGCCGCGGCGCCCGCCGGGGGGCGCGCAGTGTATACCAGCTGTTTCCGGGCGGCAGCGCCCGTCACTGCCTTCCCTCCCTGTGGGGCCGGCTTCAGCCGGCCTGAAAACAGTCAGGCTGAAGCCTGACCTACAGAAAGACGCCAGGCCGGTCCCGCAGGAACCAGGCCGCGGGAAATTTCTCGACGATGAGCCCCATCGGCGCGCCGCTGGCATGGATCAGGTAGCTGCGCGACAGCAATGGCCCGTCGCAATCGAACAGCGCCGCGAGTCCGGCATCGTCCTCGCGATGGAAATCGACGATCTCGCGATGGGTTTCGAGCCTCGCCGCCTTCCACAGCTGGCCCATCGGCGTATCGGTCTGCAGCATGGCTGCCTGCATTCCCCGCGGCAGTCGCGACGGCACCAGGAACGAATGCGCGTACATCCAGGGCCGCGTTCCGCGCAGAAGAATCTTGCGGCTGAGCACCGGTTCCGTCGCCGGCACGGCCAGCAGCGGCGGACCGCCTGCGACCAGGGCATGTTCGAGCTTTTGGACGCTGATCTTTTCGCCGGTGAAGAGTTCGAGCAGTTGCGTGACCGTGCCGTCCGTCGTCAACAGGATCTTCTGCAGCAGGCTCAGCGACGAGTCTTCTGCAATGGTCTTCTCCGGCATCGGCTGCATGATGAGGCGTCGTTGGGTGATCGCGATGGCGGGGCACCCTCGCGCGGGCCGCAGTGTAGCACCGGCGAACGGCCCGACCGCCGGCCCCCGATCGAGGGCGCCGATTCCCGCAACTGTGGATCAGGTCACTTTTCCAGGTGAGGGAGACGCATCAAGTCCGCGTCGACGGGGCCGTTGCAGACAGGACAGGTACACGGCCGAGGTCATCGACTCGGGGGGATACAACCGTGAAGCAGTCACCGGCGCGGAAAATCGCGCTCGACAAAAACGAGATCGTCAGCGGCAAGCCGCTGCCTTTTTCCGTGTTCGATCCGAACCGCAACCTGCTGCTCGCCGCGAAGGGCCAGATCGTCACGGACTGGATGCGCGAAGCCCTGCTGCGCAATGGCCTGATGGCGCTGGTCGACGAACACGACAGTGCCTCGCAGGCGGCCGACACGGCCGCAGACACCGCCCCCGCGCCGCTGCATCAGTTGTGGACGCAGTACTCGCGCATGCCCGCGGGATCGCGCTGGGGATTTCGTATTTCGCGCGACGAGCGCAGCGAGAGCTACGCGTGCCGCGTCATCGGCATCGGCGAGCGCCGCAGCCTCATCATGACGGCGCCGATCCGCGACGACCGCCACTACGTCGCCATCGACAAGGGGCAGACCTGGCTGTTCCGCACGTTCTACGCCACTGCCGCCGTGCGCTTCAGCGGCATCGTCGAGAAAGTGCTGTTCGATCCCTATCCCTATTTTCATGTCGACGTGCCCGCCCAGGTGGAGATGCGCCACATCCGCAAGGGACAACGCGTCGCCGTGTGTCTGGCGGCGACGTTGCAACTGGACGCACCGAGCGAAGCGGTCATCGTCGATCTGAGCAGCACGGGCCTGCGCATCGGTGTCGATGCGTCGGTCGCGCTGGGCGAGTCACAACGATTGCGGTTGACCTTCAGGATCACCGTGCTCGACAAGTCGCACGAACTGACGGTCGACGCCACCGTCGTCCGCGCGCTGGGCGCGGCCGATCCGCAGCATCCACAGGTTCATTTCCATGGTCTGGTGCTTGAACCGCAGAGCGACTTCGACCGCGTGCTGTTGCACGCCTTCGTGCAGGGATGCGTGGCGCAGGAACTCGACGGACTGTCGAAGCTGCTGGCGGGATAGCGGGAATCCCTTCTTCCTGTGGGGCCGGCTTTAGCCGGCCTGAAAACAGTCAGGCTGAAGCCTGACCTACAGCAAGAAGAACTCTCAGCCCTTCCAGCGCCGGAAGATCAACGACGTGTTCACCCCGCCGAAGGCGAAGTTGTTCTTCATCGCGTATTCGACATCGAGGTGACGGCCGCCGTTCATCACGTAGTCGAGTTCGCCGCAGCGTTCGTCGACGTTCTTCAGGTTCAGGGTCGGCATGAACCAGCCGCCGCGCATCATCTGGATCGTGAACCAGCTTTCGATCGCGCCGCAGGCGCCGAGCGTGTGGCCGAGATGGCCCTTCACCGAACTCACCGGCGTGCGGCTGCCGAACAGGCGCTGCATCGCATGCGTCTCGGCGATGTCGCCCTGCTCGGTCGCGGTGGCGTGTGCATTCACATAGCCGATGGCGTCAGGCGACAGGCCTGCATCCTGCAGCGACAGGCGCATCGCGACTTCCATGGTGTTCGTGTTCGGATGCGTCGGATGATCGCCGTCGGAGTTGCTGCCGAAGCCGACGATTTCTGCATAGATCGTCGCGCCGCGCGCCTTCGCGTGTTCGAGTTCTTCCAGCACCAGCGTGCAGGCGCCTTCGCCGATGACGAGTCCGTCGCGGTCGCGATCGAACGGGCTCGGTGTTTCGCTCGGCGTGTCGTTGCGCGTGCTGGTGGCGTAGAGCGTGTCGAACACCGCGGCCTCGCTGGCGCAGAGTTCTTCGGCGCCGCCGGCGACCATGAGCGTCGAGCGATTGAAGCGGATCGCCTCGTAGGCGTAGCCGATGCTCTGGCTGCCGGACGTGCAGGCGCTGCAGGCGGGAATGACGCGGCCCTTGATGCCGAAGTACACACCGATGTTCGCGGCGGCCGTGTGCGGCATCAGTCGCAGGTAGGTCGTGGCGTTGATGCCGCTGACATCGCCGGTTTCGATCATGGAGCCGAATTCGCGGATGGCATCGGTGCTGCCGGTGCATGAACCGTAGGCGACGCCCATCGCGCCGCTGCCGATGACCGGATCGCCGATCAGGCCGGCATCCTCCAACGCCATTTCCGTTGCGCGCGTCGCCAGCAATGCGACTCGTCCCATCGTGCGCGTGACCTTGCGCGTGTATTGCGGCGGCAGCTGGAACGGCGGCACCGGGCCGCCCAGGCGCGTGTTGAGATCGGTGTAGCGATCCCATTCATGCATGCGCGCGACGCCGCTGACGTTGGCGCGCAATGCCTTCTCGATCGTCGGCCAGTCGTGACCGAGCGCGGTGATGCCGCCGAAGCCCGTGACGACGACCCGTTTCACTGATCCGCTCATCGAATTGTTCAGGGAATTGTTCAAGCCATTCCGCCGTTGACGCCGATGACCTGGCGCGTGACGTACGCCGCCTCGTCCGACATCAGAAAATTGACCACTGCCGCGACTTCACCAGGTTCTCCGACCCGTCCCAGCGGCACTGCCTTGAGCACTTCCTCCACGGGTGCGTCGTTCATCATGTCGGTCCGGATGAGTCCGGGGGCGACGCAGTTGACCGTGATCCTGCGGCTCGCCAGTTCGACCGCCAGTGCCTTGGTGGCGCCGATGATACCCGCCTTGGAAGCGCTGTAATTCACCTGTCCGCGGTTGCCCATCACGCCCGACACGGACGACAGCGTCACGATCCGCCCCGGCGCCCGCCGCCGGATCATGGGCATGATCGCGGGGTGCAGCACATTGTAGAAACCGTCCAGATTGGTTCTCAGCACGGCGTCCCAGTCTTCGTCGCTGAGCGCGGGAAAAGCGCCATCGCGCGCGAGGCCGGCGTTGCAGACGATGCCGTAGTAGGCGCCGTGAGCGTCCATGTCGGCGGTGATCGCTGCAGCGCATGCGGCACGATCGGCGATGTCGAACTGCAGCACGCGCGGCCGCAGTCCACCGCTGGCCGTGATCGCAGCGCACACTTCCCCGGCTGCTGCGATGTTGCCGCGGCAATGCACAACGACCTGGAAACCGCTCGCGGCCAGGCGCTCGGCGATGGCGCGACCAATGCCGCGGCTGGAGCCGGTGACGAGAATGCTGCGTGTCGTGTCTGTAGTCATGGATTTCTTCTGACTGTGGAGCCGGCTTTAGCCGGCTTCTTCAGGAGTCAGGCTAAAGCCTGACCTACAGGAAGAGCGCTTCATATCCGCTCGCCACGCACGACGGCCAGCACATCCTTGGGACGATATGCCTTCACGTCGCCGCGGGCGAGCAGACGATCGCCGTCGTGGATGCTGCACTGAAAAGCGACGAGGTCGTTCTCGTCGCGTAGCAGCAGGTCGGCGCGGATGTGCAGCGTGATGCCGAGCGCGAACCATTCCAACTGTGATTGGTAGCGGCGCGAACCCAGCAGCAGGCCGATGCTCGGCTTGAGTCCGGCGCGTACTTCGTCGATGCCTGAATAGGCGCACACCGTCTGCGCCATGTATTCGAGGCCGACCCAGGCGGGTACGCCGTTGATGGCATCGCAGAACATCGTGTCGTTGCTGATGGTCACGGCACAGGTCACGTGTTCGGGACCGTGATCCAGCAGTTCGTCGAGCAGCAGCATCCGGCCTGCGTGCGGCAGGATGCTGGCAATGGTGAGCGCGGGTGCGGAAGACATCGGTTACAGCGCCTTGCTGTCGATCTGCAGCGAGTAGCCGTACTCGAAGTTCACGAGCCAGCTGCGTCCCGCCCAGGGATCCTGATCGGCGTAGTGCGCTTCCGCAACCAGAAGATCGCCGCGACGCAGGCGACGTGTGCCTGTGGCGGGTTCGCTGACTTGCCAGCCGGCGTCCTGCAGCGGTTTCTGCAGGCTCGCGAGCGGCCAGAACACGAGCTGCAGATCGGCGAGCAGACGTTCCGGCGTCAGTTGCTCCGGTGTCGGCAGGCCCTTCTCGGCCTGCACCGTCGTGCCGTCGTAACGCAGGGTGAACAGTCGCACGCCCATCGCGCTCAAGCCGACGACCGTCATCGTGCCGTCCTTCACGGTGACGACGCAGTTGATCGTCATCTCGCGCGCGCCGATCGCTCCGCGCACGATCTGATTCACTGCGCGTTCGCTGCCGAGCGTTGCCGGCGACACCAGCGGTCGCGACGGCGCAGGCGCGGTCGGCGTGCTGGCGCAGGCCGTGAGCAGCAATGCCGCGAGGATGACGACGACTGCCTTCATCGTCCTGCCCGAATCGTCTCCGCCAGCGCACGCAGCCGGCGACTGGATTGCGGTCCGGTGTACGGGTTCTGCGGATCCCAGGCATAGCCCGCCAGCACCGAACAGATCATGCGGCGGATGCCCGGATCCTTGTGCTCGGCGAAAATCACGTCCTGCAGCGCGCCGCCGTACCAGCCGGTGACGAAGGTGCGGAAGGTTTCCACGCCATACGACAGCGGCTCGGCGAACTGTGTCTGCCAGTCGGTCGTTTCGCCGCGCAACTGGCGGTCGAGCAGGCCGCTGGCGAGCTTGGCCGACTGCATCGCCAGTGTGACGCCCGAGGAAAACACCGGATCGAGAAATTCCGCCGCGTTGCCCAGCAGCGCGAAGCCCGGGCCGTGCATGCGGCTGACCTTGGCGGAATAGCCGGAGAGTTCGGCCGCCGGACGCGTCACCACCGCGTCCTTGAGCAGCGCCGCCAGCATCGGCTCGTCGGCGACGAGCTGCCACATGCGCTCATCGAGCGTGCCCTTGAACTGCGCGTGATGCTCCGGCGTGGCGACGATGCCCATCGACGCCGTGCCGTCGGAGAACGGAATCAGCCACGACCAGACATCCTTGTCGGTCGGATGCACACCGACGCGGATTTTCTGGCGGTCGAAGGCGCCGGCAGGAATGTTGTCCTTCACGTGCACGAACAGCGCGGCGCGCTGCACCAGGTCCGAGGGTCGATCCAGATCGAGCAAACGCGGCAAGGTGCGGCCGAAGCCGCTGGCATCCAGCACGAAGCGTGGCCGATGCGTGACGACCTCATCGCCGGCCGCACTCGTGACCACCGGCCGCTCGCCCGACACATCGATGGCGGTGATCGCGGTTTCGTAGCGGACCTGCGCGCCGAAACGCACGGCTTCGCCGGCCAGCACCTGATCGAAGCGCGCACGCTGCACCTGGAAGGCGAACGCATGACCGGTCGACGCCTTGTCGGCGAAGTTGAACTCGGAGTAGCGCTGGCCGTGCGCGAAGGCCGCGCCGTTCTTGAACTGGAAGCCGGCTTCGATCACCGCATCCAGCATGCCGGCTTCATCCAGCAGTTGCGTGGTGTTGCCCAGCAGGCTCTCGCCGATGGAGAAGCGCGGAAAGCGCTGCTTCTCCAGCACCAGCACTTCATAACCCTTCTGCGCCAGCAGCGCCGCCGCCATCGAGCCCGCCGGACCCGCACCGATGATCAATACGTCAGTCATGGAATCGCTTTCTCTTCTCGCGCCGCGCGCGATGTGAACCGGGTAAGACAACTGAGCAACACGAACGACCACGACAGCGTGATCGCACACAACAACGTGAGACCGATGGTGCGGATGAACGGCGTCGCGCTCAGACCCAGCAGACCGAAGGCGATCAGCGTCGTGCACGCGGAAAGCGTGACGCTGAGAATCGCCGTCGGGCGATGGTCGCGGCCGTGGCGCAGGAAAATTCCGTAGTCGATGCCGAGCCCGAGCACCAGCCACAGCGCCAGCAGCGTGAACAGATTGAAGGGCACGCCCAGCCAGCCGAACAGGCCGAGCGTCGTCAGCGTCGCGGCGACCGAGGGCAGCAGCATGCGCGGCGCATCGCGCCAGCCGAAGCGGATCAGCAGCACCGCGCCCGCGACTGCATAGATCACGGCCAGCAGCAGCGTCATGGTGTGGCGATAGCGGCTGAGAATGCCGCTGGTTTCGGCGACGCGGTCGATCAGGCGCACACCCGGCAGTTCGAGCGCTGCAAGCGCCGGCACGTCATTGATGCCGCCCAATGTGACGATGCTGGCGTAGCGCGCACCCACCTGCCCCAGCCACAGATGCCGCAGGCCCTGCGAGGCAGAACTGTTCAGCCATTCCTCGACACCCAGCGGTGTCGTCGCCGCGTCGAACTCGGTGCGGCGCCGCTCCATCGCTGCGGCGGAGAAACCGAAGGCATTCATCACCTGATCGAACAGTGCACCGGGCGCATAGACCTGCTGCGCCAGCAGTTCGCGATTGCGCTGCTGTCGCGCCTGCGACGACAGGCTGTTGCTCACCGACTGATAGGACGCGATGGTGCGATCGGCGACGAACCGATCCAGTACCTGCGACAGTCGTTCCTCGGCTTCCAGCACCGCCTGCGCCGAGTCGCCCGACACCAGGAAGAAGCGTGTCTCGATGCCGCTGCCCAGCAGCTCGCGCACGCGCTGCTCATCACGCACCAGTTCAGCCGGCGACTGCTGCAGCGCCTTCACGTCGTCCTGCACCTGCAGTCGCGCGATGCCGAAAGCCACGCCGATGGCGAGCACGGCCAGCACCGCGAACTTCGGCGTGGTCCAGCGCCAGCGCTGCAGGAAGCGATCGAGCGCGCCGCCCAGACGCGTACCGAGTCGCGGCAGGCGTTTGCGCTTCGTCTGCGCCAGCACCGGATACAGACACAGCACGCTACCGCAGCCGACGACGAGCCCGACCATGCAGAACACGGCGATCTGCTTGAGGCCCGGAAACGGCACGATGGCCAGCACGACGTAGCCGATCAATGTCGTCGTCAATCCCAGCAGGATCGCCGGCCCGACATGCTGCGCGGCCTCGACCGGCGTCCAGCGCGCCGGATCGCGGAAGCGGTCGGCGAAGAAATGAATCGAATAGTCGATGACGCTGCCGATCAGGCTCGACCCGAACACCAGCGCCAGCAGGTGCACTTCGCCGAACACGAAATGCACGACCGTGAACGCCGCGACGACGGCCAGCGACAACGTCAGCACGCCGAGCAGCAGCGGCCGCATCGCGCCGAACACCAGCAGCAGCAACAGCACCACGGCGATCGATTCGATCGTGCCGAAGGTCGATATCTCGTGTTCCGCGCGCTTGGCGGCGGCGGCGGCGTGCTGGATGGCGCCGGAACTGACGATCTCGACCGGCGCCTGCACGGCGCGGCTGGCGGTCAGTTTCGCCTGCGCGATGGCCGGCATGACCTGCTCCTGCACCGACGAGGCGAAGGGACTGCCTTCGTTCTCCGTCAGCACCAGCACATAGCTGCGGCCTTCGTGCTCGACGACCAGCGTCGAACCTTCGAGCCGCGCCTTGCCCGATACCGGCGTCTGCGCGCGCAGGAAATTGTTGGTGAATCCCAGCGGATCCTGCGCGAGGCTCAGCGGCTGCATGAGGCCGGTGGGCGTGTAGGCCGCACGCAATGCACGCTTCAGCAACGAATCGGTATTGCCGTCGGTCAGCACCTGTCGATCCTGCGGCGACAGCAGGAAGGCGCGATGCGCCAGATAGACGGCGGCGCGCTGCTGCAGGTCCGCATCGAGTTCGAGCTGCACGCTCTCGAAGGCGCCCGATGCCTGCAGTTCGCGCGCGAAACCGGCGGCGGCCACTTTCGCATCGGCCAGCCTGTCGCTGCCGATCAGGAAAATCTGCTTGCGTGCGAGTTCGGCGGAGAACGCCTGCAGCGCCGCGTCCAGGTCGCGGTCCTGCTGCGTCTGCGGCAGCAGCGCCAGGATGTCGGTTTCGACCTTGAGATGCGGCAGCACACGCCAGGCGAACACGCCGAGCAACGCGAGCATGAGCGCGCTCCACGCGATGAAGCGCGTGCGGATCGACGCAGGCAACGCAATGCTCATGGCTTCGCCGGCGCGAACAGCGCGCGCACGTCGGCGCCTGCTGCTGCCTCGGAGTATTCGATGGCCGACAGATCGATGACGGTGCGGTCGCCGTGCGCATCGGTCAGCACCACCTGTTCGACATCGCCCGACCCGGTGACGGTCGCCTGCCGGAAGACGCTGGCGATGGCGCTGGAACGCGGCTTGAGGCCGATGATCCAGCGCTCTCCCTGGCTGAGACCATAAAGATCGAAGTTGCGGCTGAGGCTGGTCACGTCGAGCGTGAACAGGGCGAGGAAGATGTTGGCGATCACGCGCACGGCCGGCTGTTCGTCGGCGGACAACTGCAGCGTCTGCGCGCCTTCATCGCGCTGCACGATACCGCTGTTGGTCAGCACGACGACCGAATCGAACGGCTGCTGCGTGTGCCAGTACACGCCCAGATCGCGCGCGAAAATGAACTCGCCGCTGGCCACCAGCGGCTGCGGAATCTCGCTCAGGTGCTTGCTGTGCGTGAAGCGCCCCTTCAGCACCTGCGCTTTGGCGAGCTGCACCGCGGGACGCGCCAGCGTCGAACGCAGCAGTGCCTCGCCCGTTGCCGGGTGCGCGAACGGATCGACCGCCGCGTGCGTGCAGACGCCGCACAGCAACAGGAGCAGCGGCGCGAGTCGCAGCCTCATGAGAATCCTCCTCATCGCTCGATCCCGAGACGTTCGAACAGGATAGCCGGCGATACGAAACACATTTCGCCGTTCTTCATGTCGACCGCCACCTGCGACGTCGTGCCGCGGGTGAGTCGCTGCCCGCTCGCCTGGTCGCTGACCAGGTAGTCGATCAGCAGGCGGTTCTCCCATTCGCGCAGTGTCGCTTTGACGATGACACGCTGACCGAAACGGACCGGCTTGATGTAGCGGATACGCATGTCGATCACCGGCCACATGAAGCCGGATTCGCGCATGGCGTCGTAACCGTAATTGAAGCTGTCGAGCAACGCGCAGCGCGCGATCTCGAAATACTTGGCGTAGTGCCCGTGCCAGGCGACGCCGATCGAATCGATGTCGTGGAACGGCACGGTGATGTCGACTTCCGCTTCGAACTGCCTCATGCGGCGACCTTCTGCATACGCTGCCTGACGCGACGGCCGAGCAGCAGCGGCAACCGCAGCAACATGCCGGCGAACAGGCGCGCGTGCATGAGGCTGATGTAGACGTTGTCCTTGAGCAGTTTGAAGTGCGACACGCCGTCGGCGGGATAGGTGACGCGCGTCGGCATGCTGAGGATCGCAACGCCGCTCCAGCTCAGACGCACCAGGATCTCGGTATCGAAATCCATGCGCCGGCCGAGGCGATGCCGGCGCCAGATCGCACAGGTCGGCGCGAGCGGATACACGCGCAGCCCGCACATGGAATCGCGGATCTCGAACGACAGCGTGTTGATCCACACCCACACGTGCGTGAGGTAGCGGCCGTACAGGCGCGAGCGCGGCACGGACTCGTCATACACCGCGTGCCCGCTGACCAGCGCTTGCGGATGTCGCTGCGCCTGCTCCAGCAATCGCGGCACGTCGGCGGCGTCGTGCTGTCCATCCGCATCGATCTGCAGGGCATGCGTGAAACCGGCAGCCAGCGCGGCATCGCAACCCGCCATGACGGCGCCGCCCTTGCCCCGATTCGCCGGCAGGCGCTGCACCGAGACCCAGTCTTCGCGCGCCGCGATCTGCGCCAGCACGCCTTGCGATGCTTCATCCGACCCGTCGTCGACGATGCGGCACGGCAGGTCGAGCGGCTTCAAGGCATCCACGACCTGCGCGATGGCGCCGGGGTGGTTGTAGAAGGGAATGACGATGCAGATCTTCATGCGCTACTGGAACAGCGCACGACCGCCCGAACACGGCTGACCACCGCATCGGTATTCGAACGACAGTTCGCGCGCCGCCGCATCGAACGCCAGTTGCAGCGCCACCGTCGCGCCCGGCTGAATCACGCGCATGAACTTCACTCCCGCCAGCGCACGGAACTGCGCATCGAACGGCACGTGCTGGCGCGCCAGCTCCACCGCCCAGCCGATCTGCACGACACCGGGCAGCAGCGGCACGCCGGGAAAGTGTCCGGCGAAATAACCGAGGTCTGCGGGAACGACGAACTGCAGGTTCAGCCCGTCAGGACGGCGTTCGAACGAGTCGATCTCGGGCAGCAGGATGACGGGCTCGGGCGCTCGCACGACTTGCGCATCAGGCTGCCGGATTGGTCATCAACGCTTCGATCGCATCGACGACGTCGCCGACCGTCCGCACGTGCTTGAACGTCTGCGGCTGGATCTTGCGGCCGGTCAGCTCCTTGAGCTTCAGGATCAGGTCGACGGCATCGATGCTGTCGATGTCCAGGTCCGTGTAGAGATTCGCCTCGGGCACGATCTGCCCGGGCCTGAGTTCGAACAGTTCGACCAGTACGTCACGCAGGTACGTGAGGATTTCTTCGCGCGATTTGGGGGTCACTGACATGTCATCAATTCCGTACTGGCAACGGCACTCGGCCGCTGCATGTCTTGACTATCCTGCGCGCCGTAATAGGCGAGCAGCCACTGGGTCAGCCGGCGCGCCGAGCGCGCAGGCGCTTCGTCGCCGTGTCGGAAGTCGCGCGAGGCGACCGGACTGCCTGCGACCACGTGCATGTGGAAACGCCGCGCCGGCACGCGATACCAGGGATTCCCTTTGAACAGGGTCGGCGGATCGCAGGTGATGGTCACCGGCAGGATCTCGACGTCGGCGGCGAGCGCAATGTGCGCTGCACCACGCTGCATGCGCAACGGCCGTCCGGGCACGGTGCGCGTCCCCTCCGGGAACACCAGCAGCGAGTGTCCGCGCTTGAGCGTCGTCGCACATCCCTCGATCAGTTCTTCCCCGTCCGAGTTCGGAATGTAGCCGGCCCATGATACCGGCCAGCGCAGGAAGGGATTGCGCCAGAGGCCACGTTTTACGATGCAATCGACCGACGGCATCAGGGATACCAGCAGGACGACGTCGATCAGTGTCGGATGATTCGCGACGACCAGCCGTCCCGGTTCGCGCAGGCGCTCGGCTCCCTCGACGGTGTACGTGAGGATGCCCAGCACGCGCATGATTTCCATGTAGAGCCGGAACGTGCCCTGCATGCCGCGCTGGATGCGGCGACGCGCGACGGCCGTGTCCCACGCCGACAGGCGCAGCAGCGGAAACATGGTCAGGCTGATGAACAGCGCGCCGAGCCCGAACAGCACGAACACAAACCCGGTGGCGAACACCCGCCACGCGTGATCGAGCTTGCCGCCCTTTCCCGACATCGACCCCGACATCGATCCGTACCTCTGTCCGCCACTTCGATCGTTGTTTGGCGATCGTTGTTTCGTTGTGTAATCCGCGACGATGAAATCGCGCGATGAGACGGCGGAGTATAGACTGTCGCGCCGCAAAACAGCCTTGGAGACGGAAGCAATAATGTCCGGTCAGACGGCGGAAGAATCGCTCATGGCGCAGCGCCTGGTGCAGGCGCTCGGCCTCGAACACATCGCGCCGGAAGCGATCGCGCCGACCGCGCCGCTGTTCGGCGGCGGCGCGGGCAGTGTCGGGCTCGATTCGATCGATGCCCTGGAAATCGCCCTGATGATCCAGCAGCAGTACGGCGTGGAGCTGCGCTCCGACGATGCTGCCGTGAAATCGGCCTTTGCGTCGCTGCGGTCGCTGACCGGGCACGTCCTGCAACGCCGGACCTGAGAGCGGCGGCGTGAGCAGCGCGCCGCGCACCGCGACCGACCCCGCTACGGACTAGTGCGCGATGTTCTGGCTCGCCCTCGGCTATCCGCTGCTCGCCCATCTCGCCGTGATGCTGCACGACCGGCGGCTCGAATGGCTGGCGCTGGTGTGGCTGCTCGGCATCTCGATCGGCGGCGCACTGATCCATCGCCGGCCGTGGGCCTGGATCGTGCTCATCGCGGGCAGCGCCCTGCTCTACTGGCTCGTCGTCGCAGGCAATGGCCTGTATGCGCTGTACATCCCGCCCGCGGCGATTCCTGCTGCCCTGTTCGCGCTGTTTGCAGGTTCGCTGCGCGCGGGCCAGACGCCGCTCGTCACGCGCATCGCGCGCGCGATGCATGAGGGTCCGCTGCCCGAGGACCTCGTGATCTACACGCGGCATGTCACACAACTGTGGTGCGGCGTCTGCGCGGCACTGTTCGTCTCGGCCGTGCTGCTCGCGCTGTTCGCCGCACCGCCGCTGTGGTCGTTGATGACGAATGTCATTCATTACCTGCTGCTCGGCGCAGTGTTCGTCCTGGAGTATGCGTATCGGCGCATCCGCTTCCGGCATCACGAGCACGACGGCCTGTTCCGGTATCTGCGGCGGCTCGCGCGCACCCGCATCAGGATCTGAGGACGATGCAGGTGCTGCCCTTGCTGGCGACCGATGCGCTCGATGCCCGCATCGCGTACTACGGCGATGCGCCGGTCAGCGCCGGACAGTTCGTCGCTCACGCGCAGCATCTGGCGCAGGCGCTGCCGCAAGCTACGCATGCGATCAATCTCGCCGAGAATCGTTATCACTTCCTGCTGGGCTGCGTCGCCGCGTGGCTGCGCGGGCAAATCATCTTGCTCCCCTCCAGTCAGGCGACGGGCGTGATCGCCGAACTGCAGCGCGACTATCCCGATCATCACGTCATCGACGATGCGAGCGTTGCGCGTCACCTGTCCTCGCGGGAGTCGGCGGCGCCCACGCCCGACTGGCAGCTGCCGGCGGATCGCATCGTCGCCATCGCGTTCACGTCCGGCACGACTGGCCGACCGCAGGCGCATCCGAAAACCTGGGGCAGCCTGTTCCACAACTCGCGGCTCGCGACAGAAGACGTGCTGGGCGGACCGGGATCGAGCGTCGTCGCCACGGTGCCGCCGCAACACATGTATGGCCTGGAGGCGTCTCTGATCGGCGCGCTCAGCGCCGGCTGCTGTCTCTGTGATCGCCGGCCGTTCTTTCCCGCCGACGTGCGCGATGCGCTGCGGCGCATGCCGGCGCCGCGCACACTGGTGACGACGCCGGCGCATCTCAAAGTACTGGCGGAATCGAGCATCGAACTGCCGCCGCTGCATCGCGTGGTCTCGGCCACTGCGCCGCTGACTGTCAAACTCGCACGCCGCATCGAGGCCCGCTGGCAGACGGAAGTGGTCGAGATCTACGGCTGCACCGAAGCCGGCGTGATGGCGCATCGCCGCACCACCGCGACGGAACGCTGGCGCACGCTGCGCGACGGGACGATCGTGCAGGTGAACGGCAACGCCGAATATCGCGCGCCGCAACTGCCGACGGCCACGCCGTTGCAGGACGTGATCGAGCCGCTCGGCGACAGCGAGTTCGTCCTGCGCGGGCGCGCGGGCGACATGATCAAGGTGGCCGGCAAGCGCACGTCATTGCAGGAACTGACGCGTCAGGTGCTGGCCGTGCCCGGCGTCGTCGATGCCGCGGTGTTCGTTCGCGAATCCGAAGAACGTCCCGTCGCGCTCGTCGTCGCGCCCGGGCGCCAGGCCAGCGACATCCTCGATGCGTTGCGACGGCAGATGGAACCGGTCTTCGTGCCGCGACCGCTGCTGATCGTCGAGCGCCTGCCGCGCAACGACGTAGGCAAGCTGCCGCGCGAAGCGCTGCTGCAGTTGCTGAGGCAGGTTCGACCATGAACGACACCCTGATCGGCGAGATCGTCGTGCCGGCGGATCATCCGTCGCTCGCCGGCCATTTTCCCGGCAACCCGATCGTTCCCGGCGTCGTGCTGCTCGATGCCGTGCTGGCCGCGATCCGGACGCAGCGGCCCTGCATGCTGCTCTCGATGCCAACCGTGAAATTCCTGCAGCCCGTGCTGCCTCAGGAACGCATCGAACTGCGCATCGAGTTCACGCCTGACAACGAGGGCACGCTGCGCGCGCGATTCCAGGGATCGCGCCGGCAGTCGCCCGTCTTCGAAGGCACGTTCGTCTTGTCGTGCGGAGCGGCGGCGTGACGGACACACCGCAGCAGGACTGGCGCAGTCACAAGGAACGCAGCACACCGTCGATGGTGCGGCTGATCGTCTGGCTCGCGACGCATTTGCGCCGCTCGACGGTGCGGCCCGTGCTGTATCCGATCGTCGCGTACTTCCTGCTGACGAGCCCGGCGGCGCGACGCGCCTCGCGGGATTACTTGCAGCGAGCGCTGAACCGCGAGCCGCGCTGGCGCGATCACTGGCGGCATTTCTTCGCCTTCGCGAGCTGCACGCTCGATCGCATCTTCCTGCTCTCGAAGCGCTACCAGGAACTCGACGTCGCGGTCGAACGTCCCGAAGCGGTCCGCGCTGCCGTCGCGCGCGGCCAGGGCTGCCTGCTGTTCGTCGCGCACTTCGGCAGCGCCGAATCGCTGCGGCTGATCGCGGTCGATCAACGTCGGCTGCCGCTGTCGATCCTGCTCGACCGCCAGCATGGCCGCATGCTCATGGCGCTGCTGGAAGGACTGAATCCCGAACTCGCCGGCAGCATCATCGATGCATCGCAACGCGGACCGCAGCTCGTACTGAACCTGAAGGAGGCACTGCAGGCAGGACGCATGGTCGGCATCATGGCGGACCGCGCGCTCGCCACCGAACGTGCCGTCGCCGTCGACTTCCTGGGCGGTCGCGCACGCCTGCCGGTCGGACCATGGCAGCTCGCCCATGCGCTGCAGGTGCCTGTGGTGCTGGGTTTCGGCTGCCATCACGGCGGCAATCGCTATACCGCGCATTTCGAACTGTTCAGCGAGTCGCTGCGACTGCCGCGCGAGAATCGGGACGCAGCCATTGCCGACTGCGCCCAGCGCTATGCGCAGCGGCTCGAACATTACGTTCGCATCGCTCCGTACAATTGGTTCAACTTCTACGATTACTGGATTGCATGAAGCCGCTTCCGATCAGCGCCTACACCGTCAGCTCCGCGCTCGGCGCGGGACACGCGGCGCACGCGCGCGCGCTGCAGGCCGGCACCAGCGGTCTGCGCAAGCTGACGTTCGACACCAACACGCTCGACTGCTGGCTGGGCGAAGTGCGCGACTTCGACGTGGCGCTGACCGGATCGCTCGCGCACTGGGACTGTCGCAACCACCGGCTTGCCGAGTTTGCGCTGAACCAGGACGGCTTCCTCGATGCCGTCGCAGCCTGCGTACGTCGCCACGGTGCAGCGCGCATCGGCGTGTTCATCGGTACCAGCACCTCCGGCGTGCATCACACCGAACTCGCCTATCGCGCGCGCGATCCGCAATCGAACGCGCTGCCGGACTGGTTCGTGCATCGCCCTACCCAGAACATTTTCTCGGTCGCGGATTTCGTTGCGCAGCGTCTGGGCCTGGGCGGCCCGTCGTTCGCCATTTCCACCGCCTGTTCGTCGAGCGCGAAAGTCTTCGCCGCGGCACGGCGCGCGATTGCCGCTGGCGCGTGCGATGCCGCGGTGGTCGGCGGCGTCGACAGCCTGTGCCTGACGACGCTCTATGGTTTCAACTCGCTGCAGCTCGTGTCGCCGGACATCTGTCGTCCGGCGGACAGCGCACGCAATGGCATTTCCATCGGCGAAGCCGGCGGTTTCGCATTGCTCGATCCGCACGCCGACGGCGGTTTGCGGTTGCTCGGCTACGGCGAAACCAGCGATGCGTATCACATGTCCTCGCCCGACCCGGAAGGCAGCGGCGCCGCAGCCTCCATGCGCGCGGCTCTCGCGAGTGCGAATCTCGAACCCGCGCAGATCGACTACATCAACCTGCATGGCACCGGCACGGTGGCGAACGATCAGGCCGAAAGCCGCGCGGTCTGCAGCGTATTCGGTACCGCCACGCCCTGCAGTTCGACCAAGGGCTGGACCGGGCACACGCTCGGCGCGGCCGGTATCGTCGAAAGCGTCATCAGCCTGCTGACGATCGAAAACGATCTGCTGCCGCGCAGCCTGAACACGCGCAGCAAGGATCCAGCGATCGAGGCGAACATCCTGCTTGCGAACCGCAGCACGCCTGTCTTGCGTGTGCTGAGCAATTCCTTTGGCTTCGGCGGCAGCAACTGCAGTCTGCTGTTCGGGAAAGCCGCATGAAGCCGGCCACCAAACCGATATTCATCGAAGCGGTCGGACTCGCAGCACCCGGACTGCCGTCATGGCAGCAGGCGCGCGCCGCACTGCGCGGCGAACAGCCCTGCGAGAACACACCGCTGCCACCGCACACACCGGCCCTGCTGCCGGCCAATGAGCGACGCCGCGCGACGCCGGCCATCCGGCTGGCATTTCAGGCCGCTGAAGATGCGATGCAGGGAACCTCGATACCGGCTGCGAACCTCGCGACCGTGTTCGCCTCCTCCGATGCCGATCTCGGCATCATCCATCGCATCAGTCTCGCGCTGACGGCGAGTCCGCGATTCATTTCGCCGACCGACTTCCACAATTCCGTCCACAACGCCGCGGCCGGCTACTGGAGCATCGCCGTCGGTTCGCGCGCGGCCTCGACGACGATCAGTGCCTACGACGGCTCGTTCGCCGCCGGACTGCTCGAAGCGAGCCTGCTGGTTGAGGTCGATGCCTGCGATGTGCTGCTGGTGGCGTTCGATCTGCCGGCGCCGGAACCGCTGCACGCGAAGCGACCGATCGCGCATCCGGTTGCCGTCGCGCTGGTGCTCACGCAGCAGGCGACGGCGAAGACGCTCGCGGCGCTTTCCTGCGCAACGACGATGGAGCCGGAAACATTGCTGCCCGACGCGGCGCTGGAATCCTTGCGTTCGGGCAATCCTGCAGCGCGCGCCTTGCCGTTGCTGCAACGGCTCGCTGCGCGCGACTTTGGTCGCGTGATCCTGCCGAACGCCAACAGCCGCAATCTCGCCGTCGATCTGCACGCGCCATGAACCGCGAGCAACTGCTGCAGCTCATCCCGCACGCCGGCCGCATGTGCCTGCTGGATCGCGTGATCGCGCATTCCGATCGCGACATCGAATGCACGACCGGCACGCATCGCGATCCCGGCCATGCGCTGCGCCGCGACGGACAACTCGCCGCATTGCACCTGACCGAGTACGCCGCCCAGGCCATGGCCGCCCACGGCGCACTGCTCGCCGGCGGCAACGCACAACCCGGCATGCTCGCCGCGCTGCGCGACATCCGCCTGCACACCGACCGCATCGACACGATCGACGCCGACCTCACCGTTCATGCCGTACGACGACTCGCCCAGCGCGACGGCTCGCTCTACGACTTCAACGTACGCGCCGGTGAACGATTGCTGTGCGAAGGCCGCATCGCCATCGCGTTCGGGGTCCTCCTGTAGGTCAGGCTTCAGCCTGACTTCGAAAAAGGCCGGCTAAAGCCGGCCCCACAGGCGATGAGGAGTTTCACACGGAGTTCACGGAGAGCACGGAGTCAAGAGAAAGAATTTTCCACGGGGGACACGGGGAACACGGGGTCTCAGAGAAGAAAATTTTCTTGTCCCCGTGTTCCCCGTGTCCCCCGTGGAAATTCTCTTCTGCTTCTCCGAACTCCGTGCTCTCCGTGCTCTCCGTGTGAAACTCTTCTCCTACCTCTGCCACGCCCGCAGCATCAGCGGCGTCAGCACGGTGGTGACGAGCCCGACGATCAGCAGCGCCGAGAAGATCTGGCCGTCGACCAGGGCGGCGCGGAAGGCGATGCTGGCGATGACGAGCTCCATCACGCCGCGGGCGTTCATGACGATGCCGACGCCCCAGGCATCGTGTTTCGACATGCCCTGCATCCGGCCGACCAGGTAGCCGCTGAGCATTTTGGACACGACGGCGCCGACGATCAGCGCGCCGATGAACGCCGGCTGGCTCAGCGTCTGCAAATGGAACTGCAGGCCCTGGTAGGCGAGGAAGACCGGACCGAACAGGCTCGCGGTAAGCACGTCGCAGGTGCGCTCCAGGCGGTCGAACGATGAATCGCCGATGAGCTCCGGCGTCACCATCATGGCCGCGAAGAACGCGCCGATGGCGAAATGGAATCCCAGCAGTTCGCTCAGTGCGCCGAGTCCGAGCACGAAGAGCAGCACGAAGGCGAGGTTGCCCGACGAGGCGCCGTTCGAAGTCGATTCCACGGGTGCGGCGCGCCGCTTCATCACCTGCACGCAGGCGAACTGCGCGGCGACGATGGCCAGCACCAGTCCAGCCAGTTTGACGAACGCGATACCGACGGCTTCGGTCGCCGGCCGCGCCGAGCCCGACAGTTCGATGAGTACGCCGAGGATCAGGAACACCAGGATGTCCGACAGCAGCGCGCCCGAGACCGTGACGCTGGCGATGCGCGTGCCGAGCATGTTGAAGCCGCTGAGGATCTGCAGCGCCACCGGCAGCGCGGTGACGGCGATGCACAGCGCGACCACGATGGCCGGAATCGACGGCAGTTCGAAAGCGAAGGCCACTGCGCCGCCGACGCACACCGGCACGGCGAAGCCGGCAAACAGCGAGAGCGCGCCACGGCCGCGCAGCACGTCGGTCACGTGCTGCAGCCGCATTTCGAGGCCGGCGGTCAGCACCACGAAGAAGACGGCGATGTCGGCGACGGCGCCCAGCCCCGGTCCCGGGGCGATCCCGCCCAGCACCGACGGACCGACCAGAATGCCGGCGATCATGTGGCCGGCCAGCGCGGGCAGACCGAAACGACGGGCCAGGGTGCCGAGACCATGGGCGAGGCCCAGCAGCAGGAACAGACTGACGATCAGGGACATGCGGTTCTTGTCGTTATCAGTGGGCGCGGCGCGGGCGCGCGATTGTACGATGCCGCTTCCCGCGTCCCGGAGCCGCCAGAATCATGAACTTGCCCCACCGTCGGCGGACCTGCTTTGCCCACACCATGACGGCTGCGTTAAGGGAGTGTCTACCGGCCTGGTCCTGCACCGCCGCGCAGGAAGCAAGTGACTGTTTGGCCTTGCAAAATGATGCTCGCTGACAATTCGACCCCGGCACATACCTGCCCGCCGGAGGCGCGTCCGGAACGGTTGATCCAATCAATGCACAGAGTTGTCCACAAAGGCCCGCCGTCCTCTTTTTCGCTGGCGGCAGAGGCCTGGAGTGAGGCCTGAGTCCGTGATCCTTGCCGTCGCCATCGATACGCCGCTGCGGCGCGTATTCGACTATCGCGCGCCCGCGGACTGGGCCGGTCAGGTGCGGCCGGGGCATCGGGTCCGGGTGCCGTTCGGCCGGCGGCGCATCGTCGGCGTGGTGGTCGAATGCCGGCAGCACAGCGAGGTTGCCGAAGACAAGCTGCGCTCGGCGCAGGGGCTGATCGACGAACAGCCGACTTTCGATCCCGGCCTGCTGGACCTGCTGCGCTGGTCGGCCGACTACTACCGTCATCCGCTGGGAGAAGTCATTGCGGCGGCCTTGCCGGGGCCGTTGCGCCAGGGCGCGCCGGCGATCGCAGAAACCACGCTGTGGCGACTGACCGCCGCCGGTCGCGATCAGGCGCTGGCGGATCTTCCCGCCCGGGCGAAACAGATGCGCGCGGCCGTTCAGGCATTGCTCGACGCGCCGGAGCTGGCGCCAGACGTACTCGATGCCGCGGGCCTGTCGCGTGAAACGCTGCGCAAGCTGCGTGATCGCGGCTACGCGGAACAGTTCACTCGTACACAGATCGCCGCCGCCGTCGCCGCGGCGGCACGGCGCGATGGTCCCGCACTCAACGACGCACAGGCCGCAGCCGTCGAACGCATCCGCGCTTCGCTCGGCACGTTCGTCACCTGGCTGCTGCACGGCGTCACCGGCAGCGGCAAGACCGAGGTGTATCTCAACGCCATCGCCACCGTGCTGGAACGCGGCGAACAGGCGCTGGTGCTGGTGCCGGAAATCGCACTGACGCCGCAGCTCATCGCACGCTTCCGCGAGCGCTTCGACACCGCACTCGCCATCCTGCATTCGGGCCTGAGCGATGGCGAACGGCTGAGCGCGTGGCGCGATGCACGCAGCGGCGCGGCGCGCATCGTGATCGGCACGCGCTCGGCGATCTTTGTGCCGCTCGCACGACCCGGGCTGATCGTCGTCGATGAGGAACACGACAGCTCGTTCAAGCAGCAGGAAGGCTTTCGCTACTCGGCGCGCGATCTCGCCATCGTGCGCGCGCAACGCCTGCGGATCCCGGTCGTGCTGGGATCGGCCACGCCCTCGCTCGAAAGCCTGAATCGCGCCCGCCAGCAGCCCGGTTCGCTGCTGACGCTGCCGCATCGCGCCGCCGATGCGCGTCCGCCGACACTGGCGCTGATCGATCTGCGACGACACGCTGCCGCGCAGGGCATCGCGACGCCGGCGCTCATGGCGATGCAGCGGCATCTCGATGCCGGCCGCCAGGTGCTGCTGTTCCTGAATCGCCGCGGCTATGCGCCGGTGCTGTTCTGTCCAGCCTGCGGCTGGTCCGCGCACTGCAAACGCTGCGACGCGAACCTGACCGTGCATCGCAATTCGACGGCGCTGCTGTGTCATCACTGCGGCTCGCAGCAGTCCGCCGTCGTCGAATGCCCGAGCTGCTTCGCCGAGGTGAAGCCCGTCGGACAGGGCACCGAACGCATCGAGGAAACGCTCGAACGGATGTTTCCGCAGGTGCCGCTGGCGCGCATCGATCGCGACAGCATGCGGCGCAAGGGCGAACTCGAAGAGACGCTGGCGAAAGTCGATCGCAACGAGATCCGGCTGCTGGTCGGCACCCAGATGCTGACGAAGGGTCATCATTTCCCCAACGTGACGCTGGTGGTCGTGCTGAACGCCGACCAGGGATTGTTCAGCACCGACTTCCGCGCCAGCGAACGCCTCGCCCAGACGATCGTGCAGGTGGCCGGTCGCGCGGGCCGCGCCGCACAGCCGGGCGAAGTGCTGATCCAGACCGAGTATCCGGAACATCCGCTGCTCAACCTGTTGCTGAAGGGCGGCTACGACGCCTTCGCCGCGGGCGCATTGCAGGAGCGCGAGCAAGCCGGCTGGCCGCCGTTTTCGCGCATCGCGCTGCTGCGGGCCGAGGCCACGCATTCGGCCGAGCCCCGGAATTTCCTGCAGGCCGCGCTCGCCGCCGCACGGGAACACGGCATTCGCGGCGTCAAATTCCTCGGCCCGGCGCCCGCCCCGATGGAACGCCGCGCCGGCCGGCATCGCGCGCAGTTGTTGCTGCAGGCCGCGACGCACCAGCCGCTGCAGCGCCTGCTGAGCCGCTGGATTCCGCAGCTCGAAGGCCTGCCGGAAGCGCGCAGGGTGCGGTGGTCGATCGATGTGGATCCGGGGGAGTTGTTCTAGGAAAGGCTACAGGCTACGGGCGCCTGGAAACTGCCCAGAAGGGGAACCCGCGCATCCGGGCCCTCTGGCAGTCGCCTGCAGCCTGTAGCCTGTAGCCGCTGCTAGACTGCGGCCTCATTGAACCGCCCCGAACCCCTTCGTGAAATACCAGATCGAAAAGTTGCTACAGGCCGCGCTTGCGACCCTGCCCGCGGACGTTCTGCCCGCCGACATCCGCCCGACCATCACCATCGAGCGTACGCGCGATGCTGCTCATGGCGATTTCGCCACCAACCTGGCGCTGCAGCTCGCCAAGCCGGCGCGCAAGAATCCGCGCCAGCTGGCGCAGGCGCTGCTCGATGCGATTCCCGCCAGCGACTTGATCGCGAAGGCGGAGATCGCCGGGCCGGGGTTCATCAATTTCCATCTGTCGGCGGCGGCGTATCAGCAGGAACTGGCGCGCATCCTCGATTTCGGTCCGGTCTACGGCTACAGCCAGCACGGCAGCGGCACCCGATCGCTGGTCGAGTTCGTCTCCGCGAATCCCACCGGGCCGCTGCACGTCGGTCACGGCCGGCAGGCGGCGCTCGGCGATGCGCTGGTGTCGCTGCTGCAGACGCAGGGCTACGAGGTCAGCCGCGAGTTCTATTACAACGACGCCGGCGTGCAGATCCAGAACCTCGCACTGTCGGTGCAGGCGCGTGCGCGCGGCATCAAGCCGGGCGAAGCGGGCTGGCCGGAAGCTGCCTACAACGGCGACTACATCCAGGACATCGCTGACGAATTCCTCGCGAAGAACAGCGTGCACGCGCTCGATGGCGAACCGGTGAAGGCGAACGGCAAGCCCGACGATCTCGATGCGATCCGCAAGTTCGCCGTCGCCTACCTGCGCCGCGAACAGGACATCGACCTGCAGAAGTTCGGCGTGCACTTCGACATCTATTATCTGGAGTCGAGCCTCTACACCGACGGCAAGGTCGAAGAGACCGTGCAGCGACTGGTCGCCAGCGGCAAGACCTACGAACAGGACGGCGCGCTGTGGCTGCGCACCACCGAGTACGGCGACGACAAGGACCGCGTCATGCGCAAGTCCGACGGCACGTACACCTACTTCGTGCCCGACGTCGCCTATCACATCACCAAGTGGCAGCGCGGTTTCCGCAAGGCCATCAACGTGCAGGGCACCGATCATCACGGCACGATCGCGCGCGTGCGCGCCGGCCTGCAGGCCGCCGATCTCGGCATCCCGCCGGGCTATCCCGACTACGTGCTGCACAAGATGGTCAAGGTGATGCGCGGCGGCGAGGAAGTGAAGATTTCCAAGCGCGCCGGCTCGTACGTCACGGTGCGCGATCTGATCGAGTGGGTCGGCCGCGACGCCGTGCGTTTCTTCCTGGTGTCGCGCAAAGCGGATTCGGAGTTCGTGTTCGACATCGATCTCGCGCGCGCGCAGAGCGAGGAGAATCCCGTGTACTACGTGCAGTACGCGCATGCGCGCGTCTGCAGCGTGTTCCGGCAGGCGCAGGAAAAGGGCTTCATGCATGACCGCGAGATCGGCGACAGTCATGTGGCCCTGCTGGTCGAGCCGCAGGAAAAGGCCCTCATTCGCCGCCTCACGTACTTCCCGGAACTGCTGGAGAACGCCGCGAACGCGCTCGAACCGCACCAGGTCGCGCACTACCTGCGCGATCTCACTGCCGATTTCCACACGTACTACAACGCGCACCAGTTCCTGGTCGACGACATCAACCTGCGCAACGCCCGCCTGAACCTGGTCGCCGCCACGCGCCAGGTGATCGGCAACGGCCTGAAGCTGCTGGGCGTATCGGCGCCGGAGAAGATGTAGTGGCGCGCGACTACAAACACAGCAAGCGCAGCTCGGGCGGAAGCTCCGGCCTGTCCGGCGTCGCCGGCTTCGTGCTCGGTCTCGCCTTCGGCCTGGCGGTCGCCGTCGGCGTGTATCTCTACGATCGCCGGCCCGAAGCGCGAGTCGCAAGAGAAGCGGCGCCGATGACGAATGATGGCGAATCATCGAACGGCAAACCGGCCCCGGCCTCGCAGGAACCGGAAACCCAGTTCGACTTCTACGAAATGCTGCCGAAATTCGAAGTGGTCATTCCCGAGAAGGACGGCACATCGACCGCCAGCGGCGCGACCTCATCGGTGCAGAAACCCGGCGCCTACATCCTGCAGGCCGGCTCCTTCCGCAACATGGCCGACGCCGACCGCGTCCGCGCGCTCATCGCCCTGCAGGGCGTCGAATCGAAAATCCAGAAGGTCACGGTCGACAACGACACCTGGCACCGCGTCCGCATCGGCCCGATCACGAACCTGCAGAAACTCGAAGAGACGCGCAGCAAGCTGCGGCAGTCGCAGATCGAGGCGTTGGTGATTCGGGTGGGGGAATAAAGAGTCTCCTGGCAACCAACCCAATCTACTGAACGCTGCTTGAAACCTTACGTCATCAGCTCCCGTAGCGACTTAACGACCCTGAACTGCACTTCTTCGAAATTCCTGAAGTGACGCCGGCCGCATTCGATCTTGAGCTGTTCGATGGGCCGCAGCAGATCGAGAGATACACCTTCCTTGTCACCCGTATCCTTGGTTTCCGCAACGAAGTAGAGCGTCTTGTCGTTGCGATAGGCGAGTGCCCAGTCCGGGTTGTATGAGCCGACCGGCGTTTCGATCACGAACCACGCCGGCAGTTTGATGTAGAACAGCACGTCGTCGTTGGCTTCGCAGGCTTCCACGAATCTGCGCTCCGGGCCGGAGTCAGCGTCGATCACGATGTGCGAGAACAGTGTCTTGTCCAGTCTGTCGATGGCAATGGCATTGGACTCGAACGCCTCCCTCAGATCCTCGCTTTCGAAGCGATGCATCTCGTATATCTGATCGTCGAGTTTCAGATATTCCACGCCGTCCACCAGCAGCTCCCGTTTGACTGCATTGATGACATCGGTCGCGCCCTCAATGAATGCCTGTGGATTGTTCACGGCATCCCCCAGGCGGCCAGACTCCAATAGTACTCGGGCCACCGTCGATCTGGACAACCCCGTCCTGGTCTGTATCTGCCCCACGAAGTCCGGCATCACATAGCGCGCTTCGACCACTTGCGCGCGAAAGCCGGTTTGGACCCCTGACACGCCTGTCTTGTCTACGGTGAGATCGGCGCGAGCCAGTGCCACCTTGGGTCGCTCAAGCACAGGCATCTGCCGCCCGATGCGATGGGCCGCTCTGGCAATCAGGTCATCGGTGTCGTAGTGCACGCGGTAACGTGTGCGCGTGCGGATATGCCCCCACAGTTTGAGGAACTGCGCGTCGGTCTCGTACCCTTTTCGCAGGCGCACCGTAATTTTCTCGCGCTCGTTCTGCACCATCTCCTTCCTGAAGGAGATTCCTGCTTCTTCCATCTCGGCCTGCAGTTGCTTCGCGAAATCTTCGTAGCTCTCGTTGGCGATGACGGTCAGGCGGTTCAGAGCGCGGTCTCGCACGCGCTGGCCCGCTGCATTCACACACAGGCGCAGCCCGCGCCCGATCTCCTGCCGCTTCCTGATCTCTGAGCTGGTCTCCGCCAGCGTGCAGATCTGAAAAACATTCGGGTTGTCCCAACCCTCGCGCAAGGCAGAGTGACTGAAGATGAAGCGCAGAGGTTCGGCGGCCTCCAGCAGGCGTTCCTTGTCTCGCATGATGAGTTCGAACGTGCTGGCTTCTGCCTCCGCGTTGGATTTTCCTTCGCGCGTCTCGAAGGGCGTCACCGTACGCTTGTCAGCGGAGAAGTAGCCGTTGTGCACGAGCGCCGCTTCGAATTCGATCAGACCGGAAAATTCTGGCCTGGTCCGATACTGCTCGTAGATTTCCTCGAACCATTGCCCGAACTTCCCCAGAGATGTACTGCCATCCTCGTTGTAGACCCGGTAGTTCATCACTCGATCGATGAAGAACACCGATAGAACCTTCACCCCCAGGGACTTCAGGCTGGCCTGCTTCTCGAAGTGCCGGCGAATCGTCGCCTCTATCTGCAATCGCAGAACAGCATCGGTGAGCGCGCCATGCGGCTGGCCCTGCCGCACGGTCACATCATTGGCGAAACGCACGAAGCGCTGTTCGACATCGATTTCGTTCACGATGAAGCCATCGCGATAGATCTCGCGCTGATTGGAGAGTCTGTAAAGGTCGTCGCCATTCCTGACCGTGAGCGTTTTCCTGCCGGGGCTGCCGTTCTGGTTGACCCACAGGCTCAGTCTTGCCGCCACCGAGCGCCTACCTGCCCTGAAGCCTTCCACCTCGACATAGGCTTGATTGGCGTCCCTCAACTCGATTACGGAGTCCACGCTGATCTGCTTCACCAGGCCCAGTTCATAGGCCCGGACCGGATCGAGCTTGTAGATGAGGTTGTATGTCTCGCGATGCGTGGCGGAGTAGCGCAGGCAGCACAGCGGGCTCAGGCGCGCGATGGCCTGTTTTCGCAGATCGGTCTCAAGATTCTGCGGTTCATCAAGAATCACGATGGGATGTGCGGCCTGGATGAACTCGATCGGACGCACGCCCGTTTCGCGCACCTGGTTGATGACATTGCCCCTGCTCTTCCTCGCTGTGGCCGAAACGGCGGCTTCCTGGGAGTCCTTGGCGAAGGCGTCGATATTGATCACCAGTATCTGGATGCAGTTGCTCAGGCTGAAGTTGTGGAGCTGATTGACCCGGCTGGAATCGTAAACGGAGAACTCGACGCGCTCGAAGTCGTAGAGCGTCTGGAAGTGATCGTGAGTGATCTGCAAGTTTTTGAGCACGCCCTCGCGAATCGCCACAGATGGCACAACGATCACGAACTTTTTGAAACCGTAGAGTCGCGACAGCTCGTGTACCGTGCGCAGATAGACGTAGGTCTTGCCTGTGCCCGTCTCCATTTCGACAGTGAAGTTGGGGAAGGCGCCGGCGACCTTGCCATCAGCCAGCTCCATCAGGGAAAGCTCGGCGGACTGAGGCAAACCATTGGCCTTCTGTACCGCTCTGACGTTGTCCAGCCATTGTTCGTCAGTGATGACGCGCTGGTTGGCCAGCCCGGTTTCAGTGAGCCTGAGGCTGGACAAGCCCTCGTCTGCCATCGTCACTTCGAACTGCGAAGCAGAAGGTTGCCCGGCGAACAGATCCACGACCGCACGAATCGCATCGAGCTGATACGGCTCATTGGCATCGAATTTGAGCTTCATGCGTGCCGCCTACACGCAGGTGAACTTCACGCCGGCGTCGCGGCACTGAAGATCGAAATTGGTCTTGAGCGGATCGGCGCCGTGAAATACCGAATCGAGCGCTACGATCTCGCGGGGCTTGAGCGAAAGCAGTTCGACACCC
>OEIU01000028.1_pt1 | contig 131580 bp, 118 predicted proteins | sample 1539221 | NCBI WGS metagenome assembly OEIU01 (sample SAMN03792071, study PRJEB22550) | activated sludge metagenome | feature: wastewater treatment plant; material: activated sludge; isolation source: Wastewater treatment plant of a petroleum refinery complex | place: Argentina: Zarate... | reverse complement strand
GTCATCCTGCACAGCCCGCGGTCGGGACGAAGAGGTGGCCGCAGTCGAACAAAAAAGTGGCTGCCCATCCTTGACACACACATTCCCCATGTGAGCAATCCATCTGTCCCGCGCCGAGACGTGGTGTCATAGTCCTGCCCAAATGGCGCAATTTGCCATCTTTTCGATCGATTGCGGGGTCATCCAGCGAGGACGCGCTTCGCGCTTTTGCCCGATCGTGACGAAAAACCGAAGGAACCGAGCATGCGCCGCAATCTGCCACTCGCGCTTGTCCTGATCGCCCCGCTGCTGTCCGGCTGCCTCGAACGTGGCCAGCCGACCATGGTCGATTCCAGCGCTGACGATGACGCATTCTGCCGCGCCAACAATGTCGCGGTCGGTTCGAACGAATACGTCAATTGCCGCAAGAACCGCGACGTGCAGCGCGGTAACGCCAATGCCCGCGCCGACCGCGCCCAGCGCAATCTGGCCGAGCAGATGCTGAACAACCCGGTCAGGCCGTGATCAGGAGGACCCCATGAACGAAGACGTCTTCAATGCCAGCCTGCGCAAATTTCTCAAGCAAGTCGGCGTCACCTCACAGCGCGAGATCGAAAAGGCGGTGCGCGACGCGATCGATTCCGGCAAGCTCAAGGGTCATGAAAAGCTGCCGGCAAAGATGGTGCTGACCGTCGGCGGCCTCACGCTTTCGCACGAAGTGAACGAGGAGATCGAGCTGGGATAGCTCGCCACCGCTCCCGCGGCAATCTGGCACGAATTGGCCTTGTCAGCCCATTGTCGGCACTAAATACTGGATGGGCGATTATCTCCTCGCGGATATTCGGCTGACCCGATATGGCGATCAGTAGTTTGGTGGCGTATGCCGATGCGGGTGTGAGCGATGAGCCTGGAGTTGGCCACGACTGAAGCGCCCGGTTCGCGGCCGTCCGTGGCATGGCCGGCGTGGGCTATTTCAATCGCCGTCGCGGCCGCGTTTTTCCTGGCAGCGTATCTTGGTCTCGGTCTGCTCGACAAGGCTGGCGTTGCAGTGTTCTGGCCGGCGGCGGGTGTCGCTTCCGGTGTCATGGTCGCGTTTGGCCCGGCCGTGCGGTGGCCGGTCATCATCGGCGTGGTCGCCGCCACTGTCGCAGCCAATCTGATCGGCGACCGCAATGCTGCCAGCACGGCATTCTTCGCGGTAGCCAATGCCGTTGGTCCCCTGATCGTCGCAGGGCTGATCCAGAGATGGAGCAAGCCCCCATTCGAATTGAACGAGTTGCGTCGTGTCCTTGAATTGTTCGGCGCCACGATAGCTGCAGCCTTCATCAGCGGTGCCGTCGGTACGCTTGGATTTGTCCTCTTCCACACGTCGAACGCATCCATCATCAAGATCTGGTATCAGTGGGTCGTCTCGGAGTCGCTCGGCACCATCACCGTCGCACCGCTCATGCTGGGACTGGCCTCATTCCTGCGCGACGCTCCGCCCCGGCGCGAAACAGCGGAAGGGGCCTTCGCGCTCGCGCTCGTGGCTGCCATCTGCGTATTGCGGGTCAATTGGCCGAGTGAACCCTGGACGCTCAAACTGGCGCTTGCCGCGCTCTGTCCGCTGTTCGTGTGGATTGCCGCGCGTGTTCGTCCTGCCTTCACCGCTGTCGCAACGTTCCTGTGCGCGTTCACGATCGTGTGGACGACGATATTCGGCATCGGCCTCTTCGGTGATACGCGGTTGCCGTTCGATGAGCGTATCCTGTCGGCCCAGGCGGGCGTCCTGGCGATTTCGTTCGGCGCGCTCGTGCTGGCGGCGCTGTTCAGCGAACGACGGATGCACGAACGCGCCATTCTCGAACGCGAGCTTCGGCTTGAGGAAGCGCTTCGTGCCGGCGGCGTGATCACCTTCGATTGGAATCTCGGGAACGGGCTGATCGATTTGAGCCCGAACGCGGCGGATATCCTCGGTCTGGATCCGCAGCGACCGCTTGGCAGCGCGGAATGGATGAAATGCATCGCCGCCGAGGATCGTCCGTCGCTTGCGGCCTGGCTGGACGCCCCTCCGCTCGGCGAACCCTCGCATTCGATGACGTTTCGGTTTCTGCGCCCGGATGGGCGCGGCGAGGTCTGGCTGCAGCAGGTTGCCATCACGCACGTTGATGCGGCCGGGAAGCCCGCCCGCATCAACGGCCTGATGACCGACATCACGGAAAGGAAGAAGTTTGAGGGACAGATTTCCCTGGCCTGGAAGTCAGCCGCGATGGCGGACCGGGCGAAATCCAGCTTCCTGTCCGCTGCGAGCCATGATTTGCGGCAGCCCCTGCAGACGCTGAGGTTTCTGCAGGGGTCGCTTGGGCTGCATCTTCCACGCGGCGAGGGACGCGAGCTTGTCGACGGAATGGGGCGATCCCTCGACACCATGTCCAGCATTCTGTCGAGCCTGCTCGATGTGAACCGTCTTGAGGCGGGCAATCTTCGCCCGGCGGAGCGCGACTTCGCGATCTCCGAGCTTTTTGATTCCCTGGCGGCCGATTTCTCCGACGCCATCGCGGACCGGGGCCTGGAGTGGCGCATGGTGCCGAGCCGGCTGCTGGTCCGCAGCGACAGGCACATGCTCGAAACGATGGTGCGCAACTTGCTCTCGAACGCGCTGCGATACACCGATCGGGGAAAGATACTACTGGGCTGCCGGCGGACCGGCGGCAAGGTCCGGATCGAAGTCTGGGACAGCGGCATCGGCATCACGCAGGATCAGCTCCCGCATATCTTCGATGAGTACTTTCAGGGCTCGACTGTCGCGGAGCGTGGCGGTTTCGGATTGGGGCTGGCCATCGTCAGGCGGCTGGGGGTGATGCTGGATCACCCGATCGGTGCACATTCCACGCCCGGCAAGGGCACGGTCATTACCATCGAAGTTCCACGTGGCCAGCACAGCAGCAACAATCCCGAACGAGCGCGCAGCCCGCAATATCAGAGGGGTGACTTTCACGGCACCGTCCTCGTCATTGAAGACGAGGCCAGTGTGCGCGCCTCGATCAGCCGTCTGCTGAAGGCAAGCGGCATCCGCGCGATCGTGCTCGCAACGGCGGATGATGCGCTGGCCCGGATACGGCGGCGGGAGATCCGTCCCGACCTGCTGCTTTGCGATTATAATCTTCAGGGATCGGCCAATGGGGTGGCGACGATCGGGGAATTGCGGGCGGTGCTCGGCCAGAACACGCCGGCCATTATCATGACAGGAGACATCAGGTCGAAGACCGTGGTGCCGATTTCGGCGCAGGGCATGTCGGTCCTGCTCAAGCCGTTCCTGTTGGACGACCTCTTGCAGCACATTGCGCTGGCCTCACGCGAATCCGCGGCGAGTTCAGCCGGCCCGAGCGCGCCGGGGAAATGCTGAGCGTACGCTCAAGCAAAAAGCGCGGCAGGTTGCTCCGCCGCGCCTGGCATCAGCCGTGCCGAGAACCTTATTCCTCGTCGTCCTGCTTCTTGCCGCCGATCGTCTTGAGTTTGGCGAACACGGCGTCGACATTGAGGTCGTCCTCGCTCTTCTCGCTGGGCTCGAACTCCGGCTCCTTGCGCGTGGTCTCGGAGGCCGGCAGGAGCGTGGCGCCGCCATAGGCCGCGGGCACCGGCTTTTCCTTGGCCGCGCGCTGCACCTCGAAATCGAGCTCGATCTGCGAGCACAGGCCGAGCGTCACCGGGTCCATCGGGGTCAGCGTCGAGGCATTCCAGTGGGTGCGATCGCGGACGCTCGCGATCGTCGTCTTGGTGGTGCCGACCAGGCGCATGATCTGCGCGTCCTTCAGCTCGGGGTGGTTGCGGACCAGCCAGAGGATCGCGCTCGGCCGCTCGTGGCGGCGCGACACCGGGGTATAGCGCGGGCCCTTCTTCTTGGCGGCCGGCGGCAGCACGACCTTGCTCTCGCCGAGCCTGAGGCGGTAGGCCGGGTCCTTCTCGCCCTTTTCGATCTCGTCGCGCGTCAATTGTCCCGTCGAAATCGGGTCCATGCCCTTGATGCCCTGGGCGGCGTCACCGTCGGCGATGGCGCGGACCTCGAGGGGGTGCATTTTGGTGAAATCGGCCACCTGGTCGAAGGTCAGAGCGGTATTATCAACCAGCCACACGGCCGTCGCCTTGGGCATCAGCGGTGCATTGCTCATGGCAAATCTCCTTTGTGCCTCGCCCACCTCTTGCGGAGGCGAAGCCTATGGTCATCGGTGATGACGGGAATTAACGCCTATATACGCCTTCCGGCCCCATTGGCGCAATGGTCTGCTAAAGTGCCTTGACAGCGGCCCAAAGCAGTCCCAAGTCCTTATTCGAATTGGCCGTTCCCAGCCCGCCGGCTAGGGGTGATTCGGACCCGAGATAGCCCCCATGCCTTCTGCCTCGACGTCAGCCAAACCAGATCTCAGAATCGTGCTTTGTTCTCCCCGCGGATTCTGTGCCGGGGTGGTGCGGGCCATCGATACCGTCGAGCGGGCGCTCGCCATCTACGGCGCCCCCGTCTATGTCCGTCACGAGATCGTGCACAACCGCTATGTGGTCGACAGCCTGAAGACCAAGGGCGCGATTTTCGTCGAGGAACTCGCCGAAATTCCCGACAATACCAACGCGCCGGTGGTGTTCTCGGCCCACGGGGTTCCGAAATCGGTTCCGGCCGAGGCGAAATCCCGCAATTTCTTCTCGCTGGACGCGACCTGCCCGCTGGTCACCAAGGTGCACCGCGAGGCCGCGATCCACTTCAAGCGCGGCCGTGAAATCCTCCTGATCGGACATTCGCACCACCCGGAGGTGGTCGGCACGCTCGGCCAGTTGCCGCAGGGCGCGGTGACGCTGATCGAGACGGCGGAAGACGCCAAGACCTTCGCGCCGAAGGACCCGAACAATCTCGCTTTCGTGACGCAGACGACTCTGTCGATCGACGACACCGCCGAGATCGTGGCGCTGTTGAAGGAGCGCTTCCCGAACATCAACGGGCCGCACAAGGAAGACATCTGCTACGCCACCACCAACCGCCAACTCGCGGTGAAGAAGGTGGCGCCTGTTGTCGACGCCCTGATCGTGGTCGGCGCTCCGAACTCGTCGAACTCGCAGCGCCTGCGCGAAGTCGCCGAGCGCGAAGGCTGCAAGGTCGCGATCCTGGCGCAGCGCGCCTCCGATCTCGACTGGTCGCGCTTCGAGGGCATCAAGAGCCTCGGCATCACCGCCGGTGCGTCGGCGCCGGAAGTGATCGTCGAGGAGATCATGGGCGCCTTCGCCGAGCGCTATCATTTGCATGTGGATACGGTGTCGGCCGCCGAGGAAAACGAATTCTTCCCGCTGCCGCGATCGCTGCGACCCGACGCCGCCTAAGGGTTTCCCATGGCGGTTTACACCGACGTCGCCGCCGAAGACCTCGCGGAGTTTCTCAAGGGGTACGACATCGGCGAATTGCTCTCCTACAAGGGCATCGCCGAGGGCGTCGAGAATTCCAACTTCCTGCTGCATACCGGCAAGGGCGCCTTCATCCTGACGCTCTATGAAAAGCGCGTGGCGGTGGACGATTTGCCGTACTTCCTGTCGCTGATGGCGCATCTCGCCGAGCGCGGCGTGCGCTGCCCGCAGCCGGCGCGCAATCGCAACGGCCAGGTCTATAGCGAACTCGCCGGACGTCCGGCGGCGATCATCAACTTTCTCGAAGGCGTGTGGCCGCGGCGGCCCAACGTCACGCACTGCTCGGGTGTCGGCGCGGCGCTGGCCAGGATGCATCTGGCCGGCCGCGACTTCCCGATGTTCCGCAGGAATCCCCTGTCGGTCGCCGGCTGGCGGCCGCTGTTCGATGCCGCCGCGCCGCGCGCCGACAATGTCGCGCCGGGCCTGCAGGATTTCATCGCGCGCGAGCTCGATCATCTCGAAGCGTGCTGGCCGAAGGATCTGCCGCTCGGCGTCATCCATGCCGATCTGTTTCCCGACAACGTTTTCTTTCTCGGCGAAAAGCTGTCGGGCCTGATCGACTTCCCGTTCTCCTGCAACGACATCCTGGCCTATGACGTCGCGATCTGCCTGAATGCGTGGTGCTTCGAGCCGGATCATGCCTTCAACGTCACCAAGGCCCGCGCGCTGCTCAATGCCTATGGCCGCGAGCGGCCATTGTCGGAGGCCGAGCAGGAGGCGCTGCCGCTATTGGCGCGCGGCTCGGCGCTGCGCTTCCTGCTGACGCGGCTGGTCGATTTCCTCAACGTGCCGCCGGGCGCGCTGGTGAAGCCGAAGGACCCGCTGGAATATGTCCGCAAGCTGCGCTTCCACCAGAATGTCGCCAGCGTGCGCGATTACGGCCTGACCCAGCCCGGATTTGCCGCTTGAGCGAACAGCCCCACGTCATTGTTTTTACCGACGGCGCCTGCTCGGGCAATCCTGGCCCGGGCGGATGGGGCGCGATCCTGCGCTTCGGCGACAAGGAAAAGGAATTGAAGGGCGGCGAGCCGCACACCACCAACAACCGCATGGAGCTGATGGCCGCGATCTCGGCGCTGGAGGCGCTGAAGAAGCCGTGCGTGGTCGATCTCACCACCGACAGCCAGTATGTCCGCCAGGGCATCACGGGGTGGATTCACGGCTGGAAGCGCAACGGCTGGCGCACCGCCGACAAGAAGCCGGTCAAGAACGTCGAACTATGGCAGCGCCTCGACGCCGCGCTGAAGCCGCACCAGGTGCGCTGGCACTGGATCAAGGGCCACGCCGGCCACGCCGAAAACGAGCGCGCCGATCAACTGGCGCGCGAGGGCGTGGCGATGGCGAGGCTGCAGAAGTAGCCGCAACTGTCATCACCCGCGAAGGCGGGTGATCCAGTATTCCAGAGACATCAGTGATGATACGGGGGGCCGCGGCGTATTGGATCGCCCGGTCCCAGTGCGCAAGTGCGCACAAGGCCGGGCGACAACCGTGTTGTCTGCCGCGTGAGTGCACGACTCTATAGCTGCCCGAGCAGCGTATCGCCGCCGGAGACTTCCACCTTGCCGGGGGCGGGCTCGAGGTTGAGCTTCTTCACCACGCCGTCATCCACCAGCATCGAATAGCGCTTGGAGCGGATGCCGAGGCCGTTGCCGGAAGCGTCCAGCTCCATGCCGATCGCCTTGGTGAAGTCGGCGTTGCCGTCGGCGAGGAATACCGCTTCATCGCGCTGGTCGGTGTCGCGCTTCCAGGCGTTCATGACGAAGGCGTCGTTGACCGAGACGATGGCGATGGTGCTCACGCCCTTGTCCTTGATGGCGTAGGCGTTGAGGAAGATGCTCGGCAGGTGCATCTTGTGGCAGGTGCCGGTATAGGCGCCGGGCACCGCGAACAACGCGACCTTCTTGCCCTTGAAAATATCGTCGGTGGTTTTGACCTGCGGGCCTTCCGCGGTCATCACGCGAAACTTGGCTTCCGGCAGCTTGTCGCCAACTTGGATCGTCATCGTCAATTCTCCCTCAATGAGCGCGCTTTTGTAGCCCCTGCGGCTGGGCGGCACAATATTCGTGACGCTCAAAACAGCAACGGCCAAGGCCTTTCACGCTTGCGTCATCACGGCGCAAATCCCCCTTCGTCCAGGAAGGCCTGCTCCTCGGGCGTGGTGGCACGACCCAACAGGCGGTTGCGGTGGGGAAAGCGGCCGAAGCGCCTGATGATGTCAGCATGGTGCTCGGCCCATTTCAGGTTTTCGGCATGCCCCGCCGCGCGCGACAGCTCGATGCAGCGGAGCTGGTCGGGGAGGTGCTCCGAATGCATGAAGGGCAGATAGAGGAATTCGCGCAAGGAAGGATCAATCCGCGTATCCACGCCGTGCTCGATGGCGCGGTACGCCACCTCGTGCGCGAGGGAGTCGCTGGCATAGGTCCTGATGTCGCCGCGGAACAAGTTGCGGGGAAACTGATCGAGCACGATGACGAGCGCTAGCGCGCCGGCATCGCTCGTTTCCCATGACGACAATTCGCCGGCGGACGCCTTCTGCCATAGATCCAGGTAGCGCCGGCGCAATTCGGCGTCGAAAGCGTCGTCGCGCCTGTACCAGCGATCGGGGCCGGCATCGCGCCAGAACGCCAGAATGTCTGATGGCGCGGCGTTGCTGTCGGTCATGTCGGAAGTTCGCAGGCCCGCTTCAGGCCGCGGCCTTCTTCTCGTCGCGCAGCTCGCGGCGCAGGATCTTGCCGACATTGGTCTTGGGCAGGTCGGTCCTGAACTCGATCTGCTTCGGTACTTTGTAGGCGGTGAGCTGCGTGCCGCAATATTTGATGACGTCTTCGGCGGTCAGGTTCGGGTCCTTCTTGACCACGAACGCCTTCACCGCTTCGCCCGACTTGGCGTCGGTAACGCCGATCACGGCGCATTCCAGCACGCCCGGATGGCTCGCGATCACTTCCTCGATCTCGTTCGGATAGACGTTGAAGCCCGAGACCAGGATCATGTCCTTCTTGCGGTCGACGATCTTGGTGTAGCCGCGCTCGTCCATCACGCCGATGTCGCCGGTGCGGAAGAAGCCGTCCGCGGTCATCACGTTCGCGGTCTCCTCCGGCCGATTCCAGTAGCCGGCCATCACCTGCGGGCCCTTGGCGCAGATTTCGCCGGCCTGGCCGAGCGGCACTTCCTTGCCGTCGTCGTCGCGGATCGAGAGATAGGTCGACGGCACCGGGATGCCGATCGCGCCGGAGAACTGGTCGGTGTCGGCGGGGTTGCAGGTCAGCGTCGGCGAGGTCTCGGAAAGGCCATAGCCTTCCGACAGCGCGCAGCCCGTCACCTTCAGCCACTTCTCGGCGACCGGCTTCTGTGTCGCCATGCCGCCGCCGAACGAGGTCTTCAGCTTGGAGAAGTCGAGCTTGTCGAAGCCGGGCGTGTTGAGCAGGCCGTTATAGAGCGTATTGACCGCCGGGAAGCTGTTGACCTGGTACTTCTGCAACTCCTTGACGAAGCCTGCCATGTCGCGCGGGTTCGGGATCAACAGGTTGACGCCGCCGGCGCGCATCGCGAGCAGGAAGCACGCGGTCAGCGCAAAGATGTGATAGAGCGGCAGCGCGCAGACGATGAAGAGCTGCTCGACATGCGGCGGCTTTTTCAGCGCCGGCTGCAACCAGGCGTCATTCTGCAGCACGTTGGCGAGGATGTTCCTGTGCAGCAGCGTCGCGCCCTTGGAGACGCCGGTGGTTCCGCCGGTATATTGCAGGAAGGCGACGTCGTCGCGGGTGAGCTGCGGCTTGCTGAACTTCATGCCGCGGCCGGCCGCGACCGCATCGTTGAACGAGACCGCGCCCGGGATCGACCAGGCCGGCACCATCTTCTTCACCTTGCGCACGACGAGGTTGACGATGACGCCCTTGAAGCCGAGCAGGTCGCCCATGCTGCCGACGATCACGTGCTTGACCGCGGTCCTCGCGATCACCTGCTGCACGGTGGTGGCAAAGTTCTCCAGGACGACGATCGCCTCGGCGCCGGAATCCTTGAGCTGGTGCTCGAGTTCGCGCGGGGTGTAGAGCGGATTGACGTTCACGACCGAATAGCCGGCACGCAGCACGGCAGCGGTCGAGACCGGGTATTGCAGCACGTTCGGCATCATCAGCGCGACGCGGGCGCCCTTTTGCAGGCCCTTGCTCTGCAGATAGGCTCCCAGTGCGGCCGACATGTCGTCGAGGTCGCGATAGCTGATCGACTTGTCCATGCAGATGAACGCCTTGCGATCGGCGAACTTCTTGAAGCTTTCTTCCAGCAGTTCGACCAGCGACGAGTACTGCGTGACGTCGATATCGGCTGGCACGCCGGCCGGGTATTGCTTGAGCCAGATTCGCTCCATGGTCTTTCCCCTCTGGTTGCTTCCCTGTTGTTTTCGGGCCGGGCATGCCTTGTTTTCGGCAGTATTGTGAAAGCCGCCGCCGATGGCAAGCGGCTGCGCGCTATCGACGCATTGCGCTGATCTGGAATAGTTCGGCGGAACGGCAGGAAAACTGCCCGTTTATGGGGCGCGCGGGCCGTTAACCAGCAGGCTTGTTTTCGCCCTTGGGTTTGGCGGCAGCCTTCGGCTTGGCCGGCTTCGGCGCAGCCTTGTCGGCGGCGGGCTTTGCGGCCGGCTTCTTGTCGGCCGACGCTGCAGGCTTGGCTGCTGCCGCAGGCTTGGCCGCAGCCGCTTCGGGCTTGGCGTTGGCGTGGCGCACGGCTGCTGGCTTGGCCGCCGGCTTCGCGCCGGCTTCGGCCTTCGCCGCGCCGTCAGGCTTCTTCGAAGCGATTTTCGATTTCTTGCCGCGCTTGGGCGGCGTCTGCTTCTCGGCATCCGCCGCAACGGCTGCGATCAATGCGGTGCCGGTCTTGGTCGGGCCGGTATAGACCGGTATAGGCTCCGACGCCTCCTGCGGACCGGCCAGCATTTCCGAAGGCTTGGCCGTCGGCTGCACGCCCGCCGTGAAGAAGGCGACCGCGCTCTCGCCGGCCGCCGAATTGGCGGCAACCACATCGGCATCCTCGTCGGTCGCCGGCCGCTTGCGTTTGCCGCTGCACATCTCCTCGCGCAGGTTCGGCGGCGATGCATCGACCGGAACCAGATTGTCGACGGTGCCGAGCGCCGGCTTCAGCCAGCCGAGGCCGTTGCCGCCGAAGCCGCGCTCCATCAACTGCGCCGCGCGTACCGCGCGCGCCTGGCCTGAGGATGCGCCGAGCACCACGGCGATCAGCCGCTTGCCGTTGCGCGTCGCCGACGCAACGAGGTTGTAGCCGGACGCGCAGATGAAACCGGTCTTGAAACCGTCGGCGCCGGGATAGCGCCCGATCAGCTTGTTGAAATTCTGCGTTACCCTGCGGCCGTAGCGGATCGAGGGAATGTGCATGAAGTACTCGTATTCCGGCAGGTCGCGGATGAAGGCGCGCGTCAGGATCGCGAGATCGCGCGCCGAGGTGATCTGGCCGTCCGCCGGCAGGCCGTTCGGATTGACGTAGCTCGTCTGCGTCATGCCGAGCTTTTGCGCGGTCTGGTTCATCATCGCCGAGAAACCATCGACGGAACCGCCGACGCCTTCGGCGAGCACCACGGCCATGTCGTTGGCCGATTTCACCAGCATCATCTTCATCGCGTTGTCGATGGTGACCTGGATGCCCGGACGGAACCCCATCTTGGAGGGCGATTGCGAGGCTGCGACCGGCGACACCGTGAGCAGCGTGTCGAGCGACAGGCGTCCTTCCTTCACCGCTTTCAGCGTGACGTAGGCCGTCATGATCTTGGTCACCGAGGCCGGATACCAGGGCATGGTGGCGTTGTCGGCCTGCAGCACCTTGCCGCTATCGGCTTCGACGAGCAGCAGCGCTTCGGCCTGCGCGACGCGCGGCGTCACGACGGCAAGCGCCGCCACGACAACAATCCAGTTCACCGACAAATGACGAAGCAGCGGGCGAAGCAAATGCACTTTTCCGTTCCGGTCCTTTGAGACCTGCCTTCGAAAAGGAGGTCGTCTTGAGGAATCTAGCGTTCGGGTTTCGAGCGTGTCCGGTGCCGTCGCGGTGCGGCTTGCGCGCAAACCTATACCGGCTTGCCGATCCAGAACAGAGGCGCGGCAACTAAATCGTGGACGAAATGGGCGCAATTCGGCGGCATCCGAACCACTTCGGCCGCCTCGCAGTGCTATTTGACCTCGATCCCGGCGCGCGCGTTCTCATGCACCATGAACTGGGCCTTGGCGAGTTCCGCAAAGCGTCCCCCCTTGGCCACCAGTTCATCAAAAGTTCCGCTTTCGATCACGCGGCCGTTGTCGAACACCAGGATGCGGGTAGCGTTGCGGATGGTCGACAGGCGATGGGCGATCACGAAGGTGGTGCGGCCCTTCATCACCTCGTCGAGCGCAGCATTGACCTTGGCCTCGGTGACGGCGTCGAGCGCGCTGGTGGCCTCGTCGAGGATCAGGATCGGCGGGTCCTTGAGCAGCGCGCGGGCGATCGACAGGCGCTGCCGCTCGCCGCCGGACAGCATGCGGCCGCGCTCGCCGGCATGGGTCTCGAACTTCTTGTCGCTGCGCTCGATGAAGTCGAGCGCCTGCGCACGGGTTGCCGCGACGCGCATTTCCTCCTCGGTCGCATCGGGCTTGCCGACGCGCAGATTGTCGGCGATCGAGCGGTTGAACAGCAGCGGCTCCTGGAACACCACGCCAATGTTCCGCCGCAGCGCCGTCAGCTTCAGCGCGCGAATATCCATGCCGTCGATCTTGATGATGCCGGATTGCGGATCGAAGACACGGTGCAAGAGCGCGATCGCGGTCGATTTGCCGGCGCCGGTCGGCCCGACCAGCGCGATGGTCTGGCCGGGCAGGGCGGTGAAGGTGACGTCCTCGAGCGCCGGCCGCTTGCCGTCATAGGAAAACGAGGCGTCGTGGAATTCGACGAGACCGGAGAGCCGGCCCGTATCCACCGCGCCGGGCCGGTCGCGCACCGCCGGCACGGCGTCCAGCACGTCGAAGAATTCCTGCAGGCGCGGCGCTTCCATGAACACGTTGTTGATGAAGCTGACCACCTGTTCGAGTTTCTGGATCAGCATGGTCGCGAAGCTCACGAACATCACGATCTCGCCGACCGTCGTCAGCCCCTGCTGGTGCAGGTAGATGCCGACGGTGAAGATCGCGAGCACGGTGATGGTGGTAGAGGCGCGGGTGATGACGGTGACCAGCGCCCACCAGCCCAGCACCGGCATCTGTACGGAGAGCAGCTTGTCCGCGACATAGCGCAGCCCCTGCACCTCGGCGTCGATCTGCACGAAACTCTGCACCAGGGCGACGTTGCCGAGCGCGTCGGAAGCGCGGGCGGAGAGGTCGCTGTAATGCGCCTCGACCTCGCTCTGCATGCCGTAGGTCTTGCGCACCACCATGGTGGTCAGCACCGTGAATACGACGCACAGCACGAACAGCAGGATCGCCATCCGCCAGTTGATGTAGAGCGCGAGCGGCAGCAGGACGACCAGCGAGAGGATCGCGGCGAAATGTTCGCGGAAGAACCCGAGCCAGAGCCGCCACAGCGCGTCGGTGCCGTTCAGCATCACCTTCATCAGCCGCCCCGAATGGGTGCCGGTATGGAAGGTCAGCGGCAGTTGCATGATGTGCTCGAAATAATCGGTCAGCACCGCCTGGCGCTGGCGATGCGCCAGTCTGTCGGCATGGAGCGCGACGAGGGCGCTGCAGGCGATGGTGAACAGGCCGAACGCCACCCAGGCCGCCAGCAGCGGCCAGGCCGAGTTCGTGGCCAGCGGTCCGGTCTGCGGCTTGCCGGACAGCACGTCGACGATCTTGCCGAACAGCACCGGCTCGGCGAACTGCGCGCCGGCGAGCAGCAAATTGGCGACCGCGAGTATCCAGCCCAGCCGCGCCTCCTTGCCGAGCAGTTCGAGGACGCGGGTGTAAAGGCGAAGCATGGACATGCGGGCAAGAACTCGAATGGAAGCGATCGGCGTCCACCATATTAATCAGGGATCGCCGTGGAGAACCAGAGCGGGATGAATTTTGTTCCGGAGGAGCCTGCGCTGCGGACTTTGAGCCGGATTTCAGTTGATCAAGCGGCCGTTGAGCGGCGGTAAAAACTGGTCGTCGAAAATGTCCGATGCCTGCGGCCGCTTCTGGAATTTGAAGCCTTCCGCGACCTGGTCGATCGAGCGTTCGAAGCGCGCCGGATCGATCGCGCCGATGCCGTTGCGCCTCACCTCGCTGGTGAGCAGGTTGTCGCGCAGGAGGATTTGCAGGCGTTCGAGCTCGAGGTCTTTTGAGCCGCCGTCCGTGCGGTTGGCGACTTCGGCCGCCGCGCGTGCCGGATCCTTGATCGTCAGGTTCAAGCCGCCGATCACCGCCCGCACGAACGCCTTCACCGCCTCCGGCTTGGCGGCCGCCAGTGCCGGATTGACGATAATTGCGAAACCATAGGCCTCGCAGCCATAGTCGGCGAATTTCAGCACCGCCAGATCGTCGGCCGGCACGCCGCGGTCCCGCAGGTTGATCGCCGAGAGATAGGAGAATCCGGTCACCGCATCGATCTGGCCGGCCGACAGCATCGGCTCGCGCACCGCTGCGCTGATGTTGCTCTGCTTGACGTGCTTGATCTTGATGCCGTTCAGTTGTGCCACCGCCGGCCACAGCCGGATCGACAGGTCGCCCTCGGCGACGCCGAGCGTCTTGCCCTCGATGTCCGTCAGCGAGCGGATGCCGCGACTCTTGCGGGCGATGATGGCGTAGGGCGCCTTGTTGAACAGCACGAACACCGCCTTGATCCGGGGGCCGCCCTGCTTGTCCTTGTCGCTGATCCGCATCAGGGCGTTGATGTCGACGAGGGCGAAGTCGCTGGTGCCGGCCGCGACGCGGGCAATCGCGTCCGACGATCCGCCGGCAATGTTGATCGTGACCGCCAGCGCTTCGGCGCTGAACAGGCCGCCCGTCGCGGCCATCACGAACGGCGCCGCCGCGGCATCGATCGGACGGTCGAGCGAAAGCTGGATCGCGAGCGGAGGCCGGGGCTCGTCCGCGGCCAGGACGCTCCTTGCCGTGAAGCCCGCCATCGCGCACAGGCTGGCCACGAAGGCCAGCAGGACGCTCAGGAGGGAGCGGATGGCATGAGTCCGGATCGCACGCATGAGGCTACATCAGCATGAGGTGAGACAAGTTGCCGCGCCGGTGATGTCAGCTTCGTGACATTGCCGGCGGCATTTCCCGCCGTGGACGAAGGCATTGTGCAGCATCTAACCTGAATGGTCGATGACTGCCACGATTTTGCCAGGGATCGTTCAGCCGCCGTTCGGATTCGGGAACCTAATCTCGGTTCGATGGTTAGGTATTCGAGGCCTGTCGGGCCAGCTTCCACGGAGGATTTGTAGATGTTTGCGCGAAAGGGTTTGTTTTCATCGATTGGCCGCGTCGGCGTGGCGGCGACGATCGTCGCGGTAGCGCTGACGGCAGTGCAGCCGTCGATGGCATTTGCCGGTACCGCGACTCCGAGCAAGGGTGTAACCGCTTCGACCGGGACCAGCGACGCGACCGATATCAGCGCGCGGCGCCGGTACTATCGCGGCGGTGGCGGCGGTGCCGCGGCAGCGGCGGCCTTTGCCGGTATCGTCGGCACCGGGCTTGCGATCGCGGCAGCCCAGAACCGCCGCGACTACTATTATGACAACGGGTATGGTTACTACGGCGGCGGCCCAGCCTATTACGGCCGCCCGTATTACGCCCCCCGCCGTTATTACGGCGGCGGCCCCTACTATGGCGGCTGGTAAACGCGACCGCTAAAATCGCAATCATTTAAGATGAATCCACCGGCCACCCCGGCCGGTGGATTTTTCGCGGTTGCAGTTCGGCCATTAACACGCTTGCCACGGCTTTGCGCTAGGTTAGCAGGATGAGTGATTCGCTCGAACGGCTCTATCAGGCTGTCCTCGCGGCCCGGGACCTCGATCCGGCAACGTCGCGCACGGCCCGGCTGTTTCAGCGCGGCCCCTCCAAGATGGCCAAGAAACTGGCCGAGGAAGCCATCGAAGTCGTGATCGATGCCGTCAACGGCAAGGCCGACGCAGTGGTCCGCGAGAGCGCCGACCTGCTCTACAACCTGACCGTTCTGTGGGCATCGGCCGGCGTGAAGCCTGAGCATGTCTGGCGCGAAATGGAGCGGCGCGAGGACATGCTCGGCATCGCCGAGAAGCTGCCGAAGGTCAAAATGCCGAAGGCCATCGCGAGCAAACCGGTGGCAGCCAAGGCGCTGCCCAAAGCGACGGCTGCCCCCGCGGTTCGGCGGCGAATTGTCGCGCTGGAAGGCCGCGCGTTGCGGAAACGGCACTAATTCCCATCGATATCCCGCCTTTTACAGCATGGACAAATCCGCTCCATGATGGTTCATGCGCGCATGCTGAAACGGACCTACGATTGGTGTATCGACGCCGCCGACAAGCCCTATGCGCTCTGGATCTTGGCGGCAGTCGCTTTCGCGGAAAGCTCGTTCTTCCCGATTCCCCCCGACATCATGCTGCTGCCGATGTCGCTGGCGCGGCCGAAGAAGGCATGGTGGTTTGCCACCGTCTGCACCATCGCGTCCGTTGCCGGCGGCGTGGTCGGATATGCGATCGGCGCGCTGCTCTACGATTCGATCGGGCACTGGCTGATCACCGTCTACGGACTGAGTGACAAGGTCGAGACCTTCCGCGCCTCCTATGCCGAATGGGGCGCGGTGATCATCCTGCTGAAGGGTCTGACGCCGATCCCCTACAAGCTCGTGACCATCACCTCGGGCTTTGCCGGCTACAACATCTGGCTGTTCGTGCTGTGCTCGATCGTGGCGCGCGGTGGCCGTTTCTTCGTGGTGGCCGTCTTGCTCAACCGCTACGGCGACTTGATCCGGAGCGAGCTCGAGAAGCGTCTCGGTCTGTGGGTCGCAATCGGCGCCGTCGTTCTGGTGCTCGGCTTCGTCATCGCCTTCAAGCTGATCTAGCGCTTTGCCGGTACCCCGGCTCAAGGCTACGTTTCGCGTCATGTCCGATCGAAACTGCCGCATGTTCGAATTGGTTCGGCCGCAACTTGCGACCGCGGGGCTGATTGCATCCATTCTGACGGCCTCATCCGGAGCCGGCTGGCCGCAGGCCGCGCCATCGCCGACGCTCGGCGTGCAGTCGCCGGCCCAGCAACCCTTGCCGCCGCAAGCACAGCCGCAGCAGATCGAGCCGCCGCAAGCGCCGCGAAATGAAAGCCCGGGCCTGATCGATGAACTCGGCAAGCTGTTCGAGAAATCCAGATCGCTGCTACCGCCGCTGAAAAGTCCGGGCGAGGCGCTCGAGGATTTCAACGCCGGCGCCAAGGGGGCCGGAGAGGGTCTGTCGAACATCGCAAAGCCCTCGACCATGGTGAGCGGGCGGGCGGCGTGCCTGGTGTCCGCCAACGGCGCGCCGGACTGCAAGGCCGGCGCCGACCGGCTGTGCCAGGGCAAGGGCTACAAGGAAGGCAAGAGCCTCGATACCGATGCGGCCGAGAAATGCTCGCCGAAAGTGTACCTGCCCGGCCACAAGCGGCAGCCGGGCGACTGCAAGACGGAAAATTACGTGACGCGGGCGCTCTGCCAGTAGCGTATCTTCGAACGCTCGGCGAAGATCATGCGCAAACGCATCGCCGCCAGCGTCAAAACGCAATACTTGACACTGGAAAGATCGCCTTGTTGCTTGGTATGACGTCTGGCATCTCTTAGGCCGTCGCCTGCCTGCATAACCGAAGGATACCAGCTCAATGTCCATGCCCGCGCTGTTCAAGGGCCGCCTGTCGATACCCGTGATCGGGTCGCCGCTGTTCATCATCTCCGTGCCCGATCTCGTGATCGCCCAGTGCAAGGCCGGCGTGGTCGGTTCGTTTCCGGCGCTGAATGCGCGGCCTGCCGCGCTGCTCGACGAATGGATCGCCCGGATCAAGGAAGAACTCGCGGCCTGGGACAAGGCCAATCCGGATCGCCTGTCGGCGCCGTTCGCGGTGAACCAGATCGTGCACAAATCCAACAACCGGCTCGATCACGATCTTGCGGTTTGCGAGAAGCACAAGGTGCCGATGCTGATCACCTCGCTCGGCGCGCGCGAGGATCTCAACCAGGCCTGCCACAACTGGGGTGGCATCGTCTTCCACGACGTCATCAATCAGAAATTCGCGCACAAGGCGATCGAGAAGGGCGCCGACGGCCTCATCCTCGTCGCGGCCGGCGCCGGCGGCCACGCCGGCACGATCTCGCCGCTCGCCTTCGTCGCGGAGACGCGGGCCTGGTTCGACGGGCCGATCGCACTGTCTGGCGCGATCGCCAACGGCCGCGCGATCCGTGCGGCGCGGATTCTCGGCGCCGACTTCGCCTATATCGGCTCGGCCTTCATCGCGACCAGGGAAGCCAACGCGGTCGAGGGCTACAAGGAAATGATCACCTCCTCGTCGGCGGAAGACATCGTCTATTCGAACCTGTTCACCGGCGTGCACGGCAATTATCTCAAGCCGTCGATCGTCAAGGCCGGGCTCGATCCCGATGAACTGCCGACTTCCGATCCCTCCAAGATGAGCTTTGGCACCGACGCCTCGGGCGAGCGCAACAAGCCGAAGGCATGGAAGGAAATCTGGGGTTCGGGCCAGGGCATCGGCGGCATCGGCAAGGTGATGCCGGCGGCTGAACTGATCGCGCGGTTCAAGAAGGAATATGACGAGGCGGTCGATCCCGCATTGTGACGCGCATGGCGGGATGCGCCCCGTCGTGACAGCGACGGAGGATCGGCGATGGCCGGACAGGATCTGAGCACGCATGTCGCGCTGGTAACGGGCGCTTCCCGCGGCATCGGCGCGGCGGTGGCGCTGATGCTGGCGGAAGCCGGTGCTGCGGTCGCGGGCAATTACCGCGAGCGCGCCGCCGATGCCGACGCCATCGTGGCCAGGATCAGGGCCAAAGGCGGTCGCGCTATCGCGGTCGCGGCCGATGTCTCGCAGGCTGCCGCCGTCACCGGCCTGGTCGAGCAGGTCGCGACCGCGCTGGGGCCGGTCGATATCCTGATCAACAATGCCGGCATTGCCATCGTGCGCGGCGTCGACGACCTCACGGAAGACGATTTCGACCGCACCATCCTGGTCAACCTGAAATCCGCGTTCCTGTGCACCCGGGCGGTGCTGCCGGCGATGCGGGAACGCAAATGGGGCCGCATCGTCAACATCTCCTCTGGCGCTGCGCGCGGCGCCGGTGCGATCGGCCCGCACTACAACGCCTCCAAGGCCGGCATGGAAGGATTGACGCGCGGCTATGCGGCGCGGCTCGTCAAGGAGGGCATCACCGTGAACGCGGTGGCGCCGTCGCTGATCGCAACCGACATGATGGGCGGCCGGACCGACCTCGCGCGCAACATCCCGCTTGGCCGCATGGGCGAGGCCGAGGAGGTGGCGCAAGCCGTCGCGATGGTGCTCGGCAACAGCTACATGACCGGGCAGACCATCGTGCTCAATGGCGGCATGGCGTTCATTTGACGCGCCGTCCTGCGCTCCACTTCCCGCGGCCAGCGCACGGCGCCCTGACTGTGGCGGGCTCGACTCGTCGCGCCGGAGCAGGCATGAAGCGGTTCCCATGACCGACAGGACCGCTCAACCGATGGAAGCCATCTTTTGCGTCGACGGCAACGACGCCGTCACCAGCCCGTTTGCCGCGGGGCCTTGGGACCCCAGCATGCAGCACGGCTCGCCGCCGGCGGCGCTTGTCGTGTGGGCGGCGGAGCGGCTGCCGGCGCCGGTCGCCATGCGGGTTGCCCGCGTCACCGTCGATCTGATGCGACCCGTGCCGGTGGCGCCGCTGACCATCGAGAGCGAAGTCTTGCGCGAGGGGCGCAAGATCCAGCTTTGCGCTATCAGGCTGCTATCCAAGGGCGTGGTGGTGGTTGCCGCGACCGTGCTCAAGATCAAGGCGCAGGGCCATGAATTGCCGTCCGAAGCGGCCATCGCGCCGGTCGATCTTCCCGGGCCGAATCAATCGCGCGTCGAGCCCGCGGATTTTTCCTCCTCGCCGTTCGTGACCGGCATGTCGCTGCGCGCCGCGCGGGGCCGGTTCGGCTCGCCGGGGCCCGGTGCGATCTGGTATCGCGTCGACCGGCCGATCGTGGAGGGTGCCGTCGTATCGCAGGCGATGCGGGCGATGGCGGCGGCGGATTTCAGCAACGGCACTTCGCCGGTGCTGGATTTTCGCGACTGGACCTTTCTCAACGCCGACCTGACCGTGAATTTTTCACGCGAGCCGGTCGGCGACTGGATATTGGTCGATGCCGAGTCCTGGATCGGCCCGGACGGCGCGGGGCTCGCGATGGCTCGGCTCGCCGACACCAGCGGCTATTTCGGCCGCGCCGTTCAGAGCCTGGTCATCGAGAAGCGCTGAGCGCCATCATTCAATCCAGCCTTCCGGTCCAGCCGCGTCGCGGGCGCAATGATTGCCCTGACGACGCGGCTGCACCGGTAGCGTTTGAATCATCTGGATCATTCGAGCTCGATCGGCTGGTAACGTCCGCTCTCGTCGAGCGCCGTGCCCCACACCTTGTTCGAGGCCTGGTGCTCGGAGCGCCCGAAGCTCAACTGGGTCCCGAGACCGAGGTCGAGATTGCGCATCGTCTCCAGCGTGTCGATCAGCTTCTCGGTATCGACCTGCGGGCCGGTCCGCTTGATGCCCGCGATCAGGACGTTGGCGGCAATATAGCCCTCGAACGAAACGTAGTCGGCTGCTTCGCCCGGGAAATATTTGGCGAGCGCGTTCTTGTATTCGAGCACGGCCGACGAATAACCCGACACCGCCGGCACCACCTGCGTCACGATCACGCCGTTGGTGTAGCGCGGTCCCAGCAGCTTCAGTTCTTCGGCAAGCGCGGTGGAGCCGACGAACGAAACGTTGGAATAGATCAGGCCGGGATAGCTGTCGCGCGTCTTCTCGATGAACCTTGCCGCGGCCCGGTAGGTCGCGACCATGACGATCGCCTTGATCGGCGGCTTCGCGAGCTTGAGCTGGTTGATCGCCTCGTCGACGTCAACGGTGTTTCGCGCATAGTTGAGCCGAAGAATGGCGCCGTCGTTCACTCCCATGGAGCGGAACGCCTTCGCGACCCCCGCAAATCCGGAATCGCCGTAGGAATCCTGCTGGGCAAAGACCGCGATCTGGCGCGGCTGCAGCCGGCGGATCTTGACGAGGTAGTGAACGACCGCGTCGGTTTCCTGAACATAGCTGGCGCGATAGTTGAACACGTAGCGATCCGGCGGATCGTTGCGCAGGATGTTGGAGCCCGTGAAGGCCCCGAAGAACAGCATCCGGCGTTCGAGCGCGTAGGGGATCGCCACGGCCGAGGTCGGCGTCCCGACATTGCCGACGATGCCGAACACCTGGTCCTTCTCGTAGAGCTGCTTCATGGCATCGAGCGTCCGCGAAGGCTCGTAGCCGTCGTCGGCGGCGAACAGTTTGAGCATCCGCCCGTCAACGCCGCCGGCATCGTTGATCCGGTTGAAGGCGGTCTCGATACCGAGCTTCATCTGGCGGCCGAGTTCCCTCGATGCGCCGGAGAAGGGGGCTGCGATGCCGAAGCGGATTTCCTTTTCGCCGATGCCGCGCGGCAGCGGACCGGCCGGGACGTTGGCGGTCGGTGCCGTCGCGGCGTTTGCCGCAGTTGCCGCGTTGGCGGACGAGGGACCGATCACACTGGAGAGGCTCGGTCCGGAGATCGAGCGTTCGAGGTCGGCAAGCTGACGGTCGGCGCGGATGCAGTCCATCCTGCCCGAAGTAACGGCTGTACGGCCCTCGGCCACGCTGCGATCGAACACCTGCGTGAGATCGGAACGTTCGGCTTCGTTCGACGACGCCTCGCGGATCACCAGCGTGAATTTGTCGACGATGGTCTGGATGCGGGGACGCGCAATGTCGCGGCACGCCTGTGCCGAGCCGATCACCGGCCCGACGCGACCGGCAAGGTCACGCACGATGCCAATGTCGGCGGCAGCCTGGGCGCTGCCCGCGAGGCCGAGCAGCGCGGCGCCGACCAGCAGGCTCCTTGAAAAGGAGATGGCGGAAAGTCGCATTATCATTCCTCCATCCGATCAGGGGTTGGCGCGCTGCGGCGCGGCCGGATCGGGCTTCTCGCGCCACTGCATGAATTGCTGCAGCAATTGCCCCGACTGCTCGGACTGCGCCGGAGCGCTCGGCGGCGTGGCGGCGAGGAGCGCCTGGAATTCGTTGATCGCCGGCTTTTGCGAAGCCTCGCTGGACTGGGCCAGCGCGCTCCGGATCGACTGCGCGATGGCGGACAGCGCCGAGGGCTGCGCCTGCGCCTGCTCGCCGTCGCTCTGCCGCGATCCCGGCACCGCCACCACGAAGAACAGCGCGACGAGAGCTGCCACCCCGATCGCGGCCGCGAAGCGCGCTGCGACGCTCCACAGGGCCTTCTTGGATCCCAGGTCGGGATCGTGCATCACCTCGGGATCGAGCGGGTGACGCAGCGCATTGGAGACGGCGCTCTCGAGCTGGTTATCGAATGACGCCGGAGAGTATGCCGGCAGCGCGGAACTGCCGTCGCGCTGGGAGGCCGACCGCTCACGTAGCCAGCGCGGCGCATAGTACAGCGGATCGCGCGGATTGATCGGCTCCTGCTCACTCACACTACTCATACGCTTACTCCTGTTGTCGCTTGTCGGATGATCCGGCGGATCGGTTGGCGGCGAAACGGCTGCGGACGTGTCGGACAGGACTTCCAGCTCATGCAGGAGGCGCTCGGACGAATCCGAGCCCGCACCCCCCTTGCCGAGCCTGGCGGGAACATTTGTGTCAGATTGTGGGGCGCCGACCGTGTTTTCGACGACACCTGTCTGCGAGACACGATCTCGCAACGACTCCATCCCCAAGGCTGCCACTGCCTTCGTCCCCTACCGGCATTATCCGTCTGCCCGACGGAGTGAGCCGCCAGACCCGAAAATCCGCCAGCTCACGTTAGTTTGTTGGGACCGCGCGAGGACTAATTTAGGTCGGAAACGTGACCAAAGTAAGTTGACGTTCTGTTAACTACAACCGGCGGAACCCCTGTTCTAAAAGACTTTGATACTTCTTCGCCTCGTTTAGTAACTGAAATCAGCCACAAATACGCCGGAATCACCGCGCGTTTCGGCGTTTTCCGCGCGTGGTGCGGGTTTTCGCATTAATTACTCGTTAACCAAGTTGGTCGATTCTTAACCTTTCAATAAGGAAAGGCGAGTCGAGCATCATGGACGTCCGAGCGGATCCTACGCGTCAACTGGTCCGGCTGCGCGGCCGCTCCTACGTCGCGTTCGTGTTCAGCCCCGTCGTGCCGATCGTGGACTGGCTCGCCGAGATTGACGCCACGCTGGCCCGCTCGCCGGGCTATTTCATCGGTAAGCCGATCGTGCTCGATTTGTCCGCCGTCGACCTTTCCAGCTCCGCCATCGCGCACCTGCTCGGGAGCCTCGGCGATCGCAACATCCGCGTGCTCGGCATCGAGGGCGTGGACGAGGAGCGCCTCGCCGGGAACATGCCGCCGCTGCTCACCGGCGGCCGCGCCTGCGTGATCACGCGAAATGAGCCAGCGCAGAAGTCCGAGCCGGAGAAACCGAAACCCAATTCGCTGCTGCTCGAAACCCCGGTGCGCTCGGGCCAGTCGATCGTCTTCATGGAAGGCGATGTCACGGTGCTTGGTTCGGTCGGATCGGGCGCCGAGATCGTCGCCGGAGGCTCGATCCACATCTACGGAACGCTGCGCGGCCGCGCGATGGCGGGCGTCAACGGCAATTCCAATGCGCGGATCTATTGCACGAGGATCGAGGCCGAACTGCTCGCCATCGACGGCTACTACCAGACTGCTGAAGAAATCGACGTCTCGCTGCGCAACCGTCCGGCACAGGCCTGGCTGCAGGGCGACACCATGAAAATTACCCCGTTGAATTAAGGAGATCACGTATGGCCAAGGTCCTGGTCGTTACCTCAGGCAAGGGAGGCGTTGGAAAAACCACGTCGACGGCCGCGCTTGGCGCGGCGCTCGCGCAAGGCGGGCAGAGCGTCGTGGTGGTCGATTTCGATGTCGGCCTGCGCAACCTCGATCTTGTGATGGGCGCCGAGCGCCGCGTGGTGTTCGACCTCATCAATGTGGTGCAGGGCGTGGCCAAGCTGCCGCAGGCGCTGATCCGCGACAAGCGGCTCGAAAATCTCTGGCTGCTGCCGGCCTCGCAGACCCGCGACAAGGATGCGCTCACCGACGAGGGCGTCGGCCGCGTCATCGAGGAGCTCAAGTCGCGCTTCGACTGGGTGCTGTGCGACAGTCCGGCCGGCATCGAGCGCGGCGCGACGCTCGCGATGCGCTATGCCGACGAGGCCGTCATCATCACCAATCCGGAAGTGTCCTCGGTGCGCGATTCCGACCGCATCATCGGCATGCTCGATTCCAAGACGGTGAGGGCGGAGCGCGGCGAGCGGGTGGAGAAGCACGTGCTGATCACCCGCTACGATCCGGCGCGCGCCGCGCGCGGCGAGATGCTCAACATCGACGACATCCTGGAAATCCTCGCGACGCCGTTGCTCGGCATCATCCCCGAGAGCCAGGACGTCCTGAAGGCGTCCAACGTCGGCACGCCGGTGACGATCAACAATGCCGCGAGCGCGCCTGCCCGCGCCTATGTCGATGCCTCGCGCCGCCTGATGGGCGAGCAGGTCGCGATGGTGGTGCCGGCCGAGCGGAAGGGCTTCATGGATCGGCTGCTGGGACGGAGGGCTGCATGAGCATGAGGCTGCTGCGGCTGTTCGGCGGCCGCAATGCGACAGCCCCGGTCGCCCGGGAGCGGTTGCAGATTCTGCTGGCGCACGAGCGTGGGCTGCTCGGCCAATCCGACCTGCTGGTGACGCTGCGGGAAGAGATTCTTGCCGTCGTGTCGCGGCATGTGAAGCTCGATCCCGACAAGGTCCTGGTCAAGCTCGATCGCGGCAAGACCGTCTCGACCCTCGAGGTCGATATCGAAGTCCCCAATGATTTCGACAAGGCGAAGGCGGAATTGCAAAGGCGCATGGCCGGTTGACGGGCGGCATGGCCGGGACAGGCCCGGCCACGGCAGCAGGGCGCCGCGGCGGAGAGCTACCCCACCATCCGTTCGCGGCCGGTCCAGAAGGCGGCCTTCAGCACCTTCTTGTCGACCTTGCCGACGCCGGTCATCGGAAGCTCGCTGACGAACTGGATCTGTTTCGGCGCATGCGCCGAACCCTTCTTCGCCTTCACGAGGTTGATCAGTTCGTCCGCGTCAGGCTTGGCGCCTTCGCGGGCCACGACCACGGCCGTGACCGCCTCGCCCCATTTGTCGTCGGGCACGCCGACCACGGCCACCATGGCGACATCGGCATGCTGCGAGAGCACGTCCTCGACCTCGCGCGGGAAGATGTTGAAGCCGCCGGAGACGATCATGTCCTTCTTGCGGTCGAGGATGAACATGTAGCCGCGCTCGTCGGCGCGGGCGATGTCGCCGGTGTGCAGCCAGCCGTTCTTCAGCGTTTCGGCCGTCGTCTCCGGCCGCTTCCAGTATTCGGCCATCACATGGCCGGCGCGCACGCAGATCTCGCCGGCCTCGCCGGTCGCGACTTCCCGATCGTCATTGTCGAGGATATTCACCCGGCATGCGGCAATCGGGAAGCCACAGGACAGGAACAGCTCCGGCGTCCTGGGATCGTGGTCCTTCTTGCGCAGCACGGAGACCGGGTAGCATTCGGTCTGCCCGTAAAGCTGCGAGAACACCGGCCCGATCCGCTCGATGCCCTCGACCAGCCGGCTCGGCGACATCGCGGAAGCGCCGTACAGCAGCAGTTCGAGCGAGGAGAGATCGGTCTTGTCGAGCGCGGGGTGATCGAGCATGACGTAGATCATCGTCGGCACGAACAGGGTGAAGTTGATCTTCTCGCGCTCGATGGTCTTGAACACCGCCTCGGGATCGAAGCCCTTCTGCATGTGCACGGTGCCGCCGCGCATCAGCGTCGGCAGCACCTTGGTCCCCGCGACGTGGCTGATCGGCGCCACCGTCAGGTAGCGTGGCGCCGCAGGAATTTCGAAATCGGCGAGGATCGCGCCGGAGGAACCGCTGATTTCGCGGTGATGGCGCAGCGCGCCCTTGGATTTGCCTGTGGTGCCGCCGGTGTAGTTGAGCGCGGCCATGTCGTCGGGCGTGGCGAAGCTGCGCGCCGTGGCGCTGCCCGCGGCCTCGATGGCCTGCAGCAGATCGGCGCCGTAGCTTGCGGGGCCGAGCGTGAATACGGACCTGAGGCCGGTCGCCCTCGCCGCGAGCTCGCCGCCGCGGTCGCGGAAGGTGACGCCGTCAACGATCAGCATCTGCGCCTCGGAATCTTCGAGCTGAAACAGTTGATCGTCCAGCGAACCCAGCGGATGCAGCCAGGTGGTGGCAAGGCGCGCCAATTGCGCGGCGACCCCGGCGCACCAGGTGTCGGCGCGGTTGGCGGTGAGGAGCGCGACGCGGGTGCCGGGCACAAGGCCGAGCTGCATGAACACCGCCTGCATGCGCCCGATCATGTCGGTCGCGCCGCGATAGCTGATCGATCCGCCCGGCCAGGCGAACGCGGTCCGCTCTGGGTAGCGCGCCAGCGCCCGTAAGGTCTGCTCGCATACCACCGGTAGCGCGTGGAGCGGATGGCTCATTGTTGTTCTCCCGCCATTTTGTAATTGGCCTTCGGCCGTGCCAATGTTGCAGCATAACGTTTTCGAGCGAAGCACAACGCTAGCACAACGATCACGCTGCTCAAGCCGGGAAGAAACACTTGCCATCCACCGATCCGCTCTCGCGCTTCCGCGACCGCCTCGGCCTGCCGCTGATCGCGGCGCCGATGTTTCTCGTCTCCGGCACGGAGCTGGTGGTAGCTGCCTGCCGCAACGGCGTGATCGGCTCGTTCCCGACCGTGAATTGCCGCACTTTGGAACAACTCGAATCATGGCTCGGCGAGATCGAGCAACGGCTGCAGCGGCATTCGGATGCGACCGGCAAGGCGGCGGCGCCGGTTTGCGCCAATTTGATCGTGCATCGCTCCAACGCGCGGCTGCAGCAGGATCTTGCGGTGCTGCTGCGGCACCACCTGGAAATGGTCATCACTTCGGTCGGATCGCCTGCGCCTGTCATCGCGCCGCTACATGATGCCGGCGCGCTGGTGTTCGCCGACGTCGCCTCCATCCGCCATGCCGAGCGCGCGGTCGCCGCCGGCGCGGACGGCCTGGTGCTGCTGACGGCCGGCGCCGGCGGCCAGACCGGCTGGCTCAATCCATTCGCCTTCGTGCGCGCGGTGCGAGCATTCTTCGATGGACCGCTGGTTCTGGCCGGCGGCATCGCCGATGGTCACGCCCTTCGCGCCGCGCAGGCGCTGGGCTGCGAACTCGCCTATATGGGCACCAAGTTCATTGCGACGCGCGAGAGCATGGCCGATGCCAGGTACAAGGACTTGCTGGTTTCGAGCAGCGCCGATGACGTCCTGCTGACGTCGGCGTTTACGGGGCTGCAGACCAACATGCTGCGTCCCTCGATCGCGGCGGCGGGGCTTGATCCGGACAATCTGCCGGCGCGCGGTGCGATCGATATCGGCAAGGATATCGACATCGGCGCGCGGGAGAACCGCCCGAAGCGCTGGAAGGATATCTGGAGCGCGGGCCATTCCGTTTCGGGCGTGAGAGAAGTGTTGTCCGTCGACGAGATGGTTGCGCGCACCCGCGAGGAATACCGGGAAGCTGCGGCGCGAATCCGGATCGGCTAGATATGTACTCATAAAGATGTAGATGTCAGCTTGTGACCGCCAAGCGGATAGCTCGCGATCAGCCGGAGCATTGCTGCTTGTTGACCCAGCGCCGACCTAGCGCGGCGGACCGGCGGAGGTTAGCTTGTGACCTTCAACTGACGCTCTGTCGATAGAGGTTCGCCGGGACCGGGACGTCGTGTTGCGGAGTTCCAATTCGATCGCCTCGACGCGTATGCGAAGACGGGCTGCAATTTCGTCGATGCGCTTGGGCGAAAGCCGGCGCGATATTGAGTTGATGGTCAAAGCACCGTGAGGCGCACCGGTTGAAGATCGGATCATCACCGATACGGCGCTGGTCCCCGGAGTGAGGGCTCTTGTGCGCGATGCAAAGCCTTTCGCTCGGGCCATCGTCACATCTTGCAAGATCCTTTCCGTCGATACGCCATATCGAGAAAAGCGCGATCGGTTTTTAGCGAGCAGGCTGCGCACCGTGTCGGCCTGCATGCCTGACAGGATTGCTATTCCGGCATTAGTGACGCCGAGGGGTCGGCGCTCGCCGACATCCCAGGCGAGCACCTGGATGGGATAAGTTCCCAATTGTCTTGCCACGCAGACGGTATCAAGTCCCGAACGACGTGTGAAAAAGCCAGTGTCGCCGATTTCACCAACGGCAGCTCTCAGATGCGGATTGATGATATCAAGCAGAGAATCTCGCGTCTGGCGCGCCAATGCCAGCAGCGGCAACTGCTCGCCAACGACATATCGCCGCGTGCTCGGTCGCTGTTCGACGATGCCTTCCGCAACCAGCACGCTCAGTATGCGATGCGCCGTAGGGCGAGCAAGCTCTGCTTGCATCGAAATCTCGGTTACTCCCAGGCCGGTCTCGCGGGCCGACGCCAATATGCGCAACACCGCCACCGCTCTCTGAATGCTTTGTGTACCGTAGGGCAGATCATCGGATGCTGTGTCGGCTCCGGTCGCACGGCGTTGGCCACGAGCTATCATAAGGCGTGCCTCGAATAGAGAATTTCTCGGGTGACATGCCGTCGTCAGGGTGACACGTATCCTGGGCAATGTCCACAATGTGGAAACAGCTGGCGCATTTCGATTGCTTCGGAAGAGGTTCACGGTGGATTGTGCGCCGGAGAAGAGAGGCTAGACCGAGTGACGTGAAAGGGGTTCTGGATGAAAATCACCCGACGCAGCACAATGCGTGTCTCTGCGGCAATCGCGTTAGGACTTGCCTCGCTCGGCATCACCGCCGGAGGCGCGGCAACTGCCGCTGAGATCAAGCTCCTGAGCGCTGTGGCCTTGCATCCGGCAGTTGACGCACTGATACCGGATTTTGAAAAATCCTCGGGACACAAAGTAACCGTTGCCTATGGCACTGCGGGCGGTGTCGCGGAACGTGTTCAGAAGGGGGAGCCCGCCGACCTCGTAATAAGCGCTGCGCCACGCATCGACCAGCTGCAAAAGCAAGGTAAAGTCGTGGCTGGCGACCGCCATATAATAGCGAAGGTCGGCGTGGGCGCTTTTGTGCGCAAAGGTGCCGCGAAGCCCGACATCAGTTCGGCCGACGCCTTCAAGCGCTCGATGTTGGCCGCGAAATCTATTGCTTATCCTGATCCGGCCGGTGGCGGCGCCAGCGGCATCTACGTGGCCAGCTTGCTCGAACGCCTGGGAATCGCTGGGGAAATGAAGCCCAAGACCAGGCTGCTTCCTCCCACGGAAGCGCTGTACGGAAGCGTTGCCACGGGAGACGTTGAAATCGGATTCAATCAAATCAGCGAAATATTGGCTCAACCAACCGTCGAACTCGCTGGCCCGTTGCCGTCAGCGATTCAAAACTACACGCAGTTCGCTCCCGGCATCGTTACCGGCGGTAGCCAGGCTGACGCCGCAAAAGCGCTGGTCGCATTCCTTTCCTCGCCTCCCGCCCAGGCCGTTCTGAAAGCGAAGGGCTTCGAATAAGGAGCGAGTGGCGCGCCACTGGGGTCACCGCGTGCGCTTCACTTGTTGCAGAGGGCGTCTGGGGCGTCCGCTATGGCGCCGCTATCAAGCGGTACAGCGGACCTCTCCGCCTGGTCTCCGGCGCAGAATTTATGAGTATGAGTCCACGCCCTAGCTAGTTCGCCACGAAGTACCAGTCCTTGTCGTAGCGGACGAGCCGGGTCGGCGGCTTGTCCGCGAATTCGAAGAAGTTTTTGGGATCGCCGCCCGGCGGCACGCGAAGAAAGCCGGTGAAATAGTGCTTCAGGCCGCGCGAGGTCAGAAACAGCACATAGGTGCCCTCGTCGGTCTCGTCGACGACGATGTCGTTGCCCACGGACACGTTGGGTGCGTTGTCGCCGAGCGCGATCAGGCTCTTGTTGTAGCTCACATTCGGTTTGAACTCGCCCGCCTCGACCCGCGTGACGATCCGCTCGCGGCTGTCGCGATGCCAGTCGAAATTCTGCTGCAGGGCGATCCGGTGCAGCGGGGCATAGGCCAGGATCGCAAGCGTTGCCGCGCAGATCAGGAAGGGAAGGGCGAATTTGGCGCCGCCCGAGCGGATCTTCACGAGCAGCGTCGCCGACCACACGATGCAGCCGAAGAACAACAGCGCCACCAGCGGCACGATGACGAGCAGCACGAAGCCGGACGGCCAGTCCGCCATCGCCAGTTCGAAGGTCGCGATCGAAAGCGTGAAGACCGAAATGGCTGTCGACGCCGCCAGCGCGGCGCGAACCGACGGGGCTGCGACGGCCGTTGCCGTCGGGGAGATCGCTTCAGCCATGCCGGGCCGTTCCGTATCCGTCGTTTGGGCGCGCGCCGGAGTTGTCCGGTCGGAAACTTAACGCGCCGTTAACCATATCCGTCCCAACAATAGCCCCAGAGGACGGTCCGCCGCCACGGCCGGACGAAACGGCAATGAAGGGGCTGAGATGGATCTCGATCGGTATCTTCCTGCCAAAACCCAGGCCACCCTCGAGGAGATCACGCGCCGGGTCATGTTTGCGCTCGACCGGCATCCGCTGTGCCGGGGCATCGAATTCGAGGTCGTCAAGATGCCCCGCAGCCGGACCTGCAACTGGACCGTGACCCTGCAGACGGTCGCCCCTACCGCCCTCTGGGAGGCGTCGGAGATCGTCGCCGATATCCAGGAAGCCTACGAACTCGCCGTCGCAGCCTGATTGCGGGTGTTTTCGAGCGGTTTCCCCATCTTTTCAGTGGCGTGAGGACTCCCATCGGCATCGTAAAGCCTCAATTGTCGTGCAATTATCCGGCAAAAGGGCCAGACATCGGCGGGAATGGAGACCTTTTTGACCAAAATCATGACGATCGTTGCGCTGATCTGTTTTCTCGTGGTCGGCGCTGCCGTCACGGCGGTAATCGGGCGCGACAGCTTGCCCTCGGCGCAGCCCCAACTGGCGGCCGCCGCAGCCGTTGCCGTGCAGGGCCCGGTATCGAACAAGGAAGGCAAGAAGGATCGGCTTGCGGTCGTGGGCTATGCGTCAGCCGCCTATGAGCCGCCGCAGGCCACGGCCGTGCTGAGCGAGCCGCTGCGCCAGGCCTATGCGTCGACTGCGCCTGCCGATCTCGGGCTGCCCAAGGAAGTCACCCCGGCCGTAACGCCGGTCGCGCCGGCGCCGAAGGCGAAGGCGGCCGCGAAGCCGCAGCCACAACCGCAGAAAAACTACGCGCTGCTCAGCGACGCACAGATCGCCGGAATCAAGGACCGCCTGAAACTGTCGGCATCGCAGGAGTCCTACTGGCCGGCGGTGGAGACCGCGCTGCGCGCCGTGGCCCGCAAGATTCACGCCGGCCGCCAGGCCAATCAGAACGCGACGGCTGCGCAACTCGATCCGGACTCCGCTGAAGTGCAGCAGTTGAAATCGGCGGCGATGCCGCTGCTGTTCCAGCTGCGCGAGGATCAGAAGAACGAAGTCCGCACGCTCGCCCGCATCATCGGACTGGACAAGGTCGCCTCGATGATTTGATCAGTGCGCGCTGCGATGTCAGCGCCGCTGGTTCCAGCTTCCAGACATTGATGCGCCGAACGTCGTCCCCATCCGCGCGTTGCCCGCGGGGATGAGGGAGCGATCAGGACGATTGATCGCGGCGACCGCGGATGTCGGAGCGTGATGACTTGAAACGTCATCGCGCTCCCTTTGCCTCGGCGCGATTGAATCCCTCGGTTTAACCGCCGCGCGACTCAACCACCTTGCGGCAACCGTCCGACAGCTTTTCCTTGTTGGCGCGCAGGCAGGCATTCATCTGCGGCGGCTTGCCGATATGCTCGGCGCAGAGCTTTCCGGCATCCGAACGACAGGCCATCTGCTCCTGGGGCGAGGGGCCGGACTGCGCCTGGGCCAGCGAAGCGGCGGCGAGCGAGAGGACCAGCGCGGTGGCGGTGACGGGGATCGACTTCATCTTGGTCAGCCTTTCGACGGAAACGGAGGGTTGAGAGCGCGGCGAAACTCGTCGAGGTTGCGTCAGCGGTCCATGCCATGTTCATGGGCGTTTGAAAGCTGTGGCCGCGCGCCGTCCCGGCGCTTCCACACCATTTTCATGGGATGTTGCCGCGCCCTGCATTGCCTCATGTACATCCCGCGTCGGCTGCGGTGACCGATCGGCACATCGCAAGGCTGCACGCCGATTTCGGAGAGATGACAGATGTTGAAGAAGACAGGTCTGACGGTTGCGGCGGTCTCGGTCCTCGCGTCGTTCGCGTGGGGCGGTGTTGATACGGCCGAGGCGGCCGTGGTCTACTGCAAGACGGTCGGCGTGCCCAAGGGCTGCGTGGCGCGGCCGACGCCGGTCGCGGCGGCGGCGGTGGTGACGCCGGGTGTTGGCGTTGCCGGTGTCGGCGTCGGCGCCCCGGGCGTCGGTGTTCGTGCCGGCACTCCGATGAACCGCGGCGGTCCGGTCAACCGCGTCGGCCGTCGCTAAGAAAGCGTTTTCAAGCGAAGCATGTCCTCGGACTTGATCCGGGGATGGGCACCGGTTCGCGTAAAGAAAACGCGTAAAACAAAGACTACATTTAGCCGGCAGCGCCGTCGCTGTCGGGGAAGCGGTGAGGCAGTGTCAGCCTCACACGCGTCCCCCGGTCGGACCCCTGGGCGCAGGAGCTCAACTCCAGCTCCGCGCCGCAGCGCGCCGCGCGGCTTCGCATGTTGCGCAGGCCGCGCGCCGCTTTCGCGGCCCCGGTTGCCACGCCATCCGGCGCGATCTCAAATCCCTTGCCGTCATCCTCGACAGTGATGCGGCCGCGCTCGAGGCCGTCTTCGCCTGCCAGCGTTTCTATCCTCACCGTCACGCGCCGCGCCCCGGCATGCTTGACCGCGTTGGTCACGGCTTCGTCCAGCAACCGCACGATCTGGATGACATGCCATGGCCGCAGCTCGGGATGAACCGGCAGGCCCTGCGGGGTGACCGCACGCCAGTCCAGTGCGAGGCCGTGCGGCCGCAATTGCGCCATGGCGCGCTCCCGCCATGACCCCAGCGCCAGCATCAGGTCGCCGCCGATATCGTCCATGGAGTCGATGACGAGGCGCAGATCCTTCAGCGCCGCGCGCGCCGCATCGCCAATGCCCTTGCTGCCATTGCCGCGTTCGCTCAACGCCACGATGCTGACGAGCTGTCCGCCCAGCCCGTCATGCAGATCGCGCATCAGCCGCGTGCGCTCGCGCGAAAGCGCCGCGGCCCGGGCGCGCTCCTCCTCACGGGCGAAACTGGCCTTCAGTTTCTCTTCCGCCTCGCGCACCTGGGCGACGAGGTGGCCGGCAAAGTTGTCGACCTGGTTCAGCGCGCGGGCGAACCGCCAGGTCAGCCCAGCGCCGATCGCCACCAGCATCGCCGAATAGGACAGCCGCGAGACGAAGATGCGGTTCGGCACGACCTGGAATACCCCGAGCAGGTCGGTGATCCAGCAGGTCAGCATGATCGTGACCGCGCAGCCGAGCATGAAGCTCGCGAAGTTCTGCCGTTTCAGCGCCGAACGGGCGATCACGACGGCCATGACGGCGAGCGAGATGCCGACCATTGGGACGGCCAGAACAAGAAACAGCGCGCGCACCAGCGCCTGATTGCCGAACAGTCCGGCCAGCGCCAGCAGCATGCCGGGAACGAAGATGATCCAGGCATAGCGCTGCCACTTCCAGCCCGAGAACAACAGCGCGAAGGTCAGCACCAGCGCGCTTTCGATCGGCGCGGAGGAAATCAGAACGACGTTGAGCCTGGAGAGCGGCGTCTCGCCGCCCATCGGCACCTGCAGGAAGGCCTGTCCGACGCCGACCGCCATCGCGGCGGCGAGCACGCCATAGGCCGGCTCGTGGCGCCGCATCACCCACATGATGCCGAGAATGACCGCCAGGATCGCCTGCCACGACGAGAACACCACCGGCAGGGTGACGAAGATCAGCGTCCGCAGATCATAGCTCGGACGCAGCAACTCATCCGGGCCGACTGAGATGCGATCGAGGAATCCCGTGATCGGGCCCCAGATGAACAGGCGGATCGCGATCGCGTTGTCGCCGTCACGCAGCACCGATGCCGGGATCACCGCAATGGCCGGCGTGTTGCGGTCCGGGCGGTTGGCGGCGGGATCGCGCCTGGAGTCGAGGACCACCACGCCGTTGACGGTGACTTCGACGCCGTTGGTGAAGCGCGGCAGAAACACCGACCAGGCCTGCGCGGCATCGCCGGCCGGCCGGATGAAGTGCCCCTGGAAGCGCGGCGGATCGTTCATCGCATTCCGCAGCCGCGAGAAAAACGGTAGCGTCACCGCGCGCTCGGCGCCGGCCTCGGTGAGATTGAACGCGGTGAGTTGATACTCGGCCGGAGGCCCCGGCAGCGATTGCAGCAGCGCGAGCAGGCAGGCGGCGGCGATGGCCGCCTGCAGCAGGAGGTACTGGATCAGGTGGGACGTCTGCAGCCGCCGGCGCTCGCGGGCCGACAGGTCCGGTTGCGCCTCGTCGCCATGAACGATCACAGCTTGATCAGGCCCTGCTGGACCGCCTCGAAAACGGCCTCGCCCCGGGTATGAACCTCGAGCTTGCGGTAGATGTTCTTGATGTGCCCGGGCACGGTCTGCCGCGACAGGCCGAGATGGCTCGCGATCTCGGCATAGCTGAAACCCTTGGCGATGCCCCAGAGGATGTCGATCTCGCGCGGCGTCAATTTGGCGGTGTTGAGCGCCGGGCCGGGCGGCGGTTCGGGCGTGCTCTGGGTCCGCCGCACGATGAAGCGCGCGATCGAGGCCGAGATCGGCGAGTGGCCGGCGACGAGGTCGCGCACGGTGGCGGCGATGTCGGTCGGGAAGGCATCCTTGAGCAGGTAGCCGGTCGCGCCGACGGTGATCGCCGAGATCACGCTCTCTTCGTCGCCGAGGATCGAAATCACCATGATCTCGGTGTCGGGATAGCGCCGCCGCGTCTCGCGGATCAGGTCGACGCCATGGCCGTCGGGCAGTTGAAGGTCGGTCAGCAGCACGCGCGGCGCGCCCTCCGCAAGGCAGGCGCGGGCTTCCGAAAGCGTTCCCGCAGCCTTGACCTGATAGCCGGCCTTGACGAGCACGTCCTGCAGTCGCCAGAGGGTCGGGGCGTCGTCCTCGACCAGCACGACCGTGATGGCCTGCGCCTGCGGCCCCTCGATCAATGAATTCATCTGAAAACTCCGGCTGCCTGTCCCCGCAGCTCGGCAAGGAGTGTACGCCCGCGCCGGCTTTTTGTGACACCCATGTTCATGGGACGGAGGCTTTACCATTTCGGAAACGGAACGGCGAGGAATTGAGGCAAGCGCAGGCAATGGAAAAGGCCTATACGATGGCCTTTCAACGAGGCCACCGAGATGCCGAAAGCTCCCAAGAATGCTCCGCCTGACCCGCGCGCGTCCCAGGCCGCTCCACTGGCCGTCACCCCCGGCGACGTCACGGCCGCGGCTGCGGCGATCCGCGATTCCGTCATCGTCACCGAATGCGACCGCAGCCGGACGCTGAGCGAGATCTGCGGCTGCGAGGTCTGGCTCAAGTTCGAGAACCTGCAGTTCACCTCGACCTTCAAGGAGCGCGGCGCGCTCAACCGCCTGTTGGCGCTGACGCCGGAGGAGCGCAGGCGCGGCGTGATCGCGATGTCGGCGGGCAACCACGCCCAGGGCGTGGCGTATCACGCGCACAGGCTCGGCATTCCCGCCACCATCGTGATGCCGGTCGGCACGCCGATGGTGAAGATCGAGAACACCAGGCGTCACGGCGCGGAAACCATCATTTCCGGCGCGACGCTGGAAGCCGCCGCCGATTTTGCGCGCGAACACGGCAAGGCCAAAAATCTCACCATGATCCACCCCTACGACGATCCCCTGATCATCGCAGGGCAGGGCACCATCGCGCTCGAAATGCTGAAAGCCGTGCCGCAGCTCGACATGCTGGTGGTTCCGATCGGCGGCGGCGGGCTGATTTCCGGAATTGCGATTGCCGCCAAAGCGCTGAATCCGGAGCTGCAGATCGTCGGCGTGCAGGCGCAGCTCTATCCCTCGATGTACAACGCCATCAAGGGCGAGCAATTGCCGATGCGCGGCGACACGCTCGCCGAAGGCATCGCCGTGAAGGCGCCGGGCCGCATCACCACCGACATCATCCGCCGCCTCGTCGACGACATCGTGCTCGTCACCGAGGATCAGATCGAGCGCGCCGTGACGATGCTGATCGCGATCGAAAAGACCGTGGTCGAAGGCGCCGGCGCGGCGGGCCTTGCCGCCGTGCTGGCCACGCCGGAGCGCTTTGCCGGGCGCAAGGTCGGGCTCGTGCTGACCGGCGGCAACATCGATACCAGGCTGATCGCCTCCGTGCTGACGCGCGAACTCGCGCGCGAGGGGCGGCTGACGCAGATCGCGCTCGATATCGTCGACCGTCCCGGCCAGCTTGCCGCGGTCTCGGCGCTGCTTGCGGAGGCCGGCGCCAACATCATCGAGGTCTCGCACCAGCGCACGTTCTCGGACCTGCCGGCCAAGGGCACCCTGCTCGAAGTCGTGATCGAAACGCGCGACCGCGCGCATCTGAATGAAGTGATGAAGCGGCTTGAACAGGCCGGATTTGTCGCGTGGCTGCCGGGGCGGAGGTGAGGGGGAGTCAGTACTTCGCTATGCCCGGTAGGCCACGAGAACGGCACCGCAAGCGATCAGAATCACGCCGAGCCAGTTTGGCAGCGCAAGCCGTTCACCCAGGAAGAGCACCGCGAACAATGCCACGAAGACGACGCTGAGCTTGTCGATCGGCGCAACGCGCGCGGCATCCCCGAGCTTCAAGGCGCGGAAGTAGCAAATCCAGGAAGCGCCTGTCGCTGCACCCGACAGGATCAGGAACAGCCATGTTTTGGCCGATACGGTGGACGGCTGCTGCCAGTTGCCCAAAGCGCAAACAATCAGTGCGGCCACCAACAGGATCACCGCGGTGCGAACAAGCGTCGCGAAATCCGAATTGACGTTCTCGATGCCGACCTTCGCGAAGATGGCTGTCAGGGCGGCAAATCCTGCTGAGAGCAGCGCCCAGAACACCCAGGAGAGCAACAAGTTTTTCATCTGCGCGAAGCCGTATGGTCAGGGAAACGCCCGAACGAGCCGCAGCGCAGCGATCAGGGCTCCAACCGACAGCGCGACGGACGTTACCATGTAAGCAAACGATGCCAACGTCTGTCCGCGTTCGATCAGGTAGTAGCTGTCCAGAGAGAATGTGGAAAAGGTCGTGAAGCCGCCGCACACTCCGATCGTCAGGAAGATGCGCGTTGACTGTGACAAGTCCAATTTGGTGGCGAACAGCCCGGCGAATGCACCGATCAGAAATGAACCGGTTACGTTGATGATGAGCGTGCCCCACGGAAATTCCGTTCCGAACAGCCTTCCAGCTCCGATGCCCACCAGGTATCGCGCGACTGATCCGACCGCACCGCCGGCCGCTACGGCAAGGATGAATTGAGGTGTCATTTGGACATGCTCCTACCTGCGCTCTTGCGCGTTGGTAGGAGTCATCAGCCGGCACGGCGGTTATCGGGGGAACCCCATCCCCATCATCACGAACGAGATAAGCGAAAGAGTCCGCCTCGGCAAGCGCCTTCAAATTCGCGAACGTTCCAATTCGCCTGCTAGGCGCACAACGTCGGCGGCCTGGTCATCCCCGAATGCGTTGCTCGAGGCTGGCGGCCGGTCCTCCCGCACGCGCATTGCGAGCGCCTGATGAATGCACTTGCGATCCCGCAAAGTTTTTCCAAGGTCCAATCGTATCGACGATGATGTTAATTCCGGCGACCGCACTCTCGATCTGGCGCTGCACGCTGTCGACCTCGGATTTCAGGAACTCCTGCATCTTCTGCAGTTCGGAAGCCAGCTTGTGCAGGTCGTCTATCGAATTTGAGGTCAAGCGGGCGACGGACGAGTTGAAGCGCTCCGTATTGATCTCCAGCGGGCTGGAAGCATCCGATTTTTCCTTGCCGGGCTGTGTTGCCACGGTCTCTTCCGTTGCAGACGTTTTCTCGTCGGCAGACTTTGGGGTATCCATCACCTTCTCCCTCCGTGCCGCAGCCCGCAGTGATAGGCGTCGGTGAGTCGTTAGGCGATTTGGTGGCGTCGCGGTGGCGAACCGGGGCTACCCTCGAGTTCCTGGCGCTCGGGCTAGTTCACCAGCCGCACCGCGCCGGCTTCGCCGACGTCATAGCCGCCAAGCTCGGCGGCGCGCTCGCGGAAGCCCGCCTCGCGCATGAACGCGAACAGCGCCTGCGGGCCCTTCATGAAATAGTCGCGCTGCCGCATCACGAGATCGAAACGCTCCCAGGTCAGCGGCAGGAAATCGAGGCCCGCCGCATTTGCCACGCTGCGCGTCGCTATGCCGCAATCGATGCGGCCGGCGCGGATCGCCTGCGCGATGTCGGGCCCGGTCGGGAACGCCGGCTTTGCCAGCTTCAGGTCGTCGAGCGCGATGCCGGCGCGGGCGACGAGCGCGAGCAGCAGCAATTGCGCGCCGGCACCCGCGGGGCGCTGCGCGATGCGGGCGCGCGCGGTGGCGATCGAGGCCAGGTCGCTGAGGACAAGCGGATTGCCCGGTGCGACCAGAATGCCCTGCTCGCGCCTTATAAAGCCGAGCACGACCGCATCGTGCAATCCCGGCGCAGCGGAGACCGCATCGAGATTGGCAGTTCCGTCGTCGCCATCGAGCCGGTGCAGGTGGATCGCCGCCACCATCACCTCGGCGCGGGTCAGCCGCCGCAGGCCCTCCTCGCTGCCTTCAGGAAGGTTCGCCAGCCCGCAATGACTTTCGCGCAGGGCCCATTCCAGCAGCGGATCGTGGCTGCCGCCGATGATCGGCGGCGCCGCCACCTGCGCCAGCGCGGCGGGGGCAATCAGCCCGGCCAGGACCCAGCGGTCCAGCGCGGCGCGCGGAAACAGCCAGCGCCCGGTCACCTTGCTGCAGGGCACCTCGCGGTTCGCCACCAGCTCATAGAGCTTGCGCTCCGAGAGCCGCAGATACTCGGCCGCTTCGTCGGTGGTCAGAAGCTCAGGCATAGGAACCTGTATGCATATGGATGCAAATGCTCCCAAAATTGACCACATAGCTGCCATCTGCGCAAGATGTCTGCCAAGCGGAATTTCCATGGCCAACGATGTGACAGCCCTTCAACTCGTGCTCAGCGGCGACCCCGCGCTGTTCGCGATCGTGCGGTTGTCGCTCTATGTCAGCCTGTCCGCGGTGGTGCTGGCGGCGCTGATCGGCATTCCCCTCGGTGCCTGGATCGCGTTGACGAAATTCCCCGGACGCCAGGGGGTCATCGTGCTGCTCAACGCCTTGATGGGCCTGCCGCCGGTCGTCGTCGGCCTGGCGGTCTATCTCGCACTGTCGCGTTCCGGGCCGCTCGGCGCGTTCGGCCTGCTGTTCACCCCCGGCGCCATGATCGTCGCGCAGACCGTGCTGGTCGCGCCGATCATCGCCGCCCTGACGCGCCAGACCATCGAGGATCTCTGGATCGAATATCGCGACGAACTCACCGCGATGAATCTCGGCCCGTTCGGCCGCGTCGCGGCGCTGATCTGGGACGCGCGCTTCAGCCTCGTCACAGCATTGCTCGCCGGCTTCGGCCGCGCGGCGGCGGAAGTCGGCGCCATCATCATCGTCGGCGGCAATATCGAGGGTTTTACCCGCACGATGACGACGGCAATTGCGCTGGAGACGTCGAAGGGCGACCTGCCGCTCGCGGTCGGTCTTGGCCTTGTGCTGATCGCGATCGTGATCGCGGTCAACGCACTGGCCTGGACCGCGCGCCGCGCCGGCGAGCGATTGGCGGGATGACCATGCGCGCGCCATCGAGCGAACTGCCGATTGAATTCGATAAAGTGACGGTCGCCGCCGGCGGCATCACGATCCTCGGCCAGATCAGCCTCACGCTGGCGCAGGGTGCGCCGACGGCGCTGATCGGCCCCAACGGCTCCGGCAAATCGACACTGCTGCGCGTGGCGATGGGGCTGCTCGCGCCGTCGCACGGACGCGTCACCTGGGGCGGACTGGACAATGTCCCGCCGCTCAAGCGCGCCATCGTGTTTCAGCGCCCGGCGATGCTCCGCCGCAGCGCGGCCGCCAATATCCGCTTCGCGCTGCGCGCCGCCGGTATCCCGCGCGCCGACCATGCGCGCCGCACCGGCGAACTGCTCGAACTGGTCGGCCTTGCGCATGTCGCCGACAGGGCCGCGCGCCGACTCTCCGGCGGCGAGCAGCAGCGGCTGGCGCTGGCCCGCGCGCTCGTACGCGATCCCGCCGTGCTGTTGCTGGACGAGCCGACCGCAAGCCTCGATCCCGTCGCGACCAAGGCGGTGGAGGACATCATCCGCGCGGTGAGTGAGCGCAATATCAAGGTCGTGATGGCGACCCATGATCTCGGCGAGGCGCGAAGGCTCGCCGGCGAAATCGTCATGCTTCACCGCGGCCGCATCGTCGAGCACAGCGCAGCGCCCGCCTTCTTCGACACGCCACGGACCCCGGAGGCGAGGGCCTTCCTCGCTGGAGAATTACTCGTTTGAGGAGGACACAATGAACATGCTCACGCGCCGTCTTGTCATCGCGGCAACCGCCAGTTTCGCATTCGCAGGCCACGCCGTCGCGCAGGATAAATCCATCGTGGTGGCCTCGACCACCTCGACCCAGGATTCCGGCCTGTTCGGCCACATCCTGCCGATGTTCAAGGCCAGGACCGGCATCGATGTGAAGGTGGTAGCGCAGGGCACCGGCCAGGCGCTCGACACCGCGCGCCGGGGTGATGCCGATGTGGTGTTCGTCCACGCCAGGCCCGCCGAGGAAAAATTCGTCGCCGAAGGTTTTGGCGTGAAGCGCTATCCCGTCATGTACAACGACTTCATCCTGGTCGGGCCCAAGAGTGACCCGGCCGGCGTCAAGGGCTCGAAGGACATCGTCGCGGCGCTCGGCGCGATCAAGGCCAAGGGCGCCGACTTCATCTCCCGCGGCGACAAGTCGGGTACGCACCAGGCCGAGCTCAATCTCTGGAAAATCGCCGGCATCGACATCGCAAAGGACAAGGGTCCCTGGTACAAGGAAATCGGGCAGGGCATGGGCGCGGCGCTCAACACCGCGTCGGCCTCGAACGCCTATGTGCTGGCCGATCGCGGCACCTGGCTGTCGTTCAAGAACCGCGGCGACCTCGTCATTTCAGTCGAGGGCGACAAGCGCCTGTTCAACCAATATGGCGTCATGCTGGTCAACCCTGAGAAGCATCCGAGCGTCAAGAAGGATCTCGGCCAGCAGTTCATCGACTGGCTGGTGTCGTCGGAAGGCCAGAAGGCGATCGCCGACTACAAGATCAACGGCGAGCAGTTGTTTTATCCGAATGCCGGCGATTCCGGGGCGTGATGATCGTGCGGATCACTGCGCTTGTTGCGGCTATCACGATCATGACGACACCGGCGCTCGCCGAACCAACAGCACTGCTGCATGCCGCCGGCAGCCTGCGCGCGGCGCTGACCGAGGTCGCCAGGGATTTTGAGGCCGCGGGCCTTGGCAAGGTGCAGGCAAAGTTCGGCGCATCCGGCCTGCTGAAGGACGAGATTGCCGGCGGCGCCAAGGCGGAGGTGTTTGCCTCGGCCAATATGGAGCATCCGCAGGCGCTGGCATCGGCGAAACGCAGCGGGCCGGTGGTGCTGTTCGCGCGCAACCGGCTGTGCGCGCTGGCGCGGCCGGGGCTCGACGTCACGCCGGCCTCGCTGCTGCAGCGCATGCTCGATCCGCAGGTCAAGCTCGGCACCTCGACGCCGAAGGCCGATCCATCCGGCGATTACGCCTGGGACGTCTTTCGCAAGGCCGACAAGATCAACGCGGGTGCCTTTGCCGTGCTAGAGAAGAAAGCGCTGCAGCTCACGGGCGGGCCCACCAGCCCACCCGCGCCGCAGGGCCGCTCGGTCTATGGCGAACTGATAGCGCAAGGCGCGGCCGATATCTTCCTGACCTACTGCACCAACGCGATCGCCGCCCAGCGCGAGAACCCGGCGCAATTGGTCGTGCAACTGCCCGACACGCTCGCGGTCGGCGCCGACTACGGGCTGACCGTCCTCGATGGCGCGTCGGCGGCGGCCTACCAATTCGCGCTGTTCATCGTGTCGGCGGAAGGCCAGCGCACGCTCGCCAAACACGGTTTTGCCGCGCCGGCCCTGCCGCAGCAATAGGAGACCCCCGATGCTTCGCTCAGGCCTTGCCGTCCTCGCGCTGATCGCCGCGTTCGGACCGGCTGCGGCGGCCGATGATGGCTGCGAAAAATTCGCATGGTCGATCGCGCGCCAGCGTGACGCGTTTGCGGCATCGGAAAAAACGACGGTCTCGTCTGGTGAGACACTGAACGCGTTGCCTGCAGGCGCACTCGTGATCCGCCTGCAGCCGGGCGCGCAGGCCTCCTTCGCGATGCCGCCGGAGCGCAAGCCGCGAACCGAGCCGTGGCATGGCGGCATGGTGCGCCTTCCCGCGCTGCCAAGGCCCGGCATCTACCAGATAACGCTTTCCGACGATGCCTGGATCGACGTGATCCAGAACGGCCGCTACGCCCGCGCGGTCGGCAGCACCGGCCGCAGCGACTGTCCCGGCGTGCGCAAGAGCGTGCGGCTCGATCTCGACGCAAGCCCTGTCGTGCTGCAGATCAGCGGCGTCGCGCCTGATGCGATCGCGGTGACGATCAATGCCGTGGAATAGTCATGCAACGCTGCCTTCCGCCGCGGGAACTGCTGTTCATCTGATCTGCGTGGCCGAGGGTCGGCTGGTCTGCTAAGCAGATCGCCGGCGCAAGTCGAGTATGGCGATGATGTCCCGAACTTCGGATGAGGTGAACCCGCGCAAGGTGCTGCTGTTCAGCGGGCACATGATTGATGCGCCGAGCCGCGCGGAGCCCCGTTTCCCGGCGGACAAGGAGGAGATCGCGGCCAGGGCGATCGCGGACACGCTGGATCGGATCGCCGTGGAGCGCGGCGATCTGGCAATTTGTGGAGGCGCGTGCGGCGGGGATTTGCTGTTCGCCGAGGCGGCGCTGGCCCGCCGGCTGAGCCTTGCAATCTATCTTCCGTTCGAGCAGGACAAATTCCTTGCGGAGTCCGTCGACTTCGCCAATGCGGACTGGCGTCAGCGATATTTTGCGGCAAAGTCGCAATCCTCGTTGCATATCGCGCCCAGGGAACTCGGCCCGCTCAAGGCTGACGAAAATCCCTACGAGCGCAACAATTTGTGGATGCTGCAGGTCGCCACCGGCCACGGCGCCGAAAAGGTCGACTTCATCTGCCTGTGGAACGGCGCGGGCGGCGACGGCCCGGGCGGCACCCAGCACCAGATGCAGGAGGTGCAACAACAGGGTGGCCGGATCCACTGGCTGGATACGCGGCAGATGTGGACGTGAGGCAGGCGTCGCCTCTGCTCCGTCGCTCCTTCACGCGAATCTCTTGAATGGCGTCAGGTCCACGAACTTCGCGGCATACCTGCTTCCGACTTTCTGCATCTCTCCGATGTACTTGATATCATCCAGTGCCTGAACGTGGTCGGGATCGATCTCATTCAGCCCCAGCGCGTCGAGGCCGCTTCGGCTCACATCGGGATTGTAGCGGGCATACAGGAATTGGCGGCCGCAATCTTCTGCGAGCAGAATGATGTCCCCTGTGAGCGGATCCGGTCGCCGCGGAATCATGTCGCCGATCTCCCGGTCGATCGGCGCGCCGAACACGCAGCGGCCGACCGAGCGGCAATTGATGTCCTGGTCGATTGCAGCGCCACCCATCAGCACGCCGGGAAGGTGCGCGGCATTGGCCGGCACCAACTGCCCGCGCGCATTGAGGTCGCGGCTGACTGCCGCCGTCGCCCCCGTGCCGACCGAAATCAGCATCATCTTTTTTTCGCCGACCGGCCAGTTCAGGCGATATTGCGGAAGCGTCGCCATTCGGAACAGCATGAAGGCGGGGTTATTGTAGGGCGTGACGCCACCATCGACAGAGAAGAAGGTCTTGTCGGGATCGGTTTTATCCCACGCGAGTATTTCGGGCGGAAAATACACAGGCGCAGCGGTGCTCGCCCGCACGAGCTGCCACAGCGGAATCTGCAGATTGCAGTCCGAACGGGCAGGATCGTTGTATTTCGCTCCGGGATTATTGGAGACGGGCCATGGCGAATCCGTCGTTGCATTTCGGGTGACGATGAGGAGCAGCGAACGCAGGTCCGTGGCCCCAAGCTTGCGCTCCCCGAATACGTCGTTCAGCTTCTTCCGCAGCGGGTCGGCCTGGTAGAAGCTGCGCAGCCGGCCGATCAGCCGCGACTTTTCGAACATCAGCGGTCCCGCCTCGGTGTAGAAATCGACCAGCTCCTGGACCGACTTTCCGATCGCGAGCCCGGCCGCAATGATCGCGCCGGTGCTGGTGCCTCCGATATAATCGAAGTAGTCTCCGAGGCGGAACGACGCGCCTTTGCCGGTTGCCGCCGCCAGATCCTGTTCAATCTTGCGCAGGATTTCGAGAGACATCACGCCGCGAATCCCGCCGCCATCGAGCGCCAGCAATTTGCGCGGTCTTTCAGTCGCGAATTTTTCCTGCCAGTTGTCGAGGTGGGTCATTTGTCGCCTCGATCTGTTGTCGTGTTTCGATCCGTTATGACGGCAATAGCGCTTCAAGCGTCTTCAATTGCTTGTTCAGGCTGCGTTCCATCCATTTCACGGCGTTAGGATCGCGGCGCTCTCTTTGCAGGCGCTCGCGTTCGTTCTTGACAATCTCGGCCTTGAGAGCCTCGGACTCGCTTCTGCGGTCCAATCCGAACAAGGCTTCGACCCTGGTCGCGCCGATCCAGAACAGATCGTTGGCGACGGCCCCGGCTTGCAGAAGACGATCGCAAATTTTCAGAACATCTTTCCGCGCCCGCCGCGCCAGCAGGCGATCCGCCACGGCCTCGTCGCCTTTGCTTTGGGATGCGCGAATATCGAGCACGAACGCATAATTGATGCCGTTATAATAGTCTGTCCTGATGTAGTAGCCCCGCGCATAGGCGCGCACGGCTTCATCGAGATGGTCCCGATCTCCGGTCTCGTCCCATAACCCCTTGTGAATGGCGCCCCACAGTCCTGCCGTTTCGGCATCGCTCGACGTTTGCGGTGTGAGCGCGCTCAGGATGTCCTTTGCATTGAGCAGCGATGTTTTCCTGTCGGGCTGCTCGAACTTGTAGGTTGCAAGCGCCAACTGCTGCAGGATGTAGGGATCTTCCGGCTGCATCGTCTTCAGTCGCTTCAGCAGGGCGAGAGGCAGCGCCCAATCCTCGGCCGCGTTGATCCCGTCCTTTGCGGCGCGGAAGCTTACGAGCAGTTCGGCAAAGCTCTTCTGGTCGGTCGGCGCGGAGGAGGGGGCGGGTGGGGCTGCGTCGGCCGCCATCGCTGGCGCCCTGGCCAGGCTCGCAGGCTGCAGCGAGGGGATGAACAGATAGACCGGGCTGTCGGGCTCGGGACTGTCCATCAGCGTCGTGATCTTGTCCCTCAGCGCGCTTCTGACGCGCATGACTTCCTGATATCCGATCTCCTTGCCGAGGTGTTCATATTTCAGGATGCTGAGATGATTGAGATCGAACGGGAAGCTGAAGTTCTTCTCCGCCAGCACGATTGTTCGTTGTGGACGCAGCGCATGACGAATGCCGAGTTCATATACCGCGTTGACGTTGGAGGTGGACAGGTCGGCGATGACCAGATCGGCCGAAAGCAGATTGTCGTACATCGGCTTGTCGATGACGGTCGAATGGATGATCTCGTCCGCACGAACGCAGGTGTGGCCGGCCTCCACCACCACCGGCTTGATGATGTCTTCGTAGGTTCGATTGAGATTCAGAACACGCTGCGGACTCGACTGGAAGTCAGTCTTCTCGCCAAAGCCCATAATGACGAAGCAGCTACCCATAATATCCTCCGGTCGGTGCGCGGCGCCGCTGGAGTAAGGGGCAATCAATGGTTGCTTGAAAATATATACGCAATTCTGATCACAGAGCGGGTGTAATTGCAAGTTGGAAACTGGAAGTTATGCGGCCTGATATGCCGCCGGCAGAAGCGCGGAATTTGCAAGGGGAGGCGCACAGGGACTGGTATCGATCGCGCTACCGCTGCTGCTGCGCAAGCCACGACGAACGAGGAACCATTGTTAATCTGTGTGAACGTCAGTTCATGAAACGGCCGTGGTCTTAGTGTCGCACGCCGGAACGCCGGCCGCGCCGATCGGTTAGTCCGGACATGTTTCACTGGAGTGCGATGATGAAGAAGTTAGCTATCGTGTTCGCCGTCGGTACCGCAGCGTTGATCGGCGGTTCCGCAGCCAACGCAGCCGATAACGCCGTAAAGTCGAAACCTTCGAATGACGTGACGCGGTCCATGACCGACTTCAGTTCGCAGCGGCGCCATCACCACAACCATCGCCATCACCATTGGCGCCATAACCACTGGGGGCACCGGCATTATCGGCCGTATTACAACAGCTATGGCTACTACGCGCCGCGCCGATATGGCTACTATGGACCGCGCTATTATGGATACGGCCCGCGTTATTATGGCGGCGGACCCGGCATCACCTTCAGCTTCGGCGGCGGCCGCTGGTAACGGACAATGCGCTTGCAAGGAAGCCCGCGCCTGGCGCGGGCTTCGTTCGCGTGCAGATCCGACTACAATTCCCGCGCCGCACGCGACGATCTAGCGCGGCCGGATTCCGATGCGAGATGTATGGCGGATGACTTGCCCGGCTTGCGTGCCTTCGACGCCAGCAGGATCCTTGCCTTGCGCGACGCCGCGCCGGCCCGTTTCGCCACCTTGACTGCCGCGACACGCAGTTTCGTGACGGCGACGTTCCTGGCTTCGACAGCCTCGGTCTCGGCCTTGCGGACCATCGCGCTGGCGGATGGCGTCAGGTCGACGCTCACGGCGCGCATCTGCTCGCTCCGTGACAGGCCACCGACCCCCTCGCATGGCGCCTTCTGCGGCAGATCGATCGGCATGAACACGGTATTCTCTTCATCGGTCCAGGCTTCCGCCTTGTGGCCGGTGATGATCTTGACGTAGGCCTGCGTTTCCTTCGGCAGCGAGCTGCGCCGCGCCAGCCACTTCTCGATTCTGCCGCCGCCCGCATTGTAGGCCGCGGCCGCAAGCCCGAGATTTCCGAACTGGTCATGAAGCTTGCGCAGGAATCGCGCCGACGCCGGAATCGCCTGCAGCGGATCGAATGGGTCCATCAAGCCCATCTCGACGGCCGTCTGCGGCATGAACTGCGCAATGCCTTGCGCGCCGGCCGAGCTGACCTCCGCGGTCTTGAACCTGCTTTCCTGCCACAGCAGGCGCACGAGAAAGCCGATCGGAATGTCGTGTTCCTCCGCGGCGACCTTCACCACGTCGCAGATCGGATCCGATGACGCAGGCTGTTCGCCGATCGAAGCGGTTGCGCTTGCCGCAGCATCTGCTGTCGCCGCCGTCTCGGAAGTGACGGGTTCCGATTGAGCTTCGGCAACGACGAAAGACGGTTCCGTCCAGATCGATCCGGTATCGGAACTTTCAAGATCCACCGCGACTACAAACACAGCAATCACGGCGGCGAAAAGATATCGCATCCAGGTTCATCCATGGGTGTGTGAGTTTGTCGGCCGAATAAAATTCGGATGTGGACATTTCGCGGATGAACTGCGGCAGAGCAGTGTTTTCTGGCCCGTAGTTCTACCGAAAGGAACTTTTGGCTTTACCGGCGCGCGGGATTAGTTTTGCGTTTCGATGCCGCGCGTGTTCGTTTCAGGGAATTGTGCAGATTGGTCTCGGAAAGCGATCTCAACTCCACGCTCGAAGCCGTCCGGGCCGCCGCCGCCGGACCGGCGGAGGGCATCTTTGGTCCCGATTCAGTGACATGGCGGATTGACCGGGAAGCCATCATCTTCCTCGGCGCGGGGCGTGCCCTGCTGCTTCAACTCGCGCACCCCTGGGTCGCCGCCGCGATCGTCGAACACTCGCGCACGTTACTCGACCCGGTCGGCCGCTTTCATCGAACCTTCGAGCTGATGTTCACGATGGTGTTCGGCTCGCGTGACGGCGCGCTCGCGGCCGCCCGGCGTCTGCACCGGCGGCACGGCATGATATCGGGCGTGCTGCCCGAAGCGGTCGGTCGCTTCGCCAAGGGCTCGTCCTATCATGCCAACGATGTCGACGCGTTGCGCTGGGTTCACGCCACGCTGGTCGAGACATCGGCGATGGTGCACGACCTCGTTCTGCCTCCGCTCTCGATCGAGCAGCGCGAGCGCTACTGGACCGAGAGCCGGCTGTTCGCCGCCTTGTTCGGGCTGCGGCCTTCCGACCTGCCTGATGACTGGACTTCGTTTGCCGCCTACGGCGCGGCCATGGCGCAATCGGATACGTTGACCGTCAGCGACGCGGCGCGCGAGGTGGCCGGAGCGATCTTCAACGGCGCGCGCAAATGGCTGCGGCCGCCGCGTTGGTATCTCGCCCTGAGCGTCGGCATGTTGCCCGAGCGATTGCGCGCCGGCTTCGCCTTCGATGTCAGTGAACGCGACAGGGAAGCCGCTGACAGCGCGCTCAAATGGATCCGTCGCATCTATCCGCATCTGCCGTCCAGGCTGCGCTTTGTCGGCCCCTATCATGAAGCCCAGGCGCGGCTGCAGGGAAAACGGCAACCCGGCTTCGCGACGCGGTGCTCCAATCGCGTGTGGATCGGGAAGCCGCAACTGGATGATTTCTGGAAGAAGTGATCTGTCGAGTGAGAGCGCAACGCTGCTTCAAAGCGTCGCATCGCCTGGTCGTTGACCGCCGCTCTCATTGCGGCTGACGCCCCGCCACCTCGCGTCTGCCGGGGCTTTCGCAACGCAATGGCCCGGATCCTGCTTTGACAGCGGCGCGCTGACCTGATCCATTTTGATCGGCGAACGCGAGGAGACATTTTGTGGAGTAGGGGAGCAGGCGATGGAAGAACGGGACCTTCGAAACCTGATTGCAGACGTTAAGGACGGCCGGCTGTCGCGACGAACGTTTGTCCAGCAAATGATCGCCGTCGGCCTGACAGCGCCGATCGCCGGGATGATGCTGAGCCACTCCGGGGCTGCGATGGCGGCAACCACGTATCCGTACAAGCCGACCAAAGCCGGCGGCGGCGGCGTGCTGAAGCTGATGTACTGGCAGGCGGTCACCCTGCTCAACCCGCATTTCGCCGTCGGCACCAAGGACCAGGAGGGCTCGCGGATCTTTTACGAACCGCTGGCGGGATGGGACAACGACGGCAATCTGGTTCCTGTCCTTGCCGCCGAAATTCCGAGCAAGGAGAACGACGGACTGTCCGAGGACGGCCGCTCGGTGGTGTGGAAGCTGAAGCGCGGCGTCAAATGGCATGACGGCATGCCGTTCACCGCAGATGATGTCGTCTTCAACTGGGAATATGCCAAAAACCCCGACACCGCGGCGGTCTCGATCGCAAGCTACAAGGACATCACGGTCGAGAAGATCGACGACTTCACCGTCCGCGTCGTCTTTGCCAAGCCGACGCCGTTCTGGGCCGATGCTTACGTCGGCAACTACGGCATGGTCATCCCGAAACATCTGTTCAAGGATTACGTCGGCGCCAGATCGCGCGAGGCGCCGACCAATCTGAAGCCGGTCGGCACCGGCCCTTATCTGTTTTCGGATTTCACGCCGGGCGACATGATCCGCGCGAAAATCAATCCCAACTACCACGTCGCCAACCGGCCGCATTTCGACGAACTCGAGGTCAAGGGCGGCGGCGACGCGGTGTCGGCGGCGCGCGCGGTGCTGCAGACCGGCGAATATGACTATGCCTGGAACATGCAGGTCGAAGACCAGATCCTGCTCAAGATGGAGGCGGTCGGAAAGGGCAGGATCAACATCACGACATCGGGCAATGTCGAATTCATCCAGCTCAACTCGACCGATCCCGCTGTTGAGGTCGATGGCGAGCGCGCGAGCATCAGGACGAAGCATCCGCTGTTCTCCGATCCGGCGGTGCGCCAGGCCGTCAATCTGCTGATCGATCGCACCTCGATCGAGAAGCACATCTATGGCCGCACCGCGCTCGCCACCGCGAACTTTCTCAACAATCCGGAACGCTTCCGCTCGAAGAACACCAGGTTCGAATTCAACACCGACAAGGCCAACCAGATCCTCGAATCGGCCGGCTGGAAAAAGGGCGCCGACGGCATCCGCGCCAGGGACGGCAGGCAACTGAAGTTCGTGTTCCAGACCTCGATCAATGCGCCGCGGCAGAAGACCCAGGCCATCATCAAGCAGGCCTGCCAGAAAGCCGGCATCGAGGTCGAGCTGAAGGCGGTGCTGGGCTCGGTGTTCTTCTCCTCCGACGTCGCCAACCCCGATACCTACACGCATTTCTATTGCGACGCGCAGATGTACAACACCACGATGCCGCAAGCCGATCCGCAGTTCTTCATGAACCAGTACGTGTCGTGGCAGGTGGCGAACAAGGACAACAAGTGGCAGGGCCGCAACGTCTCGCGCTGGCAGAACAAGGAATATGACGAGATCTACAAGCAGGTCGAGCAGGAACTCGATGCCGTGAAGCGCGCCGCGCTGTTCATCAAGCTCAACGACCTCGTCGTCTCGGACAACTACATCCAGCCCATCATCTCCCGCACTCGGGTCGCCGCGCTCGGCGGCAAGCTGACCGCGCATATCTCGGGGTGGGACGCGGATTTGTGGCAGTTGGCGAGCTGGTACCGGGAGGGGTGAGGGGCAGTTTCGGGGTCGGCTTGCGCCGTCCGGCCACGCGATGGCCGGGCAGAGTCCGGGATGCGCCAGGACCGCAGCAGGTCAGTAGCTCGCGGGCAATTGTTGCAGGAATGCCTCTTCACGCTCGCTCTTCGAAAGCTCCTTCCGGCCGATGGGAAGTTTTCCACGCCCATAGCCAATAAGTTCCCAGACCTCGCCCGGAGGAAGGGCGACGAGCCAAACGGCCTCGTCCGCCGCGATCGCCAAGGTGCGACCGTCCGGCGAGAAGATAACAGTGTCGACGGGTCCTTGATACGTGAGCATGGCGCGCTGCTGGCCGCTCGTGACATCCCAGATCCGCGTTGTCTTGTCGTCGGCGGTCGCCAACATGCGCCCGTTGGGTGAGAAGCTGATCGCACCGATCAGCGCCTGATGCCTGAGCACCGCGTGTTCCCGCCCTGTTGCGATTTCCCAGATTCGGGCGGTCTTGTCGTCCGATGCGGCCGCCAGCATGAGACCGTCAGGGGAAAATGCAATCGCAACGATTTTGTCGTTGCGTGACAGCGTGGCCCTTTCGCGGCCCGTTGCCACATCCCAGAGCCGTAACGTATCGTCGAGCGACGTGGTCGCCAACGTGCGCCCGTCCGGCGAGAAGACAGCCGCCCCGACTACGCCACTGTACTCGAGCTCCCGTTCCTCTGCAGTCGCGATATCCCAAATCCGGGTTCTTGCATCGTCCGATGCGGTTACCAATGTGCGGCCGTCCGGCGAGAAGACAGCTACAGTAACCGGGCGCCGATGCGTGAGCGCGGCGCGTTCCTGACCGGTCAGCGCATCCCAAATTCGTGTCGTGTTGTCGAGTGATGTGGTCGCCAACGCGTGGCTATCCGGCGAGACGACGACGGACTTTATCGGGTTCTCGTGCCTCAAGACCGCCCTTTGCTGGCCGGCATCCACGTCCCAAACCTGGACCGATCCGTCGAATAGGGCGGTCGCCAAGGTGCGGCCGTCCGGTGACAAGGCGGTAGCACTGACCAAGGTCTCGTATTTGATCGAGGTCCGTGCACGGCCGGTTTCGACATCCCAGATCTGGACGGTCCTGTCGTTCGATATGGTCGTCAGCGTGCGGCCATCCGGCGAGAAGGCCGCAGTGCTGACCGAGCCCAGGTGCGGAAGCAGGCGCTCGCGGCCGGTCATGACGTCCGAGATCCGCACCGTCTTGTCGAACCACGCGGTTATCAACGTACGACCGTCGGAGGACAGCGCAGCGGCTCTGATCGGACCTGGTTGCCCTAACGCGACGTATAAGTGGCCCGTTGCGACACTCCAGACCCGCGTTGTGTTGTCGAGTGTCACCGTCACCAGCGTCGCGCCATCTACCGACAAGGCAACGGCCCTGATCACGCCCTGGTGTCGGAGGAGGTGGATTACTTTGCCGGATGCTTCATCCCAGATCCGGGCTGTCCTGTCTTCCGATGCCGTCGCCAATTTGCGCCCGTCCGCCGAATAGGCAACTGCCCTGACCGAATCCTCGTGTGCGAGAAGGGAGCGTTCGTGACCCGTCGCCACATCCCAGGTGCGGACGGTCCTGTCGTCCGATGCCGTTGCAAGCATTTTCCCGTCGGAGGAAAATGCAACGGCCCTGACCGTGTCGAGATGTCCCCTGAGCACAAGAACTTCGCCCGTTGTCACGTTCCAGATCCGGGCCGCCCTGTCGTCTGATCCTGTCGCCAATGCGAGGCCGTCCGGCGAAAAGCCAACGGCCCTCACCACGGCATCATGGTTGAACGCGCGCTCCTGCCGGCTTGTCGTATCCCAGACCCGGGCTGTCCCGTCGAAAGATGCGATTGCTACCAGGCGACCGTCGGGTGAGAAGGCGATGGCACTCACCAGGTCATGGCGCGTGAGCAGCGTGGGCTCCTGATTGCTTGTCGCATCCCAGATTCGGACCGACTTGTCGTCCGATGCGGTCGCCACGATGCGACCGTCGGGTGAAACAGCGACGGCGCCAACCAGGTCCTGATGCTTGAGCACGGCGCGATCACGGATGCCCAGACTGGCCTGCGTAAGGGCCGCAAAGGCTTCGGGAACCACCGGACGGTTGTCGGTCTGATCGAGCGGTAAGGCTTCCAGCGCCAACAGCGTGCCGGCCGTCGCATCGCCCGATCCGGTCTTGCGCTGAGACAGCGGCGCCAGCAGGCGCGATTGGGCGATCTGGGCCTCTCTCAGCCGATGCGCGGTTTCCTCGTGTGCCAGACTCAACTGTTCGAACGATCGTGCCTGCTGAACCAGGGATCGCGACTGCATGACTGCGAGCGCCGCAATGGCAATGAGGAGCATGACCCCAAACAGGCCGCTTATCGCGTAGGTCCTTTTCGTAGCCTTGCTGCGCGCCGCCTGCTCTCGGGCGAGCGTCTCCGCCGTGTCCGCTCGCGCAGCCTCCTCGTCGGCGAGCCGCCTGGCGAGGACAAGTTCCTTGTGCTGCTGCTGGTCGCGACTCCGCCGCTCCTCCTGCTGGCGCGCCTCGTCCTTTGCGATCGATGCCTGGACGAAGTCTCTCAGATCGCCGATCTCCTTGTCCTCACGCCCGAGCAGTTCACGGGCTTCCTCCAATGGCCGCCCGGGCGGAAGGAGCCGCTCGTCCCTGTTGCCACTCTCCTCGTACCACGCCCGCATCGATGCCTTCACGCGCTCAATTGTGCGCAGGAACTCGCGGTCTTCATTCACCCACTCCTTGAGTGTGTCCCATTCCCTGATCAGCGCCTCGTGTCCAACCTCGACCATTTCGCGGCCGCTCGCCGGATCACGCCCGGTCGTCAGCAATCGTGCACTGGCGAAGCGATCGATGACCTCGCGCACCCTTTCGTCGCGCTGAGGAATTGCCGTCCGGGCGCGCGTATCTTCCTGCCCCTCGCCGGGCGTGACCAGCCGGATGAGAAAGCGTCGAGCGGCGGCCTGCTGCTCCGGGCTGAGCTTCTTTAACTCCCCCTCCGCCCGCGTCGCGATCGCTCGTTTGACGCCACCGGTGCTGGCATATGAGCTGAAGGTCAGGCGCCGATCCGGGTTATGCCGGTCCCAGAGCTCCTTGAGCAGAAACTCCAGGAGCGGGAGGTTTCCCGGCTCGTTGCCGATATCGCCGAGAATTTCGTCGACCAGTCCCGTCTCGAAGGAGAGCGATACTTTCTCGGCCGGTTCAACGATGGCCCGCCTGAGTTCGCTGCGAGCCATCGGGCTGATGTTGACGATCGCATCCTGCAGTTGGTCACCGAGCGCCCGGTCCTGCAGCGCCCGTCCATAAAAGTCGCCGCGGATCGTGAGAACCAGCGAGAGCCGTGGTTCGCTGCGTACACTTTCAAGCAGTATGCGTACGAAGGTGTCGGATTCGGAGCTGATACTTCCATTGTTTGTCTGTGCGTCATCCAGGTCCTTTGCGTCCTGGCTACCCTTGTTCGGCAGGTCCCATGCCTGCGTGTAGAGCTCTTCCCACTGGTCAACAACCAGTAGCACCCGGTCGGTGCCCGGCTGGCGCTGCAGCGTGGCATCGATCACGTCGGCCAGCGTGATTTCTCCCGAGGCCAGTTGCTCGGCCCGCTTCTTCAACACTGCAATCCGGTCGAATTCCTCAAGGTTCGTGTCCGGTGGCAGGAAAACGGCGGCGAGTTGGCGCAGCGGGCGTGGCCCGGGGCGCATGACCCCAATCTCCCAAACCCGGCCATCGGCGCGCTGCCGCAGCGAAGGTACGAGTCCGGCCAATACAACCGAGCTTTTTCCCGAGCCCGATGCCCCCACGACGCCGACCAGCGGGCGTTGGCCGATCTTTTCGAGCAGTGTGCGGACGAATGCCTCGCGACCGACAAAGAAGTGTTCGTCCTCCTCGCGAAAGGGCTCCAGCCCCCGGTAAGGGCAGACGGAGGCGCGAGCGTCCGGCAGACCAGTATCGTCCGGTGACGGAGCCTGGCCCCTGATGGCTCTCTCCAGGACGTCGAGCGCCGACCGATCTTCCACTCCGGCCTTGAGGTCGATCCAGGTACTCAGCCTCAGGAAACCCAGAGGCGGATCCCTGGCTCCAGGCAACAGAAGCGGGATGACCGGGAAGTGATCTTCCTGCGCCTGGCGATCGAGTGCGACGTACTGCTCGCGTTGTTGCCACGGTCCAAGCCCTTCCGGTCCCAGACAGATGGCGATAGCCCGGCATGCACGCAGATGTTTCTCCAGGAGTGTCGGCCACGCCTGGCCGGGCGTGAGGTAGTCACGATCGAAAAAGACCTTGAGGCCACGCGTACGGAGCAGTTGCACGAGTCGCTGTGCATTGGGTGCATCAGCGCGGCTATAGCTGAGGAAGACGTCGAAGGCCTCATCCTGGGCCACGGTAATCCGTTCCCCTCGCTTAAAACGGCCGACTAGTCCTTCGTTTGATCTGGCTGAGATGCCGAAGGCGATACGGACCGACTGATCCCGACTGTCGAACGTTCTCCCTGGGCCAGAGCCGTTGAGCCTGCACCCTCCGGACCTTGTCTTTCACCGGGATCGGCGACCAACGCGAGGGCGTCCACAACACCGATCGTGCAATTGCCGTCGCCGCCGGTTTCGGTGCCGAGACGCCGGGCGCGGTTGAGCAAAATGGTTCGCACGGCCGTTGGGCTCAGATCGGGGCGCGACTGCAACATGAGTGCGATGGCGCCGCTCACATGCGCGGTGGCCATCGATGTGCCGGATGTGAACGCGTACGTCCCGGAAGGACCTGCCACCATCACGTCGACTCCCGGAGCTGCGAGACACACATGGGGGCCCCGGTTGGCAGCTGGATAAAGCCTGTTTGCTGCATCACTGGCGGTCACGGCGATCACGCTATCGTCCGCCGCCGCGGGATTCGGACCTTCATTGCCGGCAGCAGCCACGAAGATCATGCCCTTTTCCTTGCCCGCACGAAGCTCCCGTGAGAGGAGCGGATCACGCGGTCCGGTAAAGCTCATGTTGACGATGCGCGCGCCACGCTGGTGGGCCCACTCGATACTCCGCACGATGTGGTCTGTCGTCCCCTCGGCTCCAATCCTGCCGCCCTCGCTGGCGAAGGCGCGGATGGCGAGCAGCCTGGCCTTGGGTGCGACGCCCATGAGCTTGGCATGCGATCCAATGATGCCGGCGACGGCCGTTCCATGTATGTGTGGCCTCGTCGCCCCATCGATTGCGTCAAAGGCATCCGCGATTGAACCTGCCAGTTCGGGATTGGTACCGTCGATGCCGGAATCGATAATTGCCACGGAGACGCCTAGCCCCGTGGAGATGCGGTGCGCCTCAGGCAGACGCATTTGCAACAGGGCATACTGCGTACCCGACAGGGAATTGGGTGCCGGGCCTTGCGCAAGCCGGTACACGAAATTCGGCTGCGTCACTGCGATCCGCACGTCTTGCTCCAACGCCCGGACGACGTCTGGCACTGGCCGGCCATCGGTGACGCGATAGCGGTAAACCGTGCTCCCTGCCAATTCGAGTCGCTGCGAGGAGATCCGTGCAAGCCGATTTTGTCGGGCAATGTCATCGACCGCCGACGCGGAGATTGAATTCCGAACTTCGAAAATGATTTCGTCCGGGACGAATCTGTTTTCGTCGCCCGTCGCGGCAGTGGGTAAGCTGGGTTGAGGCTGAACAGGCGTAATCGGCGGCTTCGGTGGCGGCACCGCCCGGCTGACCTTGGTCCTCGGGGGCTCGGTGACAGCCGCTGGACGCACCGGCCTCCTCTTCTCGGGTTCACTCTTCCTGGTGGTCTGGGTCCTGCTCGGGTAAGGGTCAGGCCTGGGCTGGGCCTGGACCTGGCTGGAAATAACACCGCCGATGATCCCTCCGAGCATGCCGCCGAGGACGGCACCGCCGAAGCCTCCCCCACCCCGGTGGATGACGGGGCCGCCGCCCCCACTGTAGTCGCCGCCCGGGGACTTGCAGCACGCCGATGCGCCATCTGGCAGAACGGAAATTGAAGCGAATATACCGAGTGCGATGAGTGTCCTTTTCATGGTTGGCCTCCTTCGGGGTAGGGCCAGTCCCTCAAAAGTCACACCACACCATACACCGGCCGGCTCCCGTCAGACGTGAAGTGGTTCACAATTGCAACGTCGGCAACGGGGCGACCGGCGCATAAGGCATCCGCTGCTGGCGCGCGTTGCCCCCTGGCGCTCGCGCGCGATCGGTTCACCCGGCTGATGCATGAGTAGTTCGTCTCGGGCGATGTCGCTGCGCGGAAGACCGAGCTATCGAGCGTGGCCGATGCGATCATCGTGTCAGGGACAAGATCCGAATCTTCGGCTCAAACGACAAATCAGATTCAGCTTCGCAAGTCGGTCAGATTGGTGCCCTGGCCGGCGTCGAATTCGGCAGCTAGGCTATTGTTACTAATCGACTTTCTGCAATCGCGAAATGTCGATACCAACAGGGATACCAATACTGCTTTTCCAGAATTCGAGCCGAAAGAGAGCAACCGTCGCCAGGAACGCGCAGTGGTTCGAGTCGCTCCGCCGCTACATTTTGTACGCCAGACTACGATCCTCCGCGATCCTGTTCGCTGTTAGCACCAATCATCTAGGCGCGAGGGTTGGGGCGGTCCTGAGCGTCGCTCCGTTCAGACTTGCGTCTCAAGTTCTCTTTGGGAGTCGATCTTGGCCACCGTCCCTCCCAGTGTCCATTGTCGCTCTTAGCCAAGACAAAAACACTGCGCCTGATTCATCGGCATGGCGGTGAACGACGAGCTCGCTCCCCGGGTTCCGCGGGCGGGGCGCGACGGCAGCCCTTGCTATATCGGCAGCAGCGGCGTCATCGGGTCCCAGACGGCGCCATGCTCTTTCATAATGCTCTCAACGATAGCCTGCTCCACCCGGAAGGCATGCTGATCGACTTCTACAAATTGACTTGCAGTGACGCGATCAAACACCGCGTAGCATATCTCGCCGTTGTTGTGTCGCGCCCGGTAGGCGATCCCATCGACCTCTGCATCCGCGGCATAGATGTCGGCGGCAAATCGGCGTGAGTTCGTGTAGTCATCACCGGCGCAGATATCAGCGGTGACGCCATGACGAATCAGCCCCTCGTCATAAACCTTCGCCAGCCGCAGCTCGCGTTTGCAGGTGAGCACAGTCCAGCCACGCGCGTCGACGAACGGCCGCCCGACGATACGTTTGGCCTTCCGCAGCACTGTCTCGACAAAGGCGCCCTTCAAGTGTTCGGCGCAATAGAGCGTTCGATACTCGCCAGCCGGCGCGTCGAACCTATAGCCGGGCGGTGAGCCAGGTGCCGGCCCAAACCAGAGCGCGCCCTTGTCGATCTGATGCACCCGCACGATCTGCTGACCAGCCGGCACAGGCATTTTAAGGACGCCCGAGGGAAATGCGTAGGCTGGCACGGCCGCAACCCTCACGCCTCATCGAAGTTGAGAAAGGCGCGTGCCGCGTGTGCGACGGCGTCCTGATCGCCGGCTTTGAGCGCCTCAAGCGGCGTTTTGCGCAGGTTCGGATCGAGCTCGATCAGGAACTGCAGCGCGGACCATCGGCCAGCGCCCGAGCTGTCGAACAAGCGCACGATGTCGGCGAGTCCATCGACGATCTTGGGCTTTCCGCCCTTGGCGACGAATTGCGCCTCCGGTACTACCAGCTCGGAACCGTGCATCAAACCGAGCGCGGTCCCAAGCCCAATGCGCTTGTGCAGGGCTTGGCGAGTGACGCCAAGTTGCTTGGCCGCTTCCGTCAGCGACAGCGCCTTACCGGCATTGCTTAGCAGCTCCGTTTGCAACGTGTTGAGGCGCGCCTGCTCTTCGGCCGATACATCATCATCCGATGCAATCGTCTCAAGATCGCTTGCCAAGCGGATGGCGGCCTTTAGCTGGTCAACGTACAGATCCAGGTGATGGGTCAGTTCGTGAAACGCACGTGACCGATCGTGCACGAATAGATTGCGCAATTGGCTTTCTGCTGGCGTAATCTCACTTAGCATAGCGAAAGCGGAAGAGGTCAGAGGCTCGACTTCCGCCGGCGGAGTCCAGTGGTGCAACAGCGCACGTCGCACGTTGCCATAGCGGTTGAATGTCGTGTTCACCAGGTTGCAATACCACAGGCTGATGCCGCGCTTCGGTTTAACGACATTGCGCTCACCCGAAAGCTCGAAATCCTCGACGCGCGCCTTTTCGAACGCTACGTAGAGATAGTAGGAGGCGCACTCGACCCGATGCCCGAACCGTGCCACTGATGCGACGTCGCTGCGCTCCCGCTCCAACACATGGAACAGGTCTATGTCGTATTTGTCCGTACGGGCGGTTTCTAGTATCGACGTCAACAACGGCTCCAAGCTCCTGCTCGCGCCAGGATGAAGGACGTTCGTCCAGTATCGAGGGAGGTCTGCCGGTGTCACAGCGCGCAGCAATACCTCGCGCAGCGGCCTATCGAGGATTGACCCGCTGCCGTGCCCGCCGGCCTCCACTGCTGCCAAAAAGCCGGTCAATTCATTGGATGCCATTAGCAGCCTCCGATCCAGTTCCGGTCGGGACGGTTGATAGATGGGTTGATAATAGGGGTTGATGCCAGTTTGTCAACCCTTTCTCCTTGACTTATGCCCATGCTGAGCCATGAGTGAACATTGCATCCCCTGTAGGTGATTGTTTTTACTGAGATTTATGAACCGCGCATCACCCTGTGCTAGCTCGACCCGTCGTCCGGTGGCGAGAAAGCGCCTAGCGGTTGCGCCGCTGGCGTCCGGAGTGCGCGATCCTGCGGGCCCCTGTCCTATTTGAAGGCGGATTTTGTTCGAGGCGTCGCCCAATTCGATAAAACATCAAGCTACCTATTTCGGATCCAAGGGCAGCCGAGCCCGTGTTTTGCGGTGCGCCACGTGGCGCAATGCGTTGCTTCATGCGAGGCCTTGTCGCCATCTTGGATGACGGAGGGCTTGCTTCATTGGGCTTCTGACGCGCTAACGCCCACGAGCCCTCCACCGAAATGGCGATAGGAAAAATACAATCGTTTTGAGGAGCGGTCCTTGACTGCTTGAGCCCAGCAGGCATGCTCAACGAGAAAGTGTATCTGGCGAACTCTTCTTCCATGTAATTAATCATGCTCCCGCAGGGGGGACGAAATTTGGAGCCCACACTTCGCGAGTCGCGATTGGAGGGCCGCTTCTCGGTAATGGAGGCATAAGTGGCGATAAGTTTTGGGCTGTCGCTCGGCGAATCCGATTGGGATAGCAAAGTGAAGGGTTGGAGGTGCGATGCACTCACCATTCCAGGCGCTAAACTAAAACAAGTCTCCGTAAGTGGGGCCGTGGCGAGTGAAGGCTCGTACCGCATAAACGGAAGTCAGATCCTGTGGGTCGCTAAGAAGGTGCCCAACGAGATCTACGTTATGGTGGCCTTGGAACAGAACCTGTCAGACCTCGAGCAGGAACGCCTTCGTCTTGAAGGTGTAAAGACACAGCTCGAGTCGGATAAGGTCTCGCTCGAGCAGCAAAAATTCAACTCTGAGCGGCGTTGGAAAGTATACTCGGCGATCGGCGCTGTAGGAAGCGCATTGCTAACCGCAGCGACCACGCAGCTAGTGCCAGCCTTGCGATCAGGGGACGTTTTGGGCGCCCGATCGACGCATACCGGCGGAATTGTCAGATTCTTCGATAAATCAAATGATTTTCTGGCCAGTGGAGATTCATTTCATTTTGAGCCTCTATTGTCAGCGACAAAGAGCGAGATTTGGTGCTTGGGATCGAGCTTCTACATCTCAACGGATACCTATAGAGAAAAGTTGGTTGAAAAGCTTAGAAGCGGCGTCAATTTGAATTTTCTGATTCTGAACCCTGATCCGTCAACCTTGTCTCGTGCGGCAGTGACGTTGAACGCGCCTGAACGCGAACTGCGTGATCAGGTAAGCGCTGGCTTGCGAAGTCTTCTCAAGCTTAGGGAGGAGGCCAAAAAACTCGACCCGACCGCCGGCAAATTGTCGGTGAGGCTGACGTCGGAACTAATCGCGTCGCGCCTTTATTTTTTTGACCCAAAATCAATGGACGGACGGACCTACGTAGTTCCTCAAGTCAACAGGGTGAACTCACAGCAACTTCCAGGCATCGTCGTCCAGAACAAGGATGCAAAATATATTGAGACATATTTCTCTGGAATGCAGAGAGTGTGGAGCAGCGATACTGCAATTTCGTTGGAGCAATGGCTGCAAGCTCACCCAGACGTTAGCGATGAGCTTGGTGGCGCAACAAAGAAATGAAGGTTATTGGAAGGGGCGCCTCACTGAAGAATCTCCGTCATTGTCTCTTCGAGTGCGCCAAAGAAAAACTCTATCTCCTCGGGAGTGATGACAAATGGTGGACTGACTCGAATCGAGCCGAGATCGTGCCCTGCGATGCTTGTGAACACGCCTCTTTCCATGAGCCCAATGCAAGCAGCGCTAGCTAGGGAGAGCCGCTCGCCGCTGTCCTGCGAACTTGATATTTCAAGCGCCCACAGCAGCCCCTTCCCGCGGAAGTTCGAGACGAAACCTCTGTCTTGAAGTGCTCTCAATCGAGCTTCGAAGAGTGTCCCCTTCCGACGAACAGCGGCCACCAAGTTATCTCGTTCGAGCACGTCGATCACGGCTGTTGCGCAGGCTGCAGCAAGGCGTCCGCCAGAAAGGGTCGATCCGTGTATCTTGGCACGGGCGCGATCGGCGAAAACGGCATCAAATACTCGCTGGGTCATGAGAACGGCTGAAATAGGTATAAGGCCGCCCGTTAATGCCTTAGACAATATAAGCATATCTGGAGCAAAAGACGCGCCACCAATTGATGAGGCGAACCATTCGCCGGTTCTTCCTAGCCCAGTTTGCACCTCATCCACTATAACAAGCGTGCCAACCGATCTTGCAATCTCGGCTATGCGCAAAAGACTCTCGGCCCCTAGAGGCATCGCGTGTCCCGTTCCCTGAATGATTTCAAGGACAATCGCAGCTGCGCGCCTCTTCGACAGAACTGTCCGTATAGTGTCGTAATCGTTGGACGGGGCATGTACGATGTTCGGCCAAATTTGCGGATATGGATCTGCCCAAACTCCCGCCGAAAGACCGGTTGCCGCAACCGTCAGGCCATGAAAACCGCCGCTCAGAGCGACGAACTCGCTTCTACCCGTTACCGCGGCTGCGAATTTGAGGGCTGAATCGACCGCTTCGGCTCCGCTCGACGCGAAGTGCACCTTCTCAAACTTTTGGCTTCGCGCGCAAAGTCGGGCTGCCAGCTTGCCAGTCTCAGCCGTAATTCCCCAAGGAACGATCCCTGGGCGGGAGGAACTTGCAGCGTCGTGGAGGGCACGAGATAGATCGGGGTTTCCGTGGCCGAGCGCAGCCGCACCAAACCCGGCAACCATGTCTAGAAACTCATTGCCCCCATCGTCGATAAGTGTGCAGCTATTTCCAGCCACAAATTCTCGGACGAGACCTAATTCAGACAGTGCGTCCGCCCAAAGTGGATTAATAAATTGCCGATAAGCTGAAAATGCTTCTTCAAAGCCTTCGTCGTTGGTGTCTGGATTGGTCACACCGAGTACATTTCCAATGTGTTCTGCGCGCCATAATAGTCGGCGATAGCATTCCAAGCCCGTTGGTTCAGCTCCAATACGAACATCAGGCGGTCTGCAATTGTTTGCGAAGATGACGCGTCTATCGCGCCAATTTCTTGTAGTGCAAGTCGAGCAATGCTCGCGTGGCTTAGATCCTTATTTAAGTTATCGTGTCTGCGCGACACGTCTCTGAATAACGGATTCTGAAATCCAATTTCGCTTAGTCGCTCCCCTACTATGGAGGGATCACCGAGCATTCCCTCCGTTACCATGACCGAAGATAGGAAAGAGAGCGGCGACGTCTCAGCAAATTGCGTCAAACAGTCAACAAAGGCCGAGGATAAAGGAAGGGGCGTTGACGACTGCAGCATTTCATAGGTTATGCCAAGCGCAGCGCATGTATCTTGTTCAAATGCCTCGTGGCCGATCTCTTCCGCATAATACCTGAACATGAGAGATCGCAGTGGCTTGCTAAGCCGCTTTCTGAGGAGCGGCGTGATCATTTCCACGAAGCGCCTAGTTACGTGATATTCCTCTATCGAACATCCCTTCATCAGGGGGGATGCGGGATCTTGTAAGCCAATAAGCCCAAGAACATAGCGATTGGTTCCCCACGTATCCAAAGCAGTACGCACGAGTTTTTCGGCTCGTCGAATAAATTCGATGCCACTCAGTGGTTCTGTCCATGCCGCATTCGGAGTGGGGAGGCGCAATGACCCTGCCTTCGGCGCTTCGATTAGACAATGTACAACCAGATCAAGATGAGCGTTGAAATCCTGGATATCGTAGAGGCCTGTGCTGAACTGGGCCGCTCCAATTGAAGCATCTAGCCCAGATTGGTTGTCCGATGCGGATAACGCACGAATTATAGAGAGGGCTGCGGCGTAAGTAGGAGGTGCGCTCACTCGTAAGTAAGATAGTTCAACTCTCAGCAGGGCCAAAAAAAAATTCGGGCTGGTGTCGCCCCTAAATGTGGCATCCGACACCAGCTCACCGGAGGATTCTAGGTCGCAGATCAAGCGGGAGGCGATCTCGCCGATCAACGGTCCTTCACCTGAGCGAGTCTTCGACTTAAGCAACTCGGCGAGGTAATGTACTCTGTCGTTCCATAACTTTTGGTGTATCTCCGTCGTTACCTTCGGAGAACCGCCGACATCTTCAATCAAAGAACGCGTGTCGAGATATGAGGCGAGAGTGCGCCAGCCAGAATCCGGAGCGCTCTCACGTATAGTCTTCCAGACGGGCGAGTCCGGATTCTGAAGGTCAGTCAGATGGTGGACGAATTCCTCGCAAGTTTCCCGGTCGTCGAATGCAATGCGATAAGTTGAATCGTCGGCCGTTATCGCAAGCAGATCTTCGGATATGTCGCAGGAGATTGCGTCGAACCGTAGCCTCGGTCGAATGTATCGGCTGATTGACCACGGTTCCATGACAGAGCCTCAAGTGAAGATCCGGGGCAGCACGGCTGATGAGCTACCGTAGTAATCAAGGATTTGATCCTCTTGCTGGATAATGGTTTCAACCATAAGAGCTACATGTCGCTTAACGACTGACGCATTCTCTAGATCGATAGCGCTCTCCAGCCGCAGTAGATCTCCAGAGATATCCTCGTGATCGTATTCATCGTTAATCTCCGAGTGCTTTCTAAACGGCCCATAGAAAGCCTCCGGAAAGCCGAGCTCAATGCAGCGTTTCTCGAAAGAGTCAACAAACTCTGGCTGTGTTCTTTCGAGCAAAAACAGGCATGCTTTGAAGCTGAGCGGATGTTGAAGGGCGTACACACCGAGCGACGCTCCAACAGAGAAGGTGGCGGGGAGCGGTTGGTGGTCCTCGAGATTATCTCGGCTAAATCCGATAGCACTGAGTGCGCCGGCTAGGAAGGTGTCATGTCCCAATTCAGAAGCGAGAAATTGTTGCAGTATTCGTCGCTCATCGCGCCCATGGGCTGACGCAAGGGAAGGCCCAATAATGCAAGGCGCTGACCTAACGATCCAAAAATATTCGAGGGCGTATCCAATAATCTGCTGCGATCCAACTGTGCCGTCGTCGAGGCCATTCTTGAAACGAGACTTTGCGTTTTTCTCAACGACTCGGTCCGAAATACGCTGGAGCTCTCGGTATAGCTGTTGTCCCGTCATTGCTCTCTGATTGGGAGCGGACTCGCGAAGGAAGCGATGACGGTCGAGATCACGAATAAGCTCTCCGATGCCGTCGCTTATCGTTGGCGACAGCCGCGCCAAGTCATTGAGTCCAAAACCTCCCGTTTCTAGGTTCCGAAGTAGATGCGATATGTCGCGTTTTTCAGCTGTTTGAAACTCAAACGAACAAGACTTTGAGCCTAATTCAAGAAGAACCGAACTCTCGTCCAAGCTGACCTTTACGCCGCTGCGGAGGGCGGGTTGAAGAAAAGGAGGCGCGTCGCTACTCATGCGGCTCTTTCCGAAAATGAACTACAGATCACTGGTCCTGCGCAGAAGCGGCCCTTCGCCCGTGTAATAGCGCCATACGCCAGCATAGAAGTTGTCGTAAAGCTCGACAAAAAGTGGGACCTGGGCCTTCATTTGAGCCGCTTTTCGGAGGCTGAAGGAGGGCAGGTGAGCGAACAGTTCGCGAGTTAAATTTCCGTGGCCTGCGTTCACGTTGATGTTCGAGTGCGTTCGCAGAGGTTCTATGAATTCGGGTTTGAACTGAGCTCGTTCGCAGGCGTCAATAAAGCTATCAGTTTCTAGGGATTGTCCTTCAAGCAGGCCGAGAGTGGTGAAGAAAAATAGCGGATCCGTATGAGCCCAAAAGGCTAGGGAATTACAAAGTGCCATAGTCTCGGGTAGGGGTATGGCATCGAGCATATCTGCGCGACTTATTCCAACGGAGTTCAGTGAACGGAGTAGTATCTCATCGTGCCCATACTCTTCACTAAAGAATCTATTCATCTCCAACCGCGCGCCTGTGTTGGAGACATAGCTAAGAACTGGCGCATCAAAATAGCTCTCGCGAAAAAGAAAGTGCCAATTTTCGATGACCATCCCTATAGCGAGTCGTTCCGGAAGATCTCCTGGCACTGCGACCGAGAGACATTTCGTCCAAAAAGGATTTCGTTGGATGGTTCGCTCGCTGTGTCTCTCGACGAGATCCTCGATTTCTAGGATGAGGTCTTTCCCAGAAATGGCTTCGGCAGGCTCCTCGTCATCAATCAACCCGGCCTGGTCCAGGGCGTCTAAGAGTTCCGCGATTTCTGAGCCAGATAAGTTCGGTTCCGCGTGGGCAAGGGCTGAGATGCGCGTTTTGCCATCCAACCGCGAAATAAGACGACCTACTTCGGCAGGCTCCCGCCCATCACTCAAGATTTCGCAATTCTTGTCGGCTGAAGAAATACGGACACTAGACCCGGTTACATCAACCCGTCCAAGGATTCGTGGCAACCCTGCTTGGGTAAACATCGGCTTTCATCCCAAGCAGAGTTGAGTTGCTTCCCGAATGTTGAGTCTGCGAGCTTTGCGATCAAAGGTGAAGTGCGATCAAAGCTGCGCGGCCACCCGCGCTATTGACCTTGACTAAGAACCTCTTGCCGCCAGTCATGCCAGTCTTAACGTATAAGTCTGCTTGGTTAGCCGCAAAGGCACTTGTTATCGAGTCGTCGGGCTTGATCTCTTCAATCGTCGCGCCGAGCTTCTCAGCACTCGTCTCTTCAGCCATCGAAAGCCCTCCCATGAGACTAGATGGTGCCAAGATCGTGACACTACCTTGGATTAAGTCAAGGCCTTTCTACCGATAGCTGTGCGCTAGTAGATTGCACCGTACCATCGCACTGACGCGATACCGCGCCGGACGTGGGCATTCGCAATAAACGAAAACCGTCCCTCAGGCGACGGGTCAATTCGCGATCGAATTCGATTGCGGTCGCACGGGAGGTTCGGTTCCACCGCGACTTGGGGGGATTTCCGGGGGAAATTCTGTTTTCAGTGTTGGTATCTGGCTTGGCCGGCATCGAAGAATATCACCAAGCAACTGATAATCCACAACTTTATTGTCTGCAAAAAACCGAGAGTACCATCAGCAATACCCAGCCGATGTTTCGCAATTTCGGTTCGAATCCGCTTCGGGCTGAGCCTGTGAGACCAGAAGCCATTCTCGTCAATTCCCTGTAAGCGGGGGCGTGCACCTTCGCAACAAAATCCGGCTTTCCCGCGAGCTCGCTGACAACGTCGACGAGCGCGACGACATCGCGCTTGTCCTTCAGAAAGGCAAACTACGCATCACGATCGCCTGTCCGACCTCGCGAGACAGCGCGCTTTGCGCCGCCTCGAGGGCGCGTTTGGCGGTCTCCACGGACGCTTCGTAGCCATGAATAGAAGGGGTCATCCCTTCCGCTCCAGCTTGCGAAAGTCATGACTTTTTCCGCTTTGGAATCTCTTTGAAGGGCTTGCTTGACAGCAACCAGCTACGGACTTCTTGAGCAATAACTTCTGGTCCGTCCTCCTTGAGGGCGCACTCCCACACGATGGCTATCCGCCAGCCGGCTTGCTCCAGCGCTTTCTTCTTGCGCAGATCGCGCGCGATCGTTTCGCGAAATTTCTCCTTCCAGAAAGTCTGATTGGACGCCGGATTTGTTGCATAGGTGCAGCTCTCGTGCCGATGCCAGAAGCAACCGTGAATCTGAATGGCGGCGCGGTACCTCGGAAGCACAATATCCGGCTTGCCCGGAAGCTCTCGCACGTGAACCCGATATCGAAACCCTAGCCGGTGAAGCGCGCGCCGCAGGGCCACTTCGGGTTTCGTGTTCGTACCCTTGATGCCGGCCATCATACGGGAGCGCGTTATTCTGTCGACAACATCAACCACGTCATCTTTTCCTGGCGTCGGCGCGCCGTTTGTCGGATTATGATCCCTGCGCACCGATTTCAAAGGGTTCATGAGCACCGAATTCGCAATCGTCGACCTGTTCGCAGGACCGGGCGGCCTGGCCGAGGGTTTCTCAAGCCTTCGCAACCGCGACGGCTCGCGCCCCTTTCGCATCGCGCTTTCGGTGGAAAAAGAAGCCTCGGCATTCGAGACCCTGCGCCTTCGAAGCTTCCTGCGTCAATTCGAAGATGGCTTTCCTGCCGAGTATTACCAGTTTCTCAATGGCGATCGGTCGGAGCCGGAGTGGCACGAGCTGTTTCCGGAAGAATGGGAAGCCGCTGTCCGCGAGACCGTCATGCTCGAACTCGGCTCACGCGGAGCATTTGCCGAGATCGATGCACGTCTTGAACGGATTTCCCGGAGCCACCACGGGAATGTGATCCTGATCGGCGGACCGCCTTGCCAAGCCTATTCGCTTGTAGGGCGCGCCCGAAACAAGGGCACTGAAGGCTACGACGCGGGCAAGGATCACCGGCATTTCCTCTACAAGGAATACATCCGAATCCTCAAGAAGCTGATGCCCGCCGTCTTCGTGATGGAAAACGTGAAGGGACTGCTTTCGTCGTCCGTTGATGGCGAGCGCATCTTCGACAAGGTTCTTGATGATCTGAGCGCCGTGGGCGGCGGGGCGTATCGTCTCGTACCGCTTACACCGCGTTCCGGGCAGTTGCACGTCCCCGGGTTCGGCCATCCGCCTGCGTTCGACTTCGTTGTGCGCGCCGAGGATCACGGCATTCCGCAATCTCGCCATCGCGTCATCATCGTCGGCATCCGTAGCGATATTGCGGATCGACTGCACTTCGATGCGCTCGGCGCATCCTTGCTCCCCGAGGCCAATGCGACCGTCACGGTGAGAGATCTGTTGCTAACCATGCCGAAACTCCGGAGCGGGATCAGCGGAAAAGAGGACACTGAGGAATATTGGCGGCAAGAAGCAAGCGGGTTGATGCGCGCGGTTGCTGCATCGACCTCTCGATTGCCTGCCGGCCAGGACGCCGCGTTCCGGAAACTCGGTGGGCGAATAGCAAAAGCAGTAGCGGAGGCGCGGCGAACGAACCGTCGTGACGGCGGTGCCTATGCCGATGTCGCTCCGGGATGCCCCAAGGATTTGCGCAATTGGCTGGTGGATCGCAAGCTGAAGCGATTTCCCAACAACGAAACCCGTGGTCACATGGCGAGTGATCTTGCCCGCTACTTTTTTGCTGCTCTCTACGGGCGCATCACGAAAGCATCACCCAAGGCGAAGGATTTTCCCCGGTACCTCGCGCCCGATCATCGGAATTGGAAGAGCGGCAAGTTCGCCGATCGCTTTCGGGTACAGGTTTGGAATCATCCAGCAACCACCATCACCAGCCACATCTCCAAGGATGGGCACTACTTCATTCATCCCGATCCCGCGCAATGCCGCAGCCTGACGGTTCGTGAGGCCGCGCGATTGCAGACGTTTCCGGACAACTACTTCTTCAAAGGCAATCGAACTCAACAATTCGTCCAGGTTGGCAACGCCGTCCCGCCATTCCTTGCCCGGAAAATCGCGGCCTGTGTGCTGCGGTTGCTCATTGCTTCGAAGGCTGCAAATGCCGGCGAAAGGCTGCGCAAAGTCGGATAGCTGCGACGCATCGTCCATCCAAACCATTGATAAAAAATTGCTTTCTTGGGTAACGCGCAAGCGGCGCGCCAAGATTCTGTGTTTATGTGTAACATTTCCAAAACATTATTGAAATATACGCAGACATCTCCTACATTTCGCATAAGAAAGCGAAATATTTCCACGAGGAGGGCAACCTGTGCGGGATAAACGAAAGAAATTCGTGGAACTGGCGGAAGCGCGCGTGACTCGCGCGATTGGCCAGATCAGATTGGTTGGCAACCTGTCCAACCGCAGCGCCTACGAATTCAACGACGATGATGTGCGGAAGATTTTCAAGGCGCTCCAGAAGGAAATCGATACGGCAAAATCGCGCTTCGGCGGAGAAGGCTCGAACCGCGACGGAGAATTCAGGCTCGACACATGACAGCACAGACAAGACAGGCCGCCATCGGTCTCCAGTTCCTGAATAATGAAGCCAACGAGGACGAAGGTCTCGGCGACGCCGGGATCGAAACCTATCGCGATGAGCCCTATGCGGGAACGGCGCGCGAGATTGGCCAGAACAGCCGCGACGCCTGGACCGCGCTGCCGGTTCGCATCAGCTTCGACGTGATTGATGTGCCCTTCGATCAGATACCGGAGCTCGACAAGCTGCGCACCACAGTCCATGCCTGTCTGAAAAAGGCACAGGACGCGAATGACGAAAAGGAAATCGCCTTCTTCGAACAGGCTAGGCGCGTGCTGGAGACGGGGCCGCTCAAGGTACTCGCGATCTCGGATTCGAATACCACGGGCCTGACCGGCCCCGATGTTTCGGGTACCGCCTTCCACTCGCTCGTCAAAAGCTCCGGGGTCAGCAAGAAGGCAAGCAACACATCTGGCGGCTCGTTCGGCATTGGCAAGAATGCCGTCTTCGCGATCTCCTATCTACAAACAGTCTTTTATTCGACCATTTATGCCAACAACGGCAAGCCGCATTTCCTCGCACAGGGCAAATCGATCCTTGTCTCGCATACCGATACTACCGGCGCGCCGAAGGGCGCGGTCGGATATTGGGGCTTGCCGGGCTACAAGCCCGTAAGTGACGCCTCGACCGTTCCCGCGTGGTTGAAGCGCGACTATCAAGGCACAACGGTTTTCGCCATGGGCTTTCGGCTGACGCCCGATTGGCAGCAACGCATTGCATGCTCGCTGTTGCAGAATTTCTTTTATGCGATTCACAACGGCGAAATGGAATTTGCCATTGATCACGGCAAGATCGTGATCAGCAAGCTCACGCTAGGCGCCCTGTTCGAGAGTGAAGAACTCAAGGACGCCGCCAGGTCGAATGATCGCTTCGACGGTTACGAGCTGTCGCGGCAGCTTTTTACCTGTCTCACGTCTGCCGATGCCGTCGAGAAGGACCTTCACGTGCAGGGTCTTGGCACCGTTCGCATTCGCGTGCTCACTGCCGACAAGCTCCCGAAGAAGGTCTGCATCATCCGCAACGGCATGGTCATCACGGATAGCCTCGAATACTTCGGCGAGAAGTTCGCGCGTTTTCCCATGTACCGTGATTTCGTCGCGCTGGTTGTGCCGCTGGACGACGAGGGGCGCGCCTTCATCAAGAGGCTCGAAAATCCCAAACATGACGGTCTTTCAGCCGACCGGTTGCCAAGCCTCGAAAGCCAGGCTCAGGCAAAATCGGTGATGAAGAAGTTCGCTACCACCATCCGCGACACCATCAAGTCGGTGGCCCTCACGAAGTTCGACGACGAGGTTTCCGCGGACGAGATGCGTCAGTATTTCCAGGCCGACGCGGCCAAGCCCGCGGATCCGGGCAAGTCCGCGCAGGACGATCCCGAGACCGTCAAGTACCAGCTCGAGCCGAAGAAGATACCGGAGCCACCGCGCATAACCGGCAAGGGCGAGGGAAACACGGTCGGACCCCGACCAACGCCGGGTCCCGGTCCGGGCCCCGGCCCCGGTCCTGGACCCGGACCATCCCCCGGTCCAACACCACGCCCGCCCGTGAGCGGCACCAAGAAGAGCGCCCGCCCGATCGTGCTGTCCGACGTGCGCAATTTGTTGCCCACTGCGGCCAATCCGCGCCTCCGCACCATCATGTTCACGCCCTCTGAGGGAGGCCGCGCCACGATCGTGCTTGAAGCGTCCGGACTCACCGACAGCGAAGACATGAAGGTCCTTAAGGCGACCGGTGCTGAAGCCAACGGCGGAAAACTCATTCGTCAACTCGTCGCTGGCGAGCGTACCCGGGTCGATATCGAGTTTGACGAACCCTATGCGGGTCCGATCGAACTCAGCGCCAACATCGAGCCGGAGGCCGCCAATGAAAATCAATGAGAAGACGCGCTTTCCGCATCCGGTGTTGAGCGCCTCGACTGGCGACTACGCAACCGGCGACTTCACCATCAAGATCACCGGAGCCGAGGTCCCGGACAAGCAGGAAGTCGCGCTCGATTTCGACGTCGAGCTGACTCAACCCGACATCCGCGCGCTTGTCGAAAGCGGCGCTGCCAGCGTCGGCCTGTTCGTCAATTGCCGCGACACTTTCTACAGCCGCTTCGTACCGCTCGGCCTCGGTGGTGGCCGGTTTGCCTTCGAGCGCGGCGCGCTTCTCGGGCGCGTTACGCTGCGTCCGATGATCTGGACGCAAAAGCCCATGAACGGCTTTTCCCTGAAGAACTGTCATCCCGAGTTCGGATCGGCTACGATCGACTTCGCAACCGGCACGGTGCTGGCCCTGGACGACGAGCAAGTGATGCACGTCGGGCGCGACAAGCTTGCCCAAATCGAGACCATCTTCACCATTGCAAAATCCGAGGATCTGGCTTCTGGCACGCTGGACGTGTTTCTGGAGTCCGACAAGATCAAGATTCTGGTCGCCGCTGACATCCACGACACCGTGAACCGCCTTCGCGATCTGCCCAATGGCAAACCCATCATCCTCAACAGCGTCTTCCTGCCTGCCGTGATGCAGGTCCTCGATAGCATGAAGGACGATACAGGCGCGTTCGAGCCACGCCGATGGTACCGCGTGTTCGATGCCAAGTGCACGCATCTTGCCATCAACAAGGCAGCCCCGAACCTCTGGCAGGACGCCCAGAAACTTCTTCAAGCACCCTTCAAGGCCATTCACAGTAACCGGGAGATTCTTGACACATGAGGCTGAAGTATCTTTCGAATGCGACCATCGATGGCCTCCGCGAAAATATTGCAGCCAACGTAGATCGCTATCGCTCGGGCGACTTCAACGACATGATGGCGTCAGGGGATTGGTCGATTGAATTGGACCTGACCGTCGACCTAGCACCTCTTGCCGGGCTGGACGCATCCGGCAAGCCCGAAGCGGAGATTGCCAATTCCCGGCTTGTCTGGAAGGTGCTTTCCGGTCTCACGCCAACTCTCGCTTGCGAGGAAGGTATCTGGACTCGGCTGACTCACGTCGAATGCCTCGATTTCACGCGCGCCCGCTGGCTGAGTCCGGATATGGACGATGAGACGGTCGCAAAGACGGTTGAGGAGCATTTCTTCGCTCCAGGACTGACGGCTCGCCGCGACGATAACGCCATCTCCCGTCTCTGGTGGAATGCCTATGTCGCCCATTCCGTTACCCCCGGCCCGGCGCTTGAATCTCTCGACATGATACTCAAGAAGGCTGACATCCGGAGCAACATCGTCGAGCGAAGCGCCACCGCAAGCCGTCCCGCGCTTACTGCGGGCATTGTTCGCGTCATGCGTCGGACAGAATGGGTAGCGGGCCACGAAGACAATTTTCGGAGCTTCATGAAGACCCTGAACCGGCTTGGCGGCGGCATGGTCTTCGAATGCATGCCCGAAGCTGACGTTGATGCCTTCATGGACGATTGCGCAACGCGGGCTGGAGCAACGACGCCAGAAGTCAATCAGGCCGCTGCGGGCTAGGCGAGTAGCGATGGCTACGCGCACACGCAAGAAAGAGGATGCAAAGCCGGGCCTTCTGAAGTTCAGCGGTCCTACCGAGTATGCACTGGAAAATCTCCAGAACCGCGTGATCTATTGCCAGCACTTCGAGGGGTTCAACGATCCGTTCGAATTCTGGACCGATTTTCACGAAGGCATTCCGGATCTTGAAACAGAGCGCGACCGGTTCATTGCAGCGATACGCGCATGGGGATTCGACGAAGAGCGTCTGGCGGACGCGCTGGAGAACTCGAAGGAATATTTTGAATCACTCCAGGACAGTCAGCCTGCCTTCAAGCGAATGACCGACAGCATTCGGATTGCCTGCTTCGGCTCCGAGCAGGACAGTCTCCTGATGTGGTCGCACTATGCCGATGGCTTGCGCGGATTCTGCATCGTATTTGACGAAAGAATCGTGACTTCCGTCGAGCCGAAGGGCTACGTGACGAATGTCGCCTATCTCGACACGCCTCCGACTGTCGACTGCTTCGTCTACGCCATCGCGCAGGACCAGCAGGACTATCACCTGATGGCGATCGAAGAGACCAGGACTGAAATCAAGCATTTCGGCAAGAGGGGCGTGCCGAGAGGCCTGATGCAGGATTATCAGGATGCCGCGGACACCGCTCTCAAACACATGCACGAGATGTGGCAGCATGCGTTTGCCGCGAAGCCGATCGAATGGCGATATGAAAAGGAGCGACGCCTCCTTGTTGACGCCGACGGCGAGGACCTAAAGCCGGTTTTTCGGCCATACCCGAAGAAAGCTGTCCAGGAAATCATCGTTGGCGAGCGAATGCCGCCCGCCTATCTTGCACGGCTGACAATGATTGTGAAAAAGCAATTCGGCAAGATTCCGATCCGCACGGCCCGTCGATCATTCGATCGCTACACCTTGGGCATCGAGTAAGCGCGAGTGGTCTGATGTGGAGCCGAAGCGACCATCATGGAAGAGCCCCGCAACATCCTCGAACTTGAATTTCTCGACCGGAAGATCGAAGAACAGGCGCTTGAGCTGGCTCAATGGCGCCTACCGTCCGAAGCGCTGATCTTCGAGACCCTTCGCGCAATCGATCACGCCTATTGTGAAGAGCTATTCGTCAACGATGACAAGCTAAGACCGAACGAGCTGCACCACCGTTCCTTGCTCACCTGGGGTGTGAACAAGGCTCTCGCGACCTTGATGCCGGACGAACTGCTTCGTGGTCCCTTCCGGCTTTTTCCGAGCAAGGCGGATACACAGGGGCAGGCGGATTTTTTTCTGCTCAAGAGCGGGATATTGGAGCGCGCCGAACTGCTGAGGGGCCTCCTTGCCGAAGGACTGCTATCCGCGCGGCTCGACACCCCAGCGAAGCCGACTCCGCGTGTCAGAAATGTCCTCGTCCTGAAATCAAGCCATTCATCGTTGCTCCAACAGGCTGTCGCCCTGAAACAGCGCCGCTGGCTGAGCGAATTTGTACGGCAACAGGACAGTCAATGGGAGCGCGATCTTGAACGACGGCACCTCGACATCCTGCCGGAACTCCAAGCGCGCGTCTCTAGGCTGCCCGAGTGGGGCATGTCTTATTCAAGCAGCGATGACATCGACGCCTATTTTCTTGAATGGGGCCAGGTTTATCTCCGGCGGATCGGAAGTCAGGATCTGATTGGGCTGGAGGAGAAAATCGGCGGCAATCAGTTCAACGAGTATCTGGGCGTTCTTGCAGCGCTTTCGGGACGTTCCCAGAAGCATCTCTGCTACGCGATGATCCTCAAGAAGCGTCATCCCGAGCTGGACGTCCGCAATCTGCTCACGACATTCGCGCCCTGTGATGAATTCCTGGTTGCGCTGGCGCGCTTTCTGGACACGGACACCCTGTATTTGCAGAAGCTGCTGGCGAGCCTGACGCTGGAGCCAGCAAACAAGGCGTTTCATCTCGATTCAGGGCGCACCGCCTGGGCTCCGATCGTGCGCGCAACGCACGACAACTATGTCCTTCCGATGTTCGGGCTCGAAATCAATCCGTTCCTGTTTCTCCTGAACGACCTGCAAGCGCGTTATCCCAAAGACTGGCACGAGGCAGCCAACAATCGCGAGGCGCGCTGGCTTCGTGAATTGAAAGCCATTTTCGTCGGGCACCGTTGGAAAATCGCAGAGAAGAATGTTGTTTTGCGCGACGGAAGGCGGACCGTGACGGATATAGACTTTCTCGCCTACGACACGGAGCACAACGAAGTTGCGCTCTTCCAGTTGAAGTGGCAGCAGAGTGTTGGCGTCGATACACGCGGACGGCGTAGCGCCGCGAAAAACCTGGTGACGGAGGGCAATCGCTGGATCGCCGCAGTTCACGACTGGCTTGATCGGCACGGCACCGGCGAGCTGGCCCGCCGCTCGGGGGTCGAGTTCAAACCTGACGTACACCTCGAAATGTTTATCCTTGCACGATACGAGGCGGCATTCCCGGGAGTGGCTGAGAAGAACGAGGACGCAACCTGGGCCGATTGGGCACATCTCCTGAAGGTCCTGTGGGACAATCGCCGGAGCTCGCCGAGACAATTGGCGCAGTTCCTCAGATCAGAAGCAGCCAACATCCAGAATTCTCACAAGAGCGAAAGCTTCTTCATGCCGCTCGGGGACCTTGCCATCGCGGTCAATCCCACCGCCGAACCTATGCAGGAGCAATCCTGATCGATCTGTTTCATTGCCAAGCTCTCGGGCGCGCGGCTGCGCCGACGGCTCTCGTGAACCGAGCCGCATAGCGTCTCGGCCTTCTGGCTTCGATCCTCGCGCGGATCAGGTGTTGCTCGCCGGAGGCACTCGTGCGAAGGGCCCGCCTTCATTGCATTGCGGCGTCGCTATCACTGCCCGTCGCCCGGGTGCCTTGTTAACCGGTCTCGCAACTGCACTCGCTTTCGGGTCCCGCCGTTCCGGCGTCGCTATCACTGCCCCTCAGCGGGTGCCTCTTTCGCTTTGAACAAGGGGCTGCGCCCCTCGGCCGTCAAGGCCAAGACGAGCGCGCAGGCGGCGGCCTTGACTGCCTATCCCCGCTCATTGGCGCGGGCCTAGTCCGGTTGCCTGCGCAACCGGAAGAAAGAGAAGAGCTGTTGGGGTAAAGTCTGATGCGCTACTCCCAGGGCGGCTTTTCTCTTGATTTTGGCCCCGGCCTGTGACGATCTCGAGGCCGTTTCCGATGGGGCTGTCCGTACTTTTTTGCCGCTGGTGAGGTTGTGCTGGCTTTCCCCGGAGGTTTCGGATGCTCGACGACGCTGGCCGATGGTTTACGGATGGCGAGCGCGGCGTTGATCTTGTTTTTCGCAGCTTCAACGTCGCGGATGACGAGGTCATAAACGGCGTCGAGAAGCAGCCCGTATCCTGACCCGACTCCACCTAGAGTGAGATTGAAGCGCTTCAGTTCCTTTGCCAGGCGCTCGTGCCTGTTGCTGGCCTTGTGGCCCGCGAGAACGCGCAACTCATAGAGCGAAAAGAGACGTTCGATCGGTCGCGCTGGCTCCGTTCCGTCACGCTGAAGTCGTTGCCAGACTTCTTTTCCCTGACGCGGTAGCTCAAGGCCTTTCTGTTCAGAAAGCTGTGCCATGCATACAATAGAATCCAGCAGCTTCAGGGCACGCAGCTTTTCGAGCGGCTCCTCCGGAACGCCGAGCGCCCTCAGGACAAGACGAAGGCCTTTCTCGGACAAACCTTCCGTGACGAGCTTATTGAGGCCCATGCACCGATCGAGGAAGCCGTCCTCCGTGAGCGCCAGCGGAATGTGCCGGGCTATGGGTTCGATGTTATCGAAGGTCCACCAGCCTTGATATTCGAGCGCCTTCCTTCTCAGGCCGACGAAATCTTCTGGCGACAGGCCCGCCAGGGGGATCGCTTCGGCAAGACGGGACAGGCTCTCGCCCAGCGCGACGAGCGCGAACACTAACTGCTCCGCCCGAGTGCCGACATTGCGTTCCGTAGCCATGCGTTCGAGTGTGGTCTCCGAGGGGGGCGTGACGGCATGGCGATGCCAATCCCTCGTGATGTGTGGTGGACACCCCTCATAAAGCTTCTTCAGCTCAAGCCTGACGAGATCGCGTCCGATCCTGTCACAGAATCCGACGCTCCATTGTGTCCCGAAGCCTACCGAGCCACTCTTCGGATTGACGCGAAATTCAGGCCTGCCTTCATATCCGGCAAGCACCGTGTCGCTGACGTAAACCATATCGATCACGCCCATCTGCATTGCCATAGCGTCCGTCACGGGCTCCTTGTAGTCCGGCCAGATCAGGCCGTCCTTTTCCAGTGCATTCTCGGAGATCGGCAATGCGCCCGGCTCCGCGATCACACGCGCTCCCCAGACCTGCGCCGCAATGACCGCTTTGTCGTCCCACGACCGGCGCAAAGCGTATCGGCGATCCGTGAGATCGATATTCACCCCTTCGCTACCTCCAAGCCGGGTCTCGATCGCCCCGTCAGTACGCCCCCAGCGCATTTCCCAGTAAACCTGCACCAATGCCATCTGGCGCAGGGTGAGATAATCCTGCAGATAGTCCCTTCTCACGGTGACACTCGCGGGCGTTCCCGATGGAAAATCCCAGACGGACGGAGCGGAGACGCTAGCGACGTCGTAGAGAGGGGCAGTCGGATCATCCCAGCGCGTTTCTCCGTTGCCGAGGTGCCGCGGCACAAGGCCGTAGGTCATGGCGAAGCCGGGGTCGAGCTGAAGGACCGTCTTGTCGTGTGACCTCCAGCTCAGCACGAGCGGCTCGTAGGTGCGTCTGGGCGTACCTTCTACCTCGATCCAAAATTTCGGTGTGTAGGGATGACTGGGGCTTGCCGACGGGTGGGGACCACTCGTCTCAATGCCGTATTCAAATCGGGCGAGGTTGCTTTTGACTTCAGTCAGCTCCGCGACAGGAATGAGTGCGGAGAAGACGTGACGATGCCCGGTATGAGGAGCATCAGCAAAGCTACGGATTTCCGCGATCACGACATCGTTGTCGGCCCAGGGATCAATGTCCCGGACATGCGCGAGCGGTTTCGGCCACCAGTTTTCGCCTGTCTTCTCGTCGGTCATCAGAGCATTCCATCATCCTTTCACGTCGATCTTCCCGAGTTCTGCGATGTACTCCGCTGGCGCCTTGATCCACTCGGCGCCGGAAATGATCCGTGCCAGATAATCCGGATGCGGATGAAGGTTGGGCTCGACGGGCTCGCATACCACATAGGTTTGCGCGGACGTTTCGCCAGCGGGATCGCCATCCTTGAGGACCGTGACCGCGATCCGCTTATAGGCGTTCGTGGCCCGGCCTGGACGATAGCCTTCCATTTTATCCAGCGCCGGAATGTCCCGGTCGGCGATCTCAAACAACGCGCCCCATACGAACTTTCCTTGTGCGGGCAAGACGTCCGCGACACCACAGCCCGGCCAGTTCTTGACTGATTTTCTTGTGAAGGCGAGCCGATAGTTATCGAGCCGCGCTTTTCCAATCAGCTTCACGCTCGGACAGCGTTCTCTTATTTGGGTCGAGTGCATGTTGGACCCATAGGCGAAATACAGCATTGGCAATCCACGGAAATGCGTAGGACCCTTGGATCAAAGCAGGGATCACGGTATTTTCAAACGAAATACCTTGCGGAGGATCATGCAGACGTGGAGATGGGTCCGCAAGATGCCAGAAATCGCAGACGCTGGACACGGTTGGGGCGTATTCCCCGGGACCAAACGCCGTCTGGCCTCTGGGCGTCGGGCGCAACTGATAAGCAAACATGCGAAAGCGTATCAGCCGGTCAGATCTTAGTCGTTTTTGAAGGTAGCGAAGCTACTACGGATCATTCTCGATAGTAATCGGAACATCGGCGAGCTGATCCATCTCAGGAAATAGCTCCCGTTCCTGCAGGGCACTTGCGATCCCCTCGGGCGTCAATTCGTCTTCAAGGCGTTGAAGACGCGCCTCGGTCCATTCCGTCATGCGCGCCAGGTCGCCGGAAGGGCGTGCCGGCATGCGCTCACGTAGCCGTACCAGGAACGATTTGAGCTCATCGGCCTCGGTTGAGAGCGCGACGAAACGCTTCAGGAATTCGCGGCGGCGCGACTCTCGCTCTTCACGGGCTCTGGCGAGCGCTGCAAGTCGTTGCCGCTGGTCCCAATCGCGTTCCCAGCGCCCACGTTCCTCGCGTCGAGCTTTGGCTCCCGCCAGATAGGTGACCATCCCGCTAACGATATCATCTACGAGACCTTCGACTTTCTGCCGCTTGCCATCACCCCAGCTACGACGAAGTCCCCTGACATATTGGTCGGCGATTTGAATGCTGAGCTCGCCCGTGCGGACGAAGTCGAATTCTGGATACGCTCGTTCCTGATTGAACGTCCATCTTCCGAATCGAGCGTCGCGCTCTTGCTTCTTTCGTAGCCGCTCTTCTTTCGCAAGTTCCTCCATGGTTGGCACGTGATTTCGTTTTTCGATCCGCTCGACCAGGGAGAAAGTGAGGTTATCGGGCAGTAAGGCCACCCGCATGCAATTGCCGATAGGCTCAACCTTCAGGCCGCGCGCATCAAGCGCCCGTGCGATGGAATCCAAAACGGCGATGGTGCGCTCGAGACTAGCAGCGCCAACCTCGATCCCGCAACAGCCATGACCGCTCGCCCCGACGACTTCGTCCGCGCCCGGCTTTGCTTTGCGCAGAGCTTTTGCAGTTGCCGAGATCGCCGGGTGCACGTCCTGCGGCGGGACTGTCGGTGCTTCGGCAGGCGGGGCAGGCTTAGGCTTAGTGTTTCGGCGTTCTCGCTCTTGCGCCAAAACCTTACGAATCTCTGGCGCCAGATTGTTGCGCGAACCGTGAATCACGATGTGCTCGTGTTGCGGATCTGACGTGCTGTGGAATTGAATCTGCTTTGTTGGTTTGCCCGCATCCCGCTTTGCCCAATACCCGCGCGGGGGCGTGGGGACCCGATGCTTGTCACAAATCTTTTTCAGGCCGACGTCGGATATTCCCAAATCCTCGGCGACCTTTGTCATCGGCCGGGACCACACAAGATCGTACATAGCGCGGCGGGTCAGTTCCTGCTCAGGCATTTCGAACTCGGACAATAGGGCAACCGAACAGAGGACCTTGCTAGCCTGTCCTCTCCGCCGGAGTCGAGCCAACGGGCACCTCCCCGCCCAGTTTCACACAGGTTCCACGCGACTGTGTTCTCGCCATTAGGCAGCGTCGGAATATCAAATCGTCTTCGCCGGCTCGTTCACACTCAGCAGATGAAAGGCGCGCCGAGCTTGACAAGTTTTCCGTCCAACGCGCTTCCGTCAGCCTGGAAACGACATTTCGAATGCTGCTCGGCCGCAGCTCGTCTGCACATCGCCCGCACTCGCGATGCAATCGCGGATTTGCAAATCTCTGGTCATCTAGACCGGTGGCTCAGGTCTGCGGGATGGGTTGAATATAAGAGATGACGGCGAGGGAGTGACGGCGAGATAAAGCGAACTGGCGTTCGCTGGCTCCCTTCGATCGCAAAGGCTTGTCTGCACATTGGTTTTTGCAAGTTTTGGTGACGTCAAAACGGCACGTGGCAAGGTGTGCAGGTGCCGCCCTTCGTGCTTTCCCGATGAATTTCAATCCTCTCAGCGATGGCGCTCGCAATGTGCGTCGAGGAAGCACTCCGCCATTTCTTCGCTATCCTGCGCGTCAGTGTGATTTCATGCGATCGATGTCGGCGGCTCTTGTGTCGGCTCTCTCCGATGTCAATCGTCGCGTCATGGCGCGCGATGACAATGAGAATTTCCGGATCAGACCTGGTGGGTCCCGCGGCGGTGGAGCACGTGTCAATCCGCGGACGCAGCCGTTCCTCAAGCAGGTCCAGATCGCGGTCCGCAAGGCGGGCGGCGATCCCCAGCGGATAGGCTCGGAAGCGCGATCGGGCGGCGGCCGGGAAGGAGGAAGGACGGGCCGGTTCAACGCGCGTGGCCGGGGCGCGAAGATCGCGGCCTCGTTTGCGCGGCAGGGCGCGGACAGCGGGTGGCAGAGAGATTCCGCAGGCCGCTTCCGAGCGCGGCGAGTGGTGGTCAAGGCAAGGGTGGTCCGGCTCAATCCGCAAGCGAGGGGCGTGCGGGGCCCGAAGATGCGCGGGACGATGAGCAGGGCCGTCGATGCCCATCTGCGTTACCTTGAACGGGATGGTGTTACGCGTGACGGCGATCGGGGCAAGGCCTATTCCGCCTTCGAGAACGAGGCCGACGGCAAGGCCTTTGTGGAGCGCGGCCGGGAAGATCGTCATCAGTTTCGGTTCATCGTCGCACCCGAGGATGCGACCGAGATGGCTGACCTTCGCGGCTTCACCCGCGACCTCATGCGCCAGATGGAATTGGATCTTAATACCCGCCTCGACTGGATCGCGGCCGACCATCACAACACCGGCCACCCCCACACCCACATCATCGTCCGCGGCGTGCTCGATGACGACCGCATTCTCAACATCGCCGGCGACTATATCGCCCACGGTGTCCGCCACCGTGCGAGCGAGCTGGTGACCCGGGAACTGGGCCACCAGAGCGAGATCGAGCTTCAGACCAAGCTGCAGAACGAGGTCGAGGCCGAGCGGGTGACCCGGCTCGACAAGATGCTCTTGAGCGAGCAGCAGGAGCAGGGCGTGATCGACCTGCGACCCGGAGAGGGGGCGACTTTCCTTGTCCGAGAGAACCGCAACCTCATGATCGGCCGGGTGCGGCACCTGGAGCGCTATGGAATAGCAACTCAGCTTGAGCCGGGACGATGGTCCCTTTCCGACCGCGCTGAGCAAGTCCTGAAGGATCTGGACCACCGCAATGAGGCCATCAACGCGATCCATCGGGCGCTCACCAGGAATGCTCTTGCCGAGGAGCGCGGTGTCGGCCAATTCGCCCTTCACGGCGAAGGCTTAGGCGAGAAGATCGTCGGCCGGATCCTGGCCAAAGGCTCGGCCGGAGACGAGATTGGCGAGCGCGTCTACCTGGTCGTCGATAGCATCGATGGTCGGGTCCACCACATGGAGTTCAAGGACCCGAGCCGGATCGAGGAATTAGGGCGCGACATGATCGTCGAAGCGGCCCCGGTCGTCTCCGGTCCAAGAGCTGCCGACCGCAACATCGCAAGTAATGTCGAGGAGCACAACGGCACATACCGGCCCAGCAGGCACCTGGAGCGCGTCCGCGACAGCTTTGAGCGGCAGGGCAAGGACCCCGAGGCTTTCGTGCGTTCTCACGTCCGCCGCCTGGAAGCACTGCGGCGAGCAGGCCTTGTCGAGCGAATCGATGCCGACAATTGGAAGGTCCCGAAGGACATCGTCGAGCGTGGGCAAGCCTATGACCTCAGCCAGGGTGGCGACGGGCCGAGAATACGGACGCTCTCGGCCATCGGCCTCGACCGGCAGATTGCCAGCGATGGTGCAACTTGGCTCGACCGACAAATGGTCGTGGGCGATCGTTCGGACCACCGAGACAGCGGCTTTGGCCGGGAGGTCGGCAAAGCTATGCATCGGAGGGCGCAGCGACTTTTGGAGATGGGTCTCGCAACCGCTAAGGACGGTAAAATCCGCGTTCCTGTCGACACCGTGACGACTCTTGAGCGACGGGAGATTGAGCGTGTCGGCCAGCAGATGGCGAGAGAACGCGGGCTAACCTACATGCCAGCAAACGCTGGCGAGTATGTGAGTGGCCGCCTCGCCGGCGTCGCGAGCCTCGTCAGCGGCCGCTTCGCCATGATCGACAACGGACTCGGCTTTCAGCTTGTGCCTTGGCTACCGATGCTTGAGAAACACATCGGCCGGCACATCAGCGGCCTTCAGCGCGACGATGGTGGCATCGAGTGGACGCTGGGAAGGAACAGGGGCCTCAGCCTGTAGCGCCGTGGTCACACAACACAGAAGCCAGCTTTGAATTGCGAAGTCGCCTCACGATGCTCAAGCCCACCACGGGGATGGGCCATCCCTCTCCGCCGCCGTCGCTCGCCAACGCTGCGCGCAGGCGAGCGAGCGACGGCGGCTCCGAGGGGATGGCTGAACGGTCCCCATATTCAATTTTGCAGCGTTCGGCCGACAGGAGCCATCATATGCTGGCACCGGCGTGAGTGGGGGAGCCCCAATCGTTTTCGTGGTCGCACCCTCTTACAACACATCGAAAATTATTTGGCGCCGCTGATGTCCCAAACTAGCCGAATAATCGTCAACGCCCGCTGTCGTACGCTGTGACCCTCGGACGTCCGCATTGACGCTGCTCCTCGCAAAGACAAGTCTGGCCCCTGGCGAGTTCTTTGCGAACAGGAGAATCCATGAGGCACAAGCGACGAGAGAACGACGAAGAGTTGCAGGCTACTTCATCCGCTCCGGAAGCCGTGAGGTCGCAGACAGTTCCATTCGTCCAGAAGCTCACCTGTACGATTAACGAAGCATGTGAGATGACAGGCCTTGGGCGCACGAAGCTCTACGAGCTGATAGGAGATGGACATCTTGCGACGACAACCGTCGGACGCCGCCGATTGGTGGTGGTGCGCTCACTTCTGTCGCTCCTTGAGTCGAACATCTCGGCGTGACGGTGTGCGACTCAAGTGCGAGTAATTCCGCTTTCCGCGTTTTCTTCGTCAGGCGCTCATCTTTATGACGCGGCCGATCTCCTTCATCCGATCGAGCTCATCCGCCCACCACCGCATCATCCGGACCCGCTCCTGCCAGAATTCGGCGGCATGAGTGTAGGCGCCACGGATTTCATTCGCCTCCTGATGGGCAAGTTGACGTTCGATCGCATCCGCATGCCATTTGCCGCTTTCGTTCAGGAGCGTCGACGCGGTGGACCGAAGACCGTGAACGGTCAGTTCGGTCTTGTCGTATCCGAGGCGGCGCAAAGCCGCGTTCAACGTGTTGTCGCTGATCGGACGATGCCAGGATCGCACCGACGGAAAGAGATATTTTGATCCACCCGTTATTTGCTGGAGGTCGCGAAGAATAGCGAGCGCTTGATGCGTCAGCGGCACCCGGTGCGGTCGTCTCATCTTCATCTTCTTGGCGGGTATGCGCCATTCCGCGCCAGTCAGGTCGAACTCGGCCCATTCGGCCTGGCGAAGCTCGCCAGGTCGCACAAAAACCAACGGTGCCAGCTTTAGGGCGTATCTCGTTACGGCGTGCCCCTCAAAGCCATCAATTGCCCGCAGCAGCGCACCGACAGCTTTGGGTTCGACAATCGTCGCTCGGTGAGTAACCGTCGGGGTGATCAGCGCGCCGCGCAGGTCTGCGGTCGGATCCCGTTCAGCGCGACCCGTTGCAATGGCGAAGCGAAATACGGCACCAATAGTACCACGCGCGCGAGTGGCTGTTTCGTGCCGCCCGCGCTTCTCGATCTTGCGCAATGCATCAAGGATTTCCGGCGCCTTGATTTCCGCGATCGGCCGCTTGCCGAACTCCTTGTTGGCGAAATCAAGCAGCCACTGTTTCTTCTTGAGCGTTTTCGGCGCATCACCCTCTGCCTCGAACTTGTCCATGAGTTCTTTGGCTACGGCCTCAAAAGTGTTGGCCCGCGCCATTCGCGCATTGCGGCGCTCTTCCTTGCGGTTAACAGAGGGATCAATCCCTTCGGAAAGCAGCTTCTTGGCGTCGTCGCGTTTGATGCGCGCGTCCGCGAGCGAAGTGACGGGATACTGGCCTAATGCGAGCAGCTTCTGCTTGGAGTCAAAGTTATAAGCGTAGCGCCAGAGCTTTGATCCGGTCTTGGTGACGAGCATGAAGAGACCGCCACTGTCGGAGCGCTTGTAGTCTTTGTCGCCGGCTTTCAGGTGCCGAAAATAGGTGTCGTTCTTGACCGGCATCGGTTCGATTCCACCCAAAAGTCGCGATACCATGACCCCAATGATCTACCATGGAAGATACCATGAAAGTCGCCGGATACCATGAGATTTGGGCGAACGGCCGCGAAGCCGAGAATGAGACTTGTGCCTGTCGTTATTGAGGAAAGTGAACGTTGGCGAATGAGGGCGGACGGCAGACTGGTGCCCCTGGCCGGCAGTCACCTATTTCCTTAACTATCCGAATTTATGGCGATTTTAGTCACGGATTGCTGCCGATACCAGCAGAAATACCAGCAAGCTGAGACGCGCGGTACTCGCTGGCAAAAAATAAGCCAGCAGGCTCCCCGGCAGCAGGCGCGCCCCATGCCGTTCTGGTCTCCACAAGCGCCACGACCGGAATCGAACCCGGCTCCGACTCGAATCCCGATAGGATCGCCCAAACTTGATATCGCGAGGTCAAGGGAGCGCCTTGTCATGCGTAGTCTTTACACTTTGCCCCACGATGCCGAGCGAGATACGTACCTCGTGTTGAACGACTTCGGGGCGAGTCGGTTGCGCCTGGCCAGACCAACACTGAAAGCGCCGGCAGCGACCACTACGCCCGCGGCTTCCGCTCGATCGCCTCGACCCTGCTTAACGATGAGGGCACGTCGGCAACCGGAAAGCAGAAAGCCGCCGTGCGCCTCCGTTTGGCGTTTGCGTGATAGTGGTAATGAAATCATGACCGCAGGATCATGCCATGGCTGATGTGCCGAAGCTCGTCGAGGAATTGTGGAGCTTAACGCTGCTCGAAGCTATAGAACTCGCCGAGATTCTGAAGAAGAAGTGGCGACCGCCGGAGGTATCTCTAGCCGATATAAAGCGCTATCTTCCGCATTGGCCCGATGCAGTCATTGAACTGTGGCTGTTCTACCTCGCAAACCGCAGCGCTGGCGATACGGGTTGGCCGCCGCCGGAGCCGCTCGGCAATCACGCATGGGCAGCCATCCTTGGATACAGGCCCCTTTCATGGTGGCGAGAGGTTAGCTGGAAGCGCGAAACGACTGACTGTGGCTTTGCAAATCTCTGCCAGGGTACGAAGGTCATTGTGGCGCAGATATTGATGGAGAAAGCAAGCGGCACCATTGATGAGGAGACCGGGAGGCGATTCAAGAGGGGGGCCGATTACCTGATGAAGAATGGCGTCTTCGAAAAGCCGCTAGTTGCGATAAGGCTTCCCGATGGCTTGAGCATCCTCGACGGTAATCACCGGATAAGCGCATTCTGTGGCCTGCAAGAAACCCCCGCCGAATTACTGGAGCCGCGCGGTTTAAAGAAGCCGGCGCCCGAACAAGACCTATAGATTGGGACGCACAGCGGCGGCGAAGTGCCGCTGGATTATCTGCCTAGCCTTTAGGCCGCGCCGTCTACCGCTTTGATGCCGAGCTTGCCGAGTTCATCGCGGAGGAAATCGAGGTCGCAGCCGGGGCCGGGAAAAACCTCCGTGATCGTGCCATCTGTCATGGCCTTTCGATAATCAAAGCCGAGTTCGAGTCCGGGGGCAAATTCCATTTTCGTGCCATCGGCCAAGACAAAATGTCCCATGCCAATCGCCGAAAGCGAAATACGCAACTCGCGCTCATCAGCATAGCTCTTGTCCTTGACGTAGGTGTAGCGGATCGGATTGGGCATCCGATCGATATTTTCCCGCACCTCTTCCCACGACAAATAATCGACGATTCCGTAGTTTACGGAGAATATCTGCTTGCAGGCGTTTCCCCGGTACAGCAGTCCATTCCTGACGCTCATGATCTCATTGATGACGGCACGCAGCTTCGCGAAATCGAAAGCGATGCCGACTTTACCATGTGCGCTGCCGTTCCCGTACTCGTGCCAGATGTAGTCGGAGTTCTCCAGCGAGAAGCAGCACGCATAGGTCCGGTTTCGGCAGCGGTCATAATAGTCCGCCCCAGAGAAATCGGGTGCCCTTTCGAACTTGGCGGCCTCATTGGCGGCGCGATCTTGTTGCAACTGCTCACCGTCATGCCCGTCGGCATTCCGGAAGTCCTTGTAGCTATCGACCCGGTTGAAATAGAGGTATCCGCCGCTCACCGACCGGAGCAGGTTCTCAATCGTCATGATTTTGTAAAGCTGTTGCCCGTCCGGCGGTGCGGTCAGCGTTCCGGCGTGCGGTTCGATGGCCCCCAGCGCGGGGTCGAACGGAGCATTATCGGTGTTTTCGGTCATGGCAGCAGTGTGAGGACTTAGCGGCTGCGCAGATCGGCGGCCTAGCTTGCTCTCGTTTCGACCCTCGGCAGCGAAGCATGATATTCATCTATGCTGTTGAGATCAATCATGGTCTTGCCCCCCATCTTGTAGGCCCTGATCCTCTCGTGGGCGATCAGCTCATAAGCTTTAGTTCTTCCAAATTTGCCATAGCGGCAACCATCCTTGAACTCGACGAGCCGGCGCCGCTTGTTGTTATCACTCTCAACCATGAGTCCCTGCAAGCGCTTCGATGATCCCCCGATAAGATCAAAACCGCGCTGAGTGAGATGCGCATATCCATGGCGCGACGCTGTCGGTGCGGGCTCGCCAGAAGACCTACCGTTGTGGTGGCTGACGAGATTCCTGCTGACCCGTTTCGGCGCCATCTACGCGTAACCCAATTGCCATGCATCGATCTAAATTGTCTACGATGCCAAACAAAGGGTCCCCTGATGCCGCCCCCAAGTCCAGAGTGCTGTAGCGTGCAAATCGGATGGACGAGGAAGCGCGGCTCGCGGACGCTTGTATTGTCACCTAGTGCTTTTGACGTGAGAGGTTGCGCTGCATGCTGTGGAACAGGCCTGTGCTGCCAACTGCTCGAAGTTTGATATCGGGGACCTGCTCGCCGGAAATGGAAGGCTACAAGCGGTTGCGATCGAGACGCTTGCCTAACTCTCTCAAACTGGCATCGCGGTGAACTACGCGGAACCAGCCATCGGCTGTGTTTCCAAGAGGCTCCACCATGGCAGCGCCCAAGGTGCGCATGGGGCGTCCATCGACGTAGAGTTCGACACGGAGCATGCCCTGATCCGATGCCATTTGGGCTAACAATGTGATCTGGCCGGTCCGAGCGGTGATCCCTTCTCCGGAAGGATCGATTTCCTCGATTGTGAGGATCCCGTGATCGGCAGGACCGCGTACTACGAGGTGTATTCCCGATTGCATCTCTGAATGTCGTTTAGACGGCCGTCCCATTTCGCCGAACGTAAGGTGTGTCGTGACGGACCGAAGGTGAGGTTGCTGTTCCAACGCTTCACGCGCGCGATCGAATGTGTCGGTGGCCGCGTAGAGGTACCGCGCACTATGAACCGTTTGCTGATGATTGAGGAACAGGACCGCATCTTCATCAATATCGATCGGATTGCCGGACCTGAGGCCGTCTCTGTATCGGAACACTCGCTCCTTTTGATCTGCCTCGAGACTCGCTTGTTCAGCGAACTCATAGCGCTTCACAATTGTCGGGCAGTGCAAGGCAATCATAATCTCTGGTGAGATCGGCAGGACGACTAGTATGCCGTGCGAAGTAAGTCCGAGTTCCCCATAGGGAAAAGCATTCATCACTGCGGTGGGATGATCAGAGATTATGAACCGATGGTCCCCGTTTGCTCGGTATAAGGCGGGATACAGGCGCAGAAGCGCGACGACCTGCTCGCTGCGATCAAGGAATGTCCGTACTGCGCCGAGGCGCAGTGCTGCATCGGGGGGCGTCGCCATGGTCGGATTCTGATCCGGATCGTAGCCGAGCTGCCGTGTGATCTCCCGAAGACGATCAGCGAGGTGCGCCCGCGTGGTTCGACTGAAATGCGTGCGAAGCATCTGGGTGGCGAACAAGTCGGCCAAAGCAAGCCGATCATCCTCGGATAGCCAGGCTAGCGATTTGCGCGAGAGGATCTCCGCAATAAGCAAAGCCGACCGGGTGTCGACTTCCTGGAACAGATCTTCGAAGTTCCACTTGCTGGCGCCGAGACTGATGGTGTTGAAGTCGTTCTCTGAGCCAGCGTTGAGGATCGAAGTTCGGAATGATCGATCCGTTTGTTTGTCGAGCACATAGAGAAAACGGCGCTCCGCGTCCGCAGAGAAATTTCGAAGCTGCGCCTGTGGTACGAAGTGGTGCTTTTTAGAAGGCCGGTTCATTGTCTCTATGCGGTGTATTGACACAGAACATCCGAGTTCCTATCGACGCGAACGTTTCGTAGGTAGCAGCTCACTACACCGCTGCCGGGTAGCATCATCAACCGTGAACTCCTCCGGCGATTTACCACCTAATTCCCGCCTCCTGCCTCGCATCCATAAATTAGCTCGCTCGTCGTCGTAATACCGGGATTGGGCGAGCGCGGCGAGCTCCGCCACGGCTTTTGCCTTCCGCTCGCTTGCTCGATGCTGAACCTCAATCTCTCTTGCTCGGTAATGGAGCGCGCGGACCGCATCCTCGTGACCAGCTTCGCTATCCAAAGCGACCTCGATGGGAGGGCGTCCCCCAGTGTTAGAGTTTGTCGTCACGAGCCAGAGTTCCGCTTCTCTCCCGATCTGTCGAAGCGCGCGATGCTGCAGATCGGCGACGCGGGCAGCTTTATCTGCCTCGATTTTCGCTTGATTGGCGCGTTGACGTTCGGCTTCTTCTGCATGCTTGCGCTCAAGTGCGCGCGCCAGGGCGCCGTGGTAGGGAAGCCCAAAAAGGTCTAAGCGTTCTCGCGGCGAGAACCGGATTTGCGTCGCGATATTATCCAGGTCGTTCGTGAGCGATCGCCACTTCGTTTCATCGAAGTCGATCGCATCACGAGGTGAATGGCCGCGTTCCGGGAGCATTGAACTCCACCATTGTTCAAATACGAAAGCAGCGGTCTCATCCGCTGGAAGAGTGGCAATCAGCTCCTCAACTAATTGACGGAGCTCGCGCGTACGCTTGACCGGTCGCGCGCGGAGCTCGCGCGCCTTATCGATCCGTGCCTGTAGCGTATGTGAGGGCCGCCAAATCTCAGTCGGATCCGAATGAACGAAGCCAAGGCGCTCGAGTTGCGTTAGATATGCTTCGACGGCCTGGAAGGGGGAGTTGAACGGAATCCCGGCCGCTCGCACCCCACATACGATTTCGTCCGAAATGTCAGCAAACGATGAGTCGAGCCATCGTCTGCTTCGGAGTGCCGCGAGCCCATTTCGAGTTCGGAAAGGCGTTTTCGTTGGAGCGAGCAATGCTTCCAGAATAGCCGCTTGCCATTCCGCAACGGCCACTGTGAAGCAACCAGCCCCATATACCGGCAGATTGATGAGGTCGGCGAGGCCGTTTTTCCGGGCCGAAGATTCGCATGCCCCGCTTCCCGGGGATTCTGACGGTGAACGATGGCGATAGGAGCCGCGGTAATTTTCGATTTGCGTCCGCCTCTCCTCTGCTCGCTGTAGCGCTCTCACTTCGAGGCGTGCGCGCGCTTCACGTTCCCGCGGATTGTGCAGCCATGTTCGCGGCGCGTCGTAAAGTATCCGGTCTCCGATCTCGCTGAGCTTGTGGTCGCGGTACTGGGAGAGGTCGATCTCGATTGCGCCGACATCCATCGCTTGGATCCGGGCGATTTTTATTGAGTCGCACGGATGAGTGACCTTGAATTCTACGATGAGCCTGCGATCGCGTAAGAGCAGCACGACGTCGGGAACGATCTGCCCATCTTTGGTTTCTAGGATCGCTCGATCGAAAGTACGCTTCGCCGCCCGGACAACAACTTCGCGATCCTTCTGCTCCTCCACGACCTGCGCTGGCAAAGTAATTTCCAGGCGCTCATCCAAAATGAGTTTCGCAAACTTATGCAGGGCCGTCTCGCCGGCGGACGCGCATGACCGGCCATCTTGCTGAGCATTGTGCGCAAAATGGTGGGCCTGCACATCTCCCTTTTTCGCAACCATCCGCCTTCCGCAGCCGGGACAGACGCAGTTGCAGGCGAGCCCGGAGGGCACCTCGCCAATATGCAGGAGTCGACCATCGGCAGATTCGGCGACGAAAGCGCCGCCTTGCTCCGTACAGGCAAACAGTTCTCTCAGGCGTATAGACATCGTCCGGCTGCTCCCTGGCCGGTATCGCCAGGTGGAGTGTCAGCGCCACTCCATCCATCGTGCTACCCGTGATAGGTTTTCCAAGAATAGATCGAGGTATGCTTCACTGCCCAATGCGAACCCTGCTTTAAGCAGTTGTTGCCTGGTAGGAGTTGATTTCAGCTCGTGTTCTATTGAGCGTCGCCCCTCGCTTCGCCAGCCGATGCGACCGACAGACATCCTAGCCTTCCTGTCGCCGTTCTCCAGTTGATCCTTCAGTGCCCTTTCACTGTTCTCTTCAAGGTGGACCAACGCCCCCAGCGCCTCAAAACGATCGAACAGCAGAGCATTGTCTGTGGGGACGCCCAAAAACGCCGTGCCCCACTCGAAGGATACGTCGAATAGATGGTCGCTGAGTGGTGTTTTTCGGCGGTTGTTGCCTGTCGTGAAACCTTCAACGTTATTCCAGAGATTGTCGTCTGACCCCCTCCAGTCCCACAGGAAGAGCGAATTCACGAGACGTTTTGGGTCCCGCTCGTCCCTAGGCATCGAGAGAGAAAACAGGTCATGCAAGGTCTTCCAACGCTCTGCTCTCGCAAGTCCGAGCCCATATGCAGTCATGAGCAGAACGGCCGGATACGTCCTTAGATCAAGCCATATATTCAGGCCGCTGCCCACCTTGTTCGCCCTGGCAACGACGCCGCGGATCGTATCGGCAATGAGTGCAAGCTCGGCGTCATCCCCCCATCGTCCGAGAACACCAAAGGCTTTCGCGAGCGGCTCGGTAGTGGCCTCATAGAGTTTAAGGCGTCGGCGGAATTCCTCAACGGACCACACACCCTGCGGAGAGAGCTCCTTCGCGTCGAGGCGGTCGAAAAGCTTGTTAACTTCCTGTGTGATGACTTCATCGAGTCGAATGCGAAATTCCGGCCTCGCAACGTACCGCTTGATAGAGCCGACGAGGATATCAATCGTCAGCGGACTCTGCTTCCGAGTCTCGGCGAGTGTTTTCACCAGCTCGGCCAACTTCAGAAAAAAGCTATCGGCGTCGGCAACCGGAATGGTCACAGCCTTACGCTGACTGATGATGGGCTCTGCGCCGCTCCCAACTTTCCCCCGTATGCTCCAGAAAGTAGGGTAACGCCTGTTAGGAGCGCGCAACAATGCTGCCCGTAGCGCGTCATCCCACTCGCCTGACCAACCGCAAACTATAAGACCGTGCTCATCCAAAATGCGGTCGAGCAGCGCATCGTATTGCGGCGGATACACGCCTAACTCTTCGTCGGTATTCAGGATGCGTGCATCCTTGTAGTCACCATGAAGCTTCAGCACGTAGCACGGGCTATGTGTGAGCGGCTCGGCTCCTGACAAGCTGTCGACGGAGGTGACGACAGTTGGCTCAACGCCAACTTCTCGCAGTGCATTTTCTAATAGCCGATCGAAATTGGTCGTTAGTATCACTCGGACATACCCGTCGCGAACCAGGCCCGCGATTGCATGGTGCGCGGCTGTCGGAAGTTTCTTACCCTCTGCACGATCGTCTTCGTCAGGCTCGATGTACGAATGTAAGATGGATCGCCGTTCGGCAGGCGAGGCCGCCAGTCCTGCTAGAATCGCTGAATAATCGGGTTCCGCACCATACGTTTTGCGATACCACGTCGCCCAATCGGACTGATTCTTGACGCCTTGCGCGAGCGCGACTCGTCGAACTAGGTCCAAAGTGATTTCCCATCCAGTTGGAATCCCGGCTGCACGAGAGAGACCAGAGCCGAGAAGCAAAGCATAGACACCCTTGCTCTCGAACATCGAGAATGCGAGCTGAGTAATCGGATCGCTTGATAAAATGCTCATGGCAGGCGCGAATCACTAGGAGGGAAGGGTCCGAGCATAGCAAGATTGCGCAGCAATCAATCGCCGCTCGCGCCTGCTCGGGCGCGCCGCTTCTCGTCGTCGGGTACGAATCGGTCGGCGTACACGACGGACGTGCCGCGCTCGCCGTTGCGGACATTGCCGCCGAGCGCGAGCGCCTGGCGGAAGGTGGGCCCGCTCTGGCCCGAAAAGCCGTGCCGCGGCGCTCCAAAGGATCAGCACGTTGATCCCGGAATAATTCCGCCCGGTCGCGGCGTTTGGCAAGTGGCGCCTTCGCAGCCGCCGTCCTCCAAGGTTGGACCCAGGCACGCGCCCGGCCTCAAGTTCTGCGATGATATTGTCGGTAAGTTCATCGTATAGCTCGCCCGGTCCTGGCCAGCCCGAGCTTGTCAGGTCTTTCTGGACATCACCGATCTCCGCGACCGGCGCCGGGGCCCCTCTTTCAGCCCTCAACCCGTCACGGCGAAGCCGGTCCGCACTCTCACTCTGAAGGGGGCGTTGCGGGGGCTCCCCGCAAAAGGGGGCGGCTGAGACGAAGGCCGGCCGCAGGGGATGGCGTTCCCCTCAGAAGCGCAAAGCCGGGTTTCAGCTTCTCAGGATTGGCATCTTTCCGCCTTTCAGGACATCACTCGTCCGGCGGATACTCACGCGGATCGAGCTCGGAAAAGTCGGTCAGCGTGTCGCATCGGATGCAATAGTACATCTGCGAGGCTTCCTGAAAATGCATGCCGCATAGACATCCGCAGAACGGGCAGCATTCGTCGATTTCCAGATCGGCCCATTCCCACACGCCGAGGTATTCGGGAATGGCGTCGCGATCATAACCGACGATCTGGAAAGCATCGGCGTTCTTGGCGACAAATCCAGCGCGGCCGGCGCGCTTGAGAATGGCCAGGATGTCACCCGGCTCGATGTCGAACCATTCTCCACGCACATGGGTCGATCCAAAATGCTTGTGCAGCTCTCGTTCAAGCTGGAAGGCGTCGGTCGCTTCGATCCACCCGAGCAGTCGCAGCTCCAAAGGATTCCCCGTGTGGAGGTTGCGCTGGCGCGCCTCGATGTTCTTCGCCACGCCGATCTTGATCGGGGAGCATCCGTTTTCATCTTCGCCAATGAAATAGACCGGCACGTCGCGCTCCCCGCAGCGTCAACGGAGCCGGTCGAGCAGGGCCTCGACCATTTCCTGATTTGAGTACGCGATGATGTCGAGCGGCCGGCCCTCCTGCCTCATCAGCGTGATCAAAAGGCAGGCCGTGAAGGGCCAGAAGGACGAGCCGGGCGGCAGATTGTAGCCTCCGATCATCGCCGTCAGCCGCTCGGCGATCGGTGGATACTGCCGATTGCCCCAATGCGCGTGGGTCGGCGTCATCGCATGGATGATCACGGCGGCGAGCGCTATTCCCATCGCGCGCTTCTGCTGGACTTGAGCGTAGTTGTCCTATGCTCCTTCGCATAGGCGGCGAGGCCGCTGGTCATGAACTCGCGGGCCCAGTTATCGCAGCCGATTTCCTCCTCGGGCAGTGTCGACGGTGCGCTCTTGTCGGCGCAATACATGACGTGCCGGAATTCGTGCAGCAGCGCGAAGGCCAGGGCAAACGCGACGAGGTCGAACATCGTCTTGTGCTGGACATCTCCCAAGCTGTCGCGGTCAGCGGTCGGCTCGGGGATGTCCGCAGGCCAGGAAATCTGTGCGGTCTGTTCGGCCGCGATGAGCGATTGAGCGGTGCTGACGCGCTGCTTGTAATCGAATTCGTATTGCCCCCGTTCGGCATCGATCTTGAGGGCCTGATCAAGCGGCATTCCGGTCCATGTCGCCACCAGCAGGGCCGGCGAATACACCTCGATGGCACGCCATGCGCTGAAGCCGAGCAGCCAGAAAAAGTCGATCGTCTTGGTGTCGAACTGGATGCGCTTGTCATCGGCCTTCATCGTCACGCCCTTGGTGCTCGGCGCGACTTCCACACCATGACCATACTGGCTCCATAGGCCGCTGATCTCGTCGGCGCGCTCGGGTACAGCCCCGCGCAGGAGATGGAGGACGATGGTCCGGTCGGATGGTTCCGTTTCCATGTTCAACGATGCTCCTTTGATGGGCGAGGACGGCGACGCATGCATGGCGGGCAGATCATGGCCGCTCGCTTTCGCCTTGCGCGCCGGCCATGCGCAGATGAGTGATCGATGAAATGACCGAGTTCGCCCACATGGTGTTGCACTCGACGTCGCCGCCGCGCTCGAACCAATGGGTCGCGCCGGGTATGAGATCGAAGGGAATGGGGTGCGTCGCCTGTGGGTTGTGAAAGACCTCCAGTTCCTGACACCAGGCTTCGCCCCAAGGCCAGAGCGCTTGGTATTCGGCGCTGTCGACCGACAGATCGAAATCAATGGGCTCCAGCGCGCCCGGCGTTCGGTCGAAGAGAATGCCGCGGCGGGTCATCGTGAGGCCCGGCGGCCGCCATCCAGCGAGAAAGCCCATGCGGTTGAATTTGGCGAGCGTCGCCGCGTTGCTGAAGATGACGGCAGAGAGGTGAGCGAAGTCGGGATCGCGGAATAGCCCGGCCGGAATGCCGTGCCTGCCCGTAAGATTGTTGATCGGCGTGCCGATCGCACGTCGCCCGGCGCCTTCGCCTTCGACATCTGCCCGCAGGCCGTAGAGATAGGTCGGCAAAGCCTCGCGGCTCCAAACCATCGAGCCGGATTCATAGAAGTCAGCGATCGCCAGAGCGAAGGGTATCCCCTTTACATGATCCAGCTCATGATAGTTGCGCTGAAGCTTGCCGCGCAGCGTCTTGGCGAAGCGCTCAGCTGGCGCGCCGGTTAAGCGTTCATTTCGATCGACCGGAGCATGCACCCAGTCCCCGATCCCGCCGGAGCGGGGCGTCTCGGAATTCGCGGTCACGGCTTCGATCCAGCAGGCGGCGCCATCGTTCTCGATCAGGAAGTCCGGTGAGACATGCTTCTGCCGGACGATCAGGCCTTGCTCGCGGAAGCAGGCAAGAAGATAGAGTTCGAAGAGGCGGGACGCGAAATTGCTGGTCTGCAGATCGGGGACGAAATTGGCATCCGGATTGGGAAGCGCGAGGTAGCATTCGCCGACCGCCATCAGCGCCGGGAAATGGCTGATCGTGCTCGTCAGCAGGTCGAACTCCGGCGATGTGCCTCGCGATCCGGTCTTCAGCAGAAGCGGCCGTCGCCGTGCGCCCGGCGGCAATGGCTCGGGCGGCTCGCCAGCGCGCATGCTGATGGTGAGCTGATCCAGCGCGGCTTCGGGAGTGGGATAGGGGCCGCCTTCATCGACGCGGACCCAGCGATGATCGACACGCCTGCGCAAGGCCAGGGCGGTGAAGGTCCCGCGCTCCGGATCGAGGAGGATGCAGCCGCTCGCGCTGCCGTGTCCGGCTTGATAGCTCCCGAAGATCTGCGCGGGATCAAAATTGGGCCCACGTTCGAGCGACAGCGCATAGAGCTCAAACTGCCGCTGGCTGATCGGCGTGATCAGTCGCTGCTCATCGCCGACGGCCATGATCAACCTCACGGAACGGAAGGCGCCAGACGCGGGCACTCGGGCGCATCGTCATGATGCCTCCGCTGCGGCTTGCGCCAGAATGTCGTTGGCCTCCCACTCGTCGCCGCGCGGCGTGATGACGAACTCGCGATCCCAGACGCCCCAGCTTGTCGCCAGCGGAACCTGCGCCAAGGGGTTGTGGACATAGGTCAGCGGGCGGCTTCGACGCGAGAGGTTGCCGAGGCCAACGCGCGACCAGATCACACCTGAGATGTCAGCGAAACGCTCGTCGAGAAACGCCGTGCGCGGGATCGGATTGCGTTCGCGGTCGATGAAGGGGGCCGGGTGAAATCCTTCGTCAACGACGTTGCCGGTCTCGCGATCGATGGTGATGTAGGCATCTCCGATCGGAAATAACGTGGTCATGATCAGCGGCAACGGCTGGTCGGCGACATAGACGCCGAAGCGGCTCGCACTGATCGCGATGATCCTCGTGTCTTCCGGGCCGATCACACCCTGTTCGAGATAGCGCGCGATCCTCTGCGCCTTGGTCCAGAACGCCCCGGACGTGCGCAACTGCGCCTGACGGATCGGTGCGGCGAAGAGGCCGCCGCCCTCGTTGAGGGGGACCGGACGCACGATCTGGTCAGGACCCGGTGCGCCTTCATCTGGGGTAATGGCCTCGATCCAGATTCGGCGGCCATCTTCCAGGACGCAGAGGTCCGGCTGACCGCCTTCGCGCTGGCGCTCGACGACGGGAAGCAGGGTGCGGCCCGCCTCGAGCAGCGTGCAGCCCAGATACATCTCCCAAAATCGGCCATCGACATCGCGTGCGAAACCCTGCCGAAAGTCGGGGTCGGCATAAGGCTCGTAACGCCCCCACATCTCTTGCAGCATGGCGTGAAGCTGCTGCTCGATCGGAAGCTCGGCGGCTTTCAGGTTTTCAAACCCGCGATCGAGATTGGCGCCGTCGACATCGAATAGATCAGTCATCATCTGCTCGTCTCATGCCCGGCGCAGCATCCGCTCGATGCGAACACGGTGGAAGCCGTGCGAATGGACCTGCTGACGAAGCTGCTTGATGTCGTTGACGCCGAACGCCACCGCCGCTTTTAGCGGGCTGGCGAAGGTAGCGTAGAAGGTCCAGCGCGCGCCGTTCGGCAGCGTCGGATTTTGCCGGCGATCGGTGATAACGACGTCGCGCGGATCACTGCTGTTGCGGAAGGCGTGAAAGGTGAACCAGTCAGGCCGGCGATAGCGTGCCGCCTTGCTGAAGGGCACCGACTGAACTTTCACATCGGTCTGGTCGAGCACCCAATCTCGCTGCTCCAGGATCTGCCGCACCATATGGCCGACCATCTGCTTCACGCGGTCGGCCAAGACCTCCTCGCGGAATTCCGCCAGGAGCTGCTCCTCGATGCCTTCGACCGCGGGCTTGCCGAGTTCGGACGCGGTCTCCAGGCGGGCGACGTTTTCGGGCCGCGTGAGAAAGGCCCAGATGCGCTGGCCAAGTTCGGAGGCGTAGAGCGACGCAAATTTTTCGGGGCTATAGGTAAACATGACAGGCCTTCCTTTACCGGGCAAATATGGCCGGTTATAAGCTCCTGTCAATGGTGCGCGCTGCGCGTCCGCAGATATCGCGGGGAGGCTGGATTGGATTTCGAGGATCTCGTGACGGCGCTCGAGCCGCCGCCGAACCGCGCCGGAAAATCGGACGGCGCCCACGAACATCATCTGTATGAGGGCGCGGTGATGGTCGCCTACGCGATGCACTTGCTCCGCACGCAGGGCGCACGGGACGTCCGTGTCCATCCCGACGGCGAGCACGGAAAGCAGTTCGATTTCGCGGGCTGGCTGGGGCGGCGAGCGTTCACCAAGGTCTCCGGCGTCGGTAGCACCGCCTATGGCGGAGTCTATCGAAATCCGGCGGGCCAGACGATCACCGTCAACCCGAAGTCCGGGCTCGGTGATGTCGTCGCGAATATCGGCGACCACGTCATCTCGGCCGAATGCAAGGGCGGCATTATCAACGCGCGGCATCCAGGCCAGTTGTCGCGGCTCTACCGGGGTCTTTGCGAGACCGTAGGCCTGCTGATGGCCACGCCATCGCAGGGGCGTCAGGTGGCCGTGGTTCCGCTGACGGACGGCACCTTGCGCCTGGCCGAGCGGCTCGCGCCGCGGTGCGCCTTGGCCGGCATCGAGATCGCGCTCGTCGGCAGCCGCGGCGAGGTTTTGGAAGTGAAAGCTAGAGAGGCGGCCAAGCAGGCGGCGGAAAGGAACGACACGTGAAACGGGTGCTGACTGTCGGGCTGACTTACACCGGCGACAAGATCGATGGCGTGGAGATCGAAAATCTCGGGCTCTGCCAGCCCGATGTCGATCGAGAGCGGGCGGCCTATCCGCTCTACGAATACGACACGATCATCATCAATCCGGAGAGCTACACGCATTTTCTGTTCGGTAAGGCCGGAGAGTTTTCGAACGAACTTTACGAGCTGGGCAAGCTGAAGGGGCAGAATGACCGCTACGACCTCGACTCCGCCTTCGATGGCGAGGACCGACGCAAGGAGATGGAGGCCGCGATTGCGGGTGGCGCGACGGTCGTTTGGTGCCTGTCCGAGCCGAAGCGGGTGAACTTCTTCGGCTATCGCGAAACCCATCTTGGATATGTGGCGCCGAAAGTGGCGAGTTTCGTAAAGCGTTCGGAGCTTCTCATTAAGAAGGGGCGCAGGATGGGGCCGGTCGATCTCGACAGCCCCTTCGCGCGCTATTTCGAGGTTCTGTCGCGGACCGGCGGCTGGACGCTGTGCCTATCCGATCCCGGCGAAGGCTATGGGTCGATCGCCGCGACGCCGGAGGGCTACAGCCTCGGCGGTCAGCTGATGCTCGGCACCCCGACGGGCTGGCTGCTGACGCCGCCGACGTCGCAGGAAGCCCAGAACCAGCTCGTTCGCGACAGCCTCGCGTTGGAGAAGGCCGATCCGGCGCATGAGAAGTATCACGGCATCTTCCTGAGCCATACTGGCGTCGACAAACCCTTCGTGCGCCAGCTTCGCAAGGATCTGCTCGCTCATGGCGTAGAGCATGTGTGGCTGGACGAGGCCGAAATCGACATCGGGGACTCGCTGATCGCCAAGATCGAAGAGGGGATGAAGCTCAGCCGCTACATCGCCGTCGTCCTGTCGAAAAAGTCGATCGGCGCTCCTTGGGTGAAGAAGGAGCTCGACGTGGCGATGAACCGCGAGATCGCGAGCGGCGAGGTGGTCGTGCTGCCGCTGCTCTACGAGGAATGTGAGCTGCCAGAGTTCTTGAAAGGCAAGCTCTACGCCGATTTCTCCAAGCCCGAGGAGTACGAGGCGGTCCTCGGCAAGCTTTTGCGGCGGCTCCGGATCTCCTGATGAGCGAGACGGGTCCGAGAATGGCGATGCTGATGGCGATGACGGACCTGTGGCGCATACGACCGCCCGGGCCCGACAATATTCTTGCGCACCCGGCCTTCATGCGGCTGCGTGAGATCTGCCGCGACGACTACCCAAACGCCGGCAAGAAGGGGCCGAACTTCGCGCTCTCGACGGCATTGCGGGCGTTGGGCCTTCCATGTCACCTGCAGAAGGACACGGCCCATCTTGCCATGCCTGTGGAGGAAGCGGCGAAGGGATTGGACGCGGCGCTGCGCGCTACCCGGGCCAGGCGCATTCACCTTGCGCCGCTCGATCTTGCCGCCGACCTGCCGCCGCACGCATTCGGTCCGGCCAGGGTGTGCCGGTTGAGCGCCGACGAGCTGCGCGGCGTGATCGATGCGCGCCGGCTGAGGCGGCTTTATCCGCGTCAGGACTTCGATGCCGAGCGCTTCGCCGAATTCCACTGGCTGATCGTTGAGGAGGTCGTGGTGCTCGAGCAGGAGCCGGAGGAACGCGCGGTCCCGGTCCTGTTCATGGACCTGAGCCTAGATCTGGGGCGGGTCGAACCGCATCAAGGGCGGTTCCCGACTGCCTTGGAAGAAGCGCTGTTCTTCCTCCTGCTGGCCCCCTGGGAGAGCTGGTCGACCATGCAGGAAGTCGATTGGCGGGGCTTCCGTGTGCCATGGGTCTACACGATCGACAGCGACATCTTCGTTCGTCCCAGTTCGCCGCCGTCCCCCGACACGTTGAGCTGGGAGGACCGGGTCTACGACGATGGCTATGGCGGGACATACGAGGAAGAGCGCCCGGTCGAGCTGCACCTAGAAGAGGATGCAAAGACCGAGCTGACGGTGTGGGACCAGAGCCGATGGACGACCGTCGAGCAGGCGAAGCAATCGGTTTTGTTTGAGACGCCGATCCCTCACTTCCTCGTCCGCGCGTTCCTGGCCGAGGGCGTGGATGAATTCCTTGCGCACATCACGACGATCGAGGCGGCGCTCGGCTTGCGCGCGGACTATCAGAAGAATTTTCGCATCGCGCCTGACCGCCACAAAGGGATGCGCGCCACGAATAGAATTCGGGGACGGGTGGCCGGCCTGCTGGGCGATCGACGCTTCGCCGATCAGTATGAGCAGCTCTTCAACGTGCGAAGCGCATTCCTGCACGGCCGAGCCATGACCGCCATCTCGACGAAAGAGCGGGTGATGGCGCGGTCGTTGGCCCGCCAGATCGTCGAGGCGTTGATCCTTGCGACGCTCGCGGGGCCGATCAGCTCGCGGGAGGATTTCCTGGATGGTCTACTCGACAGGGGTTCGCCCTTGATCTAGCCGAAATAGACGGCTCCCCAGCAAGTCCGCTGGCTTGAAAACTGTCAGAAAACCGCGTATATTTCTGACAGGAGAACGGCCATGCAACGGTTAACCGAACAGATTCTCGCGCATGCCGAAGGGTTGCCGGAAGGTACGCCCGTGGCGGCTAAGAGCTTGCTTCACCTCGGTAATCGCGCCGCGGTGGATCAGGCTTTGTCGCGTCTGACTGAGCGGGGCCAACTGATCCGGGCCGGTCGCGGCGTCTATCTCCGTCCCATCACGAGCCGGTTCGGAACGAGGGCCCCCTCCGTCCAGCAAGCGGTCGAGGCGCTCGCCAACCAGCGCGGCGAAGTCATCGTCCCGAGCGGGGCGGCGGCGGCCAACACTCTCGGCCTGACGACCCAGGTGCCGGTTCGGTCGGTCTATCTAACCTCCGGCCGCAGCCGAACGATGAATCTCGGCAAACAGGTTGTCGAACTTCGTCATGCTCCGCGCTGGCAACTCGCCCTGGCTCATAAGCCGGCTGGCGAGGCGGTGCGGGCGTTGGCCTGGCTTGGGCCGGAGAAAGCGGAAGCCGCCTTGAAAACGTTGAAGCGGAAGCTCTCGCCGTCCACTTTCAGCGAACTGGTCGCGGCAGCGCCGCAGCTTCCGACCTGGCTCGCGCGCAGCGTAGGAAAGGCGGCGCATGGCTGACGCCTTTCTCCACCTTCCGGTCGCTGACCGCCGCGAGGCGCTAAGCGTCGCGGCCGATCAGTCGGGACGACCGGCGCACCTTCTCGAGAAGGATGTGTGGGTGGTTTGGGCGCTCGCCACGCTCTACGGGTCGGCGCTCGGCGAGCATCTGGTGTTCAAGGGCGGCACGTCACTGTCGAAGGCCTATGGGGTCATCCGGCGGTTTTCCGAGGACGTCGACCTGACCTACGACATCCGGGCGATCGCGCCCGACCTGGTGGACGGCAACGGCGAGGCGTTGCCGAAAACACGTAGCGAGGAGAAGCGCTGGTCGAGCGAGGTGCGCAAGCGCTTGCCGGATTGGGTGGCGGGCACCGCGCAGCCGGTCGTCGCGGACGCGTTGGCTGCCGCGACGTTGGCGGCTGCCGTCCGCGTGGAAGGCGAGAAGCTGTTTGTCGACTACGAGGCGACCACCGCTGGCTCGGGCTACGTCGCACCGAGTGTGATGCTGGAGTTCGGGGCGCGATCAACGGGCGAGCCGGCGAGCCTCCGCGACATCAAATGCGATGCATCCGGCCTGGTTGAAGGCGTAACGTTCCCAACAGCGCGGCCGCGCGTGATGCACGCCGAGCGGACCTTCTGGGAGAAGGCGACGGCTGTCCACGTCTTCTGCCTCCAGCAGCGGCTGCGCGGTGATCGCTTCGCACGCCACTGGCATGACATAGCGCGTCTGGATGACGCCGGCCTGGCGGATGCGGCTTTCGCCGATAGGGAGCTGGCGAACGCGGTCGCGCGCCACAAGGGCATGTTCTTCGTTGAGAGGGCGGCCGATCGAAGTCCGATCGATTATGCGGCTGCCGTGAATGGCGGTTTGCAGCTCGTGCCTGGCGGTGATGCCGCGAAGGCGCTGGAAGAAGATTATGGTCGCATGGTCGAGGACGGTCTGCTGTTGGAAGATGCTGAAACCTTCGAGGTCCTCATGGCGCGGAGTGCAGATGTCGCGCGCCGGGCAAACGAGGCGGCGAAATAGAGATTTGGGGGGAATGCGGTGGCGGATGCAGACAAGACGGAGCCATCGAAGCTCACATTCAAGTTTATTCGCGGCGTCGAGGGTGAGAAGGCTGATTATGATTGGCCTGATGGGGCGGATATTGTCAGAAAGGCGTTGGCTGAGTCACTGAATGCCAAAAATGTGGCGTTCCTCCTGGGAGCTGGCTGTTCTTCGTCGTGGGCTAATGACAAGGAGGTCGGCATCCCAACGATGGCGCCCCTCGCGAAGGAATTCACGGCGGCACCGAAGGAAGGGGATCAATCGTTCCCGACAGCCGACGAACGTGATGCTCTGTTGAAGCAGTTTGGAATCGACCTCGGTGCCGCGGAGTATGCGCGCAACCTAGAGCGGCTGATGGAGCTTCTTTTCAGCCTGCGCTTCGTCTTAGTGCGCAGTTCGCTGAGTGATGCCGCCACAAGACTCAAGACTGTCGAATCGATCATCAAGAAGGTTCAAACATTTCTTTGGGCCAAATGCACGAACGGCGCCTTCGCGAATGGCGACCATACCGTCGTTGGCCTTTATGAATCCTTCTATCGCAAGCTTGTGCTGCGCGACCGATCTCTTCCGCGTCCTTGGGTGTTCACCACGAACTACGATCTCTTCAACGAGACCGCAATGGATAGGCTCGGCCTGCCATACACGAACGGCTTCTCCGGCGTTGTCGAACGGCGGTTCAATCCAGCGACGTTTCGGTACGCCCTCGCTGAACAGCTCGATGTCACCAGCCGCAAGTGGTCTGCGGTCGATGGCTTTGTCTATCTGTGTAAGATTCATGGGTCCATTAGTTGGACAGAGGACGATCACGGACTTTTCCCGATCCGAGAAACGGCCGTCTCCAAAGAACCGGGCAAGGTGATGATCTATCCGACGCCTGCCAAGCAGAATTCGAGCCTTGGGTCTCCCTATGCCGATCTGTTTCGGGAATTCCAGTCACGCATTGTTCGCGAACAGAGCGTGCTATTTACGATGGGGTATGCCTTCGGCGACGAGCACATCAACAATATCATCTATCAGGCCCTGACGATTCCCACGTTCCGGCTCGTGATCTTTGTAGATCCAGATTTGGACGGGGAGATTGCGAAGCTTCGCGCGCTAAATGATCCACGAATTTGGATCATTGGGGGTGCCGGACGCAGCGCCGGACGCAAAGCCCATTACTTCGACACCATTATCGAAGAGTTCATGCCGCAACGCCCGAGCGAGCGCATTGATGACGCCGTTCGGAAGGTGATCGAGGCGATGGCCCCGAAGAAGGAGGCCGCGGCTCCCCAGAAGGGGGAGGATGACGATGAGTCGTGACGATCGGAAGCGCGCAATCGGCAAGGTGGTCTCGGTCGCGGCCGACCGTTTCGTGATCGAGATGCATGCGGGCACCGACAACTTCACCGTCGTCGGATTCGACGACGTTCACTATGTCGCCAGGCTCGGATCGTTCCTGATGGTCGCGGTGCAAACCGAGTACGTGGTTGTCGAGGTCGTCGGCCTGCGTGAGCGCGACGTTGGTCATGTTAGTCGCAGTGAAGGGGAGCTGGATAAGGCTTCTTCGGCGAAGTACCTCGATGTCGTTCCCGTCGGGATGCTGCCTCAAGATCGGCGCGAAAGGTTTCGCTTCGGCGTCTCCGTGTTCCCGTCACTCTACGGCGACGCACTGTATGCGCTGGACGCTGAACTGGATCGAGTCTTCGAAACCGATCATCCTTCGGAGCCTACACCCCCGATCGACAATGTTCCACCCACGCCACCTGATGCCACCCGCTATCGCGCATTGACGATCGGCCGGTCCGTCATATTCGAGGGTTACGACGTTAAGGTCAGGATCGATGATTTCTTCGGCGGACACACTGCCGTCCTGGGAAACACAGGGAGCGGGAAGTCCTGCACGGTCGCATCGGTCCTCCAATCCTTGTTCGAAAAGGCGGAAGAACACCATGCTCGCGGTGCCACGTTCGTCGTATTCGACGTCAATGGAGAATATGCGAAGGCGCTGTCGCCGCTCGCAAAGCGCAAGCAGATCGGCGTGGACCATGTCATTCTGGACGGCACCGCACGCACGGAGCGTTTTCGTCTGCCCCATTGGTTTCTGGAGCAGTCAGAGTGGGAGCTGCTTCTGCAGGCCAGCGAGCGCACCCAACTACCGATACTGCGCATGGCGCTCGGGCTGGCAACATTGTTCTCAGCGGGCAGCGCGGCGGAGCTGAAGGGGATCAAGAACCACATTCTGGCAACCTGCCTGAGCCAAATTCTTCGTGACGACACAGGCAGTCCGTCAAAACACGATCGCATGGTCGGTCTGCTGCAAAGATTCAACACGCCGGAGATCAACAATCAAAAGATCGCGCCATTCATCAAAATCGGCTTCGGCCAGATGGCCAACCCTGCCGGTTTAACAACCTATTTGTTGGGAAACGCCAATGGCGGCGGATTTATCATCGAAGGTTTGAAATTCCCGGCATATGCCAACCTTCCCTTTGAGTTTTCCGCGTTGGGAGAGGCGCTCGATCTGGCGATCCTATACGAGGAGGCTCACGGTAACCGTCAGATCCGAGATTACTGCTCGCAGATGCTGACGCGTTTTAAGTCGCTCGAGGAGCGACCTGAATATGCGTTCCTGCGCTACGACCTTCAAGGAAGCCAAGCTGGGCCGTCGCTCGAAAACTTCCTTGAGCAGCTCCTCGGTTTGGCACGCGACGGAGCGGGTTGGGTCAAACGCAACCAGATCGTCATCATCGACATGAATGCGGTGGAGGATGAGGTTGTCGAGCTCGTAGCGTCAGTGCTCGCTAGAATGGCCTTTCGGCTGCTCCGACAAGCAGATCCACGCAATCGGTTTCCGATCCATCTGCTTCTTGAGGAAGCGCATCGATACATCGCGGAGAAGCCATCCCGCTATGCCATAGACGCCAGCAGAGTTTACGAGCGGATTGCCAAGGAAGGGCGAAAGTACGGGCTGTTCATTCTCGCCGCTTCGCAGAGGCCCAGTGAACTCTCGAAGACCATTCTTTCGCAGTGCTCGAATTTCGTCATCCATCGAATCCAGAATCCCGACGACCTTGCTCATATACGGCAGATGACCCCGTTCATCTCCGAGGCGGTCCTGAAGCGGCTCCCGTCGCTTCCGAAGCAGCATGCGCTGGTCTTCGGCACCTCCGTGAACCTTCCCACGACCTTTCGCGTGCGCGACGCAAATCCTTTGCCTGCAAGCGATGACGCGAGAATTAGAGATTTGTGGTTCCATGAGGAGGGGCGAGCGGCTCAGGTTCGCATTACGCCGGCAACTTTCGAACATGGCGATGATAGCGTCGCGGCTGAGGGGAAATGAGTCGACGATCGATAGTTGTCGAAGGGCCGCTTGCATTCCGTACAGCGCGGATCGCTGCCGCACAGCGAGCGGATTCTGGGCTGCAGATTTTCACACTTCCACTGCTTGCTGCACGTCTCGCCGGAGGCTTTAACCGACCGGCGCGATCCCAGGACCTCGACCCAGCCATTCGCGCTGCACTCGCCGCCGGCGGCTTGACGGAGCTCGAAGGTATCCGTCAGCTTCCGGGCACGACACGGTCAATCGCCCGCACGCTCGCAAAGGTTTGGCAAGCCGACCTCGATCTTGAGGGGCTCGCTAGCCACAATGCTCGGCTTGCCGAGCTTGCGGAGGTCGAGCGCCGCGTTCGCGCCAACCTCCCAGCAGGGGTTCTGACACCGCGCGACTTGCGCGATGCCGCAATTGCGCACGCGGCCCATGCGGCTGCAGCGCTCGGGTCAATCGATATCGATCAGCTCAGTGAGATTGCATCGGTCTGGCGTCCGCTTCTTGCGACGCTCGCGAAGACGGTCCCACTCGCTTGGCGCAATCCTGGAACCTCCGATGCGAACTGGTTTCCGGGCCAGTTAATTACCAGCGACCGCGAGATGGCTGCGGACATATCCTTAGTTTCCTGCGCGAACCCGCGCGCCGAAGCAGTCGAAGCGCTACGTTGGATGCGTGAACTCATTGCCTCTGGCCGCGCGCGACCCGATGAGATCGCGATCTGTGCCACGGCCACCGAGGACTGGGACGAGCACTTCCTGGTTCTCGTCGCGGACGCGGATCTCCCACTCCATTTCTCGCACGGCGTGCCGGTCCTCGCATCGCGCGAGGGACAAGCGTGCGCCGCACTTGCCGACGTCCTGCTCAACGGGCTTGGCCAGGATCGCCTCCGGCGACTGTTCGGCCATGCCGCGGGTCGAAGCCGTGCCTTGGCCGACTTGCCTGCGGACTGGTCGCTCGGCCTCCAGCCTGGTGCGGCGCTGTTCGAGATTGATCAGTGGCAGCGCGCGCTTGACGAGGCGACCGGCCGCCGCGCCGACGCAGGCGATCCAAGACCGGTCGTGATGCCCATTCTGCGGCTGCTTGCGAGTGGCCCCGAGGCGGCTGCGCAGGCCGGCGCGATGCTATTGGGCACAGCGGCCCGTGCGCTCTGGACCGAGGCGCTTCGACGCGCGCCGGCCGAAGGGCTCGAATTCTCACTAGAGGACTTGCGGCTGCCCGATGGACGCGATCCAGGCGCGAGCGCTGTCTGGTGCCCGGCGAGCCACCTTGCAGGTGCGCCGCGTCCCTGGGTGCGCCTGCTCGGCATGACATCGCGCTCTTGGCCGCGCCGCACGGCCGAGGACCCACTGATACCGGCCCACATCCTGCCGCGCTCTGTGCTTGACCCTGATCCCGTCGCCGAGCAAGATCGACGCGCCTTTGCCGTCATCACCAGTCAGGCGGCGCGCGGCTGCGTTCTCTCGCGAAGCCGGCGTAACGCTCAAGGTGGGCAGTTGTCCGCCAGCCCGCTGATCCCGCAGAGCGCATCTTTGCAGATCCTGAAGCGGGCGCGCATTCCGCAGCATGCATTCAGCGAGGCCGATCGTCTTCTTGCACGGCCGGACGAAGCGGCGACATCGCCGGCGCTCACCGCAGCCAATCTCTGCTGGCGCAACTGGCGGCGCCCGATCGTCACCGCCCACGATGGCCAGGTTCGCGCAGACCATCCCCAAATCGTCCGCGCAATCGGTGATGTCCAGTCCGCCACCTCCTTGCGGCTGATGTTGCGCGATCCGCTCGCCTTCGTCTGGCGCTACGCGCTGGGCTGGCGCGCGGTCCCAGAAGACGATCAGCCCCTCACGCTGGACGCACGCTCTTATGGTGAGCTGGTCCATGAGTTGCTGAAGCGCACGGTTGATGCGCTCGAACCTGTGCCGGGCTATGCGCGTGCGTCCCGGGAGGAAATCGAAGCTGCGCTCGCGACCTCGACGGAGACGGTCCGCACGCATTGGCCACTCAAGCGATCGGCGCCGCCCGCGTTGCTCTGGAAACACACGCTCGCTGCCGCAGCTCAGCTCGCCCTCAAGGCACTGACGCTTGACGAGACGTTCCAACCCGGTACGCGAAGCTGGACGGAGCTTGCTTTCAGTCAAGCTGGCGATGGTGCGATGGCACACGATCTACCCTGGCGCCCCGATTCCCTTGTTACGATTCCCGGTACCCAGGTGCGCATCCGAGGCAATATCGATCGGCTCGATCTCACCGGCGACCGTCGCGGCGTGCGCGTGTCGGACTATAAGACCGGCGTAGAACCGCGCCGAGCGGAGGAGATCGTGCTTGGCCGCGGTGCGGAGCTTCAGCGCGTCATCTATTCGGTCGCGGCCAGTCAGTTGCTCCCCGACAATCCGCGCGTGATCGCGCGCCTCGTCTTTCTCGGCAACAAAGAGCCGAGGCCCTATCGCCTACCGGACGTCGACCAGGCGATCGCCGAACTCGGCGGGCATGTCACGGCGGCCATCACCCTCCTGCGCGGTGGCCATGCCCTGCCTGGCCCCGACGCTCAGGAAGAGCACAATGACTTCCGCATAGCCCTGCCGTCGTCGCCAGCAGCCTATCTTCAGCTCAAGAACGGCGCGTTCATGCGCGCTTTCGGAGGGTTTGCACGAGTGTGGGGCTGCCGATGACACTCGCCGACGATCCCGCACGGCTTCGCATCCTGACTGATCTCGACGCCACGTTGCTCGTCGAGGCCGCCGCCGGCACCGGCAAAACGGCGCTAATGGCCGGACGCCTGACCATGCTGCTCGCGCGTGGCACCGAGCCCGGCGCGATCGCCGCGATCACTTTCACAGAGCTTGCCGCGAGCGGGCTGGCGACGCGCGTGCAACGCTATGTCGAGGAGCTGCTTGCGGGACGTGTGCCTCAACCTTTGCGGCTTGCTCTGCCCAACGGACTAAACGTGGACCAACGACGCGCACTTTCCGGTGCAGCGGCGAAGCTCGACGAACTGACAACCGCCACCATTCACGCATTTTGCCAGACGATCATCTCCAGCTATGCGGTTGAGGCCGACATTGATCCGGGCGCGCGCATTCTTGACGCCGTTCAGGCGGCGGCGGCCTTCGATTCCGTCTTCGAGCAGTGGCTGAAACGGCGATTGAATGCGCCCGAGCGGCCAGGCGATGCCATCGCGACACTCTCGCGCGATGATCCGCGTCGCATCGTCGATACTCTTCAGGAACTCGCACGCTTCCGTCTCAGATATCGCGGCGCACGCGCTCTGCCCGCCGAGCTCGGCGGTCGGCCCGACATCGACCTGGTCGACGCCGTCGCGGACTTCCGACGCTGGATTTCGTCGCAGCCGGTCGAGCCCAAGACCCTAGAATTGGTCGGAGAGCTTGAGACGCTCGCCAACTTCTACGCCGGTAGTTTCGACCCTCCACCGGATTTTGCCACGCTCTGGCGTCTCGCCCATCCGCCACAGCTCGCGTGCATGCGCCGACACAGTTTCGATCTTCTCACGCCGAGACGGAAATCAGCTTGGGAGCGTGTCGCGGGCAAAGAGCGAGGCGCGCTCCTCAATGAAGAGGCGACCGCATGCTTTGAGCGGGTCAATCGCTGCTACCGGACCGTTCTTGGTCGGTTCGCGACCGCGCTTGTCGCCCAGCTTGCGGCCGAGCTCGACGAAGTACTCGATGACTACGCCGCCTTCAAACGGGCCGCTGCAGTCTTGGACTTCGACGACTTGCTCGAGAAGGCGCGTGCGCTGGTGCGCCAGCATGACGACGTGCGCCGCGCGCTTGGAGAACGCTATCGCCACATCTTCGTCGACGAATTTCAGGACACCGACCCTGTTCAGACAGAGATCCTCTTCGGGATCGCGGGGAAGGATCGCGCCGGACGCTGGCAGGACAGCGTGCTGCGTGCCGGGGCTTTATTCATGGTCGGTGACCCGAAGCAGGCAATCTATCGCTTCCGAGGCGCCGATATCGGCTCATACTCGCAGGCGCGCGCCGCTGTTGAGCGGCAATTGCCGGAAAATATCGTTCAGGTCACCGCCAATTTTCGTTCGCGTCCCGACATCCTTAGGCACATCAACCGCTGCTTCGCGCGCCCGTTGTCGGGAGAAGGCCAGCCCGGTTACGTGCCGCTCACGTCGACGCTCGGCGACCCCGATCATGATCTGCCCTGCGCGGCGCGAATCACAGTGGATGTGCCGCCTGATTCTCGGCCCGCTCAAATCCGCGACGCGGAGGCCGAAGCCGTTGCCGATCTCTGCACCCGCCTTATCGGCAATCTCCCTATCCGCGACGAGGACGGCGCAATCGTACCGCTCACTGCCGGCGGCATCGCCCTGCTTGCGCCAACTGGCGCCGAGCTTTGGCGTTATGAGCGCGCGCTCGAGCAGCGCGGGCTGCCGATCGCCTCGCAGGCCGGCAAGAGTTTGTTCCGCCGGCAAGAAGTGCAGGACCTGCTCGCGCTAGCTCGCGTACTCGCCGACGCTGGCGACACATTGGCCTTCGGCGCGCTGCTGCGTGGCCCACTGGTCGGGCTTACTGAGGAGGAGCTACTCGACATCACCGTGGGTCTTCCGCCGCATCTCGATCGCGCCGAAGCGCCCCAGCGCTTCTCGGTGCTGACCGATGTCGATCATGTCGCCCATCCTCTGGCACGTCGCACGCTCGCGATCCTACAAGACCTCAGAAAACGCGTGCGGGCGACCACGCCTGCGCTGCTCTTGGCCGAAGCGATCGAACGCCTCGCGGTCCGTGCAACCCTCGCCGCGCGCGAGGGTGATCGTAGTGCGCGCGCGGCCGCCAATCTCGAAGCGTTCCTGGAACGTGCGCGGCCTTACGGTGTGCGAGGCCTCAGGAAGTTCGTTCGGGATCTCGCCCGGGAATGGCGCGACGGCGTGCCCCACAATGAGGGACGAGTTGATGCGGAAGGCGATGCGATCGAAATCATCACGATCCACAGCGCTAAGGGTCTCGAATGGCCGGTGGTAATTCCGATCAACACCGGCACCTTGCTGCGCTCGCGCGAGGCATTCGTCTACCGCGCCGACGACGAAACACTGCATTGGCTGATTGGCGACGTGGTTCCGCCGGAACTGCTTCGCGCACTCGAGTCTGAAGACGATAGCTTGGCCCGCGAGCGGGAGCGCCTCTGGTATGTCGCCTGCACGCGCGCCCGCGAACTTCTGATCGTTCCGGAATTGCCTCAGGCTGAGCAGCGGTCCTGGGCACGGATCGTTGATCTTGCGCATCGGGACTTGCCGCAGCTTGTCCTGTCGCACTTGACGCCGGTCGCCCGCGTGACCGACGTCGCGCCTCCGAATACGCAGACGCCGGAGCTGTTCGGGGCAGAGCGTGCCGCGATCGCCGCCGCGGCGATGCCGCTCCAGTGGCTGCGGCCAAGCGATCACGATCCTGATCGAGCGCCAAGAGGTGAGGCGATCGCGATGGAGCCTGGCGAAGCCCCAGAAACCGAATTGCCGGTCGGCGCCGGCCGCGTGCGGGGCCTTATTCTCCACAAGCTGATGGAGGAGATGCTTACCGGCGAACTGGCCGAGGAGATGCCGGTCGTCGCTGCACGTGCGCGAGTGCTGATGACGCAGCTTATAATTGATGCTGACAACGGAGCGAAGCTTCCGGACCCAGAGGAAATAGCGGTGACCGTCGCGCGCACCCTTGCACTGCCCGAAATCGCCGCACTCAGGCCAAGCCTCGCTCCGGAGTGGCCAATTTATGCGATGCTCTCGGCTTCACCCGCGGCGACTGCGCTGGCTGGGCGGATAGATGCCATCGCTGTTCAAGATGGTCAGCCTGCCGTTGTCCTGGATTGGAAGAGCGATGTCGCGCCCAGCGAGCAGGATAGGCGCGATCATGCCGCTCAGCTGAGCGACTATCTTCGTGCCACAGGAGCACCTCGGGGCGCCGTGGTTTACATGACGGATGGCGTCATTCGGTGGGTCACGACTAGAACGCCACGGTAAAATTCGTGAGGCGGTCTTTTGGACGCTCCCGATCGGGGCTGCCCACCCGGCTAAGCACTGCAAACGGGTTGCGTTATGACGGCGTGGCTTTCACGACGGCAGATTTTTGGGGGTCATACCGATCTTCGTCGTAGTCTGTAGGAAAATCGGCGAGCTCGGTCTGCTTTGTATTTATCAGGCGTTTTGGCTGCGCCTGATGATAGATGGCGAAAGGTTCTCTTTCCACCTTGAACAAAGAACTCAGCAATTTCAGCGCAATTGGCGCGCAGCGCGTTGACAATTTGGACGCAGCCCAAAATACGTGTCAGATACTAATCGTCGAGTTGACTCTCGAACTTCATTAGGAGGAACTCGGCTATGCCAGGCCCTTCCAAATGGAGGCCGATCTCGTCGAGAGGATTATCCGGTGAACCCGACTGAGAGCCCCAATTCATCGTGCTCACCACGACGTGATCTCTGTCCCACAAAAGAAACTTTGCATGGACTTGCGGATCCTCCACGGCGATCAGATCGACTACACCATGTAGCCGTTCGCGGTGGGCCTTGACGTGCCGCCGTTTGATCGGCCCGGTCTGGCGCGAGTAGTAAACACGGACGTCGTCGAGTCGGCGTCCTGCGATTTCGGCGGGGTTAAAGATCGCCGGCACCATGGGAGCTCCGACCTTGTTGGTACAGCAGACAAATCGCTCTTCGGCTTCGTGAGCAACCCTCCGAATCAATCGCTCATGATCGTCAGCCTGGAGAATGCTCATCCGAACTGGAATACTCCCTCCAGCATCGGCGCTAGATGTTAAGGCGCTCCGCGAGCGCCTTAAATCCGATGCTATGAATTGGAGCGTCTCAATCGAACGGCTGGCGCTTGAAAGAGGTGACACGATAGAACGCAAAAGATCCAGGCCCGCCGCGGCCGCGCGGTTCTCTGTCAGCTCGACAGACACCTCCAAGGCAGAAAAGGGCGACGACAGCCAATTGGAGGAGCCGAGCACGACGACAGCGCCGCCGTGGCCGTCATCCGCGGCAAGGCATTTCACATGGCTTCGAACAGAATCGCGCTGCGTGAACACAAAGCCACGCGCGCGACGGACCGACGAGAGCCGCATATTGAGCTCCTGCATCGCGATCGCGTTCTTTCTGTCGGTGTCTAGCGCAGTACCGTAGAACAAGTGGCAGCGCACGCCACGCTGCGCAGCCTGTTCAAGAGCTTTTCGAATGCGTTCATGTTGCTCCGTGTATTTTTCGCCGTGAGGCGTCACAAAAGTCGAAAGTACGAAAACGTCTTCCTCGGCCTGACCCACGATGCGTTCGAAGCATTCGAGATGCTGTTCGCCGCCGACGATCAATTGATCGGTGCCAATCATCGTATCGACGGTCACTGACCGGCTTGGCTGCGGATCGCTAGCTTCCGGCAGAATACCAGTCCTGATTGTTGCTTGAAGAGCGCCGATCAAGTCCTGGCTGGCCCCCTCAGGGAGCAATCCGTTCTTGACGTCGTTCAGTTCGATCGCGAGATATTTTCTTTCGAGAACGGAGTTGATCGTTTGAACGCCGCGCAGCCATTCGCCGGGACGGAGCATGCCGGCGACGAGCTGCGTTACGCGGACCGCCATTGTGTCATCGGTCTCATCTGGGCCCGGAGGAAAGTTGACCTTGTGATCTGTATGGGTCATCCGATAGAGTGGAGCGGTCTCGACGTCGCGGTTGCGAAAGACCGAGTGTCCGACCTTCTCCAGCACTAGACTGATGTGAATCTCCCGATCTTCAGTTCGCTCCGGCAAGGCGCCACCCAACCGGATGAAGTCTTGACCGACGCCGCTTGTCGCCAATTGAGGGACAGGAGCCAGGCGAAGCTCGACCAGGCCGAACTGCATCAACCGCGCGATGGTCGAGCCCGCGACCTGGCTTGGAATCCCGAGCGACGTTGCCACCTCTTCGATCGTTTCTGGGGTGCGATCGAGCGCGAGCAGGATCATTTCTTCGATTGGACTCCATCCCCATGTGCGTTGAACGATGGCGCGCGCGCGATAGTGCCAAGCGGGAAGGTAGATTTTCACGCCGGAAGCCTCCCGTTCTCGTCGATCGCGACGATGGATGCGCCTTTCACCTTAATGCTAGGAGCATCCTTCCTGACGAGCTCGTAATCGGTCCCGGCGAGGGTCGCGAGCTCCTTCAGCATCTTTCGTAGGAATTCAAGATCGTCCTTTTTTGCATCCGGATCGATTCCTTCGACCACTTCGCGAATGAAGCGCTGGCTTGTGGCAAGAATCAGCTTTTGCTTGGCGCGGCTGAGCAGCACATTCATGCGCTGTGGGCTTTTGACGAATCCGAGCGCGCGCGATCCCACCATGACATTGTTGCGCGTAAGGCTGGCGGCCACGACATCGGCTTCGCCACCTTGGAAGCTATCGCTGGTAAAGACGAACTCACCATTACTGCGCGGGCTCGCGAAGCCGAACAAGGTCTTGTCTTTCCTGACTTGGCCGCGCAGTAAGCGCTTGAACCATCTCACCTGCGCCGCGTAGGGCGAGATGATCACGAGGGTCGGTCGGCGGCCGTCCGCGCCAACTATCGGCCGCAACCCTTTCAAGGCCGCTATCAAGGCCTGCGCCTCAAGCTCGTTGCGGAATGATCGCTCCACTTTGTGTTCGAAATGTCGCCGTTTTGACATGCTGAGGGGCGGAAAATCGAGAAGAACGATTGGAGAGGTGAGGTACGCGACCGTGGACGTGACCGTTAGCGTGCGACGCTTGACGCGGTCGGAGGGAGCGAGCTTTCTGTCATAAAAAGTATTCGAGACGAGATCGCCGATGGCGGGGTGCATGCGGCTCTGTTCCAGCAGCGTGTTGACGATCGTGCTCGGACGCCCCGTGTCCTTTTCGCGCTCAATTTCGCGCTCAGCTATTGATCGAAACGGTTCTTCAAGACGCGCCGCTGTTGCGAGAGCCTCCCTCATCAGATGTTCGCTCGACTTAACTGTATCAAGCGCCTCAGTAACTTCCGGCGGTAGATCGGAGATGGTTTCAAGCCGCTCCTTCGCGTCCCGCAGCAGATCAACTGCGCGCTCGGGATCGTAGAATTGTTGCCGCTGGGCGGCATCGAATGGAGAGAGTTGGTTGTGATCGCCAACCATGATTCTTCTGTTGCCCAGCAATAGCGCGCCGATCAGTTCCGCACCGTTGGCGCGGGCCGCTTCTTCGACGATGACCCAGTCGAATTGATCGCCATCGGCAATCATCTCCTCGATGATGTGCGACGATGTCGTGGCAAGCGTGACATCGGAAGAGCGCAGCAGCAGATTGTCGGTATCGCGAAATACGCGTTCCGCAACCGTCGCTTCCGACGCATCAACGGGCCGGAGCGCCTGCTTGATTTGATAGCGTTGGTTGACCATCATGCTTTCAGCGGCGTGGTCGACCGTCGAAACGGACCTAAGAAGATCAACGGAGCTCGCACGCAAGGAGCTGACTTCATCGGTCGATCGTGTCCGCTCGACACGAACGACGATCTTCGTGCCGCTCGCCAGTGTCGCCTTGAGTTCGTCCTCCATTTGAATCAAGGTCTCGTGGTTTTGCGCCGACACTAGAAGCCTTGCGTCCGGTGTTTTGTCCAGAATGCTTTTGACAAGATTCGAAATTAGGAACGTCTTGCCGACGCCAGGAGGGCCAACAACGACATTGATGGACTTGCCTGATACGATTGCGTCCCATGCCACCTTTTTCGAACCGTCCATCTCGTCCGGCGGCACCGCATTCGGGGTCGCAATATCACGTAATACTTCGTCCAGCGCGACCTGCGCCGGATCGTCAATCGCTCTCAAGAGTTCAATATTCGTCCGGGCCGCCACAATATTTTGAAGGCGGCGGCGAATTGCGCGTTCAAATCCACCATCTCTTCGAGGACGAAGAAAAAGAAGCTGCCCCGGTACAACAGCTTCGCTTGTCGCGAACGTGAACGGTAGGCGGCCGTCGACGACACCGCCCGTTCCCTCATAACTGAGTTCCGGAAATCGCTCCCGATCGCCGGCGAGCGCGTCGCTGCGTGAAAGAGTCCAATTTGGTTTGCCGTCGTCGTACTTCAATTCGCGCGCCAAGGCGTCGTATGCCGGGCGCAGTCCCATCAGCTTGCGTCGCATGTCCCGGTCGGGATCTTCGCGGGAGGCGATCCAGGCCAAATCTGAATCCCCGCCGGACGGCGGGTGAAGCACTTCGACGGGATAGATTCGGAATTGCTCCCGCAGCCAAGTAAAGGCTTCGAGAAGAATGAGGGCGTACCAAGTGGGAATCTCTTCGACTGATCGGCTCACTCCTGTTGTGACACTCGCGTCAATCCACGGTTTGGCGCCAGGGCCAAGCCTGCGTACTCGCTCTTCGGCGCTTCTCCGAGTTCGCGCAAGATGAATCCGGTGGCGAACCTCGACGGCATCATAGATGTAGTCGTCAGGCCGCCTCTTGTTGGCGTTCTCGATCATGCCGACATAGTCATCGATGACTTTCACGCCATACGCGGCAAGGTCGGTGACGATACGCACGAAGGCCTCATCTACGACAACAGTGCGTACCGTTGGTCCGCTGAGATCCTCTTCGACAAAACGGAGGACCGCATCCCTATCGTCAGCCGGGATGGTGCCCGATGTAAGCGATGCAAGGTCGCTTTGGGTAACCTGGGTGGAAGGGTAGAGAATTAGCTCGCCTTCGCCGCTTGACCCCGACCGGTCAAGATCGGCCACGACCTCGGCGATCTCGTTTAGCACGATACTTCCGTCGAAAAGCTGGTAGCGTGGCGGATCGGCAAGACGATTAAGCATGCGTCGCTCGATCGACAGCAGGGAAGGACCGCCGCCGTCCTCGGTCAGGCCGAGGATCCGCGACGCTGCCTGCCCAAGATCACTCCAGTCCCGGCGAAACGAGACGGTGCCGGAGGGCCGCAGCAGATGTCCCGCGCCGCCCACATCGCCGTCGGCAATGTGTACGCACGCTTCGTAGCCGCCGAGTCGGAAATCCTCTTTTTCATCGCTATGCGAAAAGATCGTATGTTCGCTGACAGCGCCGTGCACGATGCCCGCATCATGACAAAGTGCAAGTCCTTCAGCTACGCGCAAGATATTGCGCCAAAACATCTTGCGGCCGGTCGTCGTAAGCAGCCGGCCTTCTCGCGCTCGAACCCTGTGCAATGACCCGCAGATCGGACTGCCAGGATCAACCATTAAGATACCGATCTCTTCCTGGTCCTCGACGATCTCAAGAACCTCGACCAATAACTGGCGCGCACGGCGTGACGACAGAACACGCCGGACACGCCTGAGGCCGTGCGTGATGAGCCGCTTCAGGTCCTCGTCCAGCGGGGTTCCGGTCTTCTTGAACAGACGAAGAAGATAGTCCTCGCCGTCGGCGATGCCGGTGGCAAAACGAAGTTGAGAATTCCAACCTTCGGTGCCGCTCGAAAACGCGGTATCAGCAAACTTGAATCGTGCGTCGAGCGTCGCTTTGCCTTGCATGGTAGCTCGCGCCATAGCGCCGTAATCCATCCTTGAAACAGTACAAATGCGGTGATTCGTATATGATAGCGCAGTATATGCTTTGGGTCAGAGTTATCGACTGCAAAGCGATATTTTGCGCGTTTTCCCAAGCATGCTCTGTGTAAATTGGGGGAGTGGATGGCACCTATTGCAAGCAGCAACGAGATGCGGTTGGACCCGCCAAATCAAGCCAGCATGAGTGGCAATTGATCATCATCGAGCCCTGACCCAACAAACCCCCGAAACAGAGATACCGATTAACCGGATCGGCCTCTTTGGCGGCATAAGTTGCGCTAATAGTTCAAGAGCCAGGCTAGAGAGATCGTCCGCGGTGTCGTTCATGCGTACGGACGTGCTGCGAGTGATCAGCTCGAAATCTGAAAAGGATCGCCGTTTGGCCTCGCGCGCCCGTCGCCTCGCAGTGTTGCCGGACCTTGTCGACCAGTGGGCGCAGTTCGATGGTCAGCGCTTCGTGGTCTGCCAAGTCCCGCGAAACGTGCTTTCGGCGCCGACGGACCTTCGGATTCGGTTGGCACGGACAGGACGCTCGTCAATCCCCCGCGAGATCCAGTAATAATACGCCCCAGCTTTCCCAAAATTGGCGTTCATGAACTCGAGCGACTGATTGCGCATATTCATGCCGGTGAAGATGCCAAGGCCATGCATCTTCGCACTGGTCGCCGGTCCGATTCAATGGAATTTGCCGACTGGGAGATCCTGAACGAAGCTCGGCCTCATCTTTGGCGTGATCACGAACTGTCCGTTGGGCTTCCGTTGGTCGGACGCAAGTTTTGCCAGGAACTTATTGTAAGAGATGCCGGCAGACGCGGTCAGGCCTGTCTCGCTCAGGATCTTGACTCTAATCAAGGTCGCGATCTCTGTCGCGATTGGGAGGCCTTGGATGTTCTCGGTGACATCTAGGTAGGCCTCATCTAACGACAGGGGCTCAATGACGTCAGAATGCTCCGCGAAGATTGTCCGGACGTGTCGAGAGACCTCCTTGTAGACTTCGAAGCGCGGCGGCTTTACGAAAATTAGCTCTTTGCATTGCCGTTTGGCTGTCACTGACGGCAATGCCGACCTAACTCCAAACTTTCGCGCCTCATAGCTCGCTGCAGCTACGACACCGCGCTCTTTCGATCCCGCCCACAGCGACTGGCTTGCCACGCAAGTCCGGATTGTCCCGCTGCTCCACTGATGCGTAGAAGATGTCTATATCGACAGAATGATCTTGCGCTGATGCGGTGCTGGCCCCGTTTGGTAGTCGGTCTCGTCCGTCACGTCGTCGGCCCTATTGGGTCTTCCTTGACGCCGCGAGCGACGACCCGGAGGCTTCCGTCCGGAAGCGGCCTTTGCAATTTCAGTACTTCGTCCGCAGGGGCCGTCATCCAGGTCTCGACTTCATCTGGCGTTGTCAGGATCACCGGCATCGCCTTGGGGTGGATGGCGCCGACCTCGGCGTTGGGCTCCGTCGTGAGGAACGCGTAGAGGTCGTTGGTCGTCTCGCCTTCCTTGACCTTCCGGACGGACGTCCAGTTGGTCCAGATACCGGCGAAGCAGGCGAGGGGACGTGTCTCATCGAGCGCGAACCAGATATCACCGCCCTCGGCCTTGTTGAACTCGCTGAACGAGTTGAACGGCACCACGCAGCGATTTTCAGTCCCCAGCCATCGCGTCCAGTGCTTGCTCTTCACATTGCGGATGTTGGTCGTGCCGCCGTCCGGCTCCATTCGCAGCAATTCCTTGAAATCCACTGCCTTGCCCTTGGCCTGCAGCTTCTCGGCTCGCTTCTTCGTGGCGTCCATCAGCGCCTTTGATGACGACGGCATTCCCCATCGCGCCGTAGCGAGCTCGCGGCCCTCCACTCCGTTGCGCACGATCGGTGCCTTGTAGTCGGGAAAATCCCCCGGCATCGGCGCCAGATTTCCAACGTATCGGTTGACAACGCGGAACAGCGCGTTGATCGCGGCTTGATTGGTCGTGATCGAATAAAGATTGCACATCGGTCAGGATTCGGCTCGAGGGTGGCGCGGCTGCCAGGTCAACTGTAGCAGAGTCGCGGATGGACGCCGGCCGGCCTTGGCACATTTGCGACAGCGCAGCCGGCTGGCGAGATCGTGCACGAAGGTGGTCGGCGGGTGCTTCATCGCGGCCAGGTCGACATCGCTCGGCGTCTTGCAGCGCGCGCACCTGATCTCCAGCCAGGGGAAGCCTCCATTTACGGCCTGATCGATGGTCGGCGACGGATCGATCGGTTCGCCGTCACTCCACATCCGCTCGTTCCAGCTTTCGCAAAGCAGCCTGTCGGCTTGCTGGATCATCGCCCCGCCTTTGGCCCGCATCTCCGCCGATTGGGTCGCCAGCATGCTGGCCATCGCGCGTGCCTTGCCGAGCTCTTTCGCCAGAGCCTTGCGATCGCCGCCCGACAAGGGCGTAGGGTGATACTTCGGGGCCATCCAGACATCCAGGCGCAAAGAGATCGGATCGGCAAATCCAGAGCGGCTACGGCGTCTCGAACGCTGGCCAGCACCCGTCTTCTTCATGCCTGCCGGTGCGCTGCCGGCAGGTATTGTCGAGCAGCCGCTGCGCGACGTCCTTCCAGAGCGCGTTGGCGCCATACAGTCGAACGGCATCAGCGGTCTGGATTTCCACGGTCCGCTCGCAGCGGCGGCAGGAGACGCGCAGCACGTGACGCTGAATCTCGGAAAGACGTCGCTGCCGCATCTGAGCCCCGGTCGTGCCGGCGCGTGCGTCTTTCAGGACCGATTCCCAATATTCGGCCGGGAGGGGGGCATCTGGACCCGCAGCGGGCGGCGCTCGTCTGCGGTCGGCTTCAGCGGCCAATTTTTCCATCTGTTTCGGGGTCGGCATGCGCCAGCTCGCGGGTCGGTCGGTCATGCCCGAATTAGAACATAACAAGAACAAATGTCGAGTCCGGCCAGGCAGGCCGATGAGAAAAATCCCGCTGTGGGGCGGGTCGCGATGTCGGAACCAAGCCCGGTCGTTCGTCTTTAATCCGGCATCAGTAATGGAGTTCCCCGCGATGGCCCCCCGCGCCAACTGGAAAGGCTTCCTGCGTCTTTCCCTCGTCACCTGTCCGGTTGCGCTCTATCCGGCCACGTCGGAATCCGAAAAGGTCTCGTTCAACCAGCTGAATCGAAAGACCGGCCATCGGATCAAGTACGCTAAGGTGGATGCCGATACCGGCGAGGAGGTCGACAACGAGGACATCGTCAAAGGCTACAAGGTCGACACGGACACCTTCATCGAGGTGACGAAGGAGGAGCTAGAGAACGTCGCACTGGAATCAACGCGAACGATCGAAATCGACGAGTTCGTCGACCGCAGCGAGATCGATCCGCGATATCTCATTCGCCCCTACTATCTGCGTCCCGACGGTAAAGTCGGGCACGATGCTTTCGCCGTTATTCGGGAAACCATCCGCGAGATGAACAAGGTCGCGATCGGCCGTGTGGTGCTGACCAATCGCGAGCACATCATCGCGCTGGAGCCGTTGGACAAGGGCCTGATGGGAACGCTACTGCGCTATCCTTACGAAGTCCGTTCAGCTGATGAGTATTTCGACGACATTCAGGATGTCAAAGTCACCAAGGACATGCTTGATCTCGCCAAGCACATCGTCAATCAGAAGGCGGGCCATTTCGAGCCGGACAAGTTCGAAGACCAATACGAAACCGCCCTCATCGAACTGATCAATCAGAAGCGCGCCGGCAAACCCATCACCGCGAAAGCGCGTCCCCGCGGCGAGAACGTGGTGGACCTGATCGACGCGCTGCGAAAGAGCATCGGAAGAGAGGGCGCCTCAGCGACAGAGGCACCCAAGAAATCAGGAAAAAAGCCGCGCAAGGCGGCGGCCGGGCAGAAGGAAATGCTGATGCCGATCGCAGGCAAGAAGCCGGCGAAGGAGGCCGCGGCGAAAAAGCCGGCGGCCAAGCCGCAGCGGAAGTCGGCTTAGGTGTCGTGAAGCATCCGGTGACGCCGGACGGCACTCCTTCGTCGTCCGTGGCAGGCTCTGGCGAATGGCAAATCCGTCTCAACGAGGTCACGCGAGATCATCTCGTCGCCGTCTAATGGCGACCCGGCGGGTAGGTGCGTGCGCCAGGAAGGCGGCCGAGCGCGAGGCCGAAGTAACGGTGCATAGGACCGCGGACGAAGCTAAGCAGGCGCTTGGCGAACGCGGTCCCGTATGGCGGGACGACGGCTCGCCGGCTCTCGATTGCTCTGCAAAGTAGGAGCCATATGGCTGCGGTGAAAAAGACTTCCAGGAGATCGACCTTGAGCGCGGGCATTCTCGCATACCGCAAGGGAGGAGCTCGGGGGCTCGAGGTTCTGCTCGTTCATCCCGGCGGTCCGTTCTGGCGTGAGAAGGATGATGGCGCCTGGTCCATTCCAAAGGGCGAAATCGATGCCAATGATGTTCCGGAGAACGTTGCTCAACGAGAATTTGCCGAAGAACTCGGCCCGAGCGCTTCGATTGGTCCACTCCAGGCGCTGGGGGAGGTCCGACAGCGAGGAGGCAAGCGCGTCATCGCATTCGGCGGCGAGGGACACTTTGATCCGGCAGCACTGACCAGCAATACCTTCGATGTCGAATGGCCGCCTCGAAGCGGTCGACGGCAGAGCTTTCCCGAAGTCGACCGCGCGGAATGGTTTGATATCGAGTTAGCGCGGACCAAGATGCTGTCCGCTCAGGTAGAGTTTCTCGATCGTCTTTTGGCGATCTCGGCTGAGAGCGTCGGGAAATGATGTTCAGGATTGGAGTCATTTCGGACACGCACGGCCTGTTGAGGTCCGAGGCGGAGCGAGGCCTGACGGGCGTCGATCACATCATTCATGCCGGCGACATGGGACGCCCCGAGATCGTCGACGCGCTTCGCCGGATCGCACCCGTCACGGCCGTTCGTGGAAACGTGGACAGTGGCAAGTGGGCTCGCGACTACCCCGACACGAAACTCGTCCGTCTGGCAGGTAAGTCGATCTACGTTCTGCACGACCTGAAGACGCTGAAGACCGATCTCGGCGCCGGCTTCGACGTCATCGTCTCCGGGCATTCCCACGTACCGAAGATCGACACGGTCGGTGGCATTCTCTACCTGAATCCCGGCAGCGCGGGACCTCGGCGTTTCAAGCTGCCGATCACGTTTGCGACGCTCGAACTCACGCCTGACGGCATGCGACCGGAAATCCACGACCTTGGAGGCGAGTGAGTGTCGGCGGAGAGTGCATCAATCCTTTTTGCCGGCTTTCGCCGAAGGGAAGCTACTTGCGCGGACGTTCTCGCTCACGCACGACATCCTTCGCCCGCTTGTCGGACCTGAGCCCGAGGTAGACGGGCTGGCGCAGTTCGCCCTTGCTCGTCCACTGCGCAAATTTGACCTCGGCGACCAACGAGGGCTTGACCCAGGTCGTGGCGGCCTCGTCCTTCACTTTGGCAGGGAAGGGTGATTTCGGGATCGTCAGCTTCACGAGCTTGGCGTGGAGGTCTTCCAGGACCTTGTGGCTGAAGCCAGTGCCAACATGTCCGATATAGCGCCATGTGTCGTCTTCCCGCACGGCGAGGACCAGGGCGCCGAAGTATGGTCTTGTACGCCTCGGCGCCGTGAAGCCCGCGATCACCACTTCCTGCCGCTTTGCTGTCTTGATCTTCAGCCAATCCGCCGTCCGGCTTCCGGACGCATACGCGCTGTCGGCGCGCTTCGCCATGACGCCTTCCAGACCCTTCCGCTCGGCCTCGGCGAAGAATTTCATGCCGTTCGCTTTGCGGTGATGGCTGAAGGCGATCAACTTGTCGCGCGGCAGTATTGCCTTCAACCGCTTCTTCCGCTCGAGGAGGGGGTGGTTGCGCAAGTCCGCTGCGTTCTCAAACATGAGATCGAAGGCGCAGTACAGCAGCTTCGCCTCATGGCGCAGCGCGTTTTGAAGCAACTGGAAATGTGAGACGCCATCCTTACCGATCGCGACAAGCTCACCATCGATCACGGCGTCGCCCTTCACGCCCTCCAGCGCTTTGGCGACCTCAATATAGCTGCGGCTGATTATCTTGCCGTTGCGGCTGTAGAGCGCAACTTTGCCCCGCCGGATTTCCGCGATCATCCGGAAGCCGTCGTACTTGTCCTCGAAAACCCAGCTGGGGTCGTCGAACGGCGCCTCGGTAAGCGTAGCAAGCATCGGCTGCAGGCGCTTGGGCAGGGTCGACATCCGGCTCATTCAAGGCCAATCCTTAAGAGCGCGTTGCGAAATGCATGGACGTCCTTCAAGGATTGGGGAACGCTTCGGGGCCGCGTCGTGTTCCGCAGGCATGGTGGCGTGCGAGACGTTGACGATCGACGAGGGCGGATCAGACCGATGGCCAGAAAACTGAAGACCTATCAGACCTCGCTGGGCTTCTTCGATCTGGCGATCGCCGCTCCCTCCATGAAAGCGGCCCTCGAAGCCTGGGGCGCTGACAGCAATCTCTTCCACCAGGGCGCGGCGAAGGAAAGCGACGATCCGGACGTCATCGAGGCGACTATGGCTGCGCCGGGCATCGTTCTGAAGAGACCCGTCGGCTCCAACGGGCCATTCAGGGAGCATGCCGAGCTACCTACCGACCTTGCCAGCGGCAGCTCAAAGAAGACAGGCCGCCGTCAACCGCGGAAGCCTTCTAAGCGGGCCCACGACGATGCGGCCGACCGGAAGGCTGCACTTGCTTTAGAGAAGGAGCAGATGCAACGGGAGCGCGAACGTGCCAAGGAGGAGGCCGTCCGGCAGAAGGAGCGTGAGCGACGGCAGCACGCCGTCGACAAGGCGCAAAGTGCCTTGGACGCGGCCCGTCGCAAGCACGAAGAAAAGGCCGCTGACATTCAACAACAGCTCGAAGTTCTTGAGGAAAGCGCGCGGGACGAGGAAGCGCGTTGGGAAAAGGAGAAGGCCCGGTTGGAAGTCGCGTTACGACGCGCGCGAGGCTAGGTCTCAAAGTGCGACCATCTCGTGTCTTAGCGTTGACGCCTGATTTGCCGCCGAGACCGGAAATTGCCAGACTCTAAACTGCCAAGTCGCGAGCCTTAGCAGTTGCGCTCTTCCCGCAAGATGCGCTCCAGATCATCCTCGAAGATATTTTGCGTTGCTTCAAAGAGAGCCAGGAGCTTCAGAGCTTCTGCGATGTTTGCGCCACCCTTGCGGACCATCCGTTGCTGCCTTTCGACGATCTGACGTCCTTTGGCAACATGGTGACGGGCAAGGATGACACGTTCGGAATAATGAGACATTGGTGGCTCCTGCTGCAGGCGGGAGCGCGATTGGTCTCTCAGTCACCGGTGCCCGCGGGCAGAGTGCCTTTGCCGGTGATGACCAGATCATACTCCGTTTCGCGAATTCGGACACTGTCCAATTCAAGCAGGTCAATCTTGAATGGTGGGTCTCGAGCGGGCGCGCTCAGACTGGGCGCTCGCTGGTAACTATCGGTCGGAAACCGCCCGCCCTGCGGCCTCATTGACCTTTGCGCGGTCCCGCCTGTCCTCCGGAGACAGCTCCATAACCGCTCGATGGAGCTCCGCAGGGATCGTCAGCGGACTATCGAGCGGCTTTTCCGCCCACTCCCAGAAGCGGTCAAAGGCATCCATTACAGATCCTCCCGAAGCCCCCTGAAGAAGGGATGACGGACTTTTCCCTCCGCTGATTTTGCACGGTACTCTATCTCGGCCAGCAGCTTGGGCTCGACCCAGATTCCTTTGTGCGCAATCCGCTTTGCATAAGGCTGCGTCTTGCGGATCAGCGGCTTCAGACGCTTCTGAAGGTCGGCGGCTGATGCCTTGTCGAATCCATGGTCCACCTTCCCGGCGTATATTAGATCGTCGCCCTTACGCCGGCCGACGTAGATGCCGTCCCACTTCGTTCCATCGAGCGCGAAACCCGCAATAGTCAGGGTCTCACGCTGCACGCAGGTCTTCTTGACCCAGTCATTCGTGCGTCCGGCCGGATAGGCGCCGTCCCGGACCTTCGAGACGACACCTTCGAGGCCAAGCTTGCAGGCGTGCGCAAACATCTCGCGGCCGTCTATCGCGAAGCTTTCGCTGAACTGGATGTCGGTGCCGGTCAGGATCTTCTTGAGTTCGGCCTTGCGCTGAAAAAGCGGTAGCTTCCGGATATCTCGGCCGTTCAGATAGAGCAGATCGAACGCCACGAGCACGATGCTCCTCGACTTACCCTTGAGCTCGTTCTGCAGGACCGAGAAGTCGGTCGTGCCATCGGCAGCTGGCACCACGATCTCGCCGTCCACCACCGCAGAGTTCGCCTTGATCCGCCAGGCGTCATGAGCGACCTTCTTGAAGCGGTGCGTCCAATCGTGGCCGCGCCGGGTGGAGATCTTCGCCGTCTCGTTGGCCAGATGGACCTGAACACGGTAGCCGTCGAACTTGATTTCGTGGATCCAGCGCTCTCCCGACGGCACTTTCTCTGTCGAGGATGCCAGGGCCGGTTCGATGAAGGCGGGGAAAGGCGCCTTGACGCCGATAGCCGCCGGCTTGTTACGCTGAAACGCCACTGAAGAACTCCACGCTACAGCCGATTCAAATTGGCACAGTTCGAATCGTTCCGGAACCTGCGAATCCCTGTCGCGTTGCTTCGATGTCCCAACAGGAGGCACCGATGGCGGCAGCGAAGAAGAGCAAAACGGCGCGCGGACGAAAGCAGGACCGGGCGCGGGTGGCAGGCGGGCAGGACTACGAAGTGCAGTACGAGGCGAAGAAGACCGGAAAGTCGGCGCCGGCGGTGAAAAAGGCCGTCAAAAAGGTCGGCAACGCGCGCAAGCGGGTGGAGAAACGGCTAGGCCGCTGAGTAGCAGACGGGTCGGCGTCGGTGCTTAGCGCGGGTCCTCCTCGTCAGGGGGGCATTCTGGGCAGGTATCGCCAATCGAGTCGAGCACGTCGTGAAGCGCGGCCTCCGCGGCTTGACGGGAGACGTCTGCTGGCGGGTCTCGACGGGCAATATCGAAGGCTCGCTCTCGTGCATGCGGATCGGCGCGGTCCTGCATCCAACCATGCTCTTCGCATTCGCGGATGGCGCCCGCTTCCTGGAGCACGTGGATCGCCCAACCCTGCAGTGTCCGTATCGCCGGCCTTCGCTCACTGGTCATCAGCATTGAATAACTCCGAATACACGAATCTAGTGGTCCGCCGTTTGTTCCGGCTGCTAACACAAGGCTGGGATTCTCAGTCAGCAGAGGACAAGGTTTTCGCCCGTTCTGAGACCACTGTGAAATTGCCAGGCTGTTCTCGCAGGATTGCCAGCATCACTTTCGCTCAAGTCTTTTAGTGGTTGTGCGCGTGCGGCCAGGGCCGCACCGGGCTCTCGTGAACCGAGCCGCGCCGCGTCTCGGCCTGCGGCTTCGATCCCTCGCGCCAGAGCTTTGGTGCTCCTCGCCGGGGGCACTCGGAAAAGGGGCTCGCCTGCGGCGATCGTTATCACTGCCCCGTTCCCGGGTGCCCTTTTAACCGGTCTCGTCGCTGCACTCGGTCCCGCGTGCCGCCTTCGGCGTCGCTATGCTCACGCTCCTGCGGGTGCCATTTCTCTTGGGGCGATGCGCCCCTGGCGCACGCCGGATCAGGCCTGCGGCCTAAGGCAAGAAGCTGAGAGTAAGAGTGCAGGCTGGTTTTCCGTGACGGGTTACAATCTGCGAGAGAGGCTCGCGGTGCCCGTCGCGGAGACCCGCGATGTCAAACCCTAATGCTTGCGCGCGCGCCGGCCAGGACCGGGCGAACCTCTACAACGAAATCACCGACAAGATCATCGCCGAGCTTGAGGCCGGACGCGTCCCCTGGGTTCAGCCCTGGGGTACTGCCGCGGCGAAAGCGCCGCTGGCCATGCCGAAAAATGCGTCGACCAACCGGCAATACAGTGGTGTGAACATCCTCATCCTCTGGGGAGTCGTGATCGAACGCGGATTTACCGGTCAAAGTTGGCTCACTTTCCGCCAGGCACTCTCTCTTGGCGGCCACGTTCGCAAGGGAGAGCGCGGGACTACCGTCGTCTACGCGGATCGTTTCGTGCCGAATGATGAAAAGCGCCGCGCCGCCGAGACCGGCGAAGACGCGCAGGCGATCCCGTTCCTCAAGCGATTTACCGTTTTCAACACCGATCAGTGCGAGCAACTGCCCGACGACATTGCCACCGCTGCGCCGCCGCCGCCGGCCGGCCTCATCGAACCGACGGTCGATGCCCTGATCACGGCCAGCGGAATTCCATTTCGGATCGGTGGAGATCGCGCATTCTATGCAACAGCCGAAGACTATGTTCAGGTCCCGCCGCCGCAGGCCTATTTCGAACCCATCAACTGGCACCGTACGGCCTTGCATGAACTCGGTCATGCGACTGGGCACCCGTCGCGTCTCAATCGCGACCAGAGCGGATCCTACGGTACCAAGAAATATGCCTTCGAAGAGCTGGTCGCCGAATTGAGTTCCGCGTTCAGCTGCGCGTCGCTAGGGATCGTCCCCACCGTGCGCCATGCCGACTATATCGGCTCCTGGCTCGAAGTCCTGCGTGAAGACAATCGCGCCATCGTGCGGGCCGCCTCGCAGGCGAGCAAGGCCGCGGACTATTTGCTCGGTTTCGTTCCCGGGTCCATTGAGCCCGCATCGCTGGATTCGGCTGTCGCCGATCACGAGACGGCGTGATGCCTGGCCTCGCGCGAGAGTGAGAGGAGGGGAGGCTGTTCGCGACGGGTTGGAAGCCGAGAGAGAGTCTCACGGCCACCCGTCGTGGAGAGCCAAAATGACGAAAGCCGTACAAAAGATCACGCTGTCCCCTTCTCGGGACATTCCCTTCAACAAGCTCGTGCTCGGCCAGTCGAACGTTCGCCGCGTCAAGGCCGGTGTCTCGATCGAGCAGCTAGCCGAGAGCATCGCGCAGCGTACGCTTCTGCAAGGTCTGAGTGTCCGGGCCGTCGTCGATGCAGATGGCAACGAGACCGGCATGTTCGAGGTGCCAGCGGGCGGCAGGCGCTATCGCGCTCTCGAGCTCCTGGTAAAACAGAAGCGGATGTCAAAGACGCAGGCGGTGCCGTGCGTTGTGCGTGAAGGGGGCATCGCCGAGGACGATTCGGTGGCGGAGAACGATGAGCGGGTCGGCCTGCATCCGCTTGATCAGTTTAGGGCCTTCCAGACACTCCGCGATCTCGGCATGAGCGAGGAAGACATTGCCGCGCGTCATTTCGTGAACCCTGCAATCGTCAAGCAGCGCCTGCGCCTGGCGTCGGTCTCGCCAAAGCTGCATGAGGTCTATGCCGAAGACGGCATGACCCTCGAGCAGCTCATGGCGTTCTCGGTCACGGCCGATCACGCCCGCCAGGAGCAAGTCTGGGAGAATGTCAGCCGCTCCGGTTATGACGAGCCATACCAGATCCGCCGGCTGCTCACGGAGAACACCGTGCGCGGTTCCGATCCCCGGGCCCAATTTGTGGGCCTCGATGCCTATCAGAGCGCGGGTGGCGGCGTTCTGCGGGATCTGTTCGAGCACGACGACGGCGGCTGGCTTCAGGACGTCGTCTTGCTCGACCGCCTCGTAACCGAGAAGCTCAAGGCCGAAGCTGAGACGATTGCTGCCGAAGGCTGGAAGTGGATCTCGGTCGCCGTAGATTTCCCCTACGGTCACACTCAAGGCCTACGACAAATCGAAGGCAAGCCCGTCGATCTCTCGCCTGAGGAGCAGGCCACCATCGATGCGCTGAACGCCGAGCAAGCCAAGCTGGAAGTCGACTACCGGGATGCCGACGAGTTGCCCGACGAGGTCGATCAGCGTCTCGGCGAAATCGAGTCGGCCCTGGCTGCATTCGAAGACCGGCCGATGCTTTACGAACCGGCGGAGATCGCCCGAGCTGGTGTCTTCATCAGCATCGACTCCGAAGGACGCCTCGCCGTGGACCGGGGTTACGTCCGGCCGGAGGACGAGGTGCCGGCAACTGATCCTGATGTCGGGCAGGGCGCCGATGCGTCGTCGACCGAAGGTCTTGAAGTGGGCCCTTCCGTCCAGCGCACGGTCATCGCGGTCGCAGGCGGCGCTGCTGATGCCGAGGAGGATGATGAGGACGCGACCAAACCTTTGCCGGATCGTCTCATCATCGAGTTGACGGCGCATCGTACACTGACATTGCGTGATGCGTTGGCGGGAAATCCAGCGGTCGCGTTCCAGGCAGTTCTGCATAACTTCGTGCTGACGGCCTTTTACCGGTTCGCATCGTCCGGGAGCTGTCTTGAGATCAGCCTTCGCACGCCGAACTTTCCCGCCCAAGCTCCGGGGCTGAGGGAAAGCGTCTCGGCCAAAGCAGTCGAGGCGCGACATGAGGTCTGGAAGGCACGGTTGCCAAAGAGCGAGAACGATCTCTGGGATGCGCTGACGGCTCTCGATGGTGGTGCACAGGCGTCGCTGTTCGCCCACTGTGCGTCGTTTGCGGTCAACGCCGTCCATGAGCCAGCCAATCGCTACAATCAGGGTCGCGTCTCCGCCCATGGCGTTCGCACGCGTCTCGACCAGGCCGATGTGCTGGCGCGCGCGGTCGGGCTCGACATGGTGCAGGCCGGCTGGCGACCGACCGTCGACAACTATCTCGGCCGGGTTACCAAGCCGCGTATTCTGGATGCCGTGCGGCAGGCCAAGGGCGAGTCGTCGGCGCAACTGATCGACCATCTGAAGAAGGCCGACATGGCCAAGGAGGCTGAACGACTTCTGGATGGCTCGGGTTGGTTGCCGGAGCCGTTGCGTCTCCTCGATCCCGATGCGGCGTCAGAGCAGGAGAGCGAGGCGGGCCGGCTGCCCGAATTCCTCGCCGACGAGGAGGATCAGGAGACCGCCGCCGACGAAGATCCGCAACATCTCGACGCGGCTGAGTGATCATCACAGAGCGGGGCGGCTTTGGCCGTCCCGCGGTTGCTTGGGGACCGGTGTGTAGCGCTGGTCCCCATTCTTATTGGGAACGGCGGAGAGTGAGAGTCGGGCCGGGAAGGGTTTGAGCCGTCGGGGGCAAAGGAGAGCGCCTGATGGTTCGACCCATTCCTGCTCTCCGAAAGAATTCCTGCCATGACCGAATCTCTTGCCGGCGGCATCGCCACGCCGCTCTCCATGCGTGCCGCTGCAAATCTCACCTCTGCCGCTGTCAGGGCCGCGCGACAGGTCCTGACCGAGCTCGAACGCGGCCGTCGCATCGATGCCGCTGTTCTGCGTAGCGCCATGGAGTCTGCCTTTGGCGCCTCGGACACGGCCGGCGTTTGGAATTGGAAGACCGCCTATGACGTCTGCGAGGCGGCAGCCGTTCTGTTCCTTCGCAAGTTCGGCCCCGCGATGCGTGCCAAGGCTGGGTCGACGGCAGCAATGCTGCCGATGCTCACGAAGATCGCTAGCTGTCTGCCGACCCACACGCGGCGTTCCGAGGACAGCCAGGCGCTTCAGCAATTCTCGACGCCGATCCCGCTTGGGCTGGCCGCATGCGCCGCGGCTGGCATTACGCCGGCCGATCGCGTTCTTGAGCCTTCTGCTGGGACCGGTTTGCTCGCCGTCTTTGCCGAGCTCGCCGGCGGCGTTCTGGTCTTGAACGAGTTGGCCGAGGCCCGCGCGGCGCTGCTCGATCATCTCTTCGCAGGCGTTAAGGTCTCGCGGTTCGATGCTGCACAGATCGACGACCACCTCGACGCGAGTGTCGTGCCGAGCGTCGTTCTGATGAACCCGCCGTTCTCGGCATTGACGAACGTAGACCGACGGATGACGGATGCGGCTCTCCGTCACATCGCTTCAGCGCTCGCGCGTCTTGGCGACGGTGGACGCCTTGTCGCCATCACTGGCGCCAGCTTCGCACCGGATAACCCGGCATGGCGAGAAGCCTTTGTGCGGCTCCAGGAACGCGGGCAGGTAGCGTTTTCTGCGGCGATCGACGGCGCCATCTACGCGAAGCACGGAACACAAATCGACACACGGCTGCTTGTGATCGACAAGCTGCCCGCTGCCGATCCGACGGCTTTTCCGGCTTCGCCAGGCATGGCGGCCGACGTCGCTACCTTGCTCGACTGGGTGAACCAGCATGTGCCTCCAAGGCTGCCCGTCGCCATATCACCGGAGATCGTCGCTATCGAGCGGCCGGCTATGTCGCGATCGCTGGGCGCCGTTGCACCACGCTCATCGTCTTCTTCGAGAGACGCCGCGCCAGAAGGCGTCGAACTTACATACGAAACGGTCGAATGGTCGCCGCCGGAAGGCACCCGGCTCACCGATGCCCTTTACGAGGAATACGGATTGCAATCGATCCGTATTCCCGGATCGTGCGCACACCCGACCAAGCTCGTGCAGTCCGCGGCGATGGCGTCCGTTGCGTCACCGAAACCATCCTATCGTCCGCACCTGCCTTCGAGTCTGGTGGCAGATGGAGTTCTGTCGGACGCCCAACTTGAGAGCGTCATCTATGCCGGCGAGGCGCATTCTGAGTTTCTCGTGGGCTCCTGGACGGTCGATGCGACCTTTGATGTTATCGCCGCCGCGCGCGATGACGCAGAGAATGCCGTCCGCTTTCGCCGCGGCTGGTTCTTGGGCGATGGCACCGGCGCGGGCAAGGGCCGGCAGGTCGCCGGGATTCTGCTCGACAACTGGCTCAAGGGCCGCCGACGTGCCGTCTGGGTCAGCAAATCCGACAAGCTGATCGAGGACGCGCAGCGCGATTGGTCCGCGCTCGGGATGGAGCGCCTGCTCG
>OEIU01000027.1_pt1 | contig 133353 bp, 124 predicted proteins | sample 1539221 | NCBI WGS metagenome assembly OEIU01 (sample SAMN03792071, study PRJEB22550) | activated sludge metagenome | feature: wastewater treatment plant; material: activated sludge; isolation source: Wastewater treatment plant of a petroleum refinery complex | place: Argentina: Zarate... | reverse complement strand
CTTCGTGACGAGCGACGCGACCCAGCAGAATGCGCTCACGATGATCGCGACGGCGACGACAACGGCAATGGCGCTCATGCAAGCATCGTAATGTGCGAGGGGCTCCAGCGCGTCGCCCATCGCTAGACTGAGGCACTGTGGGACCCGACACGGCACATCAGGTGAGTTCGCGGATCCTCACGGTCCCGAACATTCTGAGTTTCTTCCGGCTCGCCCTCGTGCCCGTGTTCCTCGTGCTCGTGATTGAGGGATACGACGTACTCGCCCTCATCGTTCTCATCGTCTCCAGTCTGACCGACTTCCTCGACGGGGTCCTCGCTCGGAGGCTCAACCAGGTTTCCCGTCTCGGCCAGCTGCTCGACCCCGCGGCCGACCGATTCTTCATCTTCGCGACCCTCATCGGGCTCGCGGTGCGGGGGATCGTGCCGTGGTGGCTCGTCGCGATCATCGTGGGGCGCGACGTGCTTCTGGTCGTCATCGGGATCACCCTCGCCAACTTCGGGTACGGCCCTCTGCCGGTGCACCACATTGGCAAGATCGCCACGTTCTGCCTGTTCTATGCGCTGCCCATCCTCATGATCGGGCAGGCATTCCCCGCAGCCGAACTCATCACTTCGCCGATCGGCTGGGCGTTCGCGCTCTGGGGCGCGTTCCTGTACTGGTGGGCCGGTGTCATCTACATCGTCGAAACCGTGCGCGTCATCAAAATTCCCCGGGTCACTGACGCGCCCGAATCCGATACTGTAGAGGGCTAGGAGGTTCGGGATGGGCACGTCGAACGGTGAGGGTCAACCGGCGGATAGTGGTGCTCGTCGCGACGACACGACGGATCACTTCGGTCAGGATTTCGAATCCCAGCTGGCAGCACTCGATGGTGCAGTCACATCCGAGGAGCAGGAAGCGATCTCCGCGATCCCGTCCGGTTCCGCGCTTCTCATCGTGCGCCGCGGACCGAACATCGGTGCCCGATTTCTTCTCGACTCCGACGTCACGACCGCCGGCAGGCATCCGGATGCGGACATTTTCCTCGACGACGTCACGGTCTCCCGCCGGCACACCGAGTTCGTGCGGCACGGAACGGCGTTCGAAATGAAGGACCTCGGTTCCCTCAACGGAACGTACTTCGACGGTGTCCGAATCGAGAACGCGATGCTCACGGACGGCGCAGAAGTCCAGATCGGCAAGTTTCGCCTCACGTTTTACGCCTCCCGCGTCGACCTTGCCCCGGCGGCCGAAAAATAGTGGCGGCATCACCGGCAAGGGCAAACAAGCCCGCAACTCAGGGCCTCCTCAGTATCGGGCAGGTTCTTGCGCGACTCCGACCGGAGTTTCCGGATCTGTCGCCGTCCAAACTCCGGTTCCTGGAGGAGCGCCAGCTCATCAGCCCGGCGCGCACCGAATCCGGTTACCGCAAGTTCTCGCCCACCGACATGGACCGTTTGCGGTTCGTGCTCACCATGCAGCGCGACCACTATCTGCCGCTCAAGGTCATCCGGGTCTACCTCGACGAGCTTGATGCCGGGCGCCAGCCCGACCTCCCCGGGACGGCCACCGGTCCGATTCCGACGATTCTGCCGACGGAACGCCGGCTGCAGCGGGACGAGCTGATCCGGGAAGCGAACGCGACTCCTCAGCTTCTCAACGACGCCGTGTCCGCCTCGCTCATCGTCCCCGCCGACCTGTACGGCGAGCCGGTGCTGGCGGTGCTCAAAGCTCTCGTCGAACTTCAACGCACCGGCATCGAACCCCGCCACCTGAGGGGTTTCCGCGCTTCAGCGGAACGTGAACTTGGGTTGATTGAGAGTGCGCTCATCCCGGTTTCCCGGCGCAACGATGCCTCAAGCCGGGCGAAGGCGAGCGAACTCTCCAGGGAGATCGCCGGCCAGCTCGAGATTGTCCGCAGCAGCCTGATTCGGTCGGCCCTGTCCCGGCTCGACTGAGCGGAATCCCACGGCGCCGGGTGCTTCCGCGGTATGCTGCAGGTTCGGCGAGTCCGACACGCCGAACACGTTCGACAGAATGTCATTGCCTCCGACCGGACCCGTAGGTACCGTGGAGGCTGCGAACGCAAAACGTCGCCAGCATCGGCACGGAAGGCAAACACCATGAGTGAACCGCGCAGTAGCAATGAGGATTCGCGCTACGGCCTCGGCTTGCTCTTCACCGACGGCTTGCCCGACCTGGATGACACGGCGGGTTACCGTGGTGCGATCGCCGCGCGGGCGGCCGGAATCAGCTACCGCCAACTGGACTACTGGGCCCGAACCGAACTGGTGGAACCGACGGTGCGGGGTGCCGCCGGCTCCGGCTCGCAACGCCTGTACGGGTTCCGGGACATCCTCGTGCTCAAGTTGGTGAAACGGTTGCTCGACACCGGGATCTCGCTGCAGCAGATACGCACGGCCGTGAATCAGCTTCGTGAAGCCGGCGTGAACGATCTCGCCCAGACAACACTCATGAGCGACGGTGCGAGCGTGTACCTGTGCACGACGGACGACGACGTGATCGACCTGGTGAGCAGGGGGCAGGGAGTTTTCGGCATCGCGGTGGGCAAGGTTCTTCGCGAGGTGGAGTCCAGCCTCGTCGAGCTCGACCAGGACAAGGGCATCGATCCGGCGGATGAACTCGCCGCTCGCCGCGCCACGAGAGCATCCTGACGTCCTGTGCCACGTGCTCGCGCGGGCCTAGCGGTCGAACGTTGCGCGGGTTTGTGTGGTGTTGTTCCCGTCGAAGGTGAATGAGTACGGGTCTGCCGGCGCCTGCTCTTCTGGTTCTGGCGAAGCATCCTGATCGAACGCGACGCCGCCCACCGGGATACGGCCGGCGCGGATGACCCGATCCAGCAGCTGGTCGAAGTGGTGTGCCATTTCCTCAGCGCTTTCGCCCGGCCATACGTGCAGCGGTTTCGCAGCGCCCTGCGCCTGCTGCAGGGATGTGCGCTCCGGAAGCTGTGGGCTCAGCACGAGGGGCCCGAACATGTCTCGCAGCTCCTTGATGCGGAACTGATGCTCGAGTGACTGGGTCTTCGCGCGATTGACGATGATTCCGAGCGGTTGAAGCCGGGGCGACAAACCGCGGCGGATCTCCTCGATCGCCCGCAGCGCACGGTCCGCCGCGGCCACAGAGAACAGCCCGGGCTCCGTCACGATCGTCACCCGATCGCTTGCCGCCCAGGCGGTCCTCGTGAGCGCGTTGAGCGACGGTGCAGAGTCGATGAGAACGAGATCGTATTCGCTCTCCAGGTGTGCGAGCGCTTCTTCGAGTTTCCAGATATCCCGGATGCTCGGGTGCGGTCCGTCGAAGTTGATCGCCGACGGGCTCCCGATCAGCACGTCGATCTTTCCCGGCCGGCCGCGAGTCCAGCCGCTCGGCGAAATCGCCGCCCTGACCACTTTTTCCTTCGGCGATGCGAGCACGTCGGCGACGTTGAGATGGCCGCTCACGGAGATATCCATCCCGGTCGACACGTCCGCCTGAGGGTCGAGGTCGACGACGAGAGTGCGCAGCCCCCGCGCAAAGGCGGCCGAGGTCAACCCCAGCGTCACGGTGGTCTTTCCGACTCCACCTTTGAGGGAGCTGACGCTGAGTACATGCACGAGTAAAGACGATACCTTCACTAGTCTGAAAGAACCTAAATCTTCCCAGTCAGTTTCGCCCCCAGGCCGATGCTGGCCACGGATGCCGTGACTATCCTTGGACGTTCACGAGAGAGGACAGCAGTGTTCACCAAGATTCTTGTCGCCAACCGGGGTGAAATAGCTATCCGCGCTTTTCGTGCCGCATTCGAGCTCGGAGCGAAGACGGTCGCCGTGTTTCCCTGGGAGGATCGGAACTCCCTGCACCGGTTGAAGGCGGACGAGGCCTACCTCATTGGCACGGAAGGGCATCCGGTTCGCGCCTACCTCGACGTGTCGGAGATTATCCGGGTCGCAACGGAATGCGGCGCCGACGCCATCTACCCGGGGTACGGATTTCTTTCGGAGAACCCCGAACTTGCCGAAGCAGCCGCAGCCGCCGGCATCGCCTTCATCGGCCCGAGCCAGTCCGTGCTGGAAATGGCGGGCAACAAGGTCACGGCGAAAGAGCACGCCATCGCGGCGGGCGTTCCCGTGCTCCAGTCCTCCCCGGCATCCGACGACGTCGACGTGCTCCTCGCCAGCGCGGACGCAATCGGCTTCCCCATCTTCGCCAAGGCGGTCGCCGGCGGCGGTGGCCGCGGGATGCGCCGCGTCGATCGGGCGGAAGACCTCCGGGGCGCGCTCGAAGAAGCCATGCGCGAGGCGGACAGCGCGTTCGGAGACCCGACCATGTTCCTCGAGCAGGCCGTGCTTCGGCCCAGGCACATCGAGGTGCAAATCCTCGCCGACGGGACGGGGGAGACCGTCCACCTGTTCGAGCGCGACTGCAGCGTCCAGCGCAGGAACCAAAAGGTCATCGAGATCGCCCCTGCCCCGAACCTCGATCCGAAAATCCGCGAAGCGCTGTACCGCGATGCCATCGCTTTTGCGAAATCCATCAACTATGTGAACGCGGGCACGGTCGAATTCCTCGTGGACACCGTGGGGGAGAGGGCCGGGCAGCACGTCTTCATCGAAATGAATCCTCGAATTCAGGTTGAGCACACCGTGACGGAGGAGGTGACGGATGTGGACCTCGTTCAGGCGCAAATGCGCATCGCCTCCGGTCAAACCCTCGCCGAACTGGGTCTGGAACAGGGCTCGCTCTCCCTCCGCGGTGCCGCATTGCAGTGCCGGATCACGACGGAGGATCCCGCCGACGGGTTCCGGCCGGACACCGGAAAGATCACAACCTACCGTTCGCCGGGGGGCGGCGGCATCCGCCTCGACGGCGGAACCATCGACCCCGGCACTCAGATCAGCCCCCACTTCGACTCGATGCTCGTGAAGATGACGTGCCGCGGGCGGGATTTCACCGCGGCGGTGGATCGCGCCAAGCGCGGGCTCGCCGAGTTTCGCATTCGGGGCGTCTCGACGAACATCCCGTTTCTGCAGGCGGTCCTGGATGACCCGTCGTTCGCCGCAGGCGATATCAGCACGGCGTTCATCGACGAACGGCCGGAGCTCGTCAACGCTGCGCCGTCGAAGGACCGCGGAACCAAGATCCTCAACTGGCTTGCCGATGTCACGGTGAACCAGCCGAACGGCAGCGGAGAGGGAATCATCAACCCGACTCTCAAGTTGCCGGCACTCGACGTGGATTCACCTGCGCCCGCCGGATCCCGGGAGCGCTTGCTGGCGCTCGGACCGACGAAGTTCGCGGCGGACCTTCGCGCTCAGACCGCCCTCGCGGTCACCGAGACCACGTTCCGGGACGCTCACCAGTCGCTGTTGGCGACCCGCGTGCGCACGAAGGACCTCGAAGCAGTGGCACCGTTCGTTGCACGCATGACCCCGCAGTTGCTCTCCGTCGAGGCGTGGGGCGGTGCCACCTATGATGTGGCGCTGCGTTTCCTCGGCGAGGACCCGTGGGATCGTCTTTCCGCCCTGCGCGAGACGTTGCCGAACATTGCCCTTCAGATGCTGCTGCGCGGTCGGAACACCGTCGGTTACACGCCGTACCCGACGAAAGTGACGGAAGCGTTCGTCGTGGAAGCCGCGGCAACCGGTGTCGACATTTTCCGGATCTTCGACGCCCTGAACGACGTCGAGCGCATGCGGCCGGCGATCGACGCGGTGCTGGCCACGGGGAGCACGGTCGCAGAGGTTGCGCTGTGCTACACCGGCAACCTGCTGGATCCCGCCGAAGAGCTCTACACCCTCGACTACTACCTGCGCCTCGCCGAGCAGATTGTGGCCAGCGGTGCCCACATTCTCGCCATCAAGGACATGGCGGGACTCTTGCGTGCAGGAGCCGCTGAGAAGCTCGTGAGCGCCCTGCGCGACCGGTTTGACCTCCCCGTCCACCTTCACACCCACGACACGGCAGGAGGGCAGCTCGCCACCCTCCTTGCCGCCAGTCGCGTCGGCGTCGACGCGGTCGATGTCGCGAGTGCGCCGATGGCAGGCACGACGAGTCAGCCGCCGTTCTCCGCCCTGGTCGCAGCCCTGGCCGACACCGAACGGGACACCGGCATTTCCCTGCAGGCCGTGTCGGATCTCGAACCATATTGGGAGGCCGTTCGGCACGCGTATCGCCCGTTCGAATCCGGACTCCCCGGCCCCACCGGCCGGGTTTACCACCACGAGATTCCCGGCGGACAGTTGTCCAACCTCCGCACGCAAGCCGTCGCCCTGGGTCTCGCAGACCAGTTCGAGAAGATCGAAGACTGGTATGCGGTGGCGAACCGAATCCTCGGCCGTCCGCCGAAAGTGACCCCGTCCTCCAAGGTTGTCGGCGACCTCGCGCTCGCGATGGCCGCGGCGGACGCTGATCCGGACGACTTCGAGGAAAATCCGGGCAACTATGACGTTCCGGACTCCGTGATTTCGTTCATGGCGGGGGAGCTGGGGGATTTGCCCGGCGGCTGGCCGGAACCGTTCCGCAGCAAGGTGCTCGCCGGCCGGCAGGTTTCGATTGACGTTGCAGAACTCGGCCCGGAGGACAGCGCGGCACTCGAATCCGACTCCGCCAGCAGGCGTGCGGCGCTCAACCGCCTGCTGTTCCCGGGGCCGACCGAGGTGTTCAACGGCATACGGGAAAACTTCGGGGACGTGTCGGTCATCGACACCGTCGACTACCTGTACGGGCTCCACCCTGGCGTCGAAAGCACGGTCGCCATCGGGACGGGCGTGAACCTCATCGTCGGTCTGGAGGCGATTGGCGAAGCGGATGCCAAGGGCGTGCGAACCGTCATGACGGTGATCAACGGGCAGTTGCGTCCGGTCTTCGTGCGCGATCGGTCCATCACCGTCGATGTGAAGGCCGCGGAAAAAGCGGACCCGGCCGCTCCCGGGCAGGTCTCGGCCCCGTTCTCCGGCGTGGTGTCCCTCAAGGTCTCTGAGGGAGACCATGTCGACGCGGGCCAGGTCGTCGCATCCATCGAGGCGATGAAAATGGAGGCGGCGATCACGTGCGCCGTGTCCGGAACGGTGGGCCGCCTCGCCATTCCGCCTACCCAGCAAGTTGACGCGGGTGATCTTCTGCTCGTCGTCGAGTTGTAAGCTAGAGGGTCCGATCACGAAGGGCCTGGTGCTGTGGCTTCGAAAACCAGCGATACCGACAGGTTTCCCGAATTCGACCCCGAGTCGGAGTCGGATGCCGTCGCCGTCCCGGATTCGGTGACCCCGCGAACAAATTTGACCATCGAGGTGACCCTGCCGGAGGAAGTCCACTCCACCCCGGACGATGAACTTGCCGTGGCATTGGGCGACGCCACGTTGAACGCGGGGCAGGTGCTGGACGAAGACGGGGCGAGGACCTCCATCAACCTCGTGCCGGTGATTCCGGAGCTCCCGAAGCGTGCCGAGCCTGCCGGGGCGCACAGCTCGCGGGCCAGGCTTCGCGGGCGAAGCGCGGTGGCACCCGAAACGGCAGCGATGCTGACCTCGGAGCGGCTCATCGAACAACGCAGACGCGGCCGGGCCAGGCCCGAAGGCTTCTGGCAGGAGCTCGTTTACTCCAGCACCCTGCATCTGGTGAATCTTGGCGATTCTGCGCGCGTGCGTGCTCGCAAGGAACTGGACGCGCGCATCGGAAAGCGACTCGACGGCGGGACACGATTCGTGCCCGTGCTCACGAGGAAGGGCGGTGTCGGCAAGACGACGATTACCGCGCTTTTGGGAATGGCATTGGCGAACGTTCGCGAAGACCGGGTCATCGCGATCGACGCAAACCCTGACCGGGGCACCCTGGCTGAACGGGTGGCCAGGCACACCTCGGCGACCGTCAGGGACGTGATCCTCAACGCGCGCTCCATCAGCTCATTCAGCGATTTCACGAAACTCGTGTCGAGGGATGAAACCAGGCTCGACATTCTCGCCTCCGATTCCGATCCACTCCTCTCCGAAGCGTTCGATGCGGATGATTACAACGTCGTCGCGGAACTGGCCGCCCGGTTTTATTCCATCGTGCTCACCGACTGCGGCACCGGAATCGTTCACTCCGCCATGCGGGCGACACTGCAGCACGCCGACTCCGTGGTCATCGTGTCCGGTGGAAGCGTGGATGAGGCCCGGCTCGCATCCGAGACGCTGACCTGGCTCGAGGCGAACGACTACGAGGAGCTTGCGCGCAACGCCGTCGTCGCGCTCAACACGGGCACTCAGGGCACGAACATGGTCAACATTGACGAGGTCGAAGCGCACTTCAGTTCGCGCGTGCGCGAGGTCGTGCGCATCCCGTATGACCCGATGCTCGCCTCCGGGGCCGTGATCGACTTTGACCGTCTTGAACCGCTGACTCGCGCCACGGCACGGGATCTGGCCGCTTCCGTGGTGGACGGACTGCCGTCGACCAAGGACGACTGAGACCTCAGAAGGACCAGATTCGATCATGACGGCGCGCCAGATCAGGGTGTTCGGTGACCCGGTTCTTCGCACGGTTTCCTCGCCGGTGGTGCTCCGCGACCACGGCACGGCCGGCCTCGTCGAGGACCTCCTGGACACGGTTCGCCTGCCCGGCAGGGCGGGCGTCGCCGCGCCGCAGATTGGGATAAACCAGCGCGCGTTCAGCTACAACATCGACGGCGACGTGGGATACCTCCTGAACCCGGTGCTCGTCGACGTCTCGGGTGAACCCGAACTCGTGGACGAGGGGTGCCTGTCCGTGCCCGGATTCTATTTTCAGCGTATGCGGTACCCGTGGGCGCGCGCGACCGGCGTCGATCTGGACGGGAACCCGGTCGAGCTTGAAGGCGACGGCCTGCTCGCCCAGGCACTCCAGCACGAAATCGACCATCTTGACGGCAAGCTCTTCATCGAAGGTCTCGACAAAGACCGCAAACGCGAAGCGATGCGAATGATTCGGGAGTCAGACTGGTTCTGACCCCCGCCCGTCAACCGACTACCGAGTGACCCTGAGTCGCCGGCGCATCCTCATAGAGCCCGTCGATCGTGTCGGCGAAATCCGCGAGGATGACGTGCCGCTTGACGCTGAGCTTCGGTGTGAGGTGGCCACTCGCCTCCGTCAGGTCGTGCGGCAGGATAACAAACTTGCGCACCGATTCGGCGCGCGACACTGCCGAGTTCGCCCGGTCGATCGCCGATTGGATCTCCGCGAGCACCTTCGGATTCTTCGCTGCCTCGTCGACCGACATCGTCGCATCCTCGCCGTTGTTGTTCAGCCACACCGGCAGCATTTCCTCATCAAGCGAGATGAGCGCGCCGATGAAGGGGCGCTTGTCGCCGACCACGATGACTTGCCCGATGATGGGGTTCGCCCTGATGGGATCCTCGAGGGTCGCGGGGGCGACGTTCTTGCCGCCCGCGGTGACGATCATTTCCTTCTTGCGTCCGGTGATCTCCAGGTACCCGTCCTCGTCGATGGTGCCGATGTCTCCGGTCTTGAACCACTCGCCGTCGAAGGTTTCCTTCGTGGCCTTCTCGTTGTTCCAGTAGCCGTCGAAAATGTTGACGCCCTTCGCCTGGATTTCGCCGTCCGCAGCGAGCCGAACAGCGCATCCCGGAAGCGGGGGACCGACCTTGCCGATCTTGAAGTGCGATGGGACGTTCACGGTGATGGGCGCCGTGGTTTCGGTCAGGCCGTAACCCTCAAGAATGGTCAGCCCGAGACTGCGGTAGAAGTGCCCGAGGAACAGCCCGAGCGGGGCCGAGCCGGACACCGCGTACTTGACGCGTCCACCGAGCGCTGCGCGGATTTTGCTCAGGACGAGCCGATCGAACAGGGCAAACTGGATCGCAAGTCCCAGGGGAACCTTTCCTGCATCCAGTGCCTTCGAGTGCGCGACGGCAACCGCGGCGGCCTTGCGGAAGATCTTGCCCTTCCCGCCGCCCTCGGCCTTCTGCTCCGACGAGTTGTACACCTTCTCGAACACGCGGGGCACCGCGAGCAGGAACGTGGGTTTGAAGGAGCCCATCGCCGGAAGCAATTGCTTGGTGTCCGGCTGGTGGCCCACCTTCACGCCGCCGACAATTGCGAGCACCGAGATGAAGCGCGCGAAAATGTGGGCGAGCGTGATGAAGAGCAGGGTGCTGGACTCGGTGTTCACAACTTCCGGGATGGCTTCGCGCGCATTGCGGGTGAGTTCGACGAAGTTGGAGTGCGTGAGCATGCACCCCTTCGGCCGACCGGTGGTCCCCGCCGTATAGATGAGCGTCGCGAGGTCGTCGCCCTTCGCGAGATTCCGACGGCGCTCGATTTCCTCGTCGGTGACGTCTTTGCCACTGGCCGCGAGCTTCTCCAGATCACCGGTGTCGATCTTCCAGACGTTGCGGACGAGCGGAAGCTCCGGGTGGGCTTCATCGAATCGGGAGAAGTGGTCCGGGGTCTCCGTGATCATGGCGACCGTACCGGAGTCACCGAGGTTCCACTGGAGCTGGGAGGGAGAGGATGTCTCGTAGATCGGCACCATGACGGCGCCGGCGAACCAGATCGCAAAGTCGATGAGGGTCCACTCGTAGCGGGTCTTGCACATGAGCCCGATTTTGTCGCCGGGCTCGATCCCTGCTGCGACAAATCCCTTTGCGAGGGCGTGAACCTGGTTCAGAAATTCTGTTGCCGTGACGTCCGACCAGCCGCCATCGTGGGTGGGGATGGAAAACAGGGCGAGGTTCGGAGTGGCGCGCACCCGTTCCACGAGAAGGTCCGTTGCGTTCGCATTCGGATCGGCGGGAACGATGGCGGGCGTTTCGTAGTGGTCCACAGCGACTCCTTTGGTACCGGTCAGGTCATTCTTACTACTCTATCTGGTCGTGCGCGTGGGCCACCCGGGTTCGTGTTCCCGCGTGCACGGGTAGGCTGAGGAGGTTCACGTCGGGGAAAAAACTGGCAGGAGGGAAAGGTTCGGATGTTCTACTGGTTCATGAAGAACCTCATCGCTGGACCGATCCTGCGCACGGCCTTTCGCCCCTGGGTGACCGGTGAGGAAAACATCCCGCGCAAGGGCGGCGTCATTCTGGCGAGCAACCATCTTTCCTTCATCGATTCGGTGTTTCTGCCGCTCGTGATCGATCGCCGCGTGACGTTCCTGGCGAAGAGCGACTACTACACGGCCCGCGGCATCAAGGGCTGGGCGATCAAACACTTCCTGAAAGCTGCCGGGATGATCCCCATCGACCGCTCGGGTGGAAAAGCATCCGAAGCCAGCCTGCGCACGGGCCTCGGCGTTCTCCACCGCGGCGAGGTCCTCGGGATTTACCCCGAGGGAACCCGAAGCCCCGACGGCAAACTGTACCGTGGCCGGACCGGCGTGGCCAGGATGGTGCTCGAAGGGGGAGTCCCCGTTGTGCCCGTCGCCATGATCGACACCGAAAAGGTCATGCCGATCGGCAAGCGGTTGCCCAAGGTGCGCCGCATCGGGGTCGTGATCGGCGAACCACTGGATTTCTCGCGGTTCGACGGGATGGAGAGCGACCGATTCATTCTGCGGTCCATCACCGACGAGATCATGTACGAACTCAGCCACCTCGGCGATCAGGAATACGTCGACGTGTATGCCACAACTGTCAAGGAGAAGGCCGGGAGCCGCAGTCGCTAAACCCGCCACGAAACGTCACACTCAGCCACACGCGCTTAAATAGAGTTCAGGCGCGTCAACCAGCAACCCAGGGAGCAATCAGTGGTCGATCCAACCGAACCGGTCGTACTTGCCGAACCGGCAGTCATCGACGGGCTCGACCACTGGCGTGACCTTCCCATCGCCCAGCAGCCCCCGTGGCCGTCCGCTGGCGACGTCGCCGCCGCGTCGCGCGAACTGTCGGGGCTGCCGCCGCTCGTCTTCGCGGGTGAGGTCGACATCCTCCGCAACCGGCTCGCGAGCGTTGCCCGGGGTGAGGCGTTCCTGCTTCAGGGCGGGGATTGCGCGGAGACGTTCGCCGCGGCGACGGCGGATCAGATCCGCGATCGGGTCAAGACGATTCTCCAGATGGCCGTCGTTCTCACCTACGGCGCATCCATGCCGGTCATCAAGATGGGCCGGATGGCCGGGCAGTTCGCGAAGCCGCGCTCCAGCGACAGCGAGACCCGTGGTGATGTCACCCTGCCGGCGTACCGCGGCGACATCGTGAACGGGTACGACTTCACCCCGCAATCCCGCGCTGCCGACCCCTCCCGCCTGGTGCGCGGCTACCACACTGCCGCGAGCACCCTGAACCTGATCCGCGCATTCACTCAGGGCGGATTCGCTGATTTGCGCCAGGTGCACAGCTGGAATCAGGGCTTCGCACGCAACCCGGCGAATGTGCGGTACGAGCACATGGCGCGGGAGATCGACCGGGCGATCAAATTCATGATGGCCTGCGGCGCGGACTTCGAGGCACTCAAGCGCACGGAGTTCTACACGTCGCATGAGGCGCTCCTGATGGACTACGAGCGGCCGATGACCCGGATCGATTCGCGGACGGGAACCCCGTACAACACCTCAGCGCACTTCCTGTGGGTTGGGGAGCGCACGCGGCAACCGGATGGCGCCCACATCGACTTCCTGTCGCGCGTCCGCAACCCGCTGGGCGTCAAGCTTGGGCCGTCGACGACACCCGCGCAGGTTCTCGAGCTCATCGACCGGCTGGATCCGGACCGGGAGCCCGGCCGCCTCACGTTCATCACGCGCATGGGTGCCGGACGGGTCAGAGACGTACTGCCGGAACTGCTGGAGACCGTCAGGAACAGCGACGCAACGCCCGTGTGGGTGTGCGACCCCATGCATGGCAACGGGCTCACGACGCCGACCGGGTACAAGACCAGACGATTCGATGACGTCGTTGACGAGGTCAAGGGATTCTTCGAAGCCCACCGCACGGTGGGAACCAACCCCGGCGGTATCCACATCGAACTCACCGGCGACGACGTCACCGAGTGCCTTGGCGGGTCAGAACAAATCGACGAATCGGCTCTCGCCACGCGCTATGAGTCGCTGTGCGATCCACGCCTGAACCACATGCAGTCGCTCGAGCTCGCCTTCCTGGTGGCGGAAGAACTCGGGGCTCGCTAGGGGGCAACGGGGTCGAGGGCGCACCCGTTGTTCGACGGTCGTGCCTTACTTCAGCCGGACATTCACTTTGGAACCCTTGTCCGCTTTGGTTCCTGCTCCTGGAGTTATGTCCTGCACAATCGCATCGTTGGGAATGCTCGCCAAGAGTTGACTCTTCGGGTCGCGAAAGACGATTTGGAATCCCGCGGTCTCGAGAACCGGTTTCGCATCGGCCCACGTCATCCCGACCACATCCGGCACCGTCACCTGCTCGATCCCGTCGGAAACGATGAGTTCCAAGGTTGTGCCCGTTGTTGCGACGGTACCGTCGGGAAGCGGCCGATAGCCGATCACGGCGTCCTTCGGCACATCATCGCTCCAGTCGTGGAGCCCCTCGCTCGTGGACCCCACCAGCCCCTTGTCGCTGAGCGCCTTTTTCGCATTATCGACCGTCATGCCCTTGATGTCGGGGATGGCGCCGAGCGACACCACGAGCGTCACCGGCTGCCCTTCCCAGTATTGCTGGACGGTGGAGAGGTCGAGCGTCTTGCCGTCCTTGTCCAGCCCGAAGGCGGAAATCACGGTGTTGACCGCGACGGTGGAGTTGAACTGGTATTGCGATTCCTTCACATCGAAGGACGTGCCGAGAGCGGCGCGGGCGGCGGTCTCCGTTTCGCCGACCAGGCTCGGCAGGGTGAGCAACTTCGGCCCCTGAGAGATGATGAGTTTGACCGTGCCGCCGTGCGAAACCGACTGACCCAGGCCCGGGTCGGTTCCCATCACCAGCCCCTCCTTGATGGTGACGCTGAACGCCGCCTTGTGGTCGGGGGAGACGACAAGGTCGGCTTTTTCGAGGAGTGCAGTCGCCGCCGCGACATCCTTGCCGGATACGTCGGGGATGACGACTTTGGAACCCGGCCCCGAACCGAAATACCATCCGGTCGCGCCGGCCAGCGCGGCGAGCATGATCACGAGGGAGAAGAGCCACCACCCTCGGGACCGGCGCCGGTCGGCGATCGCGGCGAGGGCCGTCGTGCTGTCGAATGCCGCTGCCGTCGTGCGCGGTCGGGCACGCGTGCCCAGCACTTGCGTTTCTGCGTCAGAGGCGGCCGGCATCACGGGCGGCATGACGACCGTTTTGGCCGCAGTGGTTGCGGCGGCCGGCCCGGGACCGTCCTGCAGGATTCGCCGGGTTTCGTGAAGCTGTTCCAGCATCGCTCGGGCATCGCGCGGCCGTTGCTCGGGATCCCGCGCCGTCGCCCACAGCACGAGCTCGTCAAGCTCGACGGGGACACGCGAATTCTTGCTGCTGGGAGTCGGAACGGTGTCGTTCGCGTGCTGCTGCGCGATCTGGAACGGCTGCTCGCCCTTGAACGGTTGCTCGCCGGCGAGCATTTCGTACAGCATGATGCCGACCGCGTAGATGTCGCTTCGAGCGTCGGCGATGCCCCGAGTGACAAGTTCGGGGGAGAGGTAGGCGATGGTGCCCAGCAGCGCGTTGCCCGTCGCGGTCTGCGCGGTCGCGGCCCGCGCGAGGCCGAAGTCGCTGATCTTGATGCGCCCATCGTCGGCGAGGAGCACGTTCTCCGGTTTGAGGTCGCGGTGCACGATGCCGTTGCGATGCGCAGCGGCGAGCCCGGAGAGCACGGCCTCCATGATGTCGAGCGCCTGATCGGTCGTGAGCACCGGGTGCTCTTCCAGCAATTCGCGCAGGGTGATGCCGGGCAGGTATTCCATGACGAGGTAGGCGGTATCCGCATCCTGGCCCTGGTCGTACACATTGACGACGTTGGGATGGGCGAGCCGGGCAGCCGAACGCGCCTCCTGGATGAACCGTGCCTTGTATTGGGCATCGTCGGCGAGGTGGCCGTGCATGACCTTGATCGCGACCCGGCGCTCAAGGCGAAGGTCGGTCGCAAGGTAGACGGTGGCCATGCCCCCTCTCGCGATGCGCGAGCGCACCTGATATCGGCCGTCGACGAGGCGGCCGATCATGGGATCAGGGGTGGCAGAGCTCACCGCAGAAGTCTAAAGACGTTGCCCCCGATATAGCCGTAAAAACACCGGGTACGGCGGCATTGGGTACCGCTTAGCCCAACTGCGCCAGCCAGGCCCGGGCCGAGGCCTCCCATTTCGCGTACGCGTCCGGATAGGCCGAAATCTGCACGGCCTGGGCCGCCTGCGTGACCGTCATGGATTGCCATCCGGAAATGTCCAGGAGGCCCCTCGTGTAGCCCTTGTTCGGGTTGCTCGGGCCGCCGAAAAACAGCCTGCTCGCGTACACCGGATCGGTGACCTGCGCCGGGGTGCCCCAGCCGGTGCTCGGCCGCTGCTGGAAGAGTCCGAGCGAGTCGAGATCACCGTAGTTCAGGTTGCGCAGGCTTGATTCCTGCATCGCCGCTGCGAGGGCGATGACGAGCCCATAGTCGCTCACTCCGAGCGTCCTGCCGACCGAAATGATGGTTCGGGCGTTCGTCTCCATTTCCGCGGTGAGCGGTGTCGTGCTCGCGCCGACGGATGCCGTGGAGGAACCGGCCGTCGGGATGACGAGGGTGCGCCCGGCGTAGATCAGGCTGGAGTAGGACAATCCGTTCGCGCTGAGAATCGACTGGATGCTCACGCCGAACCGTGCCGCGATGCCCGTGATGGTGTCACCGGACTTGATGAGGTAACTCGTCGTGGTGGGCGCGGGTGGCGCCGGCGTGACGCTGACCACGGGCTCCAGTTCAACGACGGGGGGCGGTGTCGGAGCCGGTGGCGTTGAGACCGGTGGTGTTGGGGCGGGCGGGGCGGAGACGGGTGGGGCTGGCGTGGCCGGAACCGACGCCGCGACGCCGGGAATCACGATCTTCTGACCGGGGTAAATGATTGTTGACCAGCCGAGCGAATTTGCGGTGAGGACCGACTGGGTGGACACACCGTAGCGCGCAGCGACACCGCTGATCGTGTCGCCTCTCGTGATCGTGTACATCGTCGCGGCGCCCTGCTGCCCAGCCGACGTGCTCGGCGCCGGTGCCGAAGGCGGCGTCGGCGAAGCAGTCGTGGTGAGGCGGAGAATCTGGCCGGGGAAGATGAGAGATTTCCAGCCGAGCCCATTGAGCGTCAGGACAGCGGCTGTGGCCAGCCCGAATCGAGCGGCAATTCCGCTGACGGTATCGCCGCTGACAACGCGGTAGGTTGCCGGGGTTGTCGAGGCGATGGTGGTGGTGCCGTGAACCATGGTTTCTGCCGAGGCCGCGCGCTGGCTGGCGGCAGCATTCATGGCATCAATGACCGCTTTGCGCAATTGGGCATTGGAGTCCTTGGGCTTGTCCGCGCCCGTCGCATTCGCCTGCGGGAGCGGGCCGGTGAGGTTGAGGCTCATGGCCATCGAACCGGCAAGCAGTATCGGCAAGGTGTGGTACGCGCTGCGCGCGAGCTTGCCGGTGGTTTTCGGTGCGCGGTGACGTGCACCGCCGAACGCGTCACGAGTGCGCGCGAAATTGTCCGTCATCTGATTCCCCAGTCTGCCCAGATAAAAATGACACAGTTATATACGCCTGTCAATCAGTGTGACGAAAGTGATTAGTGTAAATTTGGTCGAAATCCATCGTGTCGTGGTCTCCTCGACGCGCAGTTCTGGCAGTCTTTAAGGGTGGAATCCACCCCTGCACTGCCCGAGAGCGCCGAAATTCGATGGCTCACCGTCCCCGAGCTGGTCGAGATACTGGGCATCGGCGTCAGCAAGGTGCGCCGGCTTATTGAAGATCGGGCCCTTCTGGCTACCCGCGTGGACGGCGTGTGGCGCGTTCCGGAACTGTTTATCCGGGACGGGGAGCCTCTGCCCGAGCTGCGGGGCACACTCATCGTTCTTGCCGACAGCGGATACTCCGACGAGGAGGCCATGCACTGGATCCTGAATCGTGAGGAGAGCCTCGGCACGAGCCCCATTGAGGCCCTTCGATCCGGCCGGAAGGCGGAAGTGCGCAGGATCGCTCAAGCGCTGGGATTCTGAACTCCGCTAGGCCGTGCGCGTGATCGCCGAGTCCGCGAGTCCCAGCAGTTCGCTGCGGGCGCTCGGGGTGATGGAGGCGTCGCTCAGCGCGCTCTTCGCGAGTTCGACATTGCGCTGAATAATTCGTTCGACATCCGTGACGGCACCGCTGTCGCGAATCGTGTCCTGCAGCGCACGAACCTGCAGTTCGGACAGCTCACGGTCTCCCAGGAGTTCATCGAACAGCCGCACCGCATTCGGGGGAAGCGCCGCGCGCGCGAGGGCCACCAGGACGGTGCGTTTGCCCTCGCGCAAGTCGTCTCCCGCGGGTTTGCCCGTGACCGACGGGTCGCCAAACACCCCGAGAAGATCGTCGCGGAGTTGATACGCGATGCCCAGCGGCAGGCCGAACTCCCTGAGAGCCGCGAGGTGTTCGGTGCTGCCGCCGCCGAGGGCGGCGCCGATCGTGAGCGGTGCCTCGACGCTGTACTTGGCCGACTTGTAGACGATCACCCGGTGGGCGCGGGAGAGCTGTTCGGATTCCGGGTAGCTTTTCCAGGCCTGTTCGTTCAGCACGTCGAGGTACTGCCCGAGCATCACTTCGCTGCGCATCCTGTGGTGTTCGGACCGTGCGATTGCGCGTGCCGACGACGAGGCGGTCAGGGCCAGCGCCTCATCGAACGCTTCATCGCTCCAGGCGAGGAGCAGGTCGCCGAGCAGGATCGCGGCGGAGCGCCCGAACGCCGCAGAGGAGCCCGCCCAGCCTCCCGCCGTGTGGATGGATTCGAATCTCCGGTGGATGGACTCGCTGCCGCGACGCGTGTCCGAATTGTCGATGATGTCGTCGTGCACGAGAGCGGCCGCATGAAACAGCTCGAGAGCAACCGAGGCGCGAACGATTGCGGAGAGTCCGCGTTCGTCCGGATCCGGGATGAGGTCGAATTCCGTGGCGGGCACGTGTGTGGACTGCCAGCCCCAATAACAAAACAGTGCCCTGAATCGTTTTCCGCCCTTGAGAAGCGCACGCGAGTATTCGGCAAAGGGGGCGAGTTCCTCGGCGATATCGCTGAGCTGTGGTTCGTGGTCGTCGAGGAAGCGATCGATGTCGTCCTGGACCAGATCAACTAACCGCGTACTCTCAGCCACGCTGATAGCCTAGCCAGCCTCGTGAGCATACAATGGTGGACAAGACAGCGTCGAACTCGCAACAGAGGGGAGTGACCATGCCGCTATCCGAGCATGAACAGCGCCTCCTCGACGAGATGGAGCGAAGCCTCTACCGAAACGACGCGGACTTCGTCGCGACCGTCGGCAGTCAGGGTTCGCGACCGAACTACCGCATGATCGTCATCGGCGCGCTCCTGGGCGTTCTCGGAATCGCCGGCATCGTCGCGGGCGTCATCACCCATCTCGTGATCATCGGAGTCCTGGGGTTCCTCATTATGTTTGGCGGTGTTCTCCTCGCCCTACGCCGTTCGGCCGCGCCGGAGGAGCAATCGCAGCACAGCGGAAAGACGTTCGCGAAGCACGCCAGTTTCATGGATCGCATGAACGATCGGTGGGACAAGCGCCAGGACGAGCGGGGTAGCTAAGCGACCTTCGCTGGACTGCGGCACCGGGCTGACCTCACGGTCAGCCTTTTTTTTGTGCCCGAATCCGGCGCGATATTGCCGAATGTGGGAAAAATCCCTCCACTATCGAATGCTTCAAATTGCCAATAGAATCAAGGCCTCCTAGTCTCGCAAATCAAAAAAGAGGTCGAATTTGATTGTTTTGTGGATGTAAGTGGAGTAAAGTGGAGGTCACCTGAATCCGGGCCGGAGTACGAGGGGGTGGACCGCGGATGTTCCTTGGCACCTACACCCCCAAGCTCGACGACAAAGGCCGCATCATCCTCCCGGCAAAGTTCTGGGACGAGCTCGAAGCCGGCGTCGTCGTCACGCGCGGTCAGGAGCGGTGCCTGTTCGTGTACAGCACGCGCGAGTTCGAGGTGCAGCTGGAGAGGCTTCGTGAGGCTCCCGTCACGAAAAAGCAGGCTCGCGACTACTTCCGGATGTTCCTGTCCGGCGCCCACTCCGAGGTGCCGGACAAACAACACCGCATCACGGTTCCCCAGCTGCTGAGGACCTACGCGGGACTCGACCGCGAACTCACCGTCATCGGTGCGGGCAACCGGGCCGAAATTTGGGACACCGAAGCCTGGAACGAGTACTACGCCGAACAGGAATCCGGATACGCCGAGATCTCGGAGGAGGTGATCCCGGGCATCTTCTAGCGCCTTGCTCCTGACTCCCAGCCGGATTCGTTCCTGACACCCTTCCCCAGTGCCAGGCCCGATGCGGAGGGGAATCAGGGGTCAGGCGCTCGTCTCCCGAAAGATATGGCACGACCCGACAAATCCCGCACACCCTCCCGAGGAATCCGACCGGACCCCGAGCGCATCCACGAACCCGTTCTGCTGGAGCGAACACTTGAGCTTCTTGGCCCTGCGCTCGGAAACGACGGAGCCGTGCTCGTTGATGCGACGCTGGGCATGGCCGGCCACGCAGCAGCATTCCTGGAGCGATTCCCCCGCCTGATTCTCGTCGGCATCGACCGGGATCAGGATGCCCTCGCGATCGCCCGCGAGAGGCTGGCCCCATACGCAGACCGCGCGCATCTGGTCCACGCGGTGTACGACGAGATTGCGGCGGTGCTCGGCGAGCTGGGCATTCGACACGTCGCGGGCATCCTGTTCGACCTCGGGGTATCCTCGCTCCAGCTGGATCAGGCCGAACGTGGATTCGCGTACTCGAAGGACGCGCCGCTGGATATGCGCATGGACGCCGGATCCGAGCTCACCGCCGAGCGTATCCTCGCCGAATACAGCGAAGCGGAACTACGCCGAATCTTCTACCAGTATGGGGAAGAGAAGCTTGCGCCGCGCTATGCGAAGCGTATCGTCGACGCGCGGGCCACCACGCGGCTGCAGACCTCGGTGCAGCTTGTCTCCCTGGTGGAGGCGGCGACTCCCGCAGCGCTGCGCAGGGCCGGCCACCCGGCTAAGCGCGTTTTTCAGGCGCTGAGGATCGAAGTCAACCAGGAACTCGCCGTGCTCGAGAGGGCTATTCCTGCCGCCATCGCCGCCCTCGGTGTCGGCGGTCGGATCGTGGTGCTCTCGTACCAGTCGCTCGAAGACCGCATCGTCAAACACGCATTCGCCGCCGGATCCACCTCGAGCGCTCCGGCCGGACTCCCCGTCGAATTGCCGGAACACCGACCGGAACTGAAACTCCTCGTGCGCGGTGCCGAGCTCGCGAGCGAACGTGAAATCGACGCGAATCCTCGGTCAGCGCCCGTGCGGTTGAGGGCGGCAGAACGAATCAGGAGGGCCGCATGAGTGCTTTGCCCGTTGAGGCGCCACGGCGGCACCCCGCCCAGCCGGCACCCCGGCGCCACCTCGACGTCGTGTCCACGCGAGTCCAGAAGAGGGCACGTCCGAAAGCCGTCTACGCTCTTGTGACGGTTGCCGGGCTGTTCGCCATTCTGATCGCACAACTCCTGGTGAGCATCATGGTGTCGGATGGCGCATACCAGATCTCAGCGCTTCAGCAGCAGCAGAAGGAACTGTCCCGCGATCAACAGACGCTCACCGAACAATTGCAGGTGCTCGAGTCCCCCCAGCACCTTGCGGCGAATGCCCAGGCATTGGGGATGGTGACGAACTCCAGCACCGCATATCTTCGGCTTTCCGATGGAACGGTGATCGGGCAGCCTGTCGCTGCGACCGCGAGCAACGGTATCCGTACCGGTACGGACGGCGGACCGCTCATCCCCAACCAGTTGCTGGCGGGCGTTGGCCTCACTCCGGCGAGCGCCGTCCAGACCGCTCCTGCCACCGCGGGCGCGCCTGCGGCAAACGCAAGTTCCGCGTCAGTAGCCTCAATCGATGCGGGGATTCCGTCCCCCATAACCAGGTAGTCGCCTACGCTGAAAGTTTGACACCGTGATCCACCAGAGAATGATCCGTCGCAGGCTGGCCGTCGCGATCCTTCTTACCTTTGCCATCGTCGCGGTTTTCGTCGTGCGCCTCGTCGACATCCAGGTTGTGCGGGCCAGCGAATTGAACGCCGAAGCGCTGAGCAAGCGGATGATCCAGACTTCCATTCCCGCACCTCGAGGCGAGATCGTGGACACGAACGGCGTCGTTCTGGCCGACAACGTCACTCGCTACAACATCACGGTTTCACCGCGCGATGTGGCGTCATTCACGCGCACGGCGAAAGACGGGTCCAGCCAGGTCGTCAGCGTGCTGGAAGCGTTGACGGAAGTGGCGAAACTCACCGGCGCAAATACCAACGATCTGCTGACGGCGGCGACCAGCGACCATGAATCGTACTGGGCGATGCTCGTCAAAGGGGTGGATACTGCGACGTTTCGCGCCGTCCGGGATCTTCAAATCCCCTGGGTCTACGCGGAACCGGAACAGCACAGGGTCTATCCGCTCGGATCCGTCGCGGGAAACCTGGTGGGGTTCGTCGGAACCGACAAACCGCTCAACGGGCTGGAGGCCACGGAAAACTCGTGCCTGGCGAGCACGGCGGGTTCCTCCACGTATGAACAGAGCGCCGATGAAGTGCGTCTCCCCGGAAGCACGGTGACGACCAAACAGACCATCCCGGGCGGCACCCTGAAGCTGACCATCGACAGCGACCTGCAGTGGTTCGTCCAGCAGGCAATTGCCGAACAGGCGCTAGCCATTGGCGCTGAGTCCGGAATGGCGGCCGTCGTGCGGGTCAAGGATGCGCACATCATGGCCATGGCTGACTGGCCTGCCGTCGACCCGAACAACATCAACGGCACCGGAACCGATTTTCTCGGTGCGCGATCCTTCAGCTACATGTACGAGCCGGGCTCGATCATGAAGGCGCTTTCGGCATCGATGCTGATCGATCAGGGTGCGGCGACGCCGACGACCCGAGTCGACGTGCCGTGGTTGTGGTGGACGCCGGATGGTGCCAGAATCCGGGATTCCGAATATCACGGCGATGAGCACCTGACGCTGACCGGGGTGCTGGAGCAATCGTCCAACGTCGGGATGTCGAAGCTCGGCACGACGCTGCCGCAGAACATCCGGTACGACTACTTCCGCAAGTACGGTCTCGGAGAACCGACCGCAGTGAATTTCCAGGGAGAAGCGAACGGGTTGCTGGCCAAGACCTGGAACGTGCAGCAAAACTACGACACCACCTACGGGCAGGGTGTGAGCGTCACTCTTGCCCAGATGGCGAGCGCGTACCAAACCATTGCCAACGGCGGGGTTCGGCTTCCCCTCACTCTCGTGGAGGGATGCACGAAGCCCGACGGAACTGTCGTCGACCAGCCGTCGACCGGCGGCAGCAGGGTGATCTCCGAATCGGCGGCGTCGACGACCGTGAAGATGCTGGAGAGCGTGGTGACGGGCGGCTGGCTCTCTACCCAGCTCACGATTCCCGGATACCGGATCGCGGCGAAGACCGGAACCGCTGAGGTGGCCGCCAATGGGGTGTACACGAACGATTCCATCGTTTCCGTTGCGGGAATCGCCCCGGCAGACAACCCCCAGTACGTCGTCATCGTCACGTACGTGAAACCGCACACCATCACCACATCGGCTGCCGCGGCACCGACATTCAGTAAGATCATGAAGCAGGTGTTGAAAACGTATCGGGTGCCGCCGTCGACGGGCACAGATCCTGGCTACCCCACGACATGGTGAGAATGAGGATGAATTGACTGATCGGACCCCTCCGGTCTTACGTCCTGAGCATCCCATGGACCGTTCGCTTCCGGGCCTGGTTGCGGAATTCGGCCTCGAGCACAGTGGATCGATCGACGGGTTGGAGATCAGCGGAATCACGGTGCGCGCGAGCGATGTGGAGCCGGGCGACCTGTTCGTCGGACTTCCTGGCGTTCATACCCACGGTGCCCAATTTGCGGCGGACGCGCGCGAACGGGGAGCCGTGGCCATCCTGACCGATCGCGCCGGCGCCGACCTGGCCGCCGACTCCGGCTTGCCGGCGGTCGTCGTGGAGTCTCCCCGAGCGGCACTGGGGGATGTGTCGGCATGGATTTACCAAACGCTGGAAGACCCGCCACTCCTGTTCGGAATCACCGGCACCAATGGGAAAACGTCGGTCGCGTACCTGCTGGAGGCGATTTTGAGGCAACTGGGCCTCGTCGTCGGGCTCAGTTCCACTGCTGAGCGGCACATCGGTGAGAGGCTGTCCGTGGTGAGCCGGCTCACCACCCCCGAAGCCAGCGAATTGCATGCCCTCCTCGCCCGGATGCGCGAGAGCGAGGTCCGCGCCGTCGCCGTGGAAGTCAGCGCCCAGGCGCTCAGCCAGAACCGTATCGGCGGAATCGTGTTCGACGTCGTGTCATTTACGAATCTCAGTCACGACCACCTCGATGACTATGCCGACATGGAGCAGTATTTCGCGGCGAAACTCGCGCTGTTCGAACCAGAGCATGGCCGCCGCGGCGTGGTTTCGCTCGATACCGAGTGGGGTCATCGCGTGGTCGACGGATGCCGCATTCCCGTGACCACGATCGCGACCGTCGAGGGGGTCGACGCCGAATGGCGGGTCGAGATCCTCGATCGACGGGCGGAAGCGACCGCGTTCCGCATCACCGGCCCAGAGGGGCGGAAGCTGGAGACGACGATTCCGCTGATCGGCTGGCACATGGCGGCCAACGCGGGGCTCGCGATCGTCATGCTCGTCGAGGCCGGTTTCGAACTCGAAGCGATCGGCCATGCCGTGCAGGACGGGATCGACGTGTATCTCCCCGGCCGCACGGAGCGGGTATCCGGCGACTCCGGGCCGACCGTGTTCGTGGATTACGGCCACAGCCCGGACGCCTTCATCAACACCCTCGATGCGGTTCGTGCGGTCACCGCCGGCCGCGTCATCATGGTGTTCGGTGCCGACGGCGACCGCGATGCGTCCAAGCGGCTCGAGATGGGCCGGGTGGCATCGGAAAACGCGGACATCGTCATCGTGACCGACTACCAGCCGCGGTTCGAGAATCCCGAATCGATCAGGAAGGCGCTCATCGAGGGAACGCTCCGCGCCGAGAATCAGGCCGAGCTGCACGAGGTTGGCGTGCCGGAGCAGGCGATTCGCCTCGCGGTCGACATGGCCCAGGAAGGCGACACGATTCTTTGGGCCGGACCGGGCCACGAGGATTACCGTGACATCGACGGTGTTCGCATTCCCTTTTCCGCGCGCGCGGAGGCCAGGGCGGCGTTGCGTGAGGCGGGCTGGTGATCGAACTAACGCTCGCTGACCTTGCTGGCATCGTCGGTGGTGTTCTTCACGGCGCCGCGGATGCGACCCACGTCCTGTCCGGCGACGTCGTCGTTGACTCCCGACTGGCATCGAGCGGTTCCGTATTCATTGCGATGCGCGGCGCCACCACGGACGGGCATGAGTTCGCGCAGTCGGCCATCGCATCCGGTGCGCGAGCAATCATCGCGGAACGAGAGCTGCCCGTCGACGTTCCGGTGATCGTGGTCGATGATTCTCTCCGTGCGCTCACGGACCTTGCTCGCGAGGTGGTGGCCAGGGTGAGGTCGAAGGGAACACTTCGCGTCGTCGCCGTCACCGGTTCCAACGGCAAGACAACGACAAAGAACATGCTGCGCGCGATCCTCGGCACGGCAGGCTCGGTGGTCGCGCCGCGCGAATCGTTCAACAATGAGGTCGGTGCCCCGCTGTCCATGCTGGACATCACCGACGAGACTGACTTCCTCGTGGTGGAGATGGGGGCGAGCGCCGTCGGCGAGATCGCCCGGCTGGTGTCGATCGTGTGTCCCGATGTTGCGATCGTGCTCAAGGTCGGCTTGGCCCATGCCGGAGGGTTCGGAACCATCGAGGACACCCAGAAAGCCAAGGCCGAGATCGTCACGCAACTGCCCGTCGAGGCAATCGCTGTTCTCAATCTGGACGATTCGCGCGTCGCCGCCATGGCAGGCATGACCCGGGCGAAAGCCGTGACGTTCGGATTCTCCCCGGGTGCGGACGTTCGTGCTGAGGATGTCGCGACGACCACCGACGGGACCCGCTTCACTCTCGTTCTCGGCCAGGAAAAACACGACGTCCAGCTCGGCATCCTCGGCGAACACAACGTGATGAACGCGCTCGCATCGATTGCGGCAACCAGACAGCTCGGCGTCAAGACGGCACCTGCGGTGTCGGCGCTGTCCGCGATGAAACGGGCCGAGCACTGGCGCATGGAGCTTCACCATGCGCCCGGGGGCGTCACGCTCATCAACGACGCCTACAATGCGAGCCCGGACTCGATGGCGGCGGCGCTGAAGACGCTCGCGGAGGTGACGCGCGGAACCCACCGTGCGGTAGCCGTGCTGGGGGAGATGGCTGAACTGGGGGAGTACTCCGACGAAGAGCACGACCGCATCGGGCGACTCGTGGTCCGGTTGAACATCGACAAGCTCATCGTGGTCGGCCACGAAGCGCGGCATATTCATGACGCGGCCGGACTTGAAGGTTCGTGGGACGGGGAGTCGGTCTACGTCGAGGACGCCGACGGGGCATACGATCTGTTGCGTAACGAATTGCAGTCTGGAGACGTCGTCCTCGTGAAATCCTCGAACTCTGCAGGGCTCCGGCTGCTGGGCGACCGAATCGCCGAGGTGAGCTGATGCTGGCCCTCCTGCTTGCCGCCGGGTTCTCGATGGTATTCACCCTCGTGCTCACCCCGCTCTTCGCGCGGGTTTTCCGCCGGTTGGGCCTCGGGCAGTTCATCAGGGCGGATACACCGACAACCCACGTCGTCAAACGCGGAACGCCATCGATGGGCGGCGTGGTGTTCGTCACGGCATCCGTCGTCGGCTACTTCCTCGGTCACCTCGTGGGAGGCGGAAGGCCGAGCGCGAGCGCCATGCTCGTCATCTTGATGATGGGCGGCCTCGGCATGATCGGCTTCATCGATGACCTCATGAAAGTGAGCAAGCAGAACAGCCTGGGGCTGCCCGGCATCTACAAGATCATCGGGACCGTGATTGTCGGGGTGATTTTCGCCCTGATCGGGATCAGCTACCGCGACAGCCACGGGCGTTCCCCGGTGTCGACCGCCATGTCGTTCATTCGCGATTTGCCGTTCGACTTCATGGTCGCATTCGGCGTCGGCCTCGGGACACTGGCGATTGTGGTGTGGATCGTGTTCCTCACGGTGTCGGCGTCGAACGCGGTGAATCTGACCGACGGTTTGGACGGGCTTGCTGCCGGCGCCTCGATCTTCGCCATCGGCTCCTACATCATCATCGGATACTGGCAGTCGATTCAGTCCTGCTACAACCAGTCCATCAATCCGGAGAACGTGTTCAAGTGCTACGACGTATCGTCGCCGCTTGAGCTCGCCACCGTTGCCGCTGCCATCGTCGGTTCGCTTGTCGGATTCCTGTGGTGGAACACGTCCCCGGCGCAGATCATGATGGGCGACACCGGCTCCTTCGCGCTGGGCGGCGCACTGGCCGCACTGGCGATTCTGTCCCGCACCGAACTTCTCCTCGTGCTGATCGGCGGCCTCTTCGCGATCATCACCGGCCAGGTCATCATCCAGCGGATCTACTTCAAACTCACGAAGGGGAAGCGTATCTGGAGGTCCAGCCCCTACCACCATCACTTCGAGATGAAGGGCTGGCCCGAAGTTACGATCGTCGTGCGTTTCTGGATTATCGCCGGATTGTTTGTCGGAGCAGGAGTCGGATTGTTCTATCTCGAATGGCTCTCCAGCACGGTGCCATGATGCCGCAGCGGGATATCCTGGGGCTCACGAGTTGGAACGCCCAGTGGGCCGGGCTGCGCACCCTCGTTCTGGGTCTCGGGGTTTCCGGTTTCGCGGCCGCGGACACCCTCGCGGAACTCGGGTGCTCCGTCATGGTGGCCACGCCGACCGCGGACACGGCGAAGCGCGAAATCCTGGACGTGCTCGGAGTTGAACTGGTGCTCGCGGACCTCGACGGCGGGGTTCCCGATCGGGTCATCGAATTCGACCCCGAGCTGGTCATCGTTTCGCCCGGGCTGCCGCCGGCTCATCCCGCCGTGCGCTGGGCTCTCGAAAGCGACCGCGTGGTGTGGGGCGACGTGGAGCTCGCCTGGCGCCTGCGCGATAAAACTGGCGTCCCTGCCGAGTGGCTTGTCGTGACCGGGACGAACGGAAAAACCACGACGGTGCAGCTGGCCGCGGCGATGCTCGCGGCGGGCGGATTCCGTGCGGCGCCGTGCGGAAACGTGGGGGTGCCGGTTCTGGACGCGATCCGCGACCCGAGCGGTTTTGACGTGCTCGTCGTCGAACTCTCCAGTTTTCAGCTCCACTACCTCGGCGACATTTCGCCGTGGAGCAGCGCGTGCCTGAACATTGCCGATGACCACCTCGACTGGCATGGGTCGGCCGCCGCGTACCGCGCAGCCAAAGGAAAGGTATACGAGCAGACGAAGATCGCCTGCATTTTCAACGAGGATGACCAGGCGACAAGGGAACTCCTCGAAAACGCGAACGTCGTCGAAGGGTGCCGTGCGATCGGATTCGGCCTGGGAATTCCCCAGCCGAGCAGTTTTGGAATTGTGGACGGCATTGCGTGCGACCGCACTTTCGTGGACGACCGCCACCACGTGGCGCAGGAGCTGTTCACTGTGGACGAATTGGCGGCGGTGGGGCTCGGCGGACGCCACATGGCGGCAAACGCCCTCGCGGCATCCGCTCTCGCACGATCCTTCGGAGCCACCGTCGATGCGGTCAGGGCAGCCGTTCTGTCCTTCCGTGCCGATCACCATCGCACGGAGCTCGTCGCCGAACGCGCCGGTGTGCGGTGGATCAATGACTCCAAGGCTACGAACGCCCATGCAGCTCTGGCCTCGCTCGGCTCGTTCGATTCCGTCGTGTGGATACTCGGCGGACTCTTCAAAGGCACCTCTCCTTCCGAACTCGTGAGAGCGATGTCCGCCCGACTCCGCGGTGCGGTGGTCATTGGCACTGACCGCGCAGTCGTGCTGGAGGCATTCGCACGACACGCCCCGCATCTGCCCGTGATCGAGGTCGACACGCTCGACACTAAAGAGGTAATGCCGACGGCTGTGCGGCTGGCGGCGGGGCTTGCGGCCGACGGTGACGTTGTGTTGCTCGCACCGGCGGCAGCCTCGATGGATCAATTCCGGGATTATGCGGATCGCGGGGAGCAGTTCGCGACCGCCGTGAACGACCTGTTGGGAGGATACGCCGATGACGACGAGTCCTCCGCGTTCCCGCAAAAACCCTGACCCTCGGGATTCGCCGACGCCCGGGGCGAATTCCCCTGTCGTCATGGTGGCAGTCAAGCGCATTTTCGGGTCCGAAAACGGCGACTACTTCCTGTTGCTTGGTTCCACCCTGTTTCTTGTGGTGTTCGGCCTCGTCATGGTGCTGTCCTCGTCCTCCGTCGAGTCCTTCAAGGCAACCGATGATTTCTTCACCGGCTTTCTCCGTCAGGCGCTGTTCGCCCTTCTCGGCATTCCCGTCATGTTGATCGCCGCGCGCATGCCTGCCGTATTCTGGCGGAAGTGGTCCGGCATGGTGATGCTGATCGCCGTGTCCCTGCAGTTCCTGGTTGTGGCGACGAATCTGGGGGTCGAACACAACGGAAACCGGAACTGGATCCTTCTCGGGTCGTTCTCCTTCCAGCCCTCCGAGCTCGTGAAGGTCGGCCTGGTCGTGTGGCTCGGCGGTGTGCTCGCGCGGCGGGCGGCCGTCCTCGACGACTGGCGGGTACTGTTTCGATCGATCGGGATCGTTTCCGGCCTCGCGATCGCACTCGTGCTGTTCGGTGGCGACCTCGGCACCGCCATCATCCTCGTCGCGATCGTGCTCGGCACCCTGTTTTTTGCCGGCGTGCGACTGAGGGTTCTCGCGGTCCCCGCCTTGGTGATGGCCGGCGCCGCGATAATACTGTCGTTTTCCCGTGGATCGCGCCAGGACCGAATTCTGGCCTGGCAGAGCGGCTGCACGTCGGACGTCGACTACAACGGCCTCTGTTGGCAGCCGCTGCACGGTTGGTGGGCACTCGCGTCGGGTGGCGTCTTCGGTGTCGGTCTCGGAAATTCGAAAGCGAAGTGGTCGTGGCTTCCCGAGGCGGACAATGACTTCATTTTCGCGATCATCGGCGAAGAGCTCGGACTCATCGGTGCGATCGTCGTTTTGGCGCTGTTCGTGGTTCTCGCGTTCTCGTTCATCCGCATCATCCGGGGATCCAGCGATCCCGCGGCGCGGATCACGGTGAGCGCGGTACTCACCTGGATCGTCGTGCAGGCTTTCGTGAATATCGCTGTCGTACTTGGGCTGTTGCCGGTGCTCGGCGTACCGTTGCCGCTCATTTCGGCCGGAGGTTCCGCGCTCGTGACAACGTTGCTGGCCATTGGAATCGTCTTGTCGTACGCCAGACAGCCCGCGCCGGTCCGGGCGCGGCGGTGACACGATATCTGCTCGCCGGCGGCGGTACGGCCGGTCACGTGAACCCGTTGCTCGCGGTGGCGGAGCGACTTCGCTCCGCAGAGCCCGAATCCCGGTTCACCGTTCTCGGCACGGCGGATGGCCTGGAAGCGCGGCTCGTCCCGGCCCGCGGATTCGAACTCGTCACGATCGAGAAGGTTCCCCTGCCGCGCCGACCCGGAAAATCGATGGTGCAGTTTCCCGGCCGGTTTCGGCGGGCGGTGGGCGAAGTGCGTCACCTCATTGCCGATCGCGAAATCGATGTCGTCGTCGGCTTCGGCGGCTTTGTTTCAGCCCCCGCGTACCTCGCCGCGTGGCGCGAGAAGCGTCCCATCGTGGTCCACGAGGCCAATGCCGTGCCGGGGTTTGCCAATCGTCTGGGGAGCTGGCTCACCCGGCACGTCGGCGTCGCATTCGAAGGGACGCGGCTGAGGAACGCACGGTTCGTCGGAATGCCCCTGTCGTCGGCGCTGGAGGAGCTGGATCCGGCCGCGACACGGCACGTGGCGCTTCGGCACTTCGGTTTCGATGAGACGAGCCGCGTGCTGCTCGTGACGGGCGGGTCGCTCGGTGCGCGCAGCATCAACAATGCCGTGTCGAGCGCGGTGGCCAGCATTCTCGGCACCGGCTGGTCGGTGCTGCACATCATCGGGAATCGGTCCGAACTGGGGGAGAGCAGCCTGCCAGGGTATCGGGTGGTTCGATTCTGCGACCGCATGGATCTGGCGTTTTCGGCCGCCCAGCTGGTTGTTTCGAGGGCCGGCGCCGCCACCGTCTCCGAAATCACCGCTCTCGGTATCCCCGCGGTCTATGTTCCCCTGCCCATCGGAAACGGTGAACAAAGGCGGAATGCCGCAGGGGTCGTTGCGGCAGGCGGAGCACTTCTGGTGGCAAATTCCGACTTCACGCCGTCCTGGATCGAGCACACGCTCATCCCGCTCCTGCTCGACCCCGCCGGCATTGCGCAACGTGCCGCGAACACGGCGGCAGTGGGCGTGCGGGACGGCACGGCGCGCACGGTCGCACTCGTCATGGAGGCCGCTGCCGAGGCGCAGGAGGGTTCCTCGTGATCAAGTCCGACTTCCACCAGAGCATGCCGGGGAATCCGGAGCGGGTTCACTTCATCGGCATTGGCGGGGCCGGAATGAGCGGCATCGCCGTGCTGTTCCTGTCTGCCGGCCTCCGCGTTTCCGGTTCGGACCTCCGCGACACAGAGACGGTCCGGTCGCTGAGCGCCTCGGGGGCGAAGGTCACGATCGGACACGATGCGCGCGCGATCGGCGACGCCGACACGGTCGTGGTGACGGGGGCGATCGATGAAGACAACCCCGAATATCTGGCGGCGCGCGAGCGCGGGATCCCCATCGTGCATCGGGCTGTTGCGCTGGCGTGGCTCACCGAACGGCACCGGCTCATCGCGGTCGCCGGGGCGCATGGGAAGACCACCTCGACGGCGATGATCGTGACAGCCCTTCGGGAACTCGGCGCGGATCCCGGATTCGTTAACGGCGGCGTGATCACGTCCCTCGGCGTGAGCGCGATGCCGGGGTCCGGAGAGCTCTTCGTCGTCGAGGCCGACGAGTCCGACGGTTCGTTCCTGCTGTACGGAACCGATATCGCGCTCGTGACGAACGTCGACCCCGATCATCTGGACCACTTCGGCACTGCTGAGGCGTTCAAGGACGCGTTTGTGACGTTTGCGGCCGGGGCCGCAGAGTCGGTCGTGATTTCGGCGGACGATGAAGGAGCCCGCGAGATCATTCCTCGGCTCGCGGATCGCACCGTCGTGACGTTCGGAACGGATCCCGCCGCCGATGTGCGCATCCACTCGATCGAGCCAGGGCCGACGGCATCGTTTGGCCTGTTCTGGCGCGGGGACGAGTTCGCTGTGGCGCTTCGCGTCCCCGGCCGCCACAATGCGCTGAATGCCGCCGGTGTGTTTGGCGTGCTGGTGGCGCTCGGGTTCGAACCGGCCCGGGTGGTTGATGCGCTCGGTGCCTTCACCGGCACCGGTCGCCGATTCGAGCTGCGTGGGGAAGTGCACGGGGTGCGGGTATTCGACGATTTCGCGCACCATCCGACCGAAATCAGGGCGGCGCTGAGTGGCGCCAGAGCCGTCGTGGGCGACGGCAGGATCATCACGATCTTCCAGCCTCACCTGTACAGCAGAACGTCCCGCCTCTCCGCCGAGTTCGCCGCGGTCCTCGAGGAACTCGCGGATCACACGATCGTGGTTCCGATCTATGCCGCGCGGGAGAAACCCGAGGAGGGCGTGACCGGCGAACTGATCGTGGAGCGATTCGCCGACCGATCGCGGGTCGAATACTGCTCGACGTGGGCGGACGCCATCGCGTCGGCGGTACGCGAGGCGGCGCCGGGAGACATTGTCCTGCCGATGGGGGGCGGGGACGTGTTCGGGCTCATCCCCGACCTTCTCGTCGCCCTCGCGGAAGGCGGGTCGGTCAGCAGTACCTCTGGCGGGGCGCAGTGAAGCGACCGGAAGGCTTCGATCGGCGCCCGATCCCGGATCAGGCGGCGACGCCGAAGCCCCGGCAGAAACGGCCCCCGCGGACGGCAACCGGGCCTTCGCCCGGCGCGGCGCCGACACCGAAGCCAGTTCCCGAGCGGTCATCGCGCACCCGAAATGCGCCCCGGCGGTCTCAGGCGCCTGATCGCAGAGACACGACGTCACGCAGCCGATCCGAGGTTCGTGCCGCCACGCGGGAACGGCGGCGGTTCGAGAAAAGCGAGATTCGCCGGTTCACGCGACGCGCGCGCCACCGCCGGCTGGGCTGGGCCGTCGCAGCAGGTCTCGTCGGGGTCCTGGTTGCCTTGCTGGTCGTCGCCGTGTACTCGCCGCTGCTCGCGTTGCGCACCATCACGGTGGAGGGCACCAAGGCGGTGAGCGCGAAGGAGGTGACTGCCGCGATCGACGGTCAGCTGGGTACGCCGCTCGCCCTGTTCAATTACGACACATTGCGGTCCCAGCTCGACGCGTTTCCGCTCATCCGCAGTTTCGTCACCGAGGTTGTCCCGCCGTCAACCCTCATCGTGCACATCGTCGAGCGTTCGCCGGTGGGCGCGGTCGCGTCGGCAAACGGCTTCGCGATCGTCGACCCCGCCGGTGTCATCCTGAACACCACGGCACGCCGCGCGGACGGGGTGCCGCTCATCGACGTCGGCAATGCCGGCACGGATTCTCCCGCATTTTCCGCGGTCGTCGATGTGCTCCTGTCGCTGCCGGAATCCGTTCGATCCAGAGTGGATGTCGCCACTGCCACCTCGAAGGACGATGTGCAGCTCGTGCTGCGCGATGGCGGCCAGCGGGTCGTGTGGGGTAGTGCCGAACGCTCGGCGCTCAAAGCCCGGGTGCTGCAGGAACTCATCGCCGTGCAGGGTGCGACTGCGAGGGTTGAGTATGACGTGTCCGCCCCATTGAGCCCTGTCGTGAGGTCGCGCTGAGTGGACTGCGCGGTGGGGCGGCGCCAGGGGGACGGCGCGGTCAGTATTCCGTGACTCTGCCATGGACTTCGCGACACGCTGGAGCGGATGCGCCACGGCGGGCCGCCTCGCGCCTACCGTCAGGTCAGGAAATGCATACTGAGCATAACTTTAAACCTCAAGTAGAGATTGAAAGTATCCCGGAGGCCGGACGTGACATCGAACCAGAACTACCTCGCCGTGATCAAGGTGGTCGGCATCGGCGGTGGCGGCGTGAACGCCGTCAACCGGATGATCGAACTCGGACTCAGGGGAGTGGAATTCATCGCCATCAACACGGACGCTCAGGCGCTCCTGATGAGCGATGCCGACGTGAAGCTCGACGTCGGGCGGGAGCTCACGAGAGGGCTCGGTGCCGGTGCTGACCCCGAGGTTGGTCGGCGCGCGACGGAGGACCACGCGGAAGAGATCGAAGAAGCCCTCGCCGGCGCCGACATGGTCTTCGTCACCGCGGGAGAAGGCGGTGGCACCGGAACCGGCGGCGCGCCCGTCGTCGCGCGCATCGCGAAATCGATCGGCGCCCTCACCATCGGCGTCGTCACCCGGCCGTTCGCGTTCGAAGGAAAGCGGCGCGCGTCACAGGCTGACATCGGGGTCGCCGCGCTCAAAAGCGAAGTCGACACCCTCATCGTCGTCCCGAACGACCGTCTGCTCGAGATCAGCGACCGTGGGATCAGCTTCCTCGAAGCGTTCGCCACCGCGGACCAGGTGCTCCTGGCCGGCGTGCAGGGAATCACCGACCTTATCACGACGCCCGGGCTGATCAACCTCGACTTCGCCGACGTGAAATCCGTCATGCAGGGCGCCGGGTCGGCCCTCATGGGGATCGGCTCGTCGCGAGGGGCGGATCGCGCCATCAAGGCCGCCGAGCTGGCTGTGGCAAGCCCCCTTCTCGAGGCGAGCATCGACGGCGCTCACGGCGTGCTCCTGTCTATTCAGGGCGGATCGAACCTGGGCATATTCGAGATCAACGACGCTGCCAGGCTCGTCCAGGAAGCCGTCCACCCCGAAGCGAACATCATTTTCGGGGCCGTCATCGACGACACGCTCGGCGACGAAGTCCGCGTCACCGTGATTGCCGCCGGATTCGACGGCGGAGAACCGACCGTGCACAAGGCGGATCGCCGCTCCAGCTACGTCACGGCCGGCGCGCCACCCCTGGAGGCGACCGCGGAGTACGGCGAGGGCTTTGCGGCAAGCGAAGGCCTCTCGGATCCGCGCAGCTGGGACGACGAGCCCGACGTGCCGGTCGTCGCCAAGGACCCGGTGTTCGACGACGCGGGAGACGACCTGGACATCCCAGACTTCCTGAAATGACCGCGATGCCCCACGGTGCAGATCCGGACGGGCCAGTGCGGAAAGACGGCGACCCACGAGCGCCTTTGGCGGAGCGGTGGGAACGAGTGCATGCGGCGATCGGCGACGCCGCGCGGGAATCCGGCCGGAGCCCCGAAGACATCACGACGATCGTCGTGACCAAGTTCCATCCCGCATCGCTCGTGCGCGAACTTGCTGATCTCGGTGTGCGTGATGTGGGGGAGAGCCGCCATCAGGAGGCCAGGGCCAAAGTCGCTGAGGTTGCCGACCGCAGACTCACCTGGCACTTCGTCGGTCAGATCCAGGGCAAGAAGGCGCGCCAGATCGCAACCTATGCTCACGTCATCCATTCGCTCGACCGGGAGAGCCTGCTTGAGGCACTCGCCTCCTCCGAACAAACGACGGCGTGCTTCCTCCAACTCAACCTCACCGACGACCTGTCTCGGGGCGGCGTGGCGCCGGATCAGCTGAACCCTCTGGCCGAACGGGCTCTGGCCACGCCCGGCATCCGCTTGCTCGGGATCATGGCGGTGGCGCCGCTCGGTGCAGACCCGCGCCGGGCCTTCGCACGAGTTCGAGTAGCGTCCGAACGACTCCGGCAGGTCGCCCCGAGCGCCACGTTCATCTCCGCCGGCATGTCCGGCGACTTTCGCGAAGCGATACTCGAAGGCGCGACACACCTCAGGATTGGTACGGCAATCACGGGAAATCGACCCCCAGCCGGTTAATCTCGAAAGCAGAAGTTCACCACTGGAGGCACAAAATGGCTAACCCGCTGCGCAAGACCATGGTCTATCTTGGCCTCGCCGACGAAGACTACGACGACTACGGGGCCGTGTCATCCGCTCCGCAGGGGCCAAGCGGCGCCTCCGCGTCCGCCGGTTCGGGGCAATCCGGTCACCAGCAGGCGCAGCGCGCCCCGGTGACCCCGCTGCGACGGCCATCCAGAGCCGCGGCGCCGGTAGCAGAGATGAATGAGATTCTGACCGTGCACCCGCGACAGTACAAGGATGCACAGACTATCGCCGAGAGCTTCCGCGAGGGAATCCCGGTGATCATCAACCTGTCGCAAATGAGCGAGTCGGAAGCACGCCGCCTCGTCGACTTCGCCAGCGGACTGTCCCAGGGCCTGTACGGGAGGATCGAACGGGTCACGAACAAGGTGTTCCTGCTTTCGCCCGCCCACGTGGCGGTGAGCGGAGACCAGGGCGAACCTGAGTCGACGGTTGATGCCGCGTTCTTTCCGGAGCGCTGATCGTACGCCGAGGTAGAAGCAGTGCCGCTGGCCACCGAGCGGTATCGGTAGCCCCATGTTGATCGTGTCTGCCGTAGCCGGGGTCCTGTACTTTCTCCTGCTCGCCTACTTTTTCGCGATGTGGGCGCGTTTCATCGTCGACCTCGCGCAGAATTTTTCCCGAAGCTGGCGGCCTCGGGGGTTCGGACTCGTGCTTGCGGAATTTGTGTACACGCTGACGGATCCGCCCATTCGGGCAGTGCGAAAAGTCGTTCCTCCCTTCCGCATTGGCCCCGCCGCGCTCGACTTCTCCTGGAGCATCGTCATGCTCGTCGTCATCGTGCTCATGTACCTCGCGTTGGCGCTGAGTTCCGTCTGACGTCGGTGTCTGCGGGGCCGCGAAAATTTCTTTGGCGCGATGTCGCGACCTTAACAGGGGTTTACCAATAAATTTGGTACCTTTGTGAGTACGTTGAGTTCGACGTGCAACTGATCTTTGAAGGTGACTCTCATGGCTCTGACCCCAGAAGACGTGGTCAACAAGCGATTCCAGCCAACCAAATTCCGCGAGGGCTATGACCAGGATGAGGTGGATGACTTCCTCGATGAGGTCGTCGTCGAGTTGCGGCGCCTTGGCCAGGAGAACGAAGAGCTTCGGCAGCGGTTGATCGCGAGCGACGCCCAGATCGCCGAATTCCAGCGCGGAGGCGGCGCAATGGCGCCAGCCGCAGTGGCACCCGCTGCCGCAGCGCCGGCCGCACCGCCCATCCCCACGCCAGAGCCCGCGGCGGCGAGCGCGTTCCCGGGCGGGGATCCGTCGTCCGACCCCAACAACACGAACAACCTGCTTCAGCTGGCCCGTCGGCTCCACGAAGAACACGTGCGGGAGGGAATCGAGAAGCGCGATGCGCTCATCGCGGAAGGCCATGCCACCGCGGCGCGAATCATCAGCGAAGCGGAGGGCCAGAAGCTTTCAGAGCTCAGCGCCCTCGAACAGGAGCGCACGGCACTGGAGAGTCGAGTTGAAGACCTTCGGTCGTTCGAGCGCGAATACCGCGCGAAGCTCAAGGGCCACATCGAGGGAATTTTGCACGACCTCGACTCCACCGCTGTGCCGGTAGGCGCTCCGGCTCCTCAGGAGCCGGCGGCCGTTGGGGCTCCGCAGGACCCATCAGGGTTCGGCGTGGTTCCCGCGCAGCCGCAGCAGAACTTCCCGGGCTTCGGCGGTAACTGACCTGTCGTCCGAAACCCGCGCCGAGGCGCCCCTGCGCACGAGCCTGCGCGCCATGATGGTGCTTGTCGGAGTTGCCATCGTCGTGTACGGAGGTGATCAGCTCACCAAGTTCCTTATCGTCTCCAATCTGAGCGAAGGGCAGCAGGTCGATGTACTTGGCCCTGTGCTGCAATTTCATTTCGTAAAGAACTCGGGTGCAGCGTTTTCGTTCGCAAGCGGTTCCACCTGGATTTTCTCGCTCGTTGCCGCGGGAGTCACCGTCTTCATCATTTGGTATGCGCGCCGCATCCACTCCCTCGCCTGGGCGATCCTTTTCGGCATGCTTTTGGGGGGAACCACCGGAAACCTCACCGACAGATTGCTGCGGGAACCGAGTTTCGGACTCGGCCATGTCGTGGATTTCATCCAGGTGTGGGGGTTTCCGGCGATCTTCAACGTGGCCGATTCGTTCATCGTTGCGAGCATGGGCCTGTTCATCATCCTGTCGGTGCGCGGGGTGCGGATCGATGGGCGCCGCGTCGTCCGCCACGCCGAGTCCTGACTCATGGAAACCCGGCGATTCCCGGTCCCGCCCGGTGTCGCCGGCGAACGGCTGGACGTCGCGCTGACCAGAGTCCTCGGGTTCACGCGGACCTTCGCGGCGGAGGTCATCGAGTCCGGCGGGGTGAGCTCTGACGGCCGCGTCTGGTCGAAGGCAGATCGGGTTGCGGAAGGGGACACGCTCGAGGTCACCTGGCAGCCCAAATCCGAACCGGCCATCGTGCCGGTCCCTGTGCCCGGCATGGCGATCGTGCACGCGGACGACGACATCGTCGTCGTCGACAAGCCCGTCGGAGTCGCGGCGCACCCGTCGATCGGATGGGATGGGCCGACCGTGCTCGGGGCGCTGGCCGCAGCCGGAATCCGCACGAGTACTGCTGGGGCCGCGGAGCGTGCGGGCATCGTGCACAGGCTTGACGTGGGGACGAGCGGGCTCATGGTGGTCGCGTCGAGCGACCGGGCCTACACGGAACTGAAGCGCGCGTTCCACGATCGGGAGGTGGACAAGGTCTACCACGCGGTCGTGCAGGGCCATCAGGACCCGCTGCGCGGAACGATCGACGCTCCGATCGGACGGCACCCTGGTGCACGCTGGAAATTCGCGGTGACCAGCGACGGGAAGCCTTCGGTGACCCACTACGAGACTCTGGAGGCGTTCCGGAGCGCCTCGCTGCTCGAAATCCATCTGGAGACCGGCCGCACGCATCAGATTCGCGTTCACCTCTCGGCCCAACGGCACCCGTGCGTCGGCGACGAGATGTACGGCGCAGATCCTTCGCTTACAGCCAGGCTCGGACTTGCGCGGCAGTGGCTGCACGCGGTGCGTCTGGGCTTCCGCCATCCTGGGACGGGGGAGGCGGTGGAGTACTCCTCACCGTATCCGGACGATCTTTCCCGCGCCCTCGAGGTGCTGCGGAGCGATTGACGGCACGTCGTCTCCGATGGGGACTCCGGAAGCCATAGTCTGGACTGACACGACCATCCCCGCGGAGAGTTCCTTGCCACCGAGTTCCGATTCCTTTGTGCACCTGCACGTGCACAGCGAGTATTCGATGCTCGACGGCGCGGCGCGGGTAGGCCCGCTCATCGATGCCGCAGTGGAGCAGGGCATGCCGGCCATCGCCGTGACCGACCACGGAAACATGTTCGGTGCCCACGACTTCTGGACGACGGCCACCGCGGCGGGGATCAAGCCGATCATCGGCACCGAGGCGTATGTGACTCCGGGAACCGCCCGTGCGGACAAGACGCGCGTCCGCTGGGGGGACGGCGGCGAGAACGATGTCGGGGGGAGCGGCGCCTACACGCACATGACGCTGCTGGCGAGAAACAACGTCGGCATGCACAACCTGTTCAGGATGTCTTCGCTCGCGTCCATCGAGGGTTTCTACTACAAGCCGCGCATGGACCGCGAACTTCTCAGCCGGTACGGGGAGGGCGTCATCGCGACGACCGGTTGCGTCGGCGGCGAAGTGCAAACCCGGCTCCGGCTTGGCCAGTACGACGAAGCGCGCACGGCAGCATCCGAGCTCCAGGACATCTTCGGCAAGGAGAACTTCTACTGCGAGATCATGGACCACGGCATCGACATTGAGCGCCGCACCATGAGCGAGCTCCTCACCCTGGCCAAAGAGCTGGGGATGCCGCTCGTTGCCACGAACGACCTCCACTACACGCACGCGGGCGATGCCGAAGCGCACGCCGCACTGCTGTGCGTTCAGTCGGGCTCCACCCTGGACGACCGGAACCGGTTCAAATTCGATTCGCAGGAGTTCTACCTGAAGTCCATGGCGGAAATGCGCTCGCTCTTCGCCGATCACCCGGAGGCGATCTCCAACACGCTGCTCATCGCGGAGTCCTGCGATGTGTCGTTCGAGAAGCGCGACCTCATGCCGAGATTCCCGGTCCCGCAGGGACACACCGAGGCGAGCTGGTTCGCCGCCGAAGTGGATCGCGGCCTGAAGGAAAGGTTCCCGGCCGGAGTCCCGGAGAAGCACAGGGCCCAGGCCGATTACGAGGTTGGGGTCATCAATCAGATGGGGTTCCCCGGGTACTTCCTGGTGGTGGCGGATTTCATCGGCTGGGCGCGGGAGAACGGCATCCGGGTCGGGCCGGGGCGCGGCTCGGCGGCCGGGTCCCTGGTGGCGTATGCCATGAAGATCACCGGCCTCGACCCGCTCGCGCACGGCCTCATCTTCGAACGTTTCCTGAATCCCGACCGCATCTCCATGCCCGACATTGACATCGACTTCGACGATCGCCGCCGGGGGGAAGTCATCCGCTACGTCACGCAAAAGTACGGGGACGATCGGGTCGCGCAGATCGTGACCTATGGCACGATCAAGGCCAAGCAGGCGCTCAAGGACTCCGCGCGCGTCCTCGGCATGCCGTACGCGGTGGGCGAGAAACTCACGAAAGCCATGCCCGTGCCGATCATGGGCAAGGACATGGGCCTCGCCGATGTGACGGACAAATCGTCGGCGCGGTACAAGGAAGCCGGCGATTTGCGGGCGATCGTCGACGCCGACCCGGAAGCAGCTCGGGTGTTCCACACGGCGCTCGGAATCGAGAACCTCAAGCGCCAGTGGGGCGTGCATGCCGCGGGCGTCATCATGTCCGCAGAACCGCTCCTGGATGTGCTCCCGATCATGAAGCGCGAGGACGACGGCGCCATCATCACCCAGTTCGACCAGCCGCCGTGCGAGAAGCTCGGCCTGCTGAAAATGGACTTTCTCGGGCTGCGCAACCTCACGGTGCTGCAGGATGCGCTCGTCTCCATCAAATCCAACCGGGGCGAAAATGTCGTGCTCGAAGATCTGGACCTCGGCGGCGATGCGAAGACCTACGAATTGCTGTCTCGTGGCGACACGCTCGGCGTGTTCCAGCTCGACGGGGGACCGTTGCGCTCCCTCCTCAAACAGCTGAAGCCGGACAGTTTCAATGACATCACCGCGGTGATCGCCCTGTATCGGCCGGGGCCGATGGGAATGAACTCCCACACGAAATATGCGCTGCGCAAGAACGGGCTGGAAGAGGTGGATGCGATCCATCCGGAGCTTGCGGAGCCGCTCGCCGACATCCTCGGGGAAACCTACGGGCTCGTCATCTACCAGGAGCAAGTGATGGCGGCCGCGCAGAAGGTGGCCGGTTTCACCCTGAGCCAGGCGGACACGCTCCGCAAGGCGATGGGGAAGAAGGATCTCAAGGTCCTCAACAAGGAGTTCGCGAATTTTGCGGCGGGCATGGAGAAGAACGGCTACAGCACGGATGCGGCGAGCGCGCTGTGGGGCATCATGGTGCCGTTTTCCGACTACGGCTTCAACAAGTCGCACGGGGCCGCCTACGCGGTGCTGAGCTACTGGACCGCATATCTGAAGGCGAACTACCCGGCAGAGTACATGTCGGCGCTGCTGACGAGCGTCGGCGACTCCAAGGACAAGCTCGGTGTGTACCTGGCCGAATGCCGCCGGATGGGCATCCGCGTGCTGCCGCCGGACGTGAACGAGTCGGCGGGCGACTTCACGGCGGCGGGTGAAGACATCCGGTTCGGGCTCGGCGCCATTCGGAATGTCGGGGCGAATGTCGTGGAGGCCATTCGGGCGGCGCGAGAAGAAAAGGGCCGGTTCGAGAGCTTCCACGACTTCCTCGCCAAGGTTCCGCTGCAGGTCGCGAACAAGCGCACGGTGGAGTCCCTCGTGAAAGCCGGCGCGTTCGATTCGCTGGGCTGCACCCGGCGCGCCCTCGTCGAGATTCACGAGGATGCGATCGACGCGGCAGTCACCCAGAAGCGCGCGGAGGCGAACGGGCAGGTCGGATTCGACTTCGACAGCCTGTGGGAGGAACCGCAGGCCGTCAACAAGGTACCGGACCGCCCGGAGTGGTCCAAGCGCGACAAACTCGCGTTCGAGCGGGAAATGCTCGGGCTGTACGTCTCCGACCATCCGCTCGCCGGTCTCGAACTCCAGCTCGCGAAACACGCGAGCGTGGGGATTTCGGAGCTGCTCGCGGGCGATGCCGCGTCCGACGGCGACACGGTATCGGTGGCAGGGCTCATCACGAGCGTGCAGCACCGTACGGCACGCAACAGCGGGAACCCTTACGGCATCGTCCAGGTTGAGGATTTCGGCGGTGAGATTTCGATCCTGTTCCTCGGAAAGACGTACCAGGAGTTTTCGCCTGCCCTCGTCAACGACTCCATCGTGGTTGTGAAGGGCCGAGTCAGCGAGCGCGACGACGGCGTTGCCCTGCACGCGGTGAGCTTGTTCTCTCCGGACCTCGGCCAGAGTCTCGGTGCCGGGCCGCTCGTCATCTCGGTGCCGGAGGTTCGGGCAACCACGGACGTCGTGACGGCGCTCAACGACGTCCTCATCCGGCACTCCGGGGACAACGAAGTGCGGCTGAAGCTCGTCAAGGGCGAAACCGCGCGGATGTTCGAGGTGCCGTATCCGGTGAGCGTGAGCGCCGATCTGTACGGTGAGCTCAAGTCCCTGCTCGGACCGAATTGCCTGAATTGACCACCTTCGCTCCTTCCCAGACACCCGTGCCGTGCGCGGTCGAACTAGGCTGATCCCGCCATGATTTCCACGATTGACCTGCGCGGGACCACCCCGACGGCGCGCGAGCTCCGCCTGCTCGTTCCGCGTGCGGAAGTGGATGTCGCCGGCTCGATGGCACAGGCAGCGCAACTCGTCGAAGACGTGCGGGACCACGGCGAATCCGCGCTGAAGGATCAGGCGGAGAAGTTCGATGGAGTGCGCCCGGAGCACGTCCGCGTCGCACCGAAGCGCATCGCGGCGTCTCTGGACAAGCTCCGGCCGAACGTCCGCGCTGCCCTGGAGGAGAGCATCCGGCGGGTGCGCGCGGTCTCCTCTGCGGCCATGCCCATTCCCATCTCCACGGAGCTCGCCGAGGGTGCCATCGTCGCCCACCGCTGGCGGCCGATGGGACGGGTAGGCCTCTACGTCCCCGGCGGCAAGGCCGTGTATCCGTCGAGCGTCGTCATGAACGCGGTCCCTGCGCAGGTCGCCGGAGTCGGTTCGGTGGCGATCGCATCCCCGCCCCAGAAGGAATTCGGTGGGGAAGTGCACCCGGTGATTCTCGCCGCTGCGGGACTCCTCGGAATCGACGAGGTGTACGCGATGGGCGGACCCGGCGCGATCGGCGCCTTCGCCTATGGGGTCCCCGAGCTCGAACTGGAGCCGGTGGACCTCATCACGGGGCCGGGCAACGTGTGGGTCGCTGCGGCGAAGCGAGTGGTGCGCGGCGTGGTGGGGATCGATGCCGAGGCCGGCCCCACTGAGATCCTGATCATTGCCGACGATTCGGCAGATGCGGTGCTCGTCGCCGCGGACCTGGTCAGCCAGGCGGAGCACGACGAACTCGCTGCAGCCGTGCTGGTCACCGATTCCGACGGTTTCGCGGGCAGAGTGCGAGCCGAACTCGGGCTGCTGGCGGAAAGCGCACGCAAGGGAACCCGCGTACGCGCGGCGATCGACGGCAGGCAGTCCGCGATCGTCCTCGTCGATTCGCTCGAGCAGGCTGCGGCATTCAGCAACGCGTACGGGCCGGAGCACCTCGAACTTCAGGTCCGCGGGCCGGAAACCCTTCTTGCCTCCATCACGAACGCCGGCGCGATCTTCCTCGGCGAGGACTCCCCGGTGAGCCTCGGCGATTACCTCGCCGGATCGAATCACGTGCTTCCGACCGGCGGTCAGGCCCGATTCGCCTCTGGCCTCGGAGTCCACACGTTTCTGCGACCGCAACAGGTGATCAGCTACGACCGCGGCGCTCTCGGCGCCGTCCGGGCGCACATTTCCGCGCTGGCGACGGCCGAGGATCTGCCGGCGCACGCGGATGCCGTGACCGCACGGTTCCGTGGGGAAACCACGGACGGTGCACACGCCGTGCCGTAGGCTTGACGCACCATGTTCTGCCCCTTCTGCCGCTATCCGGACTCCAGGGTCGTCGACTCGCGCACGAGCGATGACGGGCTGTCCATCCGCCGCCGCCGACAGTGCCCCGAGTGCGGCCGCCGGTTCAGCACGACGGAAACGGCGAGCCTCAATGTGGTGAAGCGCAGCGGGGTTGTCCAGCCGTTCAGCCGCGAGAAAATCGTGGCCGGCGTGCGGAAGGCGTGCCAGGGTAGGCCCGTCACCGACACCGACCTCGCCGTCCTCGCCCAGCGCGTGGAGGAGACGATTCGCGCGACGGGGGCATCGCAGATCGAGGCCAACGACATCGGTCTCGCGATCCTTTCCCCGCTTCGCGAACTTGACGAGGTGGCGTACCTGCGATTCGCGAGCGTCTATCAGGGGTTCGACTCGCTCGACGACTTCGAGGCGGCGATCTCGCAACTGCGCATCGAACACGACGCGGCACCCGCACCCGAATAGCGCGGGTGGAGCGTGTACCGGTTTCTGTTCCGATTCTTCCTGTCGCGCATGGATGCCGAGCGAGCGCACGCCCTGGCGTTTCTCGCCATCCGCGTGCTGGGCGTGCCGGTCATCGGTGCCGTGGCGCGCTGGTTCACCGGGCCGGACCCCTCGCTTGCGGTGAGCGCCCTCGGCCTTCGCTTCGCCTCGCCGTTCGGCATCGCCGCGGGCTTCGACAAGGATGCGACCGCGATCGCCGGTCTCGGGAACCTCGGGTTCGGGCACGTCGAGGTGGGGACCCTCACCGCCCGTGCGCAATCCGGAAACGAGCGTCCGCGGCTTTTCCGGCTGATTGACGATCGCGCGGTCATCAATCGGATGGGATTCAACAACCACGGAGCGCTGGCAGCCGTGCCGCGCCTGAGCCGTGCCCGCCAGCACCGTGCCCGCCGCCGCTCCGGGGGTCCTGTGATCGGCGTGAACATCGGCAAGTCCCGCATCGTGGACGTTGACGATGCGATCGGCGATTACCTCGAGAGCACGCGGATTCTCGCGCCGGTGGCCGATTATCTCGCCGTGAACGTGAGCTCGCCGAACACGCCGGGGCTTCGCGGGCTGCAGGAGCTGGACCGGCTGGAGCCGCTCCTGGCCGCGGTGACTGCCGCAGCGGGGGAGACCCCCGTGCTCGTTAAAATCGCGCCGGATCTCAGCGACGATCAGATCGTGCGCGTCTGCGAGCTCGCCGTCGCGCTGGGAATCCGGGGAATCATCGCCACGAACACAACGCTCTCCCGGGACGGGCTCGCTTCCGATCCGAAACTGATTGCGGCCGCGGGGGAGGGGGGGCTGTCCGGAGCGCCGCTCGCGGGGCGGTCCCTCGACGTGCTGCGGGTCATCCGTTCGGTCACGCCCCGGGATTTCTGCCTGATCTCGGTCGGCGGCGTGGACACCGCCCACGACGTCGCCGAGCGCCTCGACGCCGGTGCGACGCTCGTTCAGGGCTACACGGCGTTCCTGTATCGAGGGCCGCTGTGGGCAAGACAGATCAACCGTGGCCTTGCGGGCCGGATCAGACGGGGAACTGCCCGCGCTTGACCTGCGGTTTGGGAAGGCGCATGACGCGAAGCTGCATGCCGCGCATGGCGGCGTACCAGCGGTTGCCGCGCTGAACCTTGTCGACGCCGAACTTTTCGCCGAGCCGCCGGTTCACCAACATCCCCAGAATGACGCCATCGATGACGGCGGCGAGGAAGAACAGCCACAGCCCTGCTATTCCGATGAGCTGGAGAAGTTCATTGCTGACAAACGTGAGAATGATGACGACGAACATCACCGGGATGAGAACTTCGCCCACGCTGAATCGGGCATCCACGTAGTCGCGGATCCACCGGCGCTGCGGTCCCTTGTCGCGCAGCGGCAGGTATCTTTCCTCGCCCGCGGCCATACCGATTCTGGCCTTCTCGCGGATCTCCGCCATTTTCATGCGGGATTCTTTGGTCGCCGCACGGCGATCGTTGCCGACCAACGGCCGCAAATTCGCGGCCTCGCGTTCCTTGCGGGTGGGTGTCGGCCGTCCCTTTCCCGGCGACGCACCGTCGGTAGCGGGGTCGACATCAACCCTCTCATCACGCTTTTCTGCCTTGGCCACGTTTCATCCCTGCTTTCGGTCTGCCCTTAAGATTACCTGCATGACTTCTTCTGCCGAGAACCCCGCTGCGCTGAACTCCCTCACCGACGCGGTGGATGCCGGGCTGCCGCGGGCGCTGGCCGACCTCGGCGACCTGGTGCGAATCCCTTCGGTATCCTGGGCCGCCTTCGACAGCGCGCACGTCCATCGCAGCGCCGACGCGGTGAAAGGCCTCATCGAGGACCTGGGCGTATTCGATTCGGTAAAGATTTCGCAAGCGCCGATCGGCGATACCCAAACCCTGGGCCAGCCCGCTGTGCTGGCAACCCGCGCAGCGCGCAACGGGAAGCCGACAATCATGCTGTACGCCCACCACGATGTTCAGCCCCCCGGCCGGGATGAGGACTGGCAGTCGCCGCCGTTCGAGCCGACCGTGCGTGGCGATCGCCTGTACGGGCGCGGCGCTGCAGACGACAAGGCCGGCGTCATGGCGCATATTGCCGCCATTCGCGCGCTCATCGACACGGTCGACGGCGATCTGGAGCTCGGGCTCGTGCTCTTCTTCGAAGGCGAGGAGGAGTTCGGCTCCCGCTCGTTCAAGAATTTCCTGCTCCAGCATCAGGATGAACTGGCCGCCGACGTCATCGTCGTGGCGGATTCGGACAACTGGGACATCGACACCCCGGCGCTGACCGTCGCGTTGCGCGGAAACGTGACGTTCCGGCTCACCGTGCGTACGCTCGACCATGCCTCTCACTCCGGCATGTTCGGCGGCGCGGCCCCGGATGCCATGCTCGCGATGATCCGGCTGCTCGCCACGCTCCACGACGAGGCGGGAACTGTCGCGGTGGAGGGGCTGACAAGCTCCGAGGGCGAGACGCCCGACTATCCTGAGTCGCAATTGAGCCAGGAGGCGGCATTCCTTGACGGTGTGCGCTCGATCGGAACCGGGAGCATCCCCAGCCGACTGTGGTTCCAGCCGTCCATCACGGTCACCGGCATCGACGCGCCCACGGTCGCGAACGCGTCGAACACTCTGCTGCCTGCGGTGTCGGTTCGGGTGAGCGCGCGAATCGCCCCCGGCCAATCCGCCGCGGAGGCGTTCGACGCGCTGGAGCGCCACCTCCGCGCCAACGCTCCCTTCGGCGCCGTCGTCGACATCGAGGACGTCGACAAAGGGGATCCGTTCCTCGTGGACACGAGCGGCTGGGCGGTGGCCGAGGTGAAGCAGGCGATGGCGGATGCGTGGGGAGTCGACCCGGTGGAAACCGGCATCGGCGGGTCGATCCCGTTCATCTCCGACCTCGTCGAATTGTTTCCGGCAGCGCAGATTCTCGTCACCGGGGTTGAAGACCCCGATTCCCGGGCGCACAGCCCCAACGAGTCGCTTCACCTCGGCGTGTTCCGCCGCGCCGTTCTCACCGAGGCGACACTTCTGGCGCGGCTGAACTCTCGCAGCTGATACGCCTACACTGGAAGGTGACAGAGGGAGCAGTTCATGTCTGACACGACCACGGTTGACAACGGCACGGTGAAGACCGAAACACCAGCTCACGGCGTTTCCCTGACGAGCACCGCCGCCGAGAAGGTCCGCGCGCTGTGCGAGCAGGAGGGCAGAGACGATCTCCGCCTGCGCGTCGCCGTGCAGCCGGGCGGATGCTCCGGACTCATTTACCAGCTGTACTTCGACGAGCGCCTCCTCGACGGCGACTGCACGGTCGAATTCGACGGCGTCGAGGTGGTCGTGGACAAGATGAGCGTTCCGTACCTCGATGGGGCGACGATCGACTTCGAGGACACCATTCAGAAGCAGGGTTTCACGATCGATAACCCCAATGCGGCCGGAAGTTGCGCCTGCGGAGACTCATTCCACTAAGTTTTACGCCGTTTATGGCCCCCTAATGGCATGACGGGCGCGTCCTTCGGAGTAGGCTGGGAGGCGTTCCTTAGACTGCAGTTGTCAGTCTCCGCGTCATCCGAGAGGTCTTCCTGTGCGTTCTCCTCGTCGTCTTCGATGGATTACTATCCCGGTAGCTTTAGGGCTCGCCATGGTGCTTGCCGGTTGCACCCAGCAACAGTTGCGTGGTTACCTCCCCGGTGAGCCGGGGATCACCAACCACACGGACACCATTACCGGCCTGTGGGTGACGAGCTGGATCATCCTTCTGGCGGTCGGTCTGCTCGTGTGGGGTCTCATCATTTGGGCGGCCGTCGTCTACCGCCGGCGCAAGGGTCAGACCGGCCTTCCGGTCCAGCTCCGGTACAACATGCCGATCGAGATCTTCTACACCGTCGTCCCGCTCATCCTCATCCTCGGATTTTTCGCGTTCACGGCCCGCGACCAGGCTGCGATCGAGCAGCCCACCGAAAACCCGGATGTGTCCATCCAGGTGTTCGGCAAGCGGTGGTCGTGGGACTTCAACTACCTGAACGTCGGGCCGCAGAACAAGGGCGTCTACTACCAGGGCCTTCAGGCACAGGAGATCGATCAGTCGCCGTACATCGATGAGAGCAAACTGCCCGTCCTGTACCTTCCGGTGAACAAGACGGTGGCCCTCGATATCGAGAGCCGGGATGTTGTCCACTCGTTCTGGGTGCCGGACTTCCTGTACAAGAAGGACATGATTCCGGGCAAGTCCAATCACATCTACTTCACGCCGACCAAGATCGGCGTCTACATGGGCAAGTGCGCCGAACTGTGCGGCGAATACCACTCGCTCATGTTGTTCAAGGTGAAGGTCGTCTCCGAGGCTGATTACGAGGCGTACATTCAAAGTCTGGTCAACCAGGGCAACACCGGAATACTCGGACCCGAATACGACACGAACACCAACCAGCCGGGCAATACCGCTCCAACCGGGAACCAGTAGGGCAGCAGACTATGAGCACAACGACCCAGTCACGCACCACGCCGCAGGCTAAGCCCGGCCAACCGAACCGCGGCGACAGCAGCAGCCATGACTTCGGCGCATCCAGAGTGGGGTCCAAGGGCGACCTCATCATCAACTGGATCACGACGACGGATCACAAGAAGATCGGGTACCTCTACCTGATCACCTCGTTCATTTACTTCTGCCTCGGCGGCGTGATGGCGCTCATCATCCGCGCGCAGCTGTTCGAGCCTGGGCTGTCCCTCCTGCAGACGAAGGACCAGTACAACCAGCTGTTCACGATGCACGGCACGATCATGCTGCTCATGTTCGCCACGCCGCTGTTCGCCGGGTTCGTGAATGTGATCATGCCCCTGCAGATCGGCGCTCCGGATGTCGCGTTCCCGCGGTTGAACGCCTTCGCGTACTGGCTGTACAGTTTCGGCAGCCTCATCGCCGTCGCCGGATTCCTCACACCGCAGGGTGCTGCGTCGTTCGGGTGGTTCGCCTATGCCCCGCTGTCGGAGACAACATTCTCGCCGGGCGCAGGAGGCAACCTGTGGGTCTTCGGGCTCGCCATGAGCGGGTTTGGGACGATTCTGGGTGCCGTCAACTTCATCACCACCATCATCACGATGCGTGCTCCCGGTATGACGATGTTCCGGATGCCGATTTTCACCTGGAACGCGATGGTCACCTCGATCCTCGTGCTCATGGCCTTCCCGCCGCTTGCGGCCGCTCTGCTGGGGCTGGGCATGGACCGCGTGTTCGGCGGACACATCTACAACGTCGAGGCTGGCGGGGCGCTCCTCTGGCAGCACTTGTTCTGGTTCTTCGGGCATCCTGAGGTGTACATCATTGCGCTGCCGTTCTTCGGCATCGTTTCGGAGGTGTTCCCTGTCTTCAGCCGGAAACCCATTTTCGGGTACAAGACGCTGGTCGGTGCCACGATTGCCATTGCCGCGCTGTCCGTGACGGTGTGGGCGCACCACATGTACGTCACCGGCTCAGTGCTCCTGCCGTTCTTCTCCCTCATGACGATGCTCATCGCGGTGCCGACGGGCCTCAAGATCTTCAACTGGATCGGAACGATGTGGCGGGGGTCCATTACGTTCGAGGCCGCCATGCTCTGGGCGATCGGCTTCCTCGTGACGTTCACCTTCGGCGGGCTCACCGGCGTGATTCTCGCCTCACCGCCCCTGGACTTCCACGTCTCAGACACCTACTTCGTGGTCGCGCACTTCCACTACGTGGTGTTCGGGACCGTCGTGTTCGCCATGTTCAGCGGTTTCTACTTCTGGTGGCCCAAGTGGACAGGCAAGATGCTCAACGAGCGGCTGGGGAAGGTCCACTTCTGGCTGCTGTTCCTCGGATTCCACACCACGTTCCTCATCCAGCACTGGCTCGGCGTCATGGGCATGCCGAGGCGCTATGCGACCTACCAACCGGAGGATGGCTTCACCTGGATGAACCAGTTGTCCACGATGGGTGCCATGCTGTTGGGCATCTCGATGATTCCTTTCCTGTACAACGTGTACATCACGGCACGTCGGGCACCGAAAGTCACCGTCAACGACCCGTGGGGTTACGGTCGTTCGCTGGAGTGGGCGACGTCGTGCCCGCCACCACGCCACAACTTCACCTCGATACCGCGCATTCGGTCCGAGTCGCCGGCGTTTGACCTCAACCATCCGGAGGCGGCTCCTGTGCAGTACGCTCTGTCCGCCGGCCACGACGAAGAGAAGGTGAAGTAGCCGTGAAGACCAATGCCCACATGTTCTGGATCCTCTCGGGCTTCTTCTTCGTCGTGTCGGCCATGTACACGGTCTGGAGCCTCGTCGATTCCTTCCACGGCTACGTGGAGTGGGTGGGAACACTTGCCCTCGCGCTGTGCGGCGTCCTGTTCGCTCTCATCGCGTTCTACCTCGGCCGCGCGCACAGTGTGCAGGGCGGCGAACTTCCGGAAGACATCCCCACCTCGGATATTGATGACGGCGACACCGAAGTCGGCTTTTACAGCCCGTGGAGCTGGTGGCCGTTCATGGTCGGCACCGGGGCCGGTCTGGTATTCCTGGGCCTGGCCATCGGCTTCTGGATCGCCTACATCGGTGCCGCGCTGGCCTTCGTGAGCATCGTGGGCTGGGTGTACGAGTACTACCGCGGATATTTTGGACGCTGAGCCGGGCGCATCCCGCATGGCCGTCGTCCGCCGAGCATCGAGCGCCGACGGGCCGACGGTGTTCGGTCTGCTTGCCCAGCTGGGGGAGCAGTACACCCCCCAGCGCGACGTGTTCGACGCCGCCTTTGCGGATGCCGTGAAAGACGAGGAGGATCATCTCCTCTTCGTGGCTGACGATGGTGGCGCCGTGGTGGGGTACGCTCTCGCAACCATTGCCCGGCTGTTCTACACGAACGGCGACGCCGCTCAGCTGCAGGAGCTTGTCGTGGATGAACATTCCCGCGGCAGGGGGATCGGCAGCCAGCTCGTGTCGGCGATCGAGGAGGAATGCCAGAGCCGCGGGGTCCGTCAACTCACGGTAGCGACGCTGAAGAGCGCCTCGTTCTACGAACGGCTCGACTACCGCTCGACGGCGGACTTCCTGAAGAAGCGGTTCGACGAGTAACCTCGCCCTCGGCCCTCGCGGGCCGGAGCCGCTTTCCTAGTGGTGTTCCTTGCCCGACTCCAGTTCGGCGCGCGTCGCGGGGGAGATCCGGTCTTCGAAGAACCAGCGGGAGAAGGCCGCCCGAACGCGCTGCATGGGCGAAATCCGTCCTTGCGCGTCCGGTCGGACCATGAGCGGCTTGTAGTCGAGGTAGTCCACGAGCCGCCACCGCTCGTAGTCGGTCAGCTCCTTGTGGACCTCGTGGTACTGGCCGCCGGGCAGGCGAATCATTCTGCCCGACTCGTACCCGTGGAGTGCGATTTCGCGGTCCTTCTTCTGAAGCGCGAGGCATGACCGTTTGGCCACGAAGTAGGCAATGATCGGGCCAAGGATGAGCAGCGCCTGCAGAGAGTGCGTCACTGCCTCGATCGTGAGATGGAAGTGGGTCGCGAGGATGTCCGACGCTGCAGCCGCCCACAGGACGGCGTAGAACGTCACACCCGCTGCGCCGATCGCGGTGCGGGTCGGCGCGTTGCGCGGGCGCTCGGTGATGTGGTGCTCGCGCTTGTCGCCGGTGATCCACGCCTCGAGGAACGGGTAGAGCACGACGGCGACGATGAAGATTCCGACGACAATCATCGGCAGCAGGATGTTGAAAGACCAGGTGTGGCCCCACAGGACGAATTCGAGACCGGGCGGAACGAGCCTCAGCGCGCCATCCAGGAACCCGATGTACCAGTCCGGCTGGGTTCCGGCCGAAATGGGGGAGGGGTCGTACGGCCCATAGTTCCAGATCGGGTTGATCGTGAAGAACGAGGAGATCAGCACGATGACACCGAACACGACGAAGAAGAACCCGCCGGCTTTCGCCGCGAAGTTCGGCATGATCGGCACGCCGACGACGTTCTCGTTGGTGCGGCCCGGTCCCGCGTACTGCGTGTGCTTGTTGATCACCATGAGCAGCAGGTGGAGGCCGAGTGCTGCGACGAGAATTGCGGGGACGAGGAGTATGTGGAGGGAGTACAGGCGCGGAACGATGACTTCGCCGGGGAACTCGCCGCCGAACAGGAGGTAGGAGGTCCAGGTTCCGATGACCGGGATTCCCTTGACCATACCGTCGATGATGCGAAGCCCGTTGCCGGAGAGCAGGTCATCGGGAAGCGAGTATCCGGTGAATCCCTCGGCCATGGCGAGAATGAAAAGCGTGAACCCGATGACCCAGTTGAGCTCGCGCGGCTTGCGGAAAGACCCGTTGAAGAACACGCGCAACATGTGCAGGCCGATCGCCGCCACGAAGAGCAGCGCAGCCCAGTGGTGGACCTGCCGCATGAGCAGGCCGCCGCGGATGTCGAACGAGATGTCCAGGGTCGAGGCGTACGCGGCGGACATCTGAATGCCCTTGAGCGGAACGTACGATCCGTCGTAGTGGACCTGGGTCATCGTCGGCTCGAAGAAGAACGTCAGGAACGTGCCGGAGAGCAGTATCGCAATGAAACTGTACAGGGCGACTTCGCCCAGCATGAACGACCAGTGGTCGGGGAAGATCTTGCGGCCGAGTTCTTTGGTGATACCGGAAATGCTCGTACGCTCGTCGAGGTAGTTTGCCGCGGCCGAGGTGAATCTCGTTCCCTTGGCGGGCGCCGTCGTTGTTTCCTGCACGGTGGTCATGAACGCTCCCAGAAGCTCGGGCCGACGGGTTCGTGGAAGTCGCTTCGCGCTATCAGGTAGCCTTCCGAGTCCACGGTGATGGGCAATTGCGGGAGTGGGCGCTTGGCGGGCCCGAAAATGACCTTCGCCTCATGGCTGATGTCGAACTGCGACTGGTGGCACGGGCACAACAGGTGGTGGGTGTGCTGCTCGGCGAGGGCGACGGGACAGCCAACATGGGTGCAGATTTTCGAGTAGGCGACAATGCCCTGGTAGTTCCAGTCTGCACGGTCTGCGGACACGTGCAGGTCTTCGGGCTTCAATCGCATGAGGAGGACGGCGGCTTTCGCCTTGTCCTCGATGTAGTGCGCGGAGTTGGCCAGTGTCGCCGGGATCACGTGGAACACCGAACCGAGGGTCACATCTGACGCCTTGATAGGGGTATTGGCCGGATCCCGCATGAGCCGAACGTTGGCATCCCACACGGTGGACTTGAGAAGGGCAACCGGATCCGCGGCGGGCGCGAGATCCCGGAACATGACGACCGCGGGGAGCGGCGAAACGACGAGGGCGCCGATCAGGCTGCGCCGAATGAGCGTGCGGCGGCCGAAACCGGATTCTTCATTTCCGAGACGGAACACTTCTGCGGCCGCGGCCCTGGTGTCTTCGCTGCCGCGGGTCGGGTGGCGGTGTTCCTCCCACTCGCCGTCCTTCATGAGGTTCTTTGCCCAGTAGATCGATCCGAGTCCGATCGAGATCAGCGCAAGGGAGATCCCGAGGCCCAGGAACAGGTTGTTGAGCCTGACCGAAGACAGGTTGCCCGGCACGATCGGGAAGATGATGTACGCGACGATCGCGAAGATGCTCGCGGCGATGGAGAACAAAAACAGCCCGCCGACGCGACGTTCGGCCGTCTTCTCCTTTTTGGGGTCGAGGTCGGTCGCGCGGACGCGGTCCGGGGGAGAGCCGGGATTCTCGAAGGCACCAGAGGGAACAGCGACCGCAGTCCCGGCGGACACCGCGCGTTGCGCAACGGTGTCGAGTTCGGAGCCGGCAGCGATGTCGTGTTCACTGTCGTGCTGTGCCATAACGTTCCCTTCGAGTTTCTGCGGTAGCCGTGCGACGTCAGTTCGGGCGGGCGGTGATCCAGATCGTCACACCGACGATCGCGCCGAGGCCGAAAATCCAAATGAAGAGGCCCTCGGATACCGGACCAAGGCTGCCAAGGTCAAATCCGCCCACCGAGGCATTCTCGTCAAGGAACTTCAGGTAGCTGATGATGTCCGCTTTGTCCTGCGGCGTGAGGTTGGTGTCGTTGAACACGGGCATGTTCTGCGGCCCGGTGACCATCGCTTCGTAGATGTGCCGCGCCTCGACGCCCTTCAACGACGGAGCGAACTTGCCCTCCGTGAGGGCGCCTCCCGCTCCGGCGACGTTGTGGCACATGGCGCAGTTGACTCGGAAGAGCTCGCCACCGAGTGCGGTGTCGGCGTTTCCGCTGAGCCACTTCTGATCCGGGATACCCGGCCCGGGAGCCAGGCTTGCGATGTACGCTGCGACGTCGTCGATCTGCTGTTGCGTGAACTGCGGAGGCTTCTGGGCGCCCTGAGGTCCCTGATAAGCCAGTGGCATCCGGCCGGTCCCCATTTGGAAGTCCACCGATGCCGCGCCGACCCCGTACAGGCTCGGCCCGTGTTCGGTTCCCGCAGCCGACATTCCGTGGCAGGTCGCGCAGTTCGCTGCAAAGATCTTCTGACCTTCGCTGATCGATTGCTGGGTCGCAGTGGTGGTCTCGGCCGATGCGGTGGTGGTGAGGAGGGCGTATGCGCCGCCGGTGGAGAGCAGGCCGATCGTGATCAGCGCGATGGACGCGAGCGGGTGGCGGCGTCCGGTCTGGCGACGGCGAGCGTCAGTCGAACTGTGTGTGCGCATGAAGGTTTCCGGATTCCTATTTGAGTACGTAGATGACCAGGAACAGCCCGATCCAGACCACGTCGACGAAGTGCCAGTAGTAGGAGACGACGATGGCGCTCGTGGCCTCCTTGTGGGTGAAGTTCTTGACGCTGAACGCCCGACCGATCACGAGGATGAAGGCAATCAAACCGCCGATCACGTGAAGACCGTGGAATCCGGTCGTGATGTAGAAAGCGGACCCATAGGAGTTGGAGCTGATGCTGATGTGCTCGGACACGAGGTTCGCATACTCGAAAATCTGCCCGATGACGAACACGGAACCCATCGCGTAGGTCAGGAAGAACCACTCCACCATGCCCCACTGGGTGGGCTTCCAGCCGGTCGCGCGCGGCTGAAGCCGTTCAGCGGCGAACACCCCCGCCTGGCAGGTAAACGACGAAAGCACGAGAATCGTCGTGTTTCCAAGCGCATACCAAACATCAAGTTTGGAGGTTTCGAACGCCCACAATCCCGCCGAAGTCGATCGCAGTGTGAAGTAGATCGCGAACAGGCCGGCGAAAAACATAACCTCGCTGCCAAGCCAGACGATCGTTCCCACTGCCACGACATTCGGACGGTTGACGACAGGGGCGCCCACGGTTCGCGAAAGAGAGGTGCTGGTCACGGTTTCCATTATGGCCGAAAATACGGAGGACTTCGCCATTTCAGCGGCCCGGCCCGACGGAAAGCTAGGATCGCTTCTGTGTCTATAGCTCCAAACTGGCCCGATTTGCTCACGTCGCTGCTCGATCGCAGGAATCTTTCCATCAGCGAGGCCGCGTGGTCGATGCGTCAGGTCATGGCGGGGGCGGTCTCACCGGCAGTCCTCGCGGCATTTCTGGTGGCGTTGCGGGCCAAGGGCGAGACGGTCGACGAGATCGTCGGGTTCCGTGACGCCGTGCTCGAGAATGCACTCCCGCTCCGCCTGGATCCGATGGCCATCGACATTGTCGGAACCGGCGGAGACCGATTCGGGACCGTCAACATTTCGACGATGGCTTCGGTGGTTGCGGCAGCCTCCGGCGCCCCGGTGATCAAGCACGGCAACAAGGCGGCGAGTTCGGCGTCCGGTGCATCCGATGTGCTCTCCGCGCTCGGCGTTCGGCTGGATCTGAGTGAAGATCGTGTCGCCGAGGTGTTCGCGCAAACCGGAATCACGTTTGCGTTCGCGGCGCATTTTCACCCCGGTTTCAAACACGCAGGTGGAGTGCGTCGGGAACTGGCGATTCCCACGGTGTTCAATTTTCTCGGACCGCTCTGCAATCCTGCGCGCTGCGAGGCGAACGCGGTCGGTGTTGCGGATCTCTCGAAAGTGCCGCTGTTCGTCGGGGTGTTCCAGACCAGGGGCGCGACGGCGCTCGTGTTCCGCGGCGACGATGGGCTCGACGAGCTCACGACCACGGGGCACAGTCACATCTGGGAGGTCAGCCGCGGTGCGGTGACCGAACACGACCTGGATCCCCAGGAGCTCGGGATCGCGCGAGCCGACCTTGCCGACCTGGTGGGCGGCGATCCCGGACACAACGCGGATGTCGCGCGTCGGGTATTCGCGGGCGAAGCCGGTCCGATCCGGGACATCGTGCTGCTGAATGCCGCTGCCGGACTTGTCGCGTTCGACCTCGCGAAGGATCCCGCCGAAGTGCAGAAGTCGATTGTGAGCCGATTCAGGGGGAAGCTCGCGGTTGCGGCCGAGGCGATCGATTCCGGGGCCGCCGAGCGCAAACTCGCGGAATGGGTTACTGCCACCAATCGCTGAACCGGCGGTGTTTTCCGAGAATGGCTCCGCGGGTCAGGGGAGTGGGGCGCGGATCAGATCATCGATGGACAGTTCTTTCGGGCTCGTGTGGCCGCTGAGGCCCAGAACAATGTCGAATTCGGCGATGAGGTTCCTGAACACCTCGGAGACGCCTCGCTCGCCAGCGAGCGCGAGCCCGCACACATAGGGGCGTCCGACAAGGACTGCCGTTGCGCCCAGCGCCAACGCGGTAAAGATGTCGCTTCCGCCGCGAATTCCGCTGTCGAACAAAACCGGGATCGCGCCGTTGATGGCCTCCACGATCGCGGGCAGCGCATCCGCGGACCCCACGGCGCCGTCGATTTGCCGCCCGCCGTGGTTGGACACGATGATGCCGTCGACGCCGGCGGCGATCGCCCGGCGCGCGTCATCCGGGTGCTGGATGCCTTTCAGGACGATGGGCAGGCTCGTGCGCTCGCGGGCGAAGTCCAGCTCCTCCCACGTGAGCGAGGGGCGGGAGAACACGTCCAGGAACGTCTCGACGGCCGCCCTGGGTTCGCCGGAGCGCAGGTTCGGCAGGAATTTTCCCGGATGTTTGCGGGTCATGTCGAGGAGCGTTCGGATCGCGCTCGGCGTCACTTTCGGGCGCGGCCCGGACGCGGGACGGGCCAGGCGTTCGCGTACGAGTTCCCGGAAAACCGGATCACTCGTGTACTGCGCGATGCCGATGCCGTGGATGAACGGCAGGTAGGCCAGGTCCAGGTCGCGCGGCCGCCAGCCGAGGGTGTGCGTGTCGAGCGTGATGACGATGGCCTGGGCCCCGGAGGCCTCGGCGCGGCGCAGGAGGCTCGTCACAAGGTCATCCGAACTGCTCCAGTACAGCTGGAACCAGCGCGGCCCGTCGCCCATGACCGCTGCGGTGTCTTCCATGCTGGACGAAGCCTGATTGGAAAATACGTAAGGAATACCCAGTTTTGAGGTTGCGCGGGCAACGGCAAGGTCTGCGTCGCGCCGCACGAGTCCGAGCGCCCCAATCGGCGCGGCAATGACGGGGGAGGGGTAACGGTGCCCGAAAAGGTCGATCCCGAGCTCGCGCACCGCGACGTTGCGCAACACGCGGGGGAGTATCCGCCACCTGTCGAGTGCCGCGCGATTCGCCTCGGTGGTGGATTCGCTGCCACTGGATCCGGCGACGTAGGCCCAGGCTTCGGGGGACATGACCGCGTGGGCGGCGTCGAAGAGCGCCTGTGCGCCGGTGGGAACGGACGGGCGATGACCGCTCGCGCCGTCCCGATACATCGTCGACTGGGTGTCGCGGCCAAAACCAGTTGGCGGGGCCGGGGGAGGCGAGGCATTCATTCCACCGGTTTATCATGTGCTGAGGGTTCACTGGAATCGAAATTTCGTCCCACAATGCAGAGAGGTGGAACACCATTTCACACACCGCTGATGCTGGTGCCGAACCGGCAACCAGAATGGCCGTCGTTCCCGAGCTGAAACACTGGATCGTGGTGCCAATCGTGGGCATCGCCCTGATTCTGGCTCTGGGCTTTTCGGAAAAGTTGATTCCCGGTGTCGCGCAATTCCAGCTCGACATCGACCGTTGGCTGGATCAGCATCAGAATCCGGTGTTGACGTCGGTTGCATTGGCGATCAACACGATCCTGTCGCCTCCCGGAATCGTGGTGATCCTGGCCGTTTCCTTCCTCTTTCTGCTGTTCGTGCGGCGCAGCCCGGTTAATGCGTTCGCTTTCACCTCGATCGCCGCTGTCGGCTGGCTTTCCGCGGAGGCATTCAAGCTGATCGTTCAGATGCCACGACCGGACGGCCGGATGCTCACCCATCCGGCGTTTGCCGAAACGGGCGGGCACACGAGTTTTCCGAGTGGCCACACCACTTTCGCCGCCGCATTCGTGATCGCCAGCTACCTGCTCGCGCGACAAACCCGCGCGAAACCCTGGGTGGTGGCCGTCGGAGCCATTCTGGTTGCCGTGGTCGGATGGTCACGGCTCTATGGCGGCGCGCACTACCTGCTGGACGTCGTCGGTGCGGTTGCGGTTGCGTTCACGGTGATCGCCCTCTACGTCGGTTTGTGGAACCGTTACGGGATTCGCGTGCTCGGCTGGTTTGGCTTCCTCAGACGAATTGGGCCAGTTCCCGGTCGGGGAGGGGCGCACTCCGCGCGTGCCACATTGCCCGCGCCGGAATAGCGCAAACTGACATAATGCGCATTATCGGATGTTAAAAGTAAGCGCGGGAAGAGGCTAGGACGCCACGTAGGCCGCGAGGTGTTCCCCGGTGAGCGTTGACGGCTTCCGGACGAGATCTGCCGGCGTTCCTTCGTAGACGATTTGTCCGCCGTCATGGCCGGCGCCCGGCCCGATGTCGATGATCCAGTCGGCGTGCGCCATGACCGCCTGATGGTGTTCGATCACGATGACCGACTTTCCGGAGTCGACGAGTCGGTCCAACAGGCCGAGCAAATTTTCGACATCCGCCAGGTGCAGACCGCTCGTCGGCTCATCGAGCACGTACACGTCGCCTTTCTCCGCCATTCGCGTTGCAAGTTTGAGGCGCTGGCGTTCGCCGCCGGACAGCGTCGTGAGCGGCTGGCCGAGCTGGACGTAACCGAGCCCGACATCCGCGAGGCGCGCCAGAATGGTGTGGGCAGCGGGGATCGCCGACTCCCCCGGCCCAAAAAACGATTTTGCCTCAGACACGGGCATGGACAGCACCTCGGCGATGTTGCGGCCGCCGAACGTGTACTCGAGCACGGTGGCCTCGAACCGCTTGCCCTCGCACACCTCGCACACGGTCTCCACGCCGGCCATGACGCCGAGATCCGTGTAGATCACACCGGCGCCGTTGCAGTTCGGGCAGGCGCCTTCCGAGTTCGCGCTGAACAGGGCCGGCTTCACCCCGTTTTCCTTCGCGAACGCCTTGCGGATGGGCTCGAGCAGCCCGGTGTAGGTGGCCGGGTTGCTGCGGCGCGAGCCCTTGATGGCTCCCTGATCGACCGAGACGACGCCGTCCCGGCCCGACACGGAACCGGCAAGCAGCGAGCTCTTTCCCGAACCGGCCACCCCGGTCACGACGACGAGCGTGCCGAGCGGAATGTCCACATCCACGTTTTTCAGGTTGTTGGCGTTCGCGCCGCGCACTTCGATCGTGCCCGAAGGGGTTCGAACTTCTGGCTTCAGGGCCGCGCGGTCGTCCAGGTGCCGTCCGGTCACGGTCTTGCTGCCTCGCAAGCCTTTCACGGTTCCTTCGAACGTCACCTCTCCCCCGTCGCTGCCCGCACCTGGCCCGAGGTCGACGACGTGATCGGCGATTTCGATGAGCTCCGGTTTGTGCTCCACGACGAGCACCGTATTGCCCTTGTCGCGAAGCTGCACCAGCAACTCGTTCATCCGCTGAATGTCGTGCGGATGGAGGCCGACGGTCGGTTCGTCGAACACATACGTGACATCGGTGAGCGAGGATCCGAGGTGGCGGATCATCTTGGTGCGTTGCGATTCGCCGCCCGACAGCGTGCCGGACGGGCGCTCCAGCGACAGGTAGCCGAGCCCGATCGACACGAACGAGTCGAGGGTGTGGCGAAGTGTGGACAGCAGCGGCGCGACGGATTCGTCCCGGATGCCGCTCACCCAGTCCGCGAGGTCGCTGATCTGCATCGAGCATGCATCCGCGATGCTCACTCCCTTGATTTTCGACGATCGCGCCCCGTCGTTGAGGCGCGTGCCTTCGCACTCCGGGCACGTCGTGAACGTCACCGCGCGTTCCACGAATGCCCGGATGTGCGGCTGCATCGCCTCCTTGTCTTTCGAGAGCATCGACCGCTGGATCTTCGGGATGAGTCCTTCGTAGGTGAGGTTGATGCCGTCGACTTTGATTTTGGTCGGCTCCCTGTGCAGCAGGTCGTTCAGTTCCTTCTTCGTGTACTTCGCGATCGGCTTCTCGAAATCGAAATAGCCGCTCCCCTTGTAAATGCGCCCGTACCAGCCGTCCATGCTGTAGCCGGGGATCGTGATGGCGCCCTCGCTCAACGATTTGCTGTCGTCGTAGAGCGCGGTCAGATCGAAGTCGGTGACGTTGCCCGTTCCCTCGCACCGCGGGCACATCCCTCCGGTGATGCTGAACTCGCGCCGCTCCCTGACCTTTTCGCCGCCCTTCTCGAACGTGACGGCCCCCGCGCCGCTGATGGACGCGACGTTGAAGGAGAACGCCTGAGGGGATCCGAGGTGCGGCTGTCCGAGCCGGCTGAACAGGATGCGCAGCAGGGCGTTCGCGTCCGTCGCAGTGCCCACGGTGGAACGCGGGTTCGCGCCCATGCGCTCCTGGTCAACGATGATCGCGGTCGTGAGGCCCTCCAGGACGTCGACGTCCGGCCTCGCGAGCGTCGGCATGAAGCCCTGGACGAATGTGCTGTAGGTCTCGTTGATCATCCGCTGCGACTCCGCGGCGATCGTGTCGAACACGAGTGAACTCTTGCCGGATCCGGAAATGCCGGTGAACACGGTCAGTCGGCGTTTGGGGATCTCCACGCTGATGTTCTTCAGGTTGTTCACCCGCGCGCCCTGGACGCGGATCAGGTCGTGGCTGTCGGCCAGCGGCGTTTTTTCCATGGCATTCAGGCTTGGTGAATGGGAAGGTGACGTTCCCACCAGTCGAGGACGGCCTCGAATCGTTGCAGCCGGTGTCGTGGCCGCCCGCTCCGGCTCAGCTCGTGGTTTTCACCCGGGAAGATGAGCAACTCCGTCTCGACGCCCTGCCGCTTCAATGCGGCGTAGTACCGCTCCCCCTGCGACAGCGGGCACCGCAGGTCGTTCTCAGAGTGCAGGATGAGCGTCGGCGTCGTGACCTGGTGCACGAACGCCTGCGGGCTCTGCGCGCGGATCTGCTCGGGATCCGTCCCCGTGTATTCGTCGCCGAAGAAGTCGCCGATGTCGGACGTGCCGACGAAACCCACGGGGTCGAGGAATCCTCGTTCGACGATTGCCGCCGTGAACCGGTGGTCCTGCGCGATCGTCCACGCCGTGAGATAGCCGCCGTAGGATCCGCCCATGATGCCGAGACGATTCCGGTCGAACGAGGGGTTCGCGGCGAGTGCGCCGTCCAGGAAGTCGAGAACGTCCGTGTAGTCGACGGTGCCCATCTGGTGCCGAATGGCCCTGCCGAACTCTTCTCCGTAGCCGGATGCGCCGCGCGGGTTGCACATGACGACGCCATATCCGGCCGCGACGTACACCTGGGCCTCATCGAAGAAGCTCCCGGTGTATTGCGTATACGGGCCGCCGTGGATGGTGAGCAGCACCGGGTGCGGGCCGTCGCCTGCCGGAGCGAGCACCCAGCCGTGCACGGGAGTGCCATCCCGCGCGGGAATCGTGAGTTCGACGAGCGGCGCGACCCCGGCGTCGCGCAGCGCGCTGGAGAAGTCGGTGAGCGTTGCGATGTCGCCCTTCCGCACGACGGCGACATCGCCCATGGTTGCGGCGTCCTGGTAGCTCACGACGACGCAGCCCGCCGCTTCGTCGAACCCGCGCACGACTCGGTCCCCCGCGAAGACCCGGTTCAATTCGCCGTTTGACGCAATCGAGACCAGCTCGACCGACCCGTGCCACGTGTTGTGGGCCAGCACGGTGCCGTCGGAGGCGACCATCAGTTCGTGCGCCCCGTCCGAAAGGTCGGTCGCCGAAGGGTCGGTGAGCCTCCGGGCGGGGGTGCCGTCAGCGCCGAGACGGTACAGCGCGCCATTCCTCCCAACGAAGTCGCGCCCGGTCTCGCCCAAATCGCTGCCGACGAAGGAGATCGTCCCGTCCGGCGCGAACGCGAAGCCGTCGATCGAATACCGGGCGTGCCTGCCCGTGAGCGCGGCAGGCTCGGCGTCCGGATCGTCCAGGTCCACGAGGTGGATGTTGTCGGCGAGATCCACGTCGCGCTCCGCGTGCCGGGCAGAGATGAACGCGAGACGCCGGCCATCCGGATGGAAACGCATTCTCGAATCATCGAAATCGCCGTCGGTGAGCTGGCGAGGCTCGGGAACCCCGCGAGGGGGTTCGGGAGTCGGTTCGTCGACCGACGGCGCTCGCCGGTACGTGGGCTCGGCCGAAGGGTCGGGAGCATCGATCAGGAAGATGTGGGTGCGGCGATCATTCGTGTAACCGAGCCCATTCGACTGGTACCGGAACGTGACAATCCTGCGCGGCGGTTCGGCGTCGGCCTTCACATCCTTGACCGTCCCGTATCGGCCCGCCTCCGCCCGCCGAGCCGTATACGCCAGTGCCGCGGAATCCGGGGACCATTCGAAACTGCCCACGCCGAGTTTCTCGTCCGTGGCCGGGACCGCCTCTCCCCCGGTCGCCGCCATCACGTGAAGCTGCGCGGGCCCTTCGCCGTCCGACCGCAGGAACGCGATGCGCGAACCATCCGGGCTGAACCGGGGCGCAGTGTCGCTGAACCCGCGCGTGATCCGCCGAGGCTCCGAGCCGCGATCAATATCCACGCGCCACAACTGCCCGACGTAGGCATCCGCATCCAGATTCGGGGTGGCGGTGGCGAACACCGCCCAGGTGCCGTCTGGATGGATGGTGGGACGGGAAACGCTCGTGAGGAGCGGAAGGTCAGCGGGGTTCACTCCACCACTCTAGGCACCACTCAGTTCGTGGTGAACCCCGAAATGTCGCCGATGTATCGCGTGTGGTTCTCCGGCACGGGTTCCACGGCCGCCCTCGCGACTTCGGCGGCGAACTCCGAAACGTTGTACAGGCGCCCTGCGGCCTCTTTCCGCGCGCTGATGGCGCCCGGGTTCGCCCGCTCGAGAAGCGTCGCCGTGATCGTGCCCTCGATCATGTCCCCGGAGACCACGACGAACTCGATTCCGAGCTCATCCAGTTGCGGGATCATGGCGCGCAGCGCATCCTCCCCCGCGCGCTTGCTCAGGGCGACGGGCTCGTACTCGGGCATTGTCGGCACAGTGTGGATGAAATGGGCCTGATGGCTCGTGACGAACACGACCCGGGATCCTGCCGCAAGCAGCGGCAGGGCCGAGGTGAGGAGATTCACCTGAGCGTCGCGATTGAGACGCATCGCGTAGTCCTCGCCCATGCCGGATTCCATGCCACCAGACGCATTGAGCACGAGGATATCGAGGCCGCCCCACGCCGCACGGATCGTCTCGAACATCGACGAGACGGATGTCGGATCGGTGAGATCCGCGCCGACGGCGATCGCGGTTCCCTCCGCCGCCTCGAGCTTCTCCACGAGCTGGAGGGCGCGCTTCTCCTTGTTGCGGAAGTTGACCACGACGCGGGCGCCGGCCTCGGAAAGATAGCCGACCGTTTCCGCGCCGATGCCGCGGGACGAACCGGTGACGAGGGCACGTTTTCCCTCGAGGGCGTGGGGCTGCAAAAGTATGCTCACCCCCCAGACCCTAGCAAGTCCGGCGTGCTAGTTTCAGTAGTAACACGACAAGGGAGAGGTGCTGGAAACCAGTGGAATTCCTCAACGACTACGCGTGGATTGTGTGGCTCGGCCTCATCCTCTTGTTCCTCATCGTCGAGATGAGTACTCTCGAGTTCACGTTCCTGATGATCGCCGTAGGAAGTCTCGGCGGACTCGTGTCCGGGCTGCTCGGGCTCCCGTGGTGGGCACAGGTGGTGATTGCCGCCATCCTTGCCCTCCTTCTGCTTCTCGCGGTCAAACCTCCCCTGTTGCGGCGGCTCAAGCGCGGTGGCGACCCCACCAAGACGCTGGTCGATGCGCTCATCGGAATGGAGGGAACGGTCGTCAGTGATTTCGTGAACGGCCAGGGCCACGTGAAGCTCACCGTGGGCGAAACCTGGACGGCCCGCATTTCCCCCGCGACGGATTCTTCGCTGGAGGTCGGTGACCGAATCACGGTCACCGCAATCGAGGGGGCCACCGCCATGGTTGCCCCCGTGAAAGGCAACGCAAAGTGAACGATTTCGGCAGCGTGCTGCTTCTGCTTCTCATCATCGTCGTCGCGATTTTCGTCCTGACGATTCTGTTCCGGGCGATCCGGATCATCCCGCAGGCGCGAGCGGGAGTCGTCGAGCGCCTCGGCAAGTATCACAAGACGCTCATGCCCGGCCTGAACATCGTCATCCCGCTCATCGACCGCGTCCGCCCGCTCATCGACATGCGCGAGCAGGTGGTGTCGTTCCCACCGCAGCCGGTCATCACCGAAGACAACCTCGTCGTCTCCATCGACACGGTCGTCTACTTCCAGGTCACGGATGCGCGTGCGGCGACGTACGAAATCGCCAACTATCTCGGTGCGGTCGAGCAGCTCACCACGACCACTCTGCGTAACGTCGTGGGCGGCCTGAACCTCGAAGAGGCGCTCACGAGCCGAGACAATATCAACGGGCAGTTGCGCATCGTGCTCGATGAAGCCACCGGCAAGTGGGGCATCCGGGTTGGCCGCGTCGAGCTCAAGGCGATCGACCCGCCGCTGTCCATCCAGGATTCGATGGAGAAGCAAATGCGCGCGGAGCGCGACCGTCGAGCGGTGATCCTCACGGCGGAGGGCACGAAGCAGTCGCAGATCCTCGAGGCGGAGGGTGCGCGGCAGGCGGCGATTCTTCAGGCGGAGGGGTACGCGAAGGCCGCGGTGCTTCGCGCCGAGGGTGAAGGCCAGGCCATCACGACGGTGTTCAAGGCAATCCATGATGGAAAGCCGGACCCCGAACTGCTCGCCTACCAGTACCTGCTCACGCTCCCGAAGATCGCGGAGGGCGAGTCGAGCAAGCTGTGGATCATCCCCTCGGAGTTCACAGAGGCGCTCAACAGCATTTCAGGTGGATTCCTTGGCAAAAAGGGCGCTCCCGGCGCGTAGCGGATCCGGCGAGGGAGGGTACTTCACTTCCCCTCCCCCGCGGGTCCTCGCGCATCGCGGGCTCGCGCTCGACGCCCCGGAGAACACCCTTCTGGCGTTCGCGAAAGCTGTAGCGGCCGGTATCACGCACCTCGAAACGGACGTTCATGAGAGCGCAGACGGGGTCGCGATCATCAGTCACGATGACACGTTGATGCGCGTTGCCGGCCGGAAGGTGAATGTCAATCAACTCACCGTTGCGGAACTGCGGCGCGTTGACCTCGGATCCGGTCAGAACTTTTCCACCCTCGCCGAGGCAATCGACGCGTTTCCGGATGCGCGGTTCAACATCGACGTGAAGTCGGCAGGGGCGGTACAGCCGACGATTAATGCGGTCAAGGCAACAAACTCCGTCAAGCGGGTCCTCGTCACCTCGTTCAGCAGCTCCCGCCGTGCAGCGACCGTCAAGGGCCTTCCCGGCGTGGCCACCGCTGCGGCATCCGGCGAGCTGGCGCAAATCCTGGCCGCAGCCCGGCTGGGCCTTCTCCCCAGGGCGCGCACGCTCCTGGCGCAGTTTGACGCGCTGCAGGTGCCCGAAAAGTGGAAGGGCGTGCGCGTCGTCACTCCCCCGCTCGTGCGGCTCGCCCACGAGGGTGGAGCTGAGGTGCACGTGTGGACTATCAACGACCCGCAGGACATGACCCGACTGCTCGATCTCGGGGTCGACGGGATCGTCACCGACCGCGCCGACGTCGCCGTGGAGGTGCTTCGAGCGCGGCGCTGACGCGCTCGCGTGGCCGCGGAGCCTGAGAACCCACTGTGAAAGGCGCGCCGCGGAAAGGTTTCGCCCAGCTTGGTGGTTTATAACTTGTGACAGGCGGCTGAGTACTAAGGGGACGAAACTATGGCGGATCGCAGTTTACGCGGAATGCGACTGGGAGCGCAGAGCCTTCAGAGCGAAGAGGGCGTGACGTTTTCCCCTCGCCGCCGCAGCACCTATCAACTCGATGACGGATCCACGTTCGAGGTCACGTTCGCCGCTGATGCGGAAATTCCCACCCTGTGGGAGTCACCCAAGAGCGGTCGGGAGGGTCGGCTGCTGGGCGAGAACGGCAAGCCGGTACCGCTGGATGAAACGGACGTGCGCATCCCCCGCACCCACTGGGACATGCTGCTCGAGCGGCGCACCCGCGAGGAGCTTCAGGAGCTTCTCGACGAAAGGCTCACATTCCTTCGCGCCCGCCGGGGCAAGACCAAAGCCAAAGCCGGCGTCTAGTCGTCCGCATTCTCGTGCCGTGCGGCTGTGCGGCGCCTGCTGAACAACCCCCACATCGTCACCCGGGCGAGAGCTTCGACGACGATTCCGACGTGCATCTTTGACCGGCCGACTGATCGTTCGATGAACGTGATCGGATGCTCGGCAACGAGGAGTCCGGCTCTCTCGAACAGCCAGGCCAGTTCGATCTGGAAACAGTAACCTTGCGAGGCCACGGACGCGAAGTCGACCGTGTTCAGCGCATCCGCGCGAAATACCCGGAAACCGGATGTCAGGTCCCGGACCTGGGATCCAAGGACTTTCCGCGCGTAGGTGTTTCCCGCCCTGGAGATCATTCGCCTCGGCCACGGCCAGTTGAGCACAGCACCGCCGGAAACCCAGCGCGACCCGAGCACGAGGTCCGCTCCGTCCTGGGCGAGAGTCAACATTGCCGCGAGATCCGCCGGATCGTGGGAGCCGTCGGCATCGATTTCGGCGATGAAGCGATAGCCCTGGTCGAGTCCATGCTGGAAACCTGCCAGGTACGCGCGGCCGAGCCCCTCCTTCCTGGATCGATGCAGGACGGTGACCGCACTGTCCGCAGCGGCGAGGGATTCGGCCAGTTCGCCTGTGCCATCCGGGGAGGAATCGTCGACGATCAGGACATCGGCACCGGTCACGGTCTGGCGCAGTCGACCGATCAGCGATGCGAGACTGCCCAGTTCGTTGTAGGTGGGCACAATCACGAGCGTGTCAACCATGGTGCCTCACTTTCCGCTGCCGACGTGAAACGAGCCAGCCGAGAACCAGGGCGGCCAGGGCGAATCCGCCGACGGCCGGGTCGACGTTGGCCCCGAGCACGGTGGCGGGTGTCGTTGCCGTGCTCAGAGGTACATTCTCGACCATCGAACCGGCGGTGAATACCGGAAGGCGGGAAATGGTGTGTCCGTCCGGCGCCATGATCGCGCTCACGCCGACGGTCGACACCTGCACGACGCTTCGCCCGGTTTCGATGCCGCGGAGCCGGGCGATGGCCAGTTGCTGCACATTTTCGTCCGAATGGCCGAAATCGGCGTTGTTCGTCGGGGCGAGAATCACTTGCGCGCCATCCGAAATCATGTGCCGGATCAGAGAATCGTCCACGATGTCGAAGCAAATGGCGAGTCCGGCGCGAACGTTCCCGATAGTGAACACGTTGTCTCGAGTGCCGATCGAATAATCCCGCGGGACCAAATCGAACAGGGCGGGCGCGAACGGATACCAGAAGCTGCGGTCCGGAAGATACTCGGCGAACGGAACGGGGTGGATCTTGTCGTACTGGGCCACCGGCCCCGAGCCCGGTTCCCACAGCAGGAGGCTGTTGAACGTGCGCCCCTGATCATCGCTCGTGATGGTTCCCGTGACGAGGGGCGCGCTCATGCGTTCCGTGATGTAGTTGAGCGCCTGCGCGGCATCCGGATGGGTGAGCGGATTGATGTCAGCGGCATTCTCCGGCCAAATCACCGCATCGACGCGGTCGCCGAACAGCGGGACAGTGCCCGCGATGTGGTCATTGAGGGTCTGGCCGGGCGAGCGGTGGGCGAACAGTCCCGCGTCCGAGTTGCCCTGAACCGCCGCAACGCGAAAGGTGCCCGAGGTCACGACGGGCCACGCCGGCAGGGCCAGAAGCAGCACGAGCGAACCGGAAGCCACAATTCCTCTCAGCGGAATGCGGATGCCGGACTGCCGGGCGGTGGACTCGCGAACGGCCTGTACGAGGATCGCACTCGCCCAGGCGAGAAGAAAGGACAACCCGGAGACACCGAACCAGGCGACGAGGCTGCTGAACGGGCTTTCCGACTGGGAGAATGCGAGTCTCCCCCAGGAGAATCCGCCATAGGGCCAGGTGCTCGTGATCGACTCCCGCAAACTCCACACCGCACCGAGTACGGCCGGCAGGAGGATGAGCGTGCCCCAGCGTCCCGGCCACACCGCGGGCACCCACCGCCAGGCCAGATTCAACAGTACGGCTCCGAGCGCGAAGAACACGGTTTGCAGGCCAGCGAGGGCGAGCCAGGGCACGGGTCCGAGGTAGATGGTGAGCCAGAAGATATGTGTTCCCCAGAACGAGAATCCGCCGAGAAGGCCGAGGCCGAACGCTGTGCCGATCCTGCGTCCCGCAACAGACCACATCATGAGGCCCGTGCCGGCGAAGATGAGCGGCCACCAGTCCAGGGCGGGGAACGCCGCAGCGTTGATCGGGCCCGAAGCGGCCGCGGCAACCACCGCGAGCCAGGTGGGCGCGGTTGACGCCGGACTCGATCCGAAGGGTGCGGATGCCGACGAGGCGCGGGAGCGGGTATTCATCACGTCAAGCCTAAAGTGGGATTTCCGGCCCCCGGACCGGCGATGCGGGCTCGACCGTGCGCGGTCATCCGACGCTCGAATAGGCGACGATGCCCCGCCGGATGGAATCGAGAGCGGTCCTCGCCGTGACTCCGACTTTCGCGTCGGCGACGATCGAGATCTGGTCGAGGAGGTCGATGGCCTGCTTCGTGAGCCGTACGAAGTCTCCTGCGGCAAGGTCGGCGTCGTCCAGCACCCGCTCGAGAGCGGCACCCTGCGCCCAGCGGCTCATCGCGAGCGATACGCCAGCCGACACGGGCTCGCTACCTGGCAGCCGGTGCTCCCGCTCCAGATCATCCAGCTCGCTCCACAACGTCGTCGTCCGTTCCAGGGCGGCGCGGAACGCCCCCCTCGGCAGCTGCCGGTCGGACAGTTGCCCGTCGTCGCGGCGCGGCTCATACACGAGCGCTGCGGCCATCGCGGCGAGGCCCGCAGCATCGAGACCTTCCCATGCTTTCGTGCGCAGGCACTCCGCGACGAGAAGGTCCCGTTCGCCGTAGATCCGCCGAAGCGTGCGCCCGGGATCCGAGACGGTGAGCTCTCCCGCGGCATCGACGGCGAGGTAGCCGCGATCGATGAGCACTTCGGCCACGCGATCGAACACGCGCGAAATGGCACCGGTGCGGCCGGTGATTTGGCGTCGAAGGTCGTCGGCCTGCCGTTTGAGACCCCACCAGCGCTCTGCCCACCGCGCATGGGCTTCGCGATCATTGCAGCCGTGGCAGGGATGCTTTCGGAGGCGTGCCCGCAGAGCTGTGAGCTGGCGCTGCCGCGCATCCCGTTCGGCTCGGCTCGCCGAGTGCGCGCGTCCTGCGCCCTTGCGCTCGAGGTCGGTGAGTTCGCGTCGAATGCCGGAGTATTCGCGGAAGTCGCCGAGGTGGCAGACCATGGACTTTTCGTATCCGGCGAGCGATTCCTCGAGCCCGCGAACCTTCTTCGCCAGGCTCACGACGCCTCGGTCCGCCTGAAACTGGGCGAAGGATGATTCCAGGATTTCCCTCGTACGTTGCCGCCCGAACTGCGCGACGAGGTTCACCGCCATGTTGTAGCTCGGGCTGAAGCTGGAGTTCAGCGGATACGTTCGCCGCGAGGCGAGGGACGCCACCGCCTGCGGATCGAGGCCATCCTTCCACTGGATGACGGAGTGCCCCTCGACGTCGATGCCGCGACGACCGGCGCGTCCGGTGAGCTGCGTATACTCGCCGGGCGTGATCGGAACTCTCGCTTCGCCGTTAAACTTTTCCAGCTTCTCCAGGACGACGGTTCTGGCCGGCATGTTGATCCCGAGCGCGAGAGTCTCCGTGGCGAACACGACTTTCAGAAGCTTCCGACGAAACAGTTCCTCGACGACCTCCTTGAAGGCGGGGAGCATCCCCGCGTGGTGCGCGGCCACTCCCCGCTCCAGCCCGTTCAGCCACTCCCAGTAGCCGAGCACGGCGAGGTCGTCCTTGGGTATGGTTCTGCACTCCCGTTCGACGTAGTCGCGAATTTCGTCTCGCTCCGCCACCGTCGTGAGCCTGATTCCGGACCGCAGCACCTGACCGACCGCGGCGTCGCATCCGACGCGGCTGAAAATGAAGAAAATGGCGGGAAGCAGGGTGTGGTCGTCGAGGAGCCGGATCACCGCCGCCCGATCGACGCGAAACTCCTGGGGGCGCCCGCCGCGCGAATGGTACCGGCCGACATCCTTCATCTGGCGCGCGCTCAGGGTACGGCCGCCGTATCGGGCCATCTGGACGAGCTCGGGGTTCACCCGGTGCAACTCGCCTTTTCCGGAGGAGTCGAACAGGTCGATGAGTTTGTTCCTCATGAGGATGTGCTGCTCAAGCGGCACCGGCCGTTCCTCCGACACGATGACGCTCGTATCTCCCCGCACGGTTTGCAGCCAGTCGCCAAATTCTTCGGCATTCGACACGGTGGCGCTCAAGGAGACGAGTTTCACATCCTGCGGAAGGTGGATGATGACCTCCTCCCACACTGCGCCGCGGAACCGGTCGGCGAGGTAGTGGACTTCGTCCATGATCACGAACCCGAGGTCGGGCAGCAGCTCGGAGTCGGCATAGAGCATGTTTCGCAAAACCTCGGTCGTCATGACGACGATGCGCGCGCGCGAGTTGATGTTCGTGTCGCCGGTGAGGAGCCCGACGTTTTCGCTGCCGTACGTGGCGACGAACTCCTGGTATTTCTGGTTGCTCAGCGCCTTCATGGGTGCCGTGTAGAACACTTTCGTGGTTTTCGACTGCATGGCGAGGTGGACGGCGAACTCGGCGACAACCGTCTTTCCCGCACCCGTCGGAGCCGCGACGAGAACGCTCCGCCCCTGCTCGAGGTACGTGCATGCGCTCACCTGGAAGGGGTCAAGCTGGAACGAGAGCCCCCGCCGAAACGACTCGATCACGCGATGCTCGGTGAACCGAGGTCGGACTCCAGTTTTCGGGCCTTCTTTGCGGCCAGAGCGTCGTGCCAGTACGCGATTCCGACCGCGAGGAAATACAGGACGACCATCGGTATCGCCAGCAGGAACATGGAGAACGGGTCCGCAGCGGGGGTGGCGATTGCCGTGAACAGGGTGATCGTCAGGACGGCGATTCGCCAGCCTTTGAGGATCGTGCGGCCGGACATGACCCCGACGAAGTTGAGAAGGACCAGGAACACCGGCAGAACGAAGGCGACCCCGACCGCGAGGATCAGCTTGAGAACGAATCCGAGGTAGTCCTTCGCCTCGATGAAGCTGGCATCCTGCGCCGGGACGAAGGAGGTGAGGATGATGACGATGTGCGGCACCACGAACCAGCCTGCCGCGCATCCCGCGAGGAACAGCGGAATGGCGGTGAAGACGAAGCCGAACGTGTAGCGCTTCTCCTTGCGCGTCAGACCGGGGACGAGGAACGCGAAGATCTGGTACAGCCAGATCGGACTGGACACGAAGATGCCGACGTAGATTGCAATTTGCATGTGCACGTCGAACGCCGTGGTGATTCCCTGATAGTTCAGGACGGCGTTGCGCGATTCGGCGATGACCTGAATCGGGGCGCGCAACGCATCCCACACCCACGGGTACACGAGCCAGCCGACGACGGCCCCGAGCACGATGCCGATCGCTGACCGGAACAGGCGCTTGCGAAGCTCGATGAGGTGCTGTCCGAGCGACATCCGGCGTTCGCCGTCCGCGCCTCGCTTTTCACGCGCGGCCATGGGCACTACGACTTAGGCGTCGACTGGGATTCGCCTGAGGCGTCCTTTGCCTTGTCTTCGGATGCATTCTCGTCCGCGTCGGAACTCTTCATCTCGCTGCGGAAGATTTTCATTGACTGGCCGACGCTTTTGGCGAGGCCCGGGAGCTTCGTCGCGCCGAAGAGGAGGACGACGACCACCAGAATGATGAGCGCATGCCATCCGGTAAATCCTTGAAACATCCTGATACGTCCTTGTCGTCGTTGATACTGGTGCGTACAGTTTAGCCGGGTCTACCGGGAATCGTCATAACGGTGCAGCCCGGCGGCGGCCCAGTCCGCGACGACGTTCCGCGCCTCGGGGGGGCCCGTCACCGTGACGAGACCGGGATGGCTGCAGGCGAGGCGCTTGACCGCGTGGAAGTGGGAAACCTGCATCGTGGCGTGCACGAGGCCATCCGCCGCGGGAGCTGACGCGGTGCCGCGAAGGTAGTCGGCGACGAGGGGAAGCGCGGCTGGCGCGATGGCGAGCTGGATTTCGATATCCTCCGGCGACCCTTCGAAGAGCGCATCCGGAATGTCCACATCGTGCGGGCGGTACGAGATCGGTTCGGCAGTGATTTCGGGGTCGCCGATTCGATCGATGCGGAACGTGCGCAGCGCTTCGCGAAGGTGGCACCACCCTCGCAGGTACCAGTCGGCGTCCACCGATTCGACCCGCAGCGGGTCGACGCGACGGCGCTCCCGCTCCCCGCGGGAGTTGAGGTACTCGAATTCGACTTGCCGCTCGGCGGCGACCGCTTCCCGGATGAGCGCGAGCGTCGCATCCGTCTCAGAAGCTTCGACCGCGACCGGGCTTGGTGCGGCGGATGCTCCGCGGGACAGCTTGGCCATCAGCACGGCGATGGCGCTGCGATCCGCATTCTCCGGCAGTGCTGAGAGATACTGGAGCCCGGCGATGAGGGCGGCGGCTTCGCGTCCGGAGAACCGCGGCGAATCGTCGATCGCGACGAGGTTGGTGAGAACGATCTGGTCGTTGTCCTCGAAATCGTCCCACGCGATGTCGAACAGGTCGTCGTGCTGGTATGCGGCGGTGTCCCCCGGTATGCCGGACACGGAAATGAGCCGCACGGCGTCGCGAATGTGCTCTTCGCTCACCCCGAATTGCCGCGCCGCCTCCTGCACGGACACCCGATCGTGATCCATGAGGTACGGGACGAGCGACAGCAGGAACGTGAGCTTGTCTCTGGCGTGGTGTTGTGGGGTGTGGTCAGCCATTGCCGTCCTCCCCCGCGGTCTCGGTGTGTGCGGCGGCGACGGCGCGGAGCCGATCTCGGACGGCGTCGACCAGGTCCGGCGGTGACACCACGACAACTTCCGGACCGTAGCCGGTCAGCTCGTCCGCGAGGATATTGAGGTCGACGTAGTGGAGCAGGAGATTTCCGTCCTTCGTCTTCCCGGCCCCGCGCTGCTTGTGCAGGCGTCTTGCCGCGTCGGTCCCCTCCTCGACCCGCACCTGAGCGTGATGGCTGGCCCACACCTCGTCGAGTTCGCGAAGGCCCCGCTCGGCCTCGTTGTCCGTTGACGCCTCGAAGGACTTTCCCGTCGTCGACACGTCACTCACGATGCGCCGGAGCAGGAAGGTTTTGCGCTCCCCCGTGTCGGGCTCTACCGCGCAGCAGTGCCAGCGGCCCTGGAACTGCACGAGCGCGAGCGGCGCGACAGTCCGCACCCCGGCATCCGACTCTCCAGGCTTGAGGTAGCCGAACCGCACGATGTGGTGTTTGTCGATGGCGACGCGGAGCGGCTCGAACGCGGCATCCCGCACGCGCACGCGCGGCGCGTAGGCGAGCACCGGCTCCACCGTCTCCATGCCGAGCGCCTTAAGTTTGATGATGGCGCGTCGGGATTCGTCGGACAGCGATCCTTCGCGCCACACCATGGCGGCGAGTCCCAAAAGCGCCGTCTCTTCTGCCGTGAAGCTGATGTCCCGAGGGAGCTCATATTCTCCGCGCGGGATGCGGTACCGCAGACTCTGGTTGTTGCCGGCCTGTCCCGGGGATTCCAGCGTCTCGATGGGCACCCCGAGCTCCCGGATGTCGTCCTTGTCCCGCTCGAACTGCCGCTCGAGGTTCGCGTTGTCGCCGTTCGGCGAGAATCTCTGCCGGTAGCCCTGAACGGTGGCGAGAATCTGGCCCTTGGTGAGTCCGTGGTCGGTGGCGAGCAGGGCCAGGACAAGACTGAACAGCCGTTCCTCTACGGGAACTCGCGGAGCAGTACCCTGGCCGGCCACGTTATCCGTCGACTCCGAGAATGTCGACGACGTAGATGAGCGTCGAGCCAGCGGGAACGCCGGAGCTGCCCGCCGATCCGTACCCGTCCGACGGGGGTGCGACGATGAGCACCTGGGAGCCCACTTTCTGGCCCACGAGCCCCTTTACGAACCCCTTCGTGACCGTATCTGACGGGGTCAGGGTGACGATCTTGGCCTGACCTTTGGTCCAGGTCGAGTCGAAGACGCTGCTGTCCGACCAGAGCAGGGCGGTGTATTTGACGACGACCTTGTCGCCGGCCTTGACGGTCTTGCCGTTAGCCACGCGAAGCGCGTTGACCGTGAGCGTCGACGGCGGATCTTGCTTCGGCACGGTGATGCCGGGCGTGCCGTTGGGCGCCGTCACGACGGAGGGCATTCCGGCCTGCGGAATTTGCGGCGTCCCCCACGCTTTCCCTGGAAACGCACTGACGACGTCGATCACGAACACGATGGAGTCGGGGAACTTGGCCGGATCCTGGCCGGCATTCGCTGCGCTCGACGCGATGACGACGCGGGAGCCGACGCTGGCGCAATCCAGTCCGACGCTCACCGCTTTGTTGACGGACTCGCCGAGCGTGAGTGCCTGCCCTGCCCCGGAGTAATCGCCCTGGCCGACAATGTCGCCGGTCGCGCCGTTGTACGCCGTGTACTTGATCACCACGACGTCGCCGTCCGTCACGGTGGGGCCCGTCCCGGTGAGCGTCTCGGCCCGCTCGACGCCTTTCGTCACGATCGGCGTCGGGAATTTGACCGTCGGCTTGCTTCCGAAGGTTCCGGTGGCTGTGATGACGGCAGTGGCATCGCCGGAGTGCACGGTCGGCGTGCAGGATTGGGCGAATGGTGCCGTCGCGCACGAGGTGAGGCTCGCGACGATTCCGGCAGTCAGCAGCAGCACGGGAAGAGCGCGCACGGATCCTCGATTCATCGTTCTAGGGGTGTGGACAATTCTAGGCCGAACCGGCGGGCGGCTTGTTCTCCCCCGCTGCGCGCCGTGCGCCGCTCTCCGCCTGACGCGCGGCTTTCCGCGCGCGCTTGTCGCTCGACTGACGTTGTCCGAGCGCGCCGGGAGTCCAGGCTTCGATGTCTTCGGCGGAGTATTCGGGTTTCACCTTGCGTTTGAGTTCGGGCAGTACGGTGCCGGGGGCGAGCCTGCGTGCGGCGATCAGGAACCCGGTGTGGGCGACCATCCGGTGGTCCGGGCGCACGGCAAGACCTTCGACGTGCCAGCCCCGGATCATGGTTTCCGACGACTCGGGGTCGGTGAATGCCGAGGTCGCGCGGATGCTTTCGGCGACTCGGGAGAGTTGGGTCACGGTGGCGACGTAGCAGACGAGCACACCGCCGGGCGCCAGGGCGGTGCTGGCGGCGTCGAGGCACTCCCACGGCGCGAGCATGTCGAGCACAATGCGGTCCACGGTGCCCGGTCCGGTCTCGTTTCCGAGCTCGTTCGCGAGGTCGCCGATGCAGACCTTCCAGTTCGGCGGTTCTGCACCGAGGAACGCGGTCGCGTTGCCGCGGGCGATGCGGGCGAACTCTTCCCGGCGTTCAAAGGAGATGAGCGAGCCGGTCGGGCCGATCGCCCTCAGCAGGGTGAGCGAGAGTGCCCCGGATCCGGCGCCGGCCTCCACGACGGTGGCGCCGGGGAAGATGTCGCCGACTAGGAGGATTTGCGCGGCGTCCTTCGGGTAGACGATGGTGGCCCCGCGCGGCATCGACATGACGAAGTCGGAAAGCAGGGGGCGCAGGGCGAGATATTCGTCCTCCACCGTGCTGCGAACGACGGATCCGTCGGGCAACCCGATGATCGTGTCGTGCAGGAGGATGCCGCGATGGGTGTGGAACTCCCCGCTGGTCTCGAGCGTGATCGTGTTGAGACGACCCCGCGGGCCGGTCAGTTGGACCCGATCGCCGGCCCGGAACGGTCCATTCGGGCGCCGCTGGGTGCCGCCGCTCACGCGAACTCCCTGTGCAGTCCCGGCTGTTGCCTGCGGGACTGGAACTCGCGGATGAGGTCGTCGAGCGTGCGGCCGTACAGGGTCGGCCACAGTGTGTACGAGGGATCTTCGGCAAGTTCGACGTGCGCCGGAATGCCAATCGTGACGGCGCCGGCAGCGGTGGCGGACGCGAGCCCCGGGGCAGAATCCTCCAAGGCAACGCAGTCGGTGATGTTCACGTCGAGCAGCCGCGCAGCGCGTTCATACGGGTCGGGGTGCGGTTTCGGGTGCTCCACGTCGCCACCCGTGACGATGACGTCGAACAGGGGCTGGCCGAGAGCGCCGGACACGTGCTCGGCCAGGGGTCTCATCGACATGGTGACAAGTGCCGCTCGGATACCCGCTTCCCTGACGGCGACGAGCAGCTCGCGCGCACCGGGGCGCCACGGGATATCCACGGTCGCCTGATCCAGCACCCGGTGGGTTAGCCGGTCGATGATCTCCGACACGGACAGGGCGACTCCCCGGGACCGCAGGGATGCGGCCGAGTGCTCGAGGCCCTGCCCGACGAGCGCCAATCCGTCCGCCGGGGACCATGTCCCTCCGAACTCGAGCACCAGTTCCCGTTCGGCCACCATCCAGTACGGTTCGGTGTCGACGAGGGTACCGTCCATGTCCCAGAGCACGGCGGCAGGAGTTTCGGTGGTCACGACAACCGAGTCTACGGCGGCGCGGAGGGTACGCATCGCGCGCCGTACGGACCTATCCTTGACGGGGAGGTACTGCGTGACTGATGGATCCAGCCGGCTCTCTGGCCGAATACTTGTTGTTGCTTTCGAGGGCTGGAACGATGCCGGCGAAGCGGCGACCGGCGTTGTGAAGACGCTGCGGGAGGCGCTTGGGGTGGTTCCCATCGCTGAATTCGATGCGGAACGCTACTCCGACTACCAGTTCAACCGGCCCGTCGTGACTACCGGCGAGGACGGCAACCGCATGCTCATCTGGCCGACGGTGACCGTGTACGGTCCGGAGTCGTCCCCGGATTCGGCGGCCGATTCAGAGTCCACCGCTCCCGAAATTTACCTGCTCCTCGGGACCGAGCCTGCCCGCAGCTGGAAAAGGTTCACGGCGGAGCTCATGGAGGTCATCCGGGACCGGGAAATCGACTTCATTGTCATGCTGGGCGCCATGCTCGCCGACGTCCCGCACACCCGCCCGATTTCGGTGTTCGTGAGCAGCGAGAATGCCGGATTGCGGACCCTGCTGGATGTCGAGCGGAGCAGTTACGAGGGTCCGGTCGGCATTCTGTCGGTGATCGCGACGGAGGCGGAAGCCGCCGGGATTCCAACGGTGTCGATTTGGGCATCCGTGCCGCACTATGTCCACAATGCGCCATCCCCGAAGGCCACGCTCGCGATGATCGATCGGCTGGAGGAGCTCGTCGAGGTCGAGGTGCCTCGCGGCGATCTCGCGGATGAGTCCGTGGCCTGGGAGGACGGCATCAACGCGCTCGCCGAGGATGACTCCGACATGGCGAACTACATCGAGCAGTTGGAGCGCGCGCGGGACACGGTCGACTCCCCGGAAGCGAGCGGCGACGCGATCGCGGAGGAATTCGAACGCTACCTGCGCAAGCGGGACGGCAAGGCTGACGGGCGCGATCGGGCTTAGAGCCGGTTCTGCGCGCCGACGTCGACTCCGAGCAGCGCGTCGATCGCTGACATGTCGGCCTGTCCGGGCCGCAGCCCCCTGGACCGGGAGTCCTCTACCGCGGCATCCACCGATGCGAGAGCGGCCGGGGCATCCAGATCGTTCGCGAGGTGCGCGCGCAGGGTGTCGCGCAGGCCACGGTCTCCGTCCGTGGCATCCGCAGCCCAGTCGGTCCACGCCTTCAGCCGCCTCTGAGCAGCCTCGAGGTCGTGGCGCGTCCACTCCCAGTTGGAACGGTAGTGGTGGGCGAGCAGCGCGAGGCGGATGGTGCGCGGGTCCGCGCCGTCGGCGAGGAGGCGCGACACGAAGACGAGATTGCCGCGCGACTTGCTCATCTTTTCGCCGTCGAGGGCCACGAGTCCGGCGTGCGAGTAGCTGTGCGACCAGTCGACGCCCGTGAGCGCCGCCGAGTGCGCTGCGCTCATCCCGTGGTGGGGGAAGATGAGGTCCAGGCCACCGCCGGTCAGCGTGATCGGGGCGCTGAGGTAGTGGTCGCCGATGACCGAGCACTCGATGTGCCAGCCCGGCCGGCCTCGCCCGACGGGAGAATCCCAGGCGGGTTCGCCTTCGCGCTCCGAACGCCACAACAGCGGGTCCAGCGGATCGCGTTTGCCCGGGCGTTCGGGGTCTCCCCCGCGTTCGGCGGACAGCCGCAGCATGGTGTCCCGCTCGTATCGGCTTTCCTGCCCCAGATACCAGGTGGTGAGTTCCTCGGCGACGGCCAGGTCGAAGTAGAGGTCGGGCCCGACATCCTCGCTGTCGGTCGGGGGCTCAACCCAGTAGGCGAAGCCGTCGTCGAGAAGCTTCCGGCAGGCGGCGGCGATCTCGTCCATGGACTCGACGACGCCGACGTAGTGTTCGGGCGGGATGATGCGTAGTGCTTCCATGTCGCCGCGGTACAGGTCGATTTGCGATGCCGCGAGCTCGCGCCAGTCGACCCCGGTCTCGTGGGCGCGCTCGAGGAGCGGATCGTCGATGTCGGTGACGTTTTGCACGTATTCGACGCGATGTCCGCCGTCGCGCAGGACGCGGTTGAGCGTGTCGTACGCGAGGTAGGTGGCGGCGTGGCCGAGGTGGGTGGCGTCGTAGGGCGTGATGCCGCAGACGTACAGCTGCGCGAGGTCGCCGACGATGAGCGGGCGCAGTTCACCCGTCGGAGTGTCGAAGATTCGCGGGAGGTCGCCGTGACCGGGGAGGTTCGGCAGCGCAGGCGCGTTCCAGGACTTCACGGGAGAAGCACGCCGGTGGACAGCAGCACGATGAGCGTTCCGCCGAGCAGGATGCGGTAGATCACGAACGGCAGGAATGACCTCTTGGTGATGTAGTTCATGAAGAAGGCGATGACGGCAAGCCCGACCACGAACGCGATGAGCGTGGCGGCCGCGATCTCCCATCCGCTGAAAATTTCGGGAGTGCACCCTGCCGTCGCTCGCAGGCACGGTTCCTTGATCGTCTTGTACAGCTGGAACAGTCCGCTGCCGAAGACCGCCGGTATCGCGAGGAGGAATGAGTACCGAGCTGCCGCGCGCCGCTCGTAGCCCATGAAGAGTCCCGCGGTGATGGTGCCGCCGGAGCGCGATACGCCGGGGATGAGCGCAGCGGCCTGTGCGAGTCCGTAGATGAGGGCGTGTGGCCAGGTGAGTTGTTTGAGCCGCAACTCTTTCCGGCCGACCCAGTCGGCGATTCCGAGCAGGATGCCGAACACGATGAGCATGAAGGCGACGATCCACAGGGAGCGCAGTTTCGTTTCGATTTCGGTCTGGAATACGAGGCCGAGGAGCACGATGGGGATGCTGCCGAGGATGATGAACCAGCCCATGCGGGCATCCGGGTCGCTGCGCGGGATCTTGCCGAACAGGGATTTGAACCACGCGCCGATGATGCGGGTGATGTCGTGCCAGAAGTACACGAGAACGGCGGTCTCCGTGCCGAGCTGGGTGATGGCGGTGAATGCGGCGCCGGGGTCCGCGCCGCTGCCCAGGAACTCGCCGGCGATGCGCAAGTGCGCGCTGGAGGAGATGGGGAGGAATTCGGTGAGGCCCTGAACGAGCCCGAGTATGAGTGCCTCGATCAATCCCACGTGCTGCTTCTTCCTCGTAGTTCAGGTGCCGTGCTATTCGGACGCTCAGTAGCTCAGGTGCTCAGTAGTTCAGGAGCAGGTCGCCGAGTACCCGCCTGCCAAAGACTAATGCGTCGAGCGGCACGCGTTCGTCGACGCCGTGGAACATGGCGGGAAAGTCGAGGTGGGCTGGCAGTTTCAGTGGGGCGAATCCGTATCCGGTGATGCCGAGCTGGCTGAGGGCCTTGTTGTCGGTGCCGCCGGAGAGCAGGTACGGGAGCACCTGCGCTTCCGGGTCGTGCGCGTTCAGCGTGGCGGTGATGGTGTCGATGAGGGGCCCGTCGAAGGTGGTCTCGAGGCCGATGTCTCGGTGCATGACGACGATGTCGACATCGTCGCCGACGAGTTCCGTGACCTGATCGAGCACGGCGTCTTCGTCGCCGGGGAGGGTGCGGATGTCGATGAGCGCTTCCGCGGTGTCGGGGATGACGTTGTGCTTGTAGCCGGCGTTCAGGAGCGTCGGGTTGCTCGTGGTGCGCAGGGTGGCCCTGATGAATCCGGACGCGGTGCCGGTGGCGATGGCGAGTTCGTCCGGGCCGATCTCTTGCGGATCTTTGCCGAGGATCGCGGCGACGCGGTTCAGGAGGTCTGTCGTGGTGTCGGTGAGGGTGATGGGCCATTCGTGGCGGCCGATCTTCGCGACCGCTTCGGCAAGTTTCGTGACGGCGTTGTCCTGGATGTAGCGGGAACCGTGGGCGGCGATGCCGCGGGCGATGAGTTTGATCCACACGATGGATTTTTCGCCGGTCTGGATGAGGTAGGCGCGTTGTCCGCCGAATTCGACGGAGTAGCCGCCGACTTCGCTGATCGCTTCTGTGGCGCCGGCGAAGAGTTCAGGGTGCCGGTCGACGAGGTATTGCGAGCCGTACTCTCCCCCGGCTTCTTCGTCGGCGAAGAACGTGATGATCAGGTCCCGGGAGGGCTGTTTGCCTGCGCCGAGGATGTCCTGCAGCGCGGTGATGATCATGGCGTCCATGTTTTTCATGTCGACGGCGCCGCGGCCCCACAGCATGCCGTCCTGGATGACGCCGGCGAACGGGTCGACGGACCAGTTGTCGGGCTGGGCGGGTACGACGTCCGTGTGCCCGTGGACGACGAGTGCTGGCTTGGCGGAGTCGCTGCCTTCGACGCGCGCGACGACGCTCACGCGGCCTTTGTCGCTTTCGAACATTTGCGAGTCGAGCCCGAGCGCGGCGAGTTTTGCGGAGAGGTATTCGGCGGCGTCAACTTCGCCGTTGGACTTGCCTTCGCCGAAATTGGTGGTGTCCATTCGGATGAGGTCCCGCGCGATGATGGCGGTCTCGTCGAGTGGGGTTTCGACGGCGTCCGTACCTGGCTTGTCGGTCATGGCTCAACGCTACCCGCTGGGCTGGCTGCTGGCCGCCGACTGGACTTCGCGCTGAGTCGTGACATGCTATTCTCGTGAGTCGGTGCAAGCCGATTTTCATCCTGTCCGGATGGCGGAAATGGTAGACGCGCTAGCTTGAGGTGCTAGTGCCCGTATTAGGGCGTGGGGGTTCAAGTCCCCCTTCGGACACAAAATTTAACCGTTCCCTGAGGCTCTCGAAGGGAACACGCAAGTGACTCGTGCCCTGAGGGATCGCGCAGCGATCGTCTCGAAGGGAACCTGCCAGCAATCCGTCGGCGGATTGCCTTGCCGAACACCACGGAGTGCGCCTTCCACTGCCGCTATTGTTTGCCCATGGTGTTCGTCGAAAAGTTTGCGGACGGTGCCGTCGATCTCTACGCCGATGCGCTCGCGGCCGCGGGATCCCGCGGTGCGTGATGGTCGGAATCAGTGATGTCTTCCCCGAGTTGTTCGCATACCACGCCAACTATGCGCGAGGTCGCATCCACCCGGCCTACTGGGTGCTTGCGCTGGAGGCCGATCACACAGTGGCGCATGCGCGAGGAGGTCCGGCCGGGGAAGACAATCTCACCGCCATGCATGCCCTCTGCAACACCACGAAGTCGGCCGCCGGCCTGGACGAAGTTGAGCCAGTCGAACGGCTCGACGAAAAACCGGGCTGGAGTGGTCTGATTCCGCACTATCCCGGAATTGTTTCAAGCGGCAATGGTCACGGACGACGGCATTCCAAGGTCGGATACCACAGTCGATGGCTTCGTCGATTCGGACAGGTCCCGCTCGACATCGAGGCGAATCCGCCGCTCGGGGTGACTTCCTGCTGAGAATTGCCGTGTGGCCAGCATTCTCGCCATGGCCGAACGGCCCGGATCACCGCGTTTTGCGTGTGAGCACGTAGTGCACGACTCCGGTGGGCGACGCGGTCACTTCGACCTCGAAGCGCTGCTCGAGTCCTTCCAGGCCATCCCAGAGCCGAACCCCGCGTCCGAGCACGATCGGAACCACGACCACGTGAAGATGGTCGACGAGATCGGCTTCGAGAAACTCGCGCACGACCGTCGGGCCGCCCCCGAGGCGCACATCGAGTCCGTCCGCGAGCTCGGTCGCCAGTGCCAGAGCGTCGGCCGGAGGCAATTCACGGAAGAGGAACGTGGTCTCACCGACGACCAGATCCGGGCGCTGGTGATGCGTCAGCACGATCACCGGGCTGTGAAACGGCGGCTCCTCGCCCCACCAGCCGCGCCAGGATTCGTCCTCCCAGGGACCGACCTGCGGGCCGAATTTGCGGCGACCCATGATTTCCGCGCCGATCCCCCGATTGGTCGCGGCCGCGAAGGCATCGTCGACGCCGTGCGTGCCCTCCCCGACCGCTTCGCCCTCATGGCTTGACATGCTGACGAACGTGTTCGTGGGGAAGAACCAGCGCATCAGCCGGCCCTCGGCATGACCGAATGGCGTTTCGAGCGACTGACCTTCGCCCGTCGCAAAGCCGTCCAACGACACGGCGAGGTTGTGCACTCTGAGCTTTGTCACGAGCACACGCTACCAAGCACCGGATGCGCGGAAAAGGTGGCCGGCACAGTGGATCAGCCGACCGCGGCAACGTCGATGAGTACCTTGCCGGTGACGCCACTCTCCACTGCGGCGTGCGCCTCCGCGGTATGGGCGAGATCGAACCGGTGCAAAGGCAGACCGGACTCCTCCCCCACTCCCATGGCACAGTCGCGCACCGCTGCGGTGACGTCGTCCACCGCGGCACGTATCTCCTCGTCGCCGACCGTATAGAGCAGCAGGAACTGGTAGCGCACGTTCAGGCTGAAGTGTTTTCGCACGTCGAGGCTCATCGTGTCGCCGCCATTGTTCGCGTACACCGAGACGGTCGCATGATTGGCAGCAATGGCGAGATTCAACTCCGCATTCTGAGCCGGAGAGACTTCGACGATGGTGTTGACGCCGCCCGGGGCGATGCGGCGGATCTCCGCGGCTGCATCCGACTTCCGGTAATTGACAACGTGGTCGGCACCGGCGGCCGTTGCGAGCGCAGCCTTCTCCGCTGAGCTCACGGTCGTGATCACCGTGGCGCCGGCCCAGTGGGCGAGCTGGATCGCAGCGTGCCCGACCGCTCCCGCACCGCCCGCGACGAGCACGATCGTGCCATCGAGCGCGCCCGGGTGCAGCCGGGAGGGGCCGTCCTCCGCCACGGTGAGGGCACGGTGTGCGGTCACCGCCGGCACCCCAAGGCTCGCGCCGAGGTCGAAGCTCGCGGAATCCGGCAACGGATGTACGCGCTCGGCGGGCAGCACCGTGTACTCCTGTGCGGTTCCCCCGCTCGCCCGCTGATATGCCGCGAGCGTGAGCCAGACCCGGTCGCCCACGCTGATACCCGTGACACCCGAGCCCACAGCGTCAACGACTCCGGCACCGTCCTGGTTCGGCACGACCTCCGGGTACGGCAACGCGTCACCCGGTTTGGCGCCCTGGCGCGACTTCCAGTCCGTGGGATTCACGCCGGAGACGGCAATTCGCATGCGGACCTCCCCCGCGCCCGGTGCAGCGACTTCGCGGTCGACAAGGCGCAGGACGGAGGGGTCCCCGGTTTCGCTGTAGATGACTGATTTCATGGTGAATTCAACCCAACCGGACGCTCGGTTCTTCCCTGTGAACTCTATTCAACGGACAATGACGAGAGTAAAATTCGCGCATGAATAACCCAACTAAAGCTCAACCCCGGCTTTTGTCGCGCCTCGGCGCGCTCTCCCTCCTGACCACGGCGTTGATTTTTGGAACCTCCGCGGCCCCTGCTGCGGCCATGACACCACAAGGATGGTTTACCTCCTATTCCACCGCCAGCTATGTTGCGCTGGGAGATTCGTTCAGCTCCGGACAGGGCGCTCCGCCGTATCTGGCCGGCGACTGCCTGCAAAGCAAATACACGAGCTACCCGGTCATCACCGCGGCCCTCACCCGATACAAACTCGTCGCCAACGAATCGTGCTCCGGAGCCGACATGGCACACGTTGCACAGCAGTTGGCCGATGTGCCTGCCGATGTGAAGTCGTCAGCCAAATTGGTGACGCTGACCGTGGGCGGAATCGATATCGGATCGAATGTGGTGCTCGCCGCCTGCGGAACGGATGCGGGCTCAGCGCAATGTGCCGCTGCCATCGGCCAAGCGATGTGGCTACTGACCTCGCCGGATTCCCCCCTCACGGCAAATCTCACCTCGACCTATGAGGCGATTGCCTCCGCCATGCCGAATGCCCGCGTCGTGGTATTCACCTATCCGTATCTGTTCAAAGACGAGGTGTCGCTCCTGGGTGATCAGGTAAACGGTGCGCTGGCACTGTTGAACGGAATCATCGAGAGTGCGGCCGCCGGTATCGCTCGCGTGCAGGTGGTGGACGTGACGCAGGAGTTCGCGAACCACGGCATCGGCTCGCGCATTCCGTATATCAGTTTCAATCCGAACGACCTGTACGCGACGGCCAACTTCCATCCGAATGCGCTGGGCAACGCGCTCGGCTACTTCCGGGCCATGGTGAACGACCACGCGCTGGGATAAGACACGAGGAGGGTTTTCGGCCGCGCGGAGCTCATCGGCTCAAAAATCGGTCTGGGTCCTGCGTCCTAGACTCTGATTCATGACCGACCTCGCGGGCAAACACGTAATTGTCACCGGTGGCTCGCAGGGCATCGGGGCTGCCGTCGCGCGCGAAGCGGCGGCCCTTGGTGCCCACGTCTCGCTGATTGCCCGCGGCGAAAAGGCTCTCCGCTTCACCGCCGAATCGATTGCGCCCACCGCGCGGTGGGCGGCCTGTGATGTGACCGACACTGAGGCGCTCACAAGGGCAATTCGGTCGTTGGAAACCGATGTGGGCCCGTGTGATGTTCTTGTGTGCTGCGCCGGGGTTGCCCTGCCCGGCAGGTTTCTGGAGGTCCCCCTGCAGGAACTGGAGGATCAGTGGCGCGTCAACGTGCGGGGTGCCGCTGCGGCCGTCGGAAGCGTCGCGCCCGGCATGGCGGAGCGTGGTGCCGGCCATCTCGTGCTGGTCAGCTCAACGGCCGGGATTCTTGGTGTACCCGGATACACGGGATACGCCGCCACCAAGTTCGCGATCCGCGGGTTTGCCGAGTCGCTGCGGTACGAGCTTGAGCCGCTCGGGGTGACGGTGACAGTCCTGTTTCCCCCGGACACCCAAACCCCCGGCTTCGATGCAGAGAATCTGCGAAAACCGCCAGAAACCGCCGCGATCTCCGGCAATATCACGCCGTTTGCGGCGAAGCGGGTAGCGGAGAAGCTGATCCACGGGATTCAACGCAATCGACGCATCGTCACCGTTGACACGCTGACCAGCGTCCTGCGGCGATTTGGCGGCATCCTTGAGCCTGCAGTGCACTGGTCATTCCTGCGAACCGTTCGTCGGGTGCGAGGACTCTGACGATTGCGGCACGTCACGATGTCGGACACCGCCTTCCTCTCATCAGACTGTCGGGTTAACGATGTATCGTTGAGGGTATCGAGGGGTCACAGACGGCCCCCGACCTACCGGACTCGAAGGACCATCATGAGCAACGCACAAGGAAACAAGCGCTCCGGCTCCCGTCAGGGATTTCCCGGAAACGGCACGCACCAGCCGGGATTCGGCCTGTGGGAGGCGGTAGAGAACCTGCGCTCGGAGTTCGAGCGGCGCGTCGGCCCGAGGATGGGGTTGCGAATGGGGCGCGGCGACGTCCGTGCAGCGATCCTGAACCTTCTTGCCGAGGGGCCGATGCACGGCTACCAGATCATTCAGGAGATTGAAAAGCGCAGCAACGGCGCTTGGAAGCCGAGCGCGGGCTCCGTGTATCCGACGCTGCAGATGCTCGCGGATGAGGGACTCGTTCTCGCGAAGGAAGCCGACGGCAGGAAAACGTATTCCCTCACCGAGAGCGGCACCGCCGAGGCCGAGACGGGCGGATCAGCGCCGTGGGAGTCCTCCTCGCACTGGGGTGGCGCTCGATCGGCTGTTCTGCCGAAGGCCGGCGTCAAGCTGGCTGAAGTGGTCGGGCAGATTGCGCGGGGCGGCACACCGGAGCAAGTGGATGAGGCGGTCGCCGTCATCGACGAAGCTCGTCGTAAGCTCTACCTGATCCTCGCTGAAGACTGAGCGGATGCCGTCTCCACGTCGGCGTCGGGAAGAGATATGACGACCGTCAGGCACCTGCGCGCCCGCTACCGGAAGATCCTCCGGTTTGCCAGCAGGTACATCGTGCAGGAGTGGTGGTTCGAGGTCGCTCTCCCCCGCATTGGGCTTGCCAGCATTGGCCGCCGAAGCCGCGCATCCAGAACACGGCGCATCGCGCGGCATTTTCACGCCCTGGCGATCGAACTCGGCGGCCTCATGATCAAGGTCGGCCAGTTCATGTCCTCGCGGCTCGACGTGCTGCCGCCAGAAATTACGAGCGAGCTTGAGGGACTCCAGGATGAGGTCCCCGCCGCGGATTTCGCTCTGGTCCGCGAACTTGCCGAGGCCGACCTCGGTGTTGCCCTCGAGAGCGCGTACACGTCCTTCGACCCGACACCGGTGGCCGCCGCCTCCCTTGGCCAGGTGCACCGTGCGAAGCTTTCGCCACGCGACGCCGACCTGGTGGGATTCACCGACGTGGTGGTGAAGGTCCAGCGGCCCGGGATCGACGAAATCGTGAAAGTCGATCTCGCGGCGTTGCGCAAGGTCGCGGACTGGCTCAACCGGGTCAAGTTCATTTCACGGCGAGTGGATCTGCGCGCACTTCTCGGCGAGTTCGCCAGAATCAGCATGCAGGAGATCGACTACCTGCATGAGGGCAGCAGCGCGGAACGTTTTGCCGAGAACTTTGCCGACGATCCTCGGGTGCTGGCGCCAACGGTGGTGTGGGAGCGAACGACACGGCGTGTCCTGACGCTCTCCGACGTGACGGCCATCAAGATCAGCGACAGCGCGTCGCTCCGTGCCGCGGGGATCAACCCGGCCGCGGTCGCGGAAGAACTCGCGAGTGCGATGTTTGACCAGCTCTTCACGCACGGCTTCTTCCACGCCGACCCGCATCCGGGCAACATCTTCGTCACGCCGACTGCGTCCGAGTCAACGAATGCATCTGGGATGCCGTGGGCCCTGACCTTCGTCGATTTCGGAATGATGGGCGAAGTGCCCGACTCGCTCAGGGGCGGCATGCAGCGACTCGTCGTCGCCGTGGCCGCGCGCGACTCGAAAGGATTGGTGGCCAGCATCCGGGAGATGGGGATGCTCCTGCCCTCCGCGGAAGGAGCGCCTCTCGAGCGGGCGATGAGCGAACTGTTCGACCGATTCGGTGGCCTGGGTTTTGCGGAGCTGCAGAAAGTGGATCCGCGCGAGTTCAGGGACTTTGCGGACAAGTTCGGGAAAGTCATGCGAACGATGCCGTTCCAGCTGCCGGAGAACCTTCTCCTGATCATTCGCGCGGTGTCGGTGACCTCCGGTGTGAGCACGGCGCTGAATCCGGCATTCAACATCTGGACCGCGATTGAACCCTATGCCGCGCGCCTCACACGCAAGGAGGGCGCCAACACCCTGCGCGCGTTCGCGGACCAGGCGCTCGCGACGACGGGTGTCCTGGCGCGGCTGCCTCAACAACTGGACGACCTCAGCACCCTGATTCAGCGGGAACAGCTCGCCATCCGGACGCCCGGCCTGGATCAGCGCGTTCGGGCGTTCGAACGATTGACGCACAGGGTTCTCTCGGCAATTGTGTTCGCCGGGCTTCTCCTCGGAGGCATCTTCCTGAAGCAAACCGATGAGGTGTTCGGATGGGTGCTCATGGGAGCTTCGGGGCTCCCCCTGCTGCATGCGTTGTTCGCCGGGATCTTCAGCCGGGACCCGTCGCGCTGACCTGCGTCGGCCGCCTCCCGGGCTACGGGCAGTCACCCGTGGGGTGGGCGGACTCCCAGGAGGCGATGTGAGCCACCGAGTTCGTGATGCGCAGGCGGCCGCGCGCTGCAAGTGTCGCCAGATGCACCCTGAGGGCTCTCCGTTCCGGTTCGCTCTTGACGGTGAATTGCTGATCGCGACCCCGCTCGCGTTCCAGCGAACCAACGGTGTAGACGTTCACTGTCGTCTTGCATTTCCACACGCCGTCCTCGCAGACCCAAATCTGGGTCGGCTGGATCGTCACCGTCTGGAAATAGTAGGTCGCGTGCACACTCACGAGCGTGTTCTTGCCCATCCACTCCGTCACCTTTCCGGCGACGAAAGCACCAAGGTTGGCCGTGGCAGCCAAACCCTGTGCGACCGCTTCGGGCAAACTCGTCGGTACGTTGGGGATCACATCGATCGCTCCGAGACCGTCGACAGTGCCCTTGACCGCCTCCATGGAACCCTTGACGAACTTCCCGGTCTGGAGCGAACCGACCGCTTTCGCGCCGCCCAGCGCTGCGTTGCGGCCGCTGAGGGCCGAGCCGATCGTTGTCAGAGTTACGCCGGCATCCTTGAGGCCGGTCACCAGGTCGGCACCTACCGTATCGGCACCATGCTGCGAAGACTCCTCCACGTGGGAGATCACATCGAAGTCCCGGAACAGTCGAAACCGCTGAGCCGCTCCCACCGGAACGGCAACCGGGTTTGACGCAGTCTCCGAGTCGCAGCCGCAATTCGCGCGGGGCGTCGAACTCATCGGGGGCGTGACGACCAGTCCCGGGGTGCTGGAATCACCCTGGGGTGTCGGCGTCGTGCTCGTGCCGTCCGCACCCTGACTGCCGGCGGCTCCTGACGCCGCTGAGGTCGCCGCGGTGCACGCCTCGTATGCTGCGCGCGCGGTGGCCTCCTGTTCCTCCGCTTCGGTGAACCGGGCGAGCCTGCGGTCGAGTTCGACTCGTTCTCGGTCCGCATCGGATCGGGCGTCGACGAGATCGGACGTGAGGTGCTCAATGAGTTCCTCCAGGTCGCTCACGACAATCAACTCGCCGTCCAGTCTGGCGAATTCGGTGCCGCCCGACCCCGCGGTGGGCCCGTCGAGGGCCTGTTCGTACTCCGCGAGCAGAGTTTCCACCTCGGTGACCCGCGCCATCCGTTCGTTGAATGCTTCGTGCTGGGATTCGAGAAGTTCCCGCGCCGTTCCCTGGCGTCTCTTTGCATCGTCCCATGCCCGTCGTTCCCGCTCGCAGCTCGTGGGCTCCTTTTTCCGCACAATCACGAACCACGTCAGGGTGATCAGGGCAATAAGCAGGACGATTCCGACAATCAGGAGCAGCCACCACGGCAGGGTCCCGCTCTGATCGGTCGTGGTCGATGGGGGTCGGGTTTCCTCGATAGTTGGCTTGTCGAGAGCGATCGCGGTGGTGACAAGCGGGTATAAGTCGACCGAGGTTCGCGGAACGGGCGGGTACGCCGTGACAATGGATGAGCAGGTGGGGCACGAGCCGAACGATCCGTCGTGCACGTGGGACGCGAATCCCCAACTCACCGGCTGGGGGTTGTACGCCTCAAGGGTGCCCCAGTCGATGGCGGCCATGGCCCAGTCTGGCCCTCTGGCGAACAACCCGTTGAACGGGAGCGGTGCGAACCCGTTGCCAACGTCATAGAGGGTCGTATTGAACTTCCCCTCCAGCGTGAGCTGACTGCTCAACACGAGAGACGCACCCTGCCAGGTATCGCCAGGAAACTTGGATTGCGCAACCCATCCCGTCTCGCCAGCGAATCCTATGGGAAATTCGATTTGCGACACCAGTCCGGTCTGGGGACTCGCGTTCGTCGGCGTCGCGCGGGTAGCGACGAAGAACAGGTAGTCGCCGTTGTCGGTGAGACCATTGCCGACCGATTGATACTCGGTGGAAGACCCCTGAATCGCGGCGTCCAGCCCGCTAAAGCCCGCGGTACCGGGGCTCAGGACCATGGCGCCAATCAGATCGGGAGTCGCGGCGGGCACCGCGTCTCGACTGAGGGTCGCGGTGCCGTGCGGGTTGTCGCCATAACGGTAGGACGCGACGCCAGGAACTGTGGCGAGCAATGACTCGATGCTCGTGACTGTCGTCGTGGCGATCTCGGCCCGCGAAATTACCGCAATCGCAGCGGGCGCATCGGCACTTTCGGTCGTCGGCAGAGGCGAAGCGAGGACCGCTCCGACCATGATTCCAGCTGCGACTAATCGCATGATGGGCTCCTCGGGGGCGAGTGCCCGGCACAATACCAGAGTTCGCCGCCCCCGGCTACCCTTTCGAAAATTGGCCCAACCGCCGCAACGGCCGCATGCGGTTGCCTGTCAGAAAACGACGCCGGCATCGGGTTACCATGAAATTCCGGCTTTACGACTGACGAGAAAGTACTCGTGACCCACTTCAGCATCCCCAGCCCTGACCCGGCCTGGGCCCAGTTCCAGCTTGGTCCGATCACCATCCACACCTACGCGCTGTGCTTGCTTGCGGGCATGATCGCGGCGGCCATCATCACCCAGCGTCGACTTGGCCGACGCGGGGCCCGACCTGGCGTGGTGCTCGACATCATCATTTGGGCGATTCCGATCGGCATCATCGGAGCCCGCTTCTATCACGTGTTCACCCACGGAGGAGACTACTTCTACCCGGGCGCGAACCTGTGGAACATTTTCGCCATCTGGGACGGCGGCAACGCGCTGTACGGCTCGCTGCTGGGCGGTGCCGTCGGCGCCTGGATCGGGTGCCGCCGCACGGGCATTCGATTCTGGTCTTTCGCCGATGCGCTTGCCCCCGGGATGCTCGTCGCTCAGGCAATCGGCCGTCTCGGCAACTACTTCAACCATGAACTTTTCGGCCTTCCCACCACACTCCCGTGGGGGCTCCAGATCCTGCCGACGGATGCCATGTTCCCGAAGGGCCTCCCCGCCGACACCCTGTTCCATCCTCTGTTCCTCTACGAGATGATCTGGAACCTGATCGGTGTGGGCATCATCCTGTTGATCGAGCGCAAGCTTCGTCAGCGGGGCGACTGGCTTCGTTGGGGACGCGCGTTCGGCGTGTACCTCATCTGGTACGGGCTCGGCCGCAGTTGGCTTGAAGCGATCCGCATCGACCCGACCAGTGACGCCCTATTCGGGATTCCGGCCAACATTTGGGCTTCGTTCGCCGCGGTCGCGCTGGGTATCGTCCTGATTGTGGTTCAAAGCCGACGGCACCCCGAGCCCGAAACATCCGTGTACCGCCCAGGGCGGGAGCCGCACGCAACGAATGCGCCGGAAACGGCTGCCGCGCCGGCGAAGGTCGAACAATCTGGGGATTCGGCCGATTCGGTTTCGCGGTGATCGAATTCACTGGGATTCCCACGTCGCCTGGCCCCGCGCAACGGCTCAGTACCCGACGCAGCTTCGTCCTTCGGATGAGCCTGGGGGTCGTCGGGATCGCGCTCGTCGTGGCGGCCGGCGTGCTCATGACCCACTCGGCGGCGTGGACGGCCGCCGAAATGAATGTGCTTGAGGCATTCAGCGGTAACCACACTGCGACCCTCGACGTGCTGGCGCTGGGCGTCAACGTCCTGTTCAGCCCACTGGTGGCGGCGGCTCTGCTCGCAACGATGGCGCTGCTTGTTCTGCTCGTCACACGGCACCTGCGCACAGCGGTCGAGTTCGTGGTGCTCGTGGCCGGCTCCTGGCTCGGCACCGAAGCGATCAAATACATCGTTCAGCGACCGCGACCGGACTCCACGCTGCTCTCCCATCCGCTGATCAACGAATCCTCGTGGAGCTTCCCGAGCGGCCACACGGCGTTCGCGGCCTCCCTGGTGCTGGGATTCATCGTGCTCGCCCGCGGCCGCAGGTGGCGCCCCCTCATTGTCGTGGCCGGAATACTCGTTGCTCTCGCGGTGGCACTGTCGCGCGTCTACCTCGGCGTGCACTACGTGTCGGATGTCACCGCGTCACTCATCTACTCGACGATCGCGGTGAGTATTCTTGCGGCGCTGTGGAACCGGTATATCCGACCGCTACATCGGCGTCACAGAAACCGCCGCGCCAATTAGAGTCAGGAACACTTTCGCACCCGGACGCGGGTTGTCTCGCACCGGGTGCTGAACCTCGATAATCGTCGCGCCGTCGTCCAGGAGCACGTTCGTGCGCCGGAATGACCCAAGAAAACTCGACGAGATCACGGTACCGGGCATACCGGAACTCGAGAGCTCGACATCCTCCGGGCGCAGGAGGACGCGAACTGGACCGTCCGCTACGTCGGGCTGAAGGAGGGGCAGTTTCTGGCCCAGAACCTCGACCTGACCGCCCCCAGCCACACCCGCGAGACGATTGCCGAGGCCGATGAATTCGGCCACGAACGGGGTCTGCGGTCGACTGTAGAGATCTTCCGGCGTGCCGATCTGTTCGATGTTGCCAGCCTGCATCACGGCGACCCGGTCGGCGACGGCAAGCGCCTCCTCCTGATCGTGGGTCACGAACAGGGTCGTGATGCCCAGTTGCGTCTGAATTCGACGGATCTCCTCCCGCAACTGCACCCGGACTTTCGCATCGAGTGCGGAGAGAGGCTCATCGAGCAGAAGCACTCGGGGCTCGGTCACGAGCGCACGCGCAAGTGCCACACGTTGCTGCTGGCCACCGCTGAGCTCGTGCGAATACCGGTCGAAGTGGCCGTCCAGTCCCACCAGCGAGAGCGCCTTCGCGGCTCGCTCCTTTCGTTCGCCGGCACCGACCTTGCGCATCCTCAGTCCGAATTCGACGTTCTTGCCCGCGGTCAAGTGCGGAAAGAGCGAGTACGACTGGAACACCATCCCCATGTCGCGCCTGTTGGTCGGCTGATCCGTCACGTCCTCACCATTGATGGCGATGGTCCCCGAATCAATCGTCTCCAGTCCGGCAATCGACCTCAGTGCCGTGGTCTTGCCGCAGCCGCTCGGGCCGAGCAATGCCACGAACTCGCCGGGCTCGACGGACAGGGAGAACGTGTTCAGCGCCCGCTGGCCGCCATAGGTCTTCGTGATATCCGTCAGTTCGACGGATACGGCCTGTGGTGAGTTCACGTTGTCTCCTGGTTCCTTGTGCGCCGTGACGTGCCCGTTGCTCCTGCCCACCCGATAAGGAGCAGGAGCAGGAACACGAAGGCCAGGGCAAGCAGTGCAATGATGACGGCAACGTACGGGTCGCTTTGCGACATGAGCAGAATCGCGGTCTGGAGGTTTTGACGGCTCAGCAGCGAGGCGATGGTGAACTCCCCAAGAACCACCGCGACCGAAATGAACGATGCGGCCATGATGCCGCGGCGCAGGTTCGGGATGAGTACCCGCCAAAACACCGACATCCACGAGGCACCGAGCGATCGCGCCGCCTCACTGAGGGTGTTGGTGTCGATGGCGCCAAGGTTGGACTGGATCGTCCGATAGGCGTACGGCAGCACGGTGATGCCGTAGGCGAAGGCCAGGGTCCACACGGAGCTGCCGAAAATTCGGGCAACCACCGAATAGACGGGAGCAAGGCCAACCACCAGCACGATGGCGGGAACCGTGATCGGGATGATGCAAATGAATTCGAGAACGCGCCGCAGTTTCGGAAACTTCAATTGCACGAGCACCATGGTGGGCAGCAGGAGGAACAGCACGATCCCGACCGTGACCAGTGCGAGCATGAGAGAGTTCACGAGACCCGTGTACACGACGTCATACTTTGAGGCGTTCGCCGAGTCGAAGAGTCCCGTCCAGTGATCGAACGTGTAGCCGCCGGCGAGTCCGTTGCGCAGCGTGAACTCGATCATGGCCAGGATGGGGATCGCGAACAGGAATCCGACAATCCCGAGGATCACCCGGCGAGCCAGCTTGCTCGGGGCGATCCCTATTCGCGTCGTCGGGGAGCTCATCGCTGCCACATCGTCGTGCGCCTCTGGAGGAAGGAATATGCGGTCATCACGACGATCATGACCACGATCATGCCGAGGGCGAGCGCGCCGGCCATGTTTGCCCGGCCGAGAATTGTCTCGCTGACGAGCGCTGCCCTGATCTGGAGCGGGACGATCTGTGATCCCTGGCTAATCAACGCGGCCGCCGTGGCGTACGCAGAGAACGCGTTCGCGAAAAGCAGGAGCAGGCTTCCGAAGAAGGCGGGCGCGAGCACCGGTGCGGCGATCCGGGTCCAATAGGTGAAGCGCCCGCCGCCGAGAGTGGCATTCGCTTCCGCCCACTGCGGCTTCAATCCCTCCAGCGCGGGCAGGAACGTAATAACCATGAGCGGCACTTGAAAGTACACATACGGAAGGATCAAACCGGGCACCGAATACAGCCAGACGCCATTGGCATAAATGTTGATGTTGAACAGGTTTTGCAGCCACACGGTGACCAGGCCCTGGACGCCGACGGTCGCGATGAAGGCAAAGGCGAGCATGACGCCGCCGAACTGGGCCAGGACGCTCGACGCGGACTCGATCATGCGGCGAAGCGGGCCATCCGGACGGGTTCCGAGGAGGGCGTAGCACACGAGCGCGCCGACGACCGCGCCGATGATCGAGGTGAGGGCCGAAACCCAAAAGGACGAAACGAAAGTCTTGAGGATGACCGGATCGAAGATCGCGGCAATATTGTCGAACGTGAACTTCCCGGCATTGTCGAAGAATCCGGTGGCCATGGCGATGGCCGTCGGCAACGCGAGAAAGAGCAGGACGTAGGAGGCGAACGGGGTCAGACCGAGGAAGGCGAGTCCGCGTTTGCGCCGTCGAACGATGATGGGCCCGTTGCGCGGGTGGCGCCGAGACAGTGCCTCGGCGCCACCGCTGGCATCGGATTGATCAGACGCCACAGTCATTTTCACACTCTACTGGCCAATGGCCGCTGCCCAGTTCTTGGAGAGCAGCGCGTTTGCCGCATCCGTCTGCGCCGTGGTCGGAGTGACCCGCTGCGCGGGGAGTTCACCGACTGTCTCCAGCGCCGTTTTGTCGACGGTTCCCGCCTTCGTCATCGCGTCGATGGTCACCGGGTAGGCGCCGCTGGCGAGGAACAGGTTCTGAACCTCAGGGCTGTACACGAACTCTTCCCACAGTCGCGCTGCCGCCGGGTGTGGAGCATCCAGGTTGATGGCCTGGTTGTAGTAGCTGATGTACGCGGTTCCGGGAAGGGTGGTGACCTTCCAACCGGGAACAGTGGCCGCAGCCGCAAGGTTGTTGTAGCTCCAGTCGAACACGACGCCAGTTTCACCGGAGGCGATGGTTGCTGGCGTGGGGTCGACCGTGAGGAAGTTCCCCGCCTTGTTGAGCTGCGAGATGAAGTCGATGCCCGGCTGGAAATTGTCCAGCGTTCCGCCGCTCTGCACCGTGATCAGGCCGATTGCGGCAAAAGCCGCTCCCGCCTGCGTGGGGTCACCATTGATGGCTACGGCACCCTTGTATTCCGGCTTCAGCAGGTCCTGCAGGCTGGTCGGCTTCGGATACTTGTTGGAGTTGTAGCCGATCGACATGCTTCCGGTGTAGTCGTTGACCCACAGACCGGTCGGCTCCTTGTTGCCGTCCGGGATATCGGCCCAGTTCGCGACCTTGTACGGCGCGAATTTCGCGGTGTTCGCAAGGGCGACAGCGGCGCCGAGGTCGAAGACGTCCGGCGCGGTGTCCTGGCCCTTGTTGTCGTCTGCGGCTTTGATCTCGTCTGCGCTGGATCCGTTCGGGTTGGCGGAATTGACCGTCAAGCCGTACTTTGCCTTGAACGCAGCAATGATTTTGCCGTAGTTCGCCCAGTCGTCCGGCAGCGCAATGACGTTGAGCGTGCCTTCCTTCTTCGCCGCCGCCACGAGGGCATCCATGCCGCCGAAATCGGCCGCACTGGTCGCCTTGCTCGCGTTGACCCCGCCATTGTTGGCACTGGAACCCCCGGTGTTCGCTGAGCATCCAGCGAGGGCGAGTGCGGCGACCGCGGCGACCGCCACGATGCCGTTGAGGGTACGAGGTTTGAACATTATTTCTCCAATTCTTTACACAAGAAAGACCGCTGTCTTCTCCACGAGGGCACTCTGTTGAATGTTCTTTTGATGTTCCGCGCCATCCCGTAATTTGTCAATGGCCTGATGTTAGTCATTTGATTTGATTTCCCACCTCGTTCGCTACGGCGAACAAATTGGTCTCATTTCATCTCTACTCGGTCTCCTCCTTCGTAACCAGAACGGACACAACCCCCTTGATCTCCGACAATCCCTCGACAAGGTCCTCGAGCGGCCCCCTGCCATGCCGGAACCTCATGCTCGCCTCAACCCGCGAAACCTTTCCCGGCACTTCGATCTTGCGTGTCTCCGAGAGCGATGCTTCGTATCCGTGTCGGGTTGCCACGATGAGGATCTCCCGGAGGATGCCCCGATTTTCCTTGTAGGAAACGATAAAGACCTGATCGCGATCGATTTTGGGGATGAACCGACCCAGCAGCGGCAGGAAAATGACCGCGAGAAGGTAAAACGCCGTCGCAATGATGGCGATGAGCGCCATCCCGGCACCGCACGCCATGCCGACTGCCGCCGTCATCCAGATACTTGCGGCCGTTGTCAGCCCGCTCACCACGTTCTGGCGGACGAAGATGACGCCGGCCCCCAGAAACCCGATTCCTGACACGATCTGGGCGGCAATTCTGGAGGGATCCAACACGACCTCCGGCCCGATGACGTTCGCGAACCCGTAGGCCGACACGAGCGTGAACACGGCGGCACCCAGCCCAACCAGGGTGTGCGTTCGCAGCCCGGCGCTCTTGAGCTTGCGTTGACGTTCGCCACCGATGAGGGCGCTGAGCACGAAGGCGAGGGCCAACAGAACGATTTCCGTCAGCGTCGAATCGCTGATGAATTGAATGTGAATCATGATTTCCTTTCCCGGTTGGGTCCGGCAGCACCTAGCGGGTGCCGGAGTTCGACCGGGTCGCCCGGGCCGCGGTGATCAACCCTGCGAACAGTCCCTTGTCCTGTGTCGTTTCCGGATGCCACTGCACCCCGACCTGGAAGCGCTCGCCTTCCGCTTCCATTGCTTCCAGCACGCCGTCGCTGCTGCGCGCGGTGGCGACGAACCCTGGATGCACTGCGACGCCCTGATGGTGGTGGCACGCGACGACCAGAATCGGATCGACGAGTGAGGAAATTCGATGCCCAGGTTCGATCAGGACGTTCGTGGCTCCGTAGGTGTTGCCGGAGCCGGAATGGCTCGTGTTGCCCACGTCGTCGGGCAGGTGCTGAATGATCGACCCGCCCGCGTGCACCGCCATGACCTGCATTCCGCGGCAGATCCCCAGGACCGGCAGCTGCCGGGATGCCGCAGCATCCAGCAGCCACAACTCGGAAGTATCGCGGTCGTCGTACCACGTGGTCACCGCGCCGTGCGGTTCCTGCCGGTACCGTGCAGGGTTGACGTCGGAACCGCCGGCAATGATCAGTCCATCAATTCGGGAAACCAGCAACTCGGCTACCGCTAGCGCGGGCACCGGCGGAATGAGCAGCGGTGCTCCCCCGGCTTCGACAACAGATTCGGCATACGCGGTCGGAAGAAGGTCCGCCGGCACACCATCCCAGGACGACCAGGACGCCGACTGCCGATAGGTGCTGATTCCGATGACGGGAAGTACGGGCTCCGCGCTAGTCAAAGTCGGAGTCCAGAGATGTCACATAGGCGTTCGACAGGCCGCCGTCCACGAGAAAGTCCGTCGCAGTGATGAAGCTTGATTCATCGCTCGCGAGGAACGCGACCGCATTGGCGATCTCCTCAGGTTCCGCGAATCGCCCCATCGGAATGTGGATGAGGCGCCGCGCAGCGCGTTCGGGATCCTTCGCGAAGAGCTCCTGAAGCAGCGGCGTGTTGACGGGTCCCGGGCACACCGCGTTCACCCGAATGCCTTTCTTCGCAAACTGCACACCGAGCTCTCTCGTCATCGCCAGGACCCCGCCTTTCGACGCGGTGTAGGAGATTTGGGAGGTGGCAGCGCCCATGATGGCCACGAACGATGCCGTGTTGATGATTGATCCGGCTCCCTGCTCGAGCATGTACGGCAGCACTGCCTTGCAGCACAGGTACACGCTCGTGAGGTTGACCTGCTGTACTTTGTCCCACGCTGCAATTCCGGTCTTCAGGATCGAGTCGTCGTCTGCGGGCGAAATTCCCGCATTGTTGAACGCGACATCCACGCGCCCATACGTTGCCTTGGCGTGGGCGAAAAGCGCGTTCACGTCTTCCTCGAGGGCGACGTCGGTTCGCACGAAGGATCCGCCAAGTTCGCGGGCGATGGCGGCACCGTTCCTGGTATCGAGATCACCGATCACGACCGTGGCACCCTCCGCAGTGAACTTCCTCGCTGTGGCGAGCCCAATCCCGGAGCACCCCCCGGTGATGACGGCGATCTTGCCGTTGAGCTTCCCGGTTCCAGCCATCGAAACTACCTTTCCGTTGAAATGAATACGTTCTTTACTTCGCTGAACGAGTCGGGCGCATCCGGGCCGAGCTCGCGCCCGAGACCGGACTGCTTGAATCCGCCGAATGGTGTCCAGTACCGCACCGAGGAATGGGAGTTGATGGACAAATTCCCGATGTCCAATGCCCGGGCGACCCTCAACGCTCGGCCGATATTGGAGGTGAACAGCGAGCCGGCCAAACCGTACTCGGTGTCATTCGCTTTCGCGATGGCGTCGGCCTCATCCGTGAAGGGCATGACGGCGACGACCGGCCCGAACAATTCGTCCTGCCACACCGGATCCTGTGAATCCGCGGGCAGCACCACCGTCGGCGCCAGCCAGAATCCGTCGCTGCCGGTGACGGTCGAGCCGCTGTAGGCGACTGTCGCCTTGTCCAGATAGGCGGCGACCGAATCGCGCTGCCGTGCCGAAACCATGGGACCCATCTCAGACTCGGGCGATGCCGGATCCATGACCTTCACGGCCTTCACTGCAGGCTCCAGCAGCTCCAGGAAGCGTTCGTACACGCTCTCCTGCACGAGAATGCGCGAACGTGCGCAGCAGTCCTGGCCGGAATTGTCGAAAGCACCGGCGGGGGCGGATGCGGCGGCCCCGTCGAGGTCGGCATCGTCGAAGATGATGTTCGCTCCCTTGCCGCCAAGCTCAAGAGTCACCCGCTTCACCTGATCTGCGCAGCCGCGCATGATCGCCTTCCCCACCTCCGTCGACCCGGTGAAGGCGACCTTGCGGACGAGCGGATGGGTCACAAAACGGTTCCCGACCACCGTGCCCTTCCCGGGGACGATGGTCAGCACATGATCCGGAATGCCAGCCTCCAGCGCCAGCTCCCCAAGGCGCAGCGCGGTGAGAGGGGTGAGCTCCGCTGGTTTCAGCACAACCGTGTTCCCTGCGGCCAGGGCGGGGCCGAACCCCCAGCCAGCGATCGGCATCGGAAAATTCCACGGGACGATCAGCCCGACGACGCCCAACGGCTCATGGAACGTCACGTCAACGCCACCGGCCACCGGGATCTGCCTGCCGAAGTGGCGTTCCGGCGCGGCGGAATAGTAGTTCAGCACGTCGCGGACGTTTCCGGCCTCCCACCGGGCATTCCCGATCGTGTGGCCCGCGCCGATGACCTCCAGTTCGGCAAGTTCCTCAAGGTGGGAATCCACGGTCGTGGCGAACTCGCGGAGCAACCGTGCCCGCTCCCCCGGGCTCACGTGACGCCAGCTCTGGAACGCCTCGTGCGCCGCAGCGATCGCGTCATCGGTTTCGCGTTCATCCGCAAGTGCGACGTCGGTCACTGTCGACCCGGTCGACGGATTGATCACGCTGTGGATTCCGCCGGCGGTGAAGTCAGATGTGGGGAAACGCATGAAACGTCAGAGCCTTTCGAATCCGCGGCGGAGTTCCCAATCGGTCACCGCCGCATCGAATGCGGCGATTTCGGTGTCCGCGTAGTGCACATAGTGTTTCACCACATCCGCCCCGAACACCTGAACGGCGATCGCGGATGAAGCAAACGCGTCGCGCGCTTCATGCAGCGTCGATGGAACCCGTGGGGCGCCGGAGGTGTAGGCGTTCCCCGTTGTCTCCGGTTCCAGTTCGAGTTCATGCTCGATGCCGTACAGGCCGCCGGCAAGCATCGCGGTGAGCGCAAGGTATGGGTTCACATCGCCACCCGGAAGCCGATTTTCCATGCGTGCGCTTGCACCATGACCGACCAGCCGAACCGCGCAGGTGCGATTGTCCTGGCCCCAGGCGACCGCAGTCGGCGCGAAGGATCCCGCGACGAATCGCTTGTAGGAATTGATGTTCGGCGCATAGAACAGCGTGAATTCGCTCATCGTCTTGAGCACGCCCGCGATGAAGTGGTCATAGAGCGCAGTGCGGGTGCCGGAGGCGCTGTCCCAGAAAACAACGTCGTCGGTGAGCGAACGAAGCGACATGTGCACGTGGCAGGAGTTGCCTTCCCGCTGATTTGGCTTTGCCATGAACGTGATGGACTGGCCGGCCTGCTGGGCGATGTCCTTGGACCCGGTCTTGTACACGCTGTGGTTGTCTGCGGTGACCAGCACCTCGTCGTACTTGAATGCAATCTCGTGCTGGCCGAAATTGCATTCGCCTTTCGCCGACTCGACGGTCATGCCCGCATCCCACATCATGTTGCGAATTGTGCGCAACAGCGGCTCAACGCGGGATGAACCAAGGATCGAGTAATCAACGTTGTACAGATTTGCCGGAGTGAGATTTCGGTAGCTCCCGTTCCAGGCATCCTCGTACGTCGTGGTGTAAATCATGAACTCCAGTTCAGTGCCGGCCACCGCTTTCCAGCCAAGCGCGGCGGCTTTGTCGACCTGGGCACGCAGCATCGCCCGCGGGGAGACCGCCACTGGCGCGCCGTCTGTTGTCTTGAGATCGCACTGGATCATGACGCTGCCAGCACGATAGGGCAGGCGGCGAATGGTGTCGAGGTCCATCTCGAACACCATGTCCCCATATCCCTTCTCCCAGGACGTGATGTCATACCCGTCGACCGTGTTCATTTCCGTGTCGACGGCCAGGAGATAGTTGCAGCCCTCCGTGCCATGCGCAAGCACCGAGTCGAGAAAGAATTGCGCTTGAATCAATTTGCCCTGAAGGCGACCCTGCATATCCGTGAACGCGAGTACGACAGTGTCGACGTCGCCTTCCGCGATGATGGCAGTCAATTGCTCAACGGTGAGCATCCGATCGTTGCGAGGGTGGGACAGTGCCGTGGTCATTCTTGAATCGCTCATTTCAGTAGACCCTTCAGGAGTGCTGCCGTTGCGTCGCAGTGATCTTCCATGACGCTGCGCGCTGTGTCGGCTTTTCCCTCCAGGATGGATTTCGCCACCTGTTGGTGCTGGCGTTCCGAGTTGGTGATGTTCTTTTGGAGGAACGGAATTTCCTCCAGATACTGGTGGATCCTGGTTTGGATCATGCTGCTGGCTTTGGTCAGCTCGGGTGAGCCGCAGACGGACGCAATGGACAGATGAAAACGTGCGTCGGCCTGACGGTATTCGGCGGGGTCAGTCGCCTCGGCGAGATCTTTCACGCAATCACTCAGAAGTGACTTCGCCTCCGCGCTCAGGGGCAGGGAGGCCGCCAGGTAGCAGGCACCCGGTTCGATGACCCGCCGAAAGAGGACAATGTCGGTGATTTCGTTGAGACGATCCGCGATATCGACCTGGTCGGGGAGCCGAGTCGGTCGAACTCCTTCGACGAGAGTTCCACCTCCTCGTCCTCGCGTCGTGCTGACAAATCCGGCCGCTCGCAAAGCGCTGATCGCCTCGCGAACCGTGGCCCGCGAGACTCCGAGTTTTTCGCCAAGCACCCGCTCTGGTGGGAGCAGTGTTCCAGGTTCGAAAATTCCGAGCTGGATCGCTGATCCCAGCTGTTCAACACAGGACTCGAAGGCCATGTGGCCCCGGACCGGGTGCAGAACAGCGTCTACCAGGCGGGTGCGTGACATCGTTCTCCCAAAGTGCTCGGCGTCAGTTCAACAGTTTGTCAGGGTCATCCACCGTAAGGTGCGCGATCTCCTCCTTCGTCATGAAGTGGTGCCGACCCTTCGTGAGCCACAATACGGTCGCCAGGATAACCACTACGACAACCGCGATCGGCGAGTAGTTGAAGGTATCCACTGTGATCGGCGCCAGGGGCGGCAGCACGAACAGGATGCAGATGATGACCACCCATACGACGGCGATCCAGCCGATCGGTGCGCTCCACTTGCCCAGGTGCCACGGCCCGTGGACGAAATCCTTGTTGAGCCGTCGCAGGAACACCGGTGTCACGTAGGCGATGTAGAGCCCAATGACGGCGACCGACGTGACGGCGAGGTAGGCGGTGGTGTTGAACAGTGCCGGGACAACCAGCACGATCGAGCAGCCAACGCACAGCCAGATCGAGTTCGTCGGACTTCCGGTGCGCGGGTTGACCTTGGCCCAGATCTTGGATCCGGGCAGTGCACCGTCACGGGAGAAGGCGAAGCTCATCCGGGAGTTTGCCGTGACGGACGCCATGCCGCAGAAGAACTGCGCGCCGCAGATGATGAAGAGCAGGAACTTCGCCATGTCGGGGTTGTTCAACGCGTCGAGGAAGATCTGCGCGGGGGGAAGGCCGGAGGCGCTACCCAGCAGCTTGTCTATTCCCGCATCGCTGCTGTCCTTGATTGCCGCTGTAATGGAGAACAGCAGGATCCACCCGCCGATGATCGAAATCACGACGCTCATCACAATGCCTTTCGGGGCGGCAAGCGCGGCGCTCTTCGTCTCTTCCGCGACGTGCGCAGATGCGTCGTAGCCCGTGTAGGTGTACTGCGCCATGAGCAGGCCCATGAGGAACACATAGGGTCCGAACGACCAACCGGTTCCGTTGTACCATCCGGTCATCGTCCAGCTGAAGGACTGATGGCTCGTCGGCATGATCCACAGAACCGCCACAATGATCAGGACGCCGAATATGTGCCACCAGGCGGACACGCTCGAAAGAATGCTCACGAGCGAGACGCCGAAAGCGTTGAGCGCACCGTGAATGATGATGAGCACCACGAACAACACGAACGTGTTGAGTGCTGTCGGAGTGACCCCGAAGGTGAGGTCGGCGAAGGCCATCATGGTCGTCGCCGCACCGAAGTCGATCGCGGCGGTGACCGCCACTTCACCGAGGAAGTTGAACCACCCGACGTACCAGGCCCAGAGTTTCTTGTTCCGTTTGGCAAGACGGCCGGCCCAAAAATACAGGCCGCCGGCGGTGGGATAGCGGGAGCACACCTCGGCCATTGCCAGTGCTACGAACAGCACGAAAACGCCGACGATGGGCCAGCCGAGATTGATTGCGGAGGGGCCACCGGATCGCAACGCGATCGAGTAGGAGGTGATGGCTCCCGCGAGGATCGAAATGATGGAGAAGGAGACGGCGAAGTTCGAGAATCCGGACATGCCGCGATGCAGCTCCTGCTTATAGCCGAGCCGAGCCAATTCTGCCGCATCGGCGGCAGCCTGGGCTTCAGATGCAGACACCTTTGTTGCTCTGTCAGTCATGAAAGTTCACTCTCTATCCAGGGGGGAAAATGGAGTCGATTGACAATCTGTGCACATCATTCCGCTCCGAAGGTAACTTTGTCAATGGTCTGACCCCAGACATTAAGTTGTCTTCATGGAGACAGGGCGCGCCACCCGCAGTTCGTTGTGATTCGCCCGAACCGCCTTGACGAACTGTATACAGGTGTATAGCCTGCTATACATGCGTATAGTTCGTGAGGAGCAGCCCTCCGACCTGTCCACGCGCGCGCGAATCCGCAACGCTGCCATCGAAGAGTTCGCGATCCGCGGTTTCGGCGCATCCGTTCGCGAGATCGCCGCCCGCGCGGGTGTGACGGCGGGGCTCATCACCCACCACTTCGGTTCGAAAGACAATTTGCGCGCCGAGTGCGATGCGGAGGTGATCCGCCTGTACCGCACGATCAAGGGCGGCGGTGCCGCGATGTCGCCCGCGCAATCGATGGCCGTCCTCGCCGAACTCGACGAGTACGCCCCCATGTTCGTCTATATCCTCCGCAGCGTGCGCGACGGAGGCGAGGCGGGCATCCAATTCCTGGAACAGATGATTCAGGAAGCAATCACCTTCTCCGCCGAAGGGGAAAAATCCGGACTCGTCCGGCCGAGTCGTGACCCGGAGGCACGCGCCCGATACCTCGTGACGTCGAGCCTCGGCGGCATCCTCCTCCAGCTTTCCCTTCACCCGCAGCTCGATCTCGCGGATGTGCGCGTGACGTTTCGCAGGATCGTGGAGGAAATTTCGCTTTCCGCTCTGGAGCTGTACACGGAAGGCGTGCTGACCGACCGCCGCTACCTCGACGAGTACCTGCTCTACGTTGGCGATCCTCCGGGCACGGCCGAGACCTCGACCATGACCACCCCGCAAACTTTGGAGCACACACCATGACCACCTCGAACGCAGTGACCGTGGAGGGCCTCGAAAAGAACTTCGGTTCGACTCGCGCGCTCGACGGACTGAACCTCACCATCGAAACCGGCACCGTCGCCGGATTCCTCGGCCCCAACGGGTCGGGAAAGACGACCACCATCCGCATCCTGCTCGGACTCCTCAAAGCCGACGGCGGAAACGCAACCCTCCTCGGCGGCGACCCGTGGAAGGATGCCGTCGAGCTCCACCGCCGCATCGCCTACGTCGCGGGCGACGTGACGCTCTGGCCGAGCCTCACCGGCGGCCAGGCCATCGACATCCTCGGATCCCTTCGCGGCGACCTCGACCGCATTCGGGTCGAGCAGTTCCTCCAGCGGTTCGACCTGGATCCGACGAAGAAGGCGCGCAGCTACTCCAAGGGCAACCGGCAGAAGGTCGGCCTTGTCGCGGCATTCGCGAGCCGCGCCGAACTGCTGATCCTCGACGAGCCAACGAACGGGCTCGACCCCCTCATGGAGGGCGTGTTCACCGAGTGCGTCGCCGAGGCGAAGGCCGAGGGTCGCTCTGTGCTGCTGTCCAGCCACGTTTTCGCTGAGGTGGAGAAACTCTGCGATACCGTGACGATCATCCGCGACGGCCGCACCGTCGAATCCGGCACGCTCGCCGAGCTTCGCCACCTGCAGCGCTCGACCATCACGCTGACGCTGGACGGGGACCCGAGTTCGCTCGAGACCGTCGACGGGGTCAACGACTTCGTCGCCGACGGGGGGCACGCCACCTTCACGGTGGATAGCGCAGCGTTGCCGGCGGTTCTCGCCGCCATTGCGCCGCTGAAACCCCGCGAATTGGTCTCCACTCCCCCGTCACTCGAGGAATTGTTCCTGCGCCACTACGGCGTGCACCCGGTGGACACCGGCGCGTCTGTGGCACCACAGGCTGAGGCGGCACAGGCCGAGGCGGCACAGCGATGACCACCTCCACCGCCGCGCGCACCCACAGCGCGCCTCCCACAGTGTCCTCGAACGCGTTCGTGAACGCATCAACCGGGTTCGGCATCATGGTGCGGTTCATCCTGCGCCGAAACTGGCTCCGGATGCTCATTTGGCTCGTCGTGCTCGCCGGAATGGTCGTGCTCGTGATCGACTCCCAGCGCGAGCTGTTCCCCACGCAGGCCGACCGGGATGCCTACGCGCTCGTGGCCAACACGCCAGCGATCGCCGCGCTCACCGGTCTGCCGTACGCGGCGGGAACGCTCGGCGGCATCCTCAACATCAAACTGTGGATGACCATGGCCATCGCGCTGTCCTTCGCCGTCATCTTCCTGGTGACGCGCAACGGGCGCGCCGAAGAGGAGGCCGGGCGCACCGAGCTCCTGCGCGCGGGCGTCCTCGGAAACCATGCCTATTCGCTCGCGAACTGGACGGTCTTCTCCGCGTTTGCGATCCTCGTCGGGCTCGCCAGCGCGGGTGCGGCCATCAGCCAGGAATTGCCCGTCGACGGCGCACTGACGATGGGGGCATCCTTCGCCGCCACGGCGCTCGTGTTCCTGGGAGTGTCGGCCGTCGCCGGCCAGCTGACGAGAACGAGCGGCGGGGCGAACGGCCTCGCGTCGACCGTCCTGGGCATCAGCTATCTCGTGCGCGCGGTCGCCGACGTCCAGGGCGAGGGCGAGAACGCGAGCTGGCTCGCCTGGCTCTCCCCCATCGGCTGGGCGCAGCAGTCTCGCTCCTACGGCGACAACGACTGGTGGCCGCTCCTGCTGTGCGTTGGCGCAGCTGTCATCCTCCTGGTCGTGGCGCTCGCGCTCGAGCGCGGGCGGGACCTCGGCGCCGGACTTATCCCCGAGCGAGTGGGTCCGCGCAGCGCCACCGCGGCACTGCGCACCCAGACCGGGCTCACGATTCGGCTCCAGCGCGGGTCGATCATCGGATGGAGTGTCGGCATCGTCGTGTTCGCGATGTTCTTCGGCGGCGTCGCCACAGCCATGGCGAACCTCCTCTCCGGCGACAGCCCGATTGCGCAGGCCTTCCTCGGCGGATCGAAAAACATCCTGGACGGGCTTCTCGGGTTCTTCCTGATGGCGAATGCCCTCCTGGTTGCGGCATTCGTCCTGCAGAGCGCCGACTCGATTCGCGCGGCCGAGTCCAAAGGCCGCACGGAAATGCAGTGGTCCTCGGCGATTTCGCGGATTCGATGGGCGGCAGCCCGCATGGTTGTTCCCGCGGTCTGGTCGCTCGGGTTGCTCGCCGTGAGCGGAGCGGCGATCGGGGCAACATTCGGCGCGGCGGTCGGCCAGCCTGATCAGGCGTGGCGATTCCTGGGCGCATCGGTCGCCTATTGGCCTTCGGCGCTGCTCGTGATCGGTGTGGTCGTGCTCTGTGCGGCAGTGATCCCGCGGGCCGCAGCGGCGGTCACGTGGGCGCTGTACGCCGTTGCCGTGGTCCTGTCCATGTTCGGCGACCTGTTCGGGCTTCCGGACTGGGTCATCAAGAACACGCCCTTCACCGCGATTCCACGCCTCGGCATGGACTTCACAGTCCTGCCGCTCGTCGTGGTCACAGCGCTTGCCGTAATTGCCGGCGGCATCGGCCTGTGGGTCTTGAGGAACAGGGATATGACCAGCGCGTAGCAAACTCGGGCAGGATGGCGGTATGACGACATCCACTGCCCTTGACATCGTTTCCGCAGTCCAATCGGGCGAGCAGAGCCCGGTTGCCGTGGTGGAGGGCGCCCTGCAGCGCATCCGGGAGAACGAGAACCTGGGCGCGCTGCAGGAGGTCTTCGCCGAAGAGGCGCTCGCCGAGGCGGCGGCCCTGGCGAACGCCAAGGATCTCGCTACGCTCCCCCTCGCCGGTTTGCCGATTCTCATCAAGGACACGATTCCGGTCGCCGGGCACCCGATGCGCGTCGGGTCCCTGGCGACGAGCGCTGAGCCCTCCGCGCACGATCACGAGGTTGTTCGGCGGCTGCGCGTAGCGGGTGCGGTCATTCTCGGTCTCACGACAGTTCCCGAACTGTGCGTGTTCGCGACCACGGATTCCCCCGCCGGCATCACCCGCAATCCGTGGAATCCGGATCGAACCCCTGGCGGGTCCTCCGGCGGATCAGGGGCGGCAGTTGCGGCCGGAATCGTGCCGGTGGCGCACGGCACCGACGGCATGGGCTCGATCCGCATTCCGTCGGCCAATAACGGCCTGTTCGGCATCAAGCCCGGCCGCGGCACCGTTCCGGCGGACCTCGGCGGCGATTCCTGGGGTGGAATGGCGGAGAACGGACCCCTTGCCACAACCGTTGCGGATGCGGCACTCGTCCTGTCGGTGATGGCCGGGAATCCGGAGCTCGCGGCCGTGACCGAGCCGGCTGCGCCGCTGCGCATCGGCGTGGTTCCCGCGACGACATCCTTCCTCGTCCGTCTCGATCCGGAATGGAAGAAGTCGCTTTTGGCGACCGCCGATGCGCTGCGCGAGGCGGGCCACGAAGTCGAGGTCACGCGTTTCCCCTACCCAGCCAACCCGATCCCCATGTTTGCCCGATGGTTTGCCGGAGTGGCGAAGGATGCCGAGGGTCTCGACGACTCGAAGCTGCAGCCCCGCACACTGCGCCACGTGAAGCTCGGACGGCAAGCCCTGACGAAGGGCTGGGTGAAGGAGCGCGACACCGACCGCCTCGAAGCGGATGCCCGCGCGTTCTTCGCCGACCACGACATCCTGCTCACGCCGATGCTCGCGCGCTCAGCCCCGAAGGCGGAAGCGTGGCACCACCGCTCCTGGCTGCGGAACATCTGGTCGAACCTGCAGTATGCGCCGTTCGCTGCACCGTGGAACATGGTGGGCTGGCCCGCGGCATCCGTGCCAGCAGGGTTCGACGCGAACACCGGGATGCCGACCGCCGTGCAAATCGTCGCGCCGCCCGGCCGGGAGTCGCTGATCCTCGGCGTGGCCGCGCAAATCGAACGGTTGCGCCCCTGGCCCCGGACGGCGCCGGCCGGCAACTCGGTCAGCTGAGCGAACGCAGGGTGAGAATCTGCTCTGCGCGACCGAATGGCCCTGCCAAATCGCACAGAACCGTGGACGTGAGCCCGATGCCATCGCTGCCGAACGAGACCGAGTTTTGCAGGCCCAACCACTCCCCGTGCGGCTCGCGGTACAGGTGCAATTGCAGGTCGACGTTCGGGAACGCGTAGCCGCCCGGCCCCGGCTCCACGCGCGTCGCGATCCCGTTGCTCGTATCGGCGACCCCGATGAGCCGGGCAAGATCCGAGAACGGGCCGGGTGAGACGAGCGGATGCCTCGGCCTGATCCAGGCGCGGCCATGCCCCGGTGCGTGGCCCGGAAGCGTGCGGATCTCGATCGAGTGGATGTAGCCGCCCGGCCACTCTCCCAGCGTGGTCGGTCTGGCTGATTCCGGCGGTCCGGACATCGGCTCGTCCTCGATGCCTTCGATGGCGCTCGTGTCCGAGAGTTGCAGCCGCCACGCTGTCGCGCGCACGGCAGTCCGTCCGCCGGAGACGAGTTCCGCCTGCACGAGTTCGATGGTGCGGCCTGGCCGAAGCATGGTCGTGACCACCTCGAACTCGCCATCCGGGATCAGTCCGAGAATGTCGTAGCTGATGCGCGCCATCCGCAGGTCGTCGCGCGATTGGAAGTTCTCGAGGCAGTGCGCGAGGATCCCGGATACCGGCCCCATGTGCTGTTCGTGCGGGTTCCACGCGCCCTGCGTGTGCACGGTGGCGGTGAAGTGACCGTTTCCGTAGTCGACGTAGTAAGGCTCGGATGCCGCGCTCACTTCTGCTCCCCCGGTCCCGGTTCTGGCCACCGGCCGATCCCGGGAATGAACCGGCCCACGCGCTGCGCGTACGCGGCAAATTCCGGATGGCGTGCCGCGAGCATCCGTTCCTCCCACCGTGCCTTCACGGCAAAGAGGACGACGAGCGCAATCCAGGTCGCAAGATGCCACCAGGAGGCGCCGAGGACGACGAGCCCCGCCCCGGCGATCATGAGGCCCGAATAGATTGGGTTGCGGACGACCCCGAACGGCCCGCGAATAACCAGTGCGGCGTGATCTTTGGGGATCGGGCTCGCAGTGAGGGAGGACCCGAGGCTGAGGAGTCCTCCGGAGGCGATGATGAGTCCGGCCAGGACAATCACGCCGGTCACGATCAGGACAGCAGGGTTTCGAGGCCACCAGCCGCCGTATGGCTCCAGTATCAATGCTGCGAGCAGGACCAGTTGCAGGGCCACGAGGCTCGCGGCCCCGGCCCTGCTGGCATCGTTCCGCGGGGCGCCGCTCGTGGTCATGCTCTCTGTGCCTCGGTCGCCGTCAGTCGGTGCGAATCATGGCGACCATCGCCATAACTCCGATAACTGTAACGACCGCACTAATGATTGCCATGATGGTGAGGAGGACAGCTTCCATGTGGCCAGTATCGCCCGGAAGTTGACATAGGGCCAATCAGTGAGATTTAACCATGGCGACGAGTGCGAAAACGCCGAGGATGGCGACAATCGTCCCAATGGTGAGCAGTACGTATTCGATCGGATGCATAGTGCCAGTATTCTCCTGTTCCACGTTGCAGCCAACTCACCGCACGAGTCTGATCTCCCGGATGTTGCCGTAGTCGGGGTCGATCTTCTCCGCGCCGTCCGGTTCGAATCCGTTTCGACGGTAGAACGCGATCGCGCGCGGGTTCTCGTCGAGTACCCAAAGCATGGCGGGGCGGCCGCTGAGAACGGCGTCCAGCAGCGCCTGGCCGAGTCCGGATCCGTGGTGTGCTGCGAGGAGGTAAATGGTGCTGAGTTCAATATCTCTCGGGCGGAAACTTTCCCGTGTAGGTTTCCACGTGGGCGAGATAGTGCACGCGCCCGATCGCGTCGGCGTCCTCGATTGTCGCCTTCCGCACGCTCCCGTTCATGCTCAGATAGTACGCGCAGGCAGGCGGGAAACGGTTCGGGCACGAATGTCAGTGGTGGGGTATTCACTGAAGGTATGGAAGAAGTCCGCAGCGAAGAGGTCGCACAATGTGACCTCGACCGCGAGTTCGAGCGTGAGCTCGACTGGGACTTTGACCGCGAGTTTGATGATCTGGTGGCCGCGTGGTCCGCGCATCACGGCGACTACGACGAGACGCAGGATTGCCTGGATACCCTCGTCGAGACCCGCACGATGATTGCTTCTCTGCAGGCACGCGAGCAGCGGTGCCTCGCGCGGCTCGAAGCAATTGCATTGGAAAGCGCCAAGGCAGCACCGAAGTCGCCGCATCAGGACAATCGTGAGATCGCCTGGCGTTCCATGGTCGCCGAAATTGCGGTCGCGACGCGGCTTGCCGACCGCACCGTGCAAAGCATGGTGAGTTCCGCGGCAGCGCTGGTGGGGTCTTTGCCCGCGACACTGATTGCTTTGGATGCCGGACGGATCTCCCTGGCCCACGCCCGCGTCATTCTGGAGCACAGCGTGGGAATCGACGAGGAGCGGCGAGCGAATTACGAGCGGCAGCTCATCGAGCGGGCAGAGGCAACGACTCCCGGCAAGCTCGCGACGACGGCAAAAGTCGTCTCAGCACGCCTCCGGACCGAAACGTTCGAGGAACGGCACGCGGCGGCGTGCGACACCCGGACCGTTTCGATCAGGGAACTCGACAACGGAATGTCCGAGCTGCTTCACCTGCTGCCGACCCCGTTCGCCGCCGCGATATTCGACCGGCTGACCCGGCAGGCGAAAGCCGTCTCCGCTGCGGGCGACCCGCGCACGCGAGACCAGTTGCGCTCAGACCTCGCGACGGACCTCCTGCTCACCGGTGAACCCGCGTCCGGCGAGGACGCTCCGCACACGGCTGCAGAAGGCATCAAGGCTCAAATTTCGATCACGATTCCGGCGCTCACGCTTCTCGGCAAGGGCGATGAGCCAGCCGCCCTCACCGGACGCGGGCCGATCGACCTCGACACGGCGCTTCGGCTTACTGCCAACGCGCCGGAGTTCACGCGCGTACTTACCCACCCCGTCACCGGGATGGTCGTGGCGGCCGACATCTACCGGCCAACCGCCAGCGTTCGGAGGTTTCTGTCGGCACGGGATCAGCACTGCCAGTTTCCGGGATGCACGCGGGACGCCCGATGGTGCGATGCCGACCACACGATCGCGTGGGAGGACGGTGGAAAATCCGTCCCCGAGAACTTCGCGCTCCTCTGCCGCTGGCACCACATTCTCAAACACCATTCACCGTGGAAAGTCAGACAGGTCTCCCCCGGAATCCTCGAATGGACGAGCCCGCAAGGCGTCGTCGTATCCGGCGCCGACCCGCCGGGTCCGCGATTCGAATATGTTGACACCCCGCCACCCTTCTGACCGCCTTTCTAACCGCCTTTCCGACCACTGTTCCGTCCGCTCTTCACGGCACTCCGCGGTGGATATGGTTAGTGCATGAGCACGAATTCCGCGGGAATCAAGCACGTTGTCGTCGTAGGCGCAGGAATGATCGGCCTGACCACCGCGTGGTATCTCCAGGAACGTGGGGTGAACGTCACCGTCGTCGACCGCACTGGTGTCGCCGCCGGTTCCAGTTGGGGCAACGCCGGCTGGCTCACCCCGGCGCTTACCCTGCCGCTCGGCGAACCATCCGTGCTTATGTCGGGCCCGAAGGCGATGCTCAGTTCGAAATCTCCGCTCTACATCCCGCTCGCGCTCGACCCTAGACTCATCCGGTTCCTGCTCGGATTCGCCCTGCATGCACTCCCCCGCCAGTGGCGGAAATCCATCGAGGTTTTCGCCAAAGTGAACCCCCTCGCGATGGAACCGTTCCACGAGCTCGCAGCGGGCGGAGTGAACGAGCCAGTCAGGGAGGCCACGCCATTTCTTGCCGGGTTCCTGAGCGAAAAGGATCGCAAAGGACTGCTCCACGAGTTCGAAGCCGTCACGCACAGCGGCGGAACCGTCGACTTCGACCTGGCCACGGGCGACGAGTTGCGCGAGTTCGAACCGACACTGTCGGATGCCGTCGCGTGCGGCGTCCTGCTGCGTGGCCAGTACTTCATCAACCCGCCCAGGTACGCAGAGTCTCTCGGTGCGGCCGTCGTCACACGTGGCGCAGAATTGAAAACCGGCTTCGACGTGACCGACATCCGCGACTCGGAAAGCGGTGTCGACGTCGTTTCGGCAACGGGACAATCCGTCCACGCCGACGCCGTCGTCATCGCAACCGGTGCCTGGCTCAACACGCTTACGCGCCGGTTCGGTGTCAAGGCGATCGTGCAGGCCGGCCGCGGCTACAGCTTCAGCGTGAAGCCGGAGGTCATCCCGACGCACCCGATCTACTTTCCGGCGCAACGGCTCGCGTGCACGCCCCTCGGCGACCGGCTTCGGATCGGCGGCATGATGGAGTTCCGCAGCGTCGATGCGGCACCGGATCCGCGCCGCATCCAGACTCTCATCGCGGCGGGCCGCCCCGTCTTCCAGGGGGTTGACTGGGATGCCCGCGAAGAGGAATGGGTCGGCGGCCGCCCCGTCACGGCCGACGGCCACGCCCTCATCGGAGCGACGAAGAACCCGCGCGTGTTCGTGGGCGGCGGTCACGGCATGTGGGGAATCGCGCTCGGCCCGCTCACCGGGAAGTTCCTGGCCGGCGCGATCGTCGGCGAGCCCGATCCCCTGCTGAAACACTTCGATCCTCTCCGGTAGTGGCGTCGCACCGGTTGTTTCTTTCGAATAGATATTCGATACTTAAGGGATGTCCAACACTGCGCTGGCGAGCGTCCCCGAACTGCGGGAACGCATCCGGCAACTGCAGGCGACGAAGCTCGACACCCGCAGCCTGCCCACGCATCCGGCGATCGCTCGGCTGCTGCCCGGCGGCGCGCTCCAGGAGGGCGCGACCTACTCGGTCGACCGCTCCCTCACCCTGACCATGCTGCTGCTCGCCGCACCGTCTGCCGCCGGAGCGTGGTGCGGCGTCGTCGGGGTGCCCGAGTTCGGCGTGGAAGCCGCGGCCGGATTCGGCATCGACCTCGGGAGGCTCGTGCTGGTTCCCGACCCCGGCGACCAGTGGCTCGCCACGACGGGGGCGATCGCCGACGCGCTGCGTGTCATCGTGACCCGCCCGCCAAAACGGGCAAGCGATGCGAGTGTTGCACGGCTCTCCGCACGGTTACGCAAACGCGGTGCAACGCTGCTCGTGCTGGGCAACGGGTTGCACAACACCTGGCCGCAGAGCGAAGCGATGCTGAGCATCACCGAAAGTTCCTGGACCGGAATCGGCGACGGCCACGGCCACCTGCAGTCGAGAGAAGCCACCGTGACCGTCACGAGCAGGACGGGCGGCAGGCCCCGCAGCGCGCGCATCCTTCTGCCCGAAAAATACAGTGACACAGGAGTGCAATCGGCCTAAGCTCCGTCCATGGCATTCGACGTACCCGCAGTCGCGTACGACCGATTCATGGGCCGGTACGCGAACGTGCTTTCCGCACCGTTCGCCGACTTTGCGGGCATCCGCGCCGGTCAGCGGGCACTCGACGTCGGATGCGGGCCAGGAGCCCTCACCACTGAACTCGTCTCGCGGCTCGGTGCGGATGCGGTCGTTGCAGTGGACCCTTCCGTCTCGTTCGTGCAGGCCGCCCGCGAGCGTCTCCCGCACGTCGACATCCGGGAAGGGACCGCAGAAGATCTGCCATTCCAGAACGACTCCGTCGACGTTGCACTCGCACAACTCGTCGTGCACTTCATGTCAGACCCCATCAGGGGACTGGGCGAAATGCGGCGCGTGGTTCGCCCGGGCGGCGTTGTCGCCGCCAACGTTTGGGATTTCGTGAGCGAGCGCTCACCGGTCAGTTTGTTTTGGCATGCCGCACGCGAGATCAACCCAGATGGGCACGGTGCATCCCTGCTGCCGGGTGCCCACGAGGGCGATCTCAGCGAGCTGTTCACCGCGGCGGGGCTTGTGGACGTCACCGAAGTGCCGCTGGAGGTCAGCATGGAGCATCCCGACTTCGAGGAGTGGTGGGTGCCCTATACGGGCGGAGTTGGCCCGATGGGCGCATACTTCGCGTTGCTCACCGAAAAGCAGCAGGTGGCGTTGCGCGAGCAGTGCCGTGCCATGCTCCCTACCGGCCCCTTCACTCTGGTCTCACGCGCGTGGGCCGCCCGCGGGACTGTGGGGTAAATCTGCGGAGTAAATCTGCGAGGTAATGCTGCAAACAGCTCGCTGGCAATTGTCGTAGATATGTTCGATACTTGATGAATGGCTTTTCCCACGAGTGCTCCGGAGCGCGTGCTGCTCCTGTGGTGCCCGGACTGGCCGGTTGAGGCGGCCATTCGCACTCAGGGTCTGAAACCGGATGCCCTGATTGCCATCATCGAGACCGGCCGCGTGTTCGCGTGCTCGGCCTCCGCCCGCGCCGAAGGCGTGATCCGCGGGCTCAAACTGCGGGAGGCACAGGCGCGTTGCCCCTCCCTCATCGTCACACCGCATCGCCCGGACGATGAAGCGCGCGCATTCGAACCCGTGCTCACCGCGATCGAGGAGCTCATGCCTGGAGTGCAGCCGCTACGTCCCGGCGTGTGCGCCATCCGGGCACGCGGCCCCGCCACCTACTACGGCGGCGAGGAAGAGGCAGCTCTCTGGCTGCTCGACCAGCTCGACGAGCTGGGCGTGCCCGGTACCCGCATCGGCATCGCCGACGGCGTGTTCACGGCGGAGCAGGCGGCCAGGCAGCGGTTTCCGCAGCGCATCCGCGTCGTTTCGGCAGGGACAGCAGCGGAGTATCTCTCTCCTCTGCCCATTGGAGTCCTCGATGATTCCAGCGCGAACGAGGCATCGGTCGTGACGCTCCTGCGGCGGCTCGGCATGTACACGCTCGGCGACTTCGCTGCTCTCGATGCCGGCGATGTGCGCGACCGTCTCGGCGAACAGGGCGCGCGGCTGCACGCTCTTTCCGGCGGGCTGGACTCGCGGCCGGTCGTTGCCCGCGTTCCGTCAGACGATCTGGAGTGCGCCATCGACTTCGAACCCGCCGTCGATCGCATCGACCAGGTCGCGTTCGGGGTACGCGCCCTTGCCGACCGGTTCATCGCAGGACTCACCTCCGCGAAACTTGTGTGCACGGCCGTGCGCGTCGAACTGGACTCGGAGAGCGGCGAACTCTCCTCGCGCACGTGGCTGCATCCGCGCTCGTTCACCGCGTCGGAAGTCGTCGACCGCGTGCGCTGGCAACTGCAGGGCGGCGCGTCCGAAGTGGGGTTGAGTTCCGGCATCGTCGCTGTGCGGCTCATTTCGGCGAGCGTCGACTCGATTGGCAACCACGAGGAAGGGCTGTTCGGCGGCGGGCCGGATGAGCGCATCCACCACGCCCTCTCGCGCGTGCAGGGCATGCTCGGCCGCACCGCCGTGCTCACGGGCGCCATCGGCGGCGGGAGGGGCCCGGCGGACCGCATGACGCTCGTCCCGTGGGGCGACCGGCTCGTGCATGATCGCGAGCCCACGCCGCCGTGGCCGGGGCACCTGCCCGCGCCTGCGCCCTCGACCGTGTTCGAACCGCCGCGACCCGTGACCGTTTTTTCGGCATCCGGGGACACGCTCGCGGTGGATGTCCGCGGCGCGCTCAATGGTTCGCCTGCGAGCATGTCGAGCGGCCGCTCCACGCTGCGCCTCACCGCGTGGGCCGGCCCGTGGACGGTCGACGAACAGTGGTGGGATGCCGCCCGGGCGAGCCGCACGAGCCGCTTCCAGGTGGTCGACACGACGGGCACCGCATGGCTGCTCGCACTCGAGCACGGCCACTGGTGGGCCGAGGGCCGGTACGACTGATGGGCGCGCTCTGATGGGCTTCAAAAACCCCCCGATCTCGTGGTCCGAGTTCGAGAGGACGCTCTCGGGGAGAAGCTCTCCCGAAAGCACCCTCTCGCACAAGCGTGCGCCGTACAGTCCGGCCGAAATCATCCCCCCTGCTGGGCCCGTCGTGCCCTACGCCGAATTGCATTCCCACTCCAACTTCAGCTTCCTCGACGGCGCGAGCCCACCGGAAGAACTGATCGAGGAGGCCGCCCGGCTCGGCCTGCACGGCCTCGCGATCACCGACCATGACGGCTTCTACGGGGTCGTGCGGATGGCGGAAGCCGCCGAGGAGTTCCCGCAGTTGAAGACGATCTTCGGCGCTGAACTCTCTCTCGGGCTCGATACTCCGCAAAACGGCGTCGCCGACCCGCACGGCAGCCACCTGCTCGTGCTCGCGCGCGGGCAGGAGGGCTACCATCGGCTCTCGGGCGCGATCACCGCTGCCCAGCTCGCGGGTGCGGAGAAGGGCCGCCCGATCTACGATCTGGATGACCTCGCCGAGCGTGGCGGCGGGCACTGGCTCATCCTCACGGGGTGCCGCAAAGGGCGCGTGCGGCAGGCGCTTGTTGACGAAAACACCAAGGCTGCCGCGCGCGAGCTGGGTGATCTCGTGGAGCGTTTCGGGCGTGACAACCTTGCGGTCGAGCTGCACCACCACGGAAACCCGCTCGACGATGCCCACAATGACGCCCTGGCCGCACTGGCTGCCCGGCAGGGGCTTCCGGTCGTCGCCACGGGCAACGTCCACTACGCGACGCCGGAGAGACATCGGCTCGCCACGGCTCTCGCGGCCGTGCGCGCCCGCCGGAGCCTCGACGACATGGACGGCTGGCTTCCGGCATCCGGAGCGGCCCATGTGCGCAGCGGCGCGGAGATGGCGGCCCGGTTTGCGCGGTATCCGGGGGCAATCGAGCGCACGGTGGAGTTCGCCGACGACCTGGCCTTTCGGCTGCGGAGCGTCAAGCCTGGCTTGCCGAAACAGGACGTTCCCCCCGGGCACACCCCGATGAGCTGGCTGCGGCACCTCGTGTGGGAGGCCGTGCCCGTGAAGTATCCGAAAGCGAGCGACGCCGACCGGGAACGGATCGAACGGGAGCTCGCCGTGATCGATCAGAAGGACTTCCCCGGCTACTTCCTCATCGTGCACGACATCGTGCGGGAGGCGCGCAGCCGCGGCATCCTGTGCCAGGGTCGGGGCAGCGCCGCGAACTCGGCCGTGTGCTACCTCCTGAACATCACCGCGGTCGACTCGATCTACTACAAGCTGCCGTTCGAACGGTTCCTCTCGAGCCTGCGCGACGAGGAGCCGGACATCGACGTGGACTTCGACTCGGATCGGCGCGAGGAGATCATCCAGTACGTGTACCGCAAATACGGCAGGTACAACGCCGCCCAGGTGGCGAACGTCATCAGTTACCGCCCGAAAGTGGCCGTGCGGGACATGGCGAAAGCGCTCGGGCACTCCCCCGGCCAGCAGGATGCGTACTCGAAGCAGATCGAGCGGCACAGCCTCTCCACCGGTGACCACGACATCCCGGAGCCCGTCATCGAACTCGCCCAGCAAGTGCTCACGTTCCCCCGGCACCTCGGTATCCACTCGGGCGGCATGGTGCTCACCGACCGACCGGTGGGCGAGGTCGTGCCGATCGAGCACGGGCGCATGGATGGCCGAACGGTCGTGCAGTGGGACAAGGATGATTGCGCGTGGATGGGGCTCGTGAAGTTCGATCTGCTCGGCCTCGGGATGCTCGCGGCCATCCAGTACTGCTTCGACCTCGTGCGCGACAACCTCGGCGAAAGCTGGGAGCTGTCGACGATCCCGCGCGAGGAAGCCGGCGTGTACGACATGCTGTGCCGCGCCGACTCGATCGGAGTGTTCCAGGTGGAGTCGCGCGCCCAAATGGGGCTGCTCCCCCGGCTGCAGCCGCGCAGGTTCTACGACCTCGTCGTGGAGATCGCGATGATCCGTCCTGGACCCATCCAGGGCGGGGCCGTGCACCCGTACGTGCGCCGCAAGCTGGGCAGGGAGAAGGTCACCTACGCGCACCCGAAGCTCGTGGAACCGCTCGAGCGCACGCTCGGCATCCCCGTGTTCCAGGAGCAGCTCATGCAAATGGCGATGGCGGTCGGCAACTGCACGGGCGAGGATGCCGACTTGCTGCGCCGCGCGATGGGCTCCAAGCGCGGCATCGAGCGCATCGAGAAGCTGCGCGAAAAGCTGTATGCGGGGATGGCCGAGAACGGTCTCACGCAGGAGGCCGCGGACGACATCTACCGGAAGATTCAGGCGTTCGCGAACTTCGGGTTCGCGGAAAGCCACTCGCTGAGTTTCGCGCTTCTCGTGTACGCGAGCTCGTGGCTCAAACTGCACTACCCCGCGGCGTTCCTCGCCTCTCTCCTGCGCGCACAGCCCATGGGGTTCTACTCCCCCGCCTCGCTCGTTTCGGACGCCAGAAGGCACGGCGTTGAAGTCCGCAAGCCCGACGTGCTCGTAAGTGGTGCAGAGGCGGGGCTGGAGGGTCTCGGGCGGGAAACGCGGATTCCGCGTGAGTCCTGCCTCGCCTTCGAACAGCCGCCCGTCGGCGCGTTCGACCGCTCAGCGCCGTTCACGACCGACGATCACCGCCGGGATGCGCGCATGGCCGTGCGGCTGGGGCTCGCCGAGGTGAAGGGCATTGGCGGCACTCTCGCGGAGAAAATTGTCTCCGAGCGTGAAACCCACGGGCCCTACCGCGATCAGGCGGATCTCGTGCACCGCGTCGGACTCACCACGCCGCAGCTTGAGGCACTCGCTGCTGCCGGCGCGTTCGACGGATTTGGGCTCACGGTGCGCGAAGCGCTCTGGATGGCCGGCTCGGCCGCCCAGAACAGGGCGGAGTATTTGGCGGGAACGCTCGTGACGGTGCAGCCGCCGCTGTTCCGGCTTCCCACGGAGGCTGAGGTCCTCATCGCGGACCTGTGGGCGACCGGGGTCTCCACGACCGACCATCCGGTCCACCACGTCCGACCGCTTCTGGACGAACGGGGCGTACTCCCGGCAGCGCAACTCGCGACGGCGGAACCCGGCCGGCGAATCGAAGTGGGCGGGGTCGTCACCCACCGGCAGAGGCCGTCCACCGCGAGCGGCATCACGTTCATGAACCTCGAGGACGAGTCGGGGCTCGTGAACGTCATCTGCAGCGTCGGAGTGTGGAAGCGGTACCGCAGGGTCGCCCGCGAGTCGTCTGCGCTCATCGTGCGGGGCATCCTCGAACGATCCCCTGAGGGGGTCACGAACATTCTCGCCGACCGGCTGGAGCCGTTGTTCCTGGTGACCCGCATTCCCTCGCGGGACTTCCGCTAAAGAATGACCCGAAAAGTGTGGTTCGCCGCCGCCGTCAGCAGCAGCACGCACGCCGTGATGCCGGCGGCAGCGCCGATATAGGCGACCGGCGCCAGTCCGGCAACGAGGATCGTGGCCACGGCGAGCCCCGCGCAGGGAAGAGTAAGCAGCAACAGCGCCCTGCTCCACAGGTCCCGGCGCGGCTCCGGCACGCTGAATCGCGAGCCCAGAAGAACGAGGCCGGACAGGCATCCGAAAAACGAGACCAGCAACAGAGCGGCAACCACGTCGCTCGGGCGGTGCCACTGATTCGCGAGCGTCGAAACACCGACCGCGGTGGTGAAGATCGCGCCGATCACACCGACCAGGGGTCGAGTCCGGGGACTCGACACGAGGAAAACCACGAGTGCAGCGGATGCTGCCAGCGTCGTGTGGCCGGACGGCAGCGAATTCTCGGCGTAACCGTACACTCCGAGATCTGGTCGCACGAGCAGCAGGTTCTTCACGACCTGGGTGAGAATGTTCGCCAGCCCTCCCGCAACCACCCCCACCACGAGCACCCTGAAGTTTCGCCGAAACAACACCACGATGACCGCGACGACCAGGGCGATTGCGATCCCTGCAATGGGGACCGCATCCAGAAGGCTGAGCGTGACCGGAGCGACTGTGCGCTGGCCGAGCGTTGCGCCATTGAACGCGCTTTGGTCGATTCCCTGACCGGTCCTGGTTGTGACAAAGAAGAACGCCACCCCGACGAATGCGGAGCCGAGAGCGAGCGCACTCACGATGAAGAGCGCACTGCGCTTCGCCAACACCTTGTTCATGTAGGAATAACTCTGACACAGGAATGATCGGCCTGCTGACGGTACCGTTGAAGCATGTGCGGACGATACGCCCTCGACGACCACATCAACGCGTTGATCGAGGAATTCGTGGCCTCCGGCGGCGACTACAGCGAATGGGTTCCCGCCTACTCGATCGCCCCGACCAACCGTGCACCGATCGTGCGGGAGCGCTCGAACTCTGACGGTGAGGTCATCCGCAGCCTTGACCTCGCGGGGTGGGGCCTGAAACCCGCCTGGGCGAAGCCGGGCGGGCCGGCTCCCATCAACGCGCGGATGGAAACTCTGGCATCCAACGGGATGTTCCGTGGGGCGTTCTCCGGCCAGCGGTGCCTCGTGCCGATGTCCGGATACTTCGAGTGGACCGACGAGCCTGACGGCAAACAGCCGCACTACATCCACAGTGCTCACACGCTTGCCGCGGCAGGGCTCTATGCTGCCCGAAACGACGGCACCGCACCCGACGGCACCGATTCGTGGAAAATCACGTTCACGATCGCGACCCGCGAGGCAACAGACGCCAGCGGCCAGGTGCACGACAGAATGCCGGTATTCCTGCAGCGGGAAGTGTGGGCAGACTGGTTGAATCCAGCCAAATTCGCCACGCCCGGTGCACCGGATCCCGCTGCCCTGCAGGCACTCATGGACGAGAGCTCGCTGGCGGTCGCCGCAACCCTTCGGGCGCACGCCGTAGATCGCAGGCTGAACAGCACGAGAACACTCGATCGCCTGGACCCGACACTCCTGGATCCGGTGGAAGAATGATCCCACCGCTAGGACTCCTGCTCGATGTCGACGGGCCAATATCGAGCCCGGTGGAGCGGCGCATCGCCATCCGCAGCATCATCGAGGACCTTGTCACCCTGGCCAGCAGGGGTGTGCCCATTGCCTTCATTACCGGGCGCAGCGACACCTTCATGCGCAATGAGGTTGTCGCCCCGCTTCTGAACGCCGGGCTGCCGGACGGCGTCCGGATGTTCGGCGTCAGCGAAAAGGGCGGCGTCTGGTTTCCCATTACGGGAAACGGGATGGGCGACATCGCCATCGATCGCGAACTGGCTCTGCCCGACGACTACACCGCTGAGTTTCGTGACATTGCCGAGATTCGATTCGGCGAGGAAATGTTCTTCGACGACACCAAGCACGCCATGATCTCACTCGAGCAGAACACACAAACTTCCGCTGCGGATTTCCGAATCGCTCAGGAACAGGCGAATCAGGCCGCCTTCGATCTCCTCGTCGAGTTCGGCCTCGGCGCGCGGTACGCGGGTCAGGAGTTTCCCGATGCCGAGGGCCTCATCAATTTTCGCGTTGACCCCACCATCATTTCCACCGATGTGGAGTCTGTGCTGTTGGACAAGGATCGGGGGGCGGCTCGCGCACTCGACTATTTCCGCCAATCGGGGGACCTGCCGACACTGTGGCGTACCGTCGGCGACTCGCGCAGCGACTACCTGATGGCAGATTATCTTCACGATGAGGGATTCGATGTCGCGCACGTTGACGTTCGGCCATCGGATGGAATCCTGGAGCGCCCCTACCGAGTCGTGACCGAGGGAAACCTGATCCACGACGAGGCCGGCGCAGCTTTCCTTCGACACTGGGTCCGCACTCTGGGGGAATAACCTCGGCGTGATCGGGGAACCGATGACGCCCGCCTCACCGGAGAAGATCGATCCGCGCCTGCAATTGCGCGACGCTCGCCCGGGCAACCGGTGGTCCTCCCACGCGTCGCCGAAGGTCCGCGTGGACGTGCGCATGGGGTACGCCGGACCGTTTCGCCTGAAGAGCCACCAGACTATTGAGAAGAGATCGCTGCTCCTTCAACGTGCGGTACAGGGGTTTCGGCTCGATGCTGGCGGCAGAGCCGGTTCTGCGGGATGCCGCACGGCGCGACTGCCGAGCGTGCCGTTGGCGAAGGAGTTCCCGCACCTGGTCCGGTTCCAGAAGTCCGGGGAGCCCAATGAAGTCTTCCTCCTCAGGCGTGCCCACCCCCGCCGCGAATCCGAATTCATCGCCCTCGAAGAGCACGCGGTCGAAGTTCGCATCGGATTCGATCGGAAGAAAGGCAAACCCAGAACCCTCGCCGCGTTCCCGATCGGAGAGTTCCGCTTCGTTCCGGCTCTCCGGATCAAGGAGGTCCGATTCTGGACGGGGGAACCGGTCGAGGGCGTGGTCGCGCTCCAGCTCAAGCTGACCGGCGAGGGCCAGGAGCGACGGAACGCTCGGCAGGAAGATGGATGCCGTCTCACCGCGGCGCCTGGTGCGCACGAAACGTCCGACCGCCTGCGCAAAATACAGCGGTGTCGACGCCGATGTCGCATACACGCCGACGCTGAGTCGGGGAATGTCCACGCCCTCCGAGACCATGCGGACTGCCACCATCCACCTACTGGACCCCTTCGCGAACCTCCCAATGCGATTCGACGACGCTTTCTCGTCCGATAAAACCAGAGTCGGCGCGACCCCCGTGATCCTCGCGAGAATTGCCGCATAAGCGCGGGCAGCGTCCTGATCCGTGGCAATCACGAGGCCGGCAGCATCCGGCACCGACGCTCGCACCTCGGAGAGGCGCTGATTGGCGGCGGTGAGCACCGACGGAATCCACTCCCCCTGGGCGTCGAGGGCGGTCCGCCAGGCCTGCGCCGTGACATCCCTGGTGTCTCCTTCGCCGAGCCGGGCTTCCATCTCCTCGCCCGCCCTCGTCCGCCAGCGCATCCGGCCCGCGTACGCGAGGAAAATCACGGGGCGAACAACGCCGTCGGCCAGCGCGCGGCCGTAGCCGTAGCTGTAATCCGCGCGCGAAGTCAGGGATCCGTCGTCCTGCGGATGGTAGCTGACGAACGGGATCGGCGACGTGTCGGAGCGGAACGGCGTTCCGGTGAGGGAAATTCTCCGCGTCGCGGACTCGAAGGCGTCCCGGATCCCGTCGCCCCAGCTGAGCGCATCACCACCGTGGTGCACCTCATCGAGGATCACGAGGGTGCGCCCGCTTTCCGAAATCGTGCGGTGCAGGCGCGAACGCACCGCGACCTGGGCATACGTCACGGCGATGCCGTGGAAGTCGCGGGAGTGGGATCCGTCGCGGTTGCGGAAGCCGGGATCCAGCCTCAACCCCACCCTCGCGGCCGCATCCGCCCACTGGCGTTTGAGGTGGTCGGTGGGGGTGACGACGCTCACCCGGTCGATTGTCCGCCGGGCGAGCAACTCCGTGGCCAGCCGAAGCGCGAACGTGGTTTTGCCGGAGCCCGGGGTCGCGGCGACCAGAAAGTCGCGATGATCCCGGGAGAAGTAATGCTCCAGTGCGTCCGCCTGCCAGGCGCGAAGCTTGTCTGCGGTCCCCCGTGCGGCGCGTTCAGGATAGGCGGGGGAAAGGTGTTCAGCTGCCGAAGTCCCCGGCGGGATGCGAAAGAGGGGTTCCGAACTCACTTAACAAGACATTACCTCCCGCGTGCACCCCACCGGGCCAACCTCGACCGGCTACGCTTTGGCGCGGCCCCTCGTGAGGAAACCCCAGATGAGCAGAACCACCACGGCACCGCCGATCGCCCACAGCCATGCTCCAATGGACCAGAAGCTTGTGTACGCATCCGCAACGCCGACGAGCCCGGCAATCCATCCGCCGATCATCGCCCCGATCAGGCCAAGGATGAGAGTGGCGATCCACCCGCCACCCTGCTTGCCCGGAAGGATCAACTTCGCAATAGCTCCGGCGATGAGCCCCAGAATGATGAACGAAAACCAGCCCATGACGACCTCCTCATTGGTCATTCAATGCCCCCGCGGTGTGGCGGCGTTGCCCTAGCCTTGCATGACCCCCGATTGGGGGGCAAGTTTTTCGGCCCCCACGCCGCTCAACCTGAGAGTTCGCTGGTTTTACGAACCGAGGATGGTGAGGCATTCTGGACGTATGGTTCAGCATCACCCGTGGTCCCGATTCGTGGCGGTTGGCGATTCGTTTACCGAGGGCATCGGCGACCCTGAGCCGCGCAGCAACGGCGGCAACCGAGGCTGGGCCGATCGCGTCGCTGAAGTCCTGAGCGCGAAAACGGACGACTTCGCGTACGCGAACCTCGCGATCCGCGGGAGGCTGCTCCAACAAATCATCGATGAGCAGGTCGAGCCGGCTTTGGAGCTTCGGCCCGACCTCATCACCATTTCGGCCGGCGGCAACGACATCATTCGGCCCGGAACCGACCCGGACGAGATTGCGGGCCGACTGGAGGGTGCCATCGACCGGTTGCGATCCGACGGCGCGACAGTCCTCCTGTTCAACGGACCCGACATTGGGATGACCCCGGTGCTTCGCCGATCCCGCGGCAAGGTCGCCATCTACAACGAGAACCTGCGCGCCATTGCGCAGCGCTACGACGCGATCGTGGCTGACATGTGGGCGCTTCGCGAACTCAAGGATCCCCGAATGTGGGCCCCGGACCGACTGCACTTCTCCCCCATCGGACACCACACGATCGCGAGAATGGTGCTTGATGCGCTCGGCGTCGAGCACGAGCTGGAGCCCTACGAGCCGGAACCGCTCCCTCCTGTCACCTGGCGCCACGCCCGCGTGGAGGATATTGGCTGGGCGCGCGAATACCTGGTGCCCTGGGTGATCCGACGGATCCGGCACCAATCCTCCGGCGACGGGATCACACCGAAGCGGCCGAACCCCACGCAGGTGGCCGGGCCGAACGAAGCGGGTTAACGCCCGAACTGGGTTGCGGCAGGGCAGTCGAACGGGTCGCCGCCGGCGGCAAGGCCCACCCGGTTGAGGTAGCGGATCACGATTCCGTACGACTCGAGGATGGACGTCTGCGTGTAGGCGATGCGGTGCGTTTCGCAATACTCGCGGGCGATTTCTGCCGCGCGAGCCAGGTGCGGTCTGGGCATGTTGGGGAACAGGTGGTGCTCGATCTGGTAGTTGAGGCCCCCCATGAACGAGTCCATGAGCCAGCCGCCCCGGATGTTCCGCGAGGTCAGCACCTGCCTGCGCAGGAAATCGACCTTGCTGTCGTGCGGCAGGATCGGCATCCCCTTGTGGTTGGGGGCGAAGGAGGCCCCCATGTACAGGCCGAAGACGGCAAGCTGCACGCCGAGGAACGCGAACGCCATCCCCACGGGCAGGACGAGGAATATCACCGCGAGATAGGCACCAATGCGGGAGAAAATCATGCTGATCTCCACCCACCGACGGTCGACCTTGTGTTTTCCGAGCACCGTGCGGATTCCGTGAATGTGCAGATTTATTCCTTCGAGCAGGAGCGCGGGGAAGAACAGGTAGCCCTGGCGTTGCGTGGCCCAGGCGTAGAGGCCTTTCGCTTTCGCGGCATCTTCCGGAGTGAAGGAGACGAAATCGCGCTCGATGTCGGGGTCTTTCCCCAGGATGTTCGGGTTCGCGTGGTGACGGCTGTGCTTCGTCATCCACCAGGAATAGCTGATCCCCACGAACAGATTTGCGAGTGTGCGGCCCGCCCGGTCATTGAGAGGTCCGGACAGGAATACCTGACGGTGGGATGCTTCATGGGCGAGGAACGCGTATTGCGTGAGGATGATGCCGAGGGCTGCGGCCATGAGCAACTGGAACCAGCTGTTTCCCAGCAGCACGAAACCGGCGACGGTGCCGCCGAGGGCAAGGGTGATGATCCCGAACACGGTCCAGTAGAACCGGGTGCTGCGGCGCAGCAGGCCGGCCTCCCTGACGGTTCTGAGAAGTGCGGAGTACTCGGTGGTCGGGTTTTCCCGGTTTCCGCCCGGTCGAGTTTTCGTGAACGTGACGACAGGGGCAGCGATGGAGTTAGACACGGAACCTCAATTCGGCGCGACTTCCCGGACGCGATCGCGAGTGAGATGCCTTGGCAATTGCTTTGACTCTACGGCACGAATCAGTGAACTCGCCGCACGCCGCGCACACACTCAACCGAACGGGTGCATGAGCCGCCACCATGGGCCGGGGTCCGAGACCGTTCCGTCCAGCTCGAGGGGCACTGACACGGTAGTGTTTCCGACGCTGATGGTGACGGTGCCCACGGTGTCACCCGCGCGTCCATCGCGCAGTACAGTCGCCGTGGCCGTCCGCGTCACGGTTGTGCCCGCCCAGACGAGGGCAGACTCGTTCTTCGATGCGACGGCCCTCGCGGACTGGTCCCACACCGTCGAATACGCGTAGAACGCTTCGCCCGCGGTGACGAGCGGCACGTCGCGGAACCCCTGCGTTGCACTCGCCAGCAGGGTGCGAATGGCCGCGTCCAGGGTTGGGTGGTCAGGGCCGCCGAGGACGACGCCGATGATCGTGACCGGATGCCCGCCCACGTCGATGTCCGAGGCGAACAGCAGGCAGGCGCCGGCCTCGTCGAGCGTGCCGGTCTTGATTCCCCTGACACCGTCGACCCCCAGCAGTTTGTTGGTGTTGCTGACCGTCCCGAAATACGGGAGGTCCACCGATTTCATCGCGACGATCGACGACACGGTGGGGTCAGCGATCGCGAGTTTGCCCAGCGCGATGAGATCCGCGGTGGTACTCATATTGCGCGGATCCATGCCGCTGGAGTCGTGGAGGGTCGTGTGGGTCAGGCCGTGGTCGGAAAGCCAGGCCGCCGCCGCAGTCAGGAATGCGTCCTCGGATCCGAACGCCCACGTGGCCATCGATTGCGCGTAGTTGTTGGCGGACGCGATCAACACGACCTCGAGAAGTTGGCGCTGGGTCAGCGACAGGCCGGCCCACACGGGCCTGACCTCGCCGTTGCGCGCGATGAAGCTGTAGTACAGGTCCACGTCGGCCGATGTCATGGTGATCGTCGGACCGTCCGAACCCTCGGCGAGCGGCATCTTCTGCAGCACGACAAGACTCGTGACGATTTTCGTGATGCTCGCGATCGTGCGGGGTGTGGTTGGACCGCTGGAGGCCAGTACGCCGGGAAACCCCACCGCGCCGATCGCGCTGGAGCCGAAACCGGGCCAGGCGAGTTCGACCGGCGGATTTTCGGGAACCGTCGTTGCGATCGTCGTCGCGGTCGCCGGCGGCAGTGGCGCGAGGAGTGTGACGGGCAGGTAGAACGCGGCGAGGAGAATCACCCCGAGGCCACCGAAAACGCCGATTCGTCGGCGAATGTACGTTTTTCGGCTCACGGGCATCAGTCCATGATAGGAGCGAACCGGCTCAGCCCCGCAAAGCCCACAACGCGACCGCGCTCGCGGCGGCGACGTTGAGGGAATCCACCCCGGAACGCATCGGGATTCTCACCGTGACATCGGCGGACGCGACGGCACGCCGGCTCAATCCGTCCCCCTCCGTGCCGAGCACGATGGCGATGCGCTCGGGCAGGTCGCGGGCGAACTCGTCGAGGCTCACCGCATCGTCGGACAGGGCCAGAGCGGCAATCAGGAAGCCGGCATCGCGGAGGAGTTTGGCGCCGAGCGGCCAGTCCGGAAGCCTCGTCCACGGCAACTGCAGCACGGTGCCCATGCTGACCCGCACACTCCGCCGGTACAGCGGGTCTGCGCAGCGCGGCGTCACGAGCACGGCATCCGCCCCGATTCCCGCCGCAGTGCGGAATATTGCCCCGACGTTCGTATGGTCGACGACATCCTCGATGACGACGACTCGTCTCGCGCCAACGAGCACCTCGGCGACGGTGGGGAGGGCGGGCCGGTGCATGGAGGCGATCGCGCCGCGGTGCATGGCGAATCCGGTCACCGATTCCAGAACCTGGGGCGAACCGACGAACACCGGGATGGGATGCGACGAATGGGGGACGGCCGCCAGTATCGGCTCGAGGTCGGTCAGCCACTTCTCGAGCAGAAGCACCGAACGCGGCCGATGCCCCGCCGCCACGGCCCGCGCGATAACCTTGGTCGATTCGGCGAGGTAGAGCCCCTCCTCCGGTTCGCGGACGCGCCGAAGGGCGACGTCGGTCAGGTTCCGGTAGTCGTGGAGAGCCGGATCGTCCGGATTGTCGATCGGAGTGATGCTGAGCACATGGGGAAACATATCGGATCGCTCCGGCGTTGGCATGGAGTGTGAGCGAAATCGAGGAAGCTGTCGAGGTTCTCGAGGGGAAATCCATCGCGGTCCTCACCGGTGCCGGCGTCAGCACAGACTCCGGAATACCGGACTACCGGGGCGAAGGGACACCGCGCCGCACCCCGATGTCCTTTCGGCAATTCGTCGATGATGATGAGCGACGGGAGCGGTACTGGGCCGGCAGCCACCTGGGCTGGAGGCGATTCACCGACGCCGAACCGAATGAGGGGCACCTCGCCCTTGCCGAGCTCGAACGGGCGGGCGTCCTCCGCGGCGTTCTCACCCAGAACGTGGATGACCTGCATCGCCGTGCCGGATCCGAGAGGGTCATCGAACTCCACGGCGCGATGAACTCCGTCCTGTGCCTGGCCTGCGGCCAACTGTTCTCCCGCGACGATATCGCCGCGCGGCTGACCGAGTCCAACCCCTGGCTCGACCTTCCCGACGACGTCGTGCTCCTGCCGGACGGCGATGTGGACGTTCGGCGCATGGCCGGTTTCAATATCCCGGACTGCACGAATTGCGGCGGGATGCTGAAACCCGACGTCGTCTTCTTCGGCGAACTCATTCCCAAACCCCGTTTCGATGCTGCCGCAGCGGTTGTGCGCGATGCGGATGCCCTGCTCATCGCGGGTTCGTCGCTCGCCGTGAATTCCGGAATTCGACTGCTCGACCTGGCGGCCAGAATGCAGCATCCAATCGTGATCATCAACCGCGGCCCGACGAAGGGAGACCACCGCGCCACCGTTAGGCTGGAAGCCGGGACGACCCAGGCGCTCACGGCCCTTGCGGGAGCGCTGAAGGGGGCGTGACACGTGGAGAAGGCGGTGGTGCGAAAGTGACGTTCCTCTACCTTGTGCGCCACGGCGAAACCGACTGGAATCGCACACACCGCGTTCAGGGCACCACCGACATACCGCTCAACGACACCGGGCGAGCTCAGGCGCTCCGCGCTGGGCGGCTGCTTGCTCGCCGCAACTGGGATGGCATCTACTCGAGTCCGCTCTCGAGGGCATTCGAGACGGCGAACATTATCGGGGCGGAGCTTGGCCTGACAGGGCCACTTCCCGTTCCGGAGCTGGCGGAACGCAATTACGGGGAAGCGGAAGGCCTTACCGACAGAGAGATCGCGCGCCGCTACCCCGGCACGACGCCCGTTCCCGGCCGGGAATCCCGCGAAGCGGTTGCCGCCCGCGTCATCCCCGCACTCCTCACGCTCGCCGAGGGCAATCCGGGCCGCCAGCTCATCGTGTGCTCGCACGGCGCGGTCATCCGCACACTGCTGATGGCGGTGGAAGCTCCCATCCAGCGCGGCGTCCCGATCACGAACGGATCGATACACAGCTTTCGGCACATCGACGGATCCCTCGAACTGATCGAGTTCGACGACCCGATCGAACGGGCGTCGGTGGTTGAAGGGGAAGAAGATCTTGACCAGCAGAATGCGCTCGAAGAGCGGGAAGCGAAGGGAGTCAGCTAGTGGCGGATGCCGTCGCGCGGTTCACCGATGCCGCGAGAGAACTCGGGTTCACAACTCAGGTCGTGACCATGGACCAGAGCACGCACACCGCCCTCGAGGCGGCACAAGCAGTCGGCTGCGAGGTGGGTGCGATCGTCAAGAGCCTCGTGCTTCTCGCCGACGGGAAACCGCTCATTGCCCTCGTCTCCGGCCCCAACCGCGTCGATATGGCGCTTCTCGGCCGGGAACTGGGCGCGACCGTGACCATGTCCGATGCCCGGCAGGTGAAGGAAATGACCGGCTATTCGATCGGCGGCGTGCCTCCATTCGGGCACACGGAGAGGCTGCGAACTGTCATCGACGCCGACCTCCTGCGGTACGAGCATGTCTGGGCTGCAGCAGGGACCTCCACTGCGGTGTTCAGCATTGACCCCGACAGCCTCATCGAATTGACCGCGGGCGAGGTCGCGCACGTCAGCTGACGTCGGGAGCGAGCGTGCGGGCGAGCGCGAGCAGATTCTCGGCCGAACGATCCCAGGTGAATTTCGCGGCCTGGGCCGGGCCGGCGGCAGAATGCCGTGCCCAGGTTTCGTCGTTTTCCAGAGACCGCACCGCGCGGGCAATATCGGCAGGGTTGTGCGGGTCGAAATAGGCCGCGCCCTCCCCCGCGACCTCGTGAAACACGGGAATGTCCGTGCAGACCACGGGCGTGCCCATGGCGAGTGCCTCGATGAGCGGAATCCCGAAACCCTCCTCGAGCGATGCGGTGGCCAGGGCGGTCGCGCGCTCGAGAAGTTCGGTGTATTGCTCATCCGTGACTCCGTTGAAAAATTCAATCGCACCCTCCGGCGCGAGCGCAGAAAACCGCGCGCGGTCGCTGTCGCCGATTCGGCTGAGGAGCTGGAGCCGGTACCCGGGAAGTTCGCCAAGCGCTCGCGCGAGCGCCTCCACATTCTTGTACGGCATGAACGATCCCATGTACACGAGGGTCTTGTCGCGGCGTGAGGTGCGAACCCGCGCCGCGGGTTCGACGGCGCTGCTCACGACCGTGATCGGGCGCTTCGTGAGCTTCTTGTCCAGAATCTGGCCCTTCGCGACCTCGGTACCCGTGACGATCGCATCCGCACGGTTGAGCACGAGGCGCTGCGGCCAGTACGCGAGATGGAACAGGCGCCAGCCGAGGCGGACAAACAAGGGCAAATCGCGCGGTGGAGTCGGGTTGTTGTAGTAGATGAGATCGTGGAGCGTGAGGATGAGCTTGTACTTTCGGCCGAAAGAGCCCATCGTCTGCATCGGGCTGAAGACGACGTCCGGGTGCGCACGATTCACGATGAGCGACACCCACGGTTCCCGCAGGCTCGTCGGCGAGGTCCCCAAAATCCACGGCAGGTCGGGCAGCATCGCCAGTTGCCGTTGGTTGCTGATGAGCATGGTCACCGGGTGCAGGCGACTCAGCGCCTCGACGACCCCGGCGGTGTAACGGCTGATTCCATCGTGCCGGCCGATGCGCGTGTAGCGGCAGTCGAAAATGATCTTCACGAATCCGGCAGCCCCTCCAGGAAGTCGCGAATGGCCTCCGCCGCGAGGCCGGGCATCTCATAGTGGATGAGGTGGCCGACGCCGCCGAGAACTCTCAGTCGCGCATCGGGGAAGGTGCGCTGCAGGGTGTACTGCGCCGACACCGGCGTGATGTCGTCACGTTGCGCAGCGACGAGCAGTGTCGGCACGGTGATTCTGGCGGCAAACTGGCTGACATCCGCGCTGATGGAGGCGTTGAACGCCTCAATGACGGTATCGCGGTCCGAGAACCGGCTGAAGAACGTGTGGTGTTCGCGGTGAATCCAGGTGCGCAGACGCTTGTCTTTCGTCTTCGCGAGGCTTGAGCTCATGAGTTGCACGATGAGCCAGTTGCTCAGGAGCTCGTGCGCGAGCGGGCGCGGAAGTTTCGCCGCCACTCGGTAGTAGAAGACCGTAACAGCGGTCGCCATCGCCCGGAACCCTTTGGGTGCCGGCATTTCGATGGGGTTGACGAGGATGAGGGCGGGCGCGGGGAGTCCGTTCGCGACCGCTGCAGATGCGACAATCGTGCCGAACGAGTGCCCGAGGACGACGGCCGTCCCGCGAACGCCGAGAGCGGTGACGAATGCGTCGAGCCACGCCGCGTAGCCATCGACGGAGTGCGGGTGCTCCTGCATCGGAGTCGATTCGCCGAATCCCGGAAGATCGGCGCTGATGAAACGGTATTCGGGCAATTGGGCGACTATCGGCTCGAGGCCGTGATGCTCCCCCCGGTACCCGTGCACGACGACGATCGTCGTTTCGGCATCGTCAGGTCCGTAAATCCAGTACTGGGTGTCGCTGCCGAGGATAGACAGCTCCTGGTGGTCAACGGGAATCTTCTCGAGTTGCGCCGCATAGGGAGAGTGAACAGTCATCGGCTCCAGTCTAGGCAACGGTCGCTTCCCGGCGGCGCGGCACGGTCAATGACGGTGCGCGGCCCTAGGCTGAGGGTGTGGTAGACGACGCGAACCCTGCACCCTGGTACGAGACTCTCGGAGTATTCGATCTGGAGACGACCGGCATCGATGTCACCACGAGCCGCATCGTGTCCGCGAATGTCAGCATCATCGGGCCGGACGGGGAGCCCGTCGAACGCAAGGACTGGCTGGCAGACCCCGGGGTGGACATTCCGCTTCAAGCAAGCAGCGTGCACGGCATCACGACGGAACGCGCCCGGCGGGAGGGTCGTCCGGCCGCCGAGGTGGTCGCGGAAATCGTTCAGGCGATCCGCACGGTGTTCGACCGCGGCCTCGCGCTCGTCGTCTACAACGCCCCCTACGACCTCTCTCTGCTCCGACACGAGTCGATCAGGCACGGCGTCGCCCCCCTGCATGACCCTGCTCCCATCGTCGACCCCTTGGTCATCGACAAGGCCGTCGATCGATTCCGCAAAGGCAAACGCACCCTCGAGGCTGCGGCTCTCGTCTACGGCGTCACCCTTCTGGATGCGCACGATGCCGGTGCCGACGCCATTGCGGCTGGACGCGTCGCCCAGGCCCTGGCAGCACGCGAACCCGGCACGCTCGATGTGCCCGCCGACGAGCTTCACCGCCGTCAGGTGAAATGGAGTGCCGAGCAGTCGGCGAGCTTCGCCGAGTACATGCGGCGCACGCACAACCCCAACTTCGTGGAGACGGCGGGCTGGCCGCAGCGCTGATGCGCGGTCCGCGCATCCGGGTGCGGTCGACCCGGGATGGGCTAGCTTTCGAAGCCCTAGCTTCCGAAGCCCTAGCTTCCGAAGCCCTTGTACCGCGTGTTGAACTTCTCGACGCGGCCGGCGCT